>Ga0334882_1000042_pt1 | contig 225836 bp, 180 predicted proteins | sample GraSluR1_MG_5_FD_207226 | JGI IMG/M metagenome (GOLD analysis project Ga0334882, IMG submission 207226) | Sludge microbial communities from methane-producing bioreactor in Wageningen University, Netherlands - Granular Sludge_15_04-R1 | ecosystem: Engineered > Bioreactor > Anaerobic >...
GGGTATAGGAGAAGGTTCGTGAGACTGCACATCCGGGAGCCCAAGGGCGAACCGGATGGGCTCAGTCGAACAATCCCGATGAGCGAAGCGATATCGGGAAGAAGGAGAAGGAGAAGGAGAAGGAGAATGCCTATCAGGGTGGTGGCTGATTACGCAAGTTCGAGTTCGAGCACGAGCGCGAGTTCGAATCTCAAAGACCCCGAAGGGGCGGCCCGTTTAAGTAATAAGTCAGAAGGCATAAGGCGAAAGTTGGGAGATGGAGAAGCCCGCTTTGCGTCCATAGCGTTTTCTTTGCGATCCCTGCGGTTAAAAAAGTACGAGCGCGAGTACGAATAAAGCAGGCCCCGAAGGGGTGGCCCGTTTAAGTAATAAGTCAGAAGGCATAAGGCGAAAGTTGGGAGATGGAGAAGCCCGCTTTGCGTCCATTGCGAATTCTTTGCGATCCCTGCGGTTAAAAAAGTACGAGCGCGAGAGCGAGCGCGAGTACGAATAAAGCAGGCCCCGAAGGGGCGGCCCTTTTAAGTATAAAGTCAGACTTCAGAAGGCATAGGACATAAGTAGAGAGAAAGAGAATGCCCCTTTGCGTCCATTGCGGATTCCTGGCGTGCTTTGCGGTAAATTAATCTGTGTTAATCTGTGGTATCTGTGGTGAAAATGAATCAAGCGCTGAAAAAGGTTTCTGCAAACAATGCTGCGTCTTTCTGCGCTGATCTGCGAAATCTGCGGGAGAATAAAAAAGCGGAGAGGGCAGGATTAACCGTTAGTAACGGCTATCAAACCACAGCCTCAGTTAAATTGCTCACACTGATCACTGATCACTGATCACTGATCACTGATCACTGATCACTGATACACTGATCACTGATCACTGATCACTGAAACACTGCTTCCGCAACTCCTCCACCGCTCTGCGAATCCCACTGGCATCAATGCCGCAAATCTGATGCAATTGGGCAAGGCTGCCCTGCTCAATGAAGCGATCAGGAATGCCAAGACGAAGCACCCTGGCCTTATGCCCCTGCGCATTCATCCACTCCAGGATGGCACTGCCGAAGCCGCCAGCCAGCACCCCGTCTTCCACCGTGATGATCTTATCAAACTTTAAGAGGACTATGCTTAACAGTTCATCATCGAGGGGCTTGAGGAACTGAAGATCATAATGGGCCACCTGAATTCCTTCCTTTTCTAAGTCCTGAGCGACTTTCAAAGCGGCTACGCCCGGCGTACCCAGGCTGAGGATGGCCAAAGCATCGCCTTCTTTCAGGCAGCGGCCTTTTCCAAGCGCTATTTCTTGCATTTCCTTTTTCCATTCCGGACAGTTGCCTCTGCCCCGCGGATAGCGGATGGCAATCGTGCCACGCGCTTCCAGTTGTGCAGTGTACATCATATTGCGCAAGGCACACTCATCCATTGGTGCGGCGATGGTGATATTGGGAATGGCCCGCAGATAAGCCAGGTCGAAAACCCCGTGATGGGTGGGGCCGTCTTCCCCAACCAGGCCACCCCGGTCGAGGCAGAAAATGACCGGCAGCTCCTGCAGGGCCACATCGTGGATCACCTGGTCGTAGGCACGTTGCAGGAAAGAAGAGTAGATATTGCAAAACGGCACGAAGCCCTGGCTGGCCAGTCCGGCTGCGAAGGTCACGGCGTGCTGTTCCGCAATGCCCACATCGAAAGTCCGGCTGGGAATTGCGTCCATCATCAGGTTCATCGAACAGCCTGTGGGCATAGCCGGGGTGATCCCGACGATCTTCTCATTCTGTTCAGCCAGTTCAAGCAGGGTGCGTCCAAAAACGTGCTGAAACTTTGGCGCCTGGGTGGCGCAATCGTCTTTGACGATGATCCCGGTACGCCTGTCAAAGCTGCCTGGTGAATGATAGGTGGTCTGGTCTTTTTCGGCTGCATCAAATCCCTTGCCCTTAAGGGTAAGCAGGTGCAGCAAACGCGGCCCGGGAATGGTCTTCAGGTCTTGAAGCAGGCTCACCAAACGGATCACATCGTGCCCGTCTACGGGTCCGAAATAACGCAGGCCAAAGGCCTCGAAGAGATTTGACTTTTCAAGCAGGGTGCTCTTGACGGCTCCACCGAGTTGCTTGACCAGATAGCGTGGATAGGCACCATACCGAGTGCCCCCGCCGAGGAGGTACCATATCCTGTCCTTGATCCGGTTGTAAAACCGGGATGCCGTGATATCTGTAAGATATTTGCTGAAGGCTCCCACGCTCTTGTCGATGGCGATGCCATTGTCGTTAAGGATGACCAGCATATTGGCTTTAGAGAAGCCGGCATTGTTCAGGCCTTCCATTGCCTGGCCTGCCGTCATCGATCCATCCCCGATGACCGCGATATGCTGACGCTCGTGCTTTCCCTCCAGGCGGGCAGCGACAGCCATCCCGAGTGCGGCAGAGATGGAGGTGGAGGAATGGCCTGTCCCAAAGGCATCAAAAGGACTTTCTTTCCTTTTCGGGAAACCGCTTATCCCCCCAAAGGTGCGGTTGGTCAGGAAGGCTTCTCTTCTGCCTGTCAATACCTTATGGGCATAAGCCTGATGGCCTACATCCCAGATCAGCTTGTCATTAGGGGTATCGAAAACGTAGTGTAAGGCTACAGTTAATTCGATGACGCCCAGGCTGGCTCCCAGGTGTCCTCCATTCTTTGAGACGACATCAATAATGTATTCCCGCAATTCCCGGCAAAGCTGCGGCAGTGCATCAAGCGGCAATTTCCTCAGGTCTCCGGGTTGCTCAATCTGAGGAAGAATCTTTAGTGTGCTCGTTTTCATTGTGTGGTATTCCTCGCATTGCAAATGTAGGATTTGCAAATTATCTTTCCGGGCTGGCTTGCTTCAACTGAGCGGTCAGATGGTGAAAATCTTCTACGCTCAGTTGTTCCGCCCTGCGGGTTCCCCAGCTCAGGTCTGGCTCATATCCGGGAGGGTAGAGGCTTCGCAGAGCATTGCGTAAGGTTTTCCGCCGCTGATTAAATGCAGTTTTAACCACTTGTTTAAAAAAGGCCGGATCCATTGGCCCTCTGCCGTCCTGATGCCTGCTCAGTCGAATGACGGCACTTTTTACTTTAGGAGGAGGGAAGAAGGAACCTTCGTTGACCGTGAAAAGATATTCCACTGCATAATACGCCTGGATCAGTACGCTCAGGATGCCATAGGTTTTGCTGCCGGGCTCTGCTGCTATCCGTTGCGCCACTTCTTTCTGAAACATTCCCACCAGACCATCCACTTTTTCCGCGCTTTCATATACCCGAAAAAGAATTTGGCTTGAAATGTTATACGGAAAATTTCCGGCAAGCCAGAAAGGCTCATCAAACAGCGTGTTCAGATCAGATTGAAGAAAATCCCCGGTGATGGGAATATGGGCAGGGATATCAGGATGGGCACGGAGGTATGCGATGGATTCTTCATCTACTTCGGAGAGGATCAGTTTCTTTTCGGGAAGATCCAGCAGGGGGAAGGTCAGTGCACCTTTGCCCGGTCCGATTTCAAGAATGCGTCCGGCTTCAGGCGGGATGGATCCGGCTATCTTTCGGGCAATGCCGGGATCGGTAAGAAAATGTTGCCCCAGGTGTTTTTTTGGTCTGACCAAGGATGTGCAGCTAATTAATGAAGTCTCCCCGCAGCCGGCGGAAACGTTTTCTGGCATCCACAGTGAAAAGGCTACCGGGATATTCAAACAGCAATTGCTCATACAACTTCATTGCCTTGTCTTGATCCGAAAAAACCTCTTCAGCGAGCAGGGCACGCTGATAGAGGGCATCGTCTCCATAGATGCCATCAGCATACAATTCATTCACCCTGGCATACAGGCTGTCCACGGTTTCATAATTGCGGAGGCGAGTAAAAACCTCTGCCTTTTTCATCAAAACATCGTCAAAAATGGGATGGTAGGAATGCGATTCTTCGATGCGATTCAGTACCCTCAATGCAGAATCCACTTTGTTTCTGTACAGCAGAAGGTCGGCGCTGGCAAATGCACTCAGGGCGAGCTGTGTGGAGTCATCTTCCTGATTATCATTGATCAGAAGAGAAAGGTGCATTGCATCGTTGGCAATGAGTTTAGAGGTTGCCGCCTTAAGCACATTCAGCTGGGCCTTGGCCCAGTCAAACTCTCCGATGTAGAAGGAGAGACGGGCATTTTTGTAGCGGGCCAGATGTCCCACCGCATCGTTTTTAAATGCTTTGTCCACCTGGCTATAGAGGAGCGTGGCTTCCCATACTTCTCCGGTAAAGAGATAGATGTCGCCCAGTTCGATTTTGATTTCTGCTTCGGTGGCGGGGTTCAGGCCGTATATGGCCCGGGCTTTTTCAAGCTCTTCAATGGCCTGTTCCGGTTTATCCAGATAGAAGGCTTGGAGGCGGGCGAGGTCGGTAATCAGCGGCAGGGAAGGGGTATTGTATCCAAACTCCCGGATCAGGTCGATGTGTTCCTGTTCAAGGGCCAGCAAGGCTTTTTGATCGAAGTTATAATGCTGCATAACCTGATCGAATCGTACATTCAGGTGAAGGATGGTGGCCAGCATATAATAAGGTGAAGCATCGCCTTTGGCGATCACATAATCGAGGGCAGCGATGGCCGCATTGTAGTCCTGATTAGCCGCCGCCAGTCCGGCCAGCTCATACACCCTTTCCCCGTCTTCGCCCAGGCGTTTATCCAGACTACGTGCCTGCACCAGTGCAAGGCTGAATTCTTTTTGCTGGACGGAATGCCATAGCAACAGTTCGGCAAACTGCAGTTTTCCCGGTTCTCGCTGCACCTTACGCAAGAGTTCCTGCCGGAAAGTCTCATTGCGCTCTCCTTCCGGGTCGGTGGCCAGCACCGATTGCATTTTGTTTTGAACCGTGTTCAGGTTGTTTGCATCCTCTTCCAGCATCAAGAGGTATTCCTCCAGCAGTTCGGGGAATTTGCCCATTCGTTCATAAATTTGAGCCATCTCCGTGCGGAAAGCATAGCCCTTATTCATTTGCCTGCCTTTCTTGTAGGCTTCCAGGGCATATTCATTTTGCTGCCGGGATAGAAAAGCATTGGCCAGAGCGCTGATGGAGGGGCGGGAAGGATCCGTTTCCTCCAGCGCTTCCCGGAAATATTTCTCTGCCTTGTTTGCATCGCCCTGTCGGATAAAGACAAAACCCAGATCAACCTTATACCGGGCCTGATTGTTGTTTTTTTTCAGATGCTTGCGTACCAGTTTCTCTGCTTCACGATACTCCGCGATCTCGAGTTGAGAAAACAGCAGGTAGGTATAGAAATACTGGGTAGGATTCTGGTCGTATAGTTTCTGATACAGCGCTGCGGCTTTTTCATAATTCCTTTCCCTGAAAAACATCATTGCCAGCTCCTGGTCTTTCTTGTCCTGGGCGTTGAGAAAGGATGCATCCATCAGCAGCAGGGTGATGAGCAGGAAGAAGGACAAAATGCGTGGTATGGTTTTCATTGGCTAAAAGGATTGTGAAAGCATCAACAAACGAATCGTCCGGAGGTTTATTCCGGGCCGATGGCCTTGAAACCGGTATAAGCTTGCAGCACAACAGGGATATGGATCTGCGTTCCGTCGAAATTGTTCTCGAGCAGGGCTGCCATAATGCGGGGCAGGGCCAGGGCGCTGCCGTTTAGGGTGTGAGCCAGGCGTGTTTTCCCTTCTGTTGTCTTGAAGCGCAGTTTCATACGGTTGGATTGAAAGCTTTCAAAGTTTGAAACCGAGCTCACCTCCAGCCAGCGCTGCTGTCCTGCCGACCAGACTTCCATATCGTATGTTTTGGCTGAAGTAAAGGAGATGTCTCCTCCGCAGAGGTTGAGCACACGGTAAGGCAGGTTCAGTTTTCGCAGCAGGCTTTCCACGTGGGCGCGCATTTCTTCCAGGACAGGGTAGGAATGATCCGGGTGGCTGATTTGCACAATTTCCACTTTATCAAAAAGATGCAGTCGATTCAGGCCTCTGACGTCCTTTCCGTATGAGCCCGCTTCGCGGCGGAAACAGCTTGAATAAGCCACATTTTTGACTGGGAAATCGGATTCCTTCAGGATGACATCGCGGTAGAAGTTGGTAACGGGGACTTCTGCGGTGGGGATGAGGTAGAGGTTATCGAGGCCGATATGGTACATCTGTCCTTCCTTATCGGGCAGTTGACCGGTACCAAATCCGCTGTCTTCATTCACCAGCAAGGGGGGTTGATATTCTTCATAGCCTGCTTTGATGCCTTCTTCGAGGAAGAAATTGATGAGCGCCCTTTGCAGGCGCGCGCCTTTTCCGCGATAGACGGGGAATCCGGCACCGGTGATTTTGCTTCCGAGGTCAAAATCGATGAGCTTAAAGCGGTCGGCCAGTTCCCAGTGCGGGATGAGGGTCTCGGAGGTATACACTTCGCCTTCGGCGTGCACAACTTCATTGTCTTCAGCATTGCGGCCGGGGGGAACGCTATGGTGGGGCAGGTTGGGCAGTTCCACCAGTGCCAGGTGCAATTGCTCCTCCACCTGGTGCAGCTTGTCCTGCCATTTTTTACTCTCCTGCTTCAGCTCCCCGCTGCGGGCTTTCGCGGAATTGGCTTCTGCTGCTTTCCCTTGTTTGAAAAGGTTTCCGATCTCTTTCGCCAGGCGGTTGCTTTCGGCCAGCGTTTCGTCGAGTTCCTGTTGTGTCTGTCTCCTTAGGGCATCCAGGTGGATGATGTCATCCACCAGGCCTGTATTTTTGAAGAATTTCCTTTCCAGGCCGGCTTTTACGCTTTCCGGATTTTCGCGGATATACTGAATCTCGAGCATTGGTTTATGATTAAGGTGGGCAAATTTACAGGCAATGGATAACAATAAAAAGTCTCCCGCACCGCCAGGTGGGGAGACCCCTATTTTAACGGGCTTTTCCCGCGGCTTTACTCTTGGTTTTCTGAGGGTACGACCGAAACATAGGATTTGTTGTCGCGGCGGCGACGGAACTCTACGACGCCATCACTGAGGGCAAAGAGGGTATGGTCTTTTCCGATTCCGACATTAATCCCGGGATTATGTTTGGTGCCGCGTTGGCGTACGATGATATTTCCGGCGCGGGCGATTTGTCCGCCGAAAATTTTCACACCCAGTCGTTTGCTTTCTGATTCGCGACCGTTATTCGAACTACCTGCCCCTTTTTTATGTGCCATAATACCTGATTTTAAGAGGGTTAAGCTTCTGTTGTTTCTGCAGGACCTTCTGCGGGTGCTTCCTCCGCTTTCTTAGCGCGGGGGGCTTTGGCAGAGATGCCTTCGATCTGGATCCGGGTGAGCGGCTGGCGATGACCATTTTCGACCTGGTAGCCTTTTCTGCGTTTCTTTTTAAAGACCCGGATCTTATCCGCTTTAAGGTGTTCCAGCACCTTGGCCTTCACCTGAGCGCCTTCCACAAAGGGAGTTCCGACATTGAATTTGCCTTTATTGTCAAGCAGGAGTACGTCGTTAAAGTCCACCTTGCTTCCTTCTTCAGCGTCCAGTCGGTTGACAAAGACTACCTGGTCTTTCTCTACCCTGAATTGCTGGCCTGCGATGTTAACAATAGCTATCATTCTGTTATATTTCCTGATCAAAAATGGTCTGCAAAGATATGGATAAATTTCTAACCTCCAAGGGGTGGTATAAAAATCTGAGGGGTGAAGATCAGCCTGAGCGAATTTGGCGGGAAGAATGCCAAAAATTTTTTTTGATTCAGAAAAAGTTCTAATTTTGCCGATCCAAATCTGATGGCCCGTTCGTCTAGGGGTTAGGACGCCAGGTTTTCATCCTGGTAACAGGGGTTCGATTCCCCTACGGGCTACGAAACAATAAGGCTTCGCATTGCGAAGCCTTATTGTTTTACCTCTTCCTCTTGTTCTCTTGTCTATAATGATCAAAATCTTGCAGACGATTTCAGGGTGCCGAGCAGCCCGTGAACATTTTAGTGTATGTCGATCATATCATTGATGCTCTCGTCCACCAGGATGCGGCCGCAGTATTCGCACACAATAATTTTTTTATGCATCTTAATCTCCATCTGATGCTGGGGAGGGATTTTATTGAAGCATCCACCGCAGGCATCTCTTTCCACCATTACCACGGCCAGGCCGTTTCGGGCATTCTTTCGGATACGGCGGTAAGCAGTGAGCAGTCGCTCCTCAATGATATCGGCCAGAACCTCTGATTTCTTCAGCAGCGTCTTTTCTTCCTTTTCGGTTTCCTTCACAATGTCATCCAGCTCTGCCTTCTTTACTTTCAGGTCACCTTTGCGCTCATCCAGCTCTTTCTTCAGCAGATCAAAGCCTTCCTTCTTTCCTTCCAGGGCGAGCTGTGCCTCCTTGATGCGCTTTTCCGCCAGCTGGATCTCCAGGCCCTGGTATTCCAGCTCCTTGGTAATGGAGTCATACTCGCGGTTGTTGCGGACGTTCATCTGCTGCTCCTCGTATTTCTTGATCATTGCGAGGCTATCGGTGATGGCATTCTTCTTCTCAGAAACATTGCTCTCGAGGAGATCAATATCGCTTTTGAATTTGTCCAGCCTGGTCTCCAATCCTGCAATCTCGTCCTCCAGGTCTTCTACTTCCAAAGGCAATTCACCGCGCACAATGCGGATCTTGTCAATCTGGCTATCGACCTGTTGCAGGCTGTAGAGGGAAACAAGCTTTTTTTCTATGCTAAGCTGTATCTTCTCCTCCTCGGCGCCTGAGTCTCCCTTTTTTCCACTTTTACGGGTGCCCGTCGTTCTGACTTCTGGTGCAATCGGTTGCTGCACTTTTTCTTCTGCAACTTCCTTGGTTTTGCGGGCGGTCGATTTAGCCATAATGAACTATTTTATAGGTAGTTAATGGGATTTGTGATGACATCTGAAATAAGGACTGCAAATGTAGGAAATTTTTCTGACAGCATTTCTTTCAACGCATTTCGCGCAAATTGCTCTGTTTCAAAATGCCCGGCATCCACGAGCATCATTTCTCCTCCCGGAATGAAGAAGTCGTGGTACTTCAGGTCGCCGGTAATAAAAGCCTGTGCTCCCATTCTCAGTGCATCCCCAATCAGGAAACTGCCGGCTCCGCCACAAAGGGCTGTTTTTTCAATCAGTGCGGCCTTGCCCTTGCTGTAGCGCAGGACGGGTATCCCCGTAATTCTCCTGATCAGATCGAGAAAAGCCGGAACCGGCATCGGTTCAGGGAAACGGCCCAAAACTCCAGGCCCTATGCGTGGATGAGGATTTTCCAGGGAATACAAATCGTAGGCCACTTCCTCATAAGGATGTGTTTTTTGCAGTGCTTCCAGAACGGTCGATTCTGCCCAGTCGGGAAAGACGCTCTCGAGCCGCATTTCAGGTTCACGATGTAATTCCCCCAACTTTCCCACGAAAGGCCTGCTGCCTTCTCCGGCACGGAAGGTCCCATAGCCTTCGCTGTTAAAGCTGCAGGCATCGTAGTCTCCAATCTTACCCGCTCCTGCCGCAAAAAGGGCCTCCCTCAACTCATCCAGATGGGCAGGAGGACAGAAGGTGACCAGTTTTCTGAGGCGGGATGACAAGGGCCTAAGCACAGCCACATCCATCAGACCTAATTGCTCGGCCAAAGCAAAACTAACCCCGCCCCATAAATGATCCAGATTGGTGTGTGCTGCATAGATTGCGATATGATGCCTCAAGGCCTGAATGACAGCCCGTTCTTCCGGGGTTTTGCCTGTGATACTGCTCAAGGGTTTGAAAATCAGGGGATGGTGAGCGACAATCAGATTGGCATTCTTTGCAATCGCTTCTTCTACCACTGCTTCTGTAACATCCATACAGATCAGGATACCCTGCACCTCTGTCTCTGCCTCTCCAACCAGCAGGCCGGAATTATCATAGGACTCCTGTAAGGAAACGGGAATTTCTCTGTTCAAAAAGGCAACAATATCACGGATAAACATAAGGCTGGCTTGAATTTAAGGTACACGCTGCAGATTTCTATCTCCCACAAAATTAATCATATCATAATAATAGCCTTTTTGAAAAGAAGCAGATTCCTTTGTAACTTCGTCGCCGTGGTTCTGCGGCAGATACTATTGCTTCCTTTTGCATTGCTCTACGGCCTGATCGTCCGTATCAGGAATCGTATGTTCGACTGGGGAATCATTCGCCAGCAATCCCATCCTCTTCCTATCATCAGCGTAGGTAATCTGGTGGCCGGAGGAACAGGAAAAACCCCCCACGTAGAGTATCTGATCCGATTGTTGCAGGATAAGTACCGGATTGCCACCCTGAGCCGCGGGTATGGAAGAAAATCGAAAGGCTATCGCCTTGCTGTGAACGAAGACGCTTATCAGGATATCGGAGACGAGCCGATGCAATATCAGCGTAAATTTTCCAACTTACTGGTAGCGGTATCCGAAGACAGAAATCTGGGGGTAAGCGCATTATTGAACCTGGAGGATCCTCCGGAGGTCATATTGCTGGACGATGCAATGCAGCATCGAAGGATCAGGCCCGGTTTACAGATATTGCTGACCGATTTTCATTCCCTCTACGTCAACGACCTGCTGCTTCCGGCAGGTCACCTGCGCGAAGCTGTCTCCGGAGCCAAAAGGGCAGACATTATTGTCGTGACCAAGACCCCTGAGGTATTCTCGCCGATTACCCGCCGCAGGCTGATGGAAGAACTATCTCCGGAACCCTGGCAGAAACTCTTCTTCTCCAGTATTGCTTATGACCAGGCTGTTCCCCTCACGCCATCAGCCCATAACATCAACTGGTCGGGGATAAACGCTGCTTTTCTGTTTGCCGGCATTGCCAATCCTTATCCTTTGGAAGACCACCTGCGCAGACAATTCACCGAAGTCATCACCCTGAAGTACCGCGATCACCATCCTTATACTCCGGCGGATATCGCCCGCATCCGGAAAGTCTTTGACGATCACCTTGTACGCAAAAAGGTGCTTGTGACTACCGAGAAGGATGCGGTGCGCCTGCTCAGTACAAATCTCTTATCTTTGCTCGGCGATGTTCCGTTATGCTATATCCCAATCAGGGTGCGCTTTCACAATGAAGACGGTAAGGACTTTGACCAAATGATCCTGGATTATGTTGAGCAAAATAGAAGAGAGCCTTCTTTACATCCGAAACCTGACCCGACTTGAGCCCCAGCTGGGAGTCATTTTAGGCAGTGGATTAGGAGATTTTGTTAAAGAAATATCGATTGAAGCGGAAATCCCATACGGAGACCTTCCGCATTTTCCCGTGTCCACAGTATCAGGGCACGAAGGCAAGCTGATCTTCGGGCATATTTCCGGAAAGGCAGTGGTGGCAATGCAAGGGCGCTTTCATTATTATGAGGGCTACCCCATCTCCCAGGTGATTTATCCAATCCGTGTGCTAAAAGCGCTTGGAGTAGAAACCCTCTTCCTTTCCAATGCCTCCGGCGGGGTTAACCCCAGCTTTGAAGTGGGCGACCTGATGATCATCACCGACCACATAAATCTAATGGGAACCAATCCGCTGATCGGGCCCAACGACGAAAACCTCGGCCCCCGTTTTCCGGATATGAGCAATGCTTACGACCCGGGCCTGGTCAGGATGGCCGCCGAGGAAGCTGAAAAGCAGGAACTTAAGATACACCGGGGTGTCTATGCCGCAGTGACAGGGCCTGTTTATGAGACTCCGGCGGAATACCGGATGATTCGCATCCTTGGTGCCGATGCCGTGGGAATGTCCACCGTGCCGGAAAATATCGCCGCACGTCATCTCGGGATGAGGGTATTTGCCCTGAGCGTAATCACCGACCTGGGCGTGGAAGGGCGCATTCGGGAGATCAGCCACGAAGAAGTGGTGCGCGCCGCACGGGCCGCAGAACCCCGTCTGGCCAGCCTGGTGCTCGGGCTAATCCATAGGATGGATGTTCAGCAAACCTGAAATGATATTCCCGAATTTGATTGCAATGAAGAATTACTCAGGTGTACAAATATTGAATAAGACCCTGGTCTTATTCATTGCAGGCTTAATGCTCCTGACTTCCTGCCAACAGGAGAAAAATGAAGGGGAGATCATCATCCGCCTGGAAGAAAATACCTTCTTCGAAGGTCCTATCTACCTGGATGAGCTCAAGGTGAGAGAAACACAGAGACTGGATTCTATGCTAAGTCTGGACAGGTTAAAAGAAGGCTTTCACATTGATGCTGACAATCCCGGGCTCTATCTTCTCCGAGATATCCGTGGAAAGTCTGTCCTGGTGTACGCCATACCCGGCCAGCCCTTGCAAATCCGGTTCCCCGGGGGCGAAGAAGGCATTCCCCTTGTGGAAGGCCCTGAGGCCAGCCGGGCATTGGATCGCTACTTCCATCGGAAAGCCGCCGACGAGAAGGTCCTGGATTCCCTGGGAAGGGTGTTCAGGGAATCACGGGGATTGGAGGATTTTCCGCAGATCAGAGAAAGACTGGACTCAGCGTATTATGCCCTCGTACACCATCACCGCAGCTGGGTGGAAAGCCTGATCCGGGAGAATGACACCTCCCTTTTCAGCGTCTTCCTGTTTAACCAGCGCTTTGGACAGCAGCGCCTTTTTGATGAGGAAAAGGATCTGACGCTGATGGCCCGAATGGCTGGAAAACTGGCCCATCGCTTCCCCGATAACATCCATACCCTCGACCTCCGTGAAAGGCTTGCCTTCGTTGAACGCAGCATCTATGAAAGAGAGCAGGCTCTGCAAGGGCTTACTCCCGGCAAGGCATTCGGAGAAATCAGCTTGCCTGATATAAACGGACAGACCTTTTCTCTCAGCCGTTTGCAGGGACAAAACGTCCTGGTTCATTTCTGGGCTGCCACCGATGCGGAGAGCCGCCGGGAGAACCTGAAAATGAAAAGCTTTCGAAAAAAATATCCCCGGATTGCCCTGGTTTCTGTTTCGATGGACAACAATCGCGAAGCCTGGCAGGCTGCCGTCCGGCTCGATGGGCTCGACGGAATCAATGTTTCGGAACTCCTCGGCAGCGATTCGCCCCTGACCAGAAGGTATCTCCCTGAAATGCAATTGCCGGTATATTATCTCCTTGACGAATCGGGGATGATCCAGCTGCGTGCATTCAGCTTACAAAGGGTGGAGGAGTTTCTGGAATCCAAGCAAGCAATGCAATGAAAGGCAAGGTCTATTTCGTATCCGACTTTCATTTTGGTATCCCCGACAAGGAATCCAGCCGGCAGCGTGAGGCCCGATTCATTGGCTGGCTGGAGAGCATTGAAAAAGAAGCGGAGGCCATTTTCCTGATGGGCGACCTCTTCGATTTCTGGTTTGAATACAAGACCGTGGTTCCAAAGGGTTATGCCCGACTCTTTGGAAAGCTTGCCGCATTGAGCGATGCCGGAATTTCCATTCACCTCTTTCGCGGCAATCACGACATCTGGGCTTTTGACTACCTGGAGGAAGAAATAGGAATACAGCTGCACCGCAATCCTGAAGTCATTTACTTTGACGATACGGCATTCTACCTGGCCCACGGAGATGGACTGGGGCCCGGTGACCAGGGATATAAAGTCCTGAAAAAGGTGTTTGAGTGCAGGCTGTGTCAGTTTCTCTTCCGCTGGCTCCATCCTGACCTGGGCACCCGGATGGGATTGTATTTCTCCGGAAAAAGTCGCCTGGCCAATCTAGCCCGGGAGAAAAACCAATTGAAGTATCCTGATCCGGAATCGGAAATGATCGTCCGCTTTGCCAGAGAAAAAATAAGCTCACATCCGGAAGTAAAATATTTTGTCTTTGGCCACCGACACCGCCCGCTGGTGCATTCCCTCAATGCCCAAACCCGGCTTATCCTGCTGGGCGACTGGCTGATGCATTATACCTATGGGGTTTTTGATGGAAAGAACTTCGAATTGAAGCATTTCGAACCGGATGCAGCGCATTCCTCTGGCTGAATCATTCCTGCCCGGGCGCTAAGAAGGGAAAGGTATAATCCTCCTCCTCCTGTCACTTAACCACCTTCCTGGTAATCACTCCTTCCGGACCTTCGAGGACGAAGGTGTACAGGCCTTCTGCCAGTGTTTGCACCGGATAACGGATGATGTGACGTCCGGACGAACGATCCGCATTCAGCAGGATCACGTCTACAGTCTTGCCCGAAGCATCCACAAGTTTTAAGTTGACCTTGCCCGGGTGGCGCAATCTGAAGGAAAAAAAGACTTCTTCGGTGGCGGGATTCGGGTAGATATTGGCCTCGGCTTCGGGGCGAACCTCTTCCGGCATCCCTACCAGGGTCGTGTTCACGATGGCGGTCCAGATGCTGTTCACCCCATTGTCCATCCTGTTCCATACCGGCCTGACCACATTGTTATATGCAACGATATGTGTATAGTCCCCAAAGAAAACACTGGAATAAGGCAGGAAAGGGGTTTCGCTTATTTTGAAGTCCTGCCAGCTCTGCCCTCCGTCCTGGGAAACCGCAAGAAAGACATCGGTATAATCGTCGATGTGGTTCCTTCGGTCGTAAAACACTACCCACAGCCAGCCCGTAGCCGGATCCACCGAGATCCAGGGGAAGAACTGATCGTTCCCGGGCCCATCCTGGTTAACTCTCACCGGACTGCTCCAGCTGTTGCCCTGATTGGAAGAGCGGCTCACCCAAACATCAATATCCCCGCTCCCCGATCTTTCGTCGCTCCAGCAAACATATATATTGCCCTGCCAGGGCGAGTTTCCGGTGTCACAAATCGTGACAGGCATTCCGTTGCAACGGGAAATCCCGCTTACATCCTGATCCCATCCGCCGACGTGGTTCGCGATCAGAATGTCATTCGTCAGCCAGGTTTGTCCCTGATCCAGGGAACGGTCGAAACGGATCCCGGCCGGACCCGACCAGGACACATAAACCTCCCCATTCGGCCCTACGGCAGGGACAGCGCCTTCGGTGGTGTTGTCGCTGTCAATACAATCCCCGGCCACCTGGCTCAGCCTTACCGGTGTACTCCAGCTTTGCGCCTCATCGAGGGAACGGGAAAAGAGAATGACTGTACTGTCCGCAGGCGATGCACTTCCATAGTTGTCAAATTGGGTCCAGCTCACATAAATATTCCCGTTGCTGCGGTCCAAAATACCCCATTCTTTATCCTGAACCTTGGGAGGATTCAGTCCCATATAGGTTCCGTCGGCCCAGCTCCCTCCAATGCTGTCGATCCATTGGCAAACGATGCGGTCGATCCACTGGCCCTGCGGAGGATTGGAAAGATGGAAATAGTAGAAACGACCATTCAGTCCGGGGATGACGACAGGATCACCCCATACTCCGTAGCTGCTGCTCAATGAAGACTGGCTCCAGTTCCATCCGCCGTCGGTGGACGTATAAACATTGTTAATGTTGGCTCCGGCCACCATCTCCATCGGGTTGTCGGGGTTGAGGGCAATGCAAGGCTCATTGGTATAACCCGGCGCACTCATCAGAATATTCGGATGCGGCCACTGGGCTTGAAGAGAGAGGGATAAGAGGAAGGAGAGAAGGAGGAAAAAAAAGCGCATACCAGCTGATTTTATTAACCAAAGATACGTTTTCCCTGTTTCCTTATTTGTCAGTTAGCACTGCTTTCCTCTACGACTTTTATTTAGTTTTGCCGCCGATGGGACATTACATTAAAAAGAAGCGGGTAAGCTATGGGGGCATTGGCGAGGTTGAGTTTCGCCAGAGTACGCGCGCCCGCCGGATGCGCTTGCAGGTGGACGCCAGTGGCAGTCTTGCCGTGATCCTGCCGCCAGGCACCTCCGTAAAAGCTGCGGAAGATTTTCTGTTGAGCCGTCAGGATTGGATTCGCGAGAAAAAGGCGGCCAGGGAACAGACGGGCCTCAGGAAGACGGTCTTTGTGCCGGGCATCCATTTCTCTACCCGCAATCATCAGTTCTATATGTATGCTGAAAAGCGATACGATATACTGGTAAAACGGGGCGATGGAAAGATGGAGGTGCATTACCCAGAACATCTTCCGGCGGAGAATGAGCAGATACAAAATATCTGCAGAAAACTGGTGGAAGAGGTCTTACGCAGAGAAGCCTTTGTGTACCTGATCCCCCGCACATTCGAACTGTCCCGTAAACACGGGCTACCCTTTAAAGATGTCAATATCAGGGTAAATAAGCGTCGCTGGGGTTCCTGCTCCACCCAGGGGATCATCAACCTGAATGCGCACCTCTTGCGCCTGCCGGAAGAACTCATCGATTATGTTATCCTGCACGAACTGGCCCATCTGAAACACCCCAACCACAGCGATCACTTTCACGCCTTTCTGGAACAACTGTATCCCGGCCACCGCCAGGCAGAAAAACGCCTGCGGCGATATGCGCCGGAACTGTTTTAATGTCGTAATTGCTTTCTGCGTCTGAATCTCCAGCCTGTTTGGTGAAATTCATACTTTTATCCAATGAAAAAACCCGCGCTGCACTGGCAGATCCTCATCGCCCTGGTGCTTGCTGTCCTGTTTGGAATGTATGCCAAAGATTATGTCCCCTGGGTCAGCTGGATGGGAGAAGTCTTTCTCCGGGCACTCAAAATGATCATCATCCCGCTGATTTTCAGCTCGCTTGTGGCAGGAGTAGTCAATATCGGCTCGGCCTCCAACCTGGGCCGTCTTGGATTCAAGACCATAATCTACTACGTCACCACCAGCACTTTCGCCATTTTGACGGGATTGTTTTTTGTGAACCTGATTCAGCCCGGCATCGGTGCCGACCTGAACCTGGCCCGCGAGGTGGAAGGGATAGCCGGGCACCAACCCCTCTCCCGCACCCTGATTGAATTGATCCCGGAAAACATATTTGCCGCCTTCACCCGCAGCGATATGCTGAGCATCATCTTTTTCGCTATGCTCTTTGGCTTCTTTTCAACCCGTGTAAAAACCCGCTTCAAGAATACCATCAGTGATTTCTTCAATGCGGTTTTTGAAGTGATGATGCAGGTGACCCATTTCGTCATTCTTTTTACACCCTTGGGGATTTTTGGGATAGTGGCTGAAGTCGTTTCAGAGCAAAAGGACTTGCTTGCCCTGGTGCAAAGTATGGGCAAATATATGGGGGTAGTGCTGCTGGGACTGAGCCTGCACGCTTTCATTACCCTTCCATTGCTGCTGCGACTGATTGGCAAGGTGAACCCCCTGAAGCACTTCAGAGCGCTTACCACTCCGCTGTTGACCGCCTTTTCCACCTCTTCCTCCGGGGCTACCCTCCCGCTGACAATGGATGCTGTAGAGCATAAGAGCGGGGTGTCGCCCAAGATCACCAGCTTCACCCTGCCGCTGGGAGCCACGATTAATATGGACGGCACGGCTTTGTACGAATGTGTGGTGGCGATGTTCATTGCCCAGGCTTATGGCGTTGATCTGAGTATTACCCAGCAGGCGGTGGTGGTGCTTACCGCTTTGCTTGCTTCCATCGGTGCGGCCGGTATCCCGATGGCCGGACTGGTGATGATCAGTGTGGTACTGACTGCTGTGGGTTTACCCCTGGAAGGGGTTGGACTGGTCTTAGCCGTAGATCGTATCCTGGATATGTTCCGCACCGCCACCAATGTATGGAGCGATTCCTGCGGCGCCGTCATCATCGCCCGATCGGAGGGTGAAAAGCTGAAAGTATAGGAAGATGGAAAAGATACTCAACGATACTTTCTTTATGCGCGAGGCGCTGAAAGAAGCCAGAAAGGCCTTTGACGCGGATGAGGTACCGGTAGGTGCGGTGATCGTATTGGACGACACCATTATCGCACGGGGGCACAATCTCACCGAACAACTGCAGGATGTCACTGCCCACGCTGAAATCCAGGCGATTACCGCAGCAGCGCAATACCTTGGGGCTAAATACCTGAGCGGATGTACGCTTTATGTGAGCCTGGAGCCCTGCCTGATGTGCGCAGGTGCTTTGGCCTGGGCACAGCTGGATCGCATTGTCATTGGTGCAAAGGATCCCAAAAAAGGATACAGCACATTCAGCAGGAAAGCCATTCCTGGCAACATTAAAGTATCAGAAGGCATTCTGGCAGAAGAAAGCAGTGAATTGTTGAAAGACTTCTTCCGGAAAAAGAGAGATTAATCCTTCTTCTTTATCGGACAGGTGCGGATGCCGAAGATCGCATAGAGTCCGCAGAAACCTACCAGTCCGGTAATCAGGAGCACCCCGGCGATAATGCCCAATATAATGGCAAGGGTACCCGTAATGGATCCATTGATGATCAGAATCGCAATCAAGACGGCAATCAGACCACGGATCAGGGTGTCAGCTCGGCCTACATTTTTTTTCATAAGAGGATTGGTTTTTTGGGTTAGGACAGCAGGTAAACAATTTAATCAGATATTTGATCAAAATTAGTCATCCAAATCGCCAAATATGTACTTCGTTTTAAAACGACGCCTGTTTTTCTTTTTCCTGCTGTTATGCTTTGGTCCCTCTCTTCCTGCGCTCTACGCCGGGCCTTCGTACAAAGTATTGTATGACAGCACGAAAGTGAAAGTCGCGGAATCCGGCCTGAGTTATGTCGATTTCCATCAACGCTATCGCATCCTGACCGAAGAAGGCAGCAAAGCGCTGAATATTTTACACCTCGATTATGACCCCCTTTCAGCCTATGTGGAGTTCAGGGAAGCCATTATCCATCGACGAAACGGTGAAATGGAAGTCATCGACCTGAAGAAGAGGATGGATTATCCTGCTCCTGCCCGTGCCATTTATTGGGGTGCGCGTCGGCAGATGCTTCCCGTGGGACGCCTGTTTCCCGGGGACGAACTGGAGGTGAAATGGTTTAGAAAAGGGTTTACGTATGCCCTTTTGTATGATGAAGAAGACGAGCGATACATCCCTCCAATGCGGGGCCATTTTTATGATATCGTGGAATTCTGGAGCAAAGTCCCTGTCGATAGAAAGGTTTATCACCTCGACCTCCCGGATTCCAAAACCCTGCAGTATAAGTTTTATCACGGAAAGGTTGAGGTTTCGCAACGCCTGAACGATGGGAGAAAGGAATACACCTTTACCCTGGAAGATATCCAGCCCTTTCAAAGAGAGGCCAATATGGTGGCGCTCTCAGATGTTGCGCCCAAGCTTTTGCTTTCAACCAGTCCCGACTGGGAATCCAAATCACGATGGTTCTATGGGGTAAATGAAGATTATGGCAGTTTTGAATGGGATGAGGAGATCAAAGCCAAAGTAGATCACATCCTGCTCCCGGCTCAAAATGAATACGATTCCATCGCCCTGCTGACGCATTGGGTTGCCGATGAAATCCGCTACAGTGGGCTTTCAATGGGAGAGGGCGAAGGTTATACCCTGCACAAGGCCACAATGACTTTTACCGACCGGAGCGGGGTTTGCAAGGACAAGGCAGGGCTGTTGGTGGCAATGCTTCGCGCTGCCGGTTTTGAATCCTGGGCAGCGATGACGATGGCCGGATCGCGGATTGATGATATTCCTGCCGACCAGTTTAACCATAGTGTTACAGTGGTTAAATTGAAGAGCGGGGAATACCGTTTGCTGGATCCTACCTGGGTCCCATTTGTCAGGGAACTCTGGTCTTCTGCCGAGCAACAGCAGGAATACCTGATGGGTCTTCCTGAAGGTGCCGGTCTGATGACCACGCCCGTCTCTCCGCCCCAGGCGCATTATCTCAGGATGGAAGGCTTCAGCCGCATTGATGATAAGGGCAACCTGATGGGGGGATTTACGCTGAGTGCGGAGGGCCAATCGGATGCCGCCGTGCGAAGGCTTTTTACCTCTTCACGCAAGGATATGTGGAGGGAGCGTATTGTAGATGCCTTGCAGCAGGCTCATCCGGCGGTAGCATTGCGATATGTCGATTTTGATGATCCCTATGACTATAGCGATCCCATCCTCATCCGGGTGGAATACAGTATCCCGGATTATGCCCTGGTAGATGACGAACGAATCATTTTTACTCCCTTTCTCCTTAAAGCCCCCTTTAAAAGCGCAATGAATCACCTCCTGATGGAAACCGGAATGGAAGACAGGCAACATCCTTTCCGCGACCGCTGTTCGAGGGAAGTATCCATTAGCGAAACGATTGCTGTGCCCCCCTTCGCTCAAATGGCCTATCATCCCCCCTGGCATTTTTTCAACGGCCCTGCCGGAGATTTTGAAGGACAGCTGAGGGCAGAGGAAGGCAACAGCATCGTGGTGGATGTTCTGGCCCGCTTCAACAAAAGGGTGTATGAACCTTATGAATGGCCTTCTTTCAGGGAGGTGGCCAGATGGCATAAAAAATACGGAGAAGAACCTATTATTCTGAAGCGATAAATGAAAGCGATACCCAATATGACCAGAAACAGCCTTTACTGCTTCCTGTTCCTGGGGCTTTTCCCCGGGATACTTGCAGCACAGGAAAGCGATGCCACCTATGAGCAGGTCGTACACGAATATACTTTTCAGGCGGATGGCAGCGTGGATTACCATCATTTCAGTCAGCTGAAGCTGCACACCCACTATGCCTTTCATCGCGCATTCGGAGAAACCTTTCTTTTGTATAATCCTGATCTGGAGCGCATTTCGGTCAGGGAAGCCTATACCCTGATGAAATACGGGACGAAGGTTCCCCTGCCTGCCAATGCCATCAACGAGGTCTTGCCCAGGATGGCCGACAATGCTCCACCTTACCACAGGCTCCGGGAAATGGTGATTTCGCATACCGGCCTTGAGCGGGGTGCCACCATTGTGCTCGACTATGTCAGGCAGCAGCTGAGTCCTTCCCGTCCATTCCTCTCCGGCTGGGAGGTATTGGCTACAGATGCCCCGGTGGAGAAAATGACGTTGGTGATCAGGCATCCGGAAGCAATGAGATTATTTCATCGACTCTTCCATACTGATCTTAGTCCGGAAATTGTCCGGGAAAACGGGATGATTAGCTACCGCTGGGAACTGAGTAAGGTCCCGGCCTACCTGCCCGGCCCATACACCTCAGCTGAAATGTCGTCTTTGCCAGTAATTTGCTGGAGCAATGCTGCTTCCCTGGAGGAAGGCTGGAAGTCCTTCGCTTCCCTGCCTGTCTTTCACCAGAAAGCAGCCCCGGATTTGCAGATCATCCTGGATACCCTGTTGACACCGGGCTCAGATGCGATGGAAAAAACCCTGACTGTCTGGAATCACGTTCTGACATCCACCCAGGTATGGAGCCCTTCCTTACCCATCTTGCCAAACGGACCGCGATCCGCTACGGAGTGCTGGAATAGCAGCGGTGGAACACCTCTTGAAGTAGCAGTGCTGGCCGGCACAATGATGCGGGCTGTGGGCCTGGATGCCACCGTCATCCTTACTATACCGGCCCGGCAGATGCTTCCGGATCTGGCCATACAGGATTTGTGGACACACCCAATGCTTCGTGTAAGGCTTTCAGAGGGAGAGCTTTTCCTGGATCCGCACAAAAATCCGGCTTACAGTGCCGAAGCTGCCATAGCAGACCATTTTCTGTTGCCGGTTCTACCCGGGGGCGAATGGCAGGCCCTGCAGGTGGAAGGAAAGACGGCGGAGGCGAAGTATCGCTTTGCTGTTCAGCTCAATGCCCGTGGTTTGATGAACGGCAAGGTGGAGGCTGATCTCAGGAATGGGGCCCTCCCCATACGGGATCTGCACTCAGGCGATTTTCCCAAAAGATTTCAGATCGTATCCAAAGAACTAAATGGGCAATACCTGCCCGACGAAAGCCGGATCGGGATGAATGAAGCCAGGTTGGCCTTCAGCTTGCAGTCTGCCGACAGCCTTCCCCTTTTCGGGGATCATCGCCGTCTCTTATTGCCTTATCCGCCAAATGCTCCGGACGCGCTTCTGCAGCGCAACTGGCCGGAGAATATGAAATCGGATATACAACTGCCTTATCCGCTCAAGGTGGAGATGGAGTGGGAGATCAGCGTTCCCAAGGGGTATCGATTGCTGGTGCAAGGCAGAGCGCAGGATGTGCAGAATGATGCTGGAACGCTAACTTTTTCGGTGCGTGAAAAGGGTGGAAAGTGGATCATCCGGCGCAGCCTGGAAAGCCCGAGCCGTGTTCCGGAAAATCATTACCGGGATTTCAGAACCCTGATCACCACCTGGCAGGCCTTGGGTGCGCAGCCCGTGTGGCTGGTGCCGGAAACGGAGTAGTTTTTCCCGCAGCACAGCGGCTTGCAAACGGCTGTCGGGATCAAGAACGGATATGCCGAAGGCCCCCGTTGAGGCGGCCTGTTTAAGTCGTAAGATGAGCATCTTTCCTATATTATCCGTAAATTCGTGCGCTGAAAAAGAACCAAACCATCAAGACCTGAGCATTATGAAGAAATTACATTCTCTCTGTATGATCGCCGGACTGACCTTGCTGTTGGCAGCCTGCGGTGGCAGTACACCCAAAGAAACAGAAGAGCAGGAAGCACCCCCCACCACAATGCAACAAAATCTGGCCAAATACGCCGAATTTGAGTTGACTGCAGACATCAGCCATCTTTCTGAGAACCAGAAAATGATGCTCCCCCTTCTTTTTGAAGCTGCGGAGATTATGAATAATGTTTTCTGGCAACAGGCTTATGGCAATAAAATGATGCTGATGGAAGAAATCCAGGACCCGGATGCCTGGAAGTTTGCGGAGATCAATTATGGTCCCTGGGACCGCCTTAATGGAAATCAAGCCTTTGTGGAAGGATACGGTCCCAAACCCAAAGGAGCGGGGTTTTATCCGGCTGATATGACGAAGGAGGAATTTGAAGCCTGGGATAACCCGGATAAAAGTTCGCAGTACACTATGATCCGCCGTAATGCCGATGGCAGTCTGCGTGCAGAATGGTACCACCAGGCTTTCCCGGGTGAAACACAGTCCGTGGTGGATTTGCTGCGGCAGGCAGCCGAACTGGCCGAAGATGCCGGATTTAAAAACTACCTCCTGAAAAGAGCTGAAGCCCTGGAAAAAGACGACTACCGGGATTCTGATATGGCCTGGCTGGATATGAAAGACAACCTGATCGATTTCATCGTTGGACCAATCGAGAATTATGAAGATGCCCTTTTTAACATAAAAGCCGCCCACGAAGCCTTCATCCTGATTAAGGACGTGGAATGGAGCGAACGCCTGGCCCGTTTTGCCGCCTTTCTTCCTGACTTCCAAAAGAATTTACCCGTAGAAGAGAAGTACAAAAATGAAACCCCCGGAACCGAAGGCGTACAGCTTAATGCTTACGATGTAGTGTATTACGGGGGCGACTGCAATGCCGGCAGCAAAACCATTGCCATCAACCTGCCCAACGACGAAGTGGTCAGAAATACCAAAGGCAGCCGTAAACTGCAGCTGAAAAATGCAATGCAGGCTAAGTTCGACAAGATACTCCTCCCCATCGCCGATGTATTGATTGCCGAAGACCAGCGTAAGCATATTACCTTCGATGCTTTCTTTGCCAATACGATGTATCACGAAGTTGCCCACGGATTGGGCCTGGGATTCCTGAGTGATAACAAGAACATCACCGTTCGCGAAGCCCTGAAAGAAACCTATACATCCATCGAAGAGAGTAAAGCGGATATCCTGGGTCTGTATGTGATCACCCAACTCTATGATATGGGTGAGCTGGGCGAAGTGGACCTGCGGGATTATTATACCACCTTTATGGCCAGCATTTTCCGCTCCAGCCGCTTTGGCGTTGCCAGTGCCCACGGGAAAGCCAATATGATGCGTTTCTACTTCTTCCAGGAAAAGGGCGCATTTATGAGGGATGAAGCCACCGGCACCTACCGCATTGATTATGATAAGATGCAGGCAGCAATGAGCGAACTGACCACCCTGGTCCTGCAAATCCAGGGAGATGGCGATTATGAAGCGGCCAAAGCCTGGATTGAAAAAGACGGAATGGTAAAGGAAGCCCTGCAATCAGACCTCGACCGCCTGATGGAAGCAAATATTCCGGTAGACATCGTATTTAAGCAAGGCCCGGGACTGCTGACACTGTAGTATATTCTTGTGTGATGAAGGAATCAGTGCGCTTGGAAACGGAATGCGTAAATGATGCAAGCTGAAGATAGAATAGCGGTAATCGGCAGTGGCTCCTGGGGTACTGCCCTGGTAAAACTCCTGTTGGAAAATCAATCGATGGTTTTCTGGTGGGTGCGTCAGGACAGCACCCTGGAGCATATCCGACAATTCAAAAAGAATCCAAACTACCTCAGCTATCTGGAGCTGGATGTGGACCGTATCCGCCTTTCCACCGACCTGACAGCAGTCATCCAAGAGGCCGACACCCTCATCTTTGCTATTCCGGCCGCTTTCCTCAGAGAGAGCCTCAGGGAGATAGATCCTTCACTCTTCATCGGGAAAACCGTGGTTTCGGCCATCAAGGGAATGATCCCGGAGATGAACCTGAGTGTCGGATCATTCCTTCGTGAAGAATACCAGATTCCATCCGCTCAGGTAGGCGTGATTGCCGGGCCCTGTCACAGTGAAGAAGTGGCAATGGAAAAGCTTTCCTTCCTCACGGTAGCTTTCGAAGAACAAAAGAAAGCGGAACGCTTTATCCACAGCCTTTCAAGTCGTTATATGCGAATCAATGCCACCCGGGATGTGAACGGTATTGAGTATGCCGCCATACTGAAAAATATCTTTGCCATTGCGCACGGCATCTCTATCGGCCTGGGTTACGGAGACAATTTCCTTTCTGTGCTCACCGTCAATTGTATTCAGGAGGTAAAACGTTTTCTCGACCGATTGAACCGCATCGAAAGAAATATCAATGATTCCGTATATACCGGAGACCTGATCGTGACTGCCTACTCGCGCTTTTCACGCAATCGCATCTTTGGCACGATGATCGGCAAGGGATATTCCGTGGCTTTTACCAAGATGGAAATGAAAATGATCGCGGAAGGCTATTTTGCCTCCAAAGGTATTCACGAACTGAACCGGCGCCTGGAGGTGCATATGCCCGTAGCAGAATCAGTGTACAACATTCTTTATGAGGGGCATTCACCCAGTCAGGTGATGCAGGTATTGTCGGAACGACTGCACTAAAGCAAGCAAGGAGAAGGCAAAATGGATGTACAGTCAATCAAGCTTAGATTCGGAATCATAGGGAATTCTCCCCTGCTCGATCGTGCCATCGACATAGCGCGTCAGGTTGCTCCTACGGATATTACAGTACTGATCAACGGGGAAAGCGGAAGCGGAAAGGAAGTCTTTCCCCAGATCATTCACCATCTGAGTGCCCGCAAACACGGCCCGTATATCGCAGTCAATTGCGGAGCCATTCCTGAAGGTACCATCGATTCGGAGTTGTTTGGCCACGAGAAAGGTTCTTTTACCGGTGCCCACGAATCCCGCAAGGGGTATTTCGAGGTGGTGAACGGAGGAACCATCTTTTTGGATGAGGTGGCCGAACTGCCCCTATCCACCCAGGTAAGATTGCTGCGTGTACTGGAAACAGGGGAGTTTATGAAAGTAGGTTCCTCCAAAGTTATCAAAACCGATGTGCGCCTGGTGGGGGCTACCAATGTGAATGTGCCGGAGGCCATTGAAAAGGGGAAGTTCAGGGAAGATCTGTATTACCGCCTCAATACCGTTCCCATTTATGTTCCTCCACTGCGCGACCGCAAAGAAGACATTGTCCTGCTCTTTCGGAAATTCGCCAGTGATTTTGCAGAAAAATACCGGATGCCCGCCATTCAACTGAGTGAGGATGCGCGCGAGATGCTGATGAATTTCCGCTGGCCCGGCAATGTACGCCAGCTGAAAAACATCACGGAACAGATCTCTATCATTGAAAAGAATCGTGACATCAGTGGAGAGAGCCTGTTGAAATATCTTCCCCAGGTGAACCAGCGGGAACTGCCGGTGCTTTACAAAAAGCAACAAGAGCAGCAGGAGCAATTCTCCGAAAGGGAGATCTTATACAAAGTCCTCTTTGATATGAAGCAGGACATCACGGATATGAAGCAGCTGGTACTGGAACTGATGGAGAATCCTGAATTTGCCAGCAACCTTAAATCGGCCAATCCGCAACTGGTAAAACGGATTATCCGGGATGTCAGCCCCGCCCGGGAAACAACAGAGGTGAATGAGCCGGATATCTTCGAATATGAGGCTGATGATCCTGAACCTTTCCAGGAATCCGAAGTGATTGAAGAAAACCTCTCTCTGCAGAAAAAAGAAGAGGATATGATCCGGCTTGCACTTGAAAAGCATCAGGGAAAACGCAAACCGGCTGCGCGCGAATTGGGCATATCTGAGAGAACACTGTACCGGAAGATCAGAGAGTATGATATCCGTTAGAACACTTTTATGGGGAGTATTGGCGTGCAGCCTGCTTCTTGCAGGGCAGGGATGTGGCGTCTATTCCTTTACCGGAGCTTCCATCCCTCCCGATGCCAAAACCATCTCCATCCTGACCTTCCCCAACAACGCCCCCCTGGTGCAGCCCAGCCTCAGCCAGGAGCTGACCAATGCCATCCGCGATAAATTCAACAGCCAGACCAACCTGATGCTGGTCAACAATGATGGGGATCTGCATATTGAAGGAGAGATTACAGGCTATTCCACCCAACCCCAGGCGATCCAGGGAGATGAAACTGCCGCCTTGAACCGCCTGACCATCACCATAAAGGTGATCTTTGAGAACCGTCTGGATGAAAGCAAGAACTACGAAAGTACCTTTTCCCGCTTTTCCGATTACCCCAGCTCCCAGAACCTCTCTGCCGTGGAGGAAGCCCTCATCAGGGAGATCAATGAAGCCCTGGTGGACGATATCTTTAACAAAGCAGTAGTCAATTGGTAAATGCCTGAAAAGACAGACATATCGGCAAGAAGTTTACACCGTTTTGAAAAACTGCTCGGGGAAGGAAAAAGCCTGAATGCCGGAGATGGAGAGCACCTGCGTGAGATCCTTCTTCAGTGGCCTTTCCTGAACGAAGCCCGCCTGCTGTACGCCGCCTGGCAATCTCATTTTGCACCGGAAGAGTTTATTAAATCACTCCCTGAAGCCGCCCTGTATACAGGGCACCCGCTTCGTTTCCGTGACCTGATCCGGGAACGCGCACCGCAGGAGCAAAGAGATGAAACAAAGGACAGACCGGAAAAGAAGCTTTCGAAGGAGCGCAGCGCGTTCACAAAATCGATGATTGCAGAAGCAGATGCACACAAGCCGGCAATAATCGATCAATCGCTCCGGCCGCAAACTCCTGATCCGGATGAACTGATCGAACGCTTCCTGAAGACGGAACCCAGGATATCCGTGAAAAAGGACTACAGCGCCCCTGAGGATGTCAATCCGGATAAGAGCCTGGTGGATGAAGGAGGCCTGGTGAGTGAAACCCTGGCGCGTATCCACGCCGGACAGGGGCACTACAAAAAAGCCATCGAAATTTATAACAAGCTGAGTTTGAAATTTCCGGGTAAAAGCAGTTACTTTGCAGCCCGAATTAAAGATTTACAGGAAAAACTACACGATTCTTAAATCCATCATCCTATGGGAACCTATATTTTAATCTCTGTCCTGATCCTGATCGTATGTATCCTTCTGGTACTGGTGGTATTGGTTCAGAACTCAAAAGGGGGCGGTCTGTCCTCCACCTTTGCCGGATCGAACCAGATTATGGGCGTGCGCAAAACCGCCGACTTTCTTGAAAAAGCCACCTGGAGCCTGGCCATCGCTCTGCTGGTGCTCAGTCTTTTCTCCATTTTTGTCATCCCCCGCCAGAATGCCATTGAAATGACAGACACCGAGCTTCGCGAACAGATTCAGGGCAGTGAAAGAGTTCCGGTACAAGATTTTCAGGCACCTCCTGAAGAATAAGATAAGGTGTGTTTTACAACTCATCCGGGCCTGTCAACTGACAGGCCTTTTTCTTTCCAATCCCTGCCGTGTCATCTTGTCAGCCTCTCCTCGCCCAGGCAGGCAAGCTGCTGCAAGAGTACTGCAAAAATGTCCCAGGGAGATTGGACATCCCCCTTTGGCACAAATTGTGACAGGGGCGGACAGTCAAACTCAAATTGCAAAACAAAACCTAAATATTAAGGATTATGGGAAAAATGAATATCAAACCGCTGGCTGACAGAGTCGTTGTTCAGCCTTCCGCAGCCGAAGAGAAGACCGCTGGTGGAATTATCATCCCCGATACGGCCAAGGAAAAACCCCAACGTGGCAAGGTGGTGGCTGTAGGCCCCGGAAAGAAGGATGAGCCCCTGAGCGTGAAAGAAGGCGATGCCGTCCTTTATGGAAAATATGCCGGAACCGAAATCAATATCGAAGGGGAAGATTACCTCATCCTCCGCGAATCGGATATCCTGGCGATTATTTAATCAAAGACATTCACCAACAGAAAAATACCAAGACAATGGCTAAGCAAATCATTTATGACATCAAAGCACGCGAAGCACTGAAAAAAGGCGCCGATGCGCTTGCTGACGCAGTAAAGGTTACCCTCGGCCCGAAAGGCCGCAATGTGATCATTGAAAAATCCTATGGCGCTCCCGTGGTTACCAAAGATGGGGTGACCGTGGCCAAGGAAGTCGAGCTGAAAGACCCCGTGGAAAATATGGGCGCCCAGATGCTCAAGGAAGTGGCTTCCAAAACCGCCGACCTGGCAGGGGACGGAACCACTACCGCTACCGTGCTGGCCCAGGCCATTATGACTACCGGCCTGAAGAACGTAACCGCCGGAGCTAATCCGATGGACCTGAAGCGCGGGATCGATAAGGCAGTGGAGGCTGTGATCGAAGACCTGAAAAAACAAACCAAAGAAATTGGCGACAGCTCTGAGAAAATAGAGCAGGTGGCTGCCATTTCGGCCAACAATGATGCTTTCATCGGAAAACTTATTGCAGAAGCAATGGGCAAGGTGAAGAAAGAAGGCGTCATCACCATCGAAGAAGCCAAAGGCATCGAGACGACGGTGAAAGTGGTAGAAGGAATGCAGTTCGACCGTGGCTATATCTCCCCTTACTTCGTCACCGATACGGAGAAGATGGAAGCCGTATATGAGAATCCCTACATCCTGATCTACGACAAGAAGATCAGCGTGATGAAGGATCTTCTCCCCGTGCTGGAAAAAGTGGCCCAGAGTGGTCGCGCCCTCATTATCATCAGTGAAGATGTGGACGGAGAAGCCCTGGCTACATTGGTAGTAAACAAGATCCGCGGTGCCCTCAAGGTAGCTGCCGTGAAGGCTCCCGGCTTTGGTGACCGTCGCAAGGAAATGCTGGAAGACATCGCCATCCTCACCGGCGGAACGGTCATCAGCGAAGAAAAAGGCTATAAACTGGAAGACGCCAGCCTGGATTACCTCGGACTGGCCGAGAAGGTGACCATCGATAAAGAGAATACCACCATCGTTTCGGGCAAGGGCGACAAAAAAGCCATTGACGGCCGCATTGCACAGATCAAAGCCCAGATCGAGAAATCCACTTCAGATTACGATAAAGAGAAGCTGCAGGAACGCCTGGCCAAGCTGGCCGGTGGCGTGGCCGTGATCTATGTCGGTGCTGCCAGTGAGGTTGAGATGAAAGAGAAGAAAGACCGCTTCGATGATGCCCTGCACGCTACCCGTGCCGCCATTGAAGAAGGAATTATCCCGGGTGGTGGTGTGGCCTATCTCCGTGCCGTCCCCGCAGTGAGCAAGGTGAAAGGGGACAATGAGGATGAGGATACCGGTATTGCAATCGTATTGCGTGCCCTGGAAGAGCCTTTGCGCCAGATTGTGGAGAATGCCGGACTGGAAGGCAGCGTCGTGGTACAGAAGGTGAAAGAAGGCAAAGACGATTATGGATACAATGCCCGCACCGATAAGTACGAGAACCTCTATGAGGCCGGCGTGATCGATCCTACCAAGGTAGCCCGCATTGCCATCGAGAATGCCGCTTCCATCGCCGGAATGATGCTCACTACCGAGTGCGTCCTGAGCGAAATCAAAGAAGACAAGCCTGAGATGCCCAATCCGGGCGCAATGGGCGGAATGGGTGGAATGGGCGGAATGATGTAAAATTCACATCCACCATACTTTAAAGGGGCTGTCTCATTTGTTGAGGCAGCCCTTTTTTTGATGCAAGAGCATACAGCAAGAGTGTGAATCTGTTGACCGTGAACTACTTCCCGTTCCCTCTCCAGGCTTGGATCCGGATGCGCATCAGATAGGTGATGTGGTACATACAAGGTACGATGATCAGGGTCATAAAAGTGGCAAAGGTCAATCCGAAGATGACGGTCCAGGACATTGGCCCCCAAAATGCCACCATATCACCGCCAAAATAGAACTGCGGATCAAAGTCCTTCAGCAGGGTAGCAAAATTGATGTTCAATCCTACGGCCAGGGTGATCAGGCCCAGGATGGTGGTGATAGCCGTCAGCAGCACCGGACGCAAACGGGTTTGACCGCCGCGGATCACACATTCTTTGGCTTCGTCCCTCGGCAGAAGAGCATCCTCTTCCAGACCCAGCTCCTTGCGCTTGCGGGCTTTCAGCAAATCAATGTAGTCGATGAGCACGATGGCATTGTTCACTACAATCCCACCCAGGGAAACGATCCCGATCCCGGTCATAATCACCACAAAATCCATCCGGAAAGTGGCCAGCCCGCCGAATACACCTATCGTACTGAATAATACACTGGCCAGAATGATGAGTGGTTTTATGCCGGAATTGAACTGACTCACCAAAATCAGCAGGATAATGGACAGGGCGATCATCATCGCCCGTATCAGGAAGGCCATTGATTCTTCCTGCTCTTCCTGTTCACCGGTAAACTCATAACGGTATCCTTCCGGGAAATCAAAAGCAGGAAGAATGAGTTTGAGCTGATTGTTGATCTCTGTGGCATTATAGCCTTCCAATACATTGGAATACAGGGTAATGACCCGGTTCAGGTTCTTTCTTTTCACCGCATCATAGGTGGTACTGAAAGTGATATCGGCTACGGAGGAGATGGGTACCTGCCGGATCTGTCCGGTGGTAGGATCCATAAAGGTCACAGGCTGGTTGAGCAGGGTGGGCAGGTCGTAGCGGCTGTCGCGTTTCAGGCGCAATTGAATGGGATACTCATCTTCTCCCACTTTGAAATCTGAAATCTCTTTTCCATACAAAGAGGTGCGCAAAGTAGAAGCGACGGAGTAGGTGGACAGTCCGAAGCGGCGTGCTTTGTCGCGGTCGATGTTCACGATCAGCTCCGGTTTGCCAATATCCAGATCGAGTTTCAAGCCTTCAATCCCCGGAATCCCGGCATCGTTGATATAGCGCCTCACTTCTTCCGTCAGGGTGATCAGGCGTTCATAATCAGGGCCGCTCAGTTCAATATTCACCGGTTTTCCGGCGGGAGGTCCCATACTGTTTTTCTCCACCGAAACCTGTACACCGGGATAGTGGCCAATCAGTGTTTCAGAAAGCAACTCGTGGATTTCAGAAGTATTGACCCCTTCCCGGTCTTCAAAATCAATAAAAGTCACCGTCACCAGGCTGCGGTTAGGCATAGCACCTACCGCGCCCATTTCATTCTCCCCGATCGCGCCTTCCCCTACGGTGGTCAGCTTGGATTCCACCACCCTGGCGTATGGCTGAAGCACACTGTCGATCCGCGCTTCCATTGCCATCACATTCTGGTTGGTGGTTTCGATATCAGTGCCAATAGGCCAGGTAGCCAGGATATTGATAAACTGGGGCTCATTGTCGGGGAAGAACAGAATCTTTGGCTGTCGCAATCCAAAGAAGACGATGGTGGCCAGCAGGAGGAAGACTGTTCCGCCAATGAAGATGTAGGGCCTTCGTCCTTTCAGGGCAAAGGTCAGGATGCGGAAGTATTGCTGCTCCAGCCACTCCAGTCCTTTCACCTGGAACCAGCGCCCCATTGGGGCGAAGATAAAGATATTGGCCAGGGTGATAAAAATGACCAGCACCAGCACATTGGCGAAGGCATTCCATCCCAGCACATAACCCAGGGCAGCCAGCAAGGCCAGGATTGCCTGCAAGCGAAGGATGCGGCGCTTATTGGGGCGGCGCTCCAGGTCATCCGGGCGGATGAACTGGGAAGCAAAGACCGGGATGATGACCAGGGCCACGAAGAGGGATGAGCTCAGCACGATGATGAGCGTTACCGGGAGGTCTTTCATAAACTCCCCAACCATACTTTGCCAGAATGCCAAAGGGAGGAAGGCGGCCAGGGTAGTAGCCGTGGAGGAGATGATGGGCATCGCGATCTCTCCCACCGCCTGCCGGGCTGCCTGTCCGGGAGTATAGCCCCGGCTGATGAAACGGTGGATGTTTTCCACCACCACAATGGCATTGTCCACCAGCATCCCCAAAGCCAGGATGAGGGAGAAGAGCACCATCATATTCACATTCATCCCCATCAGGCTGATGACCACAAAACTCAAGAACATAGAGGTGGGAATGGCCAGGCCCACAAAGAGGGCGTTGCGGGTTCCCAGAAAGTAGAACAGGACCAGTATGACCAGGATCATCCCCATAATCATACTGTTCTCCAGATTGCTGAGCTGCATTCGGATCATCTCCGACTGGTCGTTGGTGGTGCTTACCTGCAACTGGGCCGGAAGGATGTTGTCTTTCTTCGATTCATCAATAATATCATACACCTTGTCGATGGCATCCAGCAGATTGGCACCGCTTTTCTTCACCACCTGCAGCGATACCACCGGCTTGTTATCGAGCCGGGCAAAGCTGTTGGGCTCCGCGAAGGCATCTTCCACATCCGCCACATCCCGCAGATAGATGATGCGCTGATGCTCGTTTTTGATGATAATATCCCCGATTTGCTTTACACTGCTGAACTCACCCACCGTTCGTATCGACATACGGATGTCATTCATCAGGATCTCCCCCCCGGAAATGCTGAGGTTCTCCGCATTGATGGCATTCTCAATATCTGTCAGCGACACTTCCCTCATCTGCAGCTGATCCGGATCCACATTGATCTGTATCTCCCTGTCGTTGATCCCGATGATCTCCACCTTTGATACTTCCTGGAGGCTCTCGAACTCATCCTCCAGGTATTCTGCGAAGCTTTTCAGCTCATTCAGGCTGTAGTCACCCGACAGGTTCACATTGATGATCGGGAACTCCGAGAAGTCGATATCGGCCACTGTGGGTTCTTCCAGCAAATCATTCGGCAGGTTTCCGCGCGCCTTATCCACGGCATCCTTCACATCCTGAAGTGCGGCCTTCACATCGATGCCGAAGTTGAATTCCACGAATACCAGGGAGGCATCCTGGGCAGAATTGGAGGTAATTTTTTTCACCCCCCGGATGCCTTCGATTTCTCTTTCGATGGGTCGGGTGATCAGGTTCTCAATATCCACGGGAGGGTTTCCGGGATAGATTGTGGTCACCATTATGTAGGGAAAGACTGCTTCCGGGAATAGTTCTTTGGGCAGATTCCGGTAAGAATACAGGCCGAACAGCAGCAGGACGGCCGTCAGCAAAAAGACCGTTGTTTTATTCTTAAGGGCGATCCGGGTCAGGAAAAAATCTCTTGTCACCTGATCGCGCACTTCTTTCATCTCCTCCATTGTGCTTGGGTTTTGGCAGGGTACTACAGTCGCACTTCGCTCTGATCCGTCACCAGATTATATCCTTCCACGATCACCTTATCGCCGGGCTTCAGGCCGGAAGTGATCATTGTCTGGTTTTGATAGACCATTCCGGTGGAGATATACACCTTCTTTGCCCTCAGACCATCCGGGTCTTGCTGCAGGCAGTAGAGATAAGGGCCGTGGATGTCCTGCTTGATGCAAATTGAGGGGACGACCAGGGCGCTGTCTGATTCAAAGTCCAGAAAACGCAGCTGAGCCAGGAGGTTGGGACGAAGTTTATGGTCGGGGGTATTCTTAACCTTGACGGATACCTGCACTGTACGATTCAAGCCGTCGATGGCACTGCCAATGCGGTGGATTGGTGGTTGAAATTCGAGCTCAGGCCAGGTGGGGAAGCGAACGCTGACCTCTTCATTCATCCTGAGCGAGGGAAGGTGCGATTCGGCGATATCCGTCTTTACATACATTTCATCCAGATTGATGATACGCATCAGCATCATTCCCGGGGCAGCCAGTTCCCCTTCTTTCTGCATTACCTCCTCAACGATGCCATTCACCGGGGCTGTAATGAGCGACATTTTCTGCTGGGCTTCCATTGTTTTAAGTCGGCTTTCCAAACTCTCTTTGGTGCTTTTGGCCTGGAGGTATTCTATCTCCGAGCCGATATTTTGTTCCCACAAGCTCGATTGTTTTTTGAAGACCACGCTTGCGAGTTCCAGTTGTGTTTTGATTTCGGCGATGCTGTTTTCTGTTACATCCGAATTAAGTCTGGCCAAAGCCTGATCCACTCTGACCCTGTCGCCTTCTTTTACCAGGATCTGCCGGATCTGCCCTCCCGTTTCCGGGCTGATCCAGGCCTCTCTGACCGCTTCTACAGCGCCCACCACCTCGATGAAATGCTCAAATCGCCCGGCTTGCATTTCCTGGATTTTTACCAGGGTTTTGCTCCCGTTCACATTTTCATTCAGGGAATCGTTTTTCAGGCTATGTTCCAGCTCACGGATCTTGAGCTTCAGACCGGCCATTTCTTCACGGTATTTCTCCAGTTGTTGTTTCTTGGCTTCTGCACTATCCTGGGGCTGGCAGGCAACCAGCAGAAGGAACAGAAAGCCTATCGGCAAATTTTTCAATGCTGTTTTCATTGTGGATTGGGATTATTCGTTGTTCTGGAATGCTTTTTCAAATGCTGATTTGGCTGTAAAGAGCTGCAGTGCAGCGAGGATGTAATCCCCTTCCGCCTGAAGGTACTGGGTATAGGTTTGCTGCAGTTCCAGCGAAGAAGCCATTCCTTCGCGGTAGCGTATGCCGGTTCGCGTATAGATCTTTTCTGCTATTCCCATACTCTTCTGTTTATTGCCGAAGACCTTCCAGGCGTTCTCCAGATTGCTGCGGGCGTTGGCAGCTTCCAGTTCAAGGCCATCTTTCACTTGAGTGGTAAGCACTTCTGTTTTATCCAGCTGCAGACGGGCTTGCTGTACCTGGGCCGAGCGGCTACCGCTGCTCCAGAGCGGGATATCCACTTGTATCCCGATGACCTCTGTGGGAAACCAGTCTCCTTTGGCATCGGTGAAGTCAAACTCGGTACGCTGGGCCACCTGCTGATAGTTGTAGAAGGCACTCAGAGAAGGAAGGTATAGCGATTTGTAACGCTTCATATCCAGCTCATTGAGCAGGCGTTGGTTCCGGATCACGGCCATATCAATATGCTCTTCCACCTTGAAAGCTTTTCCGCTGAACATCATTTGGTCAATGGTTTGCAGGATGTCTTCAATACGGGTAGTCAGGGTGATCGCCGTGCCCGCCGGCATTCCCATCTGAAACCGGAGGAGGCGTTCTGCCAGATCATACTGATTGCGGGCATTGGCTTGTGTAGCGTCCAGGTCGGAGAGCAGGAGTTCAAGCTGATCCACGTCCGTCTCATCCAGGAAGCCCTGGCGGTAGATCTCTTTGGTTTCCTGCAGCATTGATTCCAGGCTCTGACGGGTAGAATCGAGCAAGCTCAGGCTGTGCGCTGCAATCAGCAACTGGTAATAGGCATTCTTGACGGCTTCTTCAACTTCCTTCTTGTTTCTTTTTTCCTGTACTACCGAGAAATCAACAAAAGCCCGGGCCGCCTGCAACCCGACGATGTAGGGGCCATTGAATACCAGCTGGCTCACTGTGGCCTGGGCGGTCATTGTGTGGGGCGTTCCGAACTGAGCCTCAAAAAGGCGGTCGCTTACCCCACCCGGAATTTCATTCACCAGGCCTTCTTCGTAGAGTACTCCATATACCACAGGACTCAGAAAGTCGGGCAGCAGTTGGGTAGGCACATTGGGGAAATGATTGTACCCAAGGCTGGCATTGACCTGGGGTAAACCGATGGCGGTGGTTTCCTTTACCTTCTTCCGTGCAATCTCAATGTCTGTCCGGGCATTCTTCAGCCCGGGATGGTGTTCATAAGCATAGGCCAGGGCTGACTCCAAAGTCAGCGGCATTGACTCCTGTGCCCGGATAAAAGAAACACCCAGGCAACAGAGGCTGAGCAATAACAGGGTGGTTTTTCTTGTATTCATCTATTCTGCTTCAAAATGATAGTCCATAAGCTGTTCCCTCTTCTCAAAATAGGCCAGTCCCTGAACACTGGCGATGGCACGGATATGATTCCCGAAAATGACACGCAGAACCTGGGTGAGGTCCTGGTGTTTTCCTGATGCAATTTCTTCTCCAAAAAACTTTTCCATATTAAGGAGATATGATGTTATGGTTAATTCCTTGTCTATATCCGGACGGTAAAGTCCTTGCCGTATGCCCTCTACCAGATTGGCGGTAAAAAGCCGCGCGTAATAATCCCTGTGGAAATGAGTGAGCTTCTCCAGCACGAGAGGGTGATATTTTTTCAGATCGTGCACCACAGCCGGATTCAGATCGGTGAGGTTGCTGCAAACCTGCTTGCTCAGGGCCAGCAAGAAATCAATGGCATTTCCCCCCTCCTCCTGAATGCGGGCAATCCTTTCCACATCTTCCTGATGCCGCGACATCATTGCCTTCTCAACCAGCTCTTCCTTGTTTCTAACGTAAGCATAAAGCGTCTTTTTCGAAATCCCCAGCCTTCGGCTGAGATCATCCATCGAAACAGCACGAATACCGTAGCGGTGGAATATCTCGCTTGTACGATGCAGCAATGCATTGAACTTGTTCTCCATCGCGCCGCTATTCAATCTGAAAATCTACTTTACTGCGGCGCTCCTCCCAGTATTGGAGTCCTTCCGGACTGGCTATGCTGCGCACAAAGTCTTCAAACATTACCCGAAAGAGGGTGCCAAAAGAAAAGCGTTCAGGCGGAAAGAAACTGGGATCGTGGATATCCAACAGGCGACTGATGTATAACCTGGCCACAAGCTCGATACTAAGGTCTCGCCGATACATTCCCTGATTGATCCCTTTGGTGAGGTTGATGGTGATTTTACTGAAGATGAAATCAATCCTGGCCTGTAGATGCTCTTCGTACAAGTCGGGATAGTACTTCTTGAGCTGGGTAGTCAGGGCCGGATTCACCTGCCTGTATCGTTGACTAACCTCTTTGCTGACGATCATCAGTATATCAATGGCATTGGTGCCTTCAAAATCATAGGTGTCGAATATGCTTTTAAACCCTTCACGCTCATAAGCCAGGGCAGCCCTGACCAGTTCGGCCTTATTCCGGAAATGCTGCTTGAGTACCTCGTACTCCACATCGATGCGCTCGGCAAGCTGGCGCATTGTAATATCCCGGATGCTGAGGGCGGCCGAAAGCTCCCGGGTTCTTTGCATAATATGGATGACTTCTTGGTCCATTGGATTGACTTAATGAAACATTGGCGGCAAAGGTAATAACATCTGCTACGGGGAAACACTTTATGTGCAGAATGTTTCCGGGTGTCACAAAATGAAACGCCAGGGATACATTGGACACTGGCATCGCTTTGCATAGATTCATTGCAATATTTGCATTTTACAGAAATAATCCGTATGATGTGGGGATCATCAATATTTGAAATCAAACTATGACAGAAGCAAGGAATTACAAGCTATGTGTTGTGAAATATGGCGGCAATGCGATGACCGACGAAGCTATCCGTGATGAAGTGATACGCATTATTGCTGAAATACACAGCAGTGAATACCGTATTGTTCTGGTGCACGGAGGAGGGCCCTTTATCGCTGAAACCCTGGCAATGGCCGGGATGGAAAGCACCTTCATCGGTGGCCACCGGCAAACCAGTCCTGAGGCGCTCCGCTATACCGAAATGGCTCTGAAAGGTTGGGTCAACGGCAACCTGGTTAGCCTGCTTAACAAGGCGGGATGCAGGGCTGTTGGACTTTCCGGCAAGGATGGAAGAATGGCCACGGCCGTAAAACGCTTGCACCAAAGTCCGGAAGGAAAACAGATTGACCTTGGATCGGTGGGCGATATCAGTACAATTGATCCTGTGCTCCTCCATTTGCTCCTCGAAGCACACTACCTGCCTGTACTTACCTGCCTGGCGCAGGGAGAAGACGGAGAAGAGTACAATGTGAATGCAGATATGTTTGCCGGTGCTGTTGCCGCAGCCCTTCAGGCAGATCTCTTTTTAATTCTGAGCGATATCGACGGCATAATGATGAATCCCGGCGATACGAACTCTCTTTTAAGAGAAGTATCTATTTCTCAGGGGAAAAAAATGATGACTGACAATATCATAAAAGGCGGGATGATCCCAAAGATTGAAGCCTGTTTTTCGGCTCTCAGCAAAGGGGTGGGGAATGTGCGTATCATCAATGGCACACAACCGCAGCAAATCGTTGATTCAATGAAACATATTCCAACCGGAACAAGGATTAAACTCTAATTACATCCAAATGAAAACTGATGCCAAATCTTTACACAATATTGATCAGGAATACCACCTGCAAACTTACCGTCGCTATCCGCTTGTGCTGGCCACTGCCAAAGGCTGCAGGGTATGGGATACAGAGGGGAATGAATACCTGGATGCCCTGGCCGGTATTGCCGTGAATAATGTGGGACATTGTCACCCCAAGGTGGTGGAAGCCCTCCGCCAGCAGGCCGGAAAGCTGATGCATATTTCCAACTTTTATCTCAGTGAGCCCCTGGCCCGGCTCTGCGAACGCCTGGCCAAACTCAGCGGGATGGATCGTGTATTTCTCTCAAACAGCGGTGCAGAAGCCGTGGAAGGCGCCTTTAAGATTGCCCGAAAATATGCCCACAAGCAAGGGAAGGGTGGGGGCATCGTGTATATGGATAATGCCTTTCACGGCCGCACCCTGGCTACCCTGGCCGCCGGAAAGGAAGCCTACCAGCAGGGTTTTGAACCCATTCCATCCGGATTTCATAAGGTTCCCTTCAATGATGTTGCCGCACTCGAAAAGATGCTCAATAAGGAAATTGCCGCTGTCATTTTGGAACCGGTGCAGGGGGAGGGCGGCATCAATGTGGCCGACCGCCATTTCCTTCAGGAAGTTAGCGCACTTTGCCAGTCAAGGGATATCCTATTCATCCTGGATGAGGTACAATGCGGGATCGCCCGCACCGGAGAAATGTTTGCTAAAGACCATTTCGGCATCCAGCCCGATCTGCTATGCCTGGCCAAAGGCCTGGGGGGTGGGGTTCCCATCGGAGCCGTGCTGGCAATGCAAAAAGCCGCAGATGCGATCACTTACGGAGACCACGGCTCCACCTTCGGAGGAAATCCGCTGGTATGTGCCGCCGCACTGGCAAACCTGGATGTGATCGAAGAGGAAGACCTTGTACTGGAAGCCATTCGCAAAGGCAAATATTTGAAGAAAGCCCTCTACGACTTAAAGCATCCGCTCATCGAGAAGGTGCGGGGCCTCGGCCTGATGCTGGGTGTCGTCCTCCATACCAAAGCTGCACCGGTGGTGCAGGAAATGCTCCGGCTGGGGGTCTTGGCCAATGCCACTGCAGGCAATATCCTGCGACTTGTGCCTCCATTGGTCATAAGCTACGAAGAGATCGACCAGCTTGTTAATGTTACACACACCGCCTTAAACAATATTCAAAATGCATAAGATAAAAATTGCCATTATCGGGGCAAGCGGATACACCGGTTCGGAACTGGTGCGCCTGCTCCTGGGCCATCCCCAGGCCGAAATCATTGCCATCACCTCGGAAAGTCAAACAGGAAAAGATTTCTCTGAAATTCATCCCCAGTTCAGGAACATCTGCCACCTCAGGCTCAGCAAAGCCGCAGATGTGCCGGCTCTCAAGCCGGACCTGGTCTTTCTGGCACTACCCCACGGGGTTTCTATGGATATGGTGAAAGCCTTCACCAACGCTCCCTTTCCGGTAGTGGACCTGAGCGGGGATTTCCGGCTAAGTAATGCGGCGGATTATGAAGAGTGGTATAAAATGACGCACAACTATCCGCAGGGAATTTCAGATGCGGCATACGGACTACCCGAATTTTTCAGTGATGAGATTTCCGGCAGCCGACTGGTGGCCAATCCGGGTTGTTTTCCCACGGGTGCCATCCTGGCCCTCGCACCTTTGTTGAAGACAGGATGGATTGCCTCAGACCGGATCATCGTTGATGCCAAAACCGGTATTACCGGGGCAGGGGTCAAAGCTTCTGCCATCACCCACTTCCCGAATGTCTATGATAATTTTAAAGCTTATGGCCTGAAAACACACCGGCATACGATTGAGATAGAGGACATCCTGCATCGCATCAGTGGACACAAAACACGGGTACAGTTTCAACCCCACCTGCTCCCGGTGGACCGGGGTATTCTGAGCACCATTTATGCCCGGCCGCTCAGGGATATTGTGCAAAAGGATTTGGATGAGCTTTATACAGAGACGTACCGGGACAAGCCATTTGTTCGACTCACCTCCATACCGCCTTCCATCAAGGAGGTGAGAGGATCGAATTATTGTGATCTTTACTACACCATTGATGCACGTACCGGTAACCTGCTGTTGGTCAGCGCCATCGACAATCTTGTCAAGGGAGCGGCGGGGGCCGCAGTGCAGAATATGAATCTGATTTTAGGTCTCCAGGAAACAATGGGGCTGACTCACATTCCCTTAAAACCCTGAGGATGAATTTCATCGTCAAAAAAAATAAAAAAAATGATCAAGAACATTACGAATGTCAGAGGAATCAAATGCTGGGGTGCCCATACCGGGGTTAAATCAATGCGCCGCGACCTGGCCATCATCTATTCGGAACAGCCTGGAAGCGTAGGCGCCGTTTTCACCCGGAACCAGGTAGTGGCAGAGCCCATTAAGCTATCGAAGAAGCACGCTGCCGACGGCACAGCGCAGGCCATCATTATCAATGCCGGCAATGCCAACGCCTGCACGGGAGAACAAGGCTACCTGGGTGCTGTGGCAATGGCAGAAACCCTGGCGAAGGAGTACGGGATTGCCCCTGAATCCGTGATCGTGGCTTCCACCGGGATTATCGGAGAACCCTTTCCTACCGAAGATATCGTGGAAGGGATCAAGGACAACGCCAATAAAATTTCCAAAAAATCAAGTGCAGGCACCCTGGTAGCCAATGCCATCCTGACCACAGATACCTTTGCCAAGGAAGGTTTCGTGGAATTCTTTCTCGATGAATATGAAGTGAATATGGGCGGGGTGGCCAAAGGCTCCGGAATGATTCATCCGAATATGGGGACAATGCTGGCCTTCATCGTCACCGATGCGGCCATCGAACCATCTCTGCTGCAAAAAACCGTGCAGGAATGTGCGGATGAAAGCTTTAATATGATCACGGTGGATGGGGATACTTCTACCAATGATATGGTGGTGGTGCTGGCCAATGGAATGGCGGGCAACGATCTGATCAGCGAAGCCTCCCAGGCATCTTATGGTGTTTTCCGTCAGCAATTGCTTGAACTGATGTCCCACCTGGCCAAGCTCATCGTGTCGGATGGAGAAGGCTCCTCGAAATTTGTCCAGTATGAGGTAGAAAAGGCCAATGACGTGGAAAAGGCCAGAAGGATTGTGCGTGAGATTTCGGACTCTACCCTGGTGAAAACCGCGATGTTCGGCCGTGATCCCAATTGGGGGCGCATCGTAGCGGCGGCAGGCAATGCCGGGGTGGATTTCGACTATACCCGGGTGGATTTATTCCTCGGAGATGAGAAAACCCAGGTTCAGGTACTGAAACAGGGAGTTCCTTATGCCTTCGACCGCAACTTTATGAAGCGCCTGCTCCGCGAGTCCCATATCCATATTCGTATGGTGCTCAACGAAGGAGATGCTTCCGCCATTGGCTGGGGTACTGACCTGACGACGGATTATGTGCTTTTCAATTCGGTCTATACCACCTGATCAAGCAAATCAATGCCTGCGCGTTTCGACGGTTTCAGGGCTTAAGTATCCAGCAATCGCTTCACCAGCTGGGGCACGCCAACAGAGGCCGTAGCCCGGATAATCTCCAGGTTCTCCACTCCATAGGCAGGGATAGCTTCCGGATCGATGAGGTATTTCGGGATGGCGGGATTCACTTCGTAGAGCAGGCCTGCAGCGGGATAGACCATCAGGCTGGTGCCAATCACGATGAAGATATCCGCCTGGCGTGCGATACGGCCGGCTTCGATGATCATCGGCACGGGTTCGCCAAACCATACGATATGCGGGCGCAGTTGGGAACCCAGTTCGCAGCAGTCACCTATGTTCACCTCCCAGCCGTCCACCTCATAAATCAGGTTCTCATCCAGGGAGGAACGCACTTTTCTGATCTCTCCGTGAAGGTGCAGGATATGGGAAGAACCTGCCCTTTCGTGCAGGTCGTCCACATTCTGGGTAATGATATCCACCTGATACTTTTGTTCCAGATCCACCAGGCTCAGGTGGCCGGGGTTGGGTTCCGATTCGATGACATTTTTCCGCCGCATATTGTAAAACTCCGTCACCAGGGCCGGATCTCTATGCCAGGCCTCCGGGGTGGCCATATCCTGGAAACGATAATTGCGCCAAAGGCCATCGTCGTCGCGGAAAGTGGCAATCCCGCTTTCCTTGCTGATCCCGGCACCGGTGAGTATGGCTATTCTTCTCATAGGCAGAAATAAAATAATGCCCTCAAAGCTAATAAAGTCGGCGATGGTAAGGGCCTGGATGTATGCCAGACACGCTTCGGATGAAGGCGGCTAACTGGGTCTCAGTCGGGCATAGGCCAATGAATCGATGGCATTCTGGCCCTCTCCCAGGCAAAAATCAAGGAAGGCATTAACCACCGGATCCACGGGAGCTACAGGAGCCACCACAAATAAAACACGGCAGAGATCAGTGGGATACTTCCCCAGGCAGAAGGTGCGGATGATCTCTTCGTAATCAGTAGGGATTTCTTCTTTGGCATCAATGCGACCGTTTGCATTCAGGTCGCAGGGCATAATACCCACGTGGGAACGCAGCTCAAGTTTTCCCAGGTCATACACCGTACTCAGATTGCAATAGCCTATAGCCAGAATATTATCCCTGATCCCCATACACATCTCTTGCTCTCCTTCCTTCATTTGCCCCTGCATTGTTCCTTCCTCAATTCCAAGGAATTTTACCAGTGTCCGGTGGGCGCCTGCATTGTCCTCCCTTCTGAATACGGACATTTCTGTTTCCCCCGCTTCTCCAAAATAATCGCCCCAGGCCGGGGGCTCCTCTGCAGTGAAAATCGCTTTCAGCTTTTCTTTTGTCAATCCAATCTGCTGTATCTGCGCTGCATAGGGATTCTGTACATTATACATCAGTACGACTCCCGTCCTGGCCAGGGGCATTTTCCACATTTGAGGGTCAATCTGCTCTTCGGAAGATATCATTACCAGATCAAGCTCATTCCGTGAAGCTTTGTCCATAGCCTCAACCGCATCTTCATTGCTGATTTGAATGAAGACATTGGGATACACATCATTGAAGGCCGTTACCCAGTTTTTCATCAGGGAATTCAGGGCATAGGCCCCGCTCAGGGTAATGGTATCCACCACGATCGTGCTCAAAGGAGCACTTTCAGCTGCTTGTTCTTCCTTTTTATCCTGATTAATGCAGGATGAAAAAAGGATGCCTAAGGTCAGCAAGCCTTGTAATGCAATGTTTTTCAAGGTTTTCATAAATAACTATTTTTTTACATATTATGCACTTATGTATATCTTATATGCCGATTTATAAAATGTGAAGATATAGCATTTCCGAAGAAAAGAAAAGCCTTTTCGGAATTTAGAATCCTTGTAACTTAATAGATGCAGACCATTGCAGGACTGAATTGTTCTGTCCTATCATTGACAATGAGGCCCAATCCCACACCTTAGGTTTGCATCTGAATATCAGCGTTTTTCTTTCCTGATATCAAAAACGTGTATCTGCCAGAACTGACCCACAGGATGCTGCAGGAAGGGGGCAAGGTAGGCATCAGTCAATAATTCATCCTTTCCGATGAACAGATAGTCGGCTCCGTGGCTGCGCAAGGTATCTATATTGGCAGTACTGCGGTATTGTTTGAAATCCGTCCAGCCTTTTCGGCCGGAAAGGAAGAGGGAAGTATTGAAGGATGGATCGGGGAGTGAAACAACCAGGGCATCTTCGGGGATGCCTTTCTCCATCAGCCAGGGGCGCATCTCGTAATAATGCCTCCATTGCTGATGGTCCCAGTTCACCCAGCGCATCAGGGAAACAAATGCAGGATTGAAGGTCATCCGGAATTCCCCTTCGGTGGCCAGGGTTTTCAGTTTTACCACCGAAAGGGCGTAAGTGAATTGCAGTCCCAGGAATATCAGGAAAGCCGCACGCACAAGATTTTTTCTGAGGAGTAAGGGAAAATATGCCTGCAAATACAGGAAGAAGGGCAGGACAATGGCAGGAAAGAGAATGAGCAGGGGAATCAGGTAGTAGTCGTGGTTGCCGAATGCAGCGCCCCAAAGCAGAAAATATCCACCGGCACCCAATCCTGTGATCAGGCTGGCAAGCCAGGCAAAGAGGGGGATGCGCTGGAGAAGGAAGAGATTGAAGACCCAAAGGCCGGCCAGCAGCAGGATCATCCAGGGCGGAGCATAGACGGCGGAAGTATAATAGCGCAGACCCTCCAGCCAGGATTCATATTGCCCTGGTGGCAGCGACCAAAAGGGCCAGATGTGATTGAAGGTGTATTTGAATCCGTGAACTTGATTATAGTGAGCTGCATAAGCATACCAGAAGAAAATGAATAGGACGACTGAGGCAAACCCGATCCATTCTAAAGCTTTGGCCCGGAAAAGGCCCGGTCGCCAGGGACGGTGTTGCCATAACGTATCCATTACCAGCACCATCCCCACAAATACAAAAGCAATCAGACTGGAAACTTTAATCCCTCCGGCCAGGGCAAACAGGAGCATTGCGAAAATGAAATGCCGCCACTTCTTTTGCTGATGGTATTTCAGGATGAAGTACAGGGCCATTAAAACCAGGGCGAAAGCCGGGCCATCAGTCAAAAAGCCAGCGCCATATATTACCAATAGCGGAAAGGTAAAGAACAGCAGCGTCAGACCGATCCCCCAGAAGTTGCTGCCAAGAATCTGACCAACAATGCGGTAAAAAGCAAAGAGTCCGCCTAACAAGAGGGCCAGGGAAAGGAGGCGATAGCTCAGGAATGATTCACCTGTCATTTTCCATATCTGCCCGTTGAGATAGTACAGCAAGGGTAATTCTCCTGCAGAGCGACCACTCTGCAAATCATCGGCAAGCTGTATGTGCATCTCCGGTTCAAAGAGGCCATTCCCTTCCATATAGTGCCTGGTCAGAGACAGGCAGTCGGTCTGTCGCCAGAGATGTTCATTCAGGGGTTCACGGTGCAGCCAGCCATCATAATAAGCGGTGGAAAAGCCCAGTATGAGGAGAAGAAAGAACAGGTCGGCCAACAGACTTTTTCTGCGCATTATCATAAGGCAGGAATTGAGTGGGTTCCAATATTGATCAGGCTATCCAGGATATCTTTATTTATATGTGACCCGGCAAAGATGAGCAGGGCAACCGGAAATATGTTTTTCTTGCCTGTCACCCGGATTTATTAATCCATTATTTCCCTGTTGCGCAGTTCGGTCCGAAGCTCAGGCAATGTAATCGGCTTGGCGATGATCTTTCCCTGGGCATCGGTGAGGATCATCGTGGGGGTGGCATAAATGTGAAAATCATTGGCGATCTTCGCATTCCAACCCTGCAACTCCGATACGTGTACCCAGGGATAATTCCCTGTTTTCAGCACTTCTTGCCAGGCGGCCTTGTCTTTATCGAGGCTCACCGCCAGGATATCCATTTGCTGGCTGAGTTTCCCCTGGTACATCTTCTCCAGTTCGGGCAGCATCTGGGTACAATGGGGGCAGGTGGACGACCAGAAAAGGAGGAGGTGATGCGGGGCCTGCAGAGAAGCCAGGGTGATCAGGTTTCCGTCGGCATCCGGCACAGAGAATTCGGGGATTTGTTTTCCAACAGCCATTCTGCGGTAACTCTCCAGCCTTTTCTCCACGGCTTTCTTCTGGTCTTCATCCCCGCAGGAAAACTCGGTGATATAGTTTTCTGCGATGTGGTTCAGCACCTTCTCAAACTTATATCTTTCAAAGCCATTCACCAGGTACTGCACGATGTAGGAATACACGCCCAGCTCAGGTTGGACATAGGTCATCAGCTTGTCGATGGCCACAATGAAGCGGTCTTCCAGTTCTGACTGGGTGAGGTTGCGGTCGCCATAGGTGCCGATATAGTCGATTACTTTATCGGCATAGACAGTGGTATTCAGCAGCATTGTATCGTTCATATCCAGGCCCGCAAAGTAGTTCTCCTGCAGCCAGGCCAGGCGTTGCGTGGAAGGGATGGCGGCCGGCATCAGCGGGGGTTTGCGCACCGCGGCCATATGGCAGGCGAGGCTTTGCGGAGCTTCATCGCAGATCTCCCGCACTTTCCGGAGAAGTTCTTGTTGCATCCGATTGTATTCTGCAATGGCCGAGTCTTTCAGCGCGCCCTCAGGGTAATGGCTGACGAGGGGGGTGAGCATTTCCATCCGGTTCATCACATCGAATTCCATATCCAGGTAGGCATACCAGGCTTTGTTTTCGAAGGATTGAATGACGTTCATCCCGTTTTCGGCATCATTATAATCGATCTCCATTTCGATGTCTTCCCGTCCGAAAATCACATCAAAATATTCGTCCTTTCCGGTATATATCCGAAACAGGCCTTTGGGGGTATTCGGGGCAAGCAGGAAGTTCACCCTGCCGTTTTCATCGGCGCGGGTGGTATCCACCACCTGAAAGTCCAGGTCTTTGAACTGGGCAAAACGGACGGGGCGATTTTCAGCGCCTTTGATGCTCACGGTAACGTTGAAGTCCTGGGCGCCCAGCATCAGCGGGATCAGCAGCAGGAAGAAGGAAAGCGTTTTTTTCATTGTGTAAAATTACACATTCTGACTTTCTGTACCCGGCCTGTATGGTTTCTCCTCTTCATAGCGCCTCCACCTACCCGGCTTCCATAAGCCAGTACCTCTACCGGCACGGATGCCGAAGAAAAGATGGCCACAAGCCTTTCCCTTTCTTTATTTCTCAGTAGCATCTGTTTGGTCTTCTTGATTGAGCTTCTGTCAGCGTTTCAACCTGATATGAGTCCTGCCTGTCTGAGATGTGTTATAGAGATTTTAAGGTATCGTTCATCTGAGAACAGCGTTCTTTTGCGATCGCTCCACGTATTCAGTCGATCTTTGAGCTCGATAGTATCAGTGATATTAAATTTCCCGGAGAGATAGTCAATAGTGGATAATAGTTCCAGGCTGAAATCAGAGTAGAATCCACTTAAAAAGGCAACTGTCTTTTCCGCAATATGCTTCAGATCAGGTTTATCAGAAAGATAAGCAAGTACAGAAGTTTCTGCATCTCTGATCAATGAAAGGGGTTTAAAAGGCTTCTTGTCCATTCCTGAGAAGCCCATAATATAGCTCCCATTAAGATAATTGAGAATGTATCTCACTTTCCCGGAGTAGGGCCCGTAAAAATTCGGTTCAAAATTGAGTTGGAAAAACTTTTCTGCTCCAAATCGTTGTAAAAAATAGCAGGCCTTTTCGCTTGAAAACTCGGTTACAAACTCTCCATTACGAACCAGATCATAAAGGACAAATAAGAGCAAGGCACGCGCTTCTGTGAGTTTCACCCTTTCTTTCTTCATCGCCTCGACAATATTTTCAGATGGTTCAAAAATGAGTATCTCAGCATCTAAATCTCTCAGTTTATCTATCATCATTTGCTTCACTTTCTTCCATTCCAAGCCACCTTGCCCGCTCCCTAAAGGTGGAATTGCTATGGAAGAAATAGAATACGAATGAATAGCTTTTATCAATTCATCAAGCCCCTTATCAATGTACTCATATTCGGATGGCTTCCTCCAGGTCGTTTTTGTCGGGAAATTAATGATCCATTTTTCTCCTGAAATCAATCCCCGATCTTTCACGATTAGCAACTTGCCAATCGTCAGTTCACTATTCTTACAAGCTTCCCTATACACTTTAAAATTGTAGGGGAATGCCTCTTTGAACTGAAGTGCTATGCCCTTGCCCATTATGCCGAGCGTGTTCACGGTATTGACGAGTGCTTCTGCCTTGCTTTCAAGGATATTTCCAGTTACAAACCGTATCATAGTTCATCAAAATAATAGAAAGGTTTTATTGCAATGCTTCTTTCCGGAATTCCTAATCCGTTTAGGAGCCTTTTAGCAGATTCATTATACACAACATAACCACCAATAAATGATTTTTCCACATCTCCTTTAATGAGAAACTCTGCCTGTTTCCTTCGTTTCAGGTCTAGATCTTCCTCTGCGCGCCAGTATTTTGCATATACAGCTTTCTTATCCACCAACTGCTCGATACTCCCAAGATATTTCTTTGAATAAAAGTGGGTGAATCTGTCAGTTGGGTGCCCATCACAAAAAATGAAGTCTAAGGAAGAGGAGATTATGCTTTCTAAAAGAACGATACAGTAAACGATTTCTTGAGGGGATGCTTTATCTGGTACGAAGTTGAATCCTTTCTGAATTACATAAAGCATAGGCATTCTTGGCCCAAAATAGAATGGAATATAATCACCCAATCTGCAGGTTTCATTCGTATCTTCTGTCGTCACTTCTCAATTTTTACGCGTGTTGATCAGGCTTCTGTCTCCAATTGTTTTGTAGTTTGCATTTGAATTGGGAGAATCTGGTAGCGTGATGCCGTTTGAAACAATATGGGGGATATTGTCGATATGAGTTATTCTGTACAAGTATTTTGGCCAACTATTCATTGAGTATTCCTCATTTCGTCTAAACTCCACCCCCGCATCCCACATTTCCAATACGCTATAAAAGTAAGGATTTTGTAAATGCATCAATGGGAGGAAGGTTCCTACCCGCCTATGATCAGGAGAACATACTCAGATGCTGCTGAAAGCCGGCAGCCTCAGCTGGCTCTTCTATTAGCATTGAAAAGAAGCAATTGCCCTTATTCGACAATTTTCAACAGTCCTCTCAGGGATTCCCGCCTTGGCTGTTGCGGAGGCAACGAATGGACATTCCATACTCCGGTTCGTGCAATCTACTCCTGATCTGAGCAGAATTGTAACGTATCTCCCGCAAAAAGAACTCAGACTGATATGGGTCGTGATCCGAAATCCAGAAACGGCCTCGTGCGCCAAGATTATCATATTCCCCTGTATTTCTGCGGTATCCGGCAGGCAATGCTGTAAAACCAAATGCATCTGATGCAGCCACATTGGGTGATTGCCAGTATAATTGTGAGGAATCTTTCAGCATTCCTCCTGCATCATAACCCCGCATCCCAAGGCTCAACCACACAGGATCCCCAACCGGGATCTGGCTATCTACAAAGCCTTCCAGGAGCGCAAATTCTGCGGAGGACGGGATATGCCATCCAGCTGGGCAAATGCCCTGGGCTCCGGTTTGTGTTGAATAAGACATTGCCTCATTCCACTCATAAAGGCCTCCGAACAGGTCGCAATTCGTCGTATCATTCTGATAACAATATTTCTCTATGATTCCATTGTCTGACATCAATGAATGTGGTGTATAAGTCGGGTTACTCATTATCATTGTTCCCACATTCAGGTTTTTTGCCATCCAGCATTGGGTGCCAATTTCAACCGTAGGGTATTTTTTGCCATCACGAGGATCGGTGATGGTATCCCCGCAACTGATAACGATCGCAGGGGCAAAACCGATCAGCACCGTATCAGAGGTAGCGCCACAGTGGTTTGAGATTGTCCACACCAAAGTGTAGGTAGTGCCGGGTGTTCCATAGAACCACGTATCTGCTGCACTCGAATCACTGAAAATCCCCGGGTTGCCGAGCGAAGTCGAGGCAACCACTGCCCACTGTTGGCCCTGAGCGGAGCCGAAGGGCCCACTGCTTGCGGAAGGCGTATTTGCCCAAAGTTGAACACTATCCCCTGAGATTCCCAAACTATCCGGTCCGGCATTGGCCTGCTCGGGTTGAGGCAGGCAGGGCTGGATGCTGTCGCGGAGGCAACGCACCGATAAGCCGAGGGTTTTGCTGAGGTTGTCGCGGTAAACTGTGGCACTATTGTTCTGCAGGTACCAGTAGATCCCATTGGATGAGAAGGGCTCGGTGGACGACCAAAAAGCAGCGGTAGCATTCAGAAAATAGATGGTTCCATTGTAATGGTAACCAGCAGGGAGCGCTGTGAAGCCACTGCTGTTGGTGGCCCCGGTATTGGGTGAAAGCCAGTGCGTTGTGCCTGTTTCCTTCATTTTTCCTCCCGCATCTGTGCCACTGGATCCAATCGTACTGCAGTTCACCGTGGGATCGAGATGGGTGGTCAGGGTACACCATTCCGCATCAGCAGGTATGTGCCAGCCGCTGGGGCAGATGCCCTGGCTGCCTTCTGTATTCATATACTCCATCATCTCCTCCCATTGATACAGCCCCCCATAGATATCACACATTGCCGGGTCATCGTTGTAGCAATACTTTTCAATGATGCCGTCATTCGAGGGATTGCTGTTGACCTGGATCATCGTTCCCACATTCAGGTTCTCCGCCATCCAGCACTGGCTTCCGATATGAGTTGTGGCATAGGTCTGTCCGTCCCGCGGATCGGTGAAGGGCATTCCGCAGGTCCATTCCGGGGTGGCAAAACCGATCAGTACCGTATCGGAGGTTGCGCCACACTGGTTAAAAATCGTCCACACCAAAGTGTAGGTAGTGCCGGGGGTTCCATAGAACCACGCATCTGCTGCACTCGAATCACTGAAAATCCCCGGGTTGCCGAGCGGAGTCGAGGCAACCACGGCCCACTGTTGGCCCTGAGCGGAGCCGAAGGGCCCACTGCTTGCGGAAGGCGTATTTGCCCAAAGCTGAACACTATCACCCTCAATGTTCAGGCTATCCGGCCCGGCATTGGCCTGCTCGGGTTGGGGGGTGCATACGACACTATCCCTGACGCAACGTACAGAGAAGCCGTAGGTACGGTCTCCGTTGAGACGGTAGATATTCTGGCTACTATAGAACAGATAACGGTACCACGCGCCCGCAGATGAGGAGGCCGAGGAACTCCAGAAGTGGCCGTTTGTGCTCGGTGTGTTGAAATCCCCTTTGTTGTAGCGGTAGCCACCGGGAAGAGCCGTGAACCCGCTGCTATTAGTGGCACCGACATTGGTCGCACGCCAATGCGTAGTACCGCTTTCTTTTAGCTTTCCGCCGGCAATGGATGAACCTCCAAGATAGTTTTCCAGTTGGGTCCATTCAGCATCTGTCGGAATATGCCATCCTACGGCTGGCGGACAGATTCCTTGTACACCCTCAGTATCGCTATAGCCCATAGCTTCATTCCAGTCGTATAAACCTCCGTACTCATTGCAATTGCTGGCTGTATTATCGTAGCAATACTTCTCTATAGCCCCATTGTTGCTCACATCAGAATGACTACTACCGGTATTCACGCTGTTCACCATCACTCCAACATTCAAATTCTCCGCCATCCAGCACTGGGTCCCAATCTGAACTGTGGCGTATTTTTGTCCATCGCGGGTGTCAAGGAGGCTGTCACCGCAAGTGAAAGTGGTTGTTGCTGGAGCAAAGCTGATCATTACAGTATCCGAGGAGCTTCCGCACTGATTGGATATCGTCCAAACCAAGATATAGGTCTCACCAATCACCCCATAGAACCACGCATCCGCCGCACTCGAATCACTGAAAATCCCCGGGTTGCCGAGCGAAGTCGAGGCAACTGCCCACTGCCCAGTGCTTGCCCCGAGCGGAGTCGAGGGGCCCACTGAAGGCGTATTTGCCCAAAGCTGAACACTATCACCCTCAATGTTCAGGCTATCCGGCCCGGCATTGGCCTGCTCAGGTTGGGGCAGGCAGGGCTGGATGCTGTCGCGGAGGCAGCGCACCGAAAAGCCGTAGGTCTTGTCGTTGTTGTCCCGGCTTACAGCCGCGTTGTAGTAATACAGGGCCCGGCTGGCCCCGTATATAGAGGAAGACTCGGAGGACGACCAAAAGTAGGCGTTGCTCCTGAGATCGATGAAATTGCCACTGATGCGGTAGCCGGCACCGAGCGCCGTGAAGCCGCTGCTGTTGTTTGCCCCGGTATTGGGTAAAAGCCAGTGCGTTGTGTCTGTTTCCTTCATCATACCTCCTGCATCGGTCCCACTCCACCCCCAAGTATTGCAATTCACCGTAGGGTCAAGGTAGGCTGTTAATGTACACCATTCCGCATCCGTGGGCAGGTGCCAACCCAGAGGGCAAATGCCCTGGCTGCCTTCTGTATTCATATACTCCATCATCTCCTCCCATTGATACAGCCCCCCATAGAGATCACACATTGCCGGGTCATCGTTGTAGCAGTGCTTTTCAATGACACCGTCATTCGAGGGATTGCTGTTGGCCTGGATCATCGTTCCCACATTCAGGTTCTCCGCCATCCAGCATTGGTCTCCTATCTCCACTGTGGTATACATTTTCCCATCCCTTGTATCAATAAAGACAAGGCCACAGCGGAAAGTATCCACTGCATCCGGGATTGGGGAAGTATACACCGTATTGATCGCTGTGGAACCCGTCAGGGTGATCAGGTTGGTGATGATGCGGGAAGGATCGTTGCCGGCTCCACTGTACTTCACGGTACCGTCCATATTGAGGTCCTCCGGGAAGTAGCCACTTACCGTGGACGTGATGACGGTACTTCCGGTTTCCTGCATCAGCCTTTGTAAAATGAGGCTGCGGTCGTTCCCGGCCCCGCTGTACTTGATCTTCTTATCCACATTCAGGTCACCGGAGATCATCCCAAAAGCATTTCCACCCAAAGGGATCAGGGCATTCATTCCACCAAATGGCCTGGTGAGAAGGGTATCCGTGAAATCAATAGCGGCAACACTATCCAGGTTCAGGGCCTCTGCAGTCATCACGGGGATATGGCTGTGGTGGTCGAGCAGGATGCGATAGCGTCCTTCGCCTTTGGCACCAATGAGAATACTGGTATCCCCGGCAGGGCTGCGCAGTACACCATCCTTCCAAAGCATCAGGGCACGGCGCTCCAGCAACTGGCTCCCATCCGAACCATACCGTACTTCCATCAGCATCCAGTCCACCATATCCAGATGCACGCTGTCCAGGCTTTCGCTGCCATTGTAATTCCAGGGGGAGCGGTTATAGGGCTGGTTCAGGGGGAATTCAGGCCGGGCCGCCAGGTTGGTACGCATAAGGCCATTGCCCAGCCAGGCTCCCTGGAGAAAGGCTTTCAAGCCAAAGCCTTGTACCGGCTGCACAACAGTAATCCTTACAGAGGCCACCTCGGAGCATCCTTCTGTTGAAGTGGCGGTAACGCCGTACAGTGTGGTTTGGGAAGGACATACATTGATCGTGGAAGTAGTCAATCCGTTGCTCCACAACCAGCTGTCTCCTCCCAACACTTGCAGGTCCACACATTCTCCCGGCTGAATGGAAGTATCTGCGGTGATGCTGAGTTGGGGGCGTGGCAGTATCCCCACATTGACAGAGGCAATGGAAGCACAGCCTCCTTCATTGGTGACCGTCACCACATAAGTGGATGCCTGTGCCGGGCATACCAGGGTACTGGCACCCTGGGGGGTACCGTCCGACCACTGGTAGGTTCCACCACCACTGGCGGTCAGGGTGATGCAGTCGCCCTCACAGATATTGGTGTCCTGGCCCGCATCGGCAAGCGGGAAGGGGAAGACGATGATGGGGAAACTGTCCACCGCCTGGCAACCATTCGAATCGGTGAGGGTTACCGAATAGGTAGTTGATGTAGCAGGGCAAACCATAATGTTCATCGAGCTGCCGCCTAAATCCCATAGATATTCCCCGGCTCCGTGGGCTACCAGGGTGGCACAATCCCCTTCACAAAGGGTGTCATCCCCGCTAATATTGACGGATGGGGCAGCGTAAATATCAATATGGATGCTGTCTATGCTTTGCAGGCCATATTGATCGGTAAGGGTAACCCCATAGGTTACCGGACTTTGTGGGCACACCTGAATCTGGTTTCCGCTGCTGCCATCGCTCCATAGGAAGTTTCCGCTTCCATTGGCATACAGTGTCGCGCATTCCCCCGGACAGAGGGTGGTGTCGTTGCTTACCGTCAGGACAGGGCCGGGGATGTAGGTTACGGTCACGGAATCCACATCCAGGCATCCTTCATAAGAATAGGCACTTACATAATAGACGGTAGTTTGTGTATTGCAGACAGAGATGGAAGGGCCCATCATTCCATTGCTCCAAACATAGGTGTCACCGCCACTGGCAGTGAGGGTGACACAGCCTGAACCGAAGATGGTATCATTGGCACCGGCTTCTGCCACAGGAATAGGATGTACTGTTACGAACACAGAATCTACCCCAGTGCATTGGTAACTATTGGTGGCAGTAACATAATACATCGTGCTGGAGAGCGGACAAACCTGGGGAGAAGCCAGGTTGCTTCCGTTGCTCCAGGTATATTGTATTCCTCCAAAGGCACCTAATGATACACATTCTCCTTCGCAGATATCCCGATCCGGAATGGTTCCTATATTCACAGGATACAGCCCCACATACACAGAGGCCTGCAGGGTATCCCCGGCAGGATGGTAGAGGGTCACGTTGTACCAGGTGGAAACTTCAGGACACACCGTGATGGAAGAAGTTGTGCTCCCGTCGCTCCACAGCAGGCTTCCCTGGCCAGTGGCCGTGAGGGTCACGCACTCTCCCGGGCAGATACTGGTATCGTTGGATATCGTCAACTGAGGGGCCGGCTGTACATAGACCGTGACGGATGCAGTATCGGAACAAAAGGATTGCTGATTGAACCAGGTTTCTACAGTATATGTAGTTGTGTTTGATGGACAAACGGAGATCGCCTGGGTGTTCTCCCCTGTGCTCCATAAATATTGATTTCCGCCCAGGGAGGTGAGTTGCGTGCATTCCCCTTCCATAATACTCGTATCCCCGATAATCCAGCTACTCGGTTTTTCGAAATGCCAGATATTGATATTCGAAGATCCCGTGCATCCGTTTGAGTCGGTGACGGTCAGATGATACCACCAATTATAGCTTCCCCAGTGCCAGGCTTCGGTAGTCGGGGTGGTATCTCCGGTGGACCATTGATAAGTGGCATAACCTGGTGCAGAAAGCGTAGCGGTTTCATCTCCGCAGATGGAGTCGGTACTGCTTTGGATCACCGGTTGTATCGACCAGGTATTCAGATAGAATCCGTCAACACCCATACAGCCGTTGCTGTCGGTGATGGTCACGCTGTACCATTGGCTGTAATTCGGGCAAACGGTGATGCTCCGGGTGCTATCCCCGGTATTCCAGACATAGTCTGAGGCTTCATTGGCGGTCAGGATTGCACATTGACCAAGACAGATGCTGTCCGGCCCGGTAATCTCCACAGGAATAATCACTTTGGTTATTTTAATCCAGTCTGTGGCATTGCACCCGTGAGCGTTGGTCACTTCCAGACTGATCCATTGGTTGTAATCATTGGCTTGTAAGCACACTTCTTTTACCGCTGCCGTATCTCCATCTGGCCACAAATAAGTGAGGAAAGGGGAGGAGGTATGTTGCCCGAGGGCTGCAAACTGATTCGGAGGATATACGATCCATTCCGAGCTCAGGCTGTCCAGACCGGCAGAAAGACCCCAGTCGGTTTGCCCTTTCTGCACCCAGCCTTTCCTCACCAGGGTATGATTTGTTGTTCCTCCCCAGACGCCGGCCACATTCCACGCCCAACCCGGATCGCTGAGGTCTTCCGCACCAATGATATCTACCACAATGGTATCGTTTTGTTCGATTTTTACCAGCGCCCTCACATCATTGCCCGAAAAGCTCATCATAAAGTTATAGTCTGTGCCACTGAGCAAGACATCTGCTTTAGCGGTAATGGCTGAATCGGCCAGGGCGTGTGCAATAAGGAATGTTTCGCCCGGATCAAGGAAGGTAGCGGAGGGGAATGGGTAGAAGCCATCCCAGCTGCTGCCATTAAAATTCTTCCGGATGCCGTAAGCAGAAAGGTCCACGGCTACGTCTAAAGGATTGAATATCTCGAGTGCATTGTTATTACTATACCCGCCTTCCAGGTAGGCGGAGAAGAAGAGGCTGCGGCTTTCGCTTGTGGCCTCCAGCTCAATACATTGCCCGGCACAGAGTAAAGTATCCGGACCCAGGTCCACAGGGGGATTGTCGCGAACGAGGACGACGTCCTTTGCCAGAAACTGCCTCATCCCGTAAGCGCCGGTGATTTCCACCTGCACATCCTTGGATTCAGGTACATTGAAGAAGACGAGCGGAGTCCATCCGTGACGGATAAAAGGGAATTGCCCGTCATAAAAACTATAATGTATAGTCCACACATTCCCAATGACCCAGGTGTTGAAATTAACGTATTCTCCTGCACACACCTGTGCAGTATGGGCCCAGGTTTGCGCCACGGGCTCAGTCATTGGTGTCAGAAATTTGTAAATGTAATTCTGCAGATTGCTGTCTGTTCTTCCGCCTGCCCAGCCGTAATCCATCGCTGTAAAGGCCAGGGAATAGACCCCGTTTCCGCCATTCTGGACCATTGGGAGCCAGCTTACCCCTCCGTCAAGGCTGTAGGAGGCCCCGCTCATTCCACCGGCACTGACCAAAGCATTGGCGGTTCCTTTCACATATTTCAGGTCTCTTCCCCTTCTGAAGTCTCCGCTCCAAATGACCTGAGTCCAGCTAATCCCTCCATCATTGGTGGAGTAGAGCTGATCATTGGAGTACAACCATCCTTCCTGAGGGCTCTTCATTGCGGGAAGAATCATTTGGTTGTTGGCAAAAGGAATGGCGTGGCGCGTCCAGTTTTGTCCCCGGTCATTGGAAATATAGAGTTGGGCACGGTTGGTGGTAAACCATATCGTATTTCCTTCCACCGCGCTGTGGCGCGTGTAGCCATACTCTCCGGCCAGGGGCGGCGGGATATTCGAAGAATCCACCCGGATCCAGTTCGTACCGGCATTCGAAGTGGTATAAATCTCCCAATATCCTCCTGAAGGATCGCCCATTACAATGCCATCGGTATGATTCCAGAAATGGATAATATTCGGGAAGCCACCTTGTGAGACCTGAAACAGGGCTGTGGATTGATGGGTCCAATTGTAACCTCCATCGGAGGTAAAGAGAACCAGGCCATCCTGGGTCCCGTTATGACTGTATGCGATCATCCAGGCCGAATCCGGGCCTGCAGCGGCGATCATTGGAGAATAGTAATTGGGATAGTCATACAAAACCCTTTCGTATTTGTCAAAGCCTCCTTTTGTGGTGCGGACGAAGCCGGGATAGTGGGTGTTCCCACTCGCCGAAACGGCCGTGGCAGCCCATACGCCATCCCCGCCCCAGGAATTCAGGCTGTAAATGGTCCTTTCCGGACTTGAAACAGGAAAACTCAGGGAATAAAAACTTGCATTCCAGCTTGGAACAACCGCCAAGGGAATATAGAAATCAATGCAATGGCCCGGCTGATCATAGTCCTTGCCTGTCTTGTTCCAGGAGTTATTATTGAAGACCATACAAAGTTGTTCTATCTGGCTGCTGCCGTTCACACCATAGAATGCATCCGGCACAAAGGTGATCGACCAGGTGCTGTCCCCATTGTCGGTGAGGGCCGTGGACTGACCATTATAGGCAGTGTTTTCGTAGGAAACGACATTTGACCAGACTGAGCCATTGATCTGAACGCCTGAGTGCATTCTCACTTCTGTGGCTCCTTCCAGCGTTGCCCAGGTTCCGGCCTCGCAGGAGAGCCGGGCATCGAAAGTGAGGGTGATTGAATCCGTTCCCGCCGCATTGGGCGGATCGATGGTGACGGCATTGGAAATTCCCTGAGCATTCAGCATCAGGCTGATACATAGAAATGCCAGCATTGTCGAGAGCCGGAGAAGCATAGTTTTCTGTCGCATTGTACAGCAATTTGGGTTTTGGTTTGCGTGATGAAAGGGAATTGCGTTCAGGCAAGGTCGGATGAACATAAAACCGGAATTACATCGACGTGCACCAAATTTAGAGACCTCTTCTTTCCCGACAAAGCCGATCTCTTTATTTAGAGGGCTTCTAAAATGATGCAGGGAAACTTTTATTCGTCTCCGGGATGGGGAACTATCGTCTTAAAGCCTGATAAACATCGTTTTGAAATAGATTCGATTTCATTGGAAAGCCTGTATTTTCGCAAGATTAATTTATTCTTATGAAGGAGAAAGCGGATCGTGCCAGGCTGGATGCAATGCACTGGGCCGCCCGAAGGGAACGATGCCCTGCTGAGCTGAAAGTGTTTTTGCGCAGAAAAGAAATCGCAGAGAAGGCTATCCTTGAGATTCAGGACTTTCTTGAGAAAGAAGGGTATATGAATGTAAGGCGTTATGCCTGTGCCTTTGCCCGCGATAAATTCCGATTCAATCAATGGGGGCGCTACCGCATATTTAAAGAGCTGCAAGCACGGGAGATTCCTGCCGCACAGATTAACGAGGCCCTGGCCAGCATATCGGAGGAAGAATACCTTGAAACACTGGATAAACTGCTGGAAAGCAAGCTGGCACGCACCACAGCTTCATCCCGCATAGCCATCCTCCACAAAATCACTACCTTTGCCGTGCAAAAAGGCTTCGAACCTGCCCTGGTGCGGGAAAGAGCCGAACAGCTATTGAATCACCCCTAAAGAAGAATCTTATGATCAATAAAGAACAGGTCAGAGATATGCGTAAGAGGCTTGAAGCCTTGAGGAGGTTCCTTTGACCTCGATACGAAGCTTGAACAAATAAGAGAAGAGGAAAAGATCAGTCAGCAACCAGGTTTCTGGGATGACCCCAAGGAAGCCGAAAAGGTGATGCGGGCCATCAAGGATAAGAAAATCTGGACCGATCGATACCACCACCTGGAGCAATCCCTGGCCGACCTGGATGTCATCTTTGAGTTTTACGAAATGGATGAAGCCACCGAAGCAGAGGCGGATGAGCAATATGCCCATAGCCTGAAGCTGATGGAGGATTTGGAGTTTATGAATATGCTCAGTGGGGAGGAAGACAAAATGGGTGCTATTCTGACCATCAACCCGGGTGCCGGGGGTACGGAAAGCCAGGACTGGGCCGAGATGCTGATGCGGATGTATCTTCGCTGGGGAGAACTGAGAAACTATAAGGTGAAAGAGATTTCTCTGCAGGAAGGCGAAGTGGCCGGAATCAAATCCGTAACACTTGAATTTGAAGGTGATTTCGCCTATGGATACCTCAAAAGCGAGAACGGGGTGCACCGCCTGGTCAGGCTTAGTCCTTTTGATAGTGCCAACCGCCGCCATACCAGCTTCGTTTCGGTCTTTGCCTATCCCATTGTGGATGAGAATATTCAGATCGATATCAATCCAGCCGATATCTCCTGGGACACTTTCCGCTCCAGCGGGCCGGGCGGACAGAATGTGAATAAGGTTGAAACAGCTGTCCGGCTCAAGCACGCGCCCACAGGCATCGTCATTGAGTGTCAGGAAACTCGTTCGCAGCAGCAAAACAGGGAGAAGGCGCTTCGAATGCTGAAATCCCAGCTCTATGAAATTGAGCTGCGCAAGAAAAAAGAGAAGCAGGCTGCATTGGAGAGTACCAAGAAAAAGATTGAATGGGGATCCCAGATCCGCAACTATGTTCTGCACCCATATAAAATGGTGAAGGACGTTCGGACAGGCTACGAAACAGGGAATACCCAGGCGGTGCTGAACGGAGAAATCGATGAATTTATCAAAGCTTATCTGATGGAGTTCGGGAACCAGGATAATTCCTAACTTTACAGCGACAGCCCTGTAATACCCTTTCCAATGTTCACTATCTATCACAACCCCCGTTGTAAGAAATCCCGTGCCGGTTTGCAATACCTCAGGGAGAAAGGATTGCCTTTTCAGGTGGTGGAGTACCTGAAGGATCCGCTCACCAAAGAAGCCCTCCATAAACTTCTTCAGCAGCTCAATCTGGCCCCGGGAGAAGTGGTCAGGAAGCAAGAAGAAATGTATCGTAAAGAGTTGAAGGGTAAACAGTTCAGTCGAGAAGAATGGATAGATATTCTGGTAGAGAGCCCCAAATTACTCCAGCGTCCCATCATTTTGAAAGGGCATAAAGCTGTGGTTGCCGATCCTCCGGAAAATCTTGATCCGCTTCTCTGAATCTTTTGAAATCATCGATTACCAACCCCAAATCCATACGTTATGAATGTTCGCATAGAAAAAGACACAATGGGTACCATTGAGGTGCCGGCAGAAAAGTATTGGGGCGCGCAAACCCAGCGCTCGAAACAAAATTTCCGCATCGGCGGGCAGAAAATGCCGGCGGAGATTATCCGGGCTTTTGCCTACCTGAAAAAGGCGGCGGCACTGACCAATTATGACCTGGGGGTACTGCCTGAAGATAAGAGCCGGCTCATCGGACAGGTATGCGATGAAATCCTGGAAGGGAAGCTGGATGAGCACTTCCCCCTCGTCGTATGGCAGACCGGTTCGGGGACCCAGAGCAATATGAACGTCAATGAGGTGATCGCCAACCGGGCGCACGTTTTGGAAGGCGGGAAGCTGGGAGAAGGGAAAACCCGTATCCACCCCAATGACGATGTGAATAAATCCCAGTCTTCCAATGACACCTTCCCCACAGCGATGCATATCGCTGCCTACAAGATGCTGATGGAAGTGACCCTGCCTGGCATCAGAATGTTACGCAACACCCTGCAGGAAAAATCAGAAGCTTTTGATGATATCGTAAAAACGGGGCGCACCCACCTGATGGATGCCACACCGCTGACTTTAGGACAAGAGTTTTCTGCCTATGCTAGCCAGCTCGATCACGGCATCCGGGCTGTGGAGAGCACGCTCCCGCATCTGGCGGAGCTGGCTCTGGGCGGTACAGCAGTGGGAACAGGCATCAATACCCCCGAGGGTTATGCAGACAAAGTGGCCTCGTATATTGCAGCCCTCACAGACTTCCCCTTTGTGAGTGCCGAAAACAAATTTGAAGCCCTGGCCGCGCACGACGCAATAGTCGAAACCTCCGGAGCACTCAAAACCGTGGCGGTGAGCCTGATGAAAATCGGAAATGACATCCGTTTGCTGGCTTCCGGACCCCGTTGCGGCATCGGCGAACTGATGCTCCCGGCCAATGAGCCCGGCTCTTCCATTATGCCCGGAAAGGTGAATCCGACCCAGAACGAGGCCCTGACAATGGTTTGTGCACAGGTGATCGGCAATGATGCCGCCATCACGATGGGCGGAACCCACGGCCACTTCCAGCTCAATGTCTTCAAACCCGTGATGATCTATAACCTGCTGATGGCGGCACGCCTGATCGGGGACGCCTGCGTCTCCTTCAACGATCATTGTGCAGTAGGGATAGAACCCAATCCTGCCTTCATCAAAAAGAACCTGGAGAACTCCCTGATGCTGGTCACGGCCCTGAACACCCATATCGGATACGAGAATGCGGCAAAGATTGCCAAGAAAGCACATACGGAAGGAACTACCCTGCGCGAAGCTGCATTAAGTCTGGGCCTGGTATCGGAGGCCGACTTTGATGTATGGGTCGATCCCAGCAAGATGATCGGGAGGTAAAAAAGCCGAAGTTCCGTTCCCTCGATACGTCCTGTTCAGGCTATGATTTTAGCTCCGTTAGGACCAAGTTTGATTAGTATTCCAGATACTGAAGGTGCGCTATGCCCCGTAAGGGCCGGCAAAGGTTTGCCCTTTACCGGAAAAGCCTGAATATGTCGTTTCCGATCACAAAAGCCATCAGGGCCAGCAAGATGATCATCCCCACCAGCTGAGCTTTTTCCATAAATGAATCGGGGAATTTCCTGCCGGTGATGACTTCGAGCGTAAGGAAGATAACGTGTCCACCATCCAGGGCAGGAATAGGCAGAATGTTCATAAATGCCAGGATAAGGCTGAGCAGGCCGGTGATAAACCAGAACTTGCTCCATAGCCATTCTCCCCCGTAGATCTGGGCAATGCCGATGGGACCCTGAAGGGATTCCGTGGCTTTTTCCTTCCCGGAGAGAATTTTCCCAAAGCCCTTAATATTGGCCGACATCAGATCCATCGCATCTTTCCATCCATACTTGATGGCTTTGCTCAGGGAGTAGCTGGCCAGGGCATAATCCGGGCCGGCAGCCAACACTCCGATGTGCCCATTGGTATCCACTTCGACGGGAAGAAGGAGGGTGTCTCCGGATCGTTGCACCAGCATCTGTACCGTTAATCCTTCTTTCAGTCCCACATTTTCCACAAAGGCACCCCAGGAGTCTACCGGCAGCCCGTCGAGCGCCAGTACCCGGTCACCTGTTTGTAAACCGGCTCTGCCTGCCGGCATATCTGACAGCACGCTGTCTATCCGGAAGGGATAATTGTCGGCCGCAATAATCCGGCTTCCGGAGGCGTCCTTCAGCAGGCGATAAAAATCGTCGGGAACGATCACCAGGGCTTCCTGTCCGTTTCGGTTCACCTTTATCTCCGATCCAAAGAACACACGGGTGGAGAGAATGTCTTTGAAACGCTCCACTTTCCGTCCGTTCACTTCTATGATCTGATCCCCGGCCTGAAAACCGATCTCACGCCCCAGCTCGTACGCATAAATCCCATCGCTGACATTCTCATTGGGAAGATAATCTTTGTTGTACTGTAGCAGCACAAAAGCAAAGAGAAACACGCCCAGTATCGCATTCACAGTCACTCCTCCCAGCATCACGATCAGTCGCTGCCAGGCTGGTTTGGAACGGAACTCCCAGGGCTTGGGAGGCTGTTTCATTGCCTCTTTATCCATCGACTCATCGATCATTCCGGCAATCTTCACGTAGCCTCCCAGGGGAAGCCATCCGATGCCATATTCAGTATCTCCGGCTTTAAACCTGAATAGTTTGAAACCAAAGGCATCGAAGAAGAGGTAGAATTTTTCCACTTTGATCCCGAAAGCGCGGGCGGCCAGAAAATGGCCCAGTTCGTGCAAAACCACCAAAATGGAAAGGCCCAGGATGAGCTGCGCCGCCATAATCAGTCCAGTCATATCTTATACTTGCTTAATAATTCCTTGGCATATACCCTTGCCTGCCGATCTGACTGCAGGATATCCTCCAGGGCAGGTTCAGGGATGTAAACCACTTTTTGTATTACTTGTTCGATCAGTTCGGGCATTTCCATAAAGCGCAGCTTCTTTTGCAGGAAGGCTGCTACGGCCACTTCGTTGGCTGCATTCATCACACAGGGCACATTTCCCGATCGCTGCATCGCCTGCATAGCGATCCTGAGGTTTGGAAACCGATGCGGATCTGCCGGTTCAAAATCCAGGCGGGGGTAGTCGGAAAAGGAAAAGCGCGGGAAAAGGCTGTGCATTCTCTTGGGCCACGACAGGGCATACATTATCGGGGTCTTCATATCAGGAAGCCCCAATTGGGCTTTGATGGAGCCATCGGTGAACTGTACCATTGAATGTACGATAGACTGGGGATGGATCACCACCTCCAATTGGGCGGGATCCAGTCCGAAGAGCCAGCGGGCCTCGATGAGCTCCAGTCCTTTATTCATCAGGCTGGCAGAATCGATGCTGATTTTGCAACCCATATTCCAGTTAGGATGCTGCAATGCCTGGGCCGGGCTTACTTTTTCCAGTTGCCCGGAGGAGAAGGTTCGGAAAGGCCCGCCTGAAGCAGTCAGGATTACCTTCTCAATGTTTGCGTGCCGCTCGCCCCGGAGGCATTGAAAAACAGCTGAATGCTCTGAATCCACCGGTAGAATAGCCGAGCCGGATTTCTTTGCAGCCCGCATCAACAAGCTGCCGCCGCTGACCAGGCTTTCTTTGTTGGCTAAAGCCAGATCCGTACCTGCCTCTATGGCCGCCAGGGCCGGCTCCAGACCGGCTGAACCCACCACAGCAAGCAAAACTAGGTCGATATTGCCGGAACCCGCTATTTCCTTCACACTCTGCAGTCCGGCGTATACCTGAATCTGTTCATTGCGCAGGGCATCTGCCACTTTTTCATACAGTCCTTCTCTTGCAATGACCACTGCACGCGGTTTAAACTCGAGTGCCTGCTCAATCAGCAGAGACCAGTTTTCCAGGGCAGCGAGCACTTCCACGACAAAGGCGCCGGGGTGTTGCCTTAGCACTTCCAGGGCCTGGCGACCGATCGATCCGGTAGATCCCAGTATAGCCAGACGCTTTCCCTGCTGCTCCTGCTGATGTATCCTGTTCTCCATCAAAAGACAATATAATCTTCCGGATTCACAGGAACGGCATTATGCCACAGCTCAAAATGAAGGTGAGGTCCTGTAGTTAGCTCGCCGCTGTTGCCCACAATGCTTATCGGGTCGCCGGCTTTAACATAACTGCCCTGGCTTCGTAACAGGGTTGCATTGTGCTTGTATATACTGATCAGATTATGAGGGTGTGCTATCCCGATCACATAACCGGTCTGAAGTGTCCAGTCAGCAAAAACTACCTGACCGTCGAGGATGGCCTTCACCGGTTCATTGCGCTGGGTCACGATGTCTACGCCAAAGTGCTGGGAGGCAGCATTGAAAGGATTCACCACAATGCCTTTTAGCGGAGGGAAGAAAAGGTAGGTGGAAAGATAATCCCTCTCACTGCTGCGCATACCATCTCCTGATTCAAGAAAGCGACTGTGGTACTGATCCCGGGCTGTTTCCACTTCCAGGCGCAACAGGCTGTCCTCTTCAGAAGGGCTCAGGACGATCCGGCCGTAGTCGCGCGCTGTATCGGTGATGTCCGGAATACGATCCAGAATCTCTTTCCCCTCCATAATTCTTTTCAGGTTGCTGATGTACAGATCCTTGCTGTAAAAGGCCCTTTCCAGCGAATCTGCCCGCTGCTCCAGTTCATACAGTTGACGCGACAGGCCTACATCCATATAACCGGGGATATATTCGCGCAGGGGCGTAAAGGCGATGATATAAATAGTCAGAAAGACCAGAATGATGGCCAGGCTGCCGGCAGCAACAAATACATTGAGGCGTGAAAGGCGGAAGGAAAGGCGCTCCTCGTAAGTCTGATCATTCATAATGACCAGCCGGTACTTATTCCGGAGCTTCCGTACCCAATTCTTTTGCCGGGATTGTTGTTGATCCTCCATTCATTGACTGATTTCAGGCTTGCAAATATAGACATTCAGGGGGGATGTGGGCTCAGGATAGGATGCCTGCAAATGCATCGCTCCGGAGCAAGGTCAATATCCCCTGATTCAAGGATGTGCATTGTCGCAAACGCATTCCGAAAAAATAAAATAATTTTGCACTGAATGAGTTAAGCCTCATTTCCTAATGCAGGGTGATAAAAATCCCCTTAAGCACTTGCACTGAATGAAAGTATATACACACAGCATAATCCGGATTAACCTATTTCTGCTGCTTCTGTTGCTCCTCACCGCCTGTTCCACCAAAAAGAACACTTTCACCCGGCGTGTGTACCACAACCTGAATGCACACTATAATGTCTATTTCAACGGAAAGGAAAGCCTGAAAGCCGGAGTGCTCGAGTTGCGCAACAAGGCGGCAGACGATTACAACCGCATCCTTCCCATCCAGAACCTGGGTACCATACAGGATGCCCAGTCCATCAATCCATATATGGACAAGGCCATCGAAAAAGGGGTGAAGGCGATATCCCGGCATTCGATGTATTTCAAGAATGTGGAGTATAATCGATGGATCGACGACTGCTATCATCTGATCGGGAAAGCATACTTCTACAAGCAGGATTATGAAATGGCCGGGCGCACCTTTGATTTCGTGGTGAAGCGCTATCGCAACAACGACATCAAATACGATGCAATGATCTGGCTGGCGCGAAACCATACCCAAAAAGGTGAATTTGACCAGGCCATCACTCTTTTGGATATGGTGAATGAGAAGTATGAAAGTGGTGCGATGCCGAAGAAGTATGCCAAGAACCTGGAGGTGACTTTTGCAGAGTACTACCTTACCCTGCAGAATTACCCCCCTGCCATCGAACACCTGATCAGGGCCATCCAACACAGCAACAGGAAGTATGAGAAGAACCGCTATCGCTTTATCCTTGCACAGATTTATCAGGGAACAGGCAATCTCTCTGAAGCGGCGCGGCTCTATTCGCAGGTAATACGCAAGAACCCTCCTTACGAAATGGCTTTTAAGGCAATGATCAACAAAGCCAAGTGCTATGATGCCGCCACCGGAAGCAGCAAGGAGATACTCAAGCAGCTCAATAAGATGCTGGCGGATGAGAAGAATAAGGAGTACCAGGACCAGATTTATTTCGCCCTGGCCGAGATCGCCATCAAGCAAAATGATTACGACAAAGCAAAGGAATACCTTGCCCAGTCGGTGAAAACCAGCGTCACCAATGACTACCAGAAAGGGCTTTCCTCCTTATTGCTGGCTGATATCTATTTTGAGGTTCCTGAATACAAGCCCTCCCAGGCATATTACGATACGGCAGTTCAGTTTCTTCCGAAAGACTATGAGAACCTAGCCAACCTGGAGGCAAAATCACAGCGCCTCAATCAACTGGTTGGTTATATAGTGACCATTGAAACGGAAGACAGCCTGCAGCACCTGGCCAGCCTGAGTGAGAAAGAAAGAGATGCCATTATCCAGAAGAAGATCGATGAGCTGAAGGAACTGGAACGGCAGCAAAAGATGGAAGAAGGCACAAATCGACAGGGGCTGGGATTCATTGAGCAGGCCAACCGCCAACGGAATTTCCAGAACCAGGGTGGCGGTAACTGGTACTTCTACAATCCAAGCGCACTGAGCTTTGGCTTCACTGAGTTTCAGAAAAAATGGGGGCGGCGCAAGCTGGAAGACAATTGGCGCCTAAGCAACAAAGCGCCGGTAGCGGACTTTGGGGAAGAGGGCCTGGCTGAAGCCGACAGCAGCGAAATGGACAGCACCCAGGTTTCACTGGTAACCGATCCGAAAGACAAGAATTACTATCTGCAGTACATTCCCCTCACTCCGGAGAAAATGGCTGCCTCGCACGAGAAGATCAAAGAGGCCTTGTACAATCTTGGATTGCTTTATGATAAGGGCTTCAACGATTTGCCCAAGTCGGTCAATGCCTACGACACTTTGCTGGTGCGCTATCCCGGAGATTCGGTGTATGAGTTGAAAACAGCCTATCAGTTGTACCGTATTTTTGATGAACAGGGCAAGGCTGACCGGAGAGATCATTACAAAAACCTGATCATTACAAAATATCCGGAAAGCGATTATGCGATGATCATCCTTGATCCGGATTATTACAAGAAGCTGGTGGAGGAAAAAAATAAGGAAAAAGCCCTGTATCGAAGTGCTTATCTGGCCTTTAACGAAAGCAATTATGCACAGGTTCTGAGCCTGACCAAGCAGGCCGAGAAGACCTATGATGATGCCGATCTGATCCCCAAATTCTATTACCTCGAAGCCCTGACCCTGGGGAAAACCCAAAGCATCGATTCGATGAAAGCCACCCTGGAGTTCATCGTCGGGAGATATCCCTCTCACGAGGTCAGTCAAATGGCCCGCGACATTCTGGCGCGCCTGAATGGACAGGACACCAGCCTGTTGAGTGGAGATAATACCTTGAATATCAGTGGAACCAGTAGCGTGGCAGCCCAATTGTACAAACACGATCCCAAGGCCATTCACCTTTTTGTAATGGTGGTGGATATCCGGGATGTCAATATCAATGCATTGAAAATCAGGCTTTCCGACTTTAATCAGAAATATTACGGACCGGAAAAACTAAGTGTGAGCAGCCTCTTCCTGAACGACACGGAGCAAATCATCACGATCAGCAATTTTGCCGATCAGCAAAAGGCAATGACGTATTACAGCGGGATCATTGGCAATGCCTATGTTACCTCCCAGCTGGAAGGAGCAGAGAGTACTTCATTTGTGATCAGTGTGGACAATTATCCTCCGTTTTACAAAGACAAGAATGTGGAATCCTATATGCAATTCTTCAGGAAGCATTATCTTGCAAAGTGAGGATGATCATTGAATGCAAAGCTTTATCAAAAAAAAAGAAATATGGCAAGGACAATGACCCCTGAATCCCCCACGATCAATTTGCTTGGAACCGGCACCTCAGTGAAAGGGGAAATCCAATCCGACGGAGATTTTCGCATAGATGGCAGCCTTAATGGGGCCATTCATTGCAAAGGGAAGCTGGTCATCGGCGCTACCGGCCTTGTGGAAGGCGAGATCATCTGCGGAAATATCGACATCTCCGGGCAGGTGGAGGGGCAGGTGGTAGTGAGTGAATTACTCAGCCTGAAATCCACCGCAAAGTTAAAAGGGGATATTTCAACTGCCAAGCTCAGCATTGAACCCGGGGCTGTTTTCACGGGAACCTGCAAAATGGACGGAAGCGGCCTGAAACAGACAGACAAGGCGCCCAATGAAAGCAAAAAAACCGAAAAAGCCCTTTGATACCTTCGTCCGGTATTCGAATATTGCCTTTCAGATGGCTGCCGTCATTGGCTTGGGTGTTTTTGCCGGTATCCGGCTTGATCGCTACACAGGCTTGGAATTTCCCCTGCTTACGCTGGTGCTGAGCCTGGGCTCGGTAGTGGCGGCCATTTATATTGCGGTCAAAGATTTTCTATCATAAACCGGATACGATGCCTGCACTTTTTCAAAGCTTTTTAAGAAAACTGCTTCTTTTTACCGCCCTCACCGGCCTGATCGGATTCCTTGTACTGGCGGCTCTTCCTTCCGAATACCGCAGTCCTGCTTTTCCCTTCATTCTGCTCTTTTTTTTCGGGATCAGCTTCTTAATGCATCATTTGATGGTTCGGAGCGCCGGGGAAAAACTCATCCGTTTTACTAACCGCTTTATGCTGTTGACTTTTACCCGTCTGCTTTTGTACATAGGGGTGATCCTGATCTATGTCCTCCTGATAAACCGTTCCGATGCCATTCCCTTTGTCATTACCTTCTTTCTCTACTACCTGGCATTCACCTCATTCGAAGTGATCGAAATGCTCCGGAGTACTAAGAAATGAAGATTCCTTGGCAAGGGATGAAGAAAGCAGGGTATGCCGCTCAGCGGATAACATTCCTCATAAGGTAAATAAGTCCCTATCCCTATCCCTATCCCTATCCCTATTCCTATCCCTATTCCTCAGCAGGTGCCAGTTCCACCGTGAAATGCCTCAGTATTGGAGCTTCGTGGGTGATCCGGAATCCCTTGCGGATATCTTCCCTGCGCTCCCAGACATTCTGCAGGGAGGCAGCCACATAGTCCATATGATTGCTGGTATATACCCTGCGTGGGATGGTAAGCCTCACAAATTCCAGGCGGGGATAACGGTCCTGTCCGGTATGGGGATCGCGGTCGGCCAGGAGGGTTCCGATCTCAACGCCCCTGACCCCTCCTTCCAGATAGAGCTCTACGGCCAGTTTCTGGGCCGGATACTCAGCCCGGGGCACACGGGGAAGAAAACCCAGGGCATCCACAAAAATGGCGTGGCCCCCGTAGGGTTGCTGCACCGGGATACCGAGGGAAGTAAGTTGGGATCCAAGGCGGTGCACCTGGCCGATGCGTGTCTGCAGGTAATCGTATTCCGTTCCTTCATAAAGGCCGCGGGCCAAGGCATTCATATCCCTTCCCGACATTCCTCCATAAGAGATAAAGCCTTCAAAAAGAATATTGAATACACTGGCCTGGCGGAACAAGGCTTCCTCCCTGAGCGCAATAAAGCCTCCCATATTGACGATGGCATCTTTCTTGGCACTCATTGTCATTGCATCGCCGTATTTGAAAACCTCTTTAACAATTTCCCGGATGCTCATTTCCCTGCAGGCCTCTTCTCTTTCCTTAATGAAGTATGCGTTCTCTGCAAAGCGTGCAGCATCAAAGATGAGCGGTACCCCATATTTTTCCGAGAGCGCCCGCACGGCCCTGATATTCTCCAGGGAGACAGGCTGGCCGCCACAGGTATTGCAGGTGATGGTCACCACAATCATCGGGATGCGTTCCCGCGGATTACCCTTCAATACCTTTTCCAGCTTTTCCAGATCGATATTGCCTTTAAAAGGATGTGGGTTATGAATGTCATAAGCCTCGTCGATGGTGCAATCCACCGCTTCAGCCTTGCGGTACTCAATATGCCCCTTTGTGGTATCGAAATGGGCATTGCCGGGAACCAGGTCGCCTTCCTTCACCATCACACTGAACAGCACATTTTCTGCTGCCCGCCCCTGATGGGTAGGCAAAAAATGCGGGAAACCGGTGATATCACGGATGGCATCTTTCATCTTGTAATAAGACGAAGCGCCGGCATAACTTTCATCGCCCAGCATCATTTCGCTCCATTGCTGGTCGCTCATTGCGCCTGTCCCTGAGTCGGTGAGCAGGTCAATAAAAACCTGATCGCTGCGCAGATTGAACAGATTGTAGCGCGCTGCTTTGATCCATTGCTCCCTTTCTTCCCGGGTACTTTTCCGTATGGTTTCCACCATCTTGATCTTGTAAGATTCTGCAAAAGGTAATTTCATCTTCAGTAGTTTCAATTGTAAAAAAGACTAATAAAATGAAAGCGGCCGACAGGCAGTGGCCTGCTGAAGTGAATACGGGCAGTTTGTCTACTGCCCCGGGGCATAGAATCCGTCGCGATCTTTGATGTTCAGATACCTGCGGCGACTATACATCGACAAGATATGCAATGATCCTTTTCTCACAGCATTCAAAAATAGAAAAATACCCGAAAATTTCCGAAAGTTGTTTTTCCTTTGTTAGACTCAATGTATCAGATAAAAGTTGTCTCACCAAACCAGCAATGATGAAAAATGTGACTGTTAACCTCTTTATGTTTGCTGCAGTGCTGCTGCTCTTCCCGGCTTGCAGGCCATCCGGACAGGAAAGGGCAGAAAGCCCTACTGATGTTGAAATGCAAGAGGCAGCCATTCTTGCCCATCACCAGGGTCTGGGGGATTCCCTTGTTCAACTGGCGCAGGAAGAGCTGTTGCGCAATGTCAGTCAGGCAATGGTCCACGGAGGGGCACCCAATGCCATTGATTTCTGCAATATCCACGCTGGTGGCATAGTAGCTGAACTGGCAGAAAAATGGAATTGCAGCCTGCGAAGGACCTCCCTGAAGTACCGCAACCCGGAAGCCCGACCGGATGAGGCCGAAGAAAACCTGTTGAACTGGTATGCCAGCCTGCCCCGGGGCGAATGGACTTCGACGGTATGGCGAGAGGAAGGCCTGGTTCATTATGCCAGCCCCATCCGCATCGCAATGCCCGCCTGCCTGCAGTGCCACGGTGTTCCGGGACGGGATATCAGCGAGCAAACGATGGCCGTCATTCTTGAAAACTATCCGGATGATAAGGCCATTGCTTATGAAGCCGGTGACCTGAGAGGAATGTGGCATCTGACCTTCGATCCGAATTTGCAGCAGAATCATAAAGCTGAGTAAAACACCAGTCCTGTCCCTAATATCCTGAAAAATGAATGCACAAAAAATCAAAGAGATCGTCCGTCTTTTGCGGATACTCAGTTTCGGACTCATCGGCAGCGTGGTCTTTCTGTTGTTGATGGCGCTGATCCTGCTGAGTATCTCAGGCAATCCCCTGGCGGGGGAGGATGAAAAGCTCAGCCGTATAATGTTTTTGGTCTTGCTTTTTTTAGGGCTTTGGGGCATTGCGGGAGGACAGTATCTGTTCAGAAAAAGAATGCGCAATCTGACTGCTACCGATCCCATTGAGGTATTAGACAGGTACAGGGGGGCAATGATCGTCAGGCTGGCCCTGCTGGAAAGTGCGGCTTTTTTCGGAGTCATCACCTATCTTCTCCTGGGCGATGAGCGCGGCTTGCTGGTGGCTCTGGCCCTGCTGTTGTTTATGGTGCTTCTGCATCCCACACGCCTGCGCATTTTGAAAGAATCCGGCATTGATGTGGAAAGTTTTGTCGATTAGAATTTAGCCCCCCGCTTTGCTTAGGCCTCGTTCTGTTCCATCCGGATCAGTCTCTTCTTATGCACCCTTGAGGCAATGCCGATGCTGAGTTCATAGAGAATCACAAGGGGAATGGCCACCATTACCTGGCTGAATACATCGGGGGGGGTGATAATGGCGGCCAGGGCCAGGGTGACCACAAAAACAATTTTCCGGTTCTTTCGCATAAAAGCCGGAGTCAGTACCCCGAGACGAGCCAGGAAATAAACCAGGACCGGCAACTCAAACACCAATCCAACTGCAAAACTGACCGAGATCACTGTGCTGATATAGGAACCCAGTGCGATCTGATTGGCCACTTCTCCGCTCACCTGATAACCCCCGAGGAAATGAACCGTCAGGGGAACGATCAGATAATAGCTGAAAACAATACCGGTAAGAAAGAGCAGGGATGTGACGATGACCCCACCCCGGGCATTCTTCTTTTCGTTGTCGTACATCGCCGGTTCCACAAAACGAAAAATTTCCCAGACCAGATAAGGGATAGCCAGGACCAGTCCGGCAGCAAAAGAGATGTACATATGCGTCAGGAATTGTCCGCTCATCTTAATATTGATGATGGCCAGATTGAGTTCTCCCAGACAGATGGCATCAGAACCAATCCAATCTCCCAGGCGGCAGAGCATACGGTTTGTCCAGAAATCCGCCTCCCGGGGTGCCAGGATGATCTCATCAAATACAATACGGCGGTTCAGGAAAGCCAGAATAGAAAAAGCCAGGACAGCAAGGAGGGAACGAAAAAGGTGCCCCCGAAGCTCATCAAGGTGGTCCCAGAAACTCATCTCCTTCTCCCGGGCCGGAGCAGGTCCCTTTTTGCTTTTGATTTCTTCTGTCATCCTGTACAGGGCCAAAAATACAAAGCCTGAGTCAAAGCTGAACAAAATGGAATAATTTCTCTGCCTCCTCAGGTTTACCAATGCCAGGTTGTTGACAGACACTTTATAAATGTTATTTTTGTTGAAACTGGCCAGCAAAGGGTACCGGGAAAGTATCAGCCGATACCGTTCAGAAAGGCTTAGCCCTGTAACCAGATGGCATAGTGCTCGTCTAAGTCTCAATAAACAATCATTTCTATGGAAAGCAAAAAGTTATATCGGAGCCGCAGCAATCGTGTTTTTGGCGGTGTGGCTGGTGGTCTGGGAGACTATTTCAATCTCGACCCGCTGGTGATACGCCTCCTTTTTGTACTGCTGACAGTCTTTGGCGGGGGCGGGCTCATTCTCTATATAGCCTTATGGATCTTTGTACCGGAAGAGGCTTTTTTTCCTTATGAAAACAAGAATGCAGGCAATGCATACCAAAACCAGGGATTCACGATGAACAACGAAAGCACACAGGAGGAAGGCCATTCACGGCCTCAGGACAAGCAATGGGAAAAGCCCTCCCGTCCGCAAAATCAGGGTAACCTGGTCGCCGGGCTCATCCTGATTACGATCGGAGGCATTTTTCTCTTAGACCGTTTCATACCCCGCATCGATTTCGGCGATCTCTGGCCCCTCATTCTCATTGTAGCGGGGATTGCCGTACTGATCGGAGGTTTTAGTAAACCAAAACCCAACTAAAATGGAATATCGTAAAGCTTTCTGGGGAGTGATCCTGGTTTTGATCGGATTGCTCTTTTTATTGAAGAACCTGAATTTGCTGTATTTCAGCTGGTATGAGGTTTGGCAGCTTTGGCCCGTGCTCATCCTGCTGTGGGGAATCAGCATCCTGCCGATTCACGGTCTGGTGCGATTCATCCTCTCTGTGGCTACCATTGTAGCCGCCCTCTGGCTGGTGCAACATCAGAGCACACATCGCAGCCCTGTCTTCCGCTGGTCGGAAAAGCATTCCTGGAAATACCAGGGTGAGGAAGAGCGCAGCGAAAAAGAATACCGCCGAAGAATGCTGGCCGATACCACTGATTCCTCATTTACACAACAGATCCGTGAGCCCTGGGATGATGGCATCCGGACCTCCACCCTGAAAATGGAAGTGGCGGCAGGCTCATTTACCCTTGGTGAAGAAAGCGATGAACTGCTGCTCTTCCGTAAAAAAGGCCGCCAGGTGAGATACAATGTGCTGAGCAGACAGGAAGACGACCATCGACATATTCACCTGAGTATGCAAAATACCCGCCTGAAAGGGAATATCGTGAATGATGTCAACATTGCAATGCACCCCGAACCTTTCTGGAGGCTCGATCTGGATGTAGGTGCCGCCAATCTGGAAGCAGACTTCACGGGGCATAAGCTGGAATCGGTTGACATCGACGGAGGCGCCTGCAATATTGAAATGCGATTCGGGATGCTCGTCCCGGAAGTGTATATCGAAGCAGATGCAGGTGCAGCCTCCTTGACGATTGCCATTCCCGAGGAAGCAGCTTGCGAAATCAAAACGAGTACTTTCCTTGCCAGTAAAGACTTTAAGGGCTTTGAAAGAGTCGAAAAGGGATTGCATCGCACGCCCAACTTTGATTCTTCGGAAGTAAAGTTTTATATAGAACTGGATGCAGCCCTGGCCAGCTTTGTGGTGAAACGCTACTAAGCATCCACAAGCTAACCGATAAAAAGCAGCGCTATACGGGCTGCTTTTTTTCTTCCCCTGTTGTACATCCCGTCCCGGGCGTCATTCAGAATTGATCACTACCTTTACCCAATGATAATCATAGGGATCACAGGTACACTGGGCGCCGGCAAAGGAACGATTGTGGATTTTCTGATGCGGGACTATGGGTTTGAACACTATTCTGTGCGCGCGTTGGTGATTGAGTTCATTGAAAAGGCGCAGCTCCCGGTGAATCGGGACAGTATGGTGCGGGTAGCCAATCAACTCCGTAAAGAACACGGCCCGGCTTTTCTGGTCGAAAAGCTTTTTACCCGTGCCCTGGACGGGGGCCAGCATTGCATTATTGAGAGCATTCGTACCCCCGGGGAGGTGGAGGCCCTGCGCAAAAAAGGCCGCTTTTATCTCTTTGCGGTTGATGCCCTTCCGCAGATCCGATATGAAAGGATAGTGAAGCGCAATTCGGAAACAGATCATATTCCCTATAAAACATTTCTGGAAAACGAAAAGAGGGAAATGTCTTCCACCGATCCCCATCACCAGAATATCCGTGCCTGCATCGAAAGGGCAGATTATGTTTTTGAGAACAACCATAGCATCCGGGATCTCCAAAAACAGGTCAGTATTGTGATACAGAAAATATTAGCGAAAGAATCAATATGATGGCAAAAGAATCCACATACATCCGGCCGAGTTGGGATGAGTATTTTATGGAAGTCGCCAACGCCATAGCCAAACGGGCCACCTGCGACCGGGGACGGAGCGGTTGTGTGATCGCCCGCAACCGCCAGATTCTGGTGACCGGTTATGTTGGCTCTCCCACCGGCCTTGCCCATTGCGACGAGGCAGGCCACTTGTTTAAGAAGGTCGTACACGACGACGGGCGGGTTACCCAGCACTGTGTGCGTACCGTCCACGCCGAGCAGAATGCCATTTGCCAGGCCGCCCGCCTGGGCATTGCCCTGGAAGGTGCCACGCTCTATTGTCGGATGACCCCCTGCCGTACCTGCGCAATGCTGATCATCAATTGCGGTATCCTAAGGGTGGTATGTGAAAGGAAGTACCACGCCGGAAACGAATCCGAGGAGCTCTTCCGCCAGGCCGGGGTGCAGCTTGATTATGTGCACGATGAAGTGCTGAAGTATGATAAGCAATAAGTCCGGCGATTAGGCCAGCTGAATCGAAGATTATTCAGTGTGAACTCAGCATCCGATATGCCTTGAAATCACCAGGCGCTGGATCTCTGACGTGCCTTCCCCGATCTGCAACAAACGCTGATCGCGGTAAAAGCGCTCAATATCATAGTCCTTCATCAATCCATATCCCCCGTGAATCTGAACCGCAGCATCCGCCACTTCTTTGGCAATCTCTGAACAATAGAGTTTGGACATTGCCGACTCCTTCCCAAAAGACTGGCCATTGTCCTTTAACCAGCAGGCCTTATAGAGAAGATTCCGTGCCAGCTCGATCTTGGTTGCCATATCAGCCAGGGTGAAGGCGGTGTTTTGGAATTTGACAATGGGCTGCCCGAACTGCTTTCGTTCGTGCGCGTATTGCATAGCCATCTCGAAGGCGCCTTGTGCCAGACCCAGGCCCATCGCTGCGATCGATAAGCGGCCGTTGTCCAGGGTGCTGAGCATAATCCTGGAGCCGTCTCCAATCTTTCCTAAAAGGTTCTCTTTGGGTACCCTGACATTGTCGAAGAAAAGCTGGGCCGTGTCTGAAGCCCGCCACATCATTTTCCCGTGCATTGTCTGACGGGTAAAGCCTTTCCGCTCTTTTTCCACCAGAATGGTACTGAAAATCTTCTTCCCATCCGGGCTGCTCCCTGAAACCGCCTGTACGGTGGCCCCGAGGGAGATCTCAGCCGATCCGTTAGTGATGAATATTTTCGATCCGTTGATGACCCATTCATCGCCATCCAGTACTGCCGAGGTTTTGGAGGCCCTGGAATCGGATCCGGCATCCGGCTCAGTCAGGCCGAAAGCCCATAATGCCTCACCTGTTGTTAAGGGCGGCAGGTATTTTTCCTTCTGGACTTCAGTGCCGTAGTAATACAGCGGGCCAATTCCCAGGCTGTTGTGGGCGGCAAGGGTGGCAGCGTGGGAGCCGTCCACCCGCGCGAGCTCTTCCACGGCAATGATATAGGAAAGGGTATCCATTCCCTGTCCACCGTATTTGCTTGGCAAATTCATTCCGAATAGGCCCAGTTCCCCCATCTTGCGGGTGAGTTCGAGGGAAAACTCTGCTTTCTCATCCAGTGCCTTGGCCAGCGGCTTGATCTCTCTTTCGGCAAAATCGCGGACGGTTTGCCGGATCAGTTGATGCTCTTCATTCAGATTAAAATCCATCGGATGTTTATTTATATCATTCAGATGTATGATCAGGCTTCAGCAAAACCAGTACCTTGCTGGTATCCACTTTATCTCCGGCTCTGACATTGATTTCTTTGACCACACCGGCTGATGCAGCCAGCAGGGAGTTCTCCATTTTCATCGCTTCCACAATCATCAGTACCTGACCGGCTTTCACCTTCTCTCCCGTTTCCACGTTTACTTTCACTACTTTCCCGGGCATTGGAGACGTAATACGGTTGGGATCCCCTCCCTTGCCGGCAGCGGCGCCTTCCAGCACAGCACTTTCCACCAGCACATCATCCCGCTTCAGTCGCAAGGTGTCGCCCTGCATTGATATCCAGGGCCGGTCAGACCGGGGCTCGGAAACCCAGGCTTCGTAGCGTGTCCGGTTAAGCGTGAAGGAAATATGTTCGTCTTGTCGCCGGATTTCGCTCGGGGTGTATGTTTTTCCATTCATCTCTGCAGAGAAATGCGTGATCCGGGCATCGTGGATGTGAATTTGGCAAGGCTCCTCTTCGCACATCCATTGGAATGCAAGGGGAGCACGCCAGTAGGCAAGCTGTGTCCAGACATCACCCGGATGGGCGCTGCAACTTCGCTCAGCCTGTTTGTCAAACCACCAAAGCAAATAGGCCAGCATCGCAGTTTTGTGATCCTTCTGTTGGCGCTCTGTCAGGGACTGGTGGTGCGTGTCGCAGAATAGGGTTGATATCTGATTTGCATCCCAGGCAGGATGCTCCAGTAGCCTCTTCAGGTAGGCCAGATTGCTTTCGATGCCGTGGATGAGGGTTCGATTGAGGGCCTCCAGCATCCTGGCGGTAGCGGCTTCCCGCGTCTCTTCCCATACCACAATCTTGGCAATCATCGGATCGTAATCCGACTGTATCCTGAGGTCTTCCGGGATGCCACTCTCAATCCTGATGTTCTCTTCTTCAGGAAACCTGATCAGGCTCATTGTGCCCGGACTGGGCAAAAAGTCGTGCCGTGGGTCCTCTGCATACACACGACATTCAATGGCGTGCCCCTGCATTTGTATTTCCTCTTGTCTGACTGAAAGCGGGAGCCCTGAGGCTACCCTGATCTGCTCTTCCACCAGGTCGAATCCGGTAATCATTTCTGTGACAGGATGTTCTACCTGGATACGGGTATTCATCTCCAGAAAGAAAAAGTTCCGGCCCTGATCCAGCAGGAATTCGATGGTTCCGGCATTGCTGTATCCGATTCCCTTTGCAATATCCAGGGCGGCTGCGGTGATATGCTCCCTCAGATCCGGTGTGACTGTAGGGGAGGGAGCTTCTTCAATGATCTTCTGATAGCGGCGTTGCAGCGAACATTCTCTTTCGAAGAAATGAACGGCATTGCCGTGTTGATCGCCAAAGACCTGTACTTCAATATGGCGCGGAGCCTCGAGATAGCGTTCTGCATACACGGTATCGTCTCCAAAGTAGGTAAGTGCTTCCCGGGCAGTGGCCTCAAGGGCTGTATCCAGTTCTTCCGCCTTTCGGACGATACGCATTCCTTTCCCCCCCCCGCCGGCGGCGGCTTTGATCAGCAGTGGGAAAGCGAGAGATGCTGCGCTTTTCTTCAGCTCCTCTGCTTTGCCTGTCCTTCCCTCAATCACAGGTACGCCCAGGCTCTGTACCGCTGTCCGGGCTTCCACCTTGTTGCCCATCAATCGGATGGCGCGGGCCTCGGGTCCGATAAAACAGATTCCTGCTGCCTCCAAAGCCTCTGCGAAAGCGGCCCTTTCGGAGAGAAAACCGTATCCGGGATGCACGGCCTGACATTGATATTCCAGGGCGATGGCTACGAGCCGGGGAATATTTAAATAGGTCTCTCCCAGGTTACCTTCTCCCAGGGAAACGGCCTCATCTGCCGCAAAAACGTGGGGCGACAGGCGGTCATTCTCAGCATAAACAGCTACAGCTTTTATCCCCAGATTGTGCACACTGCGGATGATACGCATTGCGATCTCACCCCGGTTGGCAATCAGTATTGTTTTAAATCCTTCCATATCATCCCTCTAATCCGTATTATTCTTTACCCAGGCAGGGGGTCTTTTTTCAAGGAAAGCCGCCATTCCTTCCTGTCCTTCTTCCGAAGCCCTGATTTGTGCGATCATTTCGGCGGTATAGGTATAGGCTTCTTCCAGGCTCAGCGTATTGGAGACCTTGAAGAGTAAATCCTTACAATGGGCAATGGCACGGGGGCCACTGCTTCGCAGCATTGCTGCCAGGGCTTCCTGCTTCTCGTCCAGGGCTTCAAGCGGCATTGCCACATTCACCAGGCCGTGCTTTTCCGCCGTATGGCCGTCAAAACGCATCCCGGTTAACATCAGCTCACGGCTGGCAAACTCACCGCATCTCTTTACCACGTATGGAGAGATACAGGCCGGAACGATGCCGATTTTGACCTCACTCAGGGAGAAGACGGTATCTTCTGCTGCGTAGGCAAAATCGCAGGCAGCCAGCAGCCCGTTGGCTCCCCCGATGGCTGCTCCGTGTACAAGCGCTAAGGTTGGCTTGGGGGAGGTGTATATAGTATAGAAGCATTGGCTGAGATTCAGGCTTTCAGCCAGATTTTCTTCATAAGAATATTTTGCCACATCCCGCATCCAGTTCAGGTCGGCTCCGGCACAAAAAGCTTTTCCCTTTCCCCGTAACACCAGCATCCTGAGCGCATCCATCCTGCCTGCTTCTTTGAAGCAGTCGATGAGTTCCTGTATCATTGTCTCATTAAAGGCATTGCGGATGTCAGGGCGATTCAGCCAGATGGTTCCAATGTCGCCTTTCTGTTCAAATTCTATCGTTTGAAAAGCTTTCATAAGCATTCTTTTACATTCTGAAAATACCAAAACGGGCCTCAGGCCAAATTTTGTTCCGTGCGGCTGCAATGCCCATCGCCAATACTTTGCGGGTATCCACCGGATCGATGATGCCATCATCCCACAAACGGGAAGTACTGTAATAGGCTGAGCCTTCCCTTTCATATTTGGCGAGGATTTCATTGCGCAGCTTGTGCTCTTCTGCTGCCTGAAGGGCCTGGCCTCTGCCTGCCAATTGTTCTTTCTTAACCGTCACCAGCACATCTGCAGCCTGTTCACCGCCCATTACCGATATCTTGGCATTAGGCCACATAAACAGCAGGTTCGGATTATAAGCCCGTCCTGCCATCGCATAGTTTCCTGCTCCGAAGCTTCCGCCAAAAATGACCGTAAACTTAGGATGGGGGAAATTGGCAACGGCGTGGACAAATTTGGCTCCATCGCGGGCAATGCCTTTGTGTTCATATTCTTTCCCCACGATGAATCCTGTGATATTTTGCAGGAAGATCAGTGGGATCTTGCGGAAGGCGCACAGTTCAATGAAATGTGCCCCTTTAAGTGCGGATTCGGAGAACAGCACCCCCTTGTTCCCGATGATCCCAACCGGAAAGCCCATTATGTGGGCAAAACCTGTGACAAGGGTCGGGGCGTAGCGGGCTTTAAATTCCTGGAAACGACTGCCATCCACAATGCGGGCAATGATTTCTTTGACATCTACCGGTTTGCGTAAGTCCACAGGCGCAAGCCCGTATAGTTCCTCGGGGTCATAATATGGCTCTTCAGCACTTTGAATATCGAGGGATTGCAAGGTCTTGTGTTCGAAGCTTTCAAAGATGTTCCTGCATATCCGGATTGCGTGGCGGTCATCTTCTGCATAATGGTCTGCCACACCTGAAATAGCGGTATGTACATCGGCTCCGCCCAACTCCTCGGCCGTCACCTCTTCTCCGGTGGCTGCTTTGACCAGGGGGGGGCCGCCGATAAAGATAGTACCCTGTTTACCGACAATAATGGTTTCGTCGCTCATTGCAGGCACATAGGCACCTCCTGCAGTGCAGGATCCCATCACGATGGCAATCTGAGGGATGCCCAGCGCTGACATCCGGGCCTGATTGTAAAAGAAGCGCCCAAAGTCTTCTTTATCAGGGAATACCCTTGCCTGTTCCGGCAGAAATACGCCTCCTGAATCAACCATATACACGCAGGGAAGGTGGTTTTCCATCGCAATCTCCTGCGCCCTTACGTGCTTGCGTATGGTTTCGCGCACGTAAGTCCCGCCTTTGACCGTCGCATCATTCGCGATGATCATTGTTTCGCGTCCCTTAACCCGCCCGATACCGGTGACAATCCCGGCTGAGGGAAACTGGTCTTCATACTGCCCACAAGCAGCCATAGCAGATAGTTCCAGAAAGGGTGTTTCTGCGTCGAGCAATAAATTGATCCGCTCTCTGGCCAGGAGTTTTCCCCGTTCACGGTGTTTTTCCACCGCTTTGGCCGGGGCTCCGAATACGCTTTGTCGAAGCCTTTCTTTATAGGAGGCCAGTACTTCAAGAAAAGCGTTTCGATTTTGCTGGAAGTCTTCAGCACTGGTATCCAGATTAGAGTTGATTCTGTACACTGGCTTGATATTTTAATTGAAATGGCGGGATCAGTTTCCGTAGAAAGCTTCCAGGGTAAAGCTTTCATTCTTTCTGACTCCCTTTTCTGTCATTTTCAGATTGCAGGCTTCCACGTATAGATCGTGTTCAAAGAAGAGGACATAGTCCTTTTCAAGCGCCTCTTTCAGGAAGCTTTCCTTTTCGAGCATTGCATCCAGGGGTCTGACATCATAGCCAATCACCCACGACAAGGGCAGATGCACGGAGGCAGGGATCAGGTCGGCAAGAAAAACCAGGGTCCCTTTGGGATGGTGGATCAATGGAATGGCCTGGGCCTCGGTGTGTCCGTGGAAAAACCGGACTTCTAATCCGGGGAAGAGCATTCCCTCCTCTTTAATGAAGTGCAGGTGGCCGCTTTCCTGCATCGGCATCAGGTTTTCCTGAAGATACGACGCTTTTTCACGCGGGTTGGGTTGCATTGCACTGTTCCAGTGTGCTTCGGTGACCCAATAGCGGGCATTGGGGAAAGTAAGTTCAAAACCACTGCGATCGCGTTTCCATTGCACTCCCCCTCCGGCGTGATCAAAGTGAAGATGAGTAATAAACATATCGGTGATGTCTTCCGGTTCGAAACCCAGCTTGCGGATGGAGCCCAGCAGGCTGTCGTCTCCGTTCAAATAATAATGACGAAGGAACCGATCATCCTGCTTGTCTCCGATGCCATTGTCGATCAGGATCAGCCTGTCGTCGGTTTGCACCAGGAGGCATCGCATAGCCCAGTTACACAGGTTGTTTTCATCAGCAGGGTATACCTTTGACCAGAGAGACTTAGGCACGACGCCAAACATTGCGCCTCCATCAAGCATCAGGTTACCGGTAGGAATGGAATATAGTTTCATAGGGTGTTTTTGATTCGAACGAAATGGAAAGGAATTGGTTCAGTCTATCGTTTCACAAATATATAAGATTTGCGATATATAAAAAATCCTCTTCAGCAGAAGAGGATATGGAAAGCCCAGCTTGATCAGGCATTTTTCAGGTTATTATTGCTGACTGCGATTAATCTGGTATTGGATAGCCAGGATCAGGACGGAGTTATATTGTCCGTGGTTCAGGCGATAGGTTGCCCCGCTTCTGTGCTCCCTTACCGGGAGGATACTGTGAGACAGCCTGACATTGGCATACCACTGGTCGGCAAAATGGAAGTATCCTCCCAGGATTAAGCCCACATCCAGCTGGTTGAAATCCGGGGGAGGGGCTATTGGGGGATAGGCTTCTTCATTGCTCCCTACCAGGGCGGCCAGAGAAAAGCCCCCTTCGGCGGAAAAGGCATCATTGAAATCGAGCCGGTAAAGCAGGGGTATTTCCAGGTAGTTCAGATTCAGGCGATATTCCGTAAAGTCGTTTTTCTCCGGATTTGGGTTCTTCCGGCTCCCCTTCTGGATGAAACCAATTTCCATCTGTATAGCTGCATAAGGACTGATATAGACGTTCACGAAGGGGCTCAAAAATATTCCCGCTTTGTCGTATCCGGCAAGATTGTCTCCACTGATCTGGGTGGCACTGATGCCTCCTTTGATGCCTGCATTAAACTGCTGGGCCTGCACGAAAGCGGGCGCCAGGCACAGGATGAGGATGACGGCCTTGAGGAAATGGGTCATATCTCAGCCCGTACTAAGGAATAATGGCCTGGGGTACAGGACTTACAAAGGTTGAGTTGATGGCCGTTGAGCCGGTCAGGTTGATCAGGTTGGTGATGATGCGTGAGGGGTCATTTCCGGCACCGGTGTATTTCAGTTGGCCGTTCATTGAGATATCTTCCTTGAAGTAACCATTGGCGGTTCCGGTGATGATGGTTGCCCCGGTTTGTGCGTTCAGCTGCAGCAGAATAAGGCTGCGGTCGTTTCCGCCACCGCTGTATTTCAAGGTGCCATCTTTATTCAGATCTCCGGCAATCATTGCGTAGACGCTGCCTCCCAGATCAAACACGCTTGCGGTTCCGCCATAGAATCCTGCGCTTCCGGTGCTGAAATCGATCAGCGTGGTGTCGGGGATAGGACGGGGGTTGGCCGACATTACGGGCATATGGTTGCGGTGGTCGATGAGGACATAAAACATTCCGGAAGAATCGAAGGCGATTTCATTCTGCATATCTGTATCCAGGATGCTGCCATCTTCCATCAGTATGGCTGCCCTGCGCTCTACCACAGTAGCGGCATCAACCGAGTCGCGCAATTCAACGATAACCCAGTCTACCATACCTGCCGGGATGCTGTCCAGGGTTTCTGTACCGGCATAGTTCCAGGGGGCAACATTGTATGGTTGGTTGACGGGCAGATATCCGCCTGTGTTCAGCTGGGTTTGCATCTGGGTGCCTGTCCAGGCGCTCTGCAGCACCAGTTTTCCCTTTACTCCCCGTGCCAGCGGTTCGGCTGTGATGGATCCGCTGGTAAAGCTGGATGCCATCAGGTCGGTATTGAAGTCGCTGTACTGGCAGTTCCCTGGGGTATTGGTATCCCAATCGAGGGCACAGAAACCCGGAGAATGGGCGAAGAAAACAAGTTCGATAAGGGTGCCTGTTCCGATACTCACCGGGGCAAGGGAAAACCAGGCCAGTTTGAATTGGGGTGGGATGCCTCCGGGAACAAAACCACCTCCCAGCAGGCTGGGGTGGGCATTTTGATATCCGATGTACTGAACCACTGCAGGATTGTAGTTCAGTGCCAGGGAAATGGATGCGACACCATTGAAGTTTTCAACACCAACAGGCATTACTACGGTATCCCCTTCATTGATTAGGGTGTCGCCAATGCTGGTATATATAAGCTGGGCGCCCAGGTAGGGATAGACTCCCATCAGGCATACAAACATCGCTAAGCGGACAAGATGCTTCATAACGGTAAGGATTAGGCAGATGATTAAAGCGTTTTTTTATGCTGCTTTGAGGTATGTTAGCAAAAGTACATTTTTTTTTTGCAAGATGTCAATGCTTTTTATCACTCCATTTTTTCCGTTATCCAATCCGGAATCGTCTATTAGGGTATGCAAACCTATCCTGAATCCAATCCGATCGCCCGATGGGCTGAGTCTGACAGACCCAGAGAAAAGCTGTTAGAGAAGGGGCGCGGGCTCCTGAGTGATGCTGAACTGATTGCCATTTTGTTAGGGAGCGGCACGGTGAAAGAATCGGCCGTTGAACTGGCCCGGCGTCTCCTGGAGTTAAGCGGGAACAGCCTCTCCGAGTTGGCCCGGATGGATGTACACGAGCTGATGAAAATCAAAGGTGTGGGCCCTGCCAAGGCAGTCAGCGTGATGGCAGCACTGGAGCTAGCGAACAGGAGAATGGCTACTCCCGCCAGGCAAAGGCCCCGGGTTAGCTCCTCTTCTGATGCCTTTGATATCCTCAAGGCAGAGCTTTGCGATGCCAGTTATGAAGTATTCTGGATGCTTTTGCTAAACAGGGCCAACCGATTGCTTTCCAAGGTTCAGATCAGCGAAGGGGGCTTTTCGGGCACGGTGGCTGATCCTAAGAAGATTTTTAAAATGGCATTGGAGAGAAAAGCCTCCTCTATCATCCTGGCGCACAACCATCCTTCCGGAAACCTTAAGCCCAGCGAAGCAGACATCCGTCTGACCCGGAAACTCAAAGCAGCAGGAGAAATGCTCGACCTGCCCGTCCTGGATCATATCATCGCGGGCGAGCATAGCTATTACAGCTTTTCAGATGAAGGAACCCTATGATGGCTTGCCCCTTTTCGCAACGAATCCATACCTTTGGCATCGATGAAAAAGCTCCTGACCATTCTCGGTACCCGGCCACAAATCATCAAGGCCTCTGCTGTGAGCCGGGCCATACGCCGGCATCAGGGTGCCTTGGAGGAAATCATCCTGCATACCGGACAACACTATGATGCCGGGCTCTCCGGTGATTTCTTCGGCGAGTTGGGAGTGCCGAATCCGAAGTATAACCTGAGAGTAGGCTCTGGAAGCCACGCAACCCAAACCGCCCGGATGTTGCCCGGCCTTGAGGAAATCCTGCAGGAAGAAAAACCGGATGCCGTCATTCTTTATGGCGATACCAATAGTACCCTTGCGGGAGCCCTGGCTGCTTCAAAACTGTATATCCCCATCCTTCATATTGAGGCAGGATTGCGCAGTGGAGATATGAATATGCCCGAAGAGGTGAACCGTATCTGTACTGACAGGGTCTCTACGATGCTCTTTGCACCCACCCGTTCTGCCCTGGAGAACCTCCGACACGAAGGGATCCCATTGGAACAATCCGCGCCCCTGAATCCCGACAAGCCCCTGGCACTTTTCAGCGGGGATGTGATGCTCGACAATCAGCTGTACTTTCGGGAGAAACTCAAAACGCAGCCCATACGACACCTGGATGCTTTTGGAAGCGGTTTTATCCTCTGCACTTTTCACCGGGAAAAGAATACCGATATCCGGGAAAACCTCGGGTCGATCAGTAAGGCCTTGCTCGAAATTGCTTCCGCTTCTCATCCGATGGTCATCCCTATGCACCCACGCACACGCCTGAGCTACCATACGCACGGCCTGGATGAATTGTTGGAAAGAATGCAGCAACATCCGTATATCACCATTTTGCCTCCGATGGCCTACCTGGATACCCTCCAGTTGCTGGAAAGCTGCAGTATGGTGTTCACCGATAGCGGTGGACTGCAGAAGGAAGCCTTCTTCCTGGGAAAACCTTCGGTGATTTTCAGGGAAGAAACAGAGTGGACCGAGATCGTGGAAGCGGGTTGCGCCATCCCTGCCGCCTGTTCATTGGAACGCATTGTGGAAGCGCACACTCAGCTCAAGGGGCGGGCTTGCCCTGATGCCGAAAGCCTTTTCGGGGATGGAAAAGCCGCAGAGAGAATCTGCGGTGCTATCCTTACCTGGCTATAGGGCTCAGCCTATGCCTGCGATCAAACATCTTACACAAAACAGTCTTAAAAGATCAGTTTTTTTACCACCATCCCTCTGTCGCTTTCGATGCGCAGCAGGTAAAAACCGGGAGGGAGCAAGGGAAGCAGCAGCCGGCATTCCGGATCAGACTTACAGTGCATTGGGCGGGTAAGCTCCTGCCCGATCCCATTGAGCAGGGACAGTCTCAGTCCGCCTGCCAAGGCCTCAGCCTGTCTGACCACCAGGTACTGGCCATCCTTCCAGACAGTTATGCCCTCCAGGCCTTGGGCGGGGATACCCACACAGGGATCCACATATATCCTGGCAAACACAGAATCCGTGCAGTATCCTGCCGGGTCGCTGTACTTATACCACACGGTATCATAGCCCAATCCGGCGATCAAGGGATCAAATTGCCCGGCCGTAACTGCTCCCCCGTAATAGTTGCCACCCGCAGGGAGGCCACCGCTGAGGGTAAACGGGCCACTGTTCAGGCATACGGAAGTATCCCCTTGCCAGCTCACCACCGCTTGCGGCCAGACCGTAAATTGCCGTTGTGCCGTATCGCTGCAGGCTCCGGCCCCGGTATAGGAATATACCAGGGTATGTTGTCCGGCGCCAGCAATATCCGGATAGAAGAGTGTGCCAATGACCCCTGATCCGGAATACAATCCTCCGGCCGGCAAGCCCCCGCTGAGGGACACCGGCGGATCTGAGGCGCAAAGCGACAGGCTGCCGCCACTCCAATTCACCATCGGATTGGGATGTACAATGAAGGTCCGGCTGGCTGAATCACTGCATTGGGAGGAAGGGCCGCTATAACCATACCAGAGGGTATGCGTTCCCGGACCTGCTGCAGCCGGATCAAAAAGGTTTCCGCTCACGCCCGGCCCGGAATAGGTTCCCCCTGCCGGAATGCCCCCGCTGAGAACCATAGAAGGATCATCTTCACAAAAAGAAAGTGTCGCTCCTGCCCAGCTTGCCGGGGTGGTGGGGCTGACAAAAAAGCGCACAGGGATGCTGAAGGTGTCATAAGCACAGGCCTGGTAACGGATGCGCAGCTTATAATAGTAGTTGTTCTGGGTCAGATAAACAGGCGTGAACTTCAGCTTGTTGGTGTTGAAGCAGCATTTCTGAGAAGTGTTATATGTCATCGGGTTGTTGTTCTCATACCACTGATAGGTATAAGGTCCGTCGTTGGTGATGACCATAAAACTGTCCACCGATCCCTCGCAAACCGAATCATCCATAGATTGCCAAAGAATAGACGGGGGAGGAATGACCCTGATCAGGGCGCTGTCGGTCCAGGCCCAGGCCTGGGGACTGCATCCACTCATCCTGCAGCGTACCAGGGTGCTGTCCACGGCCATCGTCGCATTTTCAATGCGCAAAAAGCGGCCATTGGGAACCAGCCATCCTGTTTGCGGAACCAGACTGTCCCAGCTGCCATTTTGAAATACTTCCCACTGATAAGTCGCATTGACGGAGGAACTTTGCACCGGTATGGAATCGGTGACACCATAACACAGGCTGATGTCCTGGGGATGCTGGGTAATCTTCGGGCCGATATTAATCTGACCAATATTGCTGTATGTTCTTGGGCTGCAATAGTCCTGCACCCAGAAACGAATGCGATAGCCGTCCATTTCTGTTTTTACATTGTAGATGCGTAAAACGGTATAGTAGGAAGAACCGGGATAGCCGTAGCTGTAGTTAAAAACGTTGATATCAAAGTCATAGGGGCTGATATCCTGCCATCCGTTTCCGTCCCCTTTGTCAAGTTGCCACCCGGCATACCATCCGTATTGAAAGGAGAAGAGGGAGCTATGCGTAATATACACCGGAATCTGCAGGCTGTCCCCTTCACAAGCGGTGCGATTGGGCACTGTGCCTGAAATGATGGGCGCTGAAAGGTTGTTGTGGATGATAATATTGGCTGAATCCCTGCTGGTACATCCCAGGCTATCGCTTGCCTGCACCACCAGGATGCCTCCCGGCGCCTGGGCATTCAGTGTAATCAGGTTATTGGAAGCTGCCGAGAGCAGGGAAGCGGGGCTGGCAAGATAGGTATTGGCAGGATCGCCCAGGTCAATATCCAGCGGATCACCCTGACAAAGGTGGATGCGGTAATAGGAGTAGTATAGGTCTTGTTTTGGCAGAAAGATGTATGGAAGGTCTTTGATGCCGATGTGTACGGTATCTTTTGCTTCGCAATTCCCCACAGTTACCGTGAGTATATAATCCGTGGGATAGGGTGGGTTGGCCTGGGGGGTGGCCGCATTGGTGGCGCTCAGATAAACCGGTGGCCACCAGGAATATGTGGCGCTTGTGCTGCCCCCGCTCCCGTTCAGATTCAGGGCGCTTCCCCGGCAGAGGAGGGTATCCTGGCCTGCATATGCCGCCAGGTTATTGTAATTGGTGATATCGACAAATGCCGTATCCGTTTTGATGCAACCCTGATAATAGCCATAGAGGATATATTGCGATGGCTGCTTTGGCACCACATTAGGGGTGAGGTCATTATTGGCCAGGAACCCCAGGTCGGGATACCAGGCAAAGTCGGCGGAAGCCGGAGAAATGGATCCATCAAGGGTGACATAAGTGTTGCAGGTGGTGCTCTTATCCAGCCCGGCACTCAGGCTGAAATTTTGCGGAGCCGACTCGGTGAATCGGGCAAGGAACAGTTTATGCGTGCTTCCGGAATGGCTCAGGGTGTGGGGATAGAATTGTTGTGTTCCACGGAAGCTGCCCCAGAAAAGCTGATTCCCGTCATCATCAATCAAAACGCAGGAGGCGTATAGGTCTGAGCTGGAGGGGGAATTATAGGCCCTGGCCCAGATTACGTTTCCGTTTTCATCAAACATCGCATTATAGATATCGAAGCTGCTGCCTCCCGGGGAGATATGAAGGGGAAAGTCCCCGGCATAGGGCTGGTTGCTGAAAAGTTTTCCTGTCACAGCTACCTTCCCGTTATGGTAACTACAGTCAATCCCGTATTCATTGGAGTTCTGTCCCCCGATCTTTTTCAACCATTCCAGCTCACCCAGGGTATTGATTTTGGCCAGAAAACCATCCCCGTCGAAACCTCCGAAACTATGAGGTGGGATGGCCACGGTGCCGGAAGCCTGTCCTGTGATATATATGCTCCCGTCTTCCCCCCGGCAGGCATCGTTGGCATAAATACGCGAATAGCTTGTAAGTCCTCCGGCTACTTTGCCCCACAAGCATTTTCCACTGTTTCCCTCGTATTTCGCCAAAAAGAATCCATAGTCATTGGCACTGCCCGGAACTCCGGTCTGATCATCAAACTTAAATGTGGAGGAAGATGCATTGGTGGAACCGGTAAGGATGACATTCCCGAGGCTGTCGGCAGTCACGGTCAGTCCGGCCTCATCCTGAGGGGTTCCCAGGCTTTTCATCCACGAGACCTGCCCCAGGGAGTCGAATTTTACCAGGTAGGCATCATCCCGCCACATATTCCATCCTCCGGCGTTTTCTACGGCATCACTCCCAAAACGCAGGGCATTCCCTTCAAAATAACCGGTCAGGTAAACACCTCCATCCAGGCCTCCGCTCACGTCATAGGCACGTACATCCCCGGCGATACGTTCACTTTCGCGTTTCCAACGAAATTGCAGATTAAGATCAAAGCTCGCCACGAACAGATGCTCACCCGAAGATGGAATGAGCGGAAGGCTGTCGATGAATAAGCTAGTTCCATCATAATAACCGGAGATATGAATTCTTCCATCCAGGCCTGCGTCCAGTGCGGTAGGGGTAATATATCCTCCATTGCCCCAGGCGATGACCCTGGCTTGCAGGATATTGCCGGACGAATCGTGGAGCGCCAGAAAGATATTATAACTCCCAAGTGGAGCCAGCTGAAAGGTGTCGAGAAGCAAAGGCGAAGTACCAAAGGTGCCCATTACCACAAAGCGCCCATCGGCCAAACGATCGCCATCCACAATGCCTTGATAAGAGCCATTTCCACCAAGGCTTTTTACCCAGGCAGCGGAGTGGCAGGATTGTGCTTGCAAATAGAAAGGGAAGAGCATTAAAAAGAAGAAAGGAAGAAACAGGCGCATAATTCTTTGATATTTTTTGAGGGTATCTTATTTCCTGATGGGCTGTTTTATGCCTTTCAGGATTCCTGCAGAAGTTGCAGGAAAAGTGTTGTCAGTTTCTTTTCCGCGATGGCCGCCGTATCCAGGATGTCCTGAAGGTTCATAGGTTCAAGCTTATCCGGATCGCAATCGTCGGTCATTACGGATACTGCCAACACTTCCATTCCCATATGCACGGCCACAATGACTTCCGGGACGGTACTCATACCCACCACATCGGCACCGATGGCGCGCAGGTAGCGGTATTCCGCCCGGGTTTCGAATTGCGGGCCAGGCACAGCTACATAGACACCTTCATTCAGTGTAATGTTGTTTTCCCTGGCAATCCTTTTCGCCAGTTCTGCCAGGCGTGGACTATAGGGGCGGCTCATATCCGGAAAGCGTGGGCCCAGTGGGTCGAGGTTCGGGCCTGTGAGCGGGGAGCCGGGGATGAGATTGATATGGTCGTTCAACAACATCAGGTCTCCCTTCTGCATCTCAGGGTTCATCACGCCGGAGGCATTGGAAATGAATAAGTTATGGATGCCAAGCACCTTCATTACACGCACCGGAAAGGTAATTTCCTGCAGGCTGTATCCCTCGTAATGATGAAAGCGGCCCTGCATCACCACTGCCTTCTTCTCTCCAATGTTTCCATAGATCAGCCTTCCTTTATGAAAATCGAGGGTAGAAAGGGGGAAGCCGGGGATATCTGCGTAGTCCACCATTGCGATCATATTGATATGGTCAGCCATTTTATCCAGTCCGGAGCCCAGAATAATGCCCGTATCGGGGGCGGTGATGCCTTTGCTGCGAAGGAAATCTGCGGCCTGCTGTATTTTCTTCATAAAACTGCGAGTATGATACTGAATCGTGGCCAAAGGTAAGGAAGGGTGTGGAGATGCAGCTTGTTTTCAGGAAAAGGCATTGATGTTGAAAGCGTATCTTTGTCCTAAATATGATGATTATGAAAGTATTTGTCGTAACAGGAGCCTCCCGGGGCATTGGAGAAGCCCTGGCCCGCCAGTGTGCCGGAGGAGGCCATCGGGTGATCACCCTTGCCCGCTCTCCCGTACCGGATCTGAAACACTACTTTGCAGAAACAAAGACGGCCCACCAACATCTGGAGGCCGATCTCAGCCAACCTGAGCAGGTGCAGGCTTTGGGAGAAGTTCTTTTTGGGAATCTGGATAAGGATCAGCTCACATCCCTCTGCCTGATTAATAATGCCGGAATGCTGGAGCCCATAGCTCCGGCTGGAAGAATGGATGATACATTGCTGGCCCGGCATATTCAGCTCAACCTGAGTGCACCAATGCTTCTGAGCTCTGCGCTGATCAGGCATACGGCCGAGTGGAATATTCCGAAGACGATTTTGAATATCTCTTCCGGCGCTGCCCTGAATCCATATTACGGTTGGAGTGCCTATTGCTCAGGCAAGGCAGGATTGGCGATGTTTACCCGCTGCGTGGCCCTCGAGCAAAAGGAGGCACAATACCCGGTACGCATCTTTGCCATAGGGCCGGGGGTTGTGGATACACAGATGCAGGACATCATCCGCACCAAAAGCCCGGAAGAGTTCAGAATGTTGGGAAAATTCATTGAACTGAAGGAAAAAGGGTACTTGCAAGATCCTGCTGATGTTGCTCTTCGCCTGATGAAAATCATCTCAAATCCAGCCCTGGAAAACGGCTTCGTAGGTGATTTGAGAGAGCTGGAAGATTAGGAATGCTCAGGCTTTCTTCCTGCTTTATTCAAACAAACCTTTAATCTTCGGTTTGGCGGCCACGAAATCTTTTAGATAGAAGGGCTCGAAATACGCATTGTCTTCAAAGTCGGCGGCATTGAATTTTTCCTGAACGAGCCTGGCCATATAGCTGGCCGAGGCCCTGATTGTCTTGTGAAACAGGGCATTGGGGTGGGTGAGTACGCTTCTGCATTTGTCTGCGCCGTCGCCAAAGAAGAGAATGCGATGGTTCGGCAGGAAGTCGGAGAAACTCCTTTCGTCCACGATGCGGGCATCGGTTTTCAGTACTTCCTTTCCATCCTTATCAAAGAGCGCGGAATATACTTCCATCCGTTTTGCGTCAATCATCGGGCCATAGAGGTCTGCTCCTGGTTCCAGGGCCATTGCCCCTGCGGCCAGGGATGCAAGGCTTGGGACGGAGATCAGGGGGAGGTCTCTGCCATAAGAAAGTCCTTTGGCTGCAGAGACGCCGATGCGAAGGCCTGTATAGGATCCGGGGCCTTTACTTACCGCCACGGCATCCAGCTCTTCTGCCCGGATGCCTGCTTCCTCCAGTATATCCCGGATCAGGATGGCCAGCACCCGGGAGTGGGCGTTGGGTTCATCGGTTTCTTTCAGATAGGCCACCCGGCCTTCCCGGCACAGGGCCACAGAACATATTTGCGTTGCTGTTTCCAGGCAAAGAATCCATCCCATTTTAGTCTTCTTTAAAGAGTTTGTCTTTGGAAACCTTTTCCACGTGATCCTTGTCTTTCAGGGTGCGGGAGATAGCCCTGTAGGGTGCGGTAATCACTTCCTGCCCGCTCTCCAGTCCTTCCACTATCTCGATATACATATTGTCCTGAACACCGGTCTTCACTTTTTGCATTACTGCGCTGCCTTCTTCATACAGGAAGACTATTTCATTGGCGCTGGCTTCCGTTTCAGCATTGTTTTCGCTGCTGCTGTCTGCTTCCCTGGTAGTGACGCTCTGAATCGGTACTGAAAGCACCTGGCTCACTTTTTTGGTTTGGATATCTACGGTGGCCGACATTCCCGGCCGGAAAGGGGAGTAGGAGCTGTCTCTGCCTTCCATCAGAAAGCGGTAAGATTCGGGAAGAATGTTAATTCGTACATCAAAATTGGTTACCTGATCAACGCTGGCTCCGAGGGTTTCAGCAGAGGTGGCTATTTCTGTGACGAGGCCTTTGAATGTTTCATCGAGGTAGGCATCTACTTCCACGATGCAGGTGTCGCCCAGATTGACCCTTACAATATCGTTTTCGCTGACGCTCACTTTCACTTCCATAGAGCGCAGGTTGGCGATCCGCATAATCTCTGTTCCGCTGCTGAACTGGGAGGCTCCCACCACCCTCTCCCCCTGCTCCACATTTAGTCTGGATACAGTCCCGTCATTGGGGGCATAGATAGAGGTCTTCTGTAGGTTTTCTCTGGCTTCCTGAACAGATGCTTCGGCACTCAGGACGGTAAAGCTGGCTGCTTTAACGCTGTGTTCCGCCGACTGTACTTCGGCCTGAGCCACCTCCCAGGAGGCTTTGGCGGCATCGTATTCCGCTTCACTTATGGCGCCTTGTTTCCATAGTTTCTCGTTGCGCTGAAAGCTGAGTTCCGCATTCTTGTATTGAGCCCTCGCCTGTGCCAGACGGGCTTTTGTATTGCTTTCGTTGGCACGCTGTGTACTCAGGGAAGCCAGCAGGCGGTCGTAGTTTGATTTATAAATCTCCGGATCGATGCGAGCCAGCAAGGTGCCGCGGGATACCTCTTCTCCTTCTTTCACATACAGCTCAATCACTTCCCCGCTGATGTCGGGGCTAATCTTAACCTCCATTTCGGGTTGAATCTTCCCGTTCGCGGTCACCACCTCAATGATGTCACGCAGGCCGACTTCTTCTGTGCTCACTTTCAGCCAGGCCTGGTTGCCAAACCAGCCTTGCTTTCTGCCAAAGGCCAAAACCAGGATGAGCAGGACGCCAAGGATGATAAGCCAGATGCGGTGTTTACGGATGAATTGCATAATCTATGGGCTTTGGAGGGTAAAAATAGCAGCTTTTTTGCTGATTCTGCCGGATCAAAGAGGCTTTCCTACTGCAGCGTGATGGGTTTTCCCAAATAATAGTCGAGGATGGTCTTTCGAAAGACAAACTCATACTTGGCCTGCAAAACTTCAGATTCGGCTTGTGCCAGCTTGTTTTTGGCATCATTGTATTCTACAGAATTCACCATTCCCACATTGAAGCGCTGTTCGGTGTAATTGAAGCTTTCTTCCAGGGCTGCCTCAGATTTTTCCGATGCCCTGAATCGTTTCAGCGCTGCCATTGCATCAGCATAAGACTGTTGTATTTCTTTGTAGAGACGGTTTTTTTCTATTTCAAGGCTGTATTCTGCATTGAGCAGGTTCAGGCGTGCGCGGTTTACGGCAGTTCTGGCCTGAAAGCCGTTAAAGATGGGGATCGTAAGGTAGATGCCAAGGGTTGTATTGTTGTTTTGGTCGATCTGGTCGCGAAAGGGGATGCGTTCAAAAGAATAATCAAAAGAGGGAACTCCTACAGGGACGGGGCTGGGTTCAAGGGTGAAGCCCAGGGTGTCGACCCCGGAGAGCACTACATCTTTCACCTGGCGGCTGGCCCCTGAGTAGCCACTGCCCAGGCTTCCCTGGATTGCCAGGCTGGGGCTTTGGTAGCTTTTGGCGATGGAAACATCTTTCGCTGCGCTTTCCAGGCGAATCCCTGCGCTCTTCACTCCGGGCTGATGCTCCAGGGCGTAGGCATAAATGTCGTTGGGGTTTTCCAGTACCGGGGTTCTTTCCCCAAGCTGGAGATCCGGCCGGATAATCCTAAAACCCTCGGCAGTAGGGAGATCGAGCAATTGAGCCAGAGAGAGGTAATTCAGATCCACCAGGTTTTCAGCCTCCACCAGTTGCCGTTCCTCAGCCGCATACTGGGCTTCGATGGTAAACAGGCTTCCCCGTGCCAGGGTGCCTGCCTCTACCAGCTGGCGGGTTCGGGCAAGCTGCTGCCGGGTCACCTCCACCTGCCCGCGGATGTTTTCCAGCTGTTCCAGGCTGAAAAGGATGCTCAGATAAGCCGTGGCAATGTTGAGCGCAATGTCGTCGCGCATCTTGTCCACATCATAACGCGAGGCCATTAGCTCCATCCGGTTCTTCTGTATGGTATTCACCAACCTGAATCCGTTAAAAACATACACACTGCTGCTCAGATAGAAATTGTTGAACTGCACCCTTTCTGTGGCAAACTCATTGGTAAAGCGGTCGATGGTACGACCCCAGTTGTAGCCGTGTGAGGCATTGCCGTTGAGGGAGGGAAGCATTGCCGCACGGGATTCAAGCAGGTTCTGGCTGGCCAGTTCCTGGCCGATCATCCTCTGCTTGATCTGCAAATTGTGCTCCATAGCATAGGAGATGCAATCTTCCAGCCTCCATCCATCGTTCGAGGGGACCTGGGCCATCGCGACTACCGGAAAAATAAAAAAGCAGATGCACACCCGGCGAAAGGAAGGCCGGATGGATCGCAAAAAAAGGTCAAGGAAAAATTTCATAAGGTGGATTATTGGGCGTTCCTGATTTATCATATTTTATGCCAGGAAGGCAAAGCAGCGATTTTCAGACCAGTAAGCAAGGTATAAGCACAAATGTATTAAGAAAGTGTCTCAAAGAGATACAATGTTGTACACTGGCGAACAGCAAGGCGGACTTACCGAATGCCGCTTTGTTTGTTTTTCTGGTTCATTAGCCTTTCTTTTTGGGAGGCAATGTCTCTTTCCTGCTTTTTTTGTTTCTCCTGCAGGATGCGAATATCCCGCTCCGCATTTCTGATCTCTTCCTCCAGTTTGTCAATTTTGCGGTGCATCCCTTCACGGCTGCGCTGCATCTTCTTCAGCTCCCTTTCCATTTTCTTCAGATCTGCTTTCGCTGCTTTTTCCTCTTCCTGAAAGTTCTTCAGCGACAGCACCAGGTCTTTTTGCCTGGCAATTTCTTCTGACTTCCGGTTTTCATCCGATTGGGCCGACTGGATGCTGTTTTGGAGGTTTTGGATTTCCCTTTGATTTTGTTTGATTTTCTTATCGTTCGACTTTTCCTCATTCAGCAGGTCTTCCAGTCCTCTTTCCAGGCTGCGGAGGGTCTTCTCTTCCTCTCTGATTTTTTCTCCGACCTTCGACTTGTATGTTTCCACGGCAAAATTCCGCAGGTAGGTCCGGATGCTGCCGGCAATGGCCGGATCTTGCTCAGGATTAAAAAAAACACTGTCTATTTCAAAGAAAGCAAACAGGATCACCCCTGACTTTTCAGCGTATAGTAGGGAGTAGATCTGGACATTGCCTCCCTGTACTCCGCTGATGTTGGCGGCCGGGAGATGGAGTTCCTCATTGCTCTTTTTTACCCTGGCCCGGCTTCCCTTACGGATGTACCGTTCCCAGGCTTTTTGTACCTCTTTGACTTCATTTTCCGGCACATTGACCTGAAAAGCAGGCTGCAGTCCCCGGCTCATTTCGCGGGCCGTACTTTCGACTTTGATTTCTGCCTGGCCCAATAATGGCAAGGAAAAGAAGGGAAGGATAAGCAGGAAGAAAGGTGCTTTCATACCGATGCAGTTTTAAGGGGATCAATAGCGTCTTAATTCAAAGTTTTTTCCAAGGTACAGATTTCTGACCTGTTCATCCGAGGCCAGTTCTTCTGCTGTTCCGGATTTCAGGATGCTGCCTTCAATGAGCAGATAGGCTCTGTCGGTGATCGAAAGGGTTTCGTGTACATTATGGTCGGTGATCAGGATGCCGATATTTTTGTCTCTGAGCCTGGCGACGATTTGCTGGATGTCTTCCACGGCAATGGGATCTACGCCGGCAAAAGGCTCATCAAGGAGGATGAAGCTGGGGTCGGTGGCCAGGGCCCGTGCGATCTCCGTCCGGCGGCGTTCTCCTCCCGAAAGATTAATGCCTTTGCTTTGTCTGACGTGATGCAGCCCGAATTCCGAAATCAGGGCTTCCAGTCGCTCCTCACGCTGTGCTTTGTTTCGGGGAGTGAATTCCAGGACTGCCCGCAGGTTGTCTTCCACACTGAGATGACGGAAGACGGAGGCTTCCTGCGGAAGGTATCCTATGCCGAGCTTGGCCCTGCGGTACATCGGCTCTTCAGTAATGTCCCTCTCATCCAGAAACACCCGTCCTTCGAGGGGCTTGATCAGGCCTACGATCATATAAAAGGTGGTCGTTTTCCCGGCTCCGTTAGGCCCGAGCAATCCCACAATCTCGCCCTGGTTCAACTCCACACTGACCTGCTTCACCACGGTGCGCTGGCGGTACTTCTTCACCACCTTCTCTGTCCTTAGTCTCTTCATTTTCTTAAAAATCAAACTGAAATGAGGCCCGGATACCAAAAGGTTTAATGCCGGGATTATCCAGATATGAAAGCCTCCAGATGAAGTCCATCCGGAAGATTTTAAAAATATTTTCAACCCCTGCCCCGGCTTCTATGTACGGTTTCGACAAGGTAAACACATTATCGGGAAAAACAGCGAATTCCCTCGTCTTATCATCCATTCCCCCCACCAGGACGTTCACAAATCCCACTTCCCTCCATTTGAGTTTGCGCATCAAAGGAATGCGGTTCAGGAAAAGACCCAGGAAATGATGGGTATAATAGGCACTGAAGTATTGATCGGAGATGAACTCATAGTAGTTCATCATATTGAAGGCATACTCATCAAAGCTGTATGTTTCATTGCCTTCGTGTATCTTCAAAAGCGGGTAGGGTAGTTCTCCCCATATTCTTCCCCCTTCCAGCATAAACTTAGACCAGCCAAAGGCGCCAATATTGAACCAATGCCGGATGCTCAGCTGAAGACGGTGATAGGCGTAGTCGGAACCCATCACATCTTTCAGGCCCATAGCATACCTGACTTCCAGGATGGGGTAGCGGGCTCCCAGGCTGAGGCGCTCAAATTCGCCCATCACAAATTGTTCCTTATAGGCCATCCTTGTGTGCAGACCTATCTCCGTAGTAGAGAGGCGTTCACGCAGGTCGATGCCCTCCGGAAGATATATTTGGAAAGGGGTGCTGAGGGTGGAGAAAATATTTCGGTGGGTAAACGTCAGGGTATTGGAGAAGCCATTGAACCATTCGTGCTCATATTGGCTGTGGATTTCTTCTACCATAGACAGTTTATCGGAAGGGCGGCGACGGAGCAGGGCCGCCAGCAGAAAGTCTTCCCTGAAGGCACTCAGGCTCTGGCCAAGTTGTTCAATGTCATATTTATAGGAAGCCGACAGGGTGCGACGGGGATTTTTATTCACCATATATAAGAATCCACCCCCGTATTTCAATTCCCGGTCTTTGATCCCGTATGCAAGGTGCCCATTGAGCATCAGCTTGGTACTGAAGGCATTGCTGGTCCGGCCCCCAATCCTGAAGCGCACGCCTTCCAGGCTGTTAAAACTGACCGCCGACATATAAGGCCCCCATTCCATATCACCCTGTATCCAGTAACCGGTGGTGATCATTTTGATCACGTCCACATAGGTGTTAAATACCGGCAGGGACTGCAAGGTGTCGATCATATCATAGATCGCCTGCTCATTGCGTGTCAGGGTATCAGGGCGACTCTGTTCCCAGAATTCACGATCCTTATCCATCGCTTTTTCTGAAACGATAATGTTGACAGGTGAACTGTGTATGGGATCATCCTCGGGATCGTTGAAAACGAAGTTCCGGTACGAACTGGTTTTATGTCCGAAAAACCCCATCACATTATCTGAATTCTCTACAATATTAAAATCTGCCACCATCTTTTCCCGCTCCAGCATCCAGTATTTGTCCTCATATAGTCCGAATTCCTGGCGGATAACCAGATCATTGATAAAATTAACATTGGCGTCCTCCACCAGGCGCATATCTGCTTTAAGCAGGGCATTGTGCTCCTTGTCCACCCAGAAACTACCGGTGAATGTAGGTTCCTGTTTGCGGCGGGGTTTAAACATTATCTCATAGCACCATCGTTCGTTCACCCAGGTGCTGTCAACCAGATAATAGCGGTAATACATCAAACCGAAATTGGCCACCGGGCTCACAAAGTTTTTCTGAAAAAGGCTGAGGTAGTTGTCGTAGATGTTGATATTCTGTGCGATATCTCCAAGATACTGGCTAACCGAAGCATTTTTAATACCGCTTACCTGGGTGGCCCTGATCACCTCCTTGTTGGATCGGGGGGATTTGCGGTAATAGATGTCAGACAGGGTTTCGGAGAGAAAGATGGGCAGATAGCTCTTCCCGTTGATGGTGGAGGTATCCATATAGTCAAAGATGAAAGAGAAGGGTTTGAATATTTTCCTTTCCTTAAACCTGTCGGTGATATTATTGGCATCAAACTCAATCTTATTGTACGCCTGGTAGCGGTAGCGGGGATAGGCTGCCCTGTTGTTGTTTTCTTTATCTCTGATGACCTTTTTCAGGATGACTTCTGCAGGGTTCTCCCCCGGAACGATCACTACCTCCGACAGCTCGATATTGTCTCGGACCAGGGCGAAATGGATTTGCTGAAATCCGCGCAACTTTACGGGGTGTTTTCCAGGCAGGAAGCCCACAAAGGAAGCAATGAGGGTATCGGTGGCGCCGGCTGTTTCAATGCTGAAATCGCCGTCAAAACTGCTGGTCACCCCGATCTGGGTTCCTTTAAAATATACATTGGCAAAGGGGATGGGTTCTCCTGTAGCTGCATCGGTGACCTTTCCCATTATCTTAGTCAGCTGTGCACTGGCCGGAAAGGCAAGCAGGCACAGGAGGAGGACAGCGATGCTATGTCGGAGCGCTTTTTGCACGTCGAAAAATACGAAGATAATGGAAGCGGTTCAGGGATTTCCCTCTTCCAACTGCTCCCAGAACTCCAATGCGCGGCGGGTATGGGGAATGACAATAGTTCCTCCTACCAGATTGGCAATGCCGAAGATCTCGTCTAATTGTGCACGTGTGAGACCAAGCTTATGGCAGCGCAACAGGTGGTAGCGGATGCAGTCATCGCAGCGCAGGACCATCGAGGATACCAGTCCCAGCATTTCTTTGGTCCGTTCATCGAGGGCTCCGGGCTGATAGGCCAGATGGTCAAGGCTGTATATTCGCTGCAGGATTTTGGGGCGGGTGGAGAGGAGTTTTTCATTCATTTGCTCCCGGTAGGTGTTGAAAGCGGCTGGATCTTGGCTCATAGGTAAATCGTCTTTAAGTAATGTTAGAGCACCCCTTCTTTCAGAATATCGTGCAGGTGAATGACCCCGACATATTGATTTCCTTCCGTAACAAGCAGTTGTGTAATATTCTTTGCTTTCATCAATTGCAGGGCATCCACCACCAGCATTTCTCCCGTCACCGTACTGGGGTTGCGGCTCATTATGTCTGCGGCACACATTTCTTTTACATCATCATATTGCATAAGCATCCGGCGCAGATCTCCATCGGTGATGATGCCGCTGAGTTGACCTTCTTTGAGCACGGCTGTGGCGCCCAGGCGCCGGGAAGAAATCTCCACAATAACTTTCCGGATATCATCGTCCTCTTGCACTGCTGGTACCTGGTTGCGCGGAAATACATCTCCAACTTTCAGATAGAGTCGTTTACCAAGAGACCCTCCGGGGTGAAAGCGGGCGAAGTCTTCACGGGTAAAGCCCCGGGCTTCCAACAGGCAAACAGCCAGGGCATCGCCCATCACCAGCTGGGCGGTAGTACTGGATGTGGGCGCAAGGTTGTTGGGACAGGCTTCTTTCTCCACCGAGGCATTCAAAAAGTAATGTGACTGTTGGACCAAATAGGACGCCGCTTCTCCGCATAAAGCCACCAGGGTGTTTCCCAGGGCTTTAAGGATGGGGACCAGGACTTTGATCTCAGGGGTATTCCCACTGTTGGAGACGCAAATGATCACATCATCGTGCTGCACAATGCCCAGGTCGCCGTGGATGGCATCGGCGGCGTGCATAAAAATGGCGGGGGTTCCGGTGGAGTTCAGGCTGGCCACGATCTTTTGGGCGATGATGGCGCTTTTGCCTATTCCGGTGGTGATTACCCTTCCCCGGCTGGCAAGAATAGTGTGTACTACCTTTCCGATGTCTTCATCCAGGTGATCGGCCAATCGGGCCGTGGCTTCCGCTTCCTCCAGGATAGTGCGGGCAGCGATCAGTCTTATCTCTTCCGTCGTTTTCAAGGGATACAATAATATTGGGTGATCTTTAAAAAATTTTATATTTGTATAAGCAGGCCGCCCGGAAAACGAATCCGGGCCACTTTGAGGGAAGTCTTGCTGTAAATCAATCGAAATGCGTATCTTACTTCCTTCTATGCAAAGCTATTGAAAAATCGATGATGAGCAGAAGGATGGCTGTAACGGCTAAGTATTCATTGCACGATTTACTGAAACAGATCTTTGGATTTGATTCCTTTAAAGGGAACCAGGAAGATATTATCCGCAGTGTACTGGCCGGTAATGATACCTTTGTGATTATGCCCACCGGGGGAGGGAAGTCAATGTGCTACCAACTTCCAGCTTTGATCAGCGAAGGAACAGCGATCATTATCTCTCCCCTGATCGCCCTGATGAAGAACCAGGTAGACGCCATCCGGAATTTCCACGAGGATGCCGGGGTAGCTCATTTTCTGAACTCTTCCCTAACAAAAGCCGAGATCACTCAGGTCAAGGCAGATCTGACGGAAGGCAAAACCAAACTCCTGTATGTTGCCCCTGAATCGCTGACCAAAGCGGAGAATGTTGCTTTTCTGCAAAATATCCATATTTCATTTTACGCCATCGATGAAGCCCATTGCATTTCAGAATGGGGCCACGATTTTCGGCCAGAATACCGCCGCATCCGGCCCATCATTGATGCCATTGGGTTTAATGTACCCCTGATCGCCCTGACCGCTACCGCTACGCCCAAGGTACAGCAAGACATCCAGAAAAACCTCAAAATGCTGGATGCCAATATTTTTCAGTCCTCTTTCAACCGCCCGAATTTGTACTATGAAGTAAGACCGAAGAATAAAAATGCAATCAGGGATATCATCCGATATATTAAATCCCAGCCTGGAAAATCAGGCATTGTTTACTGTCTCAGCCGGAAAAAAGTGGAGGAGGTAGCTGAGGTCTTGCAAGTGAACGGCATCAAGGCATTGCCGTATCACGCAGGGCTGGATTCCCAAACCCGGGTGACGAATCAGGATAAATTTCTGATGGAGGAAGCAGATGTAATCGTAGCTACCATTGCCTTCGGAATGGGCATAGATAAACCGGACGTGCGCTTTGTCATTCACCACGATATTCCCAAAAGCCTGGAAGGCTATTATCAGGAAACCGGTCGGGCAGGTCGGGACGGAGGCGAAGGAAACTGTCTCACATTCTACAGCTATGACGATGTGCAGAAGCTGGAAAAGTTTATGAAAGGCAAGCCGGTGGCAGAGCAGGAGATCGCCCAGCAGTTGCTGCTCGAAACGGTGGCTTACGCCGAATCATCGGTATGCCGCCGGAAGCTGCTATTGCATTACTTCGGTGAAAGCTATCACCGCGAAAGCTGCGAGAATTGTGACAACTGCAATAACCCCAGGGAGAAGTTTGAGGGGAAGGAACACATCCGTATCCTCCTTTCCACCATCCTCGAAGTTCACCAACAGTTCAAAGCACCACACATCATTAATATCATTACAGGCAAACCCACTACACAGATCAAACAATACCGGCATCACCTGCTGCAGAATTTCGGTAAGGGAATAAAGGATGATGAAAAAGTGTGGAGTGCTGCCGTTCGTCAGGCCCTGATTTCCCAGTACCTGATCAAGGATATTGAGAACTATGGTATCTTGAAAGTCAGCAAAGCAGGCCTGGCCTTTATGGAAAATCCGGTGTCCGTGATGCTGGCACGCGACCACGATTTTGAGAAGGAAGAAGAGGATGCTTTTGAAAGTGCCCTGGCTGCCGGAAAAGGCGGGAATGCGGATAAAGCCCTCTTTTCAATGCTGAAGGACCTGAGGAAAGATATATCCCACAAAGAAAAACTGCCTCCTTTTGTGATCTTCCAGGATCCCAGCCTGGAAGATATGGCCATTCTCTATCCCCTGAACCAGGAAGAACTGACCCAATGTACCGGGGTGGGCCAGGGAAAAGCCAGGAAGTATGGAGAGCCTTTTCTGGACCTGATCAGGGAGTATGTGGAGGAAAACGACATTACCCGCCCCAATGATTTGGTGGTGAAGAGTGTAGTCAATAAGAGCGGACTGAAAGTGTATATCATTCAGAGCATCGACCGCAAACGCAGCCTGGATGATATCGCCAGGGCCAAGAATATCAACCTGGAAGAACTGCTGGAGGAGATCGAAAGCATCGTGGCCAGCGGAACCAGGGTGGATATTGACTATTATATAGATGAAGCCGTGGATGAATATCATCAGGAAGAAATCTATGATTACTTCCACGAAGCCGAAACGGATAGTGTAGAGGATGCCTTGCAGGAACTGGGGGCGGATGAGTTCACCGAACTGGAGATCCGCCTGGTCCGAATCAAGTTTATTTCTGAATTGGGGAATTAATCGCAATTTTGCATTCAAACTCATTGAAACTGCCTGACCATTGTGCAGGCCCAATACATTCCTTATGAACCTCTGGAAAATCCTGAATATCCTCAGCCTGCTGGGTGTCCTCATTCTCTTCGTTTTGCATTTTCAGCAAACACCGCTTGAATCCCTCCCACAGTCCGCAGCTCCGATTGAGGCTTCCTCCAACGCGATCGTTTTTGTCAATTCGGATACGCTCAGGGCCCACTACAGCCTGGTGAAGGAAATGACGGAGAGCCTGGAAGCGGATTATTCTATAAGAGAAAGAGATATCAAGGGCAGACAGGATCGCTATGAAAAGGATGCTGCCTATTTTCAGCAACAGGTTCAGGCCGGTTCACTGACCGAGCAGAGCGCCCAGATGATTTATGAGGATTTGATGCGGAATCAGCAAGAGTTGATGGAACTGAGAGACCGGTATACAGACGAAATCGCTGAAAAGGAGTATCGGATGAATGAAAGATTTGTAGACAGCGTCTACAGCTTCCTGGAACGCTATAACCGGCAGTATGGCTATGATTATATCCTCGGTTACTCCCGGGGCAGTGGCATCCTCAATGCCAAGGACACCCTGGATATTACCCGGGATGTGCTGCTACTGATGAATGCGGAATACGAGAGTAAAAAACCCCAATGATGCGTCCCGCCTCACGATGCATTTTGCTTTGCCTGATTGCCGGCTTGTTTTCCTGTCAGCAGGACAATGACCTGCCTCAAGGGATCATCCCTCCTGATACGATGGTTCAGGTGTTGGCGGATATTTACCTTCACGAAGCCATTCTTTCCAATGTTCCTGCCCGCTTCGACAGCCTGGATCATTACCGCAGGGAACAACTGGATGATGTGTTTGCCCTTCACCGGATCAGCAGGGCCCGTTTCGATTCCAGTTATCATTTTTATGAGAAAGACATCGACCGCCTACTGGAATTGCAGGATGCAATGTTGATTGAATTGACCAAACGCAAAGACAGGATGATGAAAGAAAGGGGAAAGGATTCTTTGCCCGAATGACCTGAATTGCCGGGTTCAACGCAGCAGCATCACATTGCCATAATGACTTCTTTTCAGCCCGTTTACATCGGAGTAGTAGATCACTACCACATAGCTGCCAACCGGTGCTGCTTTACCATTGATGTTGCCATCCCAACCCCTTTCCATATCGTCGCTTTCAAATACAATCCCACCCCAGCGATCAAAGATGCGTAGCTGGAAGTCGTGTGTATTCAGCCCGTAAACCCGGAAGACATCATTCAGGAAGTCTCCGTCCGGGGTGAAAGCAGTGGGTACATAGAAGGTGTAATCGGGACGGATCCATACCTCATAGGCAAGGGTGTCGGTACAGGCGAATTCGTTTTGCACGATCAGGCTGACCATATAACGCCCGGTATCTGCGTACTGATGATGAAAATCGGGGTCTGAATAAGTCTGTCCATCGCCTGTCTCCCAATACCATTGAATCACATTTCCAATGGAGCGGTCGTAGAATTTGATCAGGGGTTCAAACTCACTTCCATAGGGCGGATGATGTGTAAACGCAGCTTCCGGAACCGGGTGTGCCTTGATGTAGGCCGGCTTGCTCAGGGATTTCTGACATCCGTTTGAGTTGGTAATCTGCAGGCTGACGGTGTATGTACCGCTTTGGGTGTAATTGAAGGAAGGGCTGGCCTGATAGGCTTCGCCCCCGTTCCCGAACGTCCAGTAATAAGAGGCATTGGTGCTGACACGGGAGGAAGTGTCTGTAAACTGCACCCGCAATGGTGGACATCCACTCAGTACATCAGCCCTGAAGCCAACAACAGGATGAGGTTGCACACTTACATTGCGGATGCTCTCCAGGCTGGGGCAGCCCTGGTCGGTCACAATGAGCCGAACCTGATAGGTGCCGGCATTGTCCCATTCAAGCTGATAAGGGCCCTGCCCGTTCCCATTGGCGATGGCTCCGTCAAAATCCCAGTCGAAGACAGCATTGGAAGAAGCCGTGCCTGTAAAAAGAGTAGTGGTGGGTTCGTTTTCACAGATGAGGGTATCCAGGATCAGAAAATCAGAGGTAGGGCTGGGTTTGACATTGATCAGGCGGTCGTTGGATTGCTGGCATCCGTGGATGTCTGTCCCTGTGACCGAATAAGTGGTATTGCCACTAGGGCTCACTACGATGCTGTCCTGGGTTTCCTGTCCACTAAGACTGGGGTCAGCCGGGCTGGCAGCCCAAAGGTAAGTCTCTGCTCCGCTGGCCAGCAGGCCGGTATTTTCTCCCAGGCAGATGGCACTCAGGCTGGGCGTGATGCTCACACCCGGTAAGGGATGAACGGTGACGGTCACCGAGTCGGTGCCTGAACAGGCATCGGTGCCGGTCACGTAATACGTTGTGCTTACAGTGGGTGAAACCGTAATGGTGGGGGACATTCCTCCATTGCTCCATTGGTAGAATGCCGCTCCGGTGGCCGTCAGGCTGATGCTTTCGCCAATGCAGATGGCGGTATCATTGCCTGCATCCACAATAATATCATCCACAAAAACTTCCACACTGTCATAAATCGTGCTGCCGCAGTCATCGGTCACTTCCACCATAAAAGTAGCCGAAGCCAGGGGGGCCAGATTGACGGTATCTGAATTGCCCACACTTACCCCTCCGTTGGTCCACGAATAGAGATAGGGCCCTATCCCTCCGCTGGCACTGGCAGTAAGGTTGATGGCCGCGCCGCAGTCGATGGCGGTATCATTGCTGGTGAAGGCCAGCAAAGGGGTGTAATCAATGATATCCACGTAATGCGTGTCATATTCCCCGGTCATAAATGAACATATTCCACGGGGTACAATCAGAATAACCGTTTCGGTGCCTTCGGTGATGCCATCGGCAATGGGATCGATCAGGATGAAGGCACTGTCAGATCCGGCCGGGAATACCACGGTATTGGGAATCCAGGTATAGTCCACTCCATTGATCGCCGTGCCCCCGATGGAAGCAATGTTGATCACAAGAGAATCAACGACCGGCTCGGGAAAGCGGAAGACGATTTTGGCCTGGCTGCAGCCTTCAATGACTTCCGAAAAGCTGTTTCCGCTGGTGCTGTTGGAGACCACACTCTGGGTGACTGTGATCCCGCCGCTGTTAAAACTGTTCTCTTCCAGGAAAACCCCTGAGTCATAAATGAAATCCCCGGCATCGGCCACAGCGATTTTGATGCTGTAAGTCAGGCAGGGAATGACCGCGGCTTTGGCAGTAAGTACGGTGGTGAAGCCATCGTACTGAATCGTTGCTCCTCCCGCATTGTTGACGTAAAACTGTGAGTAGACGTTATGGTTGACATTGTCGATGGTGACCGGGGTATTGGCCGGAGCAGGGGGGGAGGGGATGAGGGCAATATTCTTGTTGTTGTATTGGGTCCAGGTGGCAGGATCGATGCCGCTGATAAAGAAACCAAAAACATCATTGAAGGACGTATTGACAAATTCAGGATACTCTTCTGAACCGAAAACCCAGCGGAATTCCACCGTATCGGATTCGGGTACAAAATCGAAGGTCAGCACAGAGGCATCGTTCACAGAGTAACCCGGAATCAGCAGTTGCAGCTGAGGATCCCCGGGCAGGCCATTGTTTTGGCCGGCACTGGCGGAGTTATTCGGCCCTATCGCAATCATTGCGCTTCCGGAAGTGAGCAGCAGCCCGCCGCTGAGACCAATATTGGTGGTATTGCCATTGGAGAAGGTACCGATGGCATTCACATTGATATTGTTGGCTGAATTGTTGAATTTGACGTTGCTCACCGTCACCCCCTGACCGATCAGCACATTCTTGACCAGGTCTTCAGGCGATTGACCTACACTGGGCACTACCTGAAGCTGGGCCTGTACACAAACAGGACTCCACAACAACAAAAGGGGTAGAAGGAGGGAGAGGAAAAAGCGTATCATAACACTGACGGGCTTAGCCCCGCAATTTAAGGTTTTTTTGTTAACATCTCAAAGCCAGTTCCAAGACACAGCTATAGTGAATATAGTTGCTTATGTCGCCCATTTCAATACGGGGAATTTGCGTATTTTTAGCCGCGATAAATCAAGAAAGAAACCCTAAACACCTGTTACTATGAGTCACATCAAATCTTACATTGAAGAGCACAAAGACCGTTTTCTGGAAGAATTATTCGGACTGATCCGTATTCCCTCCATCAGTTCACTGAGTGAGCACAAAGCAGATATGCTCAGGGCCGCGGAATATTGGAAGAAAAGCCTGCTGGATGCCGGATGCGATAAGGCCGAAATTATTCCCAGCAAGGGAAATCCGATTGTATACGGCGAAAAGATCATCGATCCGGCCAAGCCAACCGTCCTGGTTTATGGCCATTATGATGTGATGCCGGTGGATCCCATCGACCTGTGGGAAACCGATCCTTTCGAGCCGCAGATTCGCGATGGGAAGATTTATGCGCGCGGGGCGGACGACGACAAAGGACAGGCTTTTATGCACGCCAAAGCCTTTGAGCTGATGGTGAAAACCGATACGCTTCCCTGCAATGTGAAGTTTATGATTGAGGGGGAAGAAGAAGTGGGATCACCCAGTCTGGGCCCCTGGCTGGATGATCATAAAGAGATGCTGAAAGCAGATGTGATCCTGGTATCGGATACCAGCCTGCTGGGCTGGGATACGCCATCCATCACCACCGGCCTGCGCGGATTGGCCTATATGGAAGTGGAAGTGACCGGGCCCAATAAAGACCTGCACAGTGGTTTATTCGGCGGTGCCGTGGCCAATCCGGCCAATGTGCTCGCAAAACTGATCGCCCAGCTTCAGGATGAGAATGGCAAAGTGACCATCCCCGGCTTCTATGATGATGTGCTGGAACTGAGTACAGATGAAAGAGCGCTGATGGCCAAAGCACCCTTTGATGTGGAACGTTACAAAAAAGCCCTCGATATTGCCGAAGTGAGCGGAGAAAACGGGTATTCCACCTTAGAACGGACAGGGATACGCCCTTCGCTCGACGTGAATGGAATCTGGGGTGGGTATACCGGAGAAGGCGCCAAGACAGTGCTGCCTTCCAAGGCTTATGCAAAGATTTCAATGCGACTGGTGCCTAACCAGAACCATAAGAAGATCGCTCAACTCTTCGAAGCCCATTTTAACAGCATTGCTCCCAAATCAGTGAAGGTCAAGGTAACGGAATTGCACGGCGGACAAGGTTATGTCTCTCCCATCGATATTCCTGCCTACCGCGCCGCCTCCCGCGCTATGGAAACCACTTTTGGTAAACTCCCTGTACCGGTGCGCAGTGGCGGTTCCATCCCCATTATCTCCACTTTTGAAGAGAAGCTGGGTCTGAAATCTATCCTGCTGGGATTTGGGCTGGAGTCCGATGCCATCCATTCCCCGAACGAAAATTATCCTTTGGCGAATTTCTACCGGGGCATCGAAACCATACCCTATTTCTATGCCTATTTTGCCGAAGGCGAATAGGAAGGCGAAAATTCGGTGGTCGGTTCATTGACCCCACTGATCCTGGTGTTTTTCTGAGTTTGCTGACTTTGTCGGGAGAGTGATATTTTATCTAATTTTACCCGCTTCTGATAAGACTATTCATTAAATCCTAGCTAAATGACAGATCTGAACAAGAGTCTACGCGATTCAAAAGGAGCACGCTGGGGCGCCCTGGCTGTGGTTTCCTTTACGATGTTGACAGGTTATTATATTAACTATGTCATCTCTCCACTCAAGCCCTTACTGGAAGAACATCTGCAATGGAGCAGCCAGGACTTCGGGCTTTGGAACAGCGCTTATGGTTGGTTCAATGTGTTTTTCCTGATGTTGATTTTTGGCGGAATCATCCTCGATAAGATGGGCGTCCGTTTCACAGGTATTGGAGCCAGCCTGACTATGATTGCCGGAACCCTGTTGCAGTATGTAGCGATTTCACAAGTCATCCCGATGGAAGGCGAGATTTTCGGAATCAGCAAACAGATCGCAGTAGGCTCACTTGGATTTGCCATTTTCGGGGTGGGGGTAGAGGTGGCCGGAATCACGGTCTCCAAGATCATCGTAAAATGGTTTAAAGGAAAAGAACTGGCCCTGGCGATGGGCCTTGAAATGGCCACAGCCCGAATGGGCACCGCCCTGGCTCTTATCGTTCCTGTTCCTCTGGCCAAGGCCCTTGGTACGGATATTATGCCCAGCCTTTCGGCTCCTATAGCCCTCGGACTCGGTCTGCTGGTGGCAGGCTTGCTGGCCTTCTTCTGGTACACCTTTATGGATCGCAAACTGGATGCTTCCGTTGATCCCTCCATCGTGGATGAAGAAGAGTCATTCCAGGTGAAAGACATCCTGATTATCATCGGTAACAAAGGCTTCTGGTTGATTGCCCTGCTTTGTGTGCTCTTCTATTCAGGGGTTTTTCCCTTCCTCTACTACGCTGCTGACTTAATGGTCAATAAGTACGGGCTCGCGCCCGAGTATGCAGGCGTGATCCCGAGCCTGCTTCCCTTTGGAACCATTCTGCTTACCCCGCTATTTGGAAACCTTTACGACCGCAAGGGAAGGGGTGCTACCATTATGTTATTGGGTTCCTTCCTGCTGGTGTTTGTGCACCTAATGTTTGCCCTGCCGGCACTCAACCATTGGATTGTGGCCACCATACTGATGATTACCCTGGGGGTCACTTTTTCTCTTGTTCCCTCAGCAATGTGGCCATCGGTGCCTAAAATTATTCCGGAGAAACGCCTGGGCTCTGCCTATGCTCTTATTTTCTGGGTGCAGAACTGGGGGTTGATGGGGGCTCCTTATCTGGTGGGTTGGGTACTGGATAAGCATAGCAGGGTGTATGCGGAAGACGGCACCTTCCTATACTATAACTACACCTTGCCAATGCTCATCTTTGCCTCTTTCGGGGTGCTGGCCGTTGTGGTTGCGTTTTTGCTGAAGGCTGAAGATAAGGCCAAAGGCTATGGGCTGGAGAGACCCAATATTGAAAAACTGGCCTGATCCATCTTTTTGAAGGATATTCACCGGCACTTTTCGCAGAAAAGTGCCGGTTTTCTTTACAGGCCAGGATGAGCAATGAGAGAGAAAGGAGGGAAGATTAAAAGAAGTGCAAAATTCTTCCCGCACAAAATGCCAGATTTTTATATCTTCAAACCTTGATATCTTCAAACCGCAAGCAATGAGTATAAAGTCTTTGATTTTTCTTTTCATCCTTCTGATCACCACAGGGGTTTTCGCCTGGTCGGTGCGGCGCCTGGTGGCCTATTTCCGTCTCACACGCCCCGCCTTCAAGGTAGACCGTATCAGTGAGCGCATCAAAATTACCCTTCAGGTGGCATTAGGACAGTCCAAGATATTTCGCCTTCCCATAGCAGGCGTGCTTCACGCCCTGGTTTTTTGGGGCTTTCTGGTGATTACGATCGGAAGCATCGAAATGGTGATCGATGGCCTGCTGGGCACCCATCGTGTACTGGGTATTCTTGGCGTGGCTTATGACATCATCACTGCCAGCGGTGACATTTTTGCCTATATCGTATTGTTCTCTATTCTGATCTTCATTGTCCGGCGGCTCTTTCTCAGCATCCATCGCTTTAAGGGAGAGGAAATGAAGCCGGTATCAAAGTATGACGCCAATCTTGCCCTGAGCATCATCGGACTGCTGATGCTTTCATTGATCGGGATGAATATCGGATACCTCGGAACGGGCGGAATGGAAGGCATTTATCCCATCAGTGTCGCACTTACTACCTGGTTTGCTCAGGGACTGGATGCCACACAGATGCATCTTTTTCACGAGATCAACTGGTGGGCCCACATTCTACTGATTTTCCTTTTTGCCAATATCCTTCCCTATTCCAAACATTTTCACGTGTTTATGTCGATGCCCAATGTATTCCTAAGCCGCTTGGAACCCCTGGGTTATCTGCCCAATATGGAGAATGTGATGCAGGAGGTGAGGCTGATGATGGACCCTTCGGCACCCGCCCCGGAACCCACGGGAGAAGTGCTGCGCTTTGGAGTGAAGGATGTGGAAGACAGCAATTGGAAAAACTATGCGGATGCGCTCACCTGCACAGAATGCGGAAGGTGTACCGCAGTGTGCCCGGCCAATATTACCGGAAAACGTTTGTCGCCCCGCAAGATATTTGTAGACCTGCGCGCCAGGATGAAAGAGAAAGGGCCGGGGCTGATCAAAGAAGGTCGCGCTTATGATGATGGCAAAGCCCTGCTGGGAGATTATGTCAGTGCAGAGGAGCTGTGGGCCTGCACCACCTGCAATGCCTGTGCCCTGGAATGCCCGCTCAACATCAATCATCCTACCCTCATCCTCGATATGCGCCGTTTTCTGGTGATGGAAGAGGCCGCCGCCCCTTCCGGACTGAACAGTATGTTCACCAATATCGAAAACAATGGGGCACCCTGGCAGTATTCCCCGGAAGACCGGCTTCAATGGGCAGAGAATCTTACAATGAACAACAATGCGTCTTAAAGAAGAATGATAATGGATAAAAAACCAGATACATTGAACATTAAAGTCCCGGTAATGGCGGAATTGGCCGCGGAAGGAAAACAAGCGGAATACCTGTTCTGGGTAGGTTGTGCCGGGGCTTTCGACGAGCGCTACCGTAAGGTTACCAGGGCCTTTGCAAAGATCCTGACCCACTGCGGGATAGATTATGCCGTGCTGGGGAAGGAAGAAAGCTGCACCGGTGATCCGGCCCGCCGGGCCGGGAATGAGATGCTTTTCCAGATGCAGGCGATGCAGAATATTGAGGTCTTTAAAATGTATGAAATCAAGAAGATCATCACCATTTGTCCGCATTGCTTCAATACCTTTAAGAACGAATACCCGGACCTGGGCGGGGACTATGACGTGATCCACCATACCCAGTTCCTTCGTGATCTTTTTAAGCAGGGTATGATCAAGGTGAAAGAAGATATTTTCCACGACAAACGCATTGTTTTCCACGACCCCTGCTATCTGGGCCGCGGCAATGGGGAATATGATGCCCCACGCGAGGTGCTGGACCATATCCCTTCAGGAAAAACGGAAATGCCGCGCAACCGGAGCAAGGCTTTATGTTGTGGGGCCGGGGGAGCGCAGATGTTCAAGGAAGCGGAAGCAGGGAATAAGGAGGTGTATATGGAGCGAACCGAAGAAGCCCTGGATACGGGAGCGGATATCATCGCGACCGCCTGCCCCTTCTGTATGACGATGATCACCGATGGACTGAAGTTCTCCAATAAAGAGGAGACAGTAAAGAATTACGATATTGCTGAATTAATTGCAGAGGTTCTCGGATTGTAGAAGAGAGAACCTCTCACCTTCCTATCATACCACAATGAAAAAGATCTTCTGTTTTTTGTTTCTTCACGTGGCGTGCCTGGCCTGTATCTGTGCCCAGGAGTCATTGTTGGATACCACAAAGATGTGGAGCCACCTGAGTATTACACCTTCCTGGGGTGGGCCGCCACCACACGCTTTTGCTACGGATTTCCACAAAGTCAGTGGACTTGTGACCATCGACTCCGTATCGTATTACAAGCTAATGATTTCCACAGATCAAAGCCAGACCAACTGGAGTTTGCAGGCCTATGTACGTGAAAATGGAAATGGAAAAGTGTATTACCGGGGGCTGCAGGATACTGCCGATTTACTCATCTATGACTTCGGCCTGGAGGTAGGGGATGCTGTCGTCCTCAGAGAGCAAGCCTTCAATCCGCTCTACGTAAACAGCATAGATTCCGTCTGGATAAACAATGAAAAACGAAAGCGGATCAATTTCCTTCCACCAGAGGCCTGGGTTGAAGGCATCGGTAGTATGTTCGGTCTTTTACAAAGTGGTTACGGCGGCCTGGTAGGTGCCAACCACTATCTTCTGTGCTATTTTGAAAATGATGTTCTGATGTATGCCGACACCAATTTCTCACTCTGTTATTACAATACGGTTGGCCTCCGGGAGCCTGTTTCACAGGATTTAAGCATCACTATTTATCCGAATCCTGTCATTTCCATATCCACCCTAACCATCGACGCTGAATTGGATTTTTCCGGTGCCCTGCTGGAGGTTTATGCTGTCAATGGAGTCAGGGTCAGATCGTATCCCGTACGATCAAAGGGAATACCTATTCCTGCTTCCGACTTCTGCCCTGGCATCTACTTCTATCGACTTATCACCCCGGAATGGAAGGGTGCCTATGGAAAGTTTGTAGTGAAATAGCCTTTGTGTCTTCTGAATGCTCAGATCATTCGGGATGGATGGTATGGCCTAATCCCGGCGGTTTGACTGTATATCCATCAGCCTTGCGGCCCGAAGCGTTCTTCCAGCAGGCGTGACACATACTTCCCCAGGATGTCAAATTCAATATTGACGACGCTCCCTTCTTTGAAGTTGTGAAAATTGGTGACCTGATAGGTATAGGGAATGATGGCGACGGAGAAATGGTCTTTTTCGGAATCTACCACCGTCAGGCTGACTCCGTTAACGGAGATGGAGCCTTTGCTCACGGTAAAATTGCCTTTTCCCGGATCGTAGCGGAAGGTGAATTTCCAGCTGCCGTCGGTTTCTTCCACTTTGGTACACACTGCCGTTTGGTCCACGTGGCCTTGCACGATATGGCCGTCGAAACGGCTGTGTGCCAGCATTGATCGTTCCAGGTTCACCTCGTAACCCACCTCCCAGCTGCCCAGATTGGTTTTGTCGAGGGTTTCCTGAATCGCGGTTACGACATACTGTTCCTTTTCGCGGTCCACCTTCACTACCGTCAGGCAGGTGCCATCGTGGGCCAGGCTCTGATCCACTTTAAGCTCTTTGGCGATGGGGGTTTGCAGGGTAAAATGAAAATTGCTCTGCTCCTGTGCTATGCCCACCACGCGGGCCATTCCTTCAACAATACCGGTAAACATAATCTCTCCTTTCGCTTACCTCAGCAGGTGCACTACGCCCTGTATACGGCGTTTTGCGGGTCCGTCGAGGCGAATTTCATATACGTCGCAAACATAGTAATAAACCCCCTCACTGCAATCCTGCCGGCTATCCTTATGCTTTCCGTCCCATAAAATGTCGGGGTCTTCAGTTTGGTAAACGATGCCGCCCCATCGGTTAAAGAGGGTCATATCTACTTTCTGCACTGAATTATAGGGGAAAGGAATGAGAAGGTCATTGTAGCCGTCTCCGTTGGGAGTGAATACATTGGGCAGTTCGTAAAGATTGCAGGAATCAATATCAATGCAGTGCGCTTCGCTGAATGGGCTGCGGTTCCCGATGGTATCAATGGCTACCACATAATAGCATCCGGCAATGCTCAGGGCACCGGAGTGGATGTAGCTGTTTTGTTCCATACCATATACGGTGGCAAGCAGGATGGGATCTTGTCCTGATCGGGGAGCATAATATACTTCATACCTCTCGATGTCGTCCGGGCAGAAGCCGTAAAGGGCATCCCAGAAAACAATGTTGGCGGGGATATCACAATCTGTTTTAACCCATATCCTGGGCTTGCAGGGGGCCACATTATCGAGGGGTTCACCACAGTTTTCCTGCGACCAGTTGATCAGGGGAGCAGGAAGATCCGGGCGTCCGTAAGCACCGAAAGCTTGGATTTTGTAACAGTAGATCTCGCCGTTAACCAGGCCTGTGTCGGTATAACTGTTGACCGTTACTGTATCCAGGGGGAAGAAACTTCCCAGGCTTTCATCCAGCTTGTAAACCACATATTGGTAATTCGTCCAGGGTACCGGATCACTCCATTGCAAAAGCAGGCTTTCATCTGTTGGGATAATATTCAGAAAAACAGAAGGGGCCGGGCCGGAGAATCCGGCTGAGAAGACATTTCCCGGTGTCAGGTTGATCAGTTCAATGTTATAAGTGTATGCCTGAGCGGTGGTATTGATCAGGCTGTCCACATAAGTGGTATCCGTCAGGCCCTCCAGTGAGTCGATCAGGATAAAGGGGCTGTTCCCTGCGGCCCTGTGAATGCGGTAGCGGAAAGGGCCGGGGGTTTGGATCATATCCAACTCGGTGGGCTGCACCCATCGGAGGAAGATCCGCCCGCTGTCGGGGTGGGTGCGTTCCACACTGTTATTGATAAGGATGGGCACGTCTCTTTTGAGGCTGGCACACGCTTCGTTGGAGGCATAACTCTCTGCCCCGTCGGGATAATCTGCTACAACGAGATAACAATACAGGGCTCCCTGTATGAGGCCGTCCGTTTCGCCTTCATCCCTGAATTGCAGGGAATCCACACTATTCCATTGCCCTATCTTTTTATAGCCCGTATAGGCGGGCACTCCCGTCTCACAATGGTCAGGAACAAAACCGGATGAGTCGATTCGGCGATAGATGGAATATCCGCTGGCATTGGGGCAGGGGCTGGGATCCCAACTGAGGTTGATGCCGTTCCCGAAGGCTTCAGCCGTGAGGTTTTCCGGAGCCGGTCCAACTACTGTAATGCGTATGGTTTCAATGTCTACCAGGCGCACCGGAAAGCCGTCATCCTGTGCCTTAAAGTACATAGTGTAGGCTTGCTTTCGCACGTGCTGGCAGTGGGTCTGCCAGACAAAGAGTCCGTTCACATTTGACAGCCCGTAAACCGTGTCGAAATCGGCCGGACTGACACTGAGCTGAAGCGGGGCGCCGCTCCCGGTCAGGGTGATCATATCCCCGTCAGGGTCGGTGGCGGTCACCGGAAAAGCCAGAAAAGTACCTGCGGTGACACAGGTGTCTTGCAGTGCTGCGATTTCGGGAGGCTGCTGATTGCAGGCCACGATGGTGATCTGCATATCTCGGATCACCGATCCGATCTTGATCCCGTTGCGCCATTCTTCGATGAGGATGGCAATATTAAACTCCCCTTGCATAGTAGGACTGTTCCATATCAAATCTCCCGTAACCGGATTTAGGGCAAAAGAGGCAGAAGCAGGCGGCAGGGTGTATCCCGGAATATTGAGTCCTCCTGCTCCTTTGCAGTCGATCAGGCGGTAGGAAAGACTGTCTCCATCCGGATCGTAGGCTCCGGGATTATGCAGGTAGGGAATGCCCACACAGCCATTGTCGATGGGAGGAATAGTCAATACCGGGCTGTTGTTGGGGCCCAGAAAAGGGTTGATAATCAGCTCTGTTTCTATGTATAATGGTACATTCACGGAGTTGGGAATGTTGATCACTCCATAGTTCCGGTTGGGATCCTCAACCGAGATGATGTAGCGGTTTGGCCCGCTGTAGGTATGCTGACCCCGGTATACGTTTCGGCGGATATCGTTCGGAAAATCAGACCTTTCAACCCGGGGCAGGATGGCGGAGCTGCCGTCTCCCCACTCAATCAGCAATTCAGGTCTGTCGGCCGGGCTGGGTGCGAAAGTGTAGGTCAGGATGGTGAACTCGTATGTGAGTCCGCTGATATGCCGGTATGTTATCTCACCGGCCCTCTGATGGGTGGCCAATAGCCACTGCAGGGGAAACATCAGGCATAAACTCAGGATAAACAGCTTTTTCATTTTCAGGGGCAGACTTAGACTACCCGGTTTCAAAGGTACAAAAACCTCTCACGAGGTGATTTCTTGAAAGATAGTCCTTACCTAACAATTAACCCTTCCCGGGGTTTGAGCGGCTGTGGCATTTTTAAATAACTTTGCTGAGAAAGACAGTTACACAGATTATGCCGGAATCTCTGGTATTGAAGACATATAACCTGAGGGAAGAGCGTGTGGAGATTCTACAGCGTTACGCCCGCCTGCTGCGCGCCTGGAAAACGCCTTCCGACAAGGAGGACAAGCTGTTGGTGCGTAAAGCCCTCAACCTGGCGGTGGAGGCTCACAAGGATATGCGCCGCCGTACCGGAGAACCCTACATCTATCATCCCCTCGAAGTGGCGTACATTGTGGCCGCAGAGCTGGGACTGGGCACAACCTCAATCATTTGCGCACTGCTCCACGATGTGGTGGAAGATACGGATTACACCCTGGAAGATATTGAAGGTTTGTTTGGAGAAAAGGTGAGCCGTATCATCGACGGCTTGACCAAAATAAAGGGCATTTTCAACCAGAATACGGCCTCCATACAGGCAGAGAATTTCAAGAAAATGCTCCTGACCCTCTCTGATGACGTCCGTGTCATCCTGATTAAGATGGCAGATCGCCTGCACAATATGCGGACCCTCGATTCAATGCCACCGCAAAAACAATTGAAAATCGCCTCGGAAACCACTTACCTGTACGCTCCTCTTGCGCACCGACTCGGATTGTTTGCCATTAAGAGCGACCTGGAAGACCTGGCAATGAAGTATACCGAGCCGGAAATTTACGATGCCATCCGGAAAAAGCTGAAAGAATCGGAGGAAGAGCGCCTGGCCTTCATCAGCGAGTTTGTGCATCCTATCCGTAAGGCATTGACAGATAAGGATATCGACTTTGAGATATTCGGAAGAACCAAGTCGATCTATTCCATCTGGCAAAAAATGAAGAAGAAAGAGATCCCTCTTGAGGAAGTCTATGATCTCTTTGCCATTCGCATCGTGATCAATTCTTCGGGGGATCAGGAAAAATACGATTGCTGGCGCGTCTACTCCATCATCACTGATTTCTATACTCCTAATCACGACCGACTTCGCGACTGGATATCTTTTCCTAAGGCCAATGGATACGAAGCCCTGCATACAACCCTGATGAGCCATACGGGCAAGTGGGTGGAGGTGCAGATCAGAACCAGGCGGATGGATGAGATTGCCGAAAAGGGCTATGCTGCGCACTGGAAATATAAAGGCAGCAATGCGGAATCGGCTCTGGATAACTGGCTGAACAGGGTCAGGGAACTGCTGCAGGGAGAGAGCGAAGAGAATGCCCTGGACTTTCTCAGCGACTTTAAGCTGAACCTCTTCACCGATGAAATCTATGTCTTTACGCCCAAAGGTGAAATGCGAACCCTCCCGGGTGGATCAACCGCCCTGGATTTTGCTTTCCACATCCATTCAGAAATCGGAATGACCAGCATTGGGGCAAAAGTGAACTATAAGCTGGTGCCCCTCAGTCATCCCCTGCGTACCGGCGACCAGGTGGAGATCATTACCAGCCGCAAACAGCAGCCTCAGGAAGACTGGCTCAAGTTTGTCGTGACAGCCAGGGCCCGATCCTACATCAAAGATGCGCTCAAGGAAGAAAGAAAAGCCTATTTCGACGAGGGGCGCAAAGTGCTGGAAAGTATTTTTGATCAGTTGGGGCTGGAAGTCAATAAGATGAGTGTATTCCGCTTGCAGCAATATACAGGAAGACGTAGTCTGATCGACTTGCACTATGATCTTGCCAAACAAAATATTGGCATCAAAGAAGCCAGGGAATGTTATGCAATGGAGCAAAAACGCAGCTGGTTTCAACGCCTCAGCCGACCTTTCTCCCGTGGAAAAACAGAATCAGGCCACGAACTTGAACTGGCCATCCGGAATAAGGTACAGGAAAATGCGAAAGAGCTGCTCCAGGAAGGCAATATCGACACCTCTGTCTATCAAATTTCTCCCTGTTGTCACCCCATACCCGGTGACGATGTGATCGGCGTAATCCATTTGGGAGACAATACCGAACTGCATCGCAGTAATTGCCCGGAGGCCATACAACTCTTGTCGCGATACGGCGATCGGATTATAAAATCCAAATGGACCAGCCACGAGCCGGTGGCCTTTCTGACCGGCATCAAGGTACAGGGCCTGGATAAGCCCGGACTCATCATTGATATTACCCGCATCATTACAGAAAAACATCAGCTCAATATCCGATCCTTTAATATGAGCAGCAGTGGAGAGGTGATGGAAGGCATCATTATGTTTCTGGTCTTCAATACCGATCAGTTGCAGGAAATCCTCAATGCGCTGAGACAGGTCAAGGGAGTCCGACGGGTGCAAAGGCTGAGTGCCGGAGAAACCGGATTGACCTTTTGAATTGAAACTTCTTTCCATTCCCTCCTGAGAACAAGATCAGGATGCATAAAGCGCTGACGGATATGACTTTAGGAAAGACTTTGGTTTTTCTTTAGACAGTATTTAATGTAAAAGATGCCGGTTCAGCCTGCCTTACCCCTATCCGCGGCGCAGCTGGCAGAGTGCATCCCTGCCCTACCGCAGGATGAAGCTATGAACTGCAACAACAATTGAACATTCCATATCATTTAGTACTTTTGTTTATTCAATCTAAATAAGAAAAGAGCAATGCCACATTATCATCGCCTGGGGCAAATACCCCCTAAAAGACACACCCAGTTCCGCAAGCCTGATGGCAGCTTGTATGCCGAGCAACTGGTATCCACCGAAGGCTTCTCTGATGTGTACTCCCTCACCTACCACTGTCATCCACCGACCCTGGTCAGGCATATCGGCGAAGCCCGCGATCTTGCCCCCCGCATCGCCGTGAAGAATAATATGCAACACCGCAGCTTTCAGGGTTTCAAAGTGGAACCGGAAGAGGATTACCTGCACAGCCGGAAATATGTTTTGGTGAATAAGGACCTCTATATCAGCCTGGCTGCCCCCCGTAAGTCGATGAACGACTATTTCTTTAAAAACTCCTCTGCCCACGAAATGATTTTCGTGCATAAAGGCTCGGGAACCCTCAAGTCGATGTACGGGAAGTTACGCTTTGAGTATGGCGACCACCTGGTCATCCCGATGGGTACGATTTATCAGATGGAATTTGATTCGGAGGACAACCGTCTTTTTATCGTGGAATCCTTCACCCATTTCCGTTTCCCGAAACGCTACGTCAACCGGGCCGGACAGCTGGAAGAACACGCTCCCTTCTGCGAACGCGATATCCGCGAACCACAGCAACTGGAGACTTTCGATCAGGAAGGGGACTTCCTGGTGTACATCAAAAAGGAGGATCAACTCTATCCCTATCATTATGCCACCCATCCTTTTGATGTGATTGGCTGGGACGGATACCTCTATCCTTATGCTTTCTCCATCCACGATTTTGAACCCATCACCGGAAGGGTGCATCAGCCCCCTCCGGTTCATCAGGTTTTCGATGCCGGCACTTTTGTTACCTGCGCCTTTGTGCCCAGGCTCTATGATTACCATCCCCTGGCAATACCAACTCCCTACAATCACAGCAATGTGGAATCGGATGAAGTGCTGTACTACGTGGACGGCGATTTTATGAGCCGCAAGCACGTAGAGCAGGGACAGATCACCCTTCATCCCATCGGCATTCCCCACGGTCCGCATCCGGGGACGGTAGAGAAAAGCATAGGAGCAAAAGAAACCAAAGAGCTGGCTGTAATGGTGGACACCTTCCGTCCACTCTGGTTAACCGAAGATGCCTTGCAAATTGAAGACAAAGACTACTACAAATCCTGGTTAGAATCTTAAAACCTGCCATACAATGACAAACCTTGACCCCAGTGCCGATTTTCTTCCCCTGAACGGGACGGATTTCGTTGAGTTTTATGTGGGCAATGCCAAACAGGTAGCCCACTATTATCAAACCGCTTTCGGATTTCAGCCCCTGGCTTACCGCGGACTTGAAACCGGAGATAAGGAAAAAACATCCTATGTCCTGCGCCAGGACAAGATCACCTTTGTGTTTACCACTGCCCTGGTACCGGGCACGGACATTGGCCGTCACCTTGATGAACACGGCGACGGCGTAAAATTCATCGCCCTTTGGGTGGACGATGCCCGGAAATCCTTTGAAGAAACCGTAAAGCGGGGCGCCAAGGCCTACAAAGAACCGGAAGTTATGAAGGATGACAAGGGAGAAGTCGTGGTTTGCGGTATCCATACTTATGGTGAAACCATACACCTTTTTGTGGAGCGGAAAAATTACCGGGGCGCTTTTATGCCGGGATTCATCCCCTGGGAGCCGGAGTACCGTCCCGCGCCGGTAGGCCTGAAGTACGTGGATCATATGGTCGGGAATGTAGGTTGGGGAGAAATGAATAAATGGGTGAATTTCTATGCTGAAGTTATGGGCTTTACCCAACTGATTTCATTTGATGACAAAGACATCTCTACAGAATACACCGCCCTGATGAGTAAGGTGATGTCGAATGGCAATGGCCGCATTAAATTTCCGATCAATGAGCCGGCTGAAGGGCGCAAGAAATCCCAGATAGAAGAATATATACAATTCTACCGGGGTGCAGGCGTACAGCACGTAGCTATGGCTACCGACAACATCATCGAAACCGTGGGAGCGCTGAAAAAGCGGGGAGTGGAATTTCTTTATGTACCCGATACCTACTATGACACAGTGATGGACCGGGTTGGAGAGATTGATGAGAACCTGAAAGACCTGGCTAAGCTGGGCATCCTGATCGATCGCGATGACGAAGGGTACCTGCTGCAGCTTTTCACTAAACCCGTTCAGGATCGCCCCACTGTTTTCTATGAGATCATACAAAGAAAAGGAGCAAAGTCATTTGGTAAAGGCAACTTCCAGGCTCTTTTTGAATCCATTGAGCGCGAACAGGAACGCAGAGGAACCCTTTAAACCCGCATTACTATGAGCAAAGCCAATGATCCTGATTTGAGGTCGTGGATACCAGTCGAAGCGGATAGCGATTTCCCTGTCCAGAATCTGCCGATGGGCATCGGCCGGGTGCCGGCTTGCGGTATCCGGGCACTGAGCCGCATTGGCGACCAGGTGATCAATCTGGCTGCACTGGCAGAATGGGGTTTCCTGAAAGATACCGGAATCCCGAATCCCGATGTTTTCCGTCACGACAACCTGAACCCTTTCATCGCCCTCGGGCCTGAAGTATGGAAGGCAGTGCGGGAACGCCTCTCTGAGATACTTCAGGAAGACAATGGAGAACTCCGCGACAACGCCAAGGCCAAAGCCCGGGTGTTGGTCCCGTTGGAGGAAGTGGAAATGCGGATGCCGGTACAGGTGGGAGATTACACGGATTTCTATGCCAGCATAGAGCACGCCAGCAATGTCGGCAAAATGTTCCGTGATCCGGATAATGCCCTGCTGCCCAACTGGCGGCATATCCCGGTAGGTTACCACGGGCGCAGCAGCTCTATCGTCATCAGCGGTACCCCCATACACCGGCCTAAAGGTCAGCGTCTGCCGGCCGGGGATGAGACGCCGGTGTTTGGCCCTTCCACCCTGATGGATTTTGAACTGGAAATGGGATTTATCCTTGGAAAAGAAACCGCCCTGGGCGATTCCATTCCGGTTGCGGAGGCTGAAGACAGCATTTTCGGGCTGGTGCTCTTCAACGACCTCTCGGCCCGGGATATTCAAAAATGGGAATACGTACCTCTGGGCCCATTCCTGGGGAAGAACTTCGGGTCGGTAATCAGCCCCTGGGTGATTTCGATGCAGGCACTGGAACCCGCTCGCATCGCAGGACCGGAGCAAGTTCCTGCAGTGTTACCATATCTGCAGCAAAGCAAGCCAGCCAACTTCGACATTCACCTGGAGGTGTTTCTGCAGCCCGATAAAGGAGAAGCCTCCCTGATCTCTCAGACCAATTACAAGTATATGTACTGGAGTATGGCCCAGATGATCGCCCATCATTCCGTGAATGGATGCAATATGCGCATCGGGGATATGCTTGCCTCGGGAACCATCAGCGGCCCGGAACCGGGTTCCTACGGATCGATGCTGGAGCTTTCCTGGAAAGGAACCAGACCGATAAGGCTGCAGGACGGCAGCGAGCGGAAGTTCATCCAGGATATGGATACCATCATAATGAAGGGCTTTATGAAGAAGAAGGGCGTAAGAATCGGATTCGGTGAATGTGTCACGACCCTCTTGCCGGCAAAACACACCCCTGACTATGAAACGCTTTGACCCCCACCTGCTGCCTCTGCCAAAGCTTCACCGCACCCTGCTCGGGGCCATTGCCCCCCGGCCTATTGCCTTTGTGAGCAGCGTGGATGCGAAAGGAAACCACAATCTCTCCCCATTCAGTTTCTTCAACGCTTTCGGGATAAATCCCACTACATTGATATTCAGTCCGTCACGCCGGGGCAGGGACAATACGGTTAAGGATACCTACGAGAATGTCAAGGAGGTTCCGGAAGTGGTGATCAATGTGGTGAATTATGCAATGGTGGAGCAGATGAGCCTGGCCAGCTCTGAATATCCCAGCGAGGTAGATGAATTCATCAAGGCCGGGTTCACTCCCTTGCCCTCTGAAACGATCCGTCCGATGCGGGTGAAGGAATCCCCCGCACAATTTGAATGCAAGGTAAGGGAGGTGATCGAAACCGGCGATCAGGGTGGAGCGGCTAATCTGGTCATTTGTGAGATCAGGATGATTCATCTGCACCCGGACATCCTGGATACAGAGGGAGAAATTGATCCGGAGAAGATTGACCTGGTCGGACGACTGGGTGGAGATTATTATTGCCGTGCCTCCGGCGAGGCCCTCTTCAGGGTGGCCAAACCGGGCAGGCAGCCAGGTATTGGCGTGGATATCCTGCCGGAAAATGTACGCCTGAGCCGCACACTCTCCGGCAACGATCTGGGAAAGCTGGGTAGCATCGACCGTCTTCCCTCCCCCCTTGAAATCAAAGAAGCCCGGCAAATGAGTGAGGTACGGGATATCCTGGGAGCAGCCGGGCTCAGCGACAAGGAAAAAGAAACACAATTACATCTGCTGGCCCGCAGGATACTGGATAGCGGGGAGGCCAGAAAAGCCCTGAGTATATTATTAATCTAAAACAGGAATATGGAGTTGAACGAGGTATTGGAGAAGCTTCCCAAGCATTTGTTGTCGCTGGTGATCGACCAACCCTACAACGACTACACTGCCCAGGATCACGCAGTATGGCGCTATGTGATGCGGCAGAACGTAAGATACCTCAGCCGGGTGGCCCACGGCTCTTATCTGGACGGTTTGCGCAGAACCGGCATCAGCATTGATGATATCCCGCATATGTACGGGATGAACCGCATACTGAAAGAAATCGGATGGGCCGCAGTGGCGGTGGATGGCTTCATTCCCCCTGCCGCTTTTATGGAGTTCCAGGCATACAATGTACTGGTCATTGCTGCCGACATACGCCCCATCGACCAGATACGCTACACCCCTGCTCCGGATATCATCCACGAAGCCGCCGGCCACGCTCCCATCATCGCTGATTCTGAATATGCATCCTATCTTAGCGACTTTGGTTATGTTGGCCATAAAGCCTTCTCTTCCAAAACAGATTATCAACTCTATGAAGCCATCCGTCATCTGTCCATCCTCAAGGCAGATCCCTATTCCTCTCCCCGGGATATCCGTAAGGCAGAAGAACACCTGGCTTTTCTGGAAAGGAATATGGGCGAACCCTCAGAAATGGCCCGCATCCGCAATTTGCACTGGTGGACGGTAGAGTACGGCCTGATCGGAAACCTTCAAAACCCCAAAATATACGGGGCAGGGCTTTTGTCTTCCATAGGAGAAAGCGTGAACGCCCTCAGCGACAAAGTCAGAAAACTGCCCTATGATCTATCGGCTGCCGAGATGGGTTTTGACATCACTACAATGCAGCCCCAGCTGTTCGTCTGCCGTGATTTCCACCATCTCACCCAGGTGCTCAATGAATTCAGCGATACGATGGCCCTCAGAAAGGGAGGCATCTACGCAATGGAACAAGCAATCAACAGCGGAAACACTGCCACAGCTGAAATGAGTTCCGGCCTCCAGGTTTCCGGCACCTTCACCGGATTCCTCCACGAGAAGGGACAACTGATCTATATTAAAAGCCAGGGACCCACACAGTTGAGCTGGAAAAACAAGGTATTGCCAGGCCACACCAAAGCTTACCACAGCGACGGATTTAGCACCCCGGTCGGAAAATGGACGCTGAGCAGGCAGAAACCTGAAAACCTGAGCGAGTCGGAGCTGAATGCGCTGGGAATGCAAAAAGGCCAGCCGTTCCGTCTTTTTTTCGAGAGTGGGATAGAGGTGGAAGGTGTCATCCTGGACTTTATCTTCAGAGATGATACATTGCTGCTGATCAGCTGGAAGGATTGCCGCGTGCAATACGGTGACCAGCTGCTCTTCGCCCCGGAATGGGGAACATTCGATATGGGAGTAGGATCAGATGTAGTCTCAGCCTATACCGGTCCCGCCGATGCGGAAGCCTTTGGACTCACTTATGAAGCGCCGGCAGAAAAAACCCACAAGATTGTGCATTCCGACGAAGCCCGGCGGCTTCACGCAATGTACGCCTCCCTGCGAAGGATGAGGGAGGAGAAAAGCAGCCATCACAAGATGGCAGAGATGTGGCATATCCTGCAGCAGGATTTTTACCACGATTGGCTGGCGCCCCTGGAGTTGCTGGAACTGATCCGGAAGGATGAATCGCATAAGGCATTGCAGGAAGACATCCTTGCGCACCTGGAAAAAATGCAGGAGTTGAGCGAAGATATGGCCGTCCTGATCCGCGACGGGCTTGAACTCCTTCAGGACTGAAGGGTGCTCCGTCCTGCCGGCGGAGAAGCTGCCTCTTGTTTCCCTGTCCATTACTCTTTCCTGTTGAAAAAAGGCATTTTGTCTTCCAAGCTGCATCCTCTGAATTTCGCTATCTTCCCAGGCTGAAAAAGGATAGCTGTGTTGTTGCGTTTCAGGATACTTCTTTGTCTGCTTCTTCCGCTTGTACTGAACGCCCCTTCTGTTTGGGCGCAATGGTCTCCCTGCGCCCGCCATACCGCCCATCGCATCAGTGTGCTGGGCTCTTCTACTGCCGCGGGCGCCGGAGCCAGCCATCCCGACAGCGCCTGGGTCAATCGCTATCGAAAGTCTTTGCAGGCCATACATACAGGAAACGAAGTGCTCAACCTGGCCGTGGGCGGCTACAACAGCTACCGCCTGATGCCAACAGGCAGCATCCCCCCTGCAGGGCGCCCCTGGCCCGACACCACCAAAAATATCACTGCTGCATTGCAAGCCCTTCCCGATGCCCTGATCATTAACCTGCCCTCCAATGATGTAGCCCTGGGATACAGTGTGGAAGAACAGCTCCGCAACTTCGATACCCTGGCCTCTGTGGCAGCGCAGGCCGGGGTACCCCTTTTCGTTACAACCACCCAACCCCGCAATTTCTCCCCAGCCCAGGTTCAGAAACAGATTGCCGTAAAGGACAGCCTGCTGGCCCGGTTCGGGGCCAATGCCATTGACTTCTGGACCGGGATCGCGGATTCCAATGGGCTGATTTATCCTGCCTTTAACTCAGGAGATGGTGTGCATCTGAACGACGCCGGGCATCAATTGCTTTTTCAAAGGGTGGCCGATATGCTCATCCCCAACCGCATCACCGACTCCCTTCCTTATACCGACTATGCATTGCAATGGCTCCCCTTTTCGGTAAACCAGTGCGGCGACAGCCTGCAGGAGATAAAGCTGGAAAGGGTAAGCCTGGGAAAAGCAAGCAATATGCCCTCCTTGTTATGGTGGAGCATCAATTCATCCCTTTCCGGGCCGCAGAGCGAAGACAGTATACTGCTGGTTACACATCCGGGCTTTTGTCTGGCTGATACCTTGAGTTTTACCCTCAACACCTGGAGTGGTGGCGATTTCCATATTCAGACAGAGCACAGAAATGGAGAAGACAGCATCCCGCATAACCACATCCTGGACACATCTTTTGCTGTCTTTGGACAAGCCTGGATCATAGTAAGAAATGATACGGTATGCAAGGGAGATACAGCTAATCTGCAAGCCTTCACTGGGGCGAAGGACAGCATTGCCTGGTTTGCGGATGCCTCTGCGACCAGCTTCCTGCAATTTGGGTCGTCCTACCTTGTCGCAGACCTTCAAATAGACAGCCTTGTGTATGCGCAGGCTCTGCGTGGCCCATTCCAGTATCAGGAAATATTGCATACCCAATGGACGCCCGGCATTTTCTGGAATGGAGTAATGTTTGATCTGATCGCAGATACCGTAATCCACATAGACAGTATGCGCCTCCTCTCCGAAAATTCCGGCTCCAGGGTGATTCAAACCTATGTGAGACAAGGAAGTTATGCAGGCTATGTACAAACCCCTGCTGCCTGGAACCTGATCAGTCAGGATAGTGTGTATGTTTCCAATCCCTCAGACCAGGTTTCTTTTTGTTACAAGCAGCTCTCGATGCAAGCGGGAGATACGCTCGGGGTATATGTGATGATGAGTAATATCGCGCACAGGCTGGGTTACCGCTCCGTTCCTGCAACCAACGCCATTGTATCTCCCCGCCTGAAACTCCTTACGGGTTCAGGCGTGGGATTTGCTTTTGGCACGGAGTATCCGAACCGGGAGTGGAGTGGGGAAATTCATTATCATTACGGGCATAAGCCGCTGGGAAGCTGCCGGGGGAAGCCCATCCCTGTCCTGGCACATCCTTCGCTTCCCCTCCCTGATCTTGGTCCGGACACCAGCCTGTTGCAGGGCGACACCCTTCACCTCAGTGCCTCCCAGGCCTTTTCTGCTTACCTCTGGAGTACGGGCGATACCAGCGCTGCCATCAGCCTGGCGGGCAATGCGTTGGGCATCGGGCAGCACCTAATCTGGCTGCAGGTGGAGGATGAGTGGGGATGCCGGGGCAGCGACAGCCTTTGGGTAGATGTGCAGCCCGGCACGGGAATGCTTACATCTCACAAAGCCGAAGCCTTAAGGATGCTTCAGGAGGGCAGAAACCTGGTTTTATGGTATGATCCTGCGCGCAGGTTTTCTTCCGTCTTACTGAATGCTGCAGGGCTAGAGGTGCAGTCGAAACAAGGATTAAAACACTGCTATTCCTTAACATCCTTGCCTTACGGTGTGTTTTTTATTCACATACAGCCCGACAATGGACTACCCTTACTGAAAAAATTCCTACATTCACCCCCTTAATATTCTGCCAAACCATTATTAACCAAACCTGATTTCTTATGAAACCATTTTTACGAATTGCATTTAGTCTCCTGATGCTGGCTTCCTTCAGCCAATGGAGTAACGGACAGGCTCTGTGGCCGGCTTCCGATGCAGACCCGAACCCACAGGGATCTGTTCAGACTGGCGCTGCTGATGCAATGTGGGATTTACAATTTGTGATCGATGCGGATTCCATCACCGGTGGCACCGGGCTGGCCGGAGCAGAATGCACCGGCACCCATTTCTTTGCTGTTGAATGGGGGTCCAGCGGGCACAATACCATTTTCAAGCTGGATATGTCCGGGAATTTTGTGGACAGCATCCCTACCACTTTTACCGGATCTACCTCCGGCCTGCGCGATCTGGCCTGGGACGGTCAGTATTTGTACGGTGGATTGGCCGGCACTACCATTTATTGCTTTGATGTCAATGGAACCCTGATCACAACCATCACCTCACCGGTGAATGTGAGGGCCATTGCCTACGACGAAGACAATGATGCTTTCTGGGTAAACAACTGGAGCGAGAATCTTATCCTGCTTAGCCGCAGTGGTGTAGTCTTGGACAGCATTGCCACCCCGCCCAGCATATACGGGATGGCCTATGACAACATCAGTACCGGCGGACCATACCTTTGGTTATTTTCCGGCACATCCTCTGCTGCCGGCACCTGCCAGGTGGAGCAATGGAGTATAGCCACGGGGCTGGCCACGGGAGTCACACACAGCGTCAGCGGTGATCTGGGTACGGGCATTGCCGGTGGCTTGTTTACCCAACCCAATATCGTAGCAGGCAAGCTCACCCTGGGCGGGCTGATGCAAACGGAACAGGACATCTTCGGATATGAGATCGCCGATATCAGCGCCGGCTATTGCCCGGCAGCCGGTGGCTGCGATGAGTATATCAGCAATGTGGTGATCGGCAACAGCATCAATAATTCCAGTGCCTGCAGCCAGTATCACGATTATACCAACCTTGTGGCACCGGTGAATATCGGGGTTCCCTTTACCGTTACAGTTACCAATGGCAATCCATATCTTGATGACCAGTGTGGTATTTGGATTGATTGGAACCAGAATGGAGATTTTTCGGATGACAGCGTAGTCACTGTAGTGGGTACCCCGGGTGTGGGGCCCTACACGGCAAGCATTACCCCTCCGGCCGGCGCCCTTACCGGTCAAACCCGGATACGCATCCGTATTACCTGGACCGGAGCCCTAGGACCGTGCGACACCACTACCTACGGCGAGGTGGAAGATTATACCCTGCTTGTTTCCAACATAGCCCAGGTAGATGCCGGCGTGGCCACCATTCTGCCGATAGGTACCACTGCAGGAAACTTACCTGTCAAGGTGAGGATTATGAATTACGGGCTGGATACGCTTACTTCCGCCACCCTGGGTTTCAGCGTGAATGGCCAGGCCGGGGCAACGAGCAATTGGACCGGATCATTGGCTCCCCTGGCGATGAGCGATACCATTACCCTGGACTCCTCCTACACTTTCCCCCAGGGGAACAATACCATCACTGCCTGGACCACGATGCCGAATGGGGTGCAGGATGGAAACCCAGCGAATGATAGTACTTCCAGCAGTTTCTACCTGTTCGGGGCCATCAGCACTTTCCCTTATGCAGAAGGTTTTGAGGCCGGGCTGGGGAACTGGCAACAGCCCACCATCGACGATTTTGACTGGACACGACAAAGCGGTCCGACGACTTCCCTCACTACCGGCCCCTCAGCAGCAGTAGAAGGAGCCTACTATATGTACACAGAATCCTCTGCCCCCAGGGTAGTGGGCGATGAGGCAATGCTGGATTGTGCATTCGATATGAGCAATGAAACCAGCCTCAATCTGAAATTCTGGTACCATATGTACGGGGCTTCCCAGGGCACACTCCATCTCGATATCCACGCCGATAGCCTCTGGCATACCGATGTATGGAGTATGACCGGCGACCAGGGAGATGTTTGGTATGAAGCAATTGTATCGCTTGACAGCATCGCCTGCGGGCACGATGATGTTATCATCCGCTTCAGGGGAACCCTGGGTGCTGATCCTTCCGGAACCGTATTCTGGAGTGATATGGCCGTGGATCACATCTCAATATTTGTTCCCCAGGCCAATGATGTGGGGATTTTCAATATTCTCGAACCCGTCACGGGATGGCTCTCTGCCAGTGACAGTGTGAAAGTGGTAATCCGGAATTTTGGAACTACCCCACAATCTAACTTCACGGTATCTTATCAGGTGGACAGCGGCACTGTGGTGACCGATAGCATTACAGCCAGCATAGCTGGCAACAGCGACCTTATCCATACCTTCTCCACCACCGCAAACCTGGGTACGGTAGGCCAAACCTACGACGTAAAAGCCTGGACCAGCCTCGCTGGAGATGCGGATCCAACAAATGACACGATGATGATCAGCGCCACCAATATTACCGGCCAGTATTGTGCTGCCAGCGGCGGAGGCGATGAGTTTATCAGTAATGTGACCATCGGAACGATCAACAATACCAGTGTTGCCTCCGGTTATATGGACTATACCGCCCTGAGTACGGATATAACTATCGGAAACCCATTGCTGCTAACCGTAACAAACGGCAATCCTTATTCGGCAGATCAGTGTGGAGTTTGGATCGACTGGAACCACAATGGCATCTTTGACGATGACCCGGTAATTGTGATGGGTACTCCGGGCAATGGCCCCTATACCGCAATGATCACGCCACCGGCCACCGCTGATACAGGTGATACCCGGATGCGTATCCGTATCCGCTATACCGGAGTACTGTCGCCCTGTGGCACTACCCTCTACGGAGAAGTGGAGGATTATACCCTGAATGTAAAACCTGGCGTCTCCACGGATGTTGGCGTGTTTTCTATTGATATGGCCGCAATGATCGGCGCAGGTCCCGTTGTTCCAGTGGCTACGGTAAGAAACTTCGGTTCATTGCCTCAGACCTTCGATGTTCAGATGAACATCGGGACATACAGCCAGACGGAAACCATTACCAACCTTGCGCCCTATACCGCGCAGCAGGTAAGCTTCCCATCCTGGAATGCTACCGCAGGAAACTATACCATTGAGGTGTATACCATCCTTTCAGGGGATCTGGTGCCTGGTAATGACACAATGGTGCAGCAAATCGGCGTGGCTGCCGGAGCTACCCCCGCCCTTGGGCTGCTGGAAGAGTTTACCAGCTCTACTTGTCCTCCCTGCGCCACTTTCCACACCGCCACCTTTAACCCCTGGTTGAATCTCTATGCCGATTCAGTTACCCTTATCAAGTATCAGATGAACTGGCCCGGCGCCGGCGACCCCTATTACACAGCCGAAGGCGGCGCACGCAGAACATATTACGGTGTCAATGCTGTGCCGGATCTTTTCTGGCAGGGAGCTCCCTCAGCAATGACCTCCGTCGGCCTGACATCACAGTTGACTGCCCTGGCAGGCACACAAACCTTCTGGGAAATCAGCGGTACCGCCAATACAATGGGCAACCTCATTACCGTGGATATGGATATCCTGCCCTACCTCGATGGTTCACTCACCGCGCATATGGTGGTGATTGAAAAGATTACTACCGGAAACGTGGGGACGAACGGGGAAACCCAGTTCAAGCACGTGATGATGAAAATGCTGCCCAATGCCAATGGTACGCAGGTGAACCTGACCAGCTTACAGACCCACTCCCTTTCTCTTTCTGCAGATCTGTCTACTACAAACGTCGAACAGATTTCTGACCTGAAAGTGGTATTGTTCCTGCAGGATGACGCCACGAAAACCGTGGTGCAGTCAGCCTATACTGATGTGATTGTGGGTGTCAGTGAAAGGTGGGAAGAAAACCTGGCGCTCTTCCCCAATCCCAGCACGGGCCTTGTACGTCTCTATGGAGCAGAAAATGCAGAGGTCAGGGTATTCAATGCCCTGGGTGCCGAGGTATATGCTGCCGTATCTTTCCAGGGCAGCAGCCTCAATCTGGCCCATCTGCCTTCCGGGACTTATTTTGTGAGAATCACAACAGAAGAAGGCAGTGCAAGCCGTAAGCTGGTGCTGATCGACTAAGTTTTTTGCAGGGCTAAGACCTGCTCACATATTTCTATATCAGGCACACAAGGGTTTTCAATCCTTGTGTGCTTTTTTATGGGAATCAATCCATCCAATTCGAACCAGGATTCAATGGAAGAAGAATGCGAACCGGCCAGGTTTAGAAAGGGATTTAAAGCAGAAGCGGGTCGATCGACCCGCTTCTGCTACCAAAACCAAAACCAAATGTAGAATGCTCAACTGATTCTGAGCTGCAGATAGCGCAGGAATTCATCCTTCACGCCTGCTTCTTTAAACTTGCCGGAGTACTCTGCGGTCAGGGTTGTGCTCCCTTCATCTTCGATGCCCCGGCATACCACACAATGGTGCACGGCTTCTATAACAACCGCTACATCCTCTGTGTTCAATATTTTCTTCAATTCTTCCGCAATCTGGCGGGTCATTCGTTCCTGCACCTGCGGACGGCGGGCGAAGTAATCCACAAAACGGTTCAACTTCGAAAGTCCTATCACCTGACCAGCAGAGTAATAGGCTACGTGGGCTTTGCCCAGAATGGGCAGGAAATGATGCTCGCAGGTGGACTTCACCTTTATGTTCTTTTCCACCAGCATCTGGCCGTATTGATAGGCATTATCAAAGACCGAAACCTTGGGCCTGTTCTTTGGGTTCAGGCCGCTGAATATCTCCTTGACATACATTTTGGCTACCCGGCGTGGAGTACCTCTAAGGCTGTCATCCTGCAGATCCAGACCCAGCGTATGCATTATCTTCTCAAAGTGCGCCTCAATGATCCGAACCTTATCTTCATCAGACATAGCAAAAGCATCCGGGAGCATAGGTGTGGCCAGGCCGGTCATTAGGTGCTGATCGCCCAGCAGTTCAAAGTGTTCTTCCATATCGATGCCAACACGGGCACCTTGAGAAACGTAGGAATGATGGTTGCCGTTTTTCCGGGTTTTCTCCAGGATATGCTGATTATTTCCGTTCAGTTGCATTGTTCTGCTTTTTATGCCTTTGGGGGCGATTTTCATAAAGAAACAGCGTCTGCCCCCATTTTGTTTAATCAAAATTATTATTTGTTAAACATAATGATGGTTTTTGATGATGAGATCAGACGATGACGGGCTTCAAACCTGACAGGATTAAAGGCAGGGGATAAAACAAGTTCTGGACTTCCCCTACCCACCAGAAGCTTTACCCTGACTGGTGAAATAGACGAATTGATCCCCGGAAAATGGAAAAAATGACAAAAAATCTTTGGAGTCAGGCAGCCGTCAAAGCCGCGATTTCTCAGTATTGCTGTAAACCCTGAGCACTGGCCGAAGGGTGTCTATGAGAGTGGGGAATGGGGATATCAAAACCCAACTGAAACCTGGCTCGACTTCATTAAACATTAAAAAGGGCATACCTTTGTTTTCTTCAACAATACCCTGATGCGGAAAAAGAAAAATCGGATAGTGCTTGCCGCCTTGCTGGTAGTCGTCCTGACAGCAGTATTGGTTTGGTTTTCACGGTCAACCAAGTCGGAAAGCACTGCTCTGACAGCGAAAGCCCTCAGAGGCACCTTTGAAGTAAATGTGACCACCACCGGCGAACTGGAGGCCCGGCGATCGGAAAACATTTTCGGCCCATCGGGTTTACGATCAGTCAGGATCTGGCAGGTGAAGATCGAAGATATCATCCCTGATGGCACGGTAGTGGATTCGGGGGATTATGTGGCTGCCCTTGATCGCTCAGAGATCAGCAACCGGATTAAGGATGTGGAGAGTGAGTTGGATAAGCTGGAATCCCAATACATCAAAACCCGTCTTGACACTTCGCTAGAGTTGCGCAATGCCCGTGAAGAACTCATCAATATGGAATTCTCACTTGAGGAGGCGCGCATCACCCTTGAGCAATCCCGTTATGAACCTCCGGCAACCATCCGCCAGTTGCAGATTGATCTGGAAAGGGTAGAGCGCAATTTCAGCCAGACCAGGCGTAATTATCAGCTCAAGCTCGACAAAGCACGGGCCACGATGCAGGAAGTGGCTGCCAGCCTGGAGCAGACGCGCCGACGCTATCAGCAGATGGCCGATGTAGTGGAAGAATTCACCATACGGGCGCCCCAGGCCGGGATGGTGATCTACAAAAGAAACTGGGACGGGAGCAAACAGGGAATCGGCGCTACACTGAGCGCCTGGGATAATGTTGTGGCTACTCTACCCGACCTTTCCGAGATGATTTCCCGCACCTACGTGAATGAAATTGATATCAGCAAGATTCGCCTCGACCAGACGGCCAGTGTCCGCATCGATGCTTTCCCGGAAAAAGTATTCGAAGGAAAAGTCACGGAAGTAGCCAATATTGGTGAACAGATGCGCAATTCCAACGCCAAGGTTTTTGAGGTGAAGATCCTTTTATTGGACAACGATTCGGTGCTGCGCCCGGCAATGACAACCCAGAATACCATTCTGACCGGTTCAGTGCCTGATGTGATCTTCATTCCGGTGGAAGCTGTGCATACCCGCGACAGCCTAACATTTGTATATATGTCTTCCGGTCGCCCTGTGATGCGGGAAGTGGAAACAGGGATCACCAATGAGAACAGCATCATCATAAGGCGTGGGCTGGTTGAGGGGGAAGAAGTATTTCTGAACATCCCCGAACAGCCTGAAAGATTTCGTTGGCAGGGATTGGAAATAAAGGATGTGGAGTGAAGCGATCAGCCTATAATTTACGCATTGCGCTGGAAGCGGTATTGTTGAACCGCTTTCGCTCCTTCCTTACAGCACTGGGAATCATTTTTGGTGTGGCTGCCGTGATTGCAATGATGGCCATAGGCAATGGTGCCCGGCAGGAGATACTGGAACAGATCCGGCTGGTAGGGGTGAACAATATTATCATCAAACCCGAAGCGCTGGATCAGGATGAAGGCGAATCAGATGAAGGAAAACAGGCCGGGATAGGCAGGTTCTCTCCTGGCCTCACCCTGGCTGATGCAGAATCCATCAGGCATACCCTTCCCGGCATTGCCTTGAGCAGCCCGCAGGTCATCTATGATACAGATGTGGTTCGATCCGGACGACGCAAACAAGCCCGTTTGTCCGGCGTCCACCCCGACTATTTTTCCATATTCAATCTCCATCCTGTTCAGGGACGTCTGTTTTCAGATGTGCATATCGACAATGCCGCTGCAGTCTGCGTGATCGGCTCCGATGTCAGGGCACGCTTTTTCCCGGATGAAGATCCGATCGGTAAGCGATTGAAAACGGGAAAGGTATGGTTGACCATTATCGGGATACTCGAGCATAGCCCTGCCAGTGGTGGCTTGTCTGAAATGGGGATAGAAAATCATAATGAGAATATTTATGCCCCGGTCAGCACGGTTCTGCTCCGCTTCCGCGACCGAAGTGCGATTACGGCGGCCAGCCTGAAAAGAAGCGAGGGGGATGATGAGGCCGTGATTCTGGGGTCGTCTTCCTCGGCCTCCGTGGCGGAAGAAGGGAAGCATCAGCTGGATCGCATCATCGTACAGATGGAAGAGGCAAGCCAGCTAAAACCCGCTCGCGAAGTGGTGGAAAGAATGCTGCTGAGAAGGCATCAGCAGGTGAAGGATTACAGTGTCAGTATCCCTGAGATGTTGCTGAAACAGGAACAGCGCACCAGGGAAATATTCAATATTGTTTTGGGCGCCATTGCCGGTATTGCTTTATTGGTTGGAGGCATAGGGATTATGAACATAATGCTGGCCTCGGTGATGGAGCGCATAAAAGAAATCGGGGTACGGCAGGCAATGGGGGCGAGAAGAAAAGATATTGTCTTTCAGTTTTTGGCAGAATCAACCCTGATCAGCATCGGCGGAGGCCTTATCGGTGTGATGCTGGGTGTGGCCTTGTCGCAACTTATAATGGAAATTGCCGGTATTCTGACCATCATCAGTCTTTGGTCCATATTCTTATCATTCCTGGTTTCTGCTGCAGTGGGCATCTTATTCGGCTTTATGCCGGCGCGCAAAGCTGCACAGCAGGATCCGGTAGTATCTTTGCGCTATGAATAAACTATGCTGGAAATGGATGGGCTGTTTGCTGCCCCTGTGGATTGTCGCACAAATGCTGCAAGGGCAATCTTCCAGGCAGGAACTCCCTCCCCTCGCAGGGGAGAGCCGGGGAGGGCTTGCTCAGCAAAGATTTGAGTTTGAGGATGAGTTTGAGGATGAGTTTGAGGATGAGGGAAGAGGGGAGAGAAGGGAAGGGGTTGAACAACCACGCTATCTCAGCCTGGATGAAGCCATCCTGATTGCCCGTGAGCGTTCCCGTGAAGCACTTACGGCCCGTCATCGATTCCGCAGCAGTTACTGGTCGTTTAAAACTTACCGTGCCACCTATCTTCCCAAATTAAGCCTTTCGGCAGAGCTCCCTTCCCTGCAAAGGGCCATTTCCAAATATACCACCTCAGATGGAAGCGAAATCTTCCTCGAGCGCAGCTTCGTTTCCTCCTCTGCAGATCTTTCTTTATCCAAAAAAATAGGTCCCACCGGGGGGACATTCTTCCTGAGTACCGGCCTGGAACGCATTGATAACCTCAGCGACTCCGTGCAAACATCCTGGCTGAGCAATCCGCTTACCCTGGGTTATTCCCAGCCGCTCTTTAATTACAATGCCTGGCGCTTTGCCAATAAAATCGAACCAATGCGCTATGAGGAAGCCCGGCGTAAATATATTGAGGATATGGAGCAGCTTGGCCTGACAGCCACCAACCGCTTTTTTGCCCTCTTGCTTTCTGAATTGCGCCTGGAAATAGCGCAGGTCAATGAAGCCAATTATGATACCCTCTATAAAATTGCCGTTGGCCGTTATAATCTGGGAAGGATTGCCGAAAATGAACTGCTGCAACTTGAACTGAGCTACCTGCAGGCCCAGGCGGAAGTAGAGAATGCCCGCCTTGAGCTGGAGATGAACCTTTTCAGGCTCCGCTCCTTCCTGCGGCTGCCCGATGATGTACGCATCCGCCTCCTCCCACCCAATGCCCCTCCACCGGATATCATCGATGTGAACAAAGCTATTGCTTTTGCCCGGGCAAATCGCTCGGATGCCATTGCGATGGAGAGGGGGGTGCTCGAATCGGAAGAAGCCGTATACCAGGCTAAGGCAGAAAGTAAACTCAATGCCAATCTTTATGCCCTATACGGACTTACCCAGAGTGCAGACCGGATAGAAAATGTCTATGGCAATCCGCAGGATCAGCAGCAACTGACACTCGGTATCCAGCTTCCGTTGGTGGATTGGGGACTGGCCAAAGGCAAAGTGAAGCTGGCGGAGTCTAATCTTGAACTCACCCGCACCGGAGTAGAGCAACAGCAGATTGACTTTGACCAGGAAGTCTTTCTCAAAGTGATGCAATACAATATGCAGAAACAACAGTTTGATATTGCCGGAAAAGCGGATACCGTGGCACAGAAAAGATACAATGTCACCAAGCAACGATACCTCATCGGCAAGATTACCATCACCGACCTGAATATCGCCCAGGTAGAGAGCGACAATGCACGGAGAGCCTATATCTCTTCTCTTCAGAGCTATTGGCAGAACTATTTTGACCTGCGACGGCTTACTTTGTTTGACTTTTCAAAAGATCAAGCGCTGGGAGTGGATTTTGAGTCTCTACTGAGGGACTAAAAGCTGAACAAAGCCTTTTGTTGAGGGTTTCCTCTCTTATGGCAGAAAAGATTAATCCATCAACTTTATAAACCCATTAATTGAAATCATTATGTCAGTACTCGTTGGAAAAAAAGCACCTCATTTTAATGCCAAAGCCGTGATCAATGGTGTGGAAGTCGTGGATGGTTTTTCCCTGGATCAGTATCTGGGAAAGAAGCACGTGGTTCTTTTCTTCTACCCCAAGGATTTCACGTTTGTCTGCCCCACCGAACTCATCGCCTTTCAGAAACACATCGCTGAGTTTGAAGCCCGCAATGTGGCCGTAGTGGGCTGCTCCACCGATTCGGAGTTTTCGCACTGGGCCTGGCTCAATACCGAACAGAAAAAGGGGGGGATACAGGGTGTGCAATACCCTCTTGTAGCCGATCTGGACAAAACCATTTCGATGAATTACGATGTGCTGGCCGGGGAGTATGACTACGATGACAATGGTCAGATGGTCTTCGCCGGCGAGCCTGCTGCCTATCGTGGCTTGTTTTTGATCGATAAGGAAGGAATTGTCCGCCACCAGGTTGTGAACGATATGCCTTTAGGAAGAAGTATACAGGAGACACTGCGTATGGTGGATGCCCTGCAATGCTTTGAGGAGAATGGCGAGGTTTGTCCTGCCGACTGGCATAAAGGTGAGCAGACAATGGCGGCCACCCACGAAGGGGTATCTGCCTATCTCTCACAGAACTAATGCAATACCGATGTGCGTAGCGTCCACGCTACGCACTCTTTCCTTCCAGCTTTTTGGCCAACTGCCAGAATTCTTCCATTTCCTGAAGGCTCATTGAAGAAAGCGCCTTGCCGTGCAGGTCCGCCTGGTCTTCGATATATCTGAAACGACGGATAAACTTTCGGTTAGTCCGTTCCAGGGCATCTTCCGGATTGACGCCGATGAAGCGGGCATAATTGATCAGGGCGAAAAGCAGGTCGCCGAACTCATCCTCCCGGCTGCGGTCATTGCCATTGCCATTGACTTCCTTCTGCAGCTCTCCCAGCTCCTCCATCACTTTTTCCCATACCTGAGATACATTTTCCCAATCAAAGCCCACACCCCGGGCCTTTTCCTGTATTCTGTGCGCTTTAACCATTGCAGGAAGAGAATTGGGAACTCCGCCGAGCACCGATTTCCGGCCTTCCGCCAACTTAATCTTCTCCCAGTTGTTCTTCACGTCCTCTTCTCCATTCACCTTCACATCACCATATATGTGAGGGTGCCTGCGGACGAGTTTATCGCAAATGCCATTCAGGACTGTGCCCACGTTGAAGGCTGCTTTCTCTTCCCCGATTTTGGCGTAAAAGACCAGGTGCAGGAATAGATCGCCCAACTCCTTTTCCACTTCTTTCAAGTCTGCTTCAAGAATGGCATCGGATAATTCATACACTTCTTCTATGGTCAGATATCGCAGGCTTTCCAGGGTTTGTTTGCTGTCCCACGGACACTGTGCCCTTAATTCATCCATTATCACGAGCAGGCGCTCGAAAGCCTCCAGCTTTTCTTTCATTGCTATTGTTTTTTGCAAAAGTAGGATTAATGAACGGGTATTCTTCTGTTGTCCCATTCAATGGCGCGATGGTGCTTTTCTCCTTCTCGTTAAAAATTTCTCAGCTGCAAATCCGGACGAATAGTTTAACTTTACGTCCCAAGCAATCAAGCCCTTATGAAAGCACTTATCCTACTGATGCTCCTGGCCGGCCTGCTCTTTCCCCTGAGAGCCCAGGTTTTTATACCAGTGATGGTCAATCCTCCACCCTTACCCATTGCCACTGCCGGAAATGATACTTCGGTTTCTGTCGGAACCCATCTTGTTCTGAATGCAAGCCATAGCGGTGGAACGGCCCCTTTCTCTTACCGATGGTCACCGGGTCATTTACTGAATGATTCCACAGTGTTAAATCCCACCTTCATTGCCGGCATTACCACCCTGTTCACCTTTAGCGTGCGCGATGCATCAGGCTGTGAGGCTTCCGATGATATGCTTGTTACCGTTACAGGTGTGGGCTTGAATGATATTTCAGAAAGACAGATAAAGCTATTTCCCAATCCCGCCTTTGGAAAGCTGAACATTAGCGCTCATCCGGGATGGACCGATCCTGTCACCCTCAGCCTGAGTACCATCCTGGGCGAGCAGGAGCTCCACTATACAGGGATGATCCCAGCCTCCGGCCTGCAATGGGATGTAAGCCACCTTCCTCCGGGTATATACCTTTTCAGGATAAGTCTCAGCGATCAGTCCAGGGTGCAAAAAATCATTCTTCTTTAAGTAAGCCGATTATGAAAACTATCCGATTTTTTACCCTTATCGTGTTCTTTCTTATCCATCTGGCTTTCCTTCAGGCTCAAGTTGTCCAAACAGACCTCTGTATTGGAGATGAGGCAGTGCTGGCCGTCTCCATCCCGGTGGGCGCCTGGGTTCATTGGCAGTCTTCCTTCGATGGAAATACTTTTACAGATATTACCGGAGCCACACACGATACTTTGGTCCTTTCCTCTGTCCAATACCCAATGTATTATCGTGCTATGTTCACCGACCTGCAGTGTGATCCCTATCCTTCTTTTGTTCAGTTCATCAATACCATCAATCCACCAACCCCTGCCAATGCAGGGCCGGATATTACCTCAAACAGCACCTCATTCAGCCTGAATGGGAATACCCCTACTGTTGGACTGGGCACCTGGACCATCCTGTCGGGAGGGGGAGGAATGCTGGTTAACCCCAATTTTGCCCAAACCGCTTTCAATGGTCAGATGGACAGTACCTACGTATTGGTTTGGACTATCGCGCATCCTCCCTGTCCGCCCAGTTCGGATACCGTAACGGTCAGTATCCAGCCATCCACCCTTCCCACGATTATCTGCAATGGGCAGAACCTGTATGTGCATCCCACCGACAATGCCGGCCCTACAGCCTGGGGATGCATAGGCACGGTTGCCGGAGCCGGAGATGACTGGAATGGTGCCCTCAATACAAGCCTCATCGTTCAGGTATGCCAGCCTCCCACGGCAGCAGACGTATGTGCAAGCCTGAATGCTTTTGGATTCAGCGACTGGTATTTGCCTGCCTATAATGAACTGGATTGTCTGCGCAGCAACGCCAGCGCCATCGGCGGATTCAGCAATGCAGCATATTGGTCCTCCACCGAGGGTACAGGCATTTTTACATCCAATGCACGCTATCGGACTTTCCCTTCAGGGGTCAGTGGATATGGTTCTAAGAGTAGTACACACAGGGTTCGTTGTGTGAGGAAGTGATACACAATGGCGCAGGTTCCATACAAATATCTACCGCTTTTGGCACAGGCTTTGTAAATCCGATGCTTATCCAAACCTTTGCCTTATGAAACGCAATTACATCAGACGGACTCTACACACATTGACGGCACTCAGTATCCTTGCCTTCTTATGGATTCTCCCCTCATCCTGCTGTGATGATCGCGGCGATGACGGACGCCCTGGCCGGGCTTACCTGGCCCTGCATTGGGAAGTGGATATGCCTGATTATCTGAATGCCGGCACACCCGATATCCCTTCTACTTTTGAGTGGGGGCGCTATTACCGCGCCTATCCCGCTTGGTATACCTTGTATTACGAAGGCAGTTTCTTCAATGGGCAGAATAATGTAAACTATGCCTGGGATATGGAGTATGAGATTTTTGAGATGGCGGGAAAAAAAGGTACATACTACGGCGATGGGGAGGATGGTCCTGACGCCTTTTTCGATCTGATCCTTTCTCCTTTCGGGCCTTTTATTGAAGAGTATATCGCCAATAAGTCCACTCCCGGCAGCACTGCTGAGATTCTGGAAGAAAACAGCGATTATACTGTGATGATGCTGGAAAGCAACGGATACGGAATAAAAATGATCATTCGTAAGGCCGAAGCGGGCCGGGTGCAAGCGGAGAAATAGAGCCAGATTTCAAAATCCTGTAACTTAAAGCACAGAATCCTCAGGTATCGCTATCTGAGGATTCTTTTTTTATTCGATAGGGATCAATGCCTGACGATCTTGGTCACAAACTGCTGCCTGCCCCGGGTAAATTCCATCAGGTATATGCCTGCGGGAAGGCCTGCAATGTTGATCTTTTTCCCTGCCGGACCAGTTGCTCCGGCCATTTCATCTGTCTGAATGAGCCTGCCTTGCTGGTCAAACAAACGCACCTCCAGCATTTCTCTTCCCTGGCCGGTATAGGATACAATAAGATGATCGCCGGTGGCGGGGGAAGGGTATAGGGACAGCTGGCTTCCCAATTCCGGCTCAGTGATCCCCGCCCCGGAATGAGCCCCCCCATCGGTGGTTTTCAGCAGCGTACCGCTCGCACCACATATCCAACCCAGGTTTTCATTCAGCATATACACCCTTTTCAGAAAGTCTGAGGTCGGAGTATGTTGCAGTGCCCAGTTGGTTCCGCCATCGGCAGAGTGAAGGATTTTCCCTGTTGAGCTGATCGCCCAGCCTTTGTTGGCATTGATGAAAAAGACGCCAGAGAAGACATCGAATATGCCAGGATCTATACTGTTCCAGGTGATGCCGCTTCCGGTCGATTTCAAAATAGCATTGTTGGTGGTGGCCCAGCCATCCGTCTGATTCAGGAAGAAGATGGAGCTGATCGCACCCGTAGCACCGGTGCTGTGGCTGGTCCAGGTATTCCCTCCGTCTGTTGTACGCAGCACGGTACCATTGGCACCGCTTACCCATCCGTTGTCGTCATCCACAAAGTATACATCAAAGAGGCTTTCGGTGGTACCGGAAGGAAGGTTATACCAGTTGCTGCCGCCATCATTGGTGTATCGGATGCTTCCTGATGCACCTACGGCAAAGCCTATGTCGGCATCCAGAAAGAAAACCTGATTCAAATTCACGCTGGTCCCGGAAGTCTGCTCCGTCCAGCTGGTACCGCCATTGGTCGACTTCAGAATCATTCCGTTGCTGCCGCAGGCAAAGCCCACATTCGCATTCACAAAATGAATCCCGTTCAGGAAAGTCCATTGTCCGGTATTCTGACTCGTCCAGGTATTGCCGCCATCACTGGTCCGAAAAACTTTCCCGTTGGATCCGCAAATCCAGCCGTTGTTGTTGTCTACCCACGACATATCATTGAGTATCTCCATCGTGGAAATACTTTGCTTGACCCAGCCTTCCTGTGCGAGGACAGAAAAAGAAATGATCATTAAAAAGGAAAGGAGTAAGGTTTTCTTCATCACGAACAGGTTTTGGTATAGGGCATTAAAGATAAAAAAAGCTCCGGAATATCGTAATACTCCGGAGCATAATTCACTTGCGGCATTGTGAATTAAAGGGGAATATTCCCGTGCTTTTTGGGTGGATTCTGATCGCGCTTATTGCGGGTCATATCCAGGGCCTGAATAATTTTCTGACGAGTCTGACGGGGATAAATGATTTCATCAATATATCCGAGTTCTGCAGCTTTGTAAGGGCTGGCGAAGGTTTGACGATAATCGTCCACTGCCTTTGCTTTTTCTTCATCACTGAGCTTGTCACGGTAGATGATATTCACGGCCCCATCCGGTCCCATCACCGCAATTTCCGCGGTAGGGTATGCCAGGTTCACATCAGCACCAATGTGCTTGCTCGACATCACATCGTATGCGCCGCCGTATGCTTTGCGGGTAATCAGGGTAACTTTCGGCACATTGGCTTCCGCAAAGGCATAGAGCAGCTTTGCCCCGTGCTTAATGATCCCGCCAAACTCCTGGGCCGTGCCCGGTAGGAATCCGGGGACATCCACGAAAGTTACAAGGGGAATATTGAAGGCATCACAGAAACGCACAAAACGGGCAGCTTTCACCGAACTGTTGATATCCAGTACTCCGGCCAGGTGCGCAGGCTGGTTGGCAACGATACCCACCGACCTGCCATTGAAACGGGCAAAACCAGTGAGGATGTTCTGCGCATAGAGCGGCATAATCTCAAAGAAGTTATGATCATCCACCACCGTGCTTATGATCTCCTTCATATCATAAGGTTTGTTGGGATCAGCCGGAACGACATTCATCAGGCTTTCATCCTCACGATGGATATCGTCCATACAGGGCTTGACCGGGGGGTCTTCCATATTGTTGGACGGCAGGAAGCCAATGAGTTCACGGATCATCATCATTGCCTGTTCATCGTCATCCGCCATCAGATGTGCCACGCCGCTCTTCCCATTATGCGTCTCGGCCCCGCCCAGTTCTTCCTTGCTCACCTCCTCGTGGGTAACGGTCTTGATGACATCCGGACCGGTCACGAACATATAACTGGTGTCTTTCACCATCATAATAAAATCGGTGATGGCGGGAGAATACACCGCTCCCCCGGCACAGGGGCCCAGGATGGCGGAAACTTGAGGGATGACGCCAGAGGCACGCACATTCCGGTAAAAGATATCGGCGTAGCCTGCCAGGCTTTGTACCCCTTCCTGTATTCTTGCCCCTCCACTGTCATTCAATCCGATCACTGGCGCGCCCATCTTCATCGCCAGATCCATAATCTTAACAATCTTATCGGCATTGGCCCGCGAGAGTGAACCACCAAAGACGGTAAAGTCCTGGGCGAAAACATAGACCAGGCGTCCATCGATCTTGCCGTAACCCGTCACAAAACCATCGCCCAGAATCTTGTTCTTGTCCATCCCGAAATCGGAACTGCGATGCTTGACGAATTTATCGAGCTCAGTAAATGTATTGGGATCAAGAAGGTCCTGAATTCTTTCGCGGGCGGTCTTTCGTCCGCTCTGATGGATCTTGTCAATTCTCTCTTGTCCACCGCCCAGCTCAGCTTCGCGGTGCAGGCTTTCCAATTGTTGGTATTTTTCTTCTTCGGATAACATAGCTTCTCAGGTTTATTCGATGATGATGAGGGTTTGATTGCCGTCTACCGTATCGCCTTCATTCACAAAAATCTCTTTCACAATGCCATCGGCTGCTGCCTTGAACTCGCTTTCCATTTTCATTGCAGAGATGATGATGACGGTTTCACCGGCCTGTACCGTCTGTCCCTGTTTCACGGGGATCTTAACCACCTTTCCGGGCATCGGGCTCAGGATGCGGTTGCTACCGGCACCCAGCCCTGATTTTTCACGGGATTCGCGATAGCGGGTTTCTGCATCCACGATCTCCGCTTCATAGCTTTGAAAGAGGGTATTGACCAGGTAATGCTTCGGCTTCTCTGAGGGGATCAACTCAAGGTTATAGGACTTTCCCTTGTACAGAATGCTCCATACGCCTTCCTCCACTTCCACCATATCCAGGTCGTATACCCTGCCATCCACTTCAAAGCGGTAATGTTGCCCGTCGTGGTTGCGCATTTCCACCTTTGCCAGGCGTTTGTTCACTTTTACTTCCATTGACATAGGCTTGGGTTTAATAGCGATTCATAGAAAATTTTCTCCCAAAGGCACGCCAGGGGTTCAGCCGTCCACCCTCAGGTTGGCCAAAAGCAGCCTGTTCCCGCTTATTCAGATGATCCACGTATGCGGTGATGATGGCGAGGTCTTCGCAGGTCCGGTCGCATTCTTCAGAGGTGGTCAGATAGTCCAGGTTCTCATCGATGAAATGGGTATTGTATTTCCCATCCACAAAGGGCTTGGCTTCCATAATGCGTTCGAGGAATTTGATGGAAGTCTTCACCCCGGTAATTTTGTATTCGTACAAGGCCCGTCTCATCCGGGCGATGGCTTCCTCGCGTTGACGTCCCCAGACGATGAGTTTGGAGATCATCGGGTCGTAAAACATCGGGATTTCATAGCCTTCATATACGTACCCATCGTGGCGCACGCCCAGGCCGAGGGGTTCGGTAATATGCCGGATCAGGCCGGGGCTGGGCATAAAATTGCGTGCCGGATCTTCGGCATAGATGCGGCACTCGATGGCGTGACCCTGCTGCCGCAGGTCTTCCTGCACAAAAGGAAGGAGACCACCATTGGCGATGTTAATCTGCTCTTTCACCAGATCCACTCCAACTACGCGCTCGGTGATCGGATGCTCCACCTGGAGTCGCGTATTCATCTCCAGGAAGTAATAATTCAGGGCCTCGTCCACGATAAATTCGATGGTTCCTGCGCCATAATAATTCACAGCACGGGCGGCCGCTACCGCATCGGCCCCCATCTGCATTCTTACTTCCTGCGTCAGAAGGGGCGACGGCGTTTCCTCGATCACTTTCTGGTGGCGCCGCTGCACAGAGCACTCCCTTTCGAAGAGGTGTACAATATTGCCGTGCTGGTCGCCCAGGATCTGGTATTCGATATGATGGGGCGAATCGATATACTTCTCGATATACACCGCATCATCTCCGAATGCTGCTTTGGCTTCAGAACGGGCGGCCCGGATAGCCGAAAGGATCTGGCTGTCTTCTTTAACCAGGCGCATCCCCTTGCCGCCCCCGCCGGCCGAAGCCTTGATCATTACCGGCAAGCCAATTTCCGCAATGGTTTTGAGTGCAGTATCCTCATCGGTGATGGCGGCTTCTGTTCCCGGAACCACAGGTACACCCGCGGCGATCATTGTCTTGCGGGCGGTAATCTTATCCCCCATAGTGCGAATGGCGTATGCATCCGGGCCGATAAAAATGATTCCCTCCTGTGCACAGCGCTCTGCAAAAGCAGCATTTTCTGAAAGGAATCCATAGCCGGGATGGATGGCATCCGCCCCGGTCTTTTTCGCCGCATCGATGATCTTGTCGATGACCAGGTAACTCTCCTGGGAAGGAGAAGGCCCGATGAAGACCGCTTCGTCGGCGTAGCGAACGTGCATTGCTTTGCGGTCGGCTTCCGAGAACACCGCCACGCTTCGGATACCAAGTTCACGACAGGAGCGCATTACCCTGACTGCGATCTCACCCCGGTTGGCTACGAGTACTTTTTTGATCATAGGCTATGAGTGATAAAGAATGGCGACAAATATATGTCAAATGATATATATGTGCAATTAAGAATATTTTGAAATGGCCCGCGATGATGCAATGGCTAAAGGTAATAAACCTGTGGAATAAGTCATATTGAAGAAGTCAGAAGTCATAAGGAGGGAAGGTATGTAAAACCGCTCGGTGAACCTCTGTGCCTCCTTTGAGCCCTCAGTGTAATCATTTGCTTTTCATAGCTTTTCTTACACGGATTTGCACTGAGAAGTCACAGGGTTTCAGTTCAAGTACTCCCACTTTTTTTTAACGCGAAGCCGCAAAGAAAACGCAGAGGGCACGAAGGGGCTTTTCGCTTCCCGCTTCTCGCTTTCTTGCCCTGAGCGTTTACACTGAGCGCTTGCCCTGAGCCTGTCGAAGGGTGTCGAAGGGTAGCGGAAGGGTCGCTTCTCGCTTCCTTTTTCTCCCGCAGATTTCGCAGATGGGAGCAGATTAGTAGGTCAGAAGATCGGTAGGTCAGAAGATCGGTAGGTCAGTAGGTCAGTAGGTCAGTAGGTCAGTAGGTCAGTAGGTCAGAAGATCAGTAGATCAGCAGGTCAGTAGATCAGCAGGTCAGAAGATCAGTAGGTCAGAAGATCAGTAGGTCAGAAGATCAGCAGGTCAGCAGGTCAGCAGGTCAGCAGGTCAAAAGATCAGAAGGATCAGCAGGTCAACCTATATTAGGATTGGACACACTGCCCACTGATCACTGCCCACTGAACACTGCCCACTGCCCACTGCCCACTGCCCACTGATCACTGATCACTGCCCACTTCCCTCCCGATTCACTTCGTTCATCGGGATGAGTTCGACTAGTGGTTTGTTTTCACTTCGCTCACCAAACCACAGTCTCACTTCAACTGCCCACTGACTTACTCCTGCAACATTCCACGGGTAATAGAAAAGAAAGTAAGGTGAGGGTCGAGGCGACGGGCACGGTTGTAATCTGCCAGGGCCGACCAGTAATTACCCAGGGCCCGGTTGACCCGTGCTCGGATGATGTAGGCATTGGTGTATTTCGGATTGACTGCAATCACCTTGTTCAATTCCGGCAAGGCCTGCTCGTGCCGCTCTTCCTTGTACAGGCAATAAGCTTTCAGAAAATGGGCATCCGCATTGCTTTGATCCACCTCCAACAGCTTATCGAGGGTCTGCCTGGCCACCTGATAGTCCCCCTTATTGACACGCTCCATCGCATAGCCCAATAATCCTGCACTGCGCGGGATATCCTGACCTGAACCGGGGAATGAAGAAAAAAAGACCAGAATGAGAAGGGCGATCATCGATTGCATTCTTTCCTGTTTATGAGTAGAGACGATCATAGGGGGATAAAGTTACAGCAATCTGACCTGAATTGAAACAAAAACGGCAAGTAGGGAAAAAGACTTGCTTCATAGGCATTCCTTATCTTTGCCTCTGCCTCAAAATAATTCCAATGGTGCCAATTCCCAATCCGGTCACTTCGCAGAAAGTATATTTCAACGATACCTCGTTTCAGAATCTGATGAAGAAACGCATCTATCACGTGCTGCTGATTTCCAGCGCCTACGATGCCTTCATCCTCGAAGACGATGGACGTGTTGATGAACAGATCTTCAATGAATATGTGGCCCTTAACCTTCGCTATCCCCCGCAATTCATCCAGGCCACCACCGAAGAAGAGTCTTTTGAGATACTCGAAGACCAGAACATCGACCTGATCATTACAATGCTCAGCCCCGAGGACTCCGACACCTTTGAGCTGGCCAAGCGGATCAAGCAGAAATACCCCCGCATACCCATTGTGGTGCTCACCCCTTTCAGCCGGGAAGTTTCCATTAAGGTAAGCCGCGCCGATATGTCGGTGATCGATCACGTCTTTTGCTGGCTCGGCAACACCGATCTCCTGCTGGCCATCATCAAGCTGGTGGAAGATATTATGAATGTAGAGATGGATGTCAGGGAAGTGGGTGTACAGGTGATCATCCTGGTAGAAGACTCCATCCGCTTCTATTCCAGTTATCTACCCAACATCTACAAGATCATCTTCAAGCAATCGAAAGCCTTTATGACGGAAGGATTGAATGAGCATCAGAAAATGCTCAGGATGCGGGGCAGGCCCAAAATCCTGCTTGCTACCTCCTACGAAGAGGCCATTTCGATGTATGAGAAATACAAAGAGAATCTATTGGGCATTATCTCCGACCTGAAATACAAACGCAACGGAACGGATGATCCTGAGGCCGGGCTCAGGCTGTGTCGCAAAGTAAAGCAGGATGATCCTTTTATGCCCATATTGCTTCAGTCCAGCGATGGCCATATGCAGGAAAAGGCCAAGGAACTCGGGGTTGGCTTTATCAACAAAAATTCCAAGACCCTCAGCATTGAGTTGCGGGACTTCATAAGACAGTATTTTGCTTTTGGAGATTTTGTTTTTGTTGATCCGCACAGCAAGCAGGAAGTGGCCAGGGCGGCCGACCTGAAGGCCCTGCAGGAGATCATCTTCCAGCTGCCTGATGAGACACTTCAATACCATATCAGTCGCAACCACCTGAGCAAATGGCTCAATGCAAGGGCTTTGTTTCCGCTGGCCAGGCTTTTCAAGGAGCTCAGGCCTGGAGATTTTCAGGACCTGGATGAAGTCCGCCGCTTCGTTTTCGATGCCATTGCCAATTTCCGCTTCACTAAAGCCCGCGGCGTGATCGCCGAATTCAACCGCGAGCGTTTTGACGAGTACCTGAGCTTTACCCGCATTGGCGATGGCAGCATCGGAGGGAAGGCCAGGGGCATCGCTTTTCTCGACAGCCTGATCAAGCGCAACCGCCTCTTCGACCGCTTCAACAATATCCTCATCTCCACCCCCCGAACAGTCGTATTGTGCACCGACATCTTCGATGAGTTTATGGAAGAGAACAATCTGTATAAGATTGCGCTGCAGGATGCACCGGATGAGGAGATACTCCAGCATTTTGTCAATGCCCGCCTTCCCTTCCGCATTCACGAAGATCTCTACACTTTTATCTCGGTGGTGAACAACCCCATCGCCATCCGCTCTTCCAGCTTGTTAGAAGATAGTCATTATCAGCCATTTGCGGGAATATATTCTACCTATATGATCCCCAATTTCCCCGACAATGAACGCTTGATGATCGTGAACCTGAGCAATGCCATAAAAAGCGTTTATGCGTCTGCCTTTTTCAAATCATCCAAATCTTATATGGCGGCTACTTCCAATGTGATCGACGGAGAGAAAATGGCCATCGTGCTGCAGGAGGTCATCGGCAAACAGTATCAGGATCGGTTCTATCCTACTATTTCCGGGGTGGCCCGTTCCATCAATTTCTATCCAATACATCCTGAGAAACCGGAAGACGGTATTGCAAATGTGGCTCTGGGTTTGGGGAAATACATTGTAGACGGGGGCCAGACCCTTCGCTTTTCTCCACGCTATCCCAGAAAAATATTGCAACTCAGCAGCCCCGATATGGCCCTGCGTGAGACCCAGAAGAGTTTTTATGCCCTGGATCTGAACCCGGAGGCCTTTTCTCCTTGCGTAGATGACGGAAAGAACCTGCTTCAGATCAGGGTGGCTGAGGCGGAAAAAGATGGATCATTGAAACATTTGGCTTCTACATTCGACTTCAATAATAATGTGCTTCGCGACGGAATCCATCACGAAGGAAAGAAACTGATCACCTTCAATAACCTGCTCCAGCATAATGTTTTTCCTTTGGCAGAAATCCTGCAGCTATGCCTGGAAGTAGGACAGAAGGAGATGAATAAGCCCATTGAAATAGAATTTGCAGTGGAATTAAGTCGCAAAGAAGGCCAACCCCAGACTTTTAATCTTTTACAGATCAGGCCGATTGTGGACAATAAAGAATCCATTGATGAATGCATAGAACACGTGGATGAAAAAGACACGGTGATATACTGTCGCACAGCATTGGGCAATGGGATTATGCGCAATATCCGCGATTTGGTTTATGTGAAACCCAGGACTTTTGAGGCTACACACAATCCGGAGATTGCACGCAGGGTAGGTGTTCTGAATGAGCAGTTTCTGAAAAGCGGGAATAATTATATCCTGATCGGGCCGGGGCGCTGGGGTTCCTCCGACCATTGGCTGGGCATTCCCGTTAAATGGCCTCAGATTTCCAATGCCCGGCTGATTGTGGAATCCGGACTGGAGAACTATCGCATTGATCCCAGCCAGGGGACGCACTTCTTCCAGAATCTCACCTCCTTCCGGGTAGGTTATTTCACCATTAATCCATACATCCGTGATGGATTCTATGATTTGTCCTTTTTAGACCAGCAGGAGGCCGTATTTGAAGACGAATACATCCGGCATATCCGGTTTGAGGAAGCCTTGGTGGTCAAGATCGACGGGAAGAAAAATCTGGGAGTGGTTTATAAACCCGGCCGCGATGCGGCTATGGCTCCACAATAACTACGGTTTCCGTTTTCCGGCGGCTGCCATCGTGCTCCAGCAGGATATATGTACCCGGTTCAAGGATACCGAGCGGAACGATGCGCTCATTGCTTTCTCCACATTCTCCATACACCGAATGAGTGAACAAAGTCTCACCTGCCTCATTCACCAGCCTGAATCCGGTCTGGCCGGATTCTCCGAAAAGAATGGGATAGGCAAGCTCAAGCCGCTCACCGGCCTTAAAAATGTAAGCTTTTTCCCTGAATGAGGATTCATCTGTACTCTGGCCAAAAAGGGATGCCGCAGAGCAGAAAAGGATCAGGAAAGCAGTTAATGCAACAGGATTAATGTATGATAAAAGGGGTAAACGCATTTTAAAAGATTCAGGTGGTTCAACTTAGAAATGGTGAAATCGGGTCAAAACTACAATACCATTCATCCATTCCCGCATCTCATCAAGAAAAGGCGTTCTCAGGCAAGTTAATGGCAAGTATGCTGAAAGTGTGTCGAAGAGGGCGCTCCGTATTTATATCCCTTCCCGTGAGTGCTTCAGGATGTTATACAGAAATTCCCGGGCACGGAAGAGTTGGGCTTTGACTGTTCCCAGCGGGAGCTTGAGTTCTGTGGCGATCTCTTCGTAGGAATACTCTTTAAAGTAACGCAATTCGACCAGATGGCGATAGTGGGGTTTCAATCTCTCCACCACCTGGCGCATCAGTTTAATTTTCTGCTCCCGTATAAAAACCTCCTCCGGATCGAGTACCTCGGAAGGCAGGTTCTGGCTGATGTCGTTGCTGTCGTCCTCATTGCCCACCGGCCGGTCGATAGAAAAGGTACGCTGCTTTTTCTTTCGTATAAAATCGATGCAATTATTGGATGCAATTTTAAAGAGCCAGGTTGAGAAAGCGTAGTCGGGGGTATATTGGTGAAGGTTCTTGAAGGCTTTGCCGAATGCTTCTATCGTCAGGTCGTCTGCATCCGTATGATTGTTGGTCATCTTCAGCAGCATAAAATAGAGGCTGTCGCGGTAGTGCTTCATCAACTCAGCGTAGGCAGCCTGGTCACCTGCTCCGATGGCCCTTTGCACCAGTGCATAATCGCGCATTGCTTTTTCTGTAAGATGGCCTACCTCCATTGCCTGGGTTTGTGTATCTTATTGGACAACACCAATATAGGATTAAAAATCAGAAAGAATACCTCGAATAGAGGCGAAATTAACAATAAATTCTTTTCTCTGAGCCGCTGCATTGATTTGCGAAAAACGAAGAGCCAGGAGATCAGGCGCAGGCTGAACAGTCCCAGCGTGTATGCCGGAGCGATTTCCAGCAGCATCAGCAGGACAAAAAGGGCATAGAACAATACGGCACTGAGCCACTCGCCTCCGAGCAGGATTCTGTGCCTGAGGCGATAGTGCCCTCCCGTGGTCAGATGGCGGCGCTTTTGACGGATCCACTGTCCCCAGCGCTCCGCCGGGCGCGACAGGGTGTACGCATCAGGATCCACTTCAATGGCAGTATTCTTTCTATTGGCAACGATATTGATGAAAAGATCATCATCCCCGGATGCCAGCCCATAGTGCTTCTGGAAACCATTCTGCCGGTAAAAATGATCGCGATGATAGGCCAGGTTGCGGCCTACGCCCATATAGGGAAATCCTGCCATAGCCCAGGAAAGGTATCGTGTGGCGGTGATCAGGGTTTCGAAGCGCACAAAGCGGTGGAGCAGGGTGTTTCGAGTGTGGTAAGCCCCAAATCCCAAAACAATGGAAACCTCCTCTGAAAAATGCGACTGCATCTTGCGAAGCCAATGCCTGCTGGCAGGGCGGCAATCCGCATCGGTGAGCAAAAGATGGGGATAGCGCGCCGATTTGATCCCGATGGAAAGAGGGAACTTCTTGCCCCGAAAGAAGTTCAGGTCGGAGTTGACCAGGATATAATTCAGTTGTGGATAATCCTTCGAAAGGTCTTCCAACAGCAGTTCAGTATCATCCTGTGAGCCATCATTGACCACCAGGACTTCAAAAAGCGGATAATCCTGATGAAGGATGAGGGGAAGGTTTTCTTTCAGATTATAATGCTCGTCTTTGGCACATATAACAATAGAGATGGGCAGTTCCTGCTGATTTCCTTCCGGAATCCTGCCCACAGCCAGCCGGCTGTTCAACAGCCAGGTATAGGCCAACTGGATCAGTACCACGAAGAAAAAAGCAGCCAGAAGGACAAGGGCAACAGTATCATACGATTCCGTGAGGAAGGTCATAGAGGGGGCATTGTGACAGGCAAAATTATCCTTTCCCACTTAAGAAGGCCTATCTTTGCTCAAATTTTGCTAACAATGGCTTTTGAAGTTATTCACCGCGACAATGCCTCCGGGGCACGTGCCGGCGTACTGGGCACGGATCACGGCCGGATTGAAACGCCTGTGTTTATGCCTGTCGGCACGGCCGGCACGGTTAAAGCGGTGGATATGCAAATTCTGGAAGAAGACATTAAAAGCCCCCTGATCCTGGGCAACACCTATCATCTTTATCTCCGCCCCGGCCTGGATATCCTGCAAGCCGCAGGCGGCTTGCATCGCTTTAACTCCTGGATGGGTGCACTCCTCACCGACAGTGGTGGCTACCAGGTGTATTCCCTCTCTGCTGTCAGAAAAGTGAAAGAATCGGGGGTGGAATTCCGGTCTCATATCGATGGATCGAAGCATCAGTTCACCCCGGAAAATGTGATGGATACACAGCGCATCATCGGTGCCGACATCATAATGGCTTTTGATGAGTGCACCCCCTGGCCCTGCACCCCTGAGTATGCCGTCGATTCGATGGAGTTGACCCATCGCTGGCTCGACCGATGCCTTACACGCTTCAACGAAACAAGCCCCCATTACGGCCATTCCCAGGCCCTCTTCCCCATTGTCCAGGGAAGCACTTTCCCCGATTTGCGTAAACGCTCCGCAGAATATATCGCATCCAAAGGAGCGGAAGGCAACGCCATAGGAGGACTGAGTGTAGGCGAACCGGCGGAGGAGATGTATGCAATGACCGACCTGGTCTGCCGTATCCTGCCTGCCGACAAGCCCCGCTACCTGATGGGGGTGGGAACCCCGGCCAATATCCTGGAAAGCATTGCCCTTGGTGTGGATATGTTCGATTGTGTGATGCCTACCCGCAATGGACGCAACGGAATGATCTTCACCCGTTACGGCATAATGAATATGAAAAACCGTAAGTGGCAGGATGATTTCAGCCCCCTTGACCCGGGCGGGCCCTCGGATGTGGACGAGCGATATTCCAAAGCATACCTGCGCCACCTTTTTGCCGCCGGAGAGATGCTCGGCCCGATGATCGCCAGCCGCCACAACCTGGCCTTCTACCTCTGGCTGGTCAGGGAAGCCAGAAAGCACATCCTGGATGGAAGCTTTACACAATGGAAAAGCGCAATGCTGCCAAATCTGAATACGCGCCTGTGATGAAAGATGCAGAAAAGCATAAGGCAGGCAAAAAGCCCGGAAATAGTGGCAGAACTGGAAAATGGATTCCTGCTGTACGCATCATCGACCTGTACATCATTAAGAAGTTCCTGGGCACCTTTGTTTATGCCATCGGATTGCTGATCCTGATTGTCATTATTTTCGACCTCAGTGAAAAGGTAGACGATTTCATCGACAGCAAAGCCCCCCTGTTGGAAATCCTGCGCGACTATTACCTGAACTTTGTTCCGTATTTCATTAATCTGTTCAGTCCGCTTTTCACCTTCATCACCGTCGTCTTTTTTACATCCAAACTGGCCGGAAGATCTGAGATCATAGCGATGCTCAGCAGCGGGATGAGCTTTGAACGATTGCTTCGCCCTTATCTCTTCTCTGCCCTGATGCTGGCTGTGCTCTCGTTTTATCTGGCCAATTTCGTCATCCCTACCACCAACCGTACCCTGCTGCAATTTGAGTACACCTACCTGAAATCTCCTCCCACCAACCGCGACAGGGATATTCATATGCAGATCGAACCGGGGAAATTTATTTATGTCGAAAGTTTCAACAGCCGGATGAATATCGGTCATCGCTTCAGCCTGGAAGAAAAAGACAAAGAAGGCCGCTTCCACCTGAAGATGGGAGCAGACCTGATCCGGTGGGACAGCCTGAAGGCCGGCTGGATCCTCGACAACTATTTTATCCGACGCTGGAATGGCTTAACCGAAACATACGAAAGGGGGGCAAAGCTGGATACTACCCTGGCACTGCACCCCTCCGATTTTATCACAGACCGCAAGGATATGATGCTGATGAATTTTCGGGAGTTGCGGCACTTTATCGAGAAACAAACCCTGATAGGCGATGAAAGAGTGCCAGAATATCAGGTAGAAAAACACAAGCGCATCGCCTTTCCTTTTGCTACCCTGGTTTTGACTCTGATAGGTATGGCCATATCCTCGAGGAAGGTAAAAGGAGGCATCGGAATGCATCTGGGTCTGGGCCTTGCATTGAGCTTTTCCTTCATCCTGTTTATGCAAATCAGCACCACCTTTGCGGTATATGGCGGACTGCAAGCCTGGCTGGCAGTATGGCTGCCGAACATCATTTATGGTTTGATCGGCATCTACCTCCTGTATACCGCTCCCAAGTGATCAAATCCTGATCCGTCCTTTCCAGACGAAGACACCAGGGCCGGGGCGGATATCCGGATATCCGTCTTGAAATAAACCGAATACACAACTCCCACTCCCGCTCATCGCGGCATAAAAAGCACCCTTCTCTTTCAGATAGGCAATCCAATTGCCGATCTCCGGCTGAACCTGACAAGCCCATTCCTGAAAATCATTGCGAAAAAAATGTTCCCACTCTGCCTCCGGCGGCAAAGCTGAAGAAGCCTCATAGGCTTGTGCACTGTATTGCCGGATACTGCGGTATGCCAGGGCCGTAGATATCCCTGTCCCGGGTTTGATCAGAATGATATAATATGCTTTTCCCGGAAGGCGGGCGGGAGTCAATCCGTCTCCTATACCGCTTACCCAACACGCAGACTCCTGCAGAAAAAACGGGCAATCACTGCCAAGGCTGAGTGCCAGGGAGTGCATCCTTTCGCTGGAAATCCGAAGTGCATAAGCTTTTTGGAGGAGCCGGAGCATTGCAGAAGCATCTGAGGAACCACCGCCAAGCCCGGCACCCGAAGGAATAGCCTTGTGAAGCCAGATGGCTCCTCCTCCGATCCCAAACTGCTCTTGCATCAGACGGGCTGCCCTGATGACCAGGTTATCTTCCGGATCCCCCTCCGGAATGAGCCCGCTGACCTCAATTTGAAAAGAAATGCCTCCGGGCATAAACTCCAGGGCGTCCTGCAGAGGAAGAGGCAGCATTAAGCTGCTGATGTGATGAAAACCATCAGGACGCCGGCCCAGAATTCGAAGTCCCAGGTTGATTTTTGCTTTCGGAAATAGAATCACTGCAGAGATAAGTAGTATTTTCGCCCAAGATACACACTCTTTAAGAAGCACAGTAAAGGATGCAATTCATCCGCTGAAAAACAACGCAATTGATATGGCTCTGGTAAGTTCCGTGGTTTCCTGGTTAATGAAAAAGCGAATGCATCAGATTGAGCTTTTCATCAAATATCCCCACGATGTGCAATCTGAATGGTTTAAAAAACTCCTGCAAGGAGCAAAAGACACAGAGTGGGGAAAGAAATACGGCTACCAGGATATTAAATCAGTAAAAGAATACAGAGACAGGGTTCCAGTCAGCGATTACGATGCCTTAAAGCCCTTTATCGAGCGCATCCGGAAAGGAGAGCAAAAAGTGCTATGGGGCACGGATATCCGTTGGTTTGCCAAATCATCCGGGACCACCAGTGACAAGAGTAAGTTCATCCCGCTGAGCCAGGAGTCGCTGGAAGAATGTCATTACAAGGGAGGCAAAGATCTGCTTTCTATATACTGCAACAATTTTCCGGAAACCGAAATCTTTGATGGCAAGGGCCTGGCAATGGGGGGCAGCCACCAGATCTGCGAAATGAATAATGATATTTTTTACGGTGACCTCAGCGCCATTCTGATGCAGAACCTGCCATACTGGGCTGAGTTTATGCGTACTCCGGATTTATCTATCGCCCTGATGAATGAATGGGAAGAAAAGATAGAAAAAATGGCAGTGGTCACCAGCCGGCATAATGTAACCAGCATTTCGGGTGTTCCTTCCTGGGTTCTCCTCTTGCTCAACCGCATCCTTGAAAAATCAGGAAATACCGATATCAAGGAGATATGGCCATCCCTGGAGGTGTTTTTTCACGGTGGTGTCAGCTTTGAGCCTTACAGAGAGCAATATCGCGAGATCATTTCCGGCCCTTTGAATTATGTGGAAACCTATAATGCTTCAGAGGGATTTTTTGGTATTCAGGATCGCCTCAATGCCAGGGATATGCTTTTAATGCTGGATTATGGGATTTACTATGAATTCATCCCTGTGGAGGCAATGGATGAGACAGACCCGCCCTGTCTGAGCCTGGATGAGGTTGAAGAAGGTAGAAATTATGCCCTGGTGATTTCCACCAACGGAGGGCTTTGGAGGTACCTTATTGGGGATACCATCAAGTTTACCAGCCTGCATCCATACCGGATCCGTATCACAGGCCGAACAAAGAACTTCATCAATGCAGTGGGAGAAGAGGTCATCATTGAGAATGCAGAAAATGCACTCAGCTCGGCCTGCAGAAAAACCGGGGCCGTGATCAGTGAATATACCGCCGGACCTGTCCATCCGCCCAAAGGAACAGTGTATCATCGATGGCTGATTGAATTCGAACACCCGCCTGAGAACCTGGCTTTTTTTGCTGAAACCTTTGACAATGCCTTGAAAGCAGCCAATTCCGACTATGAGGCCAAAAGGTACCGGAATATGATCCTGGATCCCCCTGATATCCAATCTATGCCCAAAGGAACCTTCTATCGGTGGCTGAAATCAAAAGGAAAACTGGGAGGGCAGCATAAAGTTCCCAGATTATCAAATAACCTGAAGATCATTGCCGAAATATGGGATCAGCAAAGCTGAGCGGGAATTCTTCTTATCTTTGGTCTTCATCAGAAAACTCCTCACCCTATGCACATAGCCATTGCCGGGAATATCGGTTCCGGAAAAACAACCCTGAGCGGACTGCTGGCCAAGCATTTTGGATGGCAACCCCACTATGAAGACGTTGAATCCAATCCTTATCTCCATAGCTTCTATGAAGATATGCAGCGCTGGTCATTTAATCTGCAAATCTATTTTCTCAACAGCCGCTTCCGGCAGATTGTGGAGATCAGAGACTCAGGAAAAACCGTAGTACAGGACCGCACCATATACGAGGATGCCTACATCTTTGCACCCAACCTGCACGAACTGAACCTGATGTCAACCCGCGACTTTGATAACTATTTATCTCTCTTTGAGCTGATGAGTAGCTTTATTCAACCTCCCGACCTGTTGATCTACCTCAAAGCCAGCGTCCCTACACTGGTGAAACAAATCCAGCAGCGAGGAAGGGTATATGAAGAATCGATCCGGCTCGACTATCTCAAGAATCTCAACGAACGCTACGAAAAATGGATCGGAGGATATACCGCCGGCAAATTACTGATCTTTGATGTAGACAAGATCAATATCCCTGAATCCCGCGAAGACCTGGGGATGGTCCTGGAGAAAGTCTCCGCGGAAATCCACGGATTATTCTGAGCCTGTGAAACAATGAAGAGGAGCCAGAAGAGCGTCCTGGGAATTATTCCTGCCCGCTACGATTCAACCCGCCTGCCCGGTAAACCCCTGGCAATGATTGGGTCCCGTTCAATGGTAATGCGTGTGTATGCACAAGCCCTGCAGGCAAGAAACCTGGATCACCTTTATGTGGCCACCGACGATGTACGCATACTCCGGCACGTCACCGAGGCTGGCGGAAAGGCGCTGATGACCCGAAAAACACACCCCAGCGGAACTTCCCGTTGTCTGGAAGCCCTTGAGCAACTGGAACAGCAAGGCAACCATATCTTTGATGTGGTGATCAATATCCAGGGCGATGAGCCTTTCCTGGATCCGGGCGAGATCGAAAAACTCATTGCAGCGTATGAGCAGGGATTTGAAGGCATCGCCAGCCTGTGCACCCCAATACGGGAAGAGACTGAGCTTTTTAATCCCAATGTGGTCAAGGTAGTATTGGATGCACAAGGAAAAGCCCTCTACTTCAGTCGCCAACCCATACCCTACCTCACAGGAAGGGAAACAAAGGAATGGGCCTCTGCGGGATTATACCGCAGACACATAGGTGTTTATGCCTTTTCCGTCCTGAGTTTACGGCAAACCGCAAGCCTGCAACCCGACCGGAACGAAATGGCCGAGTCTCTGGAACAACTGCGATGGCTGGCAGCCGGAATTCCCATCAGGATGCTGGAAAGCGAAAGCCTGAGTCAGGGCATCGACTGTGAGCAAGACCTGGCCAGAGCCAGGAAAAGAGTGGAAACAGAAGAATGAAAGAGATCATCACATATATCCACTATCTGCTCCACGAGGAAGGCAAGGCCGTGCTGCCTGAGCTTGGTACCCTCAGCGCACATTACCAACCAGCAGCAGCTGACCTTACCAAAGGCCGATTCACCCCCCCCGCACATCGCCTTCAATTCAATGATATACTGGAAGATGCCTCAACAACAATACGACAGATTTCCACCCTCGCGGCAAAGCAGGAAAAACAGGTCAAGCAAGCACTGGAAGAATATGCCCGTAAACTGAAAAACGAGCTGGAACACGAAGGTGTGGCAGTGCTGGATGGATTGGGGAAGCTGCGTCAGAACAGAAGTGGCCAGCTCCGCTTCGAAGCTGATCCCGAATTCAATAGCCAGGGAAATGCATTCGGTCTGGAAACCTTTCAGCTCAGCAAACCATCTCCCAAAGCTGCTGAACAGAAAAAAACGATGTCTGCCCTGGCAAAGGAGGCCAAACAACCAAAGTCAGCCGCACCTTCAAAAGAAAAAAAGGAAAGAAAAACCGGCACGGCAATGTTGACCGTGCTTACCAGTCTGATTATCCTCGCTTTATCCGCATACCTGGGCTATGCCTTTTTCTTCGACCCTCCCGCCCACATCAGCCGATATATGACCCCCCTGCCATTACCGGAAAAAGAAGCGTTTGCCCCCACCTTCGACAGCACTGAACGAACCAGGGATGAGGTATCCCTCTCACGGGTGGATTCCATTCCCCGGGCTGAGGACAGCTTCAGGGCATCGTCCGCTTCCATTCCGACTCCCATCACAGACAGCATCGTCGACCGGCAAGTCGAGGCGGAACCAGAGAAAATGAGGGAGGAAGGTAAGATAGAGAAGTATTTCGTGGTGGCAGGGCTGTTCAAAACGGACAAAGGCGTTAGCCAAACTATACGACAGCTGAATGACAAAGGATACCCGGCAAAGGTTTTTCGTACCAATGCACGGGGAATACATTACGTTTGTTATGCCGCTTACCCCGACAAAGCAAGCGCTGAAGAAGCCCTGCAGAAAATCAGGGAATCGGAAGATCAACAGGCCTGGATTTGGCCGCAAAACCATTAATTCATTCAGAGTGGGAAAAAAGAGGAAACTGCAGCGATTCGCGGAAAACAAGACCTTTCCCCATTTGTTTCAGCTTACCTACCAGGAAAGCCTGAAAGGTTTTTCTTTACAGGGGAACTGGAAAAACACATTTTTTGGAAACCAGTCACCACTGGTCCTGGAACTGGGATGCGGAAAAGGAGACTATACTGTTGGGCTGGCAGGAATAGAATCTGCAAAGAATTATATCGGAATCGACATCAAAGGGGCCAGATTATGGCGCGGAGCGAAAACGGTAGAAGAAAGCGGAATGACCAATGTCGCCTTTATCCGCACCCGCATAGAACTTATTGAAAGATTCTTCGGGGCCGAAGAAGTGGATGAAATATGGATCACTTTTCCTGACCCTCATCCAAGGAACAGCCGTGCAAAAAAAAGACTGACACACCCTGCTTTTCTGAACCGCTACCGCCAGCTGCTTGCTCCGAAACACGCTATCCACCTGAAAACCGATAACCCCGAACTCTATCACTTTACCCTTAATACCCTCAGATACAACGGACTGGAGCCCGAAGTTGCCATTTCCGACCTTTACCACAGCAGTTACACCGGACTGGCTGCAGGCATTCAGACTTTCTACGAACAACGATGGCTGGAAGAGGGCCGGACTATACACTATCTGAAATTCTGCCTGGATGTGAGCAAGCAAGTGCACGTTTTTGAAGAGCAAGCAGGTGAAAACTGAACAGGCATCCTTTTTTGAGCGGGTATATGCCGTCGTCCGGAGAATCCCTGCAGGACGGGTGAGTACGTATGGAGCCATCGCCCGCTTCCTTGGCAGTGGCAGATCAGCACGTATGGTGGGCTGGGCGATGAATCAATCGCACACGGCATACCCTCACATCCCGGCTCACAGAGTGGTGAACCGCAACGGTATGCTGAGCGGAAAACACCACTTTGGCGGGCCGGCCATAATGCAGGAACTCCTGGAAAGCGAAGGCATCAGGATAAAGAATGATTGCATAGAGGATTTTTCCCGCCATTTCTGGGATCCCGCAGCTCATTCCGGGCTAAAGCCAGGCAAGGGCTAATCCGCATTGATGAAGGCTTATTTTTTCCCGATTTTCCTGCCCCCTTTCAAAAAATCTGCGTAACATTGTGGCTTGATCAATGTGTTATTTATATAGATTCTAAATAAAAATAAGCCTGGTAATGTCATATACACAGGAACAGATTGTAAAAGCATTATCGACAGTCGTGTACAAACCTGCCGGGAAGGATATTGTGAGCAACGGAATGGTGGAGGGCTTATGGACAGAAGGGAACAAAGTAGGTTTTACCCTGGTTTTCCGCCAGCCTGATGATCCGCATTTGCGGCAGATCAAGCAGGAGTGCATCAAAGCATTGCTGATCAATGTGGATGCAATGGTGGATTTGAAAGACAACATCAAAGTCAGGATCAACCAACAGGCCGAATCGGCGGGGGTACTTCCGGGTGTGCGCAATATTATCGCTGTTGCTTCAGGAAAAGGCGGGGTGGGAAAATCCACCGTTGCTGCAAACCTTGCCGTAGCGCTTGCCAATACAGGAGCCCGCACCGGACTGGTGGATGCCGACATATACGGGCCATCTATGCCTTTGATGTTTGGATTGACGGATGCCCGTCCTACGGCTGATGAGGTGGATGGGAGAACCCGCATTCACCCGCTTGAGAAATACGGGGTTAAATTGCTTTCCATTGGCTTCTTTGTTGACCCCGACCAGGCATTGATCTGGCGTGGTCCAATGGCTTCCAACGCCCTGACTCAACTCTTCAATGATGCAGAGTGGGGCGAGCTGGATTACCTGGTGGTGGACCTTCCTCCCGGGACCGGAGACATACACCTGACTTTGGTTCAGCAGATCCCGGTTACCGGAGTGGCCATCGTTACCACGCCCCAGGAAGTGGCGGTTGCCGATGCCCGCAAGGCCATCGGGATGTTCAACCAGAAGAACATCCGCGTGCCCATCCTGGGGATAGTGGAAAATATGTCCTGGTTCACCCCGGCAGAGCTTCCCGACAGCAAGTATTATCTCTTCGGCAAAGAAGGGGGAAAGAAACTGGCCACAATTGCAGGCATTCCTTTGCTGGGTGAGATACCGCTGGTACAGGGTATTATGGATGCCGGAGATCAGGGCAAACCGGTGGCCACCGATACCGAAGGCCCTTTGCGCGCTGCATTTGATGCCCTGGCAGCCAATGTAATCCGCGAAGTGGAAAAGCGCAATGTACGGATGGCGCCCACCGAAACCGTAAAAATGGATCCCAATGCACCGGGTTGCACAACAGATTAAGACCTGAATACATCAATACTAACCATAATGGCAAGCAGCGAAGAATTGACTTTGAAAGTAAAGAACGTCATCGAACAGATCCGGCCTTTCCTGCAGGCTGACGGCGGTGACATTGCCTTTGTTGAAATCACCGAAGACAACATTGTGAATGTGGAATTGCAGGGCGCTTGCGGCTCCTGCCCCTACAGTCAGATGACCTTGAAAAACGGAGTGGAAGAGGCTGTCAGGAAGGCCATTCCGGAGATTGTGGCCGTAGAAGCGATCTGATCATTCAGAGAGATAACGTGCCACAATAGGCATCCGGCGACCCATCCCGAATGCCTTGGGTGACACCCTGAGAATGGGTGGCGTCTGATGACGTTTATATTCATTCGTGTTCACCAGGCGCAGCACCTTTTTCACCACCTGGGCATCAAAACCGGCAGCGACTATTGCCTTGGGTCCCTGCCTTTTTTCAATATAGGCATACAGGATCTGATCCAGCAGTGCATAGTCCGGAAGGCTGTCGCTGTCCTTCTGGTCGGGGCGTAGTTCAGCCGAAGGGGGTTTATGGATGCTGGAATAGGGAATAATCTCCTCCTCACGGTTGATCCATTCCGACAGGCGGTACACATCGGTCTTGTACACATCTCCCAATACGCTCAAACCTCCGCACATATCCCCATAGAGCGTTCCGTAACCCACTGCAGCTTCGCTCTTATTGGAAGTATTCAGAAGGATGTATCCAAATTTATTGGAAAGGGCCATCAGGATAATGGCACGGGCACGGGCCTGGATGTTCTCTTCCGTCACATCAAAGGATTTATCTTCAAAGTGAGGGGCCATTGTTTCGAGGAAGGCGGCATAAGTTTGATGGATGGGAACCATCTTCCAGGGCGAGCCCAGGTTCTCCGCCAGGGATTTTGCATCTGCCACCGAATGATCACTGCTGAAGGGAGACGGCATCAATACGCCCAGCACATTTTCAGGCCCCAGGGCACGGGCAGCCAGCACCATCGTCAGTGCTGAATCGATGCCCCCGGACAGGCCCAGGATGGCCTTGCGGAAGCCCAGCTTCTCAAAATAGTTCCGAATCCCCATCACCAGGGCATCGTGCAAGCACTCCATCGGAGCTATACAGGCAGGCAATTCAGGGCTCTCAGCCCCCCTGACTACCTCATCCAGGCTAAAGACCCTGAGGTCCTCTTCAAAATACTTCATCACTGCAAAAACTTCCCCTGTGGGGCCGACGACCATCGATCCGCCATCAAACAGCAATTCCGTTTGTGCGCCTACGTGATTAACATAAAAGACCGGAAGCCCGTACTTGCTCGCATTGCGCTGCATAACCGATATTCGTTCTTCTGCCTTATCAAGGCTGAAGGGAGAGGCCGCGATATTGATGATCATATCCGGTTGCCGGGCAAACAGCTTATCCATTGGCCAGAGGGGGTAGAGGGGGTCATCTCCTATGTCCCAGATATCCTCACAGATAGTCAAAGCAATTCTTTTACCCTGAAATTCAATTAAATGAAAATCTCTATTGGGTTCAAAATACCGGTATTCGTCAAAAACATCATAATTCGGTAAAAGGGTTTTATGCCTGGCCTCTGCTATTTTGCCTTCCTTCAGAAGAAGTGCGGAATTCAAAAGATTCTTCCCCTCGATACGGGGATTCTTTGTCGGGCTTCCGATTATGGCAGCAATGCCGTGGCAGGCTTTGGCAATGTCAAGGCTGGCCTTATGGCAGCGTTCGATGAAGTCGTCAAACTCCAGAAAATCGCGGGGAGGATAGCCGCTGGTGATTAACTCAGCGAAAACAACCAGCTCTGCACCCTCTTGTTTAGCTGCTTGTATAGCATCAATGATGGCCTTGGTATTACCTGGGAAATTGCCGATGTGGACATTGATCTGCGCCAGCGCAATGTGCATAATGGAGAAGCTTTAGCTGAATCAGAAGATGATGCCCAGGCTGACTTCAATCAAGTTGGAAATGGCATTCTCCTCTTTCTGGGTATCGATCGAATTCTTTCCCTTCAAGACGTCCGTAAAACCATTATTAAAGGCGAATCCTGCACTCAAAGCTGTGCTGCCTCCCAGGCTGTATTCCGCTCCAATCCCGATCAGCATTCCAGCCCGGAAAAAAGAAACCTCCTTCTGAATATCCACATCATCGGATTTAATCTTTCCTCCGGTAGTCGATCCCGCATAGTCAAACTCATCATTGGCTTTGGCGGAAAGGTTAAAGCCTGTGGTAAACCCGAACTGCCCATAAAAAGTAAGGTAGCCAATCTCATTGGTGCGCATCCGGATGCTCAGGGGCAACTGGAGGTATTGGGTCTTATACCTGCGAAGCAGGACTCCTTCAAGGGGCAGATCATCGGTCTCATTGATCCGCATCTGGTGCGGGTAACGCAGCTTTCCCCCGGTAGTCATAATATCCAGACCGGTGGCAAAGGTATAATTGGTAGCAATGCGAAATTCTGTGGAGAATCCATAATTGATATTCAGCAAAGAACCTTCCGAGGTATAGCCCAGGGCATCCGGCTTCATCCATCCGATCAGGGGGGAAAAATGCAATCCGAAGTGAAAAGGCCGGTCAACCTGACTGAAGAGGTTCATACCGAGAAAACCGGTAAGTAGGCCAAGTAGAAGGATGCGTTTCATATTGATTCATTTTTTTGTTCCACACAGGAAATATGTCCAAAAGTAAGAAATCTAAGCACTGAAACCATTTTTATATGCGTATTTGTATCCCCCGCAGCACTTCGGCGTATAAGGCAATATGATATGAACATATAATTGTTATCTTTTTTACTTTCAGGCAGATAAAACCTTTTAATTCAATCAACATCTTTACCTTTGCAATAAAAGCAGACCAGGGGAAGCATTGTATACCGACCCGGGCCGGGCTTCGTTAGGCAACGAATGAAAAATAAAAAAGGAAATATCCGGATGCACTTTCCTCTTCTGCCTGGGGTTGTCCTGCTGATGGCCTTCGGCCTGTTTGCCCGGGTCGAAACGCTTCAGGCTCAGAATATCCCTGCAGTTACGCTGGGGCCGAAGCTGGGAATCAATTCATCGGTACTTTATACAGACATAAACTACTACAAAGAAAGCGAGGCCCTGGGTTACAAAGGCGGCCTGTTTTTTCGTTTTGCCAATCGTTCCCGCGTGTATTTGCAGCCCGAAGCCTATTTCGACCTTAAAGGCGGCAACTTTTCCTATGATATCGGAGAAACAGACCCTTATACTCCCTCGCTGAAATCGCTGAAGGATGCAAGACTTACGGTTCGTTTGCAGACTGTAGACTTCCCTCTGCTTGTCGGGCTGAAAGTTTTGGATCTGTTCGGATTCAACTTCCGGGTGATGGCCGGGCCGGTGGCGTCGTATATTATTGAGGAAGACGTGAGCCTCACGGCCGGGGGAGAGGATCAGACCTTCCGCCTTCCGGATAAATTATATGCCGATGCTATCTGGAGTATGCAGGCCGGGGGCGGAATGGATATAATGAGGTTTACCGTGGATTTCAGATACGAGTTCGGAATCAACAATATTTCCAATGTCAGCACGGCGGTCACCCGCACTTATCTGTACAATCTGAGTGTTGGACTAAAACTGCTTTAGTGAGAAAAATGAGTATAAGATTGAAGCGATACAGGAGCCTTTGGTTCCTGGTTTTTTTTATTCCCTGTCTCTCGGGCTGCCATTCAGAAAAGGATGCACGTATACCTGAAGTAGGTCAACTGAAAGTTGAAAATGTCCCTGTGCATCGCTATGGGAATGCCCTGTTTTCCATCCCTCTTGATTCTTTCGCAGAGAGACTGGCTGAAATCCAGGATGAGTTCCGGTTTTTTCTGGATGGAGATATTGAAGACAGCTTGAACATCCTTCGTCTGAAACAATTTGTAAGCGATCCATTCATACGGGAGATCGCCGCTGAGGTCGGCAAAAAGTATGAGACATTGGACGGTCTCGCCGACAGTCTGTCGATGATGATGGCCCACTACAAACATCATTTCCCGGAAGCAGAGATCCCAAAGGTATATACATACATCAGTGGCCTCCACTACGAGAATCCGGTTCAGTATTTCGATGAGGCTTTAATCATCGGGCTGGATATGTATCTCGGACCGGAGGCTCCCTACTATGCCCATATCGGAATGCCACGCTTCTTTGCCGAGCGATGCAGTCCGTCCCATATCCTGCCACACTCTGCCCTTGAAATCTCGCGAAGCCATAATGCTGAACCTGAGAAAGAGGATTTCATCAGCAAGATGTTCTTTGACGGAAAGCAGACCTATTTTGCCGGTATGTTGCTGCCTGGCGTAGCGGAAAACCTCTTGTTGAATTACAGCCCTGCACAGTATCAATGGTGCCTGGAGAATGAGAAAAAGCTCTGGGCCTTCTTGGTGAGCAATGAATATCTCTACTCAACCGACCAGGCGCTGATCAACCGCTTCAGGCAGGATGGCCCCTTCACCCACGCTTTCGGGAGTGAAAGCCCGCCACGACTCGCAACCTTTACAGGCTGGAGAATGGTTTCTTCATATATGAAAAACAATCCGAATGTAAGCCTTCCGGATTTGATGCAAGAGACAGACGCACACCGGGTATTCAGGGAATCCGCTTACAAGCCGCGCTAAGATTATTCTTCGTCTTCCAGGCGGTCGAGCACCGCCTGCTTCTCTTCATTACTCATTGCCGCCCAACGCGACACCTCATCAGCGGTGCGGCCGCATCCTATACAGACCATTTCCGTATCCAGTATGCAAATATTCTGACAGGGAGAAGGAACTTCCATTTTAAGAGCAATAACCTTTATGCGCGGTTTTGGTTCAAAGACAAGATCCCTCCGCACCAGACTGAATTATTCCGGATGAAGCACACCCTCTTGGAAACGATACACCTGATCGGCCAGGCTGAGTGCCTGATTGTCGTGGCTAATCAGCAGTACGGCAGGTTGATATGGGAGTTTCTCCAAACGGGAAAGTAAATCTGAGATCATCGCCTGATCCAGATGATTGGTTGGCTCATCCAGGATCATCAGGCCCGGCCGGCGAATGAGGGCCCTGGCCAAAGCAATGCGTTGCTTCTCCCCACCCGATAAACGGACCCCGTCTTCCCCTACTTCGGTCTCAATCCCTTGCGGCAAATCGTCCGTTACTGCATCCACCCCCGCTACCCCACAAGCCTCAGCCAAGGCCTGGCTATCGCATTCTTCATTTCCATAGAGGATGTTCTCCCGAATACTGCCGTTAAAAATAAGCGGATGTTGCATCACCCACCCCACCGAACGGCGAAGGACCATCATATCCAGCCCATCGTAGGCCTTTCCGTCAAGCTGCAAACTGCCCTCATCCGGACGATAAAAGCCCAGGATAAGATGAATGAGGGTTGTTTTGCCGCTCCCGTTGGCCCCAACGATCGCAATCTTCCGGCCACGCCTGATATTCAGGTCCACCCCTTTCAGGATTGCTTTATCTCCATAAGAAAACCATAGATTCCGTATCCACAGTTCTTCCCTGAAAATATGCGGGTCACTCCCCTGATAGGGGTGATGGTCGGCACTGGAGGAGAGTGCGTATAAGGTTTGAAGAGAGGCATTGCCTGCCAGTACATCAGGGAAAGAGGTAGTGATAAAAGTGGCGTGGCGGTTCAGAAAACTGGCTGCGAGATAAAAAGCAATGAAATCTCCCAGCGTCATAGCATCGGTAGAAACGGCTATGCCCCCCAGGACAATAATCAGAATGCCCGACAAACCAGTCAACATTTCTTGTATCTGTGCATTGAGGGCATAAATAGAGGCCATCTGACCCGTTTCCTCCTTAAGGAGGCTTGCCACCGCTGATTGACGTTTCATCTCCTCTTCCCGCGCCGATTGGGCCTGGGTAAGATCCATATATCTCAGCACAAAATTCATCCCTTTGCTGAACTGTTCGAACGCCCGCTGAAAGCGAACCACCTTCTGACTGATCTTGCGGCCCATTATTCTGTTGGCAAGCAGAATGAAAGGGATCAGTGCCAGAATAGCCAGCAGCAGCCAGAAATTCAGAATCGCCAGGAGAATACAAAGGGCCAGACAGATTATTGCTGAAGGGAAAATCCGGCTGATGAGGGCATTGCTGAGCTGGGTGAGACGCTCGGTATCCTGTACAATGCGTGCGTGCAGGAGTCGGGGATCCTCCCGTGTATGAAAAGCGCGGGGAAGGGAATACATCCGGTCGATCAGCCGATATCTGATTCGGAAAATGGCCTCATTGATCACCTTGATGTTGATATTCCTCAGCCATACCGCACTTGCCGCGTTGGCCAGACGCAAAAGGAGAATGATGAGTCCGATGGCGACAAGTTGGTCAATCCTCCCCTTAGGGATGGCATCATCGAAAGCATATTTTACCAGCCAGATCGCAGGAACAATCAGCAATACCTGGGCAGCGCTGCCCAGCGCTGTCAGGCTGAGCCGGCGGTACATCCCCCGGAAAAACCCAAGAAAGAACAACCAGGAATCCCGGTGAAAGAAGGGGCCCTGTGCTTGCGCCTTTGCTGCATTCGATTGGGTAGCTGTGTCCATCGATCTCCGTATCAATTGGAAGGGGCTAATGTAGCCATTTTCTTCAGAGGCAAATACAGTATGATACTTCCGGCTTTCCGCAATCAGTCGAATGTTCGCGCAGCGCTTTACAAAGGAAATTCTTTCAATGGAAGGATGAAATGCCAACAGGAAAATACCGAAGCATATTTAGAATAAATCTAACTTATATGCAGACCGAAAAAAACCCAAAATGAATAGAATTACTTTCCTAACTTGCTGCAGTCTTGATATCGACCATTCCGGACAGGCTCATTCCGCAAGAAAACAAACATTAAATATCAGCATCGTACTTCCTCCCTGAGGAAGCTACCCTTGATAGTGTTTTGTTGTGCTGTTGAAGCGCTGTGCGTGAAGAACCGGATCAAACCTATTTGACTTTTACCAACCAAAAGCTTTCAGCGAGATGAAAAAAACCATCCATTTCATTATCCTTGCGATCTTGTGGGCACCCTTACTTTGGGCGCAGTCACCCCAGGGATTTAACTATCAGGCTGTGGCAAGAGATGCCAATGGGGCCATACTGCCCAACCAGAGCATCAGCCTTCGCTTCACACTGCTTCAGGGCAGCATTAGTGGCACAGCGGTGTACAGCGAAACCCAATCCGCCACCACCAATGATTACGGACTGGCGGGCCTGGTTATAGGCAACGGCATTGTATTGGGCGGGAGTTTCTCCGCCATCGATTGGTCTGCCGGGCCCTATTATATTCAGGTGGAGATTGATCCGGCCGGGGGAAGCAATTACTTTGTTTCCGGCTCTTCCCAGCTGCTTTCTGTCCCTTATGCACTTTACGCAGAAACGGCCAATGTGCCCGGCGTTCCCGGGCCGGAGGGGCCGACAGGGGCCGATGGAGCTACTGGACCACAAGGGCCGCAAGGGCCTAAAGGAGATACCGGGGATATGGGACCTGTCGGACCGCAGGGGCCACAAGGCATCCAGGGGCCTGCCGGGGCGGATGGAGCTACCGGACCACAAGGTCCGCAAGGGCCTAAGGGAGATACCGGGGATACCGGACCCATTGGACCGCAGGGGCCACAAGGCATCCAGGGGCCTGCCGGGGCGGATGGAGCTACCGGACCACAAGGTCCGCAAGGGCCTAAGGGAGATACCGGGGATACCGGACCCATTGGAGCGCAGGGGCCACAAGGCATCCAGGGGCCTGCCGGAGCGGATGGAGCTGCCGGTCCACAAGGACCACAAGGGCCTAAGGGAGACACCGGCGATACCGGACCCATTGGAGCGCAGGGGCCACAAGGCATCCAGGGTCCTGCCGGGGCGGATGGAGCTACCGGTCCACAAGGGCCGCAAGGGCCTAAGGGAGATACCGGGGATACCGGACCCATTGGAGCGCAGGGGCCACAAGGCATCCAGGGTCCTGCCGGAGCGGATGGAGCTACCGGTCCACAAGGGCCTAAGGGAGACACCGGCGATACCGGACCGCAGGGTCCACAAGGCATACAGGGTCCTGCCGGAGCGGATGGAGCTACCGGTCCACAAGGGCCTAAGGGAGACACCGGCGATACCGGACCGCAGGGTCCACAAGGCATCCAGGGTCCCGCCGGGGCAGATGGAGCTACCGGACCACAAGGTCCGCAAGGGCCTAAAGGAGATACCGGCGATACCGGACCCATTGGAGCGCAGGGGCCACAGGGAATTCAAGGACCTGCTGGGGCGGACGGAGCCACCGGCCCACAGGGCCCACAGGGACCTAAGGGAGACACCGGTGATACCGGGCCGGTCGGACCGCAAGGGCCACAAGGCATCCAGGGGCCTGCCGGAGCGGATGGAGCTACCGGCCCACAGGGCCCGCAGGGACCTAAGGGAGACACCGGGGATACCGGACCCATTGGAGCGCAGGGGCCACAAGGCATCCAGGGGCCTGCCGGGGCGGACGGAGCGACCGGTCCTCAGGGACCGCAAGGCCTCCAGGGGGACCCAGGGCCTGCCGGCCCGCTGATGGCCGGAAGCCCGGGGCAGACCATCCGCTATGCGGATACCTCCTGGGTGGCCGACTCATTCCTCATCAATACCGGTTCAAGGATAGGGATAGGAACTGTCCAGCCTGCCGCCCTCCTGCATACCCAGGGAGATGGCACAGGGGATGGGAATGTGCTCTTCCAAGGTACATACAAAGGATTGAGTGCGGGAAACCCGCCGGCCTCAGGAGGCGGCACCCGTATGATGTGGTATCCCGACAAAGCGGCCTTAAGGGCCGGTTACGTATCCGGTGCACAATGGGATAAGGACAGCATTGGAGGGTATTCGTTTGCTTCTGGGAAGGATAACCAGGCCCAAGGACTTCATTCTTCTGCAATGGGCTTAAGTAATAGAGCAGCCGGAATGCAGTCTAATACCTGGGGGGAGAGTAATTTGGCCAGTGCATCAAATTCCACTGCCTGGGGTTCGCTCACCGAGGCCAGCGGTCAGTACGCTACAGCCTGGGGTTATAGTAATAATGCTTCAGGAAATGGTTCCACAGTCTGGGGTTCGCACAACGAAGCCACTGGTAGCAATTCTACAGCTTTAGGTCAACTATCGGTTGCTTCAGGCTATGCGAGTTTCGTCAACGGTTGGTATAATACGGCACCATCCTTCGCTGAAACGGTAATCGGGCAATTCAATCATACCTATACCCCGGCAGGCACAGACACCTGGCAAAGCACCGACCGGGTATTCAGTATCGGAATTGGCACTTCCAACGCTCAAAGGAAGAATGCGATGACAGTGCTCAAGAGTGGAGACATCGGGATCGGAACCGCCTATCCTTCCGCACACTTGCACGTTTTTGAAACTGCAACAGGTGGCGGAAATGTCCTGTTCACGGGATTGGTTAAACCAAGCAATCCGGGGAACCCCCCTGTAACTGGGGCCGGTACGCGGCTGATGTGGTATCCCGACAAGGCCGCCTTCCGCGCTGGCTACGTAGAGTCTACACAATGGGATAAAGCGAACATCGGCAGACACTCCGTGGCTGCCGGACTGAATGTCATTGCCAGTGGAGAGGTAGCTGTGTCACTTGGTTCAGTAAATACAGCCAGTGGAAACTGGTCCACTGCTTTTGGGTCATCCAATAATGCCACTGGCAATTATAGTACGGCTACCGGAAATTATTCCACCGCAAGCGGGAGGTATTCCTTTGCGGCTGGATACTATTCATCTGCGCCCTCCGCCTACGAAGTAGCGGTAGGTACTCTGAATGAAATCTATTCCCCGGTGAGCACTACCTCTTACAGTGCCACCGACCGCTTATTTGTGGTAGGGAATGGCATAAGTTCTTCCAATCGCTCTAATGCATTGACAATATTGAAGAACGGCAACATTGGCATTGGGATCAGTAATCCCGGAAACAACAGGCTATATGTGAAGCATTCGAGCGGAAATCCCACCGCCTTCTTCGAAAACAACCACATCAATGGCATTGGTGTGAAAGTTGAAACGAGTTCCTCCGATGGCACCTTGCTCGTATCCCAGAAAGGTACCGGGTATTCCCTCCGCTGCGACAACTGGACCCCTTCCTGGCACGTGGCCTTCATCGTCAAAGGCGACAATGTGGGCATCGGTACTTCCACCCCCGCCTATCAATTGCAACTCACCACCAACTCTGCTGCAAAGCCTGTTTCCAGTTCCTGGACCATCGCTTCCGACATCCGACTGAAGGATGTCAGCGGAAACTACGAGAAGGGCCTGGCGGAACTGCTTCAGCTCCAGCCCATCATCTTCCGTTATAAGGCCGACAACCCCCTGGATATTAAAGAAACCGAAGCAGATGCCTATGGATTCAGTGCCCAGGAGGTACAAGCAGTATTTCCCGAAGCAGTGGGCGAAAAAAATGGCTATCTTAACCTTGATATGCATCCGCTCCTGGTAGCCCAGGTGAATGCCCTCCGTGAACTGAATGAAAAAATCGTGGCGCAGCAGAAAATCATTGATGCCCTTGCGGAAGAAGTTCAAAGACTGAAAGCATCTGCGGCCCATTAAAACCGGAAAAATGAAAACTGTCCGCCATCTATTCCTGATCCTGATGCTCTCCTGCGCTGCCTTGCCACTGCGAAGTCAGCAACTGACGGGTTCGGCTGGATCTCAGGGTATCAGCGCCGGCATCCACCTGAGTTGGTCGCTGGGCGAACCCCTGACCCAGACCCTGCAGGGACCATCCAATGTCATTACCCAGGGCTTCCAACAACCCTGGGAAAGATACCGCCTCTTCGGAACCCTCACCTACGCCAATGCCTATGGCACTCCCCTGCCCGATTTCAGCCTGGAGGCAATGCCCCCGGGAGGCAGCACCGCCGCCATAACAAGGACCGATCCCCAAAGCCGTTTTTTCTGGTATGGGCTGGATGCAGGTTCATACGTTTTCGATGGACATAGCAGCGTCCTCCCCGGCTCCATCAATGCCACCGATGCTTTGCTGGTGATGCGGCATTTCACCCAATATATACAGCTGAACGGCATTCACCTGAGAGCCGCCGATGTGAACGCCTCCGGAGCCGTCAATGCCACCGATGCCCTGGACATCTGCCGCTTCTTTGTGGATTCCATCACCAGCTTTCCCGCCGGCACCTGGCTGGTGAGCCCCGACACCCTCCAGCTTGGCGTGAACACCCAGCAGCATAACCTGGAAGCACTTTGCTATGGGGATGTCAACGCCTCTTTTATCCCTCCCGGGCTTCCCAAACAGGCTGTGCAACTCAGGGAAGAAGGGCAGATGCTGCTCCCCGAGCGTAAAGAAATCCTCATTCCTGTGCAGGCAGATGAAGCAATGGAAATCGGGGCTTATAGCCTGGCCCTTTATGAAAGCTCCGGCCTGCTGGATATCAAAGAGGTCGCTTCAAGCCTCCCGGAAGGAAAGTTGTTGTGGAAAAAAGAAGGGAACACCCTCCGCCTGACCTGGATGGGGGTGACGGCCCACAGGGTGGAAAAAGGAGATCCGCTCTTCCTGATCAGGGCAGGTCTAAGGAATGGGAATGACTGGCTGGACAAGGATATCGCCTTTATCGCCTCCGATGGATCAGAGCTGTGCGACGGAGAGGCCACCCCCTATGAAGCGGTAGCACTGTCTATCCCCGCTATCAAAGTCGATCTCCTGCCCGATCATTTCCTGGCAGGAGATATCTATCCCAATCCTGCCACAGATATCCTCCATATCCGCCTGGCCCTGCCCTGTAACTCCCGCATAGCCCTAAGCGTTACAGACCTGCGGGGAAGCCTTTTATATGCCACTACCACCGACAGACTGGATGAAGGCAGTCACGAATTGGAAGTTAAAGTGGATCAACTGGCCACCGGATCCTATCTGCTTCAGATGGAGATGCTGGATCAGTGCCAGGGCAGACTCGTACGCAAGTTTGTACTGATGCAAAACCGTTAAAACAGCGCAGGTAAACAGAAAGAGAAAAAACACCTCTCTTTTCTTCCGTTCTCAACCCCCTTAAACGTCTATATCATTGCAAGAGGCAATGATATGCTGGTAAAGACATACGGAAGCACCCTGGTGGGGATCAGTGCGGTGGTGATCACCGTAGAAGTAAATATCGATAAGGGAGTACAATTCTTTCTGGTTGGCCTGCCCGACAGCGCAGTAAAAGAAAGCCACCAGCGCATCGAATCCGCGGTGCGGGTGAATGGCTTTGAATATCCCGGAAAGAAGATCGTGATCAATATGGCCCCTGCCGATCTGCGCAAGGAAGGCTCTTCCTACGACCTGACCATCGCCGTGGGCATCCTGGCGGCATCGGGACAGATTCCTGCGGATCAACTGGAAGACTTCCTTATTCTGGGGGAGCTTTCGCTGGACGGCACCCTGAAACCCATACGGGGAGCCTTGCCTATGGCCATTGAAGCACGCAAGGCCGGTTTTAAAGGATTTATCCTGCCGGAAGAGAATGCCCGGGAAGCCGCCATCGTCCAGGACCTGGATGTTTACGGGATGAATAACCTGAAACAGGTAGGGGAATTCCTGATAGGCGAATTAAAAGCAGCGCCGGTAAAAATCGATGTCAGGGCCGAATTCTTTTCCCAGTCCAGTCATTTTGAATTTGATTTCCAGGAGGTGAAGGGACAGGAGAGCATCAAGCGTGCCCTGGAAGTGGCGGCAGCCGGCGGCCACAATGTGATTCTCATTGGCTCTCCCGGGGCGGGGAAGACAATGCTGGCCCGTCGCCTTCCCACCATCCTACCTCCCTTAAGCCTGAAAGAAGCCCTGGAAACCACCAAGATCCATTCTGTCGCAGGAAAAATGCAGCGACTGAGTGCGTTGGTCACGGCCCGTCCCTTTCGTGCTCCCCACCATACCATCAGTGATGTGGCCCTGGTGGGGGGCGGCAGCAATCCCAAGCCTGGTGAAATCTCCCTGGCCCACAACGGCGTCCTTTTTTTGGATGAGCTCCCGGAATTCAAGCGCAGTGTGCTGGAAGTGCTGCGGCAGCCGCTTGAGGACCGCATCATCACCATTTCACGGGCCCGTTTCAGCGTGGACTATCCTTCCAGCTTTATGCTGGTGGCGGCGATGAACCCCTGTCCCTGCGGCTTCTACAATCATCCGCATACGGAATGTGTCTGCGGGCCGGGGATTGTGCAACGCTACCTGAACCGCATTTCCGGGCCGCTGATGGACCGCATCGACCTGCACGTGGAGGTGGTGCCAGTGGATTTACAGGCGCTATCGGCAGCGCCCACCGGCGAAAGCAGTGACAGCATCCGCGAAAGGGTGATGCTGGCCCGCCGGATCCAGGAAGCGCGCTACAGTGAGGATGAGGGCATCCATTGCAATGCCCAGATGTGGCCCAGGCATTTGCAAACATATTGCAGGATAGATGAAACGGGCCGGGTCTTGCTGAACCGGGCGATGGAACGCCTGAACCTGAGTGCCCGGGCCTACGACCGGATACTAAAAGTGTCGCGCACCATTGCCGACCTGGACGGGGAGGAGAAGATCCTGCCGCAGCATTTGGCGGAGGCGATTAATTACCGGAGCCTTGATCGGGAGCGTTGGGGAGAATAGAATAGTAACAAATACCGCTAAGACACTAAGTTCACTAAGGAGCACTAAGTATTATTGCTGGCAAGATTTTCTTAGTGAATCTGCGTGTTATAAGTGTCTTAGTGTTAACTGTGTCGAAATGTACAAAACCAGGAAGCAGATCAACGACTTAGCTTATAAGATTGTAGACGCAGCTATAGAGGCTCATAAACAGCTTGGCCCGGGACTACTGGAATCGATCTATGACGTTTGCTTGGTCGAAGAAATTATAAGCCGTAGGTTAAAGGTGGCCTCACAACCTTCATTTGAGGTTAATTATAAAGGAAGGTCATTAGGTAAGCTACTTCGTTCCGATCTGGTAGTTGAGGATACAGTCATTGTTGAGATAAAGGCCGTAGAAATGATGATTCCTTTGTATGAGGCACAGCTATTGTCCTACCTAAAACTAACCGGCTTACCGAAAGGATTATTGATCAACTTCAACACACCCAATATCACAGGCTCTCTTGTTCCTATGGTGACGGAGGCTTTTCGCTTACTGCCGGAGGATTGAAAGAAAAACCACTTAGACACTAAGTTCACTAAGGAGCACTAAGTATTATTGCTGGCAAGATTTTCTTAGTGAATCTAAGTGCTCTAAGTGTCTTAGTGTTAAATGTGTCTCTACGTAACAACTCGCCAAAGTCAGAGTAGCAGCACTGCTGGATATTATTCCGCTTTCGCCTGAACTACAAACGTTTAATTGAATATTGCATTTTGGCAGGCATAGCCGACGCACAACGGAGAAATTACAAAATGCACGACGAAGACCCAGCTGACGTACAGCCATCTTATTACTGTATAGAAACTTTACATTCCACCCCTTTTCTATCCAAACATCTCCCGAAAAAGAAGCATTTCGGAGTTTTCTCAATTAGCGTAAAAAACTAACAACCAGATCAATAACACAGCTCGTGTTGAAACCTGCAACAGGTGTAAGGATACTTTACATCCCATCCAAAAGCCCGGCCATCCAAGGCATTCATTCTCTTATCCTCATAAGGTGTTGAATACATAAACACTTATTCTGATGACAATTTCACCGGGAACTTTGCAAATGCCAGATAATAAGACTGATACAACTTTGGTATCCTTGTTGCTTACACTTTTGCAACACTAAATACCCCCGATTATGAAAACCAAACTGATTCTCGTCATCGCAGCTATGCTGCTTTTATCTTCAGGCGGCAAGCTCCTTGCACAAACTACCGGAGAAACGAAAGATACTCCCTCCAAAGCAACAGAGATAGCCTGCACACCGGAGCTTATCCCCCTGGCCCGGGTCTGGATCCAAGCGTATAATAATACAGCCCCTGCGCAGCAGGTATCCGTGAAGGAAGTGACAAGGGAAGACTTCCTTGCACAGCCCGATGCAGGCATCGGACTGTTGCGTGCCGGTGCAGTCACCAACTCAGCACCATCTCCGGCCTGGAAAATGGTCGTTGCCCGAAACATCATTGTCCCGATTATCAATGAGATGCATCCCTTGAGTGCAGAGATAGCTTCCAAAGGTGTCTCTTCAGCTTCTCTGGCTAATACCCTGAAAGAGAATGGGGAAAGCAATTGGGGAAGTCTCCTCGGGAGTGAGCAGGATGCCCCGCTAAAGCTCTATATTCAGGAAGGCGAGGAAGTCAGGGCTCAATTTGAGCGATTCCTGAATGAAGAAGGTATTTCATTTGCCAGTATTGGCACCGGAAGCGCGCAGGACATCATCCGACACGTACAGGAAGATCCCCTGGCCATCGGTTTCTGCAATGCCGCCTTCTTACAGGGGACAGGGGAAACCGGTCTTCAGCCCGGACTTTTCCTGCTACCCATCGATAAGAACGGCAACGGTCAGATCGATCCGGTGGAGGATATTTATGAGGATTTTGCCTCACTCCAGAGAGGCGTTTGGATCGGTAAATATCCCCGGGCCTTATGCGAAAACATCTATGTGGTGGGCAGCGCCCTCCCCATCGACGATGCCAGCCAGGATTTCCTCAAATGGGTGATGGCCGAAGGACAGCAATATGTCAACTCTCAGGGGTATGCCGGCATATTAAGCATTGAGCGCAATGCAAACCTCGCGCAACTCCGGCCCGCTGAATTGATGGACGCAGCACCCCAAAGGAGCGCTTCCCTGCCACTGATCCTGGGTGCGATCCTGATACTCGGCATCGCTGCAGGTATCGGATTACGCGCTTTTATGCGGAAAGCCTCTCCGAAAAAAGAGGCTTTGGCCGGAGTGTATGCCCCATCGCAAAACCCTTTGGATGAGAAAGCAATCCAGGTATTGGAGGGACTGTACTATGACAGCTCACACACCTGGGCATTCAGGGAAAAGAACGGATGGGTCAGTGTGGGCCTGGATGATTTTATGCAACACCTGGTCGGCCCCATCACAAGGATACAGATGAAGAATGCCGGGGAGTCGGTAAAAAAAGGAGAGGTATTGTTCTCTCTCATTCAATCAGGGAAACAACTGAGCATCTACTCCCCCCTCAGCGGCACCATCAGGAAACAAAATGAAATGCTGTCCAGGAACGCTGCTGCAGTGAATACATCCCCGTATTCGGAAGGCTGGGTGTACCAGATTGAACCCAGCCATTGGCTGAAAGATGCGCCATTGCTCATAGCAGCTGAAAAATTCAGAAACACCCTGTCCGATGAGTTCTCCCGGGTGAAGGACGTGCTGGCCGCCTCCCTCAAGCCCGGCTCCCTGGAAAATGCATATGTCCACCTGCAGGATGGAGGTGTCCTGAAAGATGGTGTCCTGTCCGAACTCAGTCCTGAGGTTTGGGCCGACTTCCAATCCCACTTTCTCGACCAGCGCAAATAGTGGCAGACATTCCGGATCACCGGATCCACATAAATCCTTCATCCAAAAAACACAACAATATGGACATTAATCGAAGAAATTTCTTCAGGGTGATGGGCGTCACGGGGGCTTCCCTTGCCCTGGGTTCTGCCGTCAAGGCCTCGCCCGAAAGCAAGGACGACACGGAGTTTTACGGCATCCTTTACGATTCAACGCGATGCATCGGATGTTACAACTGTGAATACGAATGTGCCACCGCCAACGAGCTCCCTGAACCTGTAAGCCCCGAAAACGACACCGACATCCGCAAACCGGACGAAACCTGGCGGACCGTCGTCAACGGCTACGAGACCTCCAAGGGCAAGGTGTATGTCAAGGTACAATGTATGCATTGCAGTCAACCGGCCTGCGCAGCAGCCTGTCTTACCCAGGCGATGTACAAAACCAAGGAAGGACCGGTGATCTGGAAGGGTGACAAGTGTATGGGATGCAGGTACTGTATGGTATCCTGCCCCTACGACAGTCCGAAGTTCGAATACTTGAGCGCCAACCCTAAAATCAATAAATGCACGATGTGCTTCGAAACCAAAGTGCAAAAGGGAGAAGTGCCCGCCTGTGTGGAGATGTGCTCCGGCGATGCCCTAACTTTCGGCACCCGTCGGGAATTGATCAAAGAGGCACGCAGGAGGATCGCTGAACAACCCGATGTCTATTACGACCAGATCTATGGCGAAAACGAAGCCGGAGGTACCGGCTGGCTATACCTTTCCCCTGTGCCTTTTGAGGAACTCGGCATAAGAACAAATCTTCAGAAATCGTCCTACCCTGCCCTGACCAAGGGATTTCTTTACAGTGTGCCCACGGTGTTCATCGCCGCGCCCGCACTATTGCTCGGTATCCAGCAAGCCACCAAGAAGAACAATGCAACACAGGAGGAAGACGATGAATAAGACCATAGCCATACCCAAAGACAACGATGGCACACCCTTGGGGAAGTTCCTGCTCGAACAACTGAAACCCAAAGGGAAAATATTCACGCCATTCAACATAATCTCTGTCCCGGTCATCCTGCTCGGAACGGTACTGATTGTTTACCGCTTTATGTATGGGTTAGGCTCCATCTCAAATCTGAGCCAGGAAGTGCCGTGGGGACTGTGGAAAGGTTTCAACGTGGTAACAGGCGTTGCTTTCGCCGGGGGTGCCTACGTGATCACCTTTATGGTGTATATCCTGAATATCAGGAAATATCATTCCATTGTGCGGGTTACCGTGCTCAACGGCTTCCTGGCTTACGTTTTCTATGCCGGGGCTTTGCTCCTCGACCTTGGACGTCCCTGGAACGTGATCAATCCCATCATCGGGAACAGCTTTGGGGTGAGTTCCGTCCTCTTTCTGGTGGCCTGGCATTTCCTGCTGTATATGATCGCCCAGCTCATCGAATTCTCGCCGGCCATCGCTGAATGGCTGGGTGCGCGCAGGGCTCGCAAGATCCTGTCAGGAATGACCCTCGCGGCAGTGATCCTCGGGATAACCTTGTCTATGTTGCACCAGTCCGGATTGGGCGCCCTCTTCCTGATGGCCAAAGAAAAGATTCACCCACTCTGGTATAATGAATTCATCCCCGTCCTTTTCCTGGTTTCCAGCGTGTTTGCGGGCCTTTCTATGGTCATCTTCGAAGGCTCCATCAGCCAGAAGGTTTTCTTTCATCAGATCACGCCAAAGCATCGGGAAGAACATAAAAGCATCGTGTACAGCCTGTCGAAAATATGCACAGGTGCCCTGTTTGTCTATTTCTTTATGCAGCTGGTGGTGTTTATCCACGGCAAGCATTGGGATCAGATCGCGACGCCTATGGGGTATTGGTACCTCCTGGAAATGATCGGTTTTGTTTTGATCCCGATGCTCCTCTTCTACTACAGCTCCAGGAAAAGTAATCTTCTGATCATCAGGATCGCTGCAATCTTCACAATGCTTGGGGTGATTCTTAATCGCCTCAATGTAACGGTGATCGGTTTCAGGTGGGATATGGATATTCAGTACTTCCCTTCCTGGCAGGAGTTTGTGGTCACGCTCACGGTATTGTTTACAGAAATCTGGATTTTCCGCTGGGTCATCAACCGCTTGCCGGTGCTGCGGGAATCTCCCTCCTGGGCCAAAGAAGAACACTGATGCACAATCAACGAACGGAATCAATCACATAAAAATTCAATACAATGGATGGTTTTACTTATTATAACATATTCGATACCAAGGGTATGGAATATATCGTGATCATCGCTTTCCTGCTATTGCTCATCCCTTTCTGGTTGATGCTGACCAGGAAAGAAGAAGTCAAGCGTCAGATCAGGGCGGTATTGGGCATCTTGACCCCCGGCATCCTGAAAGTCCCCCAGGGTGTTTTCCACAGCCCTCAGCATACCTGGACCTATCTGGAACGTTCAGGAAAAGCAAGGATCGGCCTGGATGACCTGCTGCTGCACATCACTGGCGAGGTTAGCCTTCAATTTCACAAACAGGAAGGGGAAAAGGTACAAAAGGGAGATCTTGTGGCAGAGATCACCCAGGACGGCAAAACCCTGAATGTGTATTCCCCTATCTCAGGGAAAATCGTCAGCGCGAATGCCGGAATCCAATCAGATGGAGATTTGCTCACTACAGATCCATATGGGAAAGGTTGGATGTACAAGCTGGTGCCCTCTGCCTGGAAAGAAGAAGTTTCCGCATATTACCTTGCCGGGGAGGCCAATGCCTGGCTCGAAGACGAGATTGTGCGGTATAAAGATTTCCTTGCCGTGAATCTGAGTGGTTCGCAAAAGCAAGGCCTGCAAGCGATTTTGCAGGATGGAGGGGAATTGATGGATCACTCACTCTCTTCTATGCCAGGCGAGGTCTGGCAATCCTTTGAAAAGGAATTTCTCCACCCTGGCCGATAGCACTTTCCAATATGACACATAATACTGATCAGCAATATTTTGCAAGGATAACGCCAGCCCTATTAAGATGGGGTTGGCGTTTGACTTATGGAATGGAAGGATGGGATATGTCAGAATTATTTGCTGGGATTATCAAGAGGAAGGTAAAAATAATAGCTTTGTACAAATATCACATTAAATTCAATTGATTGCGTTCAAACTAATTGATATGTAGATTGTTAAATATGACTTTTTCTTAAAAATCTTCATCCTCTTCAATGTGCTGACAATATGAACCCGGCAGGCAATCAGAAAGAAAAAAAACGCGTGACTCCTGTCTATACAAAGTTCAATGCGTTCAGAAGATCCATTTTCGGACGGGTGGTGCTGATCATTGCCGTCCTTTCTGTTTTTATGTACGCTTCATACGGCTTCATTTTCAAATCTGTCTATGAGAAATACCTGAATACTGTGATCCTCGAGAGCGGGAGCAATATAGGTTCTTTGGTGGAGGGAACCCTGTATCATTCAATGCTTGAAAATGACAAGAAGTCGCTGCAAAACATCCTTGACGTCATTCATACACTCCCCGGGATTGAAGATGTTACAATGTATGATGGGGATAATGACCTCGTCTTTGCCAGCTTTGATTATGATGAGGAAAAATACACAAGGGCAAACTGCAAGGGCTGTCATACTGACCTCGATGTGATGTTCCCTGGAAACGAGAAATCATACAAGATCATCACTCCGGAAGATGAATGTATGATGAACAGTTGCCAGAGCGGGCAGCGTCAGCTGATGATACGTTCCCCCATCCTCAATTCTTCCACCTGCTATATGAGTTCCTGCCACGCGCATAAGAAAGAAGATGTGGTGCTGGGTTCTCTCATCATCAGGGTTCCGTTGGAAGACCTTGACGAAGCGGTAGGTGAGTCCACAATGCAGTTTTATCTTTTAGTCACCCTGGTAACCCTGCTTGTCGTTTCCCTGTTGATCCTGATTACCAAAAGGCAAATCAAGAAGCCCCTCAATGAACTGATAAAAGCCAGTGTGGCCGTTTCGAATGGTGACCGCAATACCAGGGTGGAAATACGCCCAGATCAGCTGGACGATATAATGATGGTATCCCTGGCTTTCAACGATATGTTGGACAATCTGCAAACAGCCACCACAGAATTGGAAAACTGGTCGCAGCAACTGGAGTATAAAGTTCAGAAGAAGTCCGAAGAACTGGGGGCAGCCCAGAATGAACTCATCACCATTGAACGCCTTGCTTCGCTGGGCAAGCTGTCCAGCTCGGTCGCCCACGAGATAAATAATCCCCTGGCAGGAATATTGGTATATACAAAGCTGGTTTACAAACAGTTGAACAATCCCGAGCTGACTGAAGAAAAGCGGAATCAGATGCTCAGGTATCTGCATTTGATAGAAACGGAGACCAAACGTTGTGGGGACATTGTGAAAGGGCTGCTGGATTTTTCGAAAAAAGACAAGGATAATTTCGAACCAAGAAATTTACACGTCCTTATGGCGGAAACCCACGAGTTGATGATGCATACGATGAAGATCGCAGACATCAGTTTCCGGACCGAACCGACCGCAGCACAGGACTTAATCTACTGCAGCCCCAACCAGATCAAGCAATGTTGTATGGCGTTGCTGGTCAATGCAACCGAAGCGGTGGGGGAAAATGGGGAGATTGTGGTAAGAACATCCAACCCTGATCCTGACAGCATTAAGATTGAGTTAAGCGACAATGGGATTGGGATATCTCAGGAAGACATTCCGCACATTTTCGAGCCCTTTTTCTCAACCAAGCAGGAAGCCCACGGAATTGGGCTCGGACTGTCGATCACGCACGGAATCATTCAAAACCATAACGGGAAAATCTCGGTGACATCAGAGCTGGGTTTGGGAACGACCATATCCATTGTTTTTCCATTGGTTAAAACATAAGGAGGTATTATGATGGAAAAGAAGATATCCATTCTTGTGGTTGATGACGAAGAAAGCGTACGCGATTCCCTGAGTAACTGGTTTATGGAAGATGGTTATGAGGTTGCCTGCGCCGAAAATGCCAAGGTAGCCCTTTCCATCCTCCAGAACCGGGACTACGGCATTGTGCTTGCCGATTTGAAAATGCCGGGGATGGATGGGCTGGAGATGCTGCGCAGGATCAAGGCATTGAACAACGAGGCCATCGTGATCGTAATGACAGCCTTTGCCACAGTAGATACGGCGGTGAAAGCCTTGAAGGATGGGGCATACGACTACATTACCAAGCCTTTCGACCCTGATGACCTCTCCCATCTTATTCGCAATGCTTCACGACAGCTTGCCCTCAGCCACGAAAACGAAACCCTGAAACACAGGGTGGACACCCTGGAGAACGTGGAGGACCTGATCGGTAAAAGTGAGGCCATCAGAAAAGTCCTCAGCATCGTGGAGAGCGTGGCACAAAGCAATTCCTCTGTCATCATTACCGGGGAGAGTGGTACGGGCAAAGAGCTAATTGCCAAGGCTATACACAGCAACTCACCCCGCAGGTACTATCCTATGGTGAGTGTACATTGCGGGGCCCTGACGGAGAGCCTGCTGGAAAGCGAACTGTTCGGGCACGAGAAAGGGGCCTTTACCGGTGCCATCTATAATCGCAAGGGCAGGTTTGAAATGGCCGACAGCGGAACCATCTTCCTGGACGAGATCGCAACCATCTCCGTAAAAATGCAAGTGGAACTGCTGCGTGTGCTCGAAACCAAATGCTTTACACGGGTGGGAGGCAATAAGGAGATATCTTCCGATTTCAGGATTATCTGCGCCACCAACCGCGACCTTAAAAACCTGGTGGAAAAAGGAGAATTTCGGGAAGATTTGTACTACCGCCTGAATGTGGTGAACATTCACGTGCCCCCCTTGCGCGAGCGCGTGGATGATATTCCGATGCTGACAGATTACTTCATCCGCAAATACTGCACTTCGATGAACAGGCCGCTAGTCAGCATCGATCCTTCTGCATTGAAACGCCTGATGGAGTATTCCTTCCCGGGAAACATCCGCGAACTGGAAAATATGATCGAAAGGGCCATTGTGATCGGTAACGGAAAAAAAATCAGCCTGAAAGACCTGCCATTGTCCCAAAGTGAGGTGGATTTGGAGATAACAACGGAAAGTCTGAATGAGTTTGAAAAAGCATTCATTCGCCAAATCCTGGGCAAGTATAAATGGAACATTTCCAGATCTGCCCAGGCCCTGAAAGTGGACCGTGTTACGCTTTACAATAAAATCAAAAAATACGGTCTCAAATCGCCCGGTAAAAACAAATAGCCCATCGTCCTGCGGTATCACCCAGACGCTGGTAAAACGGATGACAAAAAAATGGGATGGCCTGTGGGATTCTTAAGAGGAAATGGCCCTGGCCTGACAGCATCGCAGTATGGAGCGTAACACCATCGTCCTCTACTCATTCGCCCACTTCTCCAGAGAACTCCTTGAGACGCTCTCAGAGGCAGTTAAGTTTGAGTACCACTGCCAGGTTAAAACCCGCGAGGTCTATTTAGATCTCACTGAGTACTTCGATCCAAAGCGTCGGCAGTACAATGGGGACAGCCTGCTCAAATGGGTGGATGCGATGCACACGGCCGGGAGTGTCAAGCTGGTTGGCTTGTTCAATGTGGATATATTCATCCCGATTCTGACATATATTTTCGGGCAGGCCCAGTTCGGGGGTCGCACGGCCATTGCTTCAGTATATCGCCTGAAGAATGAGCGTTATGGTATGAAGAATGGCGAACAGATTGTGATCGAGCGCTTTACCAAAGAAGTGATCCACGAATTGGGGCATACCTTCGGGCTCGCGCATTGTTATGACCCGCATTGTGTGATGCGTTCGAGCACTTATGTGGAAGACATTGACCAGAAAGACCGGGGCTTATGCAAAAAGTGCCAGTCCCTGGCAGGATTGGACCGACTGACTCCCCCCTTGTAACAGTGTGGAGTTTGAAGGATGAGTGTGAACCTCAGCAAGAGCATAGAGCAAGAGCATACAGTTTCCACACTCTTGCTGTATGCTGTTGCTCTTGCATAAAACACATAAACTTAGGAAGTTCAGGGTCCGTAGCGTGGACGCTACGGCATCAGAGCTCTTACTTTTTCACCAGCACCCTACTGGCAAATAAGCCATTGCTGGCCTGGATCTTGATCAGATACTGTCCGGCGGAAAGCTGATTAACATCCAACTGTATTTGATGATCACCTACTGGAAAGGATTTCTCCAAATTGCGCTCGATTAGCTTACCCTGCAGGTTGTAGATTTCGAACGAAATTCTTTCGTTTTGGAGAAGGCTGATTTTCAAGTTGATTATATTCGAAGCAGGATTTGGCCAGATTGAAGACACTTTAAACGCTTCTGAAACCGGAGATAGCTCTGTGATGCCTATTGACGCGCTGGAACAAGTTTGAGTTTTTGCGACATACACAGCAGGGATGCCGCTCCTTCCATCCGACCAAACCGAATAAGTGTAACAGCCGCGCTTTACAGAAGAATTGTAATCACCATAAAAGCCACTTCCTGCAAAAGTAGAAGGAACACTTGAGATATTCACCACTGTGTCAAAACTAGCTCCGAAATCGCTTGATTCAGCTAAATAGTAATTTGATTCCCCTGAGATCTTATCGATGGTGTACCAACTAATGGCAACAAGGCCGCTATCGGCAGCAACAGTGGGGAAAAAGTGAAAGACATCAATCGAATCCACCAAAAAATTACCAAACTCAAAAGGAGGCGAAAAACTCTGACCCCAATTGTTAGAATATGAAAAATATGCCTTAGAGATGTTAGAGACTGAGTCAACTAAATCTGTCCATACAATGTATACGTTATTGCCATCCACAGCCAAACTGGGTGCTGCGTTTTCCCGATTATGCACTACAATATTAGAAGAAACTATCTGGTTTGGAAATAATAACCCCCCGGTAGCTACCTGAACGGGAGGGCTGAATGTTTGCCCTCCATCATTGGATACGGTATGATAAATAAAGCCTTCGCCAACATCACTGGTTAAATAAGCACAAGAAAGATGAACACGACCATTTTGGTCCACCTTCAAATTTACAAATTGTGAGTACTCTCCATTGAGGCCAAGGGGAATAGCCGTAACAACATTAATCGTATCAAACGCATTAGAATTAGCAGCTTTGGTTAAGACAATTTGACCAGCTTGCGTGGTCAGCGCGCCCCCAAAATATATCGCACTGAGGTATAAATTTCCGTCATAAAGCCCCCCGGAATTATCTACTTCCATCCATTCACGGTCTAGTAAGTCTGCCGAAAACAGATTACGCCCACCGTAAACTCTGTGCACATTGAGCGGAGGTACGATAAAACTGCTGCCGGTATCAATGGAATAAACAAAAAGCATATCTGCGATAGCATTTACAACAGTGCCGTGAGCATAGATATAAGTCAAATAAAGCGTGCCATCTTCATCAAATGCCGAATAGGGTCACCCCAGCCAAATATATAATCACCAGGAAAAACCTGATCCAGGGCCGCTTCTGAGTCAAAGCTGCTTTGAGTCCAACTAGCTCCTGCATCGGTAGAGATGAAAACCGGAAAACCCTGACCAGACATATAGGCTAAAGCCAGAATATTCGGGTTTGTAGGATGAATGACAATATGCGGTTCTGCTCCATCGCCGAACAGCGATTCAGATTTGTTTTGTAAACTGTCGGTAGACCGCTGCTTGGCAGCCTCAAGATATTCTTCCATTGCCGCAATATCTTCAGCCGTGGCCTTACCCTCATACTGTTTGATCATAAAGTTCCGGATGGTGGTATCACGAACCTTTTCATCCAAAAAATCATACATAGGAAAAGAGGCTTGCCCCCATATTTGACAGGTAAGAAAGAGTAGCCCGATGACTAAACCAGAAAGCTTTGAACTTTTCATAAGATTACAAGTAAAGTTTGATAACGACAAACATACACTTCTCTTAGAAAGTTCAGTAGTAAATAAATATTCATTGTTGTTGGCTTTCAGTGGCTTGTATTCAGGAATCGACAGCCCTTTGTAAAATCGTTTTGGTGGCAGCCATCTTCGATTAAGGCGATCTTTCGTTCACAACTCTCAATCAAGCTGTATTCCGCAGAGCTTGTTTATGATAAGCATAAAACATTGCTAAACAGAGTTATACAGCTTTGACCAGGTACAGGTCGACCTGAATGGATTATCTGAAGGGGTGCATATCCTCACGCTAAACGACCGTCTTGGCAAAAGCACACATAAGAAAGTGATCATCCGTTAGGAAAGCTTAACATAGGAACTTACACTACACAGAACGACAGGTCATTTTGAAGAAGGCCAGAGGCCGACTGAGAGATGGCCTGTCTTTTTTCAAGGCTAGGCAGTAGCGTTTTAGGCTTTGTAACACTCTACCCTGGACTTCAGGCTGAAGATGCGCGCGAGCTGGAATCCGGAGGATGCTTCCTAAAAACCCCTCCACACTGCACCTTTACCCTGAGGCTCTCGAAGGGTCAAACTCAGCAAGAGCATAGAGCAAGAGCATACAGTTTCCACACTCTTGCTGTATGCTGTTGCTCTTGCCTGCCCGCCGGCAAGCGGGCTCTTGCATTAAACACATAAACCAGCGAATTGCTTGAATAAAGTCCCCTTGAGGGTGGAAACAGGGGGGGTGTTGCGCAGGCGCCGACAGCTTGATCACTGCACACTCACCAGACCCATTGAGGCCTCAATAGGGTATTTACCCAATGAAGCTTACCTTTGCACCGCAAAAAACCACCTTACAATGGATTTTTCTTTCACCCAGATCGTCAACACCACCCTTATCCTTTTTTCCGTCATTGATATCACGGGATCTATTCCCCTGATCCTGGATTTGAAATCCAAGGCCGGCCATATCCAGCCAGGAAAAGCCACACTTGTGGCAGGGGTGATTATGATCGTCTTCCTTTTTGTGGGAGAATCCATCCTCAAACTGCTCGGTGTGGACCTGCCTTCTTTTGCCATTGCCGGATCCTTTATCCTCTTCTTCCTTGCACTGGAAATGATCCTGGGTGTCCGCCTCTACAAGGATGTAGAGCCCGAAACTGCCTCCATTGTCCCGATCGCTTTCCCCCTGATTGCCGGAACAGGAACCCTGACCACCCTGCTCTCTATCCGGGCAGAATACAGTGTGGAGAATATTATTGCCGGAGTACTGGTCAACCTGCTGCTGATCTTTATCGTTCTGAAGAATACCGAACTCATAGAAAGAATACTGGGAAAGAACGGGCTCAATGTGCTACGGAAGATTTTTGGAATCATCCTTCTTGCCATTGCCATCAAGCTTTTCAAATCGAATATGTTTTTCTGATTTCAGCAGTAACCCTTCTTCTATCCCCGAAACGATAGAATCATAACCCAATGTTAAAATAAACTTAAGCCAGGCTTAACTTCTCCTTTCTTCCTGAGATTTACCTTGCCGTTCCAAAAGTCACACAGAATGGAAAATGAAATCCGACAGGTATCCAGGGGATTACAAGGTCTTTTTGCCTCCGCAACCGACATATACATCAACACAGAACTCAAAGAATGTGAGGTGCAGATTTCTGTGGATGAATTCCGTGGTGAAATAGGAGAACGGCTCGTGGATTCCAATGTGCACTTTTTTATGGTGGATTACTGGGACACCTATCCCTATAAATATGTATTCAGCTATACCCTGAAGAAAGTTGAAGAAATGGCCTGACCTCCTTTCCCGGCAAACTCCCTCTCCCTCTCCCTCTCCCTCTCCCTCTCCCTCACAACACACTATGCTGAAAACCAGATGAAATCCTACCTTTGCCCATCCATTAAAATGATCTTGAGATGATGACCAAAATAAGCCTTGCTGCACTACTCTTCCTTGCCTTTTCGGGAATGACTTCCTGTCAGCTGGACCGCTCCGCTGCCGGCGAAAAAGAGGCCTGGGAAGACGAAGCGGAGTTCAAGGAAGCGAAGAGCTTCCAGGATAGAATCCTTGCTGAAGTTTTTGCCTCGGTAGAAACCGATCCTATGCCCGGGCAGCCTGGAGTTGATGCTGCCGATGACCCTGCCGTTTGGATTCATCCCTCCCATCCCGAAATGTCTCTCATCCTCGGAACCAACAAAAAGGGAGGACTTGCGGTATACAATTTGAAAGGACAAGAAGTTGCCTATCATCCGCTCGGCACCCCCAATAATGTGGATGTACGTTATGGTTTTGCACTGAACGAAAAAAAGGTCGACCTGGTCGGCTTCTCGGATCGCAGCATCAAGGGCTTTCGCATATTACTGATCGACAGCACCGGACAGCTTAAGGAAGTTGAAGGGGGGGTATATTCCTGCGATACTTCTATGATCGATGAAGCATACGGCTTTTGCCTCTACCACCACACGCAAACATCACAATTCTATGCCTTCCTGAATGGGAAAAACGGGAAGATCGGCCAATACCTTATTCAGGCCGATTCCATAGCGGCGCACCTTGATATTCAGCATATCCGTACCCTGGAAGTGCCTTCCCAGCCGGAAGGAATGGTGGCCGACGATGAAATGGGCGTGCTCTATGTCGGGGAAGAAGGCGCGGGGATATGGCGCTTCCCCGCCATTCCCGGCGATGGGGATCTTGGTCGAATGATTCATCAGTCATCAATGAACGAGAATCCCGATATCCGTTATGACTTAGAAGGACTTGCGCTTTATTACGCCCCCCAAGGCCTGGGCTACCTTATCGCTTCAAGTCAGGGAAGCTTCTCCTATGCCGTTTTTAAAAGGGAAGCCGGGAATGCCTACGTGGGTAGCTTCAAGATAGGGAAAGGAGAAAAAACTGACGGCACCGAAGAAACCGATGGACTGGAGGTGGTGAATGTAGCTCTTGGCCCTGACTTTCCTTTCGGGTTGCTTGTGGTTCAGGATGGCTTTAATTATGATGGAGACAGTTTGCTGCCGCAAAATTTCAAGCTGGTCCCCTGGGAGCAGATACATCAGGCTTTGGAACTCACCACACCGCTGGCTCCCGATTACCGGGGCCGGACCGCACCTTAAACAGGATATGCTTCCAGCCCTCCGGGCTACAGTACTTGCTTTTCAGCCGGGATGATCGATTGATAGTATACGACCTGCCATCTACCCTGGTGATCCTCGGCCAGGGCCGACAGGCTCTCTACCCAGTCACCCGAATTCATATACACCATTCCCTGGATATCTTTGATGGCAGGCTGATGAATATGGCCACAGATAATCCCGTCGTAATGGCGGGATTTTGCATAGCGCACCATCACTTCTTCAAAATCCCCGATGTAATTCACCGCCAGCTTCACTTTGTGTTTGACTTTCTGCGAAAGGGAATCGTAAGGGAGTCCCTGCAGGCGGCGCTTCCGGTTATGGCGCTTGTTTAGCCACAAGAGCAGCTTATATCCAAGATCGCCCAGATGCGCCAGCCACTTATAATCGCGGGTGATCACATCAAAGATATCGCCGTGGGTCACAAAGAAACGCTTCCCGCCGGATTCCAGTTCCATATCCCGAACTATCCGGAAATTCCCGGTTTGGAGTGGAATCACATTGTCCAGCATCTCATCGTGATTTCCCCGCACATAAACCACCTTGGTCTTGTGCTCCTCCATCATTTTGAGTATCCGGCGGATGATACGGGTATCCCTGGTGCGCCAGCTTCCACGCCGGCGCAGGTGCCAGACATCCACAATATCCCCATTCAGAATCAGGGTATCACAACTGTTGTGTTTTAGAAAGGCCGCCAGCTCACGTGCTTTGGTATCTCGGGTACCAAGATGAATATCGGAGAGAACCAGGGTACGATAATGCATCATTCCACTTGCTTGAGCTTACACAAACGCACAGGACGGTCGTACCACTTACAGGCGTACTGGTACACCTCTTCAAATCTTTCGGGATCCCATTGACGGTCATCCACAATATACAGTGCGTCGGCCGGAAAATCCGATTCCTTCCGCCTCAGTATTTCCTGCCTCTCATTGGTGATGTAAAACAAGTCGGACTCCTGCAAAAGGCAATTGTTCTTATAGATATACAATTCCTTTCCCTTGGCCTTCTGCGTCAGTCCCAATACTCCTTCCTTATACTTCATTTGTCCGGCTGCCCTTTCAGGCAGCACCAGGAAATTGAAAATAATCCGAAAACCAAGGAGAATAATGATGAGCGAAAGGAAACGGAGCCTGGGCCTTCTGATCATCAGAAGATAAACAGGGATGAGCAATAGCCAGAGCGGTAGTGTTTTCAACCAAAGCTCCGGGATGTTCCTGAATGCGGATAGCAGCGGCAATAGGGGTATTCCGGCCATCAGCAATCCTGTAAGAATGACAAAGGTATAAGCAACAATCCGGGAGGTTCGCCCCCTAGGTGATCCCGCTGTGGATGCTTCTTTTTCAGTGTGCGAGAAGTGCATCAAGAGGGGGAACAGGAGTGGGAGGAACATAAAAAAGTAGCGCGGAAAAACGCCGGGAGATACCCAGTAAACCGAAATATTGGCCAGAAACACAAGACTGATATACTTCAAATACGGATGGGCAGCTATTTCTTTCCACAATCCTTTCCTGAAAAGAAAAACCACCAGCAATGTCCAGGGGGCAAAGTGGTATAAAAATTCAAAAGGGAAAAGGAATAAATGGATCAGGGTTTTCCAGAATCCGTGTTGCACGCCGGTTCGCTGGGTACTTTGATCAAACAGGGGGGCAAAAAGTTCAGGAAGGCTGAGAGCATTATTTCGGAGGTAGACAAAGTAGTATCCCCCGATGAGTAGCGCAAAGACCATCATCCCGCCAAGATGGCTCAGGCTGAAGAAGCGCTTCCAATCCTTGTGATAAGCGAAGAAGACCAAGAGGGTAATTCCTTGAAAAACAATGGCGGGAAAGCCTTTCATCATAAAAGCGATGGCGGCAAGGAAGTAGGAAGCAAAAAAGAGAAAGTGGAAATTTGAACGCTGGTATTGATGGAACACCACCATAAAAAGCCAGTAGATCACGGCGGCGTGGGCGATATCGATCAGGCCGAGGAAGGAGTCGAAAAAGAGGATACGGCCGCTGGTGAGTACCATCAGGCTGAGCAGCAATGCCTGCGACCTGCCAAAGTGTTTCCGGTTATAGTAATAGATCAGCGCCATAAAGCCCATCAGAGAGAGCACACTGGTGAGGCGCAGCGAGCATTCTGAAAAGGCTCCGGACAGCAGAGAAATGCCCACAACCATCCAGTTGAAGAAGGGGGGTTTGTAATAATACAACTCACCCGAAAGCGTGGGTGTAACATAATCGCCTGAGAGGTACATCTCGAGGGCCACCAATACCCGAATGGCTTCGTCGTTGACTGCAAAAAATGGATTCAATCCGAGATGGATCAACAGGGCAGGCAGCAGCAGGATGAAGGCAAGGAGAAAAAGAATACTTTGAATAAAGCGGTCAGATTCAGGCCATCGCATTGTTAGTCAGATTAGGTGATAAAAGCTGCAAGGTAGGCCTTTCTGATCAAAGGAAATGTCGGACAGAAGCTGCCATAAGAGGAAATTGCGTTAAAAAATCAATAATTTTTTTCCGTTTTCAGGGGGTGAAAACGTATATTTCAGCAACAAATGGAATTGCCGTGCCCCCCAATGGCCCAGACGACATAAATGAATTGGAAATGCAGCTTTTGCAGCACGATCCTGCTGGCTTGATGCTGCGTTACCGCTCCATTGTGGATACCATTGTACAGATGCAGATCAATGAGGGCAATATTCCAAGAAAGGAGAAGGAAGAGTTTGTGCATCACATCCTGGATGCTTTTCTGCAGCGCTTGCCAAATATACTTTCACAGTATAACCGAAGGGCTCTTTTGCGTACATACTGCGCTGCTGTTTTCAGGAATTTGTGCAAGGACCGCATCAGGCAGTATCACCGGCAAAGTGCTCCGCGTTTGCTGCGGGAATCTGATATGCCGGCCTATAATAATCCCGATCCCCTGAGTAATCTGGCCATCAAGGAGGAAGTTCTTCTATTTGGGAAGGTATTCTCTCTCTTTACCCGAAAGAAAGCCAAGGCTACTCTTTTTCTGAAAGCCTATTTCCGGCTTCCCCTGGACAGGCAGGATTTACTCAACTACCATCCCGGACTGTGTGCGGAAGAGATTGCGCATTGGATTCGCGATTTATCTGTCGGGGAAGACGAGGAAAACATCCGGCTATACCGGATACTGGGGAAGCTGAGCAGGAAAGCCGAAGGGAAAAGTGAATCAGCGGAGGCGGTACGCAAATGGATACGGGCCAGGCTGAAAGACCTGGTCAGATGTATGAACACTTCCCGCGATACCCGGCATACTATAGAAACAGTAAGACTTCTGGCCGAGCGCCATTTCTGCACGTCTGAAGCAAATGCACCCGAATTACTCACTGCAATGCAAGGGAAAGAATGAAAGACCTGATAAAACATAATAGTCCCGTCACATTTTTTTCGGGGAACCACCTGAGCGAAGAAGGCCTGGCTCTGGCTGCTGAAGCGATGGAGCAGGAGTATTTTGATGGACTTCCGGATGAGATTCAGGATCATCTTGGTGAATGTCAGGAATGCCGTGAAGGGGTAAGTGAAATCTATCAGATTATACAGCAAAGCGGAATGCAGAATGAAGGGCATACCGGCCCTTTCCGCCCTGAGGGCGATGGGCATCCTTTGGCTGCCCACCGCCTGAGCTGGTTAAAATATGCCGCTGTTTTGCTCATCCTTGTCTCCGCTCTGGGATACGTATGGCTTCGCCTGGCCAATCCGGAGCACCCTGCCATCCTTAGGGTGGCTGCTTTTCTGGGCATTGAGTACTATGATTCCTTTGCCCCCGATCCACTGGTGGAAACCCTGGTGGGTGCAATATTCCGTGAGGATGGTTTTCAACTTCTTGCCCCTGCTGCCTCCGATACCTTTGCTCCTGGAGACTTTCTGCAGCTGCAATACACAGGATACCATTCCCTTTCCCTTCACTTTGAGCTGATGAATAACCGGGGAGAGCCCGCACTTTCGGATCAAGTGAAAGGAGGGGCAGTAATACTGCACCTGCCGGATGATCCAGGCTTGTATTATTGGAGGCTGAGCAATGGGAATGAATTGCTCTTTCTGGGACGTCTTATTCTGACAGATTCCGGGAACAGGTGAATATCGCAACAGCTTGATCAGCGCTTCAGGCTGGTATCCGGCTCAGCATATTTTCCCTTTCGGGGGTTCTTGCCGAAAACGGAAAAATGCAGGTAGCGGTCAGGGTTCAGCCGCATATCCTGTAACAACAGATCTAAATCCTTGGAGGCATTCTCCAGTCGATGATACAATTGGTCATCATTAACCAGCATACCCATTGTCCCTTCTCCCCTGGCAATGGAAGCAGTGATCTGTTCAACTTCCTTCATCACGGCATTGGTTCGCATCAGGGTGCCCGCCACATCAGCTCCGGCAATGCTGTCGGTCAGCTCATTAAGATTAGTGAGTATATTGGTCACAGACTCATTGTTGTTTCTCAGGTTCAGGGTGATGGCTTCGGTATGGGCGATGATGTTTTCCAGGCGCGTTCGTTGTGTTCCCATCAGGGTGTCGAGTGAAGACGTTGTACTGCGCAAATGCTCGATGGTCTTCTGAATGCTCCCGATGCTTTCCTGGAGGTTGGAGCGCAGGTTTTCGTTGAAAATCAAACTAATGACCGTCACCATCGAATCCAGGGACGCCATCAGGTCTTCGGCTTTCTTTTTCAGGGGTGCCACCTGCAGGTTCACCTCTTCCTGCAGGCTTTTTTGAATATCTGAGGGCAGGGTGTCTCCACTTTGGCAGAAAACCCCGGCATCACCCAGTCTGAGGTTGATTTCTTTTGAGCCAAGCAGGTCACTGCTGATGATTGCAGCCACAGTATTTCGAGGTATGCCGAAAGGCTCGGTGATCAGCATTTTTACGACTATCCTGCCGCTGCCGTCGGGATGAAAGCGCACGGTTTCCACCTGCCCGATCTTGACCCCGTTCAGGGTCACCGGGCTGGAGTTGTTCAGCCCGTCCACGCGATCATAGACAGCATAGTAGGAAGTCTGGGTCTGAAAAAGGCTGGAACCCTTCAGAAAGTTCACCCCCCAGATAAACAGCGCCAGGGCCACCAGGAAGGTGAGACCGATCCAGATTTCTTTCGCAAACTTCATTGCTTTATGCTTTTTATGATTATTCTCCGCTTTCTTTTCGTGCCTCTGTCAGGGCAATCCTTCTCCCGTCTTTCAGGGCAATCACAAAGGCATCGTTAAACCCGCGGTTTTTGATTTGTTGCAGCACGCCCATTGCTTCTGCGTATGTAGCCAGGCCACCCAGGTAATATTTATAAGCCCCTGCGTGTAAGTATTCCTTCAGGGGTGTAAGCCCGTGAAAATCCGGTTCATCTGCAGACAAGCGCACGGAGGAACTTCGAACCTGCACCCCGTATTCCAATCCTCCGGGCAGTGCCCTGCTTTCTTCGGACTGCGGTTGGGCAGGCTTTTCACTGATGATTGGCCTTGAGGCTTCTTCCTGCATTTTGTTTTTGTTGGCGAGCCATTCGCGGTACTCTCTTAAAGCACGGTAAATGGCCGATGCGATGTACGACTTTCCTTCATCACTGGCCAGAAAGGCTTCCTCCTGCGGATTGGATAAAAACCCGGCTTCCACCAGAATACCGGGCATTGTGGTTTTGTATAAAACCAGAAAACCAGCCTGCTTCACTCCCCGGTCCACCCTGCGGGTGCGTTCCCTGAACTGATCCTGCACCCGCCGGGCCATCTCCAGGCTTTGGTTCAGATTGGCGTTCTGAAAGAATGAGAAAAGGATATACGCTTCAGGCGAATTGGGATCAAAGCCGTCGTACTGTGCAGAATAATCGTCCTCCAATAAAATAACTGCATTCTCTTTCTTGGCCACTTCCAGGTTAGCATCACTTTTATGCAAACCCATTACCCAGGTTTCGGTCCCCATCGGGTTGCTGCTTTTGGAGCCGTTGCAGTGGATGGAGATGAAAAGATCGGCGTGTATTTCATTGGCAATCTGTGCTCTCTTATGCAATTCCACAAAAACATCTGTTTTGCGTGTATAGATGACCTCCACGTCCGGCATATTCTGGTTAATATAGGCCCCCAGCTTCAGGGCAATGTCCAGAACGACATCTTTCTCCTTCAGGAACTTTCCCGGCGCACCAGGGTCGTGCCCGCCGTGCCCGGGGTCGATGACTACCCGGAAAGGTTTGTCCCCTCCACCCGCTGCCATCAGGCTTAGGGTACACAGGATAAGAAAGCAGGTCAAGAATCGTTTCACAAGATTTTCAGTAATTTTAGACTGCTTATGTTAATTTTGCCCGCCTGGCCGTCTTTGCATTTCCCAATGCCGGGTTTTTGTGTAAGCGCCTCCGGCCGCGATGCCTGATATTGCAAAAATACGATTTTGTTGGAACACTTGAATCACAGATTGAAATGCATTTACAGGCGAAGGGCGCAATGCTTTTGTGCGCTCCTGCTGATATGCTTGCTGCCATTCCATCTCGAGGCCCAGGTTGAGGATCGTTTGCATCGCATTGCGGATACCATCATCGTACCAGACTCAATCCTGCTTCGCGCAGTAAACCAAATGCCGGACAGTTTGGCACCGGATACGCTGTCCATAGGAATTACCCCCCCAGCTAAGTCACAGCGGAAAGAGAGCCTCAGCTCCAAAGTGGAGTATCGCGCGCAGGACTCTATCCGTTTTAATATGGAGGAGAAAAGGGTTTACCTCTATACCGCCAGCCAACTGGATTATGAGAAAATTGAACTGAAGGCGGATTTTGTGCGCATTAACTTTGACGACAAAGTGCTCTATGCCAGTGGCCTGCCTGATTCTACCGGTAAGTTGCAAGGCAAGCCTGAATTCTCTGAAGAGGGAGAAACATTCCGTTCTAAAGAAATGTATTACAACTTCGACTCAAAGAAAGGCCTGATATACGAAGTGATCACCCAGGAAGGAGACGGATTTCTGCACGGGACAGTCATCAAGAAGCTTCCCAACGATGAGATCAATATCCAGTACGGGAAATACACCACCTGTAACCACGAGCATCCCCATTTTGAGTTCCGCTTTACCAAAAGCAAAGTTATTCCCAATAATAAGATCGTCACAGGTCCGGCCTATCTTGTCATCGAGGATGTGCCCACACCCCTTGTCATTCCATTTGGCTTGTTTCCCAATAAGAAGGGGCAACGCAATGGAATTCTGATCCCCACCTATGGTGAATCGGCCAACCGGGGGTTCTTTTTCGAAAACTTTGGGTATTACCTTGGGATCAATGATTACCTCGACCTTGAGCTGCGTGGAGACATATACACCCGCGGGAGCTGGGCAGTAAAAACCCGGTCTTCTTACAAAAAGCGCTACAAATACGATGGCTCTGTGGGCTTGCGCTATGCCATCAATATCACCGGAGACCCCGGTTCAGCCGATTACAGTAAAAACCGGGATTATGCCATCAACTGGCGCCATCAGCAAAGCGACAAAGCCCGGCCCAACAGCAGGTTCCAGGCGAATGTCAACATTGTCAGCAACAAGTTCAATCAGTTTAATCCCACCTCGGCCAACGATTATCTGAGCAATACCTTCCAGTCGAGCGTCAGTTATCAAACCTCTTTCTCCAACCGCTATTTCCTCACTGCATCCCTGAATCACCGGCAGAATGTAATCACCGGCGACTTTGATATGACCCTGCCAGAGCTGAGCTTCAATGTGAACCGATTCTATCCTTTTCGCCGGAAAGAGCAGACAGGCAGGCCCAGGTGGTATGAGAATATCAGTGTTCAATATAAGGTGAACGCAAGGAATCAGCTTCAAACCCTTGATACACTTCTTTTTACACCCGGAATGTGGGAGGATCTCAAGTCAGGGGTGCAGCACAGTGTGCCCATTTCGAGTACCATCAAAGTGATGAAGTACTTCAATCTTACCAATTCGGTCAACTACAACGAAAGATGGTATTTCAAAAGGATCAGCCAGGACTGGATCAATGATACCCTGATCCTTAATGGGGATACCACAGTGGGCTACCTGCAGCGGGATACCTCCTCGGGCTTTTATCCGGTACGTGATTTCAGCTTTAATTCCAGTCTGTCCACCCGTATATACGGAATGCTCCGGTTCAAGAGAGGTCCCGTTACAGCCTTGCGCCACGTAATGAATCCCAGCCTGTCCTTTTCCTATACCCCGGATTTCTCCCGCGAATCCTGGGGGTATTTCGACCGCTATACCAATCAGTCCGGCCAGGAGATACAGTACAGCTATTTCGCCGGCGGAATGTATGGTTTGCCTCCTTCCAGCCGCTCCGGACGGATTTCGTTCAGCCTGGGAAACAATCTGGAAATGAAAGTGCGCAACCGCAAGGACAGCCTGACTGGGATGCGCAAGGTAGTCCTGATAGAAAACCTGAATTTTGCCACAGCCTACGACCTGGCCAAAGATTCCCTGAACTGGTCCAACCTCTCGGTAAGCGGACGCACCACCCTCTTTAAAAACCTGATCCTGGGATATGCCAGCAGCTTCGACCCATACATTGTTGATTCTACGGGTAGGCGCAGAGATCAGTTTGAGTGGGACGTCAATCGCCGTCTTTTCCGTTTCAGCAATGCCAGCTGGAATGTCAGCCTGAGCTATAGGCTCAGTGCAGATCAGGCTAAAAAGCGGAAGACTTCTACGGAAGGCACAGAGGCAGAGCTGGAAATGATAAGGCAAAACCCGGAGGACTACGTTGATTTCACCATCCCCTGGAACCTGAGCTTCTCATATTCCCTCCGTTATCTTACCCGCTCAGAGCTTATCACCGAGCTACGCACCAATGAGGTTACCCAAAGCTTCGACTTCAACGGGGATGTGAACATAACCCCCAAATGGAAGGTAGGGTTCAGGTCGGGTTACGACTTTATTAACAAGGAGCTTTCCTATACTTCGGTAGATATTTACCGCGACCTGCATTGTTGGGAGATGCGCTTCAACTGGATTCCGAAGGGGCCCCGTAAGAGCTGGAACTTCACCATCAATGTCAAGTCTTCGATGTTGCAGGACCTGAAGCTGAACCGCAAGAAAGACTTCCGTGACTTTTAGCCATCTCTGGATGAGAAGGGAGCTAAACCAAATCCCCTCAGCCTTGTTCATCGATGTAATAACCATTAATACTTATGCGCGATGCAGTACTATTTCAGTAAGAATGTAAAAGGCGACTTTTTCGCCATCAGGGAAAAGACCATTGCACTCTTGAGGGAAGAGGGTTTTGCCATCAAGACGGAAATGGATGTCAGTGCCACCTTAAAGGAAAAGTTGGGAATCGATTTTAAAACCTACCATATCCTGGGGGCTTGTAATCCGGTTTATGCGCACAGAGCCCTTCAGGCTGAGGATAAGCTCGGCGTTTTGCTGCCTTGCAATGTCATCCTGATTGAGCAGGGGGAGGGGAACATTGAAGTAGCGGCGATGGATGTGGAGCAAATGATGGCAGGAATGGACAATGCCGAGCTCAAGGGAGTAGCTGCAGAGGTAGGCAACATTATGAAGGGCGTCCTGGCTCGTTTATGATCAGGAAGCTTTTCTATCTTTACACGGAAAAAGAATAGCCAAATGCGTTGGATGCTCCCTCTCCTTTTATGGGTGTTGATCGCCTGCGGTCCCATCGCCCAGCAACTCAGTCCGGATTCATACGCCACCGCAGTGGCCGGCGAATATGAGGGGCGTTTGCAGCAAAATGACCAAAGCTATCCCAATTGCGTTGTGACGCTCACGGCTGTGAGTGACTCCGTAGTACATATCTCGTTGAGCGAGGGACAAGGCGAATTTCTGGTGCGCCTCTCAGGGCCTTCCTCCACCGTACTCAGACTCTATTACAGAGAAGAACAGATCGGTACCCTGATTGCAGGGGTCTTGCAGTTTAAGCGACGCTTCGGGATGGATTACAATGAATATTTCAGCGGGAACAGAATCAAAGAAAAAGCGGAATAAGCGCGATAGGATCTTCTGCACACTTTTCTCAGGCCTGATCACCACCTGAAAATATCTGCAGCCTGTCGGGGACGGCGGGCAGATTTCCAGTCAAAGCCCTCCAGAAAGCGCATCTGCACCGGGAACTGGCTGGGTGGATACAGTACAGCCTCAGGTTGGGTATAGTAAACCATTTCCCATATCTTTCCATCTCTGAACCGCAGCGTAATGTCGCTGCTCACCGCTTTATTGATCCCCATCAGGCTTCCGTCTTCCTCGAGCACATAATACAAGGTTTCTGCATTGCCGAAGATTTTCATCTTATGCATTTCATTGTCCCTGAAAAAACCGGTCATAGACCTGCCTTTGAGTTGGTTGTATTGATGGGTATCTTCAAGGGCTGCGATGAAGGCATTTTGAAGAAAGAAGACTTGGTCCACTTTTTCATTCCGCATTTCAATCCGAATGCTATCGGAGTTCATCTGGTATTCCTCAGACCAGAGGACAGGATTGCCCAGCATCCAGATCAGGGAATCTTTCATCAGGTAGGACAGGGAGTCTGCCATTCCCTGCATATCAGTACGGAAGAATTTCATACGGTAATATGCATACAGGGCCTCGGTTTCTCCGGCAGTGTCAAACACGGCATAGAGGGTGTCGGCGTGAAGGTATAAGGAATCGGGTCCATCCGCAATGACAGCCTGGGCTGAATCGATGACCAGCGCTTTTCCGGCAGCCTCTTCATAGCGGGCAAACTGCCCGTAAATAATCAGGTCTTTGGCCGAATCCACCATTACCACATTGCGGTATGCTTCACCGGTTTCCAGCTTACGGTCATAGTAAAGGCTGTCGCCGCTCAGGGTTTGCTCCTTCATCAGCAGGCGGGCCCTGCGGCTGAAGCTGGAAATATCGAGGCGTGTATCGTACCAGCCTTTCCGGCACAAAATGGTGTTCTCCTCGCTCACGATTTCAGTCTCCCCGAAAAACTCAGCCAGCTCAGTCCGGGCATTATAATGCAGGGTATCAGAGGCAATGTCGTATTTTGGATTGTGAAGGCGAACACTGTCGCGGAAATAGAACTGCTTATCCGGGGTAAAATAGCGACCTCGTTTACTTACGAGCTTGTTCCTCTGGTCTACTATAACGCCCCCTCTCTCGTAGCGCGCGATCTTGCTGTTGCGGTCGAACTCCAGCTCCGGCGTTTCGAGGGTGGTGGTGTTATCCACCAGCCGGACATTGTCGAGCAAACGGGCGATGCGGGTTTTCCCATCATAAAACAGGGCATCTCCAAAGATATTCAGCGTATCATTCACCCTGATGCGTACATTTCCATAGGCTTCCACGTGGTTGGCCACTTCATTGAAGACAGCGGAGTCGCAATAGAGCAGGGCGGAATCGTGCTCAAAAAGTACGTTTCCGGTGACGATACGGACGTCGCTGCGTGCTTTATCAAAGGCCATCCGATCGGCCCGCTTCAGGTCTACCATCTTCTTCTGGGCCTGCAAGGCGTGCGTCGGCCACAGGCAAAGGGCGCTCAGCCATAGCCATAAGAGGGTATAGGATAATTTCATTTATCGTTTCGGGCTTCGCCCTTTCTCTGCATCGGCTGTTTACAACTCGGGGGCATCATCAATGGGCTTGCCCATCTTGTCAAAATATAAATAAACCATTTCAGGCAGATCCCGTTTGCGGGTGTAGAGTTCCACGTAATAATAATTGTTCCTGTCTTTCCGGATGACCTTCTCCGAATAGTCAATTTTGTATTTGGGATAGTTTTCCTCCACATACATCAGGATTGGCCGGTAAACCCTGTCGGGTTCCATTTCGGTTTTGGTGGACAAGAGCACGGCATCTTTGTCGAAGGTGGTGTGATGGAGCAGTTCGCGGTAATAGAAACGTGCAGTGTAATAGTCCTCCTCTTCCAGCCAGCTCAATTCTTCTGCACGGGGAAAGCGGCGTTCAAAATACTTCACCACATTATCCGGCACATTGGCAGCAGGCAGGGTGGTGCGGTCCTCGTAGTATACATCCTCTTCTTCTTCAGGTACTGAGCTTTTTTGCTTTGCAAAAAGGTCAGAAGGCACATTGTCTTCCAGCATATTCCCTTTGCGGTCGAAAAAGATATTGTATTTTTCCTGCATCAGTCCTTCCTTGCTGACGACGATGCGATAGACGGTGCCCCACTCCTGATCCTGTTCTATCACTGACTCTCTGATCTTAATTTCAGGATACTGTCCATAGATGTAGGTGGGAACCCCGGAAGGCAGCTCACTTTCTTTAATCTGGGCATCCTTCACTGGTCCACCGGCCAGGTCTTCCAGGTCTTCGTCCAACATATCCTCGAAGCCAGGGTCATACAGATCTGAGACGACCTCTTCTTCCTCCTCAGGCAGATCCGGTTCTTCCACTTTTTCAATGCGGCCGGTTTTGTCGAAAAACAGCTTGGTTACAGGGTTGTAATCAAGCCCCCTGATTTTCTGAGACAGTTCGACATAGTAGTTGGATGAGCGGTCATTCCGGGTGATTTTCTCGGCATACTCGAGGCTGTATGATCTGTCGTACTCTTCAGTGACGTAACGCATTACGGGTGCATAGATCCGGTCGGGATCCATTTCTTCCCTGCTCATCAGCCATTCTCCATCTTTGGAAAAATGGACTTCCCTCAGCAGGTCGCCCATAAAAAAGCTGGCGACATAATTGTTTGCAGCAGTATCCCATTCCAGCTCTTCCGCATTGCGGAAACGGCGGGTAAAGTTTGTCCTGACCTTTTCAGGCACCTGGCTTTCCGGGAAGCGTATTTCTTGTTCTGGTTCAGCTTCCTGGCCCTTTTCTTTTCTTGCCTTGGGTTCCTTCGTTTTTTTCTCCCTCGGGGCTACTTCGACTACTTCCTCCACCACCTGAAAATCCTCCCGGTGGAGAAGTTCTCCCATAGGATCAAATTTAAGTTCTGTGAGTTTGCCCTGGGCCAGTCCTTCCTTTCTGAGTTCGATGAAATAGAATTCCTCGCCATCTTCCTTCTCAATCAGTTCACTCCGGTAGAAGCTTACATTGGTAAATTTTTCATTGACATAGTTCAGCAGGGAGCTGGGAAGTTCGCGTGGATCGATGGGGAAAGTCGTTCTGAGAAATGATCCATCCGGAGCAAAGCACAGGTAGGCGTTGGCTCCATCCAGGCGCACCCGGGCCTGGTATTCATTTTCCACCAGCTCCCAGCCCCGTACTTTTAATCCATCGAAGGCTTTATTCAGGCTTTCGGTCACAGCCGGAGGTACATCGTCAGCATTCACCTTCTGACTGAAAAGGGGGATTGCGATCAGCAGGGCAATGAGAAAAAACAGTTGTTTCATTGGAGCAGGACTTAAGAAGCCCATAAATGTAAAAAATTCTCCCGTATGATGGTTTCTTCCCTGTCGGGCCCGCAGGAAAGCAGGGAAACGGGTGTATGTGTTTCGATTTCAATAAATTGAATATACTCCTGAAGGGCTGTGGGCAAGGCATCGAAGTGTGTGATCCCCCTCAGGGGCTGCTGCCATCCGGGTTTTGAAGCATAAACGGCTTCCAGACCGGGCTGAGCGAGCTCGAAGGGTAGCCGGGTATGCCTGTTTCCATCCAGTTCATAGGCCACTGCGGCTTTGACTTCTTCGAAGGAGTTCAGCACATCAGCTTTGGTTAGCAGGAGATGGGTAACCCCATTGAGCATTACGGCATACTTCAGGGCAGGCAGGTCGAGCCAGCCGCAGCGCCGAGGCCGGCCGGTGGTGCTGCCGTATTCATTGCCTTCATCCCGGAGTCTCTGGCCGGTTTCGTCGAGTAATTCGGTGGGAAAGGGTCCGCTGCCCACCCGGGTGCAATAGGCTTTGACAATCCCGAATACATTTCGGATACGGGAAGGAGCTACCCCAAGACCGCTGCAAACACCGGCAATGGTAGTATTGGAGGAAGTCACAAAGGGGTAGGAACCGAAATCCAGGTCGAGCAAAGTACCCTGTGCTCCCTCGGCCAGCACCTGTTTGCCTTCATCCAGTTGTTGGTTGATGAAGTATTCGCTGTCCACCAGGGGAAGATCTGCAATGCTGTCGGCGGCTTTGAGCCATTCAGCTTCATAGGCATCAAAACCAAAGGTGCGATCCAGCTGATACGCCTGAACATCAAAGCCAAGGAACCGGCATTGTTCTAGGTGCTTTTTTCTCAGGGCTTCATACTTCGCTTTGAATCCATCGCTCCGGATATCTCCGACGCGCAAACCCTGGCGTGAGGTTTTTTCGGCATAAGCGGGCCCTATCCCTTTGAGGGTGCTGCCGATACAATCTTTGCCTCTGGCTGCTTCCTGGGCGGCATCCAGCAGGCGGTGGGTAGGCAGGATCAAATGGGCTTTCCGGCTGATCAGCAGGTTTTGGGCCGGATCCAGTCCGCTCTCCCGCAGACGCAAAATTTCCTGCATCAGTATCAGGGGATCAATGATCACCCCATTCCCGATCAGGTTCATTGTTTGCGGACGGAAGATGCCCGAGGGAATCAGGTGCAGGATGTGTTTGCGGCCCTGAAAATGGAGGGTATGGCCCGCATTGGGTCCGCCCTGAAAACGGGCGACAATATCGTAATGGGGGGAGAGCACATCCACAATCTTTCCCTTGCCTTCGTCTCCCCATTGAAGGCCTAGCAGGACATCCAGTCCTTTCACACTACTCATAACGTCTTATTTTCCAGCAGGAATTTCTGACCTTTTAGCCGCCTTATCCTCACAACGGCCATAAAAAGTCAGGGAATGGTTTGTTACCTTCACACCCAGCAGGCGCTCCACCGAATTCTTGATCTCCTGTACTCTGGGGTCGCAAAATTCGAGCACCTTGCCGGTGTCCACGCAAATGAAATGATCGTGCTGCCCTGATCGGAAGCTTTTCTCAAACTGTGCACAATTGTTTCCAAATTGGTGTTTGATCACCAGGTTGCAGTCGAGCAGCAGCTCAATGGTATTGTATAAAGTGGCCCGGCTTACCCGGTATTTGTTGTTCTTCATCCGGATATACAGGCTCTCTATGTCGAAATGTCCGGGAGTAGAGTAAATCTCCTTCAGGATGGTATAGCGCTCCGGTGTCTTTCGGTGGCCGTTCTTCTCCAGGTACTCTGTAAAAATCTTCTTTACAGCATCAAGTGTATCGCTCTGGTTTTGATCCTTCATCAATGCCTCTGTTTGTGGCGGTAAATTTACCCAAATTTTTTTAATTTAAATTCAGTATAAATTACCTGCTGTCCAAAGCAAGGAAAACGCTGTCTATTCGGCTGGTAATTAATATAATAAAAAACTTTTACGGCGTGATTCGCGCTTGCTTCCGATAATGCCATCCTTGTTCATTCCTAAGGGCAAGGATGAGGATACGGGGGCTAAAATTGAGAGGGATGCGCAGGGAAGAAAGCTTTGGCACCTCCTCCCGGTAGAGGCAGCTTCCGTCCAGATTATACAGACAGACTTCGTGCAGGGGCAGGTCCGGGTTTAAAGCCTGGATTTGGAGATGCTCTGGCAATGACTGTACAAGGAAAGGGAAAGCCTGATCCCTGGAAGATGCTGCTCCCACCACAGAAAACCAATGAGCGAACTTGATCACATCCTTTCCGAGAAAAGCCTTTAACACCTGGTTTCCTGGCATATCAGCCATATAAACCTCCTGTTGGTCAGCCCGATGGAGATAAAAATCCCCATAGATCAAATATCTCCCGACAGGATGATACTGGGGAAACCCGGCTTGACTGCTAAAGTGCACCGATTGGGTGAAAGGGTCGTAATGGGTGTCGAAGTTCTCCATATACAACTTATCCATCGACACCAGGGGTTTGTAATAATTGGAAAAGGTATTGTAGTGAAAAAGGGAATCGAAGCCCATTGTGCTGGTATCAAGGGAAATAAGAGAGGTGCGCATCAGTGCGGTATAGTACTCTATCACGATATGAAGTCTTTCCTGCCCTGATGCATCCGGCAAGAGGTGCAGCCAGGTATTGACACCGCCAAAAGGAAAAGGCTTGGGGGTTGGCAGTATGGCAACAGCCTGGCCGGGCTGGTTCAGGTTTATAATGCGCAATTCATCAGGATACAAGACATAAAAATGCTGATCTGCGTACAGGGCATCGGTAAAATCAACCGGGACCTCCGTTTCGCTGAGGGAGTACTCCAGGCCCTGATTTCCGTAGATGCGGAAATAGGGGGTATCCACACAGAGATACATTCGGCGACCCTGGACCTGATCCAGGAATCCACGGCGGGCATTGACATTGCTATCGACCAGCACAACAGTTGGAAGAGAAGCGAAATACAAAGAATACCAAACACTGTGTTTTCCGCTGGCGAGGAGGTTGCCTGTGGAATATGGTTGTGGGGGGAATTCAGGTATATGTATGTCTCTGAAGGTATCCTGACTGACCAGTACCGGTGTGAGGAGGCCGGAGCCTGCCCAATTCTGGAGATAATACAACATCCCGCTCTGGTCCGGGCCATTTTCATAGGTCAGATAAAAAAGGCGGTCATCCACCACCATTTGGGCGGTAGATTTCAGTACAGCCATCAGGAGGACGGAAAGGAGGAGCATTTTTTTCATAAGGCAATCTGATTGCGGCAAGTCGATTCAAGATACGAACTTAGTCGATAGACACGCTGCGGAGGAAATAGGTGTATCGGGAAAGACAAGGTAGAACTGTTTTCGGTTTTCAGGGCTTACCTTCCAAAGTTATCCCGCAGATTCCGCAGATCAGCACAGAAGAGTCACAGGGTATGATCAAAGGAACTCATAAAGGATATTGGGCGGATTTGTGCAACCAATGATGGATAAAAGGCAGCACATCTTCCTTCGGATGACAAACAGGAATATAGGTCTGCTTTAAATCGGACGGAGCATTGTCGGTGACAAAAGCTAAACCGGCATAGTCCAGCATCTCAACATCATTATAATCATTGCCTACACAAAGCACCTCATTGGAATGAATGCCGTGCCTGCCGGCCAGAAAGTTTACCGCTTCGCCCTTGCTGACTTCCTGTGGAAAGATTTCCATCCAGGTACTTTTGTGATCCAGAGGGGAGGTAGTGCGAATAATCCGGTAATCCCTGAAGAGGGGAGAAAGCTGCTGCAATTCGCTGAGGCCGCCATCAAGGATAGCCAGGAACTGGGATGTTTCTTTCAGTTGGTCGAGAGATTGCAGTGGGCTGCCAAAGCCATCATACACTTCCAGCCTTCGCTTGAAATCTTCCGAAACACGGCGCCCCTCGGTAAAATGAAAGTAATGATTATCCGGGACGGCCGCCTGGATCATAAAGGATATTTCTTTTTCTATCAAAATGCGGCCTATTCTGATGACATCATCCTGTGCAAAGCATTTGCGATAGATCAGTTCCCTGCTTTGGATATCCAGAATGCCGGTACCGGTTGCAAAGACAAGGTAATCCAGGGGTAAGGATTCCGGGGGCAGCACGCGTGTAAAGGAAAACAGGTTTCTTCCGGTGGCAATGACACGGATGACCTTCTCCCGGCCGAGCTTCCTGAATACTTCCAGGTTGGCCTGGCTGATCCTGCCATTCTTTTCAAGCAGGGTTCCATCCAGGTCACTGACCCACATCTTAATTGACTTCGCAGGCTTCATCTCTGCAAAGGTGCAAAAAGCCGGCGATACTCATCCTAAGCTCAGGCGAAGGCTTCCCTGAATGCCATTTCAAAGCGCCGGGTGAGGTCGTCACAGCCATAATCAAAAAGGCGGGTACCATCATCACCGGGAGTTGGTTTAAGCGAAGCTTTTGCTGTTCCTTGCTGTGGAAGCAGGCGAAAGATTTCTTCCCGGGCTTCTTCCGGACTCGTGATGCCGTTCACTCCGAGCGCTTTCAGAATGCCGGCCAACTGAGCCACCCCGTCAAATATAATTTTGGGAGGCAGTGCGGGGCTGAACTGCTGGATTACTCTCTGGGCATTGGTGAAACTACCCTCTACTTCCGCTCCAAAGCTTGCCGGTAGAATAAGGTCGGCCAGCGCAGTGGTTTCATTATGGAAGATATCCTGTACCATCAGAAAATCAGCTTTTTCCAGCCAGGCTTGCACCTCATCTTTGTGGATGGCACAGCCCACAGGATCTTCTCCGAAAATGAAGATGTTGCGGAAAATCCCATCATTCAATCCACTAAGCAGGTTGCTGCTTTTTTCCGGAAGGGCATCGATGCCCCAGGTTTTGGCCACAAAACCCTTGTGCTCCCTGAACGAAAGTCCGGCAGGAAGGAGGAGGGGATCGAGACCCATATCGTGGAGTCCGTGGCTGTTGTTCTTCTCCTTCAGGGCGAAAATACCATTGGCGGTTTTACCCAGACGCCCGGTGATCATTGCAAGGTTATGCAGTTCGATCACCGCATTGGCGGTTAATTCTTTTTCAGAGAAGACAAGCACAGCACTTTCGGCTTTACTGATATCCCGGGCAAAACCAAGCAGGTGGTCCACGCAACAGGAACCCGCTCTTTCGAAGTGATCATCAAAATCTTCTTCCAGCAACTGATCGCGGTATGCTTCAAAGCCGGCTTCATTGCTGTCGAGCCACATCCTGTTTTCCAGTCCGTTGGAGAGAATATAATGATTGACCGCTTTCAGAAAGTGGTAATAGTCATTGATTCTCACGATATCTTCGGATTTATGTTCCAGGCCGGTAATTCCTTCTGTACTGATGACCCCCAAACGGGTTCCTCTTTTCACCCGGGCATTCTGGATTTCAAAGCCCACCACAGCGTGTTCATCCTGGATACGCGTACCCATAATCCAGATTTGGTCTGCTTTTCCAAGGGCTTCCAGGGGCACATTTTGCTGGCTGGACTGGCTATAGCCTTCTCCTCGTCCCAGGTAATGGAAGCTGCCGGCATTGTTCGTCCGGGCGCCGGCACGGGCCAGTTTTTGCACCATATACTGCTCTTCGTTCGTGAGCCTGGCTCCGGCAAAAAAGGCATTTTCATCAGCCTTCACCGCCTTTACCTTGTCAGCGATAATGCCAAAGGCTTCCTCAAAGCTGATCTCTTTCCACTTGTCTCCATCGCGCAGCAGAGGTTGGGTAATACGATCCTTCTGATTGTATGGCTGGTAGCCGAATTTTCCGTAGCGGCAGATGTTGGTGTTCTTATTGATCAGTCCGTTGCTGCCCTTGACCCGCATCACAAAGCCATTCTTGTGGTTGAGTTCAAGTTCGCAGCCGACACTACAGTAATGGCAGATGGTTTTATCCTTATCCGTTTTAACCGGACCGGGTTTAAAGAGGAAATTCTCGGTGATGGCTGCTGTGGGGCAGGTAGAGATGCACATCCCGCAGGATTCACAATGGGTATCCCGCAGTGATTCACCCATCGCAGGCGCCACATAGGTTTCGAATCCCCGGTTGATGAAGCCCAGGGCATTGGCTCCCACCACTTCCTTGCATATCCGGATGCACCTTCCGCAGAGGATGCATTTGTTGTTATCAATTTCAATATAGGGATGCCTGAAATCTACCTGATACTCTTTGAATTCGCCTCCGTAACGCGTTTGTTCAGCCTCGTAAGCTTCCGCCACCCTTTTCAGGTCGCATTCGAAGTATTCCGAGCACCCGCATTCCAGGCAGCGATGGGTTTCGTGTTTTGCCACTTCTTCCCCAGCGTAACCCAGCTCCACTTCCTTAAAATTCATTCGTTCACCGGCGGGAAGGGTGGGCATTTCTTCCCTTTCCTGGGGGACGAACTGTCCCTGATATGCGTCCGGTTTTTGTTCCTTGAATCTATCACGGCTGATGATGAAAGGAGCTTTGGGGGGCTTGACTTCCATTCCGCTCAGGTAGAGATGACAACTATGGGAGGCCAGTTTGGCCTGTCCAATGGCCTCAATCAGGGTGGCCGGGCCTGTAACCCCGTCACCGGCAGCAAAAATGGAGGCTACTCCGGTTTGGAGGGTTTTCGAATCTGCATCCAGGTCGCCCCAGCGGTTCACCTTGAGTTCCCCTTCCACACCACTGCCATTGACGTCTTCGAGGAAATCGGCCACGGTTTTCTGTCCGATGGCAGCCAGGATAATATCCACTTCTATGTCAAAATCAGATCCTTCCATAGGTACCGGGCGGCGGCGCCCTGAAGCATCGGGGGCGCCCAACTCCATTTTCAGACAGGTAACCGATTTTACGCGTCCATTCTCATCTGCATTGACTTTCTTAGGGTTGGTAAGGAAAAGGTATTCGATGCCTTCCAGTTTGGATTCGTGTATTTCGATAGGGTTGGCAGGCATTTCTTTTTCCGTACGGCGGTAGATCACATATACTTTATCTGCTCCACAACGCACAGAGGTGCGGCAGCAGTCCATCGCTGTGTTACCACCCCCGACTACCGCTACCTTCTTTCCGCGAAAATCTTTACGCTCGCCACTCACCTCCATTTCTTTCAGGAAGTCGATGCCGGAATAGACCCCTTCAGCTTCTTCGCCTTCGGCGCCCAGGAGGGTTCCTTTCTGCGATCCGATGGCCAGGACGAGGGCGTCGTATTCTTTGCGCAGATCCGCATAATGCAGGTTTTCGCCCAGTTTCTTATTGTAGTAGATATTTGCCCCCATTCGGGTGATGGCATCTACCTCCTGTTGCAGCACATCATTGGGCAGGCGGTATTCAGGAATCCCGTAGCGCAGCCATCCCCCGGCGGCCGGGGCAGCCTCGTATATATCAGCCTGATGGCCCTTCTTTTGCAGGAAGAAGGCGGCGGACAATCCGCCGGGCCCGGCTCCGATGATGGCTACTTTTTTTCCTGTGGGAGCTTCCATCCTGGGCATATAGGGATCACCGGAGGCAAGATCCATATCTGCCGCAAATCTTTTCAGGTAATCAATGCCCACTGGGGCGCCTTCATCCAACAGCTTACGCCGGCAGGCTAGTTCGCAGGGCCTGACGCAAACGCGGCCGCATACTGCCGGAAGGGGATTGGTTTCTTTGATCACCTCCACTGCTTCCTTGTACATCCCTTTCTCGATCAGAGAGATATAGCCTTGTACATCCACACCAGCCGGACAGCTTTGCTGGCAGGGTGCCACGCAATCGGCGTAATGATTGCTTACCATCAGATCGATGGCGGATTTGCGGGATTTGCGAACCCGCTCATTCTCGGTCCATATCTTCATTCCTTCGGCCAGCCGTGTAGAGCAGGCCGGTTGCAATCCGCGCATACCTTCCACTTCCACCACACATACAAAACAGGATGAATAGGGATCCAGGCGGGGATCGTAACATAAAGTAGGGATGTCCACATTAAAGCGGCGGGAGAGTTCAAGGATGCTCTCACCTGCTTTGCCTTTGATGGCTTTTCCGTTCAGGATGATATTGAGTTGTTCGGTCATTGTGCTGAAATATCAGGTCGATTATTGAATTAGAATGGCCTCGAAGCGGCAACGGCTGTAGCACTCCCCACATCGGATACAGGCTTCCTGATCGATCAGGTGAATCTGTTTACGTTCCCCGCTGATGCAGTCCACCGGGCATTTTTTTGCACAAACCGTGCAACCAGTGCATTTTTCCGGATCTATCGTATAGGTAAGCAAAGCCTTGCAGACCTTGGCAGGGCATTTCTTATCCCGGATATGCGCTTCGTATTCATCTCTGAAATACCGGATGGTTGTCAATACCGGATTGGGTGCAGTTTGTCCCAGGCCACAGAGCGAATTGTCTTTGATCTGCTCAGAAAGATCCTGCAGTAGTTCAAGATCTCCTTCCTGGCCTTCACCTTCTGTAATGCGGGTCAGGATTTCGAGCATCCGTTTGGTTCCGATGCGGCAGAAGGTACATTTTCCGCAACTTTCCTTCTGGGTAAAGTCGAGGAAGAAACGGGCCACATCGACCATACAGGTGGTTTCGTCCATAACAACCATCCCTCCCGATCCCATAATGGCTCCGGTGGCATTGACGGAATCATAATCTACGATGGTATCGGCCAGGTATTCAGGGATGCAGCCTCCGGAGGGGCCGCCGAGTTGCACTGCTTTGAACTTCTTATTTTGTGGAATCCCGCCCCCAAGTTTGAATATGATATCCCGGATGGTAATACCCATCGGTACTTCCACCAGTCCTGAGCGTTTGATTTTTCCTGCAAGGGCAAATACTTTTGTGCCTTTGGATTTCTCGGTACCATATTGTGCGTACGCTTCCGCACCGTGTTGAATGATCCAGGGAATATTGGCCCAGGTTTCCACATTATTGATGTTGGTGGGTTTTCCCCATAAACCGGATTCAGCCGGGAAGGGTGGCCTTTTCCGTGGCATTCCTCTTTCTCCTTCCACCGAAGCGATCAGGGCGGTTTCTTCTCCGCAGACGAAGGCGCCGGCTCCTTCTTTGATGTACATATCGAAATGGAAACCCTGGATTCCGGCGATGTTTTTACCCAGATAGCCTTTCTCTCTGGCCTGGTCGATGGCAATTTCCAGACGTTTGATAGCCAAAGGGTATTCGGCGCGGCAATAGATTACCCCACTGGTAGCGCCGATGGCATAAGCCCCGATGATCATCCCCTCAATGACACTATGCGGATCCCCTTCCAGCAGGGAGCGATCCATAAAGGCCCCGGGGTCTCCCTCGTCGGCATTACAGATGATATACTTTTCAGGGGAAGGGTTCTTGAAGGCGAAACGCCACTTCATTCCGGTTGGGAATCCTCCGCCTCCACGGCCGCGGAGGCCTGAATCAAGTACGGTCCGGATGACTTCTTCCTGGCTGATGCCCTCACCCCCGATCTGCTTCAGGGACAGGTAGCCTTGTCTGGCTTCATATTCTTCGATGGATTCAGGATCGATAAAGCCGCAGTTGCGCAGGGCAATCTTCACCTGGGTGTCAAGGAATTCCTTGTCGGCGGTCTCAAAAAGATCCGAGCGTACCACCAGTTCTCTCACCGGCTCGTGGTTCACGATATGTTTGTCAATGATCTGAATCGCTCTTTCCTCATCCACTCCGCCATACAGGTATGAACCGCTTTCATCGATCACCTCCACCAGGGGTTCGTTGTAGCACATCCCTACGCAGCTTGTCTTTTTTAACTCAAAGTCAAGGGATTCGGAAGATTGAAGCTGGCTGATCTTTTCAAAAGTCTTTCCGGCACCGGCGGCAATACCGCAGCTTCCCAGTCCGACGATTACTTGTGTTTTGGACATAATCGGGGCATTAATGGAGATCTTCTCCGTTGGCTTGCTTTTCTTTGATTCTGATGTTTTTAACGATCTTCACCGATTCAGGCCCGGTCAGTTTGCCATAGGTTTCATCTCCGATCATCATTACGGGAGCCAGAGAGCAACAACCCAGACAGGCCACAGATTCAAGGGTGAAGAGGCCATCCTCGGTAGTGCCCCCGTCGGGTACCCCCAGGGCATCAATCAGGGCATCGGTAATCTTGTCTGCGTTCTGCACGTGGCAGGCTGTCCCGTGACATACTTTCACGATGTGTTTTCCTACGGGGCTGAGCCTGAACTGAGCATAAAAGGTGGCCACCCCGTACATATCACTTAAGTCCAGTCCGGTTCGTTCTGATATGTAAGCGAAGGCTTCCCGGGGGATATATCCAAATTCGTTCTGGGCTCCCTGGAGCAGGGGAATAAGACTGCCTTTTTTGCCCTTGTATTTCTCGATCAGGCTGTCGATGATCCGCACATCCACGGCTTCGGCCTGTGCAGGAGTGTGGTCGTTCTGAATTCTTGCGATGCGCATAGGAGATTATCCATATTTATGAGGGCTAAAAGTATGGAAAATGCATCCCTCTGCTTGTGCTGACAAGGAATTTATACTCAATCCAAATTAATGCAAGCCTACACAGGAGAGCGGCCTCCCGGGCAGGGAAGGAGAGGGGTAGTAAGCAGAAAGAGGGGAGAGGGGCAAAAAGAGCCTTACTTCACCCGAAACCTGAACTGCACCTCAGCCAGTTCCTGGTTGGCTTTAACAATCTTATCCCCAAGGTTTTCCTTAAAGCGGATGATTCTTTCCTGAAGGATCTTATCCCCTGTGCTGATGATTTGTGCCGCAAGGATCCCTGCATTTCTGGCTGCATCCAGGCCTACCGTCGCAACCGGGATGCCGGGGGGCATTTGGAGGATACTCAGGATGGAATCCCAGCCGTCAATCGAAATGCTGGCGCGCACTGGCACACCGATCACCGGCAGCGGTGTATTGGCGGCCACTACACCGGGAAGATGGGCTGCACCCCCCGCACCGGCAATAATCACCTTGATTCCGTTTTTATGCGCATTCACGGCAAAATCGTGTACCATCTCCGGCGTCCTGTGTGCAGAAAGGGCATTCAACTCAAAGGGAATTTCCAACTCGTCCAGCACTTTGCAGGCTTCTGCCATTACAGGCATATCTGAAGTGCTTCCCATTATTATGCTCACCCGTGCTTTCATTTGATTATCGGCTTGATTGCCGGGCAAAAATACCAAAGCCCGACGACTTCAACCCCATAATCGCAAAAAAGCGTACATTCGCCGCCCATACTAAGATTCATAATATTATATGGAAAGATTAAGTAACCTTACCCGTATCGGGGTCATTTACGATGGAAATTATTTGTATCACGTCAGCAATTATTACAACTACAACCATCCCAGAAAAAGCCGCATCAATATTTCAGGATTGCACGAATTCATCCGCTATAAGGTCGCAGAACTGGAAGAGAGTCAGTATGCGCAATGCCAGATTGTAGATGCCCATTATTTCCGCACACGGCTGAATGCGAAAGAAGCAAGCCAGAAGGGAAACCTGTTGTATTACGACCGGGTATTCGATGATATTCTGATGTCTGAAGGGGTGACCACTCATTACCTGCCTTTGCGGACACTGCAAGGACAACCGGAAGAGAAGGGCATTGAAGTGTGGCTGGCAATGGAAGCTTTTGAGTTGGCCTTGTATAAAGAATTTGATGTGCTGGTGCTGATCGCCGGTGATGGGGATTATGTTCCTCTGGCAAAAAAGATCAATACGCTCGGAACCAATTTAATGCTGCTTTCCTGGGAATTTAAATACACAGACAACTACGGGAACGAAAAGCTGATGCGTACTTCTCACGAGCTGATGGATGTGGTTTCCTACCCCATTGAGATGAATGAGTTGATCGACGATCCGGATTCCGACAACGACAGTGTTGTGAACAATCTCTTTGTGGCCCAGAAACACGTGGCTACCCGATTGCCTGTCTATCAGGAGGATGAAGGTGAAGGATATACCACCAGCGAGGTCCTTTCCATTAAGGAAGGATATGGGTTTATTTATTTCCCCCCCGACAACCTTTTCTTTCATTTCTCCAATCTGCACGGGATCGATTTCAATGAGATCCGGGCGGGAGACCCGGTACGCTTCAGGATTGAAAGAAATCAGGATGGCAGAGAAGTGGCCACCGATGTGCATTATGCGGGGGATTAATTGCTGCTCGGAACGGAAATGAGCACGTGGCAGCTTACAGGCTGCCACAATTATTTTATATTTGTTTGAATTGCTGCGAAATGAAGGAAGTGAAGAAAATCAAAGACAGGCTGTTCAAGCCCTATATCCCGGCTGTTGCCATACAGGATGCTACTGCCAGGCTGGCGGAAAAGATTCAAATGGATATGGAAGGGAAAGACCCTGTCTTTCTGGTTGTTCTCAATGGCGCATTTGTTTTTGCTTCCGATCTTTTTCGTCAGCTTGACTTTCCCTGCCGCCTTTCCTTCATTCGCCTGGCCTCCTATCAGGGTACCCAAAGTTCGGGTACCATACTGAATCTGATCGGCCTGAATGAGGATCTTCGCGGTGAGCATATTGTGATCGTGGAAGATATTATAGATACAGGGCATACCCTTTATCATCTGCTGGAAGAATTGAAAAGGCATCAACCCGCATCCATCCGGATCGCAACGCTGCTGTTTAAACCCCAGGCTTTTGTACACCAGTACCCGGTGGATTATGTGGCAATGGAAATACCCCCGGAGTTTATCGTAGGGTATGGACTGGATTATGATGGTTATGGAAGGAATTTACCGGATATTTACCAAATCGTTAATGAATAAAAGCCTGAGCTGTGTTTAACCTGATATTGTTCGGCCCCCCGGGAGCGGGGAAGGGTACCCAATCCAAAAAGATCGCCGGGAAATATGGATACAAGCATATTTCTACCGGCGACATCCTTCGAAGTGAGATAAGCAGGGATACCGTCCTGGGCCGGGAGGTACGCACTTATATTGACCGGGGAGCCCTGGTTCCGGATCAGGTCTTAATCAATATCCTGGCGGATGTGGTTGAGCGGGAGCACGATACCAGGGGCTTAATCTGGGATGGATTTCCACGCACCATAATACAAGCCGAGGCCTTCGACCGTCTGCTGGAAGAGAAAGGACAAAAGGTGAATCTGGTGATTTCCCTGGAGGTTGAATTGCAGGAGCTGGTCAGAAGATTGGTGAACCGGGGCATCGAAGACGGCCGCAGCGACGACTCGGAAAGCATTATCCTGCAACGCCAGAATATCTACCGCAATACAACCCAGCCCCTGATCAGTTTCTACCGCAATCAGGGTAAGCTTGCCTCTATCAATGGGATACAGGCCGTGGAGCGTGTTTTCGAACAGATCTGCTTCAGGATCGAACAAAACCACATCTAATCCAAAATGGCCGGAGATAACTTCGTAGATTATGTCCGCATTTTCTGCAAATCAGGGGATGGAGGGGCGGGTTCTGCCCACTTTTTCCGTAGCCGCAGCAATCCCAGGGGCGGTCCTGACGGGGGCGACGGTGGCCGGGGCGGTCACGTCATCCTGAGGGGGAATGCACAGCTCTGGACCCTGCTCCATCTGAAATACACCAAACACGTTAAAGCCGGGCACGGTGAAAGGGGAGGAGACCAGCTGAAATCCGGTGCATACGGCGAGGATAAGATTCTGGAAGTGCCCCTGGGTACTGTTGCCCGCGATGGGGATAGCGGTGATTTCCTTTTCGAGATCACGGAAGATGGTCAAACCCAGGTTCTGATGCCTGGCGGTAGGGGAGGCCTCGGAAACGATCATTTTAAGTCCCCGACCAACCGGGCCCCACGCTATGCCCAGCCGGGAGAAGCGGGGGAAGAAGCCTGGCGGATTCTTGAACTGAAGTTGCTGGCAGATGTCGGACTGGTCGGCTTTCCCAATGCCGGAAAGTCAACCCTGCTTTCAGTGCTTAGCGCTGCAAAACCAAGGATTGCAGATTATCCGTTTACTACCCTGCGCCCTAACCTGGGGCTGGTTTCCTATCGGGAAGACCGCTCCTTTATGATGGCAGATATCCCTGGTATCATTGAAGGTGCCCACGAAGGCAAAGGCCTGGGGCACCGCTTCCTGCGGCATATCGAACGAAATAGCCTCCTGCTTTTTATGGTCCCAGTTGATGCAAAAGACATTCGCAAAGAGTACACTATCCTGGTCAGTGAACTCGAAAAGTTCAACCCCGAATTGCTCGACAAACCGCGGCTTTTGGCCCTGACCAAAGCTGATATGCTCGATGAGACAATGATGCAACAGATGCAAGCCCTGATCCCCAAAGGCATCCCTTCCCTTTTTATCTCCTCAGTCAGCGGTTATCAGCTTGCAGGGCTCAAGGACAAGATATGGCAAATGCTGAACAGCGATGAGCATCTTAACCCATAATCTTCCATTTCCGGAAGCCTGGCTGGAGTTTGATACAAGCCTGATGCTCTGGATCAACCAGCAACATCATCCCTGGCTTGATCAGCTGATGTGGTTCGTCAGTGGAAAGCTGGAGTGGATCCCGCTTTATCTCTTATTGTTATACCTGGTCGCTCGCCGTTACCGATGGAAAAGCTGGATAGTGATCTTAGCGATAGCCTTGTTGGTCACCCTTACGGATCAGGTGAGTGTGAAAGCCTTCAAGGAGGTCTTTCAAAGATGGCGTCCCTGCCACGATCCTGCCCTGGAAGGAATGGTACGCATCCTGCACGGAAAATGCGGCGGTGCGTGGGGCTTTGTGTCCTCACACGCAGCCAATACCTTCGGCCTGGCAACCTTTATGTCCTGGCTCATATTGACAAGGGGGCAAGCCCTGGCCCTGCTCGGGTGGGCGGCAACAGTGAGTTACAGCCGTATCTATCTTGGGGTGCATTATCCTCTGGATGTTGTGGGCGGTGCGGTATTGGGTGCAGGCCTCGGGAGTGGGGTGTATCTTCTGCTTAGCTGGATTATGCTCAGATTTGATGCGCATCCCCGGATAAGTGGCTGAGGCGGCCTATTTATAATCTGACTCCTTTCCTTCTATCTTCTCAATCAGTACTTTATAGGTTCGCACATTCTTCAGGGCCGGTGTGCTGTATTTGAAGTCAGATCTGCCGGTGTATTTCTCCATCACGATATTCAGAATGCGTGCTTTCTCCTCCAGGCTGTCATCTTCAAAAATGACGGTACCGTGGATCAGGACGGAGCGGTAGCGCATACCGTAGGAACAGGCTACTTGCTCGTGGCGGTGAAAGAGCTCGTGATCAGTGCTGAAGGCAATACAGACAGAGGGGTTTTCTGCCAGAATATCCATCTTCTTTCCGGCCGGATCTGAATGGAGATAGAGGAATTCACCATCATAACCGAAATTGAAGGGGAGCACATAAGGTTTCTGGTCAGGGCCGCTCATCCCGACAAAACAAACCTCTGTTCTGGCAATGATGGCATCCATTTCACTGCGTTCTGTAAGCATTCGGCTTCTCATATCCCTGCATTTTTGATTGGCATTAAAGATAGATAAAACCGGATAAGCTGCGAAGGGGCGATGGGGTTCTTCAGGCTATGGCTGTACTTCGTCCAGCCGCTTTCTGAGGGAATCTGCATATTGATGAAAGCGAGGAAGGTGAATGCTGTCTACCGGTTCCGCCGGAGGGGACTCTACTCTGAGCGGATCCACTGCCTGTCCGTTTTTGTAGAAGCGGAAGTCGAGGTGAGGTCCGGTGCTCAGTCCTGAGCTACCCACATAGCCGATGATCTGCCCTTGTTTCACAAATACGCCTTCTCGTATTCCCTGCCCGTATTTGGAGAGATGCAGATAAGCCGTAGTGTACATACTGTTGTGTTTGACCTTCACCATACGCCCGGCTCCCCCCGACCATCCTACTTTGGTAACCACCCCATCGCCGATGGTCATCACAGGCGTTCCTGAGGGTGCAGCATAGTCTACTCCGTGGTGAGGGCGGCGGATGCGCAAAATGGGATGAAGGCGGGAATTGGAGAAATGGGAACTGATCCGGCTGAAACGCAGCGGTGCTTTAAGGAAGGTGCGGCGAAGCGATGCCCCTGTTTCATCAAAATAATCTGGGATGCTGTCTTGCACAAAACGAAAAGCATAAATTTCTTTCCCGGCGTGACGGAAGAAGGCAGCCGGAATCTGTCCAATCCCGATCTGTACCGAATCCACCCACAACTCTTCATACATCACTTTGTATGCATCCCCCTTTTGTATGGCATAGAAGTCAATGGTCCAGGCATATATTTCAGACATTTCCAGGGCCAGGTTTGGGTTGACCCCTGCATTGACCATATTCATCCAGAGGGAGTTTTCAATCACCCCCTCTGTTCTGTTCATTAGCCGATGAACAGGTTTTTGTCCCTCCCAGGCATAGACAGAATCCCCAAGGGCATAAGCAATGTAGTTCACCCGGTCTTTTTCGTAGATAAAGTAAGCCGGACGGCCATTGCTGTCAGGGTAAAAGAGGCAGCAGATATTGCCCGCCCTGATTTGACGCACATCGAATACCTGGCTTGTTTGTCTGACCAGTTGATCAATTTCCTGCATACTCAGACCGTGACGGCTGAGGATGGCCGAGAGGTTTTCACCCGGTCCTACCACTTCAGTAAGCAGCAGAAAAGAATCGGCAGGCAGGCCATATACCATTCTGGGCTCTGGTTCAGGCAGGATAATGTCTGGTGATTGGGGAATGGGATGAAAGAGGCGGCTAAGAAGAATGACTGCCAGGCCGGCAGTCATCATCAATAGTATAGGCAATGCATTACGAATGTTCATTGCACAAAAGTACGTACTTCTGTGTCTGAAATCTTACAAAACTGTCCCTGATGCCTGGGACATTTCGCGGCCTTTGTGGAAGGCTTTGAGGTTTTGATCCACGATTTCTTCTCCTTTCCGCAGGAACAGATCCCTGATGGCTTTTTCAAGCGCCTCAATTTCAATATCCAGGTAAGGGGAAGCGGCTCCCAGCATCACCATATTGGCAGAACGCCTGGCCTCCAGGTCCTTTGCAACCTGATCGGCATCCAGCATAAAATGATTCGGGATGCGGGCAATTTCGGCCTTGAGCTCTTCCAGATCAGGATAATTGGGAATATTGATATGGGGGGCGGTGTTGGTGATCAGCCATCCATTGGGAGAGAGCATTGGCAGATAGCGCAGGCTTTCCATTGGCTCCACACTCAGGATAATGTCGACTCCTCCCTTCGGAATCAGGTCGGAGGCGATGGGCTTATCAGACAGCCTCAGATTGGACTGCACATCTCCTCCTCGCTGGCTCATTCCGTGCACTTCTGCCTGTTTCAAATACAACCCTTTGTTAACCGCGGCCATTCCGATGGTGGCAGCGATGGAAAGAATCCCTTGACCGCCAACCCCTGCCAGTATGATGTCCTTTTTCATTTTTCTTGATTTTGTGGGTTTGATCAACTATTCAACCGGATTCGCTGCTTTTTTACTGCGTAGTTTGCTGGCCAGCGTAACCAGGCACTCCCGGCGGGGAATGATGACAGAAACCCCTGTATATTCGATTTCTTTTTTCATTAGGGCCAGGTTCTCTTCGTGATATTTTTGAATCGGATTGATGACGTGAATATGCTCCTTCTCCACACCGCAACCCTGACAGATATCTTCGATTTTTCCTGTGGCCGAGGAGTCTTGCCCACCAGTCATTGCAGTAGTTCCATTATCAAGAATGACAATGGTTACCGGGCTTTTGTCATTGACACAATCAATCAGTCCGGTGATCCCGGAGTGGGTAAAAGTGGAATCACCGATCACAGCTACGGCCGGAGTATAGCCTGCATCGGCTGCCCCCTTTGCCATTGTGATGGAGGCGCCCATATCCACGCAGGTGTTGATGGCGTCAAAAGGCTGGAGGGCTCCCAGTGTGTAACAACCGATGTCGGAGAATACCCGGCCTTTTGTGTATACGCTGAGGGCTTCATTCAGAGAGTTATAGGAGTATATGTGCGGGCATCCTTTGCATAAGCTGGGAGGACGGGGTGCCACAATATCCGGGATGGGATTGCCTTCCTGGATTTTCATTCCCAAGGCTATACCTACGATATTGGGATTCAGTTCACCATCACGGGGGATGCTGCCATCCAGGCGCCCGTGGATCGTTTTTCCATTATTCATAAAGCCACGGAGCATCTCCTCTACAAAGGGATATCCGTCTTCCAGTACCATCAGGCTGTCACAGCTTTCATACATTTCCCTCACCTGTTTTGGCGGAATGGGATACTGGCCGATTTTCAGTACCGGATGCGGAACGACCCGGTCCGGATAATTTTCCATTAAATAATTATAAGCCAAGCCACAGGCAATGATGCCAAGGCTATGATCTTCTCCGGGGATGATTTCATTAAAGCTTGCTTTTTCTGATGCTTCTTCAAAAGCAGGCTGGTTGGCCAGGAGTTTCTTGTAATTCCGACGGGCATTTGCGGGCAGAAGGATGAACTGCCGGGGGTCGGAAGGGATCTGCACCGGATTCTGTTCCCGCTGTGGTTTCTGGGCTATGCCGGAACGGGAATGCGCCAGACGGGTAGTAATGCGCATCAGCACAGGAATACGCATCTTCTCTGAGAGCTCAAAAGCCTCGTGCACCATATCGTAGGATTCCTGCTGACTGGAAGGCTCGAAGATGGGCATCATCGCGAATTTCCCGAAAAAGCGTGAATCCTGCTCATTTTGAGATGAGTGCATAGAAGGATCGTCGGCGGCCACAATGATCAGACCCCCGTTGGCTCCGGTGATGGCGGAATTGACAAAAGCATCGGCGGCCACGTTCAGTCCCACGTGCTTCATACATACCATTGCTCTTTTCCCGGCATAAGACATCCCCAGGGCTGCCTCCATTGCCGTTTTCTCATTGGCACTCCAGCCGGCACGAATGCCTTTGGCTTTGGCCTCTTTGCTCTTAATCACATATTCCGTTATCTCCGTCGAGGGAGTACCGGGATAGGCATAGATCCCTGACATTCCGGCATCTATTCCTCCCTGGGCGATGGCTTCATCCCCCAATAGCATCAGTTTATGCATTTGTCAATATATTAGGCATTTAACTTCTGTTTAGCGCTTCGCAAAGGTAGCCTTTTCGGGCTTTTCTTTAGGGCCAATTTATCTAAAACGAATATAAATAGAAGGCTTTGCATACATTTGGCGCTCAAAGGAGGATATGAATTATCTGGGGCATATGTATTTGTCGGGTAAGGATGCCGAACTGATGCTGGGTAACTTCATTGCGGATGCAGTGAAAGGCAATCAAATTGATTCTTTCCCGGATCCCGTGAAACGCGGCATTTTGCTGCACCGTAAGATCGATGCATTCACCGATCATCATTCTTCCAGCCGTGCACTGAACCGGCTTCTTAATCCTCATTTCAGAAAATACAGCGGGGTAGTGGTAGATATGTATTACGATCATTTTCTTGCCCGAAACTGGACCACTTTTTCCTCGGAGGATTTGAAATCATTCACAGAAGCCAATTACCGCATCCTTCAGCGGCATTTCCTCCAACTCCCTGCCAGATCGAGGCGCATATTGCCTTTTATGATGAAGGACAACTGGTTGATGGCCTATGCCAGCTTTGCCGGCTTGGATCAGGCTTTTCGAGGGATAGCCCGAAGAACGCCTTTTTACTCCGGAATGGAAAAGGGTGTGGCCGTGCTGAGAGATCATTATGCGGAGTGCAGAGCCTGCTTTGAATGCTTTATGCCTGATGTGACAGCATTTGTAGCGGAGGAGAAGGAGAGAATGTAATAATCTTAGGGAAAGAAAAGCCGGATGCTGCCATCTGTTGGCGCGCGTCTTCAGCCTGAAATCCGCAGGTCTCGCAAAACTACCTCAGCAGAATGATCCAAATGTTACCTTTGCTGGCGGACGTCTTTTTTTTGAGAGGCGTTGGGAGAAGAACAAATAATACAATCTCTCTCTGTTTTGCCCTCAGGCCGGGCAGGCCCTACTTTTTTCTTGATAAAAAAGTAGCAAAAAATCAAGGCTGCATTGCCTTTCCTTGAAAACTACGACTTCGGATGGAGTCGCGATCCGAGCCGCTTTTTCAGTGAACTTGATTGGCCTGTCCTAAGCCTGTGCTCGCGGATCGCTCCATTTGGAAGACCTCTGACATTTGCCTAAGCTATCCTCAGCCTTGTTTTCTACGGAAATGCAATGAGGCCAGAAAAACAGTTTGAGTTTGACCCTTCGGCTGTCCTTCGACACACTTCGACTGAGCTCAGTGCAGGTGCTCAGGCAAGTGCTCAGGGTAAAGGATGAGTGTGGTACGGAAGCTTAGTTTCTGTTGGTTTTAATATCCGCGAAGCGGATAAATTCTTTTTTCGCAGGATAATAGCTGATTGGCGTTAAAAATTTCCGAAGCCTTGGAGGAAATTTAGCCAATCAGCTATGGTTTTCAGCCGCCAAGGGCGGAGGAAAAATCCCTTGAACACTTCGTCGGCCGATTTCTATCGGCCTCCTCAGTGACCCTGGACTGGTCCCTGAGCAATTTTGCTGCGCAAAATTTGTCGAAGGGTGGGCGAGCAAAGAAATGAACAAGGTATAGCCTACGCACAGAAAAGGTGACAAAGCACTAACTGTCAAGCTTTGTATATCAATGTTTTACAGCTTTTTACTAACAAGACCTGCGGATTTCAGGCTTCAGACGCGTGCCTTGTAATATTGAAATGTTAAGTCATTTCAGGATGGGAGTTCGGCGCACGCGACTGAAGTCGCGCGCGAGCAGGTATGGCTACGCACATCCTTCTGCGCACGCGGCTGAAGTCGCGCACGAACTGGAATCTCATTACCTCAGCATCTTATCACACATAGAAAAAGGCCGCCCCCATTCGGAAGCGGCCTTTGCTTTATCAATCTGAATGGCTTTACTGCAACACCAGTTTCACGGCTTTGCTGTGCTCTTCCCCTTGCAGGCGGATGTAATAGACGCCTGCCGGTAAGTTGCTCAGAT
>Ga0334882_1000043_pt1 | contig 225683 bp, 178 predicted proteins | sample GraSluR1_MG_5_FD_207226 | JGI IMG/M metagenome (GOLD analysis project Ga0334882, IMG submission 207226) | Sludge microbial communities from methane-producing bioreactor in Wageningen University, Netherlands - Granular Sludge_15_04-R1 | ecosystem: Engineered > Bioreactor > Anaerobic >...
TTTATATCTCTACAAACTCTTAAGCTCATTTAATCCTTTAAGCTCATTTCCAATCACTGATCACAAGGTCTCTCTGCTTCAAGAGACCCTTCCTCACTCAGTTTTCAAAGAACAGGTTGATGTGTGAATCGTTTTAAAGTGCAAGAATTATAATAGCACAATATATGCCTTGCTGTCAAGATAGATTAATTTATTTTCACTGTAATTTCAAACGGAAAAACCTTTTTTCCCCAACTATAGAGTAATGCTATTTATTGAATTGATAATCCAGCCATTGCATCGCTGAGATAGTAATGGGGCTGTCGCCATCCCCGATCATAAAACTGCACATTAACAGCTTCTTTTACCTGTTCCACAGAATTTTTGTTTAACAGAACAATTACGCAACCGCCAAAACCTGCTCCTGTAATTCGTGCTCCCATTACTCCACTTTGAGCTGATGCTGTAGATGCGATTACGTTCAGTTCATCGCAGCTGACCTCAAAGAGATCGCGTAAGCCATCGTGTGAGGAGTTAAATAAGTTTCCCAAAAGCATAAAATCTTCCTTTTCCAATGCTTCCAACGCCATGAGAACTCTTTCATTTTCTTCAGTAATAAATAACGACCGCCTGTAGAGATTGGCAGGCATTCTTTGCCTAAGTTCTCTTATCTCAGTTGCTTTTACATCACGAAGAGAGGTTAGCTTATCCCCTGTAATTTGCGACAGGCAGGCTACTGCTGCTTCACATTCTTCCCTGCGCCGGTTATAAGCAGACGAGGCCAACGCCCTGTCAACCCGGCTATCCACTATCAAAATAATATAATCTTCCATATTAAAAGGAACATGCCGGTATTCGGTTGTTAAACAGTCGATAAATAAAGCGTTGCCTTTTCGGGCCAGGGCTACTGCAAATTGATCCATAATGCCACAGCGGACACCGATGTAGTGATTTTCTGCTTTGTGGCATAACAGCGCCATTTCTTTTTTCCCGATATTTAGTTTATTGGTCTCATTCAGAGCAGCAGCAACCGCCAATTCCAGTGCAGCCGATGAACTCAGACCCAGGCCACGGGGAATACTGCTTTTAATCAGCATATCTGCCCCGGTTACGTTAAATCCTTCATTTATATATATCCAATATATCGATTTGACGTAATCGATCCATTCCGGTTCCTTTTCTAATGGCTTAAGATAATTTATTGAAGTAGTAACAGTTTCATTAAAAATATCAGAGCTCACTGTGAGCAAATGATCATTTCTGCTGCAAAATTCCAGTACCAGCTCAAGCTCAATAGCAATCGGCAGAACATAACCCTGGTTATAATCGGTATGTTCACCTATTAGATTAACCCTGCCCGGTGCTCTTACACTAAATTCCATAACAGTAATCTCCGGTTATTAAGCATTGTTGCTGATGTTCAGCATTTCCAATTATTACCTGTTTGGACAAAATAAAAAACCCTGCCTGCACAGGGCTTATTATAAATGGAAACCGAGCAAACTGATAAGCCGAGTTCTGTTCTTACAGGTTTTATCCGGTAAGCGGCAGCCATCTATCTTGGATCCCAGTTGCCTGGCATCTCCAGCGACCTAACCCGAGGAGTCGGCGGGCTACCTCTTCCCCCTCCTATTTGGTCTTGCTCCGGGTGGGGTTTACCTAGCAAACCGGTCTCCCGGTTCCTGGTGCGCTCTTACCGCACCGTTGCACCCTTACCCGGCACTCAACTTTTACTGACATCTAATATTCAGCGTGTTATCTTAAGGTTTGACACAAACCCAAAATATAGGTTTCTTTGCTTTATTTATGTTATCGATGCAAGTAAAAGTTGAATGCCGGGCGGTATTTTTTCTGTGGCACTGGCCTTAAGGTCACCCTCACTGGGAATTACCCAGCACCCTGCCCTGTGGAGCTCGGACTTTCCTCGAAAAGGACCTTGCGGTACTCTTTCCGCGACTGCCTTGTTTACTCGGTCTCCTTATAAACTTCCATTTTCAGTATAACACCACGTTTATGGAGTGTCAAAGAGGGTAGTATTTAGTTATAAAGTTTATCTTCAAGGGAAGACAAAAACAATAAAACATCGTCAAGAGTGTCCACGGGCACCAATTCTACACTGCGAGCGGTCTTTTTAGCCTGTTCATAATTAGCTTCCGGAAGGATAAAGTAATCAGCTCCAGATTTTTCTGCAGCCACAACTTTTTGAGTTATACCGCCAATTTTACCTATTTTTTCTTCAATATCAATTGTTCCGGTTCCTGCAATCTTAAACCCTGCTGTTAAATCTTTTTCTGTCAGTTGATTGATTATCTCCAACACAAACATTAACCCTGCCGATGGACCGCCGATATTTCCCGTATTCATCTTAATCTCAACCGGCAAGACGGGTTCCCAGGGTAGTGTTTTGATATATATGCCTAAAAAAGGAGAATTTTCATCTTCAGGATTTGATCCTGTAGGTACTATTAATTTAATCGTTTCATCAAGTCGTTTAATATCCAGATCAACCGTTTCTCCTACCTGGCGATCTTTAACAATTAACGGAACCTCTGATGCGAAATTCACATTTCGTCCATCGACCGCAACGATTATGTCGCCTTCCTGCAAATATCCCTTTGCGGCAGCATCTTCTACAACGTGGATAATCTGAATACCATCACTATTAATCATAACATCATAACCGACACGACGCAGGGCAACTACCTGGGCGATATGCTGACTTTCCATCATGTTTTCTGCCAGAAGCTCTCTGTATTCTTTTTCATCCATATCTTCAGGGATAACCCGGCCGACAGGATTAATGTCTACATAAGGGTGTATTTTTCCGTATAAAGCGGAGGTGAGGCTGGCTTTTACCTGGCTTACTGTAACAAGATAAAATACTCCTTCTGATTTATCTTGATGATTTTCCACTTCAACAACTGTATCCAAGTTAACAGCCCTGCTTGGCAAAATCAAGAAATAATCGATCTTGATGAAAAGACCGAGAACAAGCATTACAGCTATCAAGAATAATACAGTTGCTATTCTTTTTAATTTCATCATGTACCAGCTTTCTGCCTAATGTAGTTATTGTTAGAAATTTTGACTGATGTAAAAAATAACATAAATACCAAGAGCAACAACTAGTATTCCCCCAAACCTGAGCAAATTCAGGTATAAATTACTTGGTTTTACATGAGGAACCTTGCGTCCAATTCTTAAATGCCAGAAAAGGTGGGGGTAGATGACAGAAACCAGGCCAACCAGGATAATTAAAACTGCAAAGAAATTTAGTCCTCCAAGATCGGGGCTTACATTTCCGGATGTCGCCAAAAATAGATGATTTATAATGTCAGTTATTATTTTCATCGATTACTTTTACCTCACTGCTAATAATCTTATCAGGCTTATTAGATGAATTACTGATTACCGGAATTTCTCCATAACCATTTCGTAAACCTCAGGAGGAACCAGTCCACTTACATCGCCGCCCAGGGCGGCGATTTCTTTTACAATGCTTGAACTCAGGTATGAATATTTGCTGTTTGTCATCATGAACATTGTTTCTATAGAAGGATTCAACTTCTGATTGACCAGGGCCATTTGAAATTCAAATTCAAAATCAGAAATTGCTCTCAAACCCTTGATAATAATTCCTGTATCCGTCTGAACAGCATAATCGATTAAAAGACCTTTGTAATAATCCACCTGAACGTTCGACATTTTTTCTGTGACTATCTTAAGCATCTCAACTCTTTTTTCTATTTCGTAGGTTGCAATTTTCCTTGGATTTTCCAGAACTGCAACTGTTAGATGATCCATTATTTTACTGGACCTGATTATAATATCAAGATGCCCTTTTGTAACCGGATCAAAACTCCCGGGATAAATAGCCCTGCCCAAATTGTTTCCCCCTTTTATACATAATTTAATAGCAAACTTAGCTTATATTCTTTTTTTTCCCCTTATTACCTTCCTAAGAATAACATAAACACGTGAAATTTAAAAAAACTTGTTTCATTATTTGCTATGTGCTACAATATTACGCGTGATATTATACGAATCATAACGGCTCCGGGAGGGTTGACGATGGCAAAGGTATGTGAAATCTGCAAAAAAAGTAAAACGACTGGTTTCCAGATCAGTCACTCAAACATAAAAACAAAGAGAAGATGGCGACCGAACATCCAGAGAATTAAAATATTACTTAACGGATCACCCCGGCGAGTAAATGTGTGTACCCGTTGTATTAAAGCCGGTAAAATTGAACGGGCAATATAATTATTAATAAAAAACAGGAAGCCGGTTATAATTCGGCTTCCTGTTTTTTTTCAACTACTTTTATTAACGATCTAAAAAGTATTTTTTGCCTCCATATACTGCATCTGCAATAGCTCTTTTCGGAACATAAGTATTCATAGGCTCATACTTTGTTAACAGGCGTATTCCTGAATAAGCCTTCTCTACTGCTTCATCTTCAAGAGTACCGGCTATTACTTCTTTAGCCCAGTTTTCCATCTTGGGCACCATATCATTAATAAAACATTTGGTCATTGACATAGCTAATCTGGCTTCTTCGCTATCGCCCCGTGCCACCATTTTTTTAGCCCGCAGCAAACCGCTTTCGGCAGCAAATACTTCCATCGCCATATCAGCCAGTCGGCAGAGAACTTCCTGTTCGTTGGTTATTTCCTGACCAAACTTTTGAGCAGCATTACCTGCAGCAAGTAAAAACAGTGTTTTCATGTTGTTCAGATAGAACTCTTCACGTGCCGGCGATTCAGCTGGTATTTCTGCTTCTTTTAACTGCTTAAGGGTTCCACCCAGGCCCATTACTGCCTCCATGAATGGCACTTCCTGTTTCATTGCTTTTCTGAGCAGAGTGCCGGGTATAAGCATCCTGTTTACTTCGTTGGTTCCTTCAAAGATGCGGTTAATTCGGCTGTCCCGGTAAGAACGCTCTGCCGGGTATTCTTCACCATAACCATAGCCACCGAAGATCTGAACTCCTTCATCTGCAATGTAATCCATTCCTTCAGAGCAAAATACTTTTGAAATAGAGCACTCGATGGCATATTCCTGGATAGCTTTAACAATATCCGAAGGTTCCGCTCCCGAGGCTTTAACCTCTTCGAGTTTTTCATCAATCATCCCGGCAATGCGGTAAACCAAGCTTTCCATTATGTAGGTTAGGATGGTCATGTTGGCGATTTTATTCTTTATAATGTTGAACTGGGCAATCGGTTGATTAAACTGGACTCTCTGCAAAGCATATTCCGAGGAAAATTCAATCACCCTTTTACTTCCTCCAACACATCCTGCACCCAGCTTAAAACGACCAATATTCAGGATGTTAAATGCAACCTGGTGACCTTTGCCATCCAGCCAGAGCATGTTTTCGACAGGGATTTTAGCGTTTTCAAAAATGACACTGCAGGTTGATGAACCCTTGATGCCCATTTTCTTCTCTTCCGGATCTATTATTACTCCTTCAGAATCAGCATCAACAATAAATGCAGTAAAACGTTCACCATCAATTTTTGCATATGTTACAATAACATCTGCCCACGCTGCATTTGTAATATATTGTTTTGCGCCGTTGAGGATGTAGTATTTGCCATCATCCGACAATACGGCCTTTGTTTTACAGTTTAGTGCATCAGAACCTGCTTCAGGTTCAGTTAAAGCATAGGCAGCAATTTTTTCTGCAGTGGCCAAACCCGGCAAGTACTTTTCCTTCTGTTCTTTATTACCAAAATAAACTATAGGCAGAGTTCCGATTCCGGTATGCGCACCAAACACAGTAGCAAATGATCCTCCGCTTATTGAAGCACTCTCGGTAATAATCATGGTTGTAATTTTGTCAGCTTCTTCTCCGCCATACTCTTCAGGCACATCACTGCCAATCATACCTAGTTCTCCTGCTTCGCGAAGCAGACCTAAAGTTACACCTTCAGCTTTTTCTTCGATTTCATCAACTCTTGGCTCAACCTGATTTTTCATAAAATCATAACTCGTTTTTTTGATCATTAAATGGATATCATCAAAATCTTCGGGTGTAAATACCGTATTCTCGTCAACCGGCCCCAGCAGAAATGCACCGCCTTTAATCAACTCATCAGCCATAATCTAATCACCCCTTTTTATAATTATCAGTCAATAAATACTTTTACCGGTTAATAGTTTCGATAGTTAAATTTCTTTTACCTGCTTTGTGAATATATTAACTTACTGCAATTATTTTTATTTTTCATAATCTCAGTATTATTATCCGACATTTTGTCGGTTTTTCCACCAACACTTGATTTGACCTAATGAATATGCTAAACTTTGGCTATCAGGCCGAAGTGGCGGAATTGGCAGACGCACACGACTCAAAATCGTGCGCCCTCCGGGCATGAGGGTTCAAGTCCCTCCTTCGGCACCAAGAACATAATAGGATTTCATCAATTGATGAAATCCTATTTTTACTATCATCGCAGTTTATAATAAACTTATATAAATATTTAACTTAAATCAAACGCATTCAGTACCTGGTATTTCTTAAAATATTCCATAACATGAGCAAGATGTTCTTTTGTTGCCAGTTCAGCTAATCCCGGATCTCCATTGGCAATGGCTCTGAAAATATTTCTGTGGGTCGGAATAATAATTTTTTCAATTCTTTCCGGATTTGTTGCTGATATAGACATTGCCCGATTACACTGCTCAATAATAATTCTTAAATAACTTTCCAACCTGGCATTCTTAGAACCCGCAATAAACAGAAGATGAAATTCATCATCTTTTTGGATCGCTTTTAGAAAGTTACCTTTTTTAAACTCTTCCTCATACTGCTTTAAAGTATTTTCCATCATGCTGACCAGGGAATCAGTTTTTCTGATTGCGCATAAGCCGGCAGCAATACTTTCAAGGCCCATTCGTATCTCGTATAGTTCTATAAAATCTTCTATGCGTACTCTCGACACAAAGCTTCCCTTATCGGGAACAGCGTAAACAAATCCTTCATAGGCCAATCGCTTTAATGCTTCAGACACTGGTGTTCTGCTAACATTAAACTTTTTACACAATTCCCTGCTCGATAACCGTTGATCAGCCTGATACTGCTCGGTTATAATAGCCTCTTTGATTTTTTCATATACTTCTTGTTGTTTGAAGGCTGATTTTCTTCTCAAAATCACCACTCCGGTGCAATATAAATACTTGTGCTTTTATCCCATGTTTACAGTTACTTTATCCAAAACCATATCTCCGGTCAATATACTATTAATCCGATTTATCCTGATTAGTTTGTACCGCTGCAGAAGGGTCGCTTCCTTCAAGCCTGGCCAGGGCTTCATTTATTCTTTCCGGTTTAAAAGGTTTGACAATAAAATCTTTAGCTCCTGCAGTCACAGCATCCATTACTTTAGATTTCTGTCCCATGGCACTGACCATAATTACTTTAGCTTCAGGATCAAAAGACAGTATTTCCTTAACTGCCTCAATTCCATCTTTTTTCGGCATGGTTATATCCATGGTTATTATATCCGGTTTTAAACGCTTATACAGGGAAACTGCATCAACCCCATCCAAACCTTCTCCAATCACCTCGTAACCTAAAGAAGTAAGCATATTTTTTAAGGTCATTCTCATAAAAGCAGTGTCATCGACAACAACCACTCTTTTTGTCATTAAACGATCTCCTTTCAGTGGTTATAGTAACAACCGTTTACAGATTATTATTCCCTGGATAACAACTAAACAACATCATTTCAATTCCTCTGCCAGCTGATCCAGCAAATATACTTCCTCAAAAACATAAGTTTTAAAGTCAATCGGATTAAGATATGCATCATAGAAATAATTAATAAACTCATTTTTGTAAGTCTGGTAATAAGGAAGTTTAGAGGCAGCATAAAAACAGTTATGAAGATAGTCAATAATATGCTTATCTACGCCATTCACAGTAACTATACCTTTCCAACGACTTGAGGGCACGCTGTAACCGAGATCGCCAATGCAGGATATATTTGGGTCGATGTCACTGAACACAACATTGCCACTATATGCAAGTGGACGAATTGCTCTATTTTTATAATAATCTTCAGCGACTCCGACAGATTCAAGCAGTAGATCGGTTTCTCTTTCCAGGAGCTTCTCCATTCTTTCCGCCGCACCATCACAGGCTGAATACTCAACTTCTGTGCCTAATTCCCTGGCCAATGAAAGCACCTTAAATTGACCATCTCCCGATGAATCGTCACCACATATTTTAAGCCTGCCCGGATTATCAACTGCAAAATCAAGGGCATCGCCCATGTTTCTAAAAGGACTATCATAAACTACCCAGTATGCCTCAACCGCATCTTGGCTGCGAATAATAAAATCGACATTCTTGCTGAATGGATGCGATTGCCTGCCCATTACTTCATTAATAGATTGATCAACCGAGGCCGCATAAAGGGTGTAACCATCGGGCGGCGCCTTTAAGAGGTAAGTCAAACCCACCTCACCACCGCCTCCTGGCAAGTTGTTATAGAATATATTTTGTTCCATAATCAATGAAGCATCATACCCCAGGTTGCGGGCATAATTATCAGCGCTGCTTCCTTCTCCCCAGGGTACGATAAATTCAATCGGATATTCAGGAAAATCATTTGGCCTGGGTATAACCTCTCGCAATTTTTCTATTATTTCTTTTTCTCCGTAAACACCACTGTAAAATTGATCAATCAGTCTGTCAATTGCAGCAATAACCCCGGCCTGATTATCCTGTGACCCTTTATTGACAGGTTCCGGCAAGCCGGATTCTTCCGGCTGAGAACATCCACATAGAACTATTATTGCCGTAGCTATAAAAATATTCTTAACCAATTGTTGAACCATTATCCACTATCCTTTTAGTAATAAATAATTGCTGGTATGATAACCGGAAATATTCTCTCCCGGTTTCATCTGATATATTCTATAACCAGTATAATTAATAATCCTAAAACTGTCTTCATTTATTTCTTCTGTTTATATTTGTTATCTAAAATCTATTGCCAGTGATCAGGTTCTAAGCTATTATAAACACATTCAGAGCCATAATACCCACAACAGGAACAAGGAGAACCAGATGCCCTGGTATATTGTTTTAAGCGGTTCAGTAATAATAATACTAATCGGTATTTATAAAGGATTAAATATAGGTCTGACCATGTTCCTGGGAACTGCTGGCCTCGGATTACTGGCAGGATTTCATTTTTATGAATTTCTGAGTATCTTTAAAACAGGGTTATGGAATAGCATCACCTTAATGCTGGTATTAAGCATTTTGCTGCTTGGAGTACTCGGTCATGTTCTAAAGATGACCGGTGCGCTTGAAGAAATAATCAAAAATCTTCAAGCCCTGGTTTCCGACCTCAGGATTATAGCCGTTACACTGCCGGCGCTGATCGGAATGCTTACAGTACCGGGAGGAGCAATTCTCTCCGCCCCCCTGTGTGCCGAAGCGGGAGAGAAGCTAAACCTTCCTCCTGAAAGACAGGCTGCTATAAATATTTGGTTCAGACATGTCCTTTACTTTATGCTACCGCTATTCCCAAGTCTGATCCTGGCAGCCCAGTTGTCGGGCCTTCCAATGAGCCGCTTTGTTTTTCATAACTTGCCTTTAACTATAGTTGGTGCTATAGCGGGCTTCTTCTATCTTTTCAGGGGATACCCGGCAGAGAAAAAAAACAAACCCTTCTCCGGTTTAAAAGCCTTACTTCTTTTAAAAAGTATTTCACCGCTACTGGTAATTCTATTCCTGGTAGTAGCATATAATATCTATTTTCCGCTGGCCATAAGCATCGGTCTACTGATAGCTCTCCTCAATTACCTCCCAGGAAAGAACCGTTCGATATCATTTATCAATAGATTGCGCACCATGATTCTGCCAGGAATTAAAATTCCAGTTGCAGTTGTTATTGCCGGCATAATGGTATATAAGGAAGCACTTCACCAATCCGGTGTTATCGCTGATTTAACAGGTTTTGTTATCAGTCTTGGTATCCCGGTTATTGTCCTGATCGCTGTTATACCTTTTTTAGTGGGCATGCTGACAGGAGACAACTCAGCCAGCGTTGCCCTTATATTCCCCATGTTCATGCCCCTGTTGCCAAATGAACCGCTGGCCTGCAGCGCCTACCTGGCTTATCTCTATGCAAGCTCTACGGCTGGCCACATCATTTCGCCGGCGCACCCCTGTTTCTCTTTAACCAAGGAGTATTATGGCGTTCACCTGCAAAAAGTCCTTTTACCTATGCTGCCAATGCTTGCCTTAATTATGGTGATCAGCTTTGCTATGACTGCATTGTTTGGTTATTACTAAGTAAAGATAGTTGCTTAAGTTTCTGAGTCTAACTCTTTCAGCTCGTTAGCGAGGTACTGCTTGCGACACAGGGTTCTCTGTAGTTTCCCGGAACTTGTTTTCGGCAGTGTGCCGGGCTGCACCAGGATAACATCCCTGGGAGGAAATCCCACAACAGCAATCACTTTTTCGCGTACTAATCTCCGCACTTTCATGTAATCATCTGTTCGCGCTTCTGCCACAACAATTATCGTTTCTTTACGCTTGTTTCCTTCAACCCCAAAAGCTATTACATTGCCAGCTCTGATACCCTCGACTTTACCCGCTGACCTCTCAATATCTTCTGGGAATATATTTCTTCCCGCAATTATAATTACATCTTTTATTCGACCACACAACACCAGTTCAGGAGGACCTCCATCGGGCCCCTCTACAAAATACGCGAGATCTCCCGTCTTTAACCAGCCATCACGAAACAGCTCGCTGTTTAAATCATCCCTTTTATAATAGCCGGCCATCACTGAACTACCTTTAATCTCCAACTCTCCTACTTCGCGCAGCCCCCTGGTTTCGCCGGTAGAAATATCACAGATACGCATTTCCAGCCCGGGAATTGGAACTCCAAGCAAAGGAAACCGCCTTGATCCTTCGTCATGGGGATCAGACGGTATAGCCACCCTATTTTCTTCCAATTGCCTGCGGTTTATCGAATCAACTGCCACACCACGTAGAGGTGGAGGAAATGTACCACCCAGGGACAATTCGGCCATGCCAAAAGCACAGAAAATTGCTTCCTTCCTGAAACCATGTGGTGCAGAAGCTTCAATTAAAGTTTCAATAACCCCGGGATCGATCGGTTCAGCACCGTTTAGGGCTAAGCGAATTCGGGAGAGATCAAGCACTTCACCGGTTTCGGTCATCCTGTTAAAAGCCCGCGCAGCCAGAACCCAGGAGAAATTAGGGCCTGAAGTAACTGTTCCCCTGAATTCATGCATCCAACGCAACCAGTCAGCCGGTCTTGATAAGAAATCCTGCGGAGAAGCAATAACCAGGGAACAGCCGCTAACCATCGGAACAATCAATAACCCAACCAGGCCCATGTCATGATATAAAGGCAGCCATGATACAAAAACATCTTCCGCCGATGTATGTGAGGCTTCAATCATCCCAAAAACGTTAGCTTCAAGGATACGATGAGGCAGCATTACTCCTTTCGGAGCAGCAGTTGAACCTGATGTAAACTGGAGGATTGCCAGTCGATTATAATCATACGGGATTTCAGAGTAATCTGCAGCAGTAGGGCGGCCGGGACCGGGTTGAAGTTCGTTTAAAAGAATTATGTTTGGGTCGCCTGGTTTTGATTCATAAAAAGCAGCGAGCCCCGGATCTAGCAATAGAAGATCTATATCACCATACTTCATTAAGGCCCTGGTTTGGTTGGCAAATTCTTCGACAGAACTAAAGCGCATTGGAATCGGAAGCATGCTGATGCTGGCTCCGGCCAGCCAGACGGCCTGAATTGCTGTCACAAGATTTCTGGTTGTTGGACCTAAAAGAGCAATGTGATCTCCTGGTTTAATTCCGGCCTTTTGTAAAATTGAGGCCATGCCGAGAGCATCCTGATGCAGTTGAGTCCAGGTTATTGTCTGGGAATCTAAACCTTCCTCACCTGCTGCAGAACCGACAAAAGTTATTGTCTTTGAACTGTCGGCTACTTTTTTGATTCTTTCTACCAGTGGCTCAACTTTCAGGTTATCATCTGCCGTTCTAATAATTAAACGGTCATTTTCTCGCTTATCCCAACCTTGATAGCTATTCATAGCGGGCCTCCTCGAATAGATTATGATCTTACTTTGTTAAATGAACCCATTAGTCTAAGTATAGGATTAAGCCAGTTAATTTAAATAATCTTTAGAAAAAGCCCCGAATCTAAGATCGGGGCATAGCATGACATTATTGAAATTCCGGATTATTGGTATGGTTTTGTTTTCTTGGCCAGGTACTCAAGCAGGAAAGGATTCAGAACTTTAATGTAAGTACCCTTCATGCCCAGGGACCTTGACTCAATAACTCCTGCACTTTCAAACTTACGCAGGGCATTAACGATAACAGAACGGGTTATACCCAGCTGGTCTGCAATCTTGCTGGCCACCAGAAGCCCCTCGGTTCCACCTAATTCTTCAAATATGTGCTCAACTGCTTCGAGTTCGGAATATGAGAGAGTAGCCACCGCAAGCTGAACAACTGCCTTATTGCGAGCGTCTTCTTCAACCTTCTCCGCTTTTGAACGCAATATTTCCATACCAACCACGGTTGCTCCGGTTTCTGCCAGGATCAGATCCTCGGCATCAAAAAGTTCATTGAAGCGAGCCAGTAGCAAAGTGCCTATTCTATCGCCGCCACCTATAATTGGAACAATAGTGGTTATCTTGTTGGCAAATAGACATCTTTCTGCCTCCAGAAATACACAGTCATTAGATTTCTGGCGCAAATTAACCCGTGAATCATCATCCTTGAGTAAGAACTGGTTGTATTTTTCGGGGAAAAAGCCGTCTTTAAGAACATTATTTACCATTAATTCACATTCGAATTCATCAACAAGTGACCAGCCAAGAATAACTCCCTTTCTACTTGCTATATAAACATTGGCATGTATAACTCTTTTAAGAACGTCTGCGACATCCTTGAAGTCGACATGCTGGCCTGCTGATTTTTGTAATATTTTGTTGATTCGACGGGTCTTCTCGAGTAAAGGGGAAGATATCACGTCGATCACCTACCTTTCGATCAATATTTTTAGAGTATGTACCTGCTTAAATCTTTATCTTTAACCACTTTTTGCAGCTTATCCTGAACATAGCTCTGGTCTATAACTATTTCCCTGAAGCTATCACCGGGAAGATCATACGACAAATCTTCTAAAATCTTTTCCATGATAGTGTGTAATCTCCTTGCCCCGATATTTTCCATTTCCTGGTTCAGGTAGCAAGCTGTTCGAGCGATTTCTTCAATCGACTCACTGCTAAAACTGAGTTTCACTCCTTCCGTTTCCAGTAGTGCTTTATACTGCTTTATTAAAGCATTATTCGGTTCGGTTAGTATTTTTTTGAAATCATCCTCGGTCAGGCTGTTCAGCTCAACCCTGATTGGAAATCTTCCCTGTAGTTCAGGTATTAAATCAGAAGGTTTGGCTGTGTGAAATGCTCCTGCTGCAATAAAAAGGATGTGATCAGTTTTTACCGGACCATGCTTTGTTACCACTGTAGAACCTTCAACAATCGGCAGTATGTCCCGTTGAACCCCTTCTCTGGAAATGTCGGGACCAGATCCATGATAATCTTTACCCGCAATTTTGTCAATTTCGTCTAGAAAAATTATTCCCAACTGCTCGGCTCTTCTCAAAGCTTCACCAGTTACGGCATCCATGTCAATTAATCGCTGTGCTTCTTCACTTTCAAGGATCTTCCGGGCTTCACTAACAGCCATTCTACGCTTTTTTTTCCTTGAAGGCATAAAATTACCCAGCATATCCTGAATGTTCATACCCATTTCTTCCATACCCTGGCCGCCAAACAATTCCAACATCTGTGGTTTTCTCTCTTCTACCTCTACTTCAATATTCATGTTTTCCAATTCGCCTTTATGCAAACGCTCCCTGACCCTGCCCTGCTCTTCGCGGGCCTGCTGCATTCTGTCGGAAAAACTTGTATCTTCTACATGGGTTTCTTCCTGGACCGGCGACGTCTGAAATAAAAAACCGAGTGGATTTGTCGAACGTTTTTTACTCCTGGGCAATGGAGCAATTATTTCTACAATTCTCTCGTTGGCATTTATAAGGGCTTTATCGCTAACCTCTCCCATTTTCTCATTCTTTACTATTCTAATTGAGGTCTCTATCAGATCACGGACCATCGATTCTACATCGCGACCTACATAACCAACTTCGGTAAATTTGGTTGCTTCAACCTTAACAAAAGGTGCATTTACCAGGCGGGCAAGTCTCCTGGCAATTTCTGTTTTACCAACGCCTGTAGCACCAATCATAATAATATTTTTGGGAATAATCTCGTCTTGCAGATCTTCGGGGAGCTGCTTACGCCTGTAACGGTTTCTCAGGGCAACAGCTACACAGCGCTTGGCTTCATCCTGCCCGATTATATAACGATCCAGTTCGGATACAATCTCCCTTGGAGTCAGTTCTTCGCTTGGCATCAATTAAACAACCTTTCTCTCTATAATTCTTCTACCAGGATATGATCATTTGTATAAACACATATTTCAGAAGAGATTTTAAGTGAACGCGAGACAATTTCACCTGGTGAGAGCTCAGTGTTACGCAGTAAAGCCCTGGCTGCTGCCAGGGCATAAGGAGACCCGGAACCAACAGCTGCCACACCATCATCAGGTTCAATTACCTCGCCAGTTCCAGATATCATCAGCAAACCATCACTGCCCGCAGCAATTAACAGAGCTTCCAGACGCCTTAGCACCCGATCCATTCGCCATTCTTTAGCTAATTCAACTGCTGCTCTCATCAGGTTACCCTGGTATTTTTCCAGCTTTTCTTCAAACTTTTCACATAGTGTTAATGAATCAGCAGCTGAGCCGGCAAAACCGGTAATAACTGATCCATTATATAATCGACGAACCTTTTTTGCCCCATGCTTAATAATTGTATTGCTTCCAAATGTTACCTGGCCATCTCCGGCAACAGCAACCTGGTTTCCCTTTTTTACAGCTATAATTGTGGTAGCCTGAAACATTTCGCATCCAGCCTTTTTCGGTTATTTACGGGGAAAAGCAGAACGGTAAACTTCGCTAAGCCTCTCCCTGGTAATATGGGTATAAATCTGGGTAGTTGATATATTCACATGGCCCAGTAGTTCCTGAACAACCCGTAAATCCGCTCCACCTTCAAGCAAATGCGTTGCAAAAGAATGACGGAGTGAATGAGGGGTTATTCCTGTTTTATACGAGACCTGGCTGATATATTTCTTGAATATATACCTTATGCCCCTGTCACCAAGCGGTTTACCCCATCTGTTGAGAAATAGCTCCCTGAAATTACCACCATCTTGATTAAATTCAGCCAGTATAGGCCTTGTATTATCAATATAATCAATGAGAATCGCTGCAGCAACCCTCCCGACCGGGACTATACGCTCCTTGCTGCCCTTGCCGAATACCCTGATCATTCTTTCCTGTGGTTGGAAAGAATCAAGCTTTAGACCAACTACTTCGCTTACCCTAAGGCCTGAAGAATAAATTAATTCCAGTATGGAGCGATCCCTAAAGCCAAGCGGCTTGTTACAATCCGGGGCTTCCAACAAGGCTATAACCTCGTGATAATAAAGAAAGCCCGGCAGGTTTTTCTCCTGCTTTGGCCGAGCGACTGATGCCCATTTACCGCTCTTGATTAAACCTTCTTTTTGTAAATAAAATAAAAAAGAACGCGTCGCGGACAACTTACGCGCAATAGAACGACGTGAATAATCACCATCTTTGAGCCAGGCCAAAAAGCGACGCAGCGTGAGATGATTGACTTCTGTTAAACGTCCTGGTTCACGACGCTCAAGTTCCAGAAATTGCATGATATCATTTCTGTAAGCCTGAAGAGTCAGTGGGGATGCGTTCTTCTCGACATAAAGATAGCCTATAAAACGCTCCAGGTACTCAAGATCAAGCATAACGCAACACCTTTAATATCCTAACATAAGTAAACCATGCTTGCAAGCAAATATTAAACAATTTAAAAATATTCCACCTATTCAAACTCAAAAATATAGCAATCATTATGCAGTTTGAATATCCCTGTTCGAGTTATATTGTTTAACTAACTGATCCAGCTTTGTTTTCCTTAAAATGTTTCACATAATCACAATCTTTATTAGTGCATAAAACACTTTTATTTTGACCTTTCCACTTCTCTGTCATCACCGATCCACATTTCGGACAGGGTTGTGGCACCGGTTTATTCCAGACAGAAAATGTACATTGAGGATAATTACTGCAGCCGTAAAAAATCCGTCCCTTTTTACTGCGACGTTCAATTACTTTACCGTCACAACCTTCCAGTGGACACTTGACTCCTGTATCCTTGACTATTTTTTTGGTAAATTTACACTCCGGGTAGGAAGGGCACGCCATGAAGCGGCCGAACCGCCCATGCTTAATCACCAGCTGTTTGCCGCAGTTGGGGCATACTTCGTCAGTAACCTCGGGGGCCATTTCTACCTTTTCGATTTTTTGATCGGCAGTTTCGAGCCGTTCTTTAAAATAACCATAATAAAAATCATTTATCACTCTCAGCCATTCCAGCTCGCCAGCTTCAATGTCATCAAGCTGCTGCTCTAACCTGGCAGTAAAATCGATATTGATAACTTCAGGGAAATAGTTTTTCATCATATCGACTACGACAAAACCAAGCTCTGACGGAACAAAAGCTTTTTTTTCCTTTAACACGTAACCGCGGCTCTGAATGGTTTCTATGATCGGACTGTAAGTACTTGGTCTGCCAATTCCCTTTTCTTCAAGCATTTTGATTAAGGAAGCTTCGTTATAACGGGGTGGTGGCTGGGTAAAATGCTGTTCGGGCAGGAGCTCATTTAATTTCAGTTCCTGCTTTTCTTCCAGGGCAGGCAGTATTACATCTTTTTCCTGCTCGTCATTTTTGTAGATCACAAGAAAACCAGCAAATAAAAGGGTCGACCCGTTGGCCTTGAAGGTATAATCGCCCGCTTTTACAGCAACCTTAATTTGATCGTAAACGGCCGGGGTCATCTGGCTGGCAAGAAAGCGATCCCAGATCAATTTATAGAGACGATTTTGGTCCCTGGAAAGATGTTCTTTTACTGATGCAGGATCTTTGGCAACTACAGTTGGTCGGATAGCCTCATGCGCTTCCTGGGCTCCCTTGCGGGATTTGTATGCAGGGGGACGGGAAGGGATAAAGTCAGCCCCAAAGCGTTCAGCTATTATTTTCCGCGCTTCTTCCTGGGCCTGGGTAGAAATGCGGGTAGAATCGGTCCTTATATAAGTGATTAGACCGACAGTTTCACCACCACCGATATTAATACCTTCATACAACTGTTGAGCTATACTCATAGTTTTACGGCTGGTAAACCCGAGCTTGGATGAGGCATCCTGCTGCAGACTGCTGGTAGTAAATGGCGCCAGTGGTTTTCTTTTTCTCTGGCTCCTTTTTAGACTCTCAACAAAATAATGCTCATTATTAAGCTCCCGGGCCACACGGTCGGCATCAGCTTTGGACTTCAATTCAATTTTTTTATTTTTATATTTATCCAGAGAAGCTTTAAACTCCAGATTACTCTTTTCTTCTTCCAGCAGGGCATCCATTGTCCAATATTCTTCAGACTTGAAGTTATTTATCTCATCTTCACGTTCACAGATCAGGCGCACAGCAACAGATTGAACCCTTCCTGCACTAAGCCCACCGCGAATTTTACGCCATAACAGGGGGCTTATTTTATAGCCAACCAGCCGGTCAAGAACTCTTCGGGCCTGCTGGGCATCAACCCGGTTCGAATCGATAGTGCGAGGGTTCTTAAAAGCTTCCTTGACGGCATCCCTGGTAATTTCGTTAAATTCAACCCGACAAGGTTTATCGAGATCTAGATTAAGCGCTCTGCCAATGTGCCAGCAAATTGCCTCACCTTCTCGATCCGGGTCAGCTGCCAGGTAAATTTTATCTGCCTTTTTACCGGCTTCCTTTAACTCTTTCAGAATTTTTCCTTTACCGCGTATGGTTATATATTGTGGTTCAAAATCAGCGTCAACATCAACGCCAAGCTTACTGCGGGGGAGATCAATCAAGTGGCCCTGTGAAGCCAGAATCTTATATTTTTTACTCAGAAATTTGCTTATTGTACGAGCCTTAGTTGGTGATTCAACAATTACCAGGTCCATTAATTAGTTCCTCCTCGGTGAGAGTAAAGCCTTCGGATGGTATTCTATCATACCTGTCAAGTACGGCAAAAAAATTTGCCGGGAGTCTGTATTAGACAGTTTTTAATTTCCAGGGCAAGAAGAATCGCTCCCACTTCAGCAGTTTTCATTTCGCTCAACCGTACAATATTATCTATATGCATAGGTTGATAAGGAATAAGGTCCAGGACCTTTTTCTCTGAATCGTTTAGTTCAACCGGCGCTGTTTCAATAGTTAACTGTATCCCCTGTTCCAGGTATAATTCATCCAGTATATCCTGCGCCGATTCAACCAGGCGAGCCCCTTCTTTCAGCAGGCGGTGACAACCGCGGCTGTAAGGGCTTCCCACATTGCCCGGCACGGCGAATACTTCCCTGTTTTGTTCCAGTGCAAAACCTGCAGTAATCAGGGCGCCACTCTTTGCTGTTGCTTCAACAACCACGGTGCCGAGCGATAAACCGCTGATAATTCTATTCCGCTGGGGAAAATTCTTTGCCATGGGCTCCATTCCCACTGCAAATTCACTAATCACTGCTCCTTCGTTACTTAACTGTTCCATTAAATCCCGGTTACGCGGTGGGTAACAATGATCCAGGCCACAGCCCAGGACTGCGGCAGTATAACCTCCATTATCAAGTGCCCCTTTATGAGCAGCAGTATCTACTCCAAGAGCCATACCGCTGATGACGCTGACACCGGCTGCTGCAAGCTCAGAAGCCAGCTTGCCGGCAACTTCTTTACCATAAAAAGTGCAGCGGCGGCTGCCGACTATTGCTACTGCCGGTTTTTTTAATTTTTCTAGACTGCCCCGATAATAGATAACAGGGGGGGGAAATGTCATTTCCCGGAGCAGATCCGGGTAGTCAGAACAATGCGGAGACGTGCATTTTATCTTTTTATTAAGCAATTTTTCCCATCCAGTTTTCGGATCAATCTTCTTTTTTTCCGTCTCGATTTGTTCAAGCTGCCCTTCCAGTCCGGCAACTTTTATGTAATCGGCAGCAGGCGTATTCCAGGCTGACTGCGCACTACCGTAATAGTTAACCAGGGTGTCAATTCTTCTTGCCCCTAAAACAGATACAGTATTGAGAGCGTTTAGATAAATGAGCTCTTTTTCATTATTAACATTCATTGCAGGCTACTCCCTCCAATCTGCGGCCAGCAACTCTGCACTAGTTTTTCAACGAGCAGAACAGTCATTTCAAGATCTTTCCCGTCGATTATTTCAGAAGGACTGTGAACATAGCGACAGGGAATAGAAATTGCACCTGACGGAACACCCTCACGGGTTACATGAATGGCCCCGGCATCGGTTCCACCGCGGGTTAATACTTCCAGTTGGTAGGGAATAGAATTTTCATCAGCCAGATCGATTATTAATTTTCTGACCTGGGGATGACAAAACAGAGAGCTGTCCCTTACTTTTACCGCGGGCCCTTTCCCAAGACTAACAGCCATGGTCGGGGATTCCGGGGTATCCCCGACTAGTGTAACATCAACTGCCAGACCATAATCAGGATCATAACGGTATGCCGCAGTTTTTGCCCCCCTCAGGCCCAGTTCTTCCTGGACAGAAAAAAGAAAACATACTTCATGAGGCAGGTCTCCGGAAAGTCTTTTTATAACTTCTATTAAAACAGCACAACCGGCGCGATCATCCATAGCTTTGGCCATTAACCTTCCGTTATGCTGCTTAACTAAAGGCTGATCCAGACAAGCCAGGTCACCAATCTTTACAGGACAATCATCGGGAGCGCACCCTTTCAGACCAATATCCAGGTAAAGTTTAGGCCAATCCAGTTCTTTCCAACTATTCAGCTTTTCATGATAAACCGTTCCCGTAGAACCATCTTTAAAACGAAGCCTCTGCCCTACCAGCAGGTGGGGTGATATCCCTCCCAAGGGGGCCAGCCGTAAGAATCCCTGTTTATCAACATCAATTATGATAATTCCGATTTCATCCATGTGAGCCGATACCATAACCCGGCCGGACCCTCCATTTTTAATAGCATAGAGGTTTCCTGTCCTGTCTTCATATAAGTTATCAGCTGATGAACCTATCATCTCTTTAATCAAAAGGCGAACCTCCTCCTCTTCTCCGGAAGGGCCGTAAGCTTCTGTCAGCTTTTTCAGAGTATCATCAATGGCCATCTTTTTCACACCTTCCCCCCTATTGATGCTTTTCCAGCCATGCTCTGGCCAGGTTAAGTGTATTATTTATATCCCACATGCTGATTATGCTGTTTGGTGAATGAATATAACGGCAGGGAACTGAAACAACCGCAGTTTCCACTCCTTCCCCCGAATGGGCAATCGCTCCTCCCTCGGTACCGGCACCAGTAAAACGACGGAACTGGAATGGCAGTGATTGCTTCTCTGCCAGAGCAACAAGGTTTCCCCTCGCCTGTGGGCTGACCATTATACTTCGGTCCATGATACTGATTGCCGGACCGGCTCCCAAAACAGTTCCTGCTACTTTTTTTTCGTTATCCGGGGTATCAGCGGCTGCTGTTGTTTCAACAACCAAAGCAAAGTGGGGTTTTAAATTATATGCTGCTATCAAAGCACCGCGGGTTCCCACTTCTTCCTGAACAGTAAACGCTGCGCAGAAATTAAGTTTGTTATCTTCCAGGAGTAATTTGAGGAGAATCATACAACCTGCCCTGTTATCAAAAGCCTTACCCCGATAACAGTCAGTCCCAATAGAGATACAGTCAACATCAAAAGCTACATAATCTCCAACGTTGGCCCAGCGGCAGGCTTCTTCTTCACTGCTGAACCCGGCATCTATATAGAGGGTTTCAGGATCGAAAGGCTTCTGCTGTTCATTTTTTTTCTGCAAATGAATCGGCTTAACCCCGATCACACCAGGCATACGATCGGCTCCAAAACGTACCCTTAAGCCAGGCAGAATTCTGGTGTCTATACCACCTACCGGACAAAATTTAAGCATCCCTTTTTTGTCGATAGCGGTTATCGTCAGGCCTACTTCATCCATATGGGCTGAGAGCATCAGTTGTTCACTGATCGTTTTGCCCTTTTTAACCAGCAGATTCCCCATAGAATCCACAGTGATTTCATGTGGAGTATCTTTCAGACACTCAAGCAAATGCGAACGGACTAAGTCTTCCCTGCCCGATATACCATCCAGGTTGGACAATTGTTTTAGCACCCTTTCAGCCTCCCGATAAAAGCACTTTTCATACCGGATGCCAACCAGGCCAGCAGTCGACCAGCCGAGACCAGATCAGCAACTGCTACCATTTCAACTGTAGAATGCATGTAACGTAAGGGGATTGACACCAATCCCGTGGGTATTCCTTCACGGGAAACCTGGATAGCCCAGGCATCGGTATGACTGTTGCCGGGAATTGCTTCGACCTGCCTGGAGATATTATATTCTTTGGCAATATCCTGCAGATGTTCACTCAGCACAGGATGAAAATTTGGACCAACAGCTATTACGGGACCCTGTCCCAATCTAAATGTGTGCTGTTCATCAACCCCGGAGAGATCACCATGAGTAACATCTACCGCAACTGCCAGGTCAGGATTTAACCCATAAGCTGCCGTTATTGCGCCCCTCAAGCCTACTTCCTCCTGGAGAGAAGCGATAAAACAAATATCTACCTGGTGGTGTAATCCGGTCAATTCCGCGGCACATAATATAAGGGAAGACATCCCGGCCCGGTTATCAAGGGCTTTTCCGGTTAACATCTTCCCCTCTTTCATATAACAGGTTTTCCGACTCAGAGAAATCGGATCCCCAACCTTGATATGGTCAAAAACATAGTTATAACTGTGCCCGGTATCTATAAAAAGTCTATCGATTGGAACAGTTTTATTGCGTTCCTTTTCTGTCAGAAGGTGAGGTGCAGTAGCGCCGATAACCCCATCATAATTACTTTTTCCATGAACAACTACAGCCTGTCCCGGCAACACCCGGGGATCAATACCACCTACAGGCGCAAAACGTAAAAACCCACCTGGTTCTATTTTAGTCACCACTGCTCCAATTTCATCAATGTGGGCAACCAGGGCCAGGGTAAACTTTTTTTCAGCATCGCGATCGGCTTTTTTTAAGGCTACCAAATTGCCAAATCGATCCAGTTTTATCTCGTCGCAATACCTGTTGAAATAAACCGCAGCCTTTTCCACTGCTGCAGATTCATGACCGGAAATTCCTGATATGGAAGTCAGGTCCATCACAATATCGATCAGCATCTGGTCTTTCACAGGGCTACAGGCTCCTTTTTGCTAAACTATAAGATTAGTATACATTGTCTCCCTTTAACTGCTTTAAAACTTTGCGTGCTTCGGCAAATTCCGGTAATTTCCGGCATAAGAGTCCATACTCAAGGCTGTCTACAAGGGCAATCCAGCTTGCTTCGATAATGTTTGGTGATACACCCACTGTACCCCAGGTTTTTTCTTCATCGCGGGTTTCGATAAATACGCGAACCTGGGCCCCTGTCCCGTCAACACCGTCTATGACGCGCACCTTGAAATCGGTCAGCTTCATCTTCTTCAGGGCCGGGTAAATATCTTCCAATGCTTTCCTCAGGGCATTATCAAGAGCATTAACCGGACCATTTCCCTCAGCAGCCGTATGAACCTGAACATCACCGACGCGAACTTTAATTGTCGCTTCTGAATACATGTGTCCATCTTCTCTTTTTTCAATAATCATCCTGAAGCCTTCCAGTTGAAAAAGCGGCTGATAGGCCTTCATCATTTTTAATATCAACAGTTCAAAAGAGCCTTCAGCACCTTCAAACTGGTAACCATAATGCTCCATTTCTTTTATTCGCTGCAGCAGTGAAGCTGTTTCGGGTTTGTTTTTATCAAGTTTAATGACATTCTGGTTTGTTTTCAAACTAATTGTACTGCGCCCGCCAAGTTCTGAAACTAATATCCTTCGCTTATTGCCAACCTGGGCCGGCTCGGCATGCTCATATGTTGCAGGCATTTTGCTGACGGCATCGATATGAATACCACCCTTGTGAGTAAAAGCATTGTAGCCGACATAAGGCTGCTGTTCGGAAGGAGCAATGTTAGCCAGTTCAGCAATAAACCGGGATAGTTTAGTCAAACCCTTCAACTGATCCTGTCTAACTGTTTCGATTCCCATTTTCAAGTTTAAATTCGGTATTATTGTGCATAAATTGGCATTTCCGCAGCGTTCACCATAACCATTTATGGTTCCGTGAATCTGGATTATGCCTTCTTTAACTGCCAGTAGTGAATTTGCCGAAGCCATACCGGCATCGTTATGAGTGTGAATCCCAAGCGGGGTTTTGATTCTTTCCTTTACGGCACTTATTATTGGCGACAACTCCCAGGGCATTAGACCACCGTTGGTGTCACATAGAATGATTACATCTGCTTCTCCCCTGGAAGCTGCTTCAACTGCTGCAAGTGCATATTCAGGATTGGCCTTGTAACCGTCAAAAAAGTGCTCGGCATCAAAAAATACCTCTAGATCCTTGCTCTTCAGGTATTCAACACTATCTTGTATCATATCCAGGTTTTCTTCCAGAGATGTCTTAAGGGCATCACGGACATGGAAATCCCAGCTCTTACCAAATATTGTCACAGTGCTGGTCCCGGCTTCTATAAGGGCTTTGAGATTGCTGTCATCGACAGGTTTGATGCCCGGCCGACGGGTACTGCCAAACGCACAAAGACGAGCATGCTTGAAGGTCAATTTTTTTGCCCTTCGGAAAAATTCAATATCTTTAGGATTCGAACCCGGCCAACCACCTTCGATGTAGCTAATACCAAAATCATCAAGTTTCTGAGCAATTTTTATTTTATCAGCAACTGATAATGAAACTCCCTCGCGCTGCGAACCGTCTCTTAGTGTGGTGTCATAAATATCTACTCTTTTCATGATTGCCTCCTGCGAACCAACATTATTGCCATAAAATAATCCTGCATCCAGGATTAATGTAGTAACTTAAATAATTAAATGGTATTATACTATAATTATTTAAATTGTGTCCATATTCATTAGCTAACAAAAGATATACACAAGCGCATTAATACCTGTAGCCGTCATCCAGGTCGAGCAGTCGGTAGCATTCTGGAGGTAATTCGCGCAGAAAGATTGACGGGCCTTCCGATGTTGCTCCATAACTGCGGTAATCTTCCAGGTAAGTTGTCATGCAGAGATAGCGACGGGCTCTTGTCGCAGCTACATAAAAGAGGCGCCTTTCTTCGCTTAGCTCCCTGTAATCAGCCTGGACGGCAGGAAAGTGACCCTGGTTCATACCGATTATAAATACGGCATCCCATTCTTTCCCCTTGGCGCTGTGAATAGTTGACAAGGTTAACTGACCTTCATTGCGATTATCAGCTGTGGTTGTATCGGCAAATACTGATTCTTCCAGGGCCAGTGACTCTAAAAATAGATCCAGGGTTTCGAATCTTTCAGCATAAATTGCCAGCCGTTCGATCCCCCGCAGCCTGTCTTCATACTGGTCGGGATAATTCTGTTTTAAAATGTGATCATAATTGTTATCCATCACGGAAGAAATTAAGTCAGGCACTTTTTCGCGGCCCATTTTTACCACCGTGTCAAGCGTATTAACCAGTGAATACCAACCTTCTTTACCGCGGGCCGGAATTTCTCTACCTTCAAGTACCGCTGCAAGCGGATCGGAATGATACTTCAGTTTATCCCACAATTTGTCAAAGGTTGCCGGTCCCAACCCCTGCTGCATTGTAGATATCCTTCGCCACGCATGCTCATCGAGGGAATTATAAACAACCTTCAGATAAGCCAGCAGATCTTTTACATGAGCTTTTTGAAAAAATTTAACTCCTCCATAAGTCCTGTAATTGATTCCTTTTCGGGAAAGGGCAAATTCTATTTCCGGGGTTAAATATGAGCTGCGGTACAAAACTGCTATCTCATCCAGTGATACTCCCCTATTCTGCAGTTCCCAGATACTTTGCAGTACCAGTGTAGCCTCCTGACGGGCATCATAGACTTTTGCCACCAGCGGTTTTTCTCCCGAAGGATTGTTTGAAAATAATTTTTTAGGCAGCTGTTCCCGGTTATGCATAATCGAGTTATTTGCCAACTCAACAATTTCCGGGGTGCTGCGGTAATTCTGTTCCAGGCGGACCAACCTGCAATTACTATATTTTTCTGGAAAAGATAATATATTTTCGATATCGGCATAGCGAAAAGCATATATCGACTGGGCATCATCACCTACCACACAGACTGAAGAAGCCCCTGAAAACAGATCAATGATTCGGGCCTGAATCACATTGGTATCCTGGAATTCGTCTACCAAAACATGGCAAAAACGGGAACGGTATTGTTCCCTTACTTCCTGGTGTTTTTCAAATAACTCTAACCAGTAAAGTAAAAGATCATCGAAATCAAAAGCGTTGCTCTCCCGTTTTTTCAGCTCATACTGCTCCGCGCAACTGGTTACTATCTCCAAATACTCTAAGCGGTAGGGATAATCCTCCTCCATTACACTCTTGATTGATAAACCGGAATTACGGGCCTGGCTGATGATGCGGCCCAAAAGACCCCGCTTCATGATAGTTTTCCGTTCTTCGTCGCCAAGGGAAAGCGATGCAAGAATCTGCTTAAGCAATAACCGGCTGTCGTCTTCGTCCATAATGGTAAAATTCGGTGTCCTGCCGGCAAGATGTGCATGGCTGCGCAATATTCGGGCTCCGATACTGTGAAACGTACCGGCCCACAAATAGTGTGGCAGGAATCCGATTAGCTTTTCAAGCCGGTCCTTCATCTCACCTGCTGCTTTGTTGGTAAAAGTAAGCAGTAACAACTCTTCCGGCCTTGCACCACTTTTTATCAAATGCGCAGCGCGGTATACCAGGGCCCTTGTTTTTCCGGACCCGGGTCCGGCCAACCCCAGTAAAGCAGGATCATCAGCAGTTGCGAACTCATACTGTTCGCTGTTTAATTCCCCCTGAAGCTGTTCCAACCAGTAGAGATCAGTTTTGCTGTTTGTATCATCAGATTCTTGTTTACCGTCATTCATCTGCAATCACTCCCGAAGAAATTAACTGGGCGGATCATAACATAAATCTCTTTTAACTGCCAGGCCACAGCTACTGCTCCTGCCCCCGGTCTGCTTCTGAACTGGACAGCAATTACCGGTTCGGATATCATTATATTAAAATTACAAACAGTGGGAGCAACCTCAATGTCAGAGGATGTAAAAGAAATTATTTTTGAAGTGCTGCAGGCTATCGGGCCGTTGGTAATTATAATTGTTTTGCTGCAGTTAATCGTAACAAAATCTCCGGCTTCGCTTTTCTGGCAATTTATTGCCGGGGCTATTCTTGTATCTGCAGGGCTTTTTCTTTTTCTGACCGGAGTCAGGATCAGCCTCCTGCCAATCGGTGAAATGGTAGGCTCTGCAATGGTAGGGAAAGGTTCGCTCTTCTTTTTATTAATTGCCGCTTATATTTTTGGTTTTGCTATCACCGTTGCCGAACCTGATGTAAGAGTGCTGGCCCACCAGGTTGATTTTGCGTCAGGTGGAACAATCGGGACCAACCTGCTGATTATCGCCGTGGCCATCGGGGTCGGTTTTTTTGTAGCCCTGGCCATCCTGCGTATTTTAATGGGAATTCCGATTAAATACTTACTGGCAACCGGGTATATCCTGGTATTACTGCTGTCATTTGCAACACCCGATGCTTTTGTGGCCATATCCTTTGATGCCGGTGGGGTAACCACCGGACCGATGGCAGTTCCTTTTATCTTAGCTCTCGGAGTTGGCGCTACCTCTGTTCTTGGAGGTAAGAGCGAGGTTTCAGAAACTTTCGGGTTAATCGGACTAGCTTCTATCGGTCCGGTAATCGGGGTTATGCTGCTGGGGGTGATTTACGGTTGAGTTTTAACTTTATCCTTAGTGGATTTGACCACATCCTGCTTGAGGTGCTGATGGCAGTGCTGCCGATTATGATACTGTTTCTTTTTTTTATAATCTATTTCAAGCTGCCGAAAGAAATGCTTCTCAACCTGTTAAAAGGAATAATCCTGGCTTTTGCCGGCCTATCTCTATTTCTACAGGGCGTAAATATTGGTTTCATACCAGTTGCAGGAGAAATGGGATCAGTAATCGGTGCTATGGCAAACCGCTGGATCCTAATCCCAATCGGTTTCATTCTTGGATTTGTTGCCACTCTTGCCGAACCAGCTGTAAGGATTCTCTGCCGCCAGGTAGAAAAAAGCTCAAGCGGCTATATCAGGGGCTTCATTGTCATGTATACCCTATGCCTGGCTGTAGGGCTGTTTATTGCCCTCGGTATGACCAGAATAGTATATGGTATTCCGTTTTACTACCTGATTATTCCCGGATACATTTTGGCAATAATTCTTATGTTTCTTTCCAAGCCTTCCTTTACAGCAATCGCTTTTGATTCGGGAGGCGTGGCTACCGGCCCAATGACAGTCACCTTTATTATGGCCCTGGCAATAGGAGCAGCTGACGTGATTGAAGGGCGAGACTCGGTAGCAGACGGCTTCGGATTGATTGCCCTGGTTGCCCTGGCCCCGATCATTATGATCATGCTGCTCGGTTTTTTATACCCCGACGATAACCAGGAAGCAAAGAAAAACAATGCTGACAATGATATTGATTTACAGGATAATCATGATAGTGCAGATGTTTTAACTCCGGATCAGGACTATCCAGGCGAACATAGTGAAAATGAGCTGTATAATAACCAGAACGATGAGGACAACGAGGAGGTAAATAGCGATGAGAACAACTCTTAAGCACGATTTAATTGTAACCATAGTAAAGAAAGGTTACTGCGAAAGAATTGTGAAAGCTACCAGGAAAGCCGGCGCGGAAGGAGCAACAATCATCCCTGCCCGTGGAACGGGAATCCACGAAACCAAGAAATTACTTGGTATTCCAATTGAGCCGGAAAAAGAGGTTATTTTGACAATTGTTAAAGAAGAAAAAAGCGAAAGTGTACTCGATGCAATAATAGATGCAGGTGATCTTGAAAAGCCGGCAACCGGTATTGCCTTTGTGATTGAACTCAAAAAAGTATGCGGAGTAGTGCACCTGGTAAAAGCACTGGAGGAAGCCCAGGATAAAGAATAGGAGGCGTTAGCCCCCTATATTATTCTTTCTTATCAAATTAATATGGACCCTCTGATCAAGCTTTAGAGCTTGGAAAATTCATCTTTTCCAACTCCGCATACAGGGCAAACCCAGTCATCGGGTAGATCTTCAAAAGAAGTTCCCGGTTCGATTCCGCCATCCTTATCTCCTTCTGCCGGATCATAAATATATCCGCAAACCTGGCATTCCCATTTGTCCACTGATCATTCCTCCCTTGACTTTTTTTTCGCCCGGAAGAGAACTCTTCCGATATTACGCAACACTTTGAATTATAACACAGATTTTTCAATCTTTGAAATAACTGTTTCAGGTTGTATGTTCTATTATCGGGCAGGATTCACAACCTCGCCCGAAGAATAGAATTAAAAGGTTTACGGCCATTATAATAATTACAGAGCTACTTATCCAGTCCAGATGCAGCAGCGAAAGGGGAAATGAATAATGCTGGCCAAGGTTCATTCCTGTGCAATTTTAGGAATCAACGGTATACCGCTTGAAATCGAGGTTTACATATCAGACGGCCTGCCTTCTTTTGACATTATCGGCCTGCCTGATGCTTCAGTCCGCGAAGCCAGGGAACGGGTTAGATCTGCAGTTCGCAACAGTGGCTACGATTTTCCTTACTCCCGCATTACTGTTAACATGGCCCCGGCAGATATTAAAAAGGAAGGCTCTTCTTTTGACCTTGCTATTGCCATCGGCCTGCTTACTGCAACGGGAGAGTTGAATGGAAAGGATATTCCGACAAATGCGGTTTTTATTGGGGAACTTTCACTGGATGGCAAGCTGCGGCCCATAAACGGATCACTGGCCATGGCGCTCTCCCTGAGCGAAATGAAACAATACAACGATTGTCTTTTATACCTGCCCCGCGAGAACAGCCCGGAAGCATCCCTTGTAAAAAATATCCAGGCAAGAGGAGCCTTTTCCCTGAAAGAGCTGGTTAACCATCTTAAGGGATCTGCGGATCTACCGGCAACACTGCCGACTCCTGAAGAAGACCATGATCAACTGGAATACGAACACAATTACAGCGAGGTAAGAGGGCAGGAGTCAGCTAAACGGGCCCTGGAAATTGCTGCTGCCGGTGCACATAATATTTTACTATACGGGCCTCCGGGCAGTGGAAAGACCATGCTGGCCAGACGTATACCTTCCATCCTTCCTAAACCATCACTGGAAGAAATCCTGGAGATTACCCGCATCCACAGTGTTGCCGGAAAACTAAAACCCGGTAAACCGCTGATCAGGAATCGTCCTTTTTGCAGTCCTCACCACAGTGCTTCAACAGCAGGGATAATCGGCGGCGGTAAAACACCTGCACCGGGAGAAGTAAGCCTGGCCCACAGGGGAGTTCTCTTCTTCGATGAACTTCCCGAGTACAACCGTGAGGTTCTCGAGGCGCTGCGCCAACCGCTTGAAGACAGAACTGTAACCGTTACCAGGGTGGCAGCAACAGTTACCTACCCTGCTGATTTTATGTTTGTCGGATCAATGAATCCATGCCCCTGTGGTAATTACGGAGATCCAAAACGAGAATGTCGCTGCAGCCCCACTCAAATATTTCGGTATCGCTCGAAGCTCTCCGGGCCGCTTTTAGACCGAATTGATATCCAGGTTGAAGTTCCTTCAATTAAATATGAACAGCTGCAGGATAAAAGAGAAAGTGAAAGTTCAGAAGTGATCCGCCAAAGGGTCGAAGGTGCACGGTTACTGCAGCAGGAAAGGTTCAGCAGGCTGAAAATCACTGCAAACTCGCAACTTCGCTCACGCCACTTTGAGAAACACTGCCCTCTTGATCGCGAGGCTCGCCAGCTTCTTCACCAATCATTCCAGCGGCTTAATCTTTCGATGCGAGCTCATGATCGAATCATCAAAGTAGCCAGAACTATTGCCGATCTTGAACAATCAGAAATGATAAAAGCCAATCACATTGCCGAAGCAGTACAGTACAGGCAGCTGGACAGGCAGCTTTAAAATATAACAAATAAGGTATATCCTGTAAAATTATTACTGCGTCTGATTATTCATTTTTAGCCTGTAACCCATTAAAGAACAGGTAATATATCTCTTTAAACAAATCGGCATTGGCGCGGTATTCTTAGTTTTGCTGTTGACAATGCGTTCTTTTTCTCCGCCCTTTATTCTGACAATGAGTATAGAAGTTGCTATATTAATCAACTTGGCTATACCTTACTTTTCAGGTTCAAGAATATTTTACACGGCATTTTTGATAATCAGTTCAGTCCAACTCGGTGCTACTGTAGATTATGCAATTCTTTTCACAGAAAGATATAAGGAGTTTCGGCAAACAGCAAATAAAAAACAATCTGTTGTTAATACTGTTTCCACTGCAACTGTATCTATATTAACATCTGCAACTGTTTTAACCATAGTTGGCTTTTTGCTAGGTAATATTTCAAGTCATGGAGTGCTCTCCCAGCTTGGTTATTTCCTTGGCAGAGGAACGCTCTGCTCGCTTGCCGTTGTCTTGTTTGTTTTACCGGGACTGCTTTATGTTTTCGACGGCTGGATCGCGCGAACCACTTTGAAAACAAACTACAAAGTGGAAGAAAAAGGGGGCTATCACTATGAAAGATCCGAAAATAATCCTGATGCTAGTATTGTCACCGATCCTGATAATATCTTTAGCAACGATTGTGTTCGCAGCCGGTGATTTGTCAGTTAAAGAGGAAGTAGTTTACGTTATAACCGATGCATCCGGAAATGTTAACGGTTCCTATGTTGTAAATATAGTAGAAGGAGGAAACATAACAGATTATGGTAATTATTCGGAAGTAAAAATGCTAAACACCAACGATCCAATCACCCTTAACGGCGATAAGGTAACAATTACGACATCGGCTGACAAAATTTACTATGAAGGTGTATTAATAAACAATGATCTACCCTGGATTATATCTATCAGTTATTACATAGATGGCATTAAGTATCCTCCCGAGCAAGTTGCCGGGATGAGCGGTGCGCTCGAAATGAAAATATCAGTGCGAAATAATCCAAATTGTAATAATGTTTTTTTCGATAATTATACACTTCAAGCAACTATTACACTTGATACAAAACGTTTCACCGATATTCAAGCAAATGGTGCAACCGAAGCATACTCCGGCGGCGACAAAAAACTATCTTATATAATTCTGCCAAAAAGCGAAAAAGATATAGTCATCATTGCAAATGTAATCAATTTTGCTTTAGAGCCAATTGAAATAAACGGTTTAATTATGGATTTTGGTGAAGCTATTGATTTAAACACAGATGTTTTCGATTTGCCTGATTACGATAGTGCAATTTCAGATTTAAAGAGCGCTGCCAGGGCTCTAGATAACGGTGCATCAGAGCTTAGACAAGGAGTATCCTCTCTGGTTAATGGTAATGACGAACTTTGTAGGGGGTTGGCATCATTAGACGAGAATAGTTCAGTTCTGATCAACAGTGCAGAACTGGTAGCAAACACGATTTTTTCTTCTGCCACAAAACAGCTGCAAACAGAACTTATCAAAGCGGGTATGTGTGAGTCCGATGCGTCACAAATAATCTTAACCCAAAAGAATTACTATGCCGTAATATCGAAACTGTCTGATTGTATTCCTACAGAATCGCAGATATCTTCAGCTGAAAGTGCCATTAGAGACCAGCTTGCAGGAAAAGGTATTGAGGACAAAACTCAACAAAACATTATCATATCTCTTGCAGCAAATATTTTGTTAATAGAAGAAGCCGATACAGTTGAAGAGGCTCTTGCAATGTCAGGAGTAATAATAGCTGATGCTTTTTATGTGCAGGAAGCTATGGCAATTTTTTCTTCTTCAACAGACCCGGTTGTCAACGAAACTATAATCTCCCTGACTGAAATGTTGAGTGTCCTCTCCTTATAACCTTGATCCGGCAGCAGCGACAGCAACTGCATGCACAGCCTTGGCCCTGGATGCTAATAACCCTTCTGAACAAATAATTGATGCTATATCTAAAACACAGAATGCTACAATAGTGTCAGCAACAGCAGCAGACCATGATATCATACAGGCATTTTGCACCGCAGCAGTGCATGAACATATGATTAATGCTGATGATTGTTTCACATCACTGAAAAAACAGCTTGACGGAGTAATGTCATTTCTAAAAGGAATTGAAATATATACAGATGGCGTAGCAAAAGCAGCATCGGGAGCAAATACCCTGCTATCCGGTTCTGTTTCATTGCTGGATGGTGCAAACGGGCTGGCAGATGGAACAAACAAACTGCGATCAAAAACAGAAGATTTGAATATCGATACAACAAGAACTGTCATACGTGAAATTCAAGAGGCAATTGATAATTACCGGAATACTGATTTCACTCCAGTGTCCTTTGCTTCAGAGAAAAATACAAACGTAAATCATGTTCAGTTTGTTATAAAAACATCAGCTGTTGAACTTTCTGAAAAAGAAATAACTAAAGAAGATGAACCCGAAACATTATCATTCTGGAATAAATTGTTAAGATTATTCGGCCTGGAAAAATAATGCTAATTAAATTCTGTCCTGGTATCCCCGCCCGCTCTCCTCATCAGGCAACAGCTCCACGTTGAGCAATTAAAGCTCTGCCCTCGTATTCTGCCCGGCTTTCATCTGCAGTACAATCAGACGCTCCAATAACAGCATTAAAAACAATAAAATTATCTCCCCTGTTCTTTAGATACCAGCCGGTAACAATTCAGCATGCCAGTATATTTTTTATGTGTCTGAGACTGGTTACATTATAATCAGCGCTGCTCAGGGTGACTGCCACCAGGTCAATGCGTGAAGGTGCTTCACTGCAGTGGTTGGTTTGAAGGTAGTATTGGGCCAGGCGGTATAATCGACGGGCCTTGTCGGGAGTAATCGATTCTTCAGGCCGACCATATTTTGAACTGGTTTTTGTTCGCACTTCGACAAATACAATGGTTTCTCCATCGAGAGCTATTATATCAACTTCACCAATTTTACAGCGGTAGTTTGTGGTTACAATTATATAATCCAGCTTTTTGAGATATTCGCGGGCAATTATTTCACCGCTATGCCCAACTTTAAGTCGTCTTTCAGTTATTTCAATTCCCCCTGAATCAATCGTATTTTAACCTGAAAGTTACCCTGTGTTCAGGGCAAGGCCCAAGCCGGTTTAACGCATTGCGGTGTTCTTCGGTTCCGTAACCCATATTACGGGAAAAACCATACCCGGGGTACTGTTCATCTAATTTTTGCATCATCATATCCCTCGCAACCTTGGCCAGAACAGATGCAGCAGCTATAGATAAAGAAAGACCGTCTCCACCGACAAGCGCTTTCTGGGCGCAAGGTGACTCCGGCATGGTAAAACCATCGACTAAAATATACTCTGGTTTGCAGGATAACCTTTCCAGGGCACGTTTCATCGCCAAAAAAGATGCTTTATGTATATTTAAGCTGTCTATTTCAGACTTTGTAGCACTTCCCAGACCATAAGACAAAGCATTAACTATTATCTCTTCGTAGAGCATTCTGCGTTTTTCCGCCGTTAGTTTTTTTGAATCATTCAAACCTGTAATTCCAGCGCCGGGTCGTAATATAACAGCTGCTGCTACTACCGGGCCAGCCAGAGGCCCGCGTCCTGCCTCATCAATCCCCGCAATGTATCTGAAGCCGTTTTCCCAGAGTAATTTTTCTTCAACTAGCATTTTTTCCAGGCGATTATGTTCCACCTGTTTGCGTTTTTCCATTCTGCGACGTTTCGAAATCAGTTTCTGTGCACCTTTGCGACCATCTTGCTGCAGAGCCGCTTCAAGTTCAGGGGTAACTTTCTCCAAATTCATGATGTAAGATGAAAGTTGTTCCATGGTTAAATCTTTAAACGACGACATTTAAATACCTCTTTAAATGGAAGGATGCTCAAGAGTTGCCCTGCCCAAACCGCCACTTTGAAAATCTCTTAATAGTACTGCTGCTGACCGGTCATAGTCAATTTTACCACCGGGCAGAATGCAGCCATTTATACTGCCTATTCCGGCAAGCATGGTATCTGTATCTCCTATTTCCAATCCCTGGTAACGTTTTAATAAAAAACTTTCTTTACCATGTTCGACATAATATGACAACAACCGCCTGGCTGTCTGCTGAATGTCTACCCTGCTGTGGGGAATAGCTCCAACCATTGCCAGGGGCCAGACACTGTCCCGATCAATCCTGGGCCAGAGTATCCCCGGGGTATCAAGCAGTTCTAAACGGGGATTAATGCGTATCCACTGCCTCCCCCTTGTCACACCCGGTTGATTTCCGGTGCGGGTGACAGATTTTTTTACAAAGTAGTTAATCATGGTCGATTTGCCAACGTTTGGTATTCCGGCTATGATCATTCTTAAAGGGCGGTTAAGCCGCCCTTTTTTAATATTATTTTCTTCCTTACCTAAGTAATTCAATAGATTGTTTAAGTATACCTTGTTATAAACACTGAATGCCATAGCCGGCTTGCCGCTATTCTTAAAATATTTCAACCACAGCTTGGTTACATCTTCTTCGGCCCGGTCAGCTTTGTGGAGAAGAATAAGATGTTTTTTACTGCCGATCAATTTTGGAAAGGAGGGATTACTGCTACTGGAAGGGATACGGGCATCGAGCAACTCTACAACCAGATCAACAATTTTTATATCCTGACGAAGGCATATTTCAGCCCTGGCCATGTTTCCCGGATACCACTGTCCTTCTTTCATATCTCATTCCGCCTTACTGTCAATTGTCCTCGCATCCCAGGGCGGCCAGAAAATAAAAAAGGCTTTGCCCTTGAGCCTGTCAAGAGAAACAAAGCCAACCCTCGGATCCCGGCTATCCATGCTGTTAATGCGGTAATCACCCATGGTGAACATAAATCCGGGCGGCACTTCCACCGGGCCAAAGTCTGCCATATCCATATCATCCAGCAGATAAGGCTCATCCAGTAGGTTGCCATTCAGGTAAACCCGACCGTTGTTGATTTCCACAATATCTCCAGCCAAGCCGATAACGCGCTTTATAAAATCACGGCCGGGTTCATACTCAAAAACGATTATATCGCCAATCTGGGGCTGACCAAAACGGTAGATAATTTTATTCACCATGAGACGTTCGGTCTCATGAAGGGTAGGATACATTGATCTTCCCTCCACGACAAAAACCTCAAACAGGAACAAACGAATAATAAGAGCCAAAACTATTGCAATTAGGATTGATTTAACCCAATCCCAGAGCTCTTTCCACTTGTCCAAGTTAATCATCCCCGCTTAGCGTCGCTCTTTAATCCTTGCTGCTTTTCCAGTTCTTTCTCTCAGGTAATAAAGTTTAGCCCTGCGGACGCGTCCCTTCTTGACTACATCAATTTTATTAATTGATGGTGAGTGAACGGGAAAAATTCTTTCCACACCTATACCGAATGTAACCCGGCGAACCGTAAAAGTTTCCCGCGCGCCGCTACCCTGACGTCTGATTACAACACCTTCGAAGACCTGGCTCCGTTCACGCCCGCCTTCAACAACTTTAACGTGAACCTTAACTGTATCACCCGGGTTAAAATGCGGCAATCCCTCTTTGAGATTACGCTTTTCAACTTCTTTAATCAAGTCCATATTTCTCAAGCCTCCTTAGAATACTGGATTATTATATCATACACTTATTGATCAAAATCACGCTTTTTTAGTTCTTCCAGGTAATTACTATCCTCTGTTGTGAGGGGTGCCTTTTTTAAAAGATCAGGCCGGCTAAGATAAGTCCGCTTTAAAGATTGCTGCCTGCGCCAGCGGGAAATCTCCTGGTGGTTGCCGGAAAGCAAAATTCCCGGAACTTCCATATTCCTGAAAACAGCTGGCCTGGTATAATGCGGATATTCAAGCAACGATTCCGTAAATGATTCTTCTTTTAACGAGTCATTTGTCAGCAGGCCGGGAAGAAGGCGAACAACAGAATCGGCTATAACTGCAGCGGCAAGCTCCCCGCCTGTAAGGACATAATCGCCGATCGAAATTTCATCATCAACAAGGCTCGCTCTTACCCTTTCATCTACTCCCTCATAACGGCCGCAGATCATTATTAAGTGCTCTTCGGCAGATAATTCAACAGCTGTATCCTGATTGTAACGTCGACCCCGGGGAGTCAGTAAAATAACCCTCGGAGATTGAATTTGACTTTTTGAAGATAAATCTTCAACGGCCTTGAAAAGCGGTTCCGGTTTCAGGACCATCCCACAACCACCACCATAAGGTGTATCATCAACCTGACGATGACGGTCTTCGGTGTAATTGCGTAGATCAACCAGGTTAATCAGAACCAGTTTCTTTTCAATAGCTCTTTTAATCATGCTTTCACTAAAGGGCCCTTCAAAAATAGCCGGAAATATACTAAGTATATCGATAATCATCACATTGAATCACCCTTATAGATCCTGCAATCCTTCCGGGAGTTCGACCAGGACAAGATTTTTTTCCAGATTAACTTCTTTGATAATCTTTTTCACTGCCGGAACCAGGATATTCTTTTTCTGCTTTTGATCCGGTCTGACCTGCAGAAGATCATGCCCACCGGTTGTTATAACGTCTGATACAACACCAATGAATCGATTATCAACACTGTAAACATTTAAACCGACAAGCTGATCGTGATAAAAACTGCCTTCGGGCAACGGCAGCCGCTTTTCTTTGGGGATAATAAGCAATCTGCCCCCTATTGATGCCGCAGCTTCGCGGGTGTCGATCCCCTGGAACTTTATCAACCAGAAGCGCCCGTACTGTGCGCTTTGCTCGACTGAATAAGTTACTCTTCCTGCTTCATTGACCAAAGCTACCAAATCAAGAAGAGAAACCCTCTCCGGGTGATCCGAATACGGATATACTTTAACCATACCGGTAACACCATGAGGCGATAAAACTCTGCCAACTGCTACCTCATCCTCTTCATTGAACAATTTCAACAACAACCCGCTTGTTCTCTTTTACAGCAGCAGCATTGACAACAGTCCTGATTGCCTTGGCAATCCGTCCCTGTTTACCAATTACTTTCCCCATATCGTCCGGTGCCACTCTCAGCTCGAGAACAATTAATCTTTCGCTTTCAACCAGCTGTACGTCAACCTGATCGGGCTGATCAACCAGGGCTCTGGCAATTTGCTCTAAAAGTGTCTTCATTTTGACCAACCTCCCTGAAGAACTACTTACTCAGACCGGCTCTTTCAAAAAGCGCCTTAACGGTATCAGATGGTTTTGCTCCTTTGGCAAGCCACTGCTGAACTTTTTCGGCATTGACTTCAAAAGTAGTCGGTTTGGTAGTAGGGTTATAATAACCAATTTCTTCGATGAAACGCCCATCACGCGGATAACGTGAATCAGCCACAACTACACGATAAAATGGCTTCTTTTTAGCTCCTACACGCTTTAATCTTATTCTAACTGCCAATTAAATCACCTCCGTTTTTGTAATTTTATCTATGTTGTTCTTAAAAAGGAAAACCTTTCTTCCCCTTTTTAAGCTTTTTAAGAGCTCCTTTTTTCTCCAACGAACCCATTTGTTTAAACATTTTTTGCATTTGGCTGAATTGATTAAGAAGGCGATTTACATCCTGGACACTGGTACCGCTACCCCTGGCAATCCTGCGGCGGCGGCTGCTATTAATAATTGATGGTTCGACCCGTTCCACCGGGGTCATCGATCCGATGATAGCCTCCACCCGCTTGAAATTATCTTCATTAAGTGACATCTGACGTACTTCCTTGGGTATTCCTCCACCACCCGGAAGCATATTAAAAATATCCTCCAGGGAACCCATGTTCCGCAGTTGACCGAGTTGATCACGAAAATCATCAAGAGTAAATTGCTGCTTGCGCAGTTTTTGTTCCATTTCTTTTGCTTTTTCCTGATCAAATGATGCTTCTGCCTTTTCAATCAGTGATAGAACATCGCCCATACCTAAAATTCGCGAAGCCATCCTGTCAGGATGAAACAGCTCCAGGTTTTCAGTTTTTTCGCCTACACCGGCAAATTTAATTGGGCATCCCGTAACAGCACGAACTGATAAAGCCGCACCGCCTCTTGTGTCCCCGTCTAGTTTCGTCAGAATAACCCCACTTAATATAACAGCTTCATTAAACTCCTTAGCGGCGTTAACTGCATCCTGGCCAGTCATTGCATCGACAACCAGAAGAGTCTCGTTGGGTTCAACAACGCTTTTAATTTCTTTAATTTCTTCCATCATTTCGTCATCTATATGTAACCTGCCCGCAGTATCAAATATTACAGTATCGAAGCTTTCATTTTCTGCATGTTTTAAACCTAACCGGCATATTTCAACCGGATTCATTTCCTCACGGCTGAAAACCTCTTCTCCCACTGACTTACTTAACAGTTCCAACTGCTTTACTGCGCCCGGACGGTAGATATCAGCAGCAACCAGTAATGGTGTACGACCGTTGCGCCGTAAATAAGCGGCCAGTTTAACCGCGGTTGTAGTTTTGCCGGATCCCTGAAGACCAACCACCATGATCCTTGCCGGACTTTTTCCAGACAGGTTTAAGCCACTCTGCTTTTCTCCCATCAACCTGGCCATCTCTTCGTTGACTATTTTGACAACCTGCTGACCGGGAGTTAAACTGTTCATCACTTCGCTACCTATAGCCCTGCTGCGTACTGATGCTATAAAATCTTTTACCACTTTAAAGTTTACATCGGCTTCGAGTAGAGCCAGGCGTATTTCGCGCATAGCTGTATCAACATCTTTTTCACCCAGCTTGCCCTTGCCTCTCAACTGCCGAAGTGTATTCTGTAATTTTTCAGCAAGATTATTAAACATTTTCCAGTTGCCTCTATCTTTCAGTGGTTATTCTTATTTTTTCTATTACATCTTTCAACCCGGCCAGATCAGCATGAGTAAGATGATCCTGTTGTAATATCTCTTCTGCTTGAGATAAAAGCTTTTGCTGCTCTACAAACAGTGCACAGTATCCCAGTTTATTCTCAATATTTTCCAGAGATCGAACTGCACGCCGGATTAGATCATGAACTGCCTGTCTGCTGATCCGATAGTCTTCAGCTATTTCCCCGAGGGAATAGTTATCGCTGAAATAAAGACGCAACACTTCCCTCTGCCTTTCAGTCAATAGTGAAGCATAAAAATCATAGAGCAGGTTAACCCTGTTATATTGATCCAGCATAGCTTCTCCTGTAAAGTAATTATCCTTTACAGACGCATTATACCAGACCCCAGTCGATTTAGCAACTCACAGAATGCTGTCCCTATTGTATGAAATTTTAAGTACTTATTGTATTTATTAACATATAGTAGTAATATTAGGTAATTACTGTATTACTATTCTCTCAATACTTTATTATCAAAGGAGGTACTTAGATGACTGAAAGCGAAGCTGCAGTAAGTAGCCAGGAAGTTGGTGTTGGATTGCGCCTGGTCGGAATTATCATTGATGGTATCGTTCTTGGAATTATTGGCTATTTAATAGCTGCAGTAACAGGAAGTACAACAACCGGAGGCTTTGAGCTAACCGGTGGACCGGCATTTATCTTCTATTTGCTGGGTTTTATTTATTATATTTTGATGGAGACATACGTAGGCGGTACTTTAGGTAAACTTGCCCTGGGAATGCGGGTTCGTATGGAAGATGGCAGCTCTTGTTCCTTGAGCGCATCCTTAATCCGCAACATCCTGCGCATTGTTGATGCACTGCCAGGGATCATTCCTTACCTGCTAGGAGCAATATTTATATGGACTTCTCCAAGGAAACAGCGCCTTGGAGACAAGTTGGCAAAAACAGTTGTGGTCAAAAAATAAATACTGCTATACGAATAAAACCATAAATTGTGTCTGATTGAAATTACCCCCCCTTAACCAGGGGGGTTTTATATCTTTTCAAGAAGTGCTTCTGCAAACAGGGCTGGATCAAAAGGAGCGAGATCATCAATCTTTTCACCGGTGCCGATATAACAAACCGGAATTCCAAGTTTATCCTGGATACCGATAATTATTCCACCACGAGCAGTACCATCCAGCTTTGTAAGGACAAGCCCATTCAAAGGAAGAGACTTGTTAAAATTTTCTGCCTGGGCCAGGGCGTTTTGGCCAGTTGTTGCATCAACTACCAGCATAACCTGATGTGGTGCACCGGGCATAGTCCGGTCTATAACACGGTAAATTTTATTTAATTCTTCCATCAGGTTATATTTATTGTGCAAGCGACCGGCAGTGTCACCGATAAGAACATCCACATTCCTCGCCCTGGCTGAATTAACAGCATCAAAATAAAGGGCGGAAGGGTCGGTGCCACTTTGTTGCTTAATAATATCCGCCCCACTTCTTTCTGCCCAAACCTCTAGTTGTTCAACAGCTGCTGCCCTAAATGTATCACCGGCAACAAGCATTACTTTCTCACCCCTGGAACTGTAATGGTGAGCCAGTTTGCCGGCAGTTGTTGTTTTTCCGGATCCGTTTACCCCTACGAGAAGAATAACATAGGGTTTCTGGTTCAATCTGAGCGGAGGTTGAGTTTCTGAGAGCAATGCCTTGATATTATCTTTAAAGAGGGTTCCGAATTCATCCCTGTTTTTAATTTTACTGCAGGCAACCTTTTCTTTAAGCTGTTCAATAATTTTCATACTGGTTTCAATGCCCACATCGCCTGTTACCAAGATCTCCTCAAGCTCTTCATAAAATTTTTGATCGAGCTCACCATCTTTTAAAATAGCGTCCAGGCGGCTAATAAAACCATTTTTACTACGAGATAGACCGTTTTTAAATTTATCTATCAGGCTCATCTTTGTTTATTTCTCCCCTGCGACCAGATTATCTTCAAGTTTAATAGAAACCAGGCGTGAAACTCCGGGTTCGGGCATTGTCACACCATAAAGAACTTCTGACTCTTCCATAGTTCTTTTTCGGTGAGTGATCAGGATAAACTGGGCATCTTCAGCATTATCTTTCAGAAACCCTGTGAAACGGGTAAGGTTGGCATCGTCTAGCATCGATTCGACTTCATCAAGCAAATAAAATGGCGCTGGTTTAAAGCGCAATATTGCAAATACAAGAGCAATCGCAATCAGCACTTTTTCTCCCCCGGAAAATAAGGTAATATTCTGCAGTTTTTTACCTGGGGGCTGGGCAATTATTTCAATCCCGGATTCAAGAATATTACTTTCATCGGTTAATTTTAGCGATACCTTTCCACCCTGAAACAACGACTGAAATGTATTATTAAAGTTTTCGTTAATCTGGTCGAAAGCCCGGTTAAAAAAATACTCCATTCGCTGATCAATTTCAGCGAGAACTCTATTTAGTGATGCTTCTCCTTTTAATAAATCTTCTTTCTGTTCCTCCAGGAAGCTAATTCTCTCTTCCAACCTGGATAATTCCTCAATTGCTCCAAGATTAACCTCACCAAGAGCATCCAAATCCTCTTTCAGGTTCTCAATCTCCATTTTACCTGTCTCTGGATTATATTCATCCTCAAGGTCAAGAACTACTAGAGTTTTAAATAGTTCCCTGAACCTGATCTCCTGGTAATTAACCTCGGTTTGTAATCTTGTCTGTTCAACTGAAAGCTGCCGTTCCCGTTTTTCACGCCTTGACAGCTGAGTCTGCCTGCGCCGTTCATCTTCTTCCATCTCAATCAAAGCTGCTTCTGTTTGATCAACCTCTTCAACAATTTTTTCCAAAGTAATAATAAGCTCGGCTCTCTGGTCATTCAAACCCTCAAGTTTGTCAGACAGCTCCTGCTGTAGTGTTTTATTGTCTGCCAAATCCTTGTTGTATTTAAGAGTTGCTCTTTCTTTTTCGGCTTTTTCATCGTTTGGCTTAATAAGATTTTCTTCAAGCTCAGAGATCCTGGCTTTTAATGATTCCCGTTGTTCCCTGCAGGAACTAATTTGCACCAGTGTGTCTGTTATCGACTGTTCCAGTTTATTTTTCTCATCAAGAAACTGACGATGGTCATGTTTTAATGCTTCAAGATTTTCTTCAAGATCGCTCGATTTTTTCTTGCTATTTTCAATCTCTGACCTGTATTTGTCCAACCTATCTCTAATTTCATCTACCTCGCTGCTTAATTCTGAGCGAGTTTGGATTTCCTCTGTAATTTTAGCTTCTATTGTTTCTTTTTCAATAACAGAGCGCTCCATATCGCGCTTTACTAAAGATATATTTTCTGTAATTTTATTGTTTTCACCCGCTATGCTGTTGAAATCATTCTGCATTTTTTCCAATTCGTCTTTTATGTTTAAAACAATCCCTGAAACTTCTTTATATTGTTTTTCAAGCAATGCATGATCCTTCTGCAGTTCTTCAATTTCCCTGCGCCTGCCCAGTGGCATACCGGCGTTCCTCTTTGGCAGACTTCCACCCCGCATGACACCACCCGGGTTAATCATTTCTCCGTCCAGAGTTACTACTTTGCAGCTATAACTGACAAATCGAGCTGCTTTTGAAGCATCTTCGAGAGAGCGGCAGATTAAAACAGACGAAAGCAAATAATCTACCGCCTTGCAGTAAGATTGATCTACCTTAACCAGTTCAGATGCTTTACCTATTACACCTTTTAAGTCACGCCAACCGGGATATCTCTCCAGGGGACTGGCAGGATGGTGAAGAATATCGAGGGGTAAAAATGTTGCCCAACCTTTGTTCTGTTCCTTCAGGTATTTAATAGCACCCTGTACATCTTTTTCTGTTTTAGCTACCAGGTACTGCATGCTTGACCCCAGGGCAGATTCTATGGCCTGAACGTGTTCGCTTTCAACTTTGATCAGATCAGCTACAGGCCCGACAATACCCGGTGCCCGGGGTCCTGCCTGCACTATTTCTTTAACTCCGCGGTAATAACCGGTTAGGGCAGCATCCTGTTCTTTTAAAAGATTCAATCTCCCTGAAACACTGTTTAGCTTTTCTCTTATTTTTTGTTCATAGTCTATTTGTTCGGTCAATTTATCACTAAGAGCTTCCTGGCCGGTTTTATTTCTCTTTATCGCCTCTTCGCCTTCAACCAGGGATTCCTGCAATTGTTTGATCTTCATTTCCAGGGTATCTATGTTTGCAGTGTAACTTTTTTGTTTCTCTTTAAGCTTATTTTCTTCAAGCTGCGTATTCTTCAACTGCTCCTGCAAGCGCTCCAGATGCCGGCTTAGTTCAGTTACCGTTACTGTAGCCGCTGCACGATGAGCTTCTGCTTTATATATATCTTCCTGCAATCGTTCAATTTTGTTGGCAGCCTCACTCTGTTCCAGCATATGCAACCGTTCACGCTGCTGTTTTAAAATTTCTTCTAAGCTGCTGTACTCATTATTTTTTACCAGCAAATCATCTTCAGCGCGGGATCTACGCTCAACTATATCCGCCTTGATTTGATCCAGCTGCTTTATTCGGTTTGCATTCTGGTCCAACTGCTCTTTGTAGTGAAGCTCGCGCTCCCTGAGCAGCTTCAGTTCACTCTCCTGTTGTTCATAATAACGAACCAGTTGATTTAATTTTTGTTCCTCTTCTTTTTTCACGGTTTTATTGTCAGCCAGGTTATTCTTCAAATCCTGCAGCGCTTTTTCCTGCTGACCTCTTTTGGATGCCGAGCTTAAGAGGGCATCGTTAACTGATTGGAGCTGTCGGTTAACTTTATCAAGCTGTTCGCGTGTTTGTATGAGTTGGAATGATAATAGCTTTTTTTCTTCCCCTTCAACCTGCTGCTGCAAACGTCTGTATTCTCTTGTTACCTCAGCCTGTTCCTGGAGCGGTTCTATTTGTGTTCCCAGTTCATAGACAAGATCCTGGACCCTGATTAAGTTATCCCGAGTTTCATCAAGACGGCGCCTGGCTTCTTTTTTGCGCATCTTGTACTTTAATATACCGGCAGCCTCTTCAAATATTTCCCGTCTTTCTTCAGGGCGGCTATTAATTATTTCATCTACCCGCCCCTGGCCAATTACTGAATATACCTCTTTGCCAATCCCGGTATCCATAAACATTTCAGTTATATCTTTTAAACGACATGGAGTTTTATTGATGTAGTACTCACTATCCCCGTTTCGGAATAGACGCCTGGTAATAGTGACTTCATCATAATCAAGATTCAGGTAATCTGCAGCGCCGCCAAAGGTGAGCGACACTTCAGCAAAATTCAGCGGTTTGCGACTATCGCTGCCGGAAAAAATTATCTCTTCCATGCGTGAACCACGCAGCGATTTAACACTCTGTTCTCCAAGTGCCCAGCGAACAGCATCAACTATATTACTCTTACCGCAACCGTTTGGCCCGATAATTGCTGATATGCCTTCGCCAAGGATCAGTTCTGATTTCTCAGCAAAAGATTTAAAACCATAAAGCTCCATACTTTTTAAATGCAATTGCCATGCTCCTCACTGATTAAACATAACAGTTAATATGTTTAAGGCGTTAACTTGCCCCACGCTTCTTTTGCCGCTCCCTGCTCCGCTTCTTTTTTACTGTGTCCTTTACCGCGACCAACAACATCATCAACGATGATAACTTCTGCTTCAAATATTTTGTTATGATCGGGACCGCTTTCATTAATAATGCGATAGACTGGCGTTTTTAAAAACCTGGCCTGGGAAAATTCTTGTAAAAGAGTCTTATAGTCTCTTCTGAGAACCCCTTCCTGCAGTTCGATCAGGACAGGCTGAAATAATCCGAGGACATGTATCCTGCACTGTTCAAGGCCAAGATCGAGATAAAGAGCCCCGATCAAGGCCTCAACAGCGTCACTTAACAGTGAAGGTCTGCTTGCTCCCCCACCAACTATTTCACCACGTCCCAGTCGGATAAACTTTCCCAGGTTAATCCTGTATGCTAACCTGGCCAGGGAAGCTTCACATACAAGATCAGCTCTGAGTTTGGTTAACTTCCCTTCTGGAAGTTGTGGGTATTGTTCATAAAGATAATCACTGATTACCAATTCCAGGACAGCATCGCCCAGGAACTCAAGCCTTTCATTATTAGCCCTCCGATGTCCTTTTTCGTGAGCATAAGAACTATGGGTCAATGCTTGTTCATATAATAAATAATTATTCCCGTTCCATCCCAGTTCCAGTAAAAATTGCTTCACTTTTTCAGACCAAATCATCCGGGTTCCCTTCTGCATAATTCAGTTAATTTGAAATTACACTTTGCCTGTATTATTACAGTCCAGGTATTCTGAGTCATCACTAACGGTAATAACCTCTCAATTTGCCTGGTTTTTATTAGCAGTACATGAGCCAGGCCTGCATTAAATCAGGCCTGTATTGTAATATATAACCTGCCAATTAAAAAATAATTTCTTCGGCATGTTCATTACCATCAACACCTTGCACCCCAAGGTGAAAGATACTGACAGGCTCTTCCGAATTCTCAGTTGAAACGGAAATGCCTTTCCTTCCCCCAGCTCTGTATAGTCAGAAGATGTTTTCGCACTGATGGTATTGATTGATGCTTTTTTCACTATCTCACCCCGGCTGATATTATGCTTTTGACTCAATATATCTCACAACATCGCCAATAGTTTTGATATTCTCTATCTCCTGATCGGATATCTCAAGATCAAACTCTTCTTCAAGAGCCATCACCAGTTCAACTATATCCAATGAATCAGCATCAATATCTTCAAAAGTTGTATCAAGGGTTAATTTATCAATACTAACTTCAAGTTGATCTACGACAATATTTTTAACCTTGCTTTCAACGCTCACTAAATCACCTCCCTTGCAATAGTTTTCCTTACTGTATTCAACTGTTTCAGTTTATCATATTATCATTTATGGATCATCAATAGGTTACCTTTAATTCACTACTAACCTGTTATGATTGACCTCACCGGTCTACATTAATAAATAGTATATCAATTCTCCTCAAATGATCAATACAGGGCAGACCTGTTTAAAAAATACCTTTATCTAATCCGACAAATCACACCGGTAACCGTACAATAATTTATTCCCCTGTATCAACCTTTGTTGTAATTGCAATGTCACACAGAGAGCGCTGAAGTAAATCTGCTACTTTTTTCTTTACAAATGGGTGCGCCTGTCTGATTAATGCCTGTTCTATTGATCTTGCTTTTGATGAACCATGACATTTTATGCACAAACCATTAACCCCAAGCAGCGGTGCCCCTCCGTAACCGGAAGAATCAACTTTTTGAAGCAGGCCTAAAAAAACAGGTTGTAAAAGATAAGCACCCAGTTTATAGCGCAGTTTTGTCTTTATCCCGCTTCTGAAATAATTTAGGATAGCCCGGGAAAGCCCTTCAGAAGTTTTAAGAAATATATTGCCAACAAAACCATCGCATACAACAACATCTGCCGTATTATAAAATGCATCAGTCCCTTCAATATTTCCACAAAAGCCAGGAAGATGTTTTTCCAGTAACGGATATGCTTTTTTTACCTGTGCATTACCCTTATTCGACTCCGTGCCAATATTTAATAAGCCAACCCTCGGTTCCTTTATTCCTAGAACCTGCTGAGCATAAAGCCTGCCCATAAAAGCATACTGCAGGAGTTGTTCTGAACTGGCATCCATGTTTGCCCCGACATCAAGGAATAGGACCGGTTGTCCGCCAAAACTCGGCATTGGCGTAAGTAAAGCCGGTCTGCTGATTCCTTCTACCCTGCCCAAAAATAACAGGCTAGCTGCCATCAAAGCTCCTGTATTCCCGGCGCTTAATGCAGCGTCCGCGTACCCGGAGGAAACCATTTGAATGGTTTTAACCATTGAAGAATTTTTTTTCCTGCGTATTGATAGTCCGGGATCATCATCATTCTCAATCACTTCATCGGTATGAACTGTATCAATACGATCTGCAGGATAATCTTCTTTTTCAAGGATTGAATTTATTTTTTTCAGATCACCGATCAGGACAAGATTTAGATCTTCTAACGAAGAAAGCGCCGATAATGCGCCCCTGACTATTTCTTCGGGCGCGTTATCACCGCCCATTGCATCAACTGCCACCTTAACCAAGTTCATCACTTCCCTAAAGCCGGTATTCCGACAGATACAGTACGCCCCTTATACTTACGTTATAAGGGGCGTACTGAACAACTATTGCACTTTTACAGCTTCCCGATTATTATAATAACCGCAATTCAAACATACCCGGTGGGTTGGCTTCAGTTCATGACACTGCGGACAAGGAACCAGTCTGGGTACAGATAGTTTATTTTGAGCCCTTCTCATATTCCGCTTAGACTTTGAAGTTCTTCTCTTGGGTACTGCCACAATTACCCCTCCTTAATCATATTCAGCTACCTGAGCTAAACTCTTTTAATTTTAGCAGCCTTGGATCTACTTTTCGATGATCAATATTGCACCTACAAGAACTGCGATTTAAATTTGTCCCACACTTCGGACAGAGCCCTTTACAATCCGGCATGCAGATCGGGCTGTAATCCTGAGCCAGAATAATCTGCTGGCGAATATATTCATCAAGGTATAAATAATCACCTTTAATTGTTAAACTGTTTGCCGCTTCAAAAGATAAATTATTTAAATCGTCACCACTGTCTACTTCGTGAGATAGAGTAAACGTCTCAGAAAATTCGGCTTTAATATTTTTTTGAAAAGAATCCAGGCACCTCGAGCATTCGCAGCCATTTACTGCTTCAAGATTGCCCCTGATCACGATCTGATCACTGCTGTAAGAAGCCCTCAACTTTAACGAAAGGTTACCACCCTGTGGAAAATCATCATAACAATCCCGCAGGTCCATATTAAACTGGTATTCTAGAGCTTCGCCTTTAGCTTTTTTTACTTCCGGTATATATATTCGCATCAGTTGCACCCCAAAAAAGCTAAAGTAATTATATAGACCATGAATTTCTTTGTCAACATGGGACCTAAAGCCAAGGAGACCTGTTGTTGGAGATGAAGCCCGGAGTAATCTTAGAAGGTAACTCCATCGATTCCTTCATCCTCTACTCCAGATACTTCTGTAAATACAATCATAATGCGATTGGGAAGACAAACGATACTTTCATAATCATAATTGATCCAGCCTGTGTGTGAACATATTGCGTTGGGGCACAGTTCTTCTCCCAGGGGTAGCATTCTAATTTTACCATCTTCTATTTCTAGGCGAGCCGTATGCTGGTTATTATTCCCAAACTGAAAAGTATAGTCATATGATTCACCCGGCGCAAGTGAAATCTCCGCTACCTGTTTATTCTCCACATATATAGTGGCATATTTTCTTTCAGCAGCGTCGGCTTTCTGAATGTTAAACCAAAACCCTGAAATACCCCAGACAAATATTAAGGCAATAATTATAAAGTCTGCAATTTTAAATTTTAATTTTTCCATTTTAATAGTCACCCAAAATTTATTATAACACATCATGAAATCAAACATTAGTCATTATTTATAATCGTTTATTTTATTAAGATTCCACCCTATTAAACCTTTAATACATAATTAAAACAAAATTTTATTGCACCAATATGATCCTGTATATTTTCATGCGTATTTCACCCGTTTATATTACGAGTTTAGGCGAGATATGTTATGATAGCATAAGGAATTATATCTCAGTTTAAAACAAATAACACTTATAATTGCATCATTATGTGGAGGTGCTTCCGTGAGTTCTTCAGAACTTATCAGTAGTGAACAACAGGACCTGTTAAAAGAATTGGCTAATATAGGCGTGGGTAACGCTGTTACATCCCTTTCATCCATGCTCGGCGATCAGCCTATCGATATGGCTGTTCCAGTTGTTAAAGTAACGCCGCTGCAGGATGTGCCCGATTCATTCGGTGATCCCGAAAGTACTGTAGCCGCATCTTTTTGTGAAGCAGATTGTCCGGCTCTCGGCCTTGTCCTGGTTTTTGTCTTACCCCTGGATGCAGCCGAAAATATGATAAACAAGATGCTCCCTGAAGGTGCCGATGATAGTGATGAAATGAAACGTTCAGTTTTGATGGAGCTGGGTAATATAATTACCGGTTCTTATTTGAGCGCCCTTTCTTTCATGACGAATTTAACCTTTAACGCCTCTCCCCCGAGGCTGGGCATTGATATGGCCGGGGCAATCCTGGGTACAGTTATTGCTGAAACAAAAACTGTAGACGATCAGATTATTCTTTTAAAAACCGAGCTTGCAATTGAAAGTGAAGGCATCCAGGGCAGCGTATTAATTCTGCCCGACAGCGGTTCCCTTGTTACATTATTTGAATATCTCGGGGCAATGTAAAAGAGGAAGCTAAAATATATTCGGTCCATTAGGACAATATTTGCATGACCCCTGAATCATCAATCCAGAATTATAACAGGCCTTCAATATGTTATAATCGGGGGAGATGATTTTTTGTTTAAAGTTAGTTTTAAGGAGGCATATGTAGCTTTGGCACAGAAAAAAACACCTTTTGATCAGCAAAAGGCAAATATAACTGATAACAATAAGAAAAAGAAAGAGAAAACCGCAAGGAAAAAACGTTCGGTTTGGAAAATTATTTTTTGGTCGCTCTTTATTCTCGTTATAGCTGTCGGTTCTGCTGTTGCAGTGATTGCATCAGGTTATATCAACGACGCTCCTGAACTGGACCCATCCCGTCTGGCAACGGTAGAAACTTCGTATCTCTATGATGTACACGGTAATGAGATTACAGCTCTTCATGAAGAACAAAACCGGATGGTGGTATCCCTGGACGAAATCCCTGTCCATGTCAGAAATGCTTTTGTAGCAATCGAAGATGAACGTTTTTACAGTCATTTCGGTTTTGATATAATTGGGAGCATTAGGGCTGCCTTTGCCAACCTGCAAGCCGGTTCTATTGTTCAGGGGGCAAGTACGTTGACCCAACAGTTAGCTCAGAGTGCTTTTTTAACTACCGAAACAAGTTACGAACGAAAAGTTCAGGAAATATGGCTCGCTATTCAAATGGAAAGAATTTATTCCAAGGAAGAAATAATGGAGCTGTATTTAAACAGGATGTATTTCGGTAACGGCGCTTATGGAGTTGAAGCTGCAGCTCAAACATACTTTAATAAAAGCGTTGGTGATCTTACCACCGCTGAAGGAGCAATGCTTGCAGCCGCTCTTCGCTATCCCAATTATTACAACCCTATTGACAACAAAGTCGCTGCCGAAGAGAGAATGCAGCTGGTACTATCAAATATGCTTCGCCTGGAAATGATCAGCACTGAAGAATACAACCAGGCTGCTAACCAGAATATAATTTATTCCAGCGCACCAAGCGAAGAATATCCTTACCCACATTATGTTGATTATGTAGTGCATCACGAACTGCTTAATATATTGAGTGACATGCCATCTATCGGCTCGCGTGAAGAAGCCTACAGGGCAATTTATATGGGAGGTCTGAGAGTACACACAACTCTTGACCCATCGCTGCAGGAACATGTAGAAGAAGTAATGAACAGAACCGATCTGTACCCTACCACTATTTATGTTGATATGGACGCCACTAGAGAAGCAGTTGCAGATTTGCCCTCCCGCAGTGATCTGTCCAGCTCCCAGATAGAGGAATTAATCGATGAGGAAAACGGGGTTCCACAACCCCAGGCAGCAGTAGTTGTTGCAGACCCAACAACCGGGCAGATTAGAGCCCTTGGTGGTGGACGGGAATATCGGAAACGCTTTGATGAAATATTGCGGTTTAATATTCTTCGCCAGCCAGGATCAGCGATCAAACCGATTGTAACTTATGGTCCGGCCTTTGAAGAAGGAATACTTGCCGGGGCAGGCTCAACAATCGACGATTCGCCTTATATCAACCCTGCCGGAAACTGGTTCCCTGAAAACTTCGATTTTCAGTTCAGGGGTATGATTACAGCCAGGGAAGCTTTGTATATGTCCTACAACATTCCGGCAATCAGGACTCTTCAAGCACTTACTCCCAGGGTAGGAGCATCTTACGCCCAGCGGATGGGCATTTCCACGCTGGATCCTGCTGAAGTTGACAACCTTAGTTTAACTCTCGGAGCGCTGACTTACGGGGTTAGTGCAATTGACATGGCCCAGGCATACAGTGTTCTGGCCAATGGAGGAGTAAAAATTGACCTGCATGCTATCGAAAAAATATTAGATCGCAGTGGGGAAGTTATTTATGAAAACCGGGTTGAGCCTGAACAGATCCTCAGTCCGCAGGCTGCCTTCCTGGTTAACGACATTCTTCAGGATTTTGTTACTAAATATTTAGGCCGGGCACTGCAGATTGACCGCCCGGTTGCTGCTAAAACCGGCACTACTGAAAACTGGAAAGATGTTTATCTTGTTGCATATACACCTAACCTGGTTGCTTCATTCTGGATGGGTTATGATGAACCCAAAATGGGCAGGATCCAGCAGGGCTGGCGATATTCAACCGCATTTCTGCGCGAGGTTTTTCTGGAAGCCTTTGAAACCCTGGAAATTCAAAATTTTGAACGACCGGAAGGTATTGTGTCTGCCACAGTTTGCAGCAGATCCGGCTTGATACCAAATGAATCATGCCAGGCTGCCGGCACTGTCACAAGCGATTACTTTATTGCCGGTAATGTTCCAGTTGAAAGCTGTAATATGCACATTGGAAGTTTCTATAACCGGCCTCCTTTTATTACTACCGATGAAAGATGGTCCTCAAGGGGTGGCCCTGGAAGAGTTCCTGAAGACTCGAAAGAAATGCCTCCCGGCGGATTGACAGATATGTTTGAACAACATGGTGTTACAACAAATGAATTTAGCCTTTTTAACGCTTTCGTTACTTCCGGCGGCATCACCCTGCAGTGGCAATACAACGGACCTGAAGTAGCCGGTTTTATACTATCCCGGAATATTCAGGGCCAGGAAGAAGGAAATTTTACAACCGAGCTTGATGCCAACACCAGGCAGTATAATGATAGTGACACTGAAACAGCCGGTTATTATTCGTATTCAATCGCTGCTGTTTACCCTGATGGACTAATTTCTGAAGCTGCAGCAATAACGGTTAGCAGCATGTCCATACCGGGAAGTGGTGGTGTTCTGCGCCCTGAAGATACAACTCCTGTTGTTCTGCCTGATTTTACCGGCACCTTTCAGGCCATTGCAGAAGGTGAATTATCTCGGTTAGGGTTACGAATAGGCCTGATTGAAGAAGAGCATCATCCCGATATGCCCAGGAGAACTGTTATATCACAATATCCTCCCGGTGGAACCACTGTTCCAAAGGGCACTACTGTAAACCTGGTAGTCACTACCAGGCAGGAACCGGCACAAAACCCGGTCCAGGAGCCGGTAACTGATCAGGATTAACAATCGGCTAAAAAAACATTAAGCGGGGAGTCCCCATAGTAATTCGTTGCTATTTTGCCTTTTATACCGGTATTTTTCGGGCAGGGAAAATAGAGTCTGGGAGATGCGGGTATATGGCTGCTGAATAGTGGTACAGCTGTAGCCAAACAGTGTCTCCCCCTCTTTTTCAAGCTGGCGCCATAAATGAGGGTATTCCATTTTCAACTCCTCTGCAACCTGTGCTGTAGTTTTATATATACCCGGTTCAAGTAAACTGACTACAGCCTGTTCCAAAGTTTGCCTATCCAAAATATTTACCTCCAATGGCCGGCAATTTAACTTTTAAGTTCCACTACAGTAACCCCATCTCCACCTTCAGCAGAGTTTCCATTGCGCATACTCTTGATCAGGTGGTGTTCCTTAAGGTATTTTCGAAGCCCTTCTTTTAGTTTACCGGTGCCTTTACCGTGAATAATATCAACCCGGTGAAGGCCTGCCCATAGGGCGTTGTCGAGTAACTTGTCTACAAGTGGCTGAGCCTCGTCCAGATTTGAGCCACGCAAGTCTATGGAGCTGCTTATGCTTAAATCTTTGGTGACACTATACCCGCCTGAAACTGAATCCTTAAACTGGTTTTTCTCGTTATTTTTATTTTGCTCAACACGCAAATCGGACAGGGGCAGGAGCACTTTCATCATTCCAATCTGAACCTGTGCTTCTTCATTATTAACTGTAACAACTTCACCTCTTTGACGAAGTGAACAAACATATACAGGATCTCCCACTTTGAGGTCAACAGCCAGTGGAGATTCTCCTTCAAAATGTTCTTCATCACCATAACCAATTTCTTCTTTAACTGAATTAAGATTACGACGGATCTCCTCAAGCCGCGATGCCGGTTTATTATCACTGCTGTTTTTAATTGCCTTTAATTCACGTATCAGCTGGTCAGTCCTATTTTTTGTCTTTTTTATTAATTCACGCGCTTCTTCTCTTGCCTCTTTCAGAATATCATCACGCCTTGAACGCAGCAGTTCTTTTTCTTTCTCAAGTTCAGCCATCATTTGCTCCGCCTTGCTTCTATCCAGAGCCGCCTGGTTACTGTCACGGTGATAACGCTGTTGATCTTCTACCAGGCTGGCGATAACCGCTTCAACCTGGTCATGTGAACGATGAACAAAGTTTTTTGCTTTTTTCATAACTTCTGGCGGTAAACCTAATTTATCGGCTATGTAAAAAGCATTACTCTGCCCGGGTATTCCCTGGAGCAACCTGTATGTGGGGGTAAGCGTATGGGGGTCAAACTCCATTGCAGCGTTCTGCATCTGCCTGCGCACCTGGGCAAAAAGCTTTAACTCATTTATGTGAGTTGTTGCAACAGTCATCGCCCCGCAGTTGGTTAAAAATTCAAGAATTGCCATAGCCAGGGCTGAACCTTCTGAGGGATCTGTTCCTGCACCCAATTCATCAAGCAATATAAGAGAGTGCGGTCCGGATTCTGCCATTATTTCAATGATATTTTTCATGTGCCCTGAAAAAGTGCTCAACGATTGAGCAATACTTTGTTCGTCCCCTATATCAACCCGAATGAGGTTAAAAACTGACATTCGTGTTCCCGGTTCAGCAGGAAGTTGTAGCCCACTCTGGGCCATCACTGCCATAAGGCCGATTGTTTTTAAAGACACCGTTTTACCCCCTGTGTTAGGCCCGGTAATCACCAGGGTTCGGACAGGGTTACCCCACTCGGCCGTCAGCGGCACTTTCTCTCCTTCAATAAAAGGATGCCTGGCTTTATTCAAAAATATTTTTGTCTCTTCCCCGGGAATTAATTCCGGCTCATTACAACCACTGTTAAGACTGTAACCTCCCCTGGAAAGAATAAAATCCAACTCCCCATACAGTGACCTGTTTTGAAACAACTCCTGGGCTATATCAGCAATTATACTGCTCAACTTATAAAGAATGCGTTCTAATTCTTGTTCTTCATAACGTTTTACTCCCGCCAGCTCATTCTGCATCTGAACCACCGGTAAGGGTTCTATAAACAAGGTAGCACCGCTGGAAGACTGATCATGCACAATTCCTTTCATCTGCTGCCTGTATTCCTGTTTTACAGGCAGAACAAATCTTTCTCCTCTGATTGTTACTAACGGTTCCTGCAGATATTTCCTGGTATTGGAACCGCGGATATAGTCATCCAACCTTTCACGTATTCTATTTTGCAATGACTGGCTTTGCCTGCGTAATGACTGCAGCCTCTCGGAAGCTGAATCAAGGACTCTCCCTTCTTCATCTATTGATCTGTTCATTTCTGCACTGGCTTCATAACAGGGAGCAATCAAACCAGCCAGACCAGCCATCAGCGGATACAAGGAAGCCTGTTCACTGTCATTGAAAAATTTCAACCAGCGGTTAGAAGCTTTTATAAAATGATTCACTGCTGCAACTTCCTGGCCCGAAAGAACGGCTCCTTTGCAGGCCCTGCTTACATTAGTCTCAATATCTTCAACTGCAGTAGGAGAAAAAGCATTTCTACGGCGCAGTAGTTTACCTTCCGCTGTTTCCTGTTGCAACTTAACTACCTGTTTGTAATCTGCGGAAGGTAACAGTTTGTTCGCCATTAAAGCCCCCATCGGGCTGACAGTAAACGCAACCAAATCCTTCCTGATTTTCTCGAATTCAAGTACTTTTATTTCACGATCCCTGACAACTTCTGTCAAACTTTCATCTCCTCGACACATATTGGCTGCCGCTAATATAGAAACGATACATTTTTTCAATTCCAACTGAAATACCTATTCTTGTTGCAGCCGTTATTTCTAACTCGCCCCGCTGACTATTTTCGTCCAGGTAAAGTGGCTTGCAGTTTAAATCATGACCGTCATACTTTTTATCAATTCCAAAAGCTATACACAGTTTACCAGGACCATTTGCCAGGTTAAGCTGCTCATATTTTGGCCCCCTGTTCTGTTTCATTATATTCAATCCCGATGTCGGTTCAACTGCCCGGATCAATACTGCCTCGCCGGTACCAATCGGCCTTGTGACAACATTAAAACAGTAATAGTTCCCATAAATAAAATAGACATAAGCCATTCCAGCCGGTCCGAACATGGTTTCATTACGCCTGGTCTTTCCAGATGCGGCATGGCAGGCAGGATCACCCCTGCTCAGATAAGCTTCTGTTTCAACAATTATACCAGATACCAATCCTGCAGGTGTTTGATGACAAAGATAATGGCCAAGGAGTCCCCTGGCCACTTCGACTGTATGCATCTCTTTAAAAAGGTCGGAAAAAAAAGGCACAGTTTCTCCTTTCTTCACCACGGGGCCCTAAGAAACCCAGACGATTTACAGCTTCATATTTATATAATAATTCATTATGAGTTCTTTAACCGTCTCAGCCAAAGGTGTTAAATAAAATTTTGTGAAAAAGGCTACCTCGGATCCTTCCAAAACTTCCATAAATGACTGAAACGGAACCAGGTCAACTGCAGCAATTATTATATATACGAATACAACTCCGATCAGGGCACCCATTAAGGCACCCCCGAGGCGGTTTAAAAAGCCTACTACTGGTATTTTGTTAATCCATCTGAAACCCCTGGAAAAAAAACGAAAAACAACACTTAACACCAAGAGAAAAATAAGGAACAATATTACACCCGCAACAAGCTGAGGGACTTTTTCCATGGCGATTTCCAGACCCAGACTCTGGATTAAATCATGGTGAGGAATAATATCTTCAGGATTAATCAACACAGCCAGCTGCTCACTGAAAAAGCGGCTGCCCCAAAAAGAAAGCAAAACAACTAGAAAAAACCCCATAATATCAAATAGCTGTTTAACCATGCCCCGCGAATAACCGCTAACCAGGTGAAATAAAAAAACAACAACCAGCAAAACATCAAACCAGTTCATTATCTTTTTCCCGCTCTCTTACCTCATCTGTTTCCAAAGCTTTTTCCGGTTTTATTTTAAACAGCTCATCAGCAAGATTTAAGGCTGCCAGCACAGCTATTTTATGCCTGCTCATCTGAATGTTATTCTCAGCAAGGGTTCTCATTAACTGGTCGACATAACGACCTACCTGGTGCATTTTTTCCGGTGATGAGGAGCCTCTGAGGATATATTCTTCACCCATAATAGTTATGGTAACCCTACTTTTATCCTGATCTTCCATTAGCTTCGCTCACTTCCTCCTGGATAGAAAGCTTTAACTGCCTGGGTAAGTTGTTCGCGACTTATAGCTTATTATCCTGCTTGTTCAACCTCTTAAAACAGCTCCCAGTTTAAAAAGTGCTTTTTCTATTCTTTGCATAATTTCTTTAATACTGTCATCAGTCAGAGTTCCCCGGTCATCCCTGAAGGTAAGAGAATAAGCCAGACTCCGTTTACCAGCAGGAATCTGGTTTCCTTCATATAAATCAAAAAGGGTTGCTGCCTTCAGTGTTTTTCCAGCAGCCTGTTTAATTGTTTCCTCCAGCTGAAGAGCTGTAAGATCATCAGGTACTACCAGGGCTAAATCCCTTATTGCCGCCGGATAGCGTGGAATTGAAGAAACCCTCGGCACTATATTAGCTTCCCCGGCCAGCAGGTTAAAATCAATTTCACATACGGTTACTTCCTGGTGCAACCCCCATGCCTGTTGCGTATCCGGGTGCAGTTGACCAAGATATCCCAAACAATCACCATTTATCATGATTATAGCGCTTCTGGTTGGATGAGTGAATGGTTCGTTAACCGGTCTGTATTGAACATTTTTAATCTGCAGGCGCTTGAAAATTAGTTCAAGAACACCCTTTACAGTATAATAATCAGCTCTTCTTGAAGGAACAGTCCAATTTGCCCCGGGTAATTCTCCAGTTACAGCCAGACAAATTTTTGTTTTTTCATACGGCAGTTTTTCCAGGGGCAATGATTCCGGTTCATATACAGTGCCAATTTCAAAGAGTAACTGATCCAGCTCCCTGTGGTTTAGATTGTGTTTTACCGCTTTCAAAATGCCAGGCAATAATGTCGTACGCATTATTCCCTGTTCTTCAGAAAGAGGGTTTTGGACAGGGATTACTTTCAGACGATAGTCATCCGCAGGCAACCTTAGCGATTGAAGATTAAGCGGATTCATAAAAGAATAGCTAATGCACTCGAAAAAGCCACAACTGCTAATTAAATTTCTTATAGTACTTTTCAACCGTTCACTTTCTAATTCGCGGTTCTCGATCAACTTACCTTCAGGCAGGGTTGTCGGGATTTTTTCATAACCGTGAAGCCTGGCCACTTCTTCAACTATATCTTCTTCGAGCTTAATATCAGGCCGCCTTGGAGGAATTGTGACTTCCAGGGAATGATCATCGGTATTCCGCAGAGAAAAACCAAGCCTTTCCAGAATATTTTCTACTTCATTTCTTGTGATCTCCATACCCATAATCTTGTTGATTCTATCCACGCTGACCATGACTTTAATCGGAGCTATATCAGAATGATTTACATCAATAATGCCTTTTAAGACTTCGCCTCCACATATCTCACTAATTAATAACGAAGCCCTGTTTTGTGCTGACATAACTTCCTGAGGATCTATTCCTCTTTCAAAGCGCTGCGATGCCTCCGAAGGAAGTGTTAACAGGCGAGCAGTTTTCCTGATACTGGTAGGATTAAAAACGGCTGCCTCGATTAATACCTCGGTTGTTTCACTCCTGATTTCAGTATCTTCGCCACCCATAACTCCGGCTAAGCCAATCGGCTTGCTTTTGTCAGCTATAACCAGCATTTCAGAATTAAGAACTCTTTTTATTCCATCCAGGGTAACCAGTTCTTCACCCTCAACAGCTCTTCTGACAATAATTTCTTTGTCACTGACCAGGTTTAGGTCAAACGCATGCAATGGTTGTCCAAACTCCAGCATTACATAGTTGGTAATATCAACAATGTTACTGATTGGCCTGATACCGGCTTTTAGTAATTTCATTTGTAGCCAGAGCGGGGAAGAATCAACCTTGATATTTTCAATTATCCTGGCTGTATAACGGGAGCAAAGGTCTGGATCTATAACTTTAACTCCTGCCTTACCCTCAATAGTTTTTTCTTCTTCCCGGGGATTAACAGGGGGCAGTTTGATCTCCCCTCCGGTCAGGGCCGCCACTTCGTAGGCAAAATTAATCATTCCTAAACAATCTGAACGATTAGGAGTAAGGTCCAGCGAGAGGATCTTTTCATCCAGACCGAGTATTTTTTCAAGAGGACTACCAACAGGTGCATCATGATCAAGAATCAGGATGCCGTCTGAGTGGCTCAAATCCAGATTCAGCTCACCGGCAGAACAGAGCATCCCCTGGGATTTAATTCCATATATTTCAGCTTCCTTTATCTTGCGTGAACCGGGCAGTTCCGAACCGGGTTTTGCGACAGCAACAAGTTGACCGGCAGACATATTTGAAGCACCGCAGACTATATCCAGAGTATATTCCCCTATGTCCGTTTTTACAATGGTCAGGTTATTGCGTTCCGGATGCGGTTTTATATTTAATATTTTTCCGGCAACTACACCGGGTAGTTCAGGCCCAAATTGATCGACAGCCCCAACTTCAATTCCGGCCAGAGTTAATTTATCAGCTAAATCTTCAGGGTTAAGGGTGATATCAATATATTCTTTCAACCAGTTATAAGGCACTCGCATTGGTTATCTCTCCTATCACATTAATCACTCTTTAAGCGAACTGCTTTAAAAACCGCAGGTCATTACTAAACAATGCTCTTAAGTCTCCAATTCCATATTTCAGCATGGCAATTCGATCAATTCCCATTCCAAAGGCAAATCCTGTTACTTCACGGGGGTTGTACCCGGAAACCTCCAGGACACGGGGGTGAACCATTCCTGAACCCAGTATTTCCAACCATCCGGTATAACTACAGACTCGACATCCCTTTCCGCTACACATTATGCAGGATATATCAACCTCTGCACTGGGCTCTGTGAAGGGAAAATAACTCGGCCGGAGACGAATCTTTTGATCCGCCCCAAACATTTCCCTGGCGAAAAGCAGCAAAGTCCCTTTTAGATCAGCAAAGGAAATATCCTTATCAACAGCCAGACCTTCAACCTGGTGAAACATGGGTGAGTGAGTGGCATCGTCATCACGTCTGAAAACTTTTCCAGGGGCAATTATTCTTACCGGCAATTCAGGGGCCTGTTTTTCCATTACCCTGACTTGTACCGGTGAAGTATGAGTGCGTAAAACTATTTTTGGAGCAACATAAAAACTATCCTGCATATCACGGGCCGGATGGTCCGGGGGAAAATTTAGAGCTTCATAATTATAATAATCTGTTTCGACTTCCGGACCATGGACGACCCTGTACCCCAGGCCGACAAATATTTCCTTGATTTCTTCTGTAACAAGGGTCAATGGGTGTTTCTGACCAACCATAGGCGGACTTCCCGGGAGACTTACATCTATTCTTTCCTTGTTCCAGCGGTTTTCTTTCTGCAGCTCGTCAAGGACCTGTTCTCTTTCTGTAATTGCTTTTTCCAGAATAATCCTGAGATCGTTAGCCTCCTTGCCAATTAAAGGCCTTTCTTCAGGCGGTACCGTTCCCAGGCTGCGTAATAGTGAGGTTAGTTCTCCCTTCTTACCCAATATGCGAACCTTAACCTCTTTTAACTGGTCAACGTTGGCTGTTTCAGTTATTTTTTTTATTGCATCTCTTTCTAGATCCTTCAATTTTTGCTTCATCCCTAATACCTCCCTAAAATAAAAAAACCCTCGAAAGAGGGACGAAAGAAATATTTTCCGCGGTACCACCCAAATTAGCCTGCATATGCTCTCTTGATAATGATAACGGTTTTACCGTTCCCACCTATTGAGCATATGCCGTTCAGCAGGAAACTCCGGAGTGAAATTCGACCGGCTGCACCGGGATCAGTTCGCAGTCAGGACTGACCCTTCCTTGACAGATTCATAACCGGCTTACTTGTCTCCATCATCGCAATTTCTATATAGGATATTATATGCATTATAGCACCTGCATGCAGAGTGTTCAAGAGCACTTTAGCTGTCGCGGTTAGCTATTTCAAATAAAATTATTCCAGCGGCTACGGCAGCATTTAGCGATTCAACATTACTCTGCAGAGGTATGGTTACTTTATAATTGGCAGCTTCAGCTAGTTCAGGAGAAAGCCCCCCAGCCTCATTACCGATAAATAATACTACAGGTCGTCTGAAATCCGCGTCATAATAAGCCATTCCACCATGAGCGACAGCAGCAATAGCTGTCAAGCCTTTTTCTTTCAGGCTGCAAATGAGTCTTAGAGGTTGATGAACAAATTCCACCTTCAGGGAAAATATTGAACCTGCGCTGGCTCTTAAAGCCTTTGGACCGAAAGGATCTGCACATCCACCGGTATAATATATGGTATCCGCTCCTGCTGCTGCAGCTGTTCTGATTATAGTTCCCAGATTACCGGGGTCCTGAAGCTCTTCTAATAGGATTATCAATTCTTGCTTAATAACCCCGTGATCAGGAGATTCTAAAGGATTATAGTAGAAAACAGCAGCAACAGGTTGTGGCTTTTCTGTTAAGGCTATTTTGTTAAATAACTGTTCGTTAACCTGGTAGAGCCGGGTTGAGGGTGGAACTTCTTTAACCCAGCTGCCGCCTGCACTTTCAGGATAACCAGTGGTGAAAAAAATAAATTCAGGTTGCAACCCTTTTTTCAATGCTTCCCTGATCAGGTTCGGCCCTTCAAGGGCAATTTTACCCTGCTTTTCTCTGAACTGTTTACTGGAATTAAGCTTTTTATATAGTAAAATTTTAGGGTTACTTGCGCTGCTTAACTCTTTATAACTCATTAAATCCACCCCAGGACACCTAAATCTTTATTGCTGCCTATGGCAATTAGTATATCATCTTTTTCAATCCGATCACTGGCTCTTGGTGATATGTTAACTCCATCACCGTCACTTTTTCTTATAGCGATAATACTGACTCCATGACGAGCTCTCATGTCCAATTCAGAAAGCATTTTCCCGGAAAGTTCCTCGGTGGCGGTTACCTCAACTACACTGTAATGATCGGACAATTCGAACAGATCAACAATCGAGGGGGCAAGTATACTGTGCGCCAGTTTTTTACCCATATCCTGTTCCGGATATACAATTCTGTTTACTCCTATTTTTTTTAAAACACGTCCGTGCAACTCTGTCTGAGCCTTGGCGATAATATAGCGGGCCTTTAGTTCAACCAGTAAAATTGCAGCCATGATACTGCTGTGCATATCGCTGCTTATTGCCAGGACAACCGCATCATAGCTTTCAATGTTCAGCGACTTCATGGTTTTTTCTGAAGCTATATCAGCCTGCGCAGCATTAGTAACATCAGAGCTGATTCTCTGAATAATCTCCTCATCTATATCGATAATCATTACTTCATGCCCCGCCCCATATAGGGTTTTAGCTACAGATATTCCAAATCTTCCTGCCCCAATCACTAAAAACTGTTTTGCCATCGTGCCACCTCCAATTCTTGTAATACCCTTTAACCAATCATTAGATTTTCTTCAGGGTAACGAAGTAACGGTTCCTTCTTATTCAAACCTGCCAGAGCAACCAACAATGATAGCGGGCCAATTCTTCCACCAAACATGGTAATAATAATCATAATCTTACTTGGAATTGTTAATTCCGGAGTAATACCGGTTGAAAGACCTACTGTACCGAAAGCAGAAAAAGCTTCAAATAATAGATCCATGAAGTTAAAATTCTCAAAAATAGACATAATTAAGGTTGTAATGAACACAAGAACCATGGCTGCACAAATAATTGATACTGCTTTCATAATCTGATGAAGGGGAAAACGACGTTTATAAATAACCGGTTCCCGACGGCCTCGAATCATTCCAAACATGGTTAGCACCACTACTCCAACAGTAGTTGTTTTTACCCCTCCTCCTGTTGATGTCGGAGAAGCTCCGATGAACATCAACAAGATCAAAATTAACTGAGTGGAAATAGTCATTGCTCCGGTATCTAAAACACTGAACCCTGCAGTCCTGGGAGTAGCCGAAGTGAAAAGAGCTGTGAAAAATTTTCCCGGGAGTGACAGGGTACCCAGGGTAGCCGGGTTGTTAAATTCAAGGACAAGAATCAGCACCGTTCCACCGATTAGCAGAATGGCAGTTATAATCAACACCATGTAGCTATGCAAAGACAAGCGGTGCCTGAACTGAAACCTGTTGGATAATTCCAGGATTACAGTAAAACCAAGGCCTCCTGCAATAAATAGTAACATGATTGTCCCATTAACAAGGTAATCAACCGGGGTTCCGGTCAGACTTTCATAGTTTCCGGTTAGATCAAAACCGGCATTACCAAAAGCAGATATAGAGTGGAAGAGTGCGTTAAAGTAACCCTGACTGCCTCCGAGTTGGGGAACGAAACGAATGCTGAGTAAAATTGTTCCAATAATTATGAACAGGAAAGACATTAGTACAACATTTATTACCATTACCTGTAACCCTTGCAGAGATTCCTGTCCTAAAACTTCTTTTACAACCAAGCTCCTTCGCAAAGATATCGGCCGACCCAAAAAAATAAAGATTATGGTAGTCATGGTCATAAATCCTATGGCGCCGAAGAGTATGAGCAACATTATTACTGTTTGTCCAAATACGGTAAAAAAAGTGCCTGTATCAACCACTACCAGACCTGTAACACAAACAGCTGATGTTGCAGTAAATAAAGCATCAATGAAGCTGAATTCTTGTGAGCCGTGTGAAAGAGGCAAGCTTAGTAGAATTGTACCGATAATAATTAATCCTATAAATCCGGCCGCCATAACACGAGCCGGATTTATAGGTTTTGGCCTGTTTTTCAATTGTCTTCATCTCCGTAGAGTGACTCCTAATATTTGCACAGGCAGAATAATATCAATTATGCATTTTCCCTGGCCACTTCAACCAGCCTGGAAAATGCAGCCCTATCGTTAACAGCAAGATCAGCTAATACTTTTCGGTTAATTTGCACTTCGGCTTTTTTCAGACCATTTATAAAACGGCTGTACGACATACCATCGTTACGGGCTGCAGCATTTATACGGGCAATCCACAACTTTCTAAAATCTCTCTTCTTTTGCTTGCGATCCCGGTAAGCATAAGAAAGTGATTTCATAACCTGTTGGTTGGCAACTCTAAAAAGTTTACTCTTAGCTCCATAATAACCTTTTGCCAGTTTTAAAATCTTTTTCCGCCTTTTTCTGGCGACTGAACCTCTCTTAGTGCGAGGCATAGTTAATCATCCTCCTACAATATAAACTAAATAATTCTATACAACCACATGCTGTCTTTACGGAATTAGCAATTTGATCCGCTTTTCATCCGCTTTTTTAACAGTTGTAGATTTACGCAACCTTCTTTTCCGGATCTGACCTTTTTTCTCTAACATATGGCTGCCAAAAGCGCGAAAGCGTTTAATTTTTCCACTACCGGTCTTTTTAAAACGCTTGGCCGCACCACGGTGAGTTTTCATCTTAGGCATTTTCTTATACAACCTTCCTCTGTTATGATTTGGGCGTTAGAATCATGATCATGTTTCGCCCTTCCTGTTTTGCCGGCTTTTCTACAACCGCATAATCCTGCAGCTCATCAGCCAGCTGTTTGCATAGCCGTTGGGCAATTTCAGGGTGGGTTATCTCGCGGCCCCTGAACATAACGGTAACTTTAACTTTATCACCGTTTTCAAGAAACTTTTTACTTCTTTTCACTTTTACATCAAAATCGTGTGTATCAATATTTGGCCGCAATTTAACTTCTTTAACCGTGGTTACTTTCTGCTTTTTACGAGCCTCACGGTCTTTTTTGCTCTGCTCATACTTAAACTTGCCGTAATCCATTATGCGGCAAACCGGTGGTCGGGCGCTTGGTGCAACATTAACCAGATCCAGTTTCTTTTCACGGGCTAACTGTAACGCCTCATCCGTTTTCATAACACCCAACTGAGTTCCATCTCCATCGATCACAAGGACTTCTCTGGCATTTATTTGTTCATTGACGAACAAATTCTTACTAATATCATTTCACCTCCTAAGAAATACAAATGAGCAGGTGTAAACCACCTGCTCATAATGATAAACCTTTATGAATAACCCGGGTGGCTCTTATTAAAGGCCCCAGGGTGAGAAGCGGTGGCTTCTACTTGATCTTACAAGTCTATTGATTAATATACCAGATAGAAGCAGAGGGGTCAAATTATTTTTTCTGAAATCTCATTATTAAGTTTAGATATAAAATCATCCAGGCTGAATTCCCCAAGATCGCCATCCCTGCGGTGCCTGACGGCTACCTTTTTATTTTCTTCCTCCCTGTCGCCTATGATTAACATGTAAGGTACTTTTTTAACCTGACCTTCTCGTATTTTATAACCCACCTTCTCATTGCGTTGATCAACCTCTACACGTAATCCTTCTTGTCTTAACTTGTTATATACTATTTCAGCATACGCATGACTGCGATCAGTAACTGGAATTACCAGGGCCTGAACAGGAGCAAGCCAGGAGGGGAATGCTCCTCCATAATGTTCAATCAGCAGGGCAAAAAGCCTTTCCATTGATCCATAGACAACACGGTGAATAACTACAGGCCTGTGCTTAGCCCCATCTTCACCTATGTATGTTAAATCAAATTTTTCAGGCATCTGGAAATCAAGTTGTATGGTACCACACTGCCAGCTACGCCCAAGACAATCCTGGAGGTGGAAATCTATTTTAGGTCCGTAGAAAGCCCCGTCCCCTTCATTGACTTTATAATCAATATTTCTTTCCCTGAGAACTTTTTCTAATATAGCCGTGGCTTTATCCCACATTTCTTCAGATCCCATCGCCTTATCTGGCCTGGTACTCAGTTCAATGTTAAATTCAAAGCCAAATACTGTGTAGAAATGATCCATCAGGTCAATTACTCCCGCCACTTCACCTTCAACCTGGTCGGGAAGCATAAATATATGCGCATCATCCTGTGTGAATGAGCGCACTCTCATTAAGCCGTGCAACGTTCCCGATAGCTCATGACGGTGGACTATACCCATTTCAGCAATCCTCCGCGGAAAATCACGGTAACTGTGCATTTTAGAACGGTAAACAAGCATAGCACCCGGACAGTTCATCGGTTTCACGGCAAAATCCTGATCGTCAATTTTTGTAAAATACATGTTCTCACGAAAATGATCCCAGTGTCCGGACTGTTCCCAGAGAGAACGATTCAGGATTAGTGGTGTTCTTATTTCTTCATAACCAGCCTTGCGATGCTCCACCCTCCAGAAATCTGTTAACGTCTGCCAGACGACCATCCCATTGTTATGGAGAAATGGAAATCCGGGCCCTTCTTCCTGCAGGCTGAAAAGGTCCAGCTCGCGCCCAAGCTTACGATGGTCGCGTTTTTTCGCTTCTTCAATTAAACGCAAGTGCTCCTGCAATTGTTCTTTTGTGGGAAATGCTGTTCCATAAATTCGCTGGAGCATGGGGTTTTTCTCGCTCCCCCTCCAGTAGGCACCGGCTAATCCAGTCAGTTTAAATGCTTTAACCAAGCCTGTATGACTCAGATGCGGCCCGGCGCAGAGATCAATAAAATCACCCTGTTCATAACAGCTGATTACAACATCTTCAGGGAGATCATTTATTAATTCCACTTTATAAGTTTCTTCTTTTTCCCTAAACAACTGCAGTGCTTCTGATCTGCTCATTTCCCTGCGCAGGATCGGTTTTCTTTCCTTAACAATCTTTTTCATTTCTTTTTCGATTGCAGGAAGATCATCAGCAGAAATCGGTTCTGGAAATTCAATATCGTAGTAAAAACCGTTTTCGATAGCCGGGCCAATACCAAGTTTTGCCATTGGATATAATCTTTTAACAGCGTGGGCCAGGATGTGGCTGGAAGTATGACGGTATATTTCTTCCCCCTTGGAAGAATTGAAATCTACAAAGGTCACTTCGCTATTTCCGGGCAAAGGACTGTTCAAGTCACATTCTTTCCCGTCAACAAGAACGGCTATTATGCTTTTATCTTCAGCGACTTTCTCCTGATATAGATCCATACAGGTTGTACCCCCGGGATACTCCGCCTGTAATCCGTTTTCAAGTTTTACTTTTATATTCATTTGCCTCGCCTCCTACTTAATATTTAACTGTTTACTTTAAATAACTACATAATTATCGTTTGAGGCATCATGACAGCTGATGAAGACTTTTATCCTTTCAACTGAAATGCTCCGGGAATTAATTCTATTTCAACGGGAGCCTTACCTGGCTGTTCACCGTCAAGGTCGAGCAGAGTATTATCAGATGATAGCACAGCTATTTTTCCCCCCCTCATGCTGGTTATGTTTGGATGAAAAAGATGCTTACCTGCGTATACCTTGGGAAGGTTAAAGATCAGCTTTGTCTTGGCCATACCTTTAATAACAACTATATCAAACTGCCCGTCACTAATATCTGCTTCGGGCGCAATGCACATCCCCCCACCAAAATAGCGTCCGTTACCAACCACAATTACAGCTACTTTTTCGTTAAAAACCTCTTTACCATCTATCAATATAGTCATTGTTTTATTTTTATAAAGTATCAGGCTGACCAGGGTACCCCATAAAAACGAGATGAATCCGCCAAGAGCCTTACTGGTTCGGTTAACCCTTGCTACAGTTTCACCGTCAAGTCCCAGTCCTGCAATATTAATAAAAAACCTTTTCTCCTGCTTATTCTCATTATTGATATAAGTAACCTGTCCTAAATCAACTGACCGTACCTTACTGTTCAGTATATGCTGAACCGCTTCGTTGATCACCTTTGGTGTGCCTATAGTCCTGCCGAAGTCACGACCTGTCCCTGTAGACATAAAACCGGCGGCTGCCAGTTCATTTATCGGCTTTCCACCCTCAAAAAACCCATTTACTACTTCGTTGGCGGTTCCATCACCTCCAACGGATATTATTAGGTTAAAACCATCATGCAGGTATTTCCTGGTAATTTCTGTAGCGTGATGCGGTGCTGTTGTAAAACAAAAGTCAATAGCAGCGCCCGCCTTTTTGAAAGCATCTTCCACTTCTGGCCATTTCTTTCCCGTTTTACCATTGGCTGAAGCCGGGTTAACAACAACAGCAATCTTGTTAGGCTGCAATCAGGGCACCTCATTTCTGTTATCCTGGTATGCTTAATCCTTATATTGTTATCCAATTGCCTGTATGATTTATAAGTTTGTAATTAATTATAACACAATAAAAACAATAACAAACCTCTCTACAAGCAACTGCTTTACCCTGAAACTAATAAGCAAAATACTCATAAAAAAGCCTGTGCAGATATGCACAGGCTTGCTAACAATAAGATATAATTATTTACAAACCAAGATATGCTTTCTTAATATTGTCATCCTCAAGCAGAAAATCACAAGCCCCGCTGGATACAATACTACCGTTTTCCAAAACATAGGCTCGGTCGGCTATTTCGAGGCTTTGTTTAACATTCTGCTCGACCAGGAAAATTGTCAGCCCCTGATCACGAAGCATCTTAAGCATCTCGAATGATTCTTTAACCAATTTAGGCGCCATTCCATATGAAAGTTCATCAAACATACCCAGTTTTGGCCCGGACATTAAACAGCGACCCATGGCCAACATTTGCCTCTCTCCACCGCTAAGGGTTTTTGCCAGCTGTTTTCTTCTTTCTTTCAGCTTGGGAAATGTTTGATATACTTTTTCAAGCATTTCGTTTTTTTTCTTCCAATTTTCTTTCAGAAATGCTCCCATTTCCAGGTTTTCCTGGATTGACATATCCGGGAAAAGCCTACCTCCCTCAGGCAGGTAAGAAATCCCCATTTCAACTACGCTGTTTGGTGTAAAACCGGTTATATCATTACCCGTAAATGTTACGCTTCCCGAAGCTGGTTTCATTAATCCTGCTATGGTGTTCAGCAGAGTCGTTTTTCCTGCGCCGTTTCCTCCGACAAGAGCAACAATTTCTCCCTCTTTGATATTTAAACACACATCCCACAGCACCTGAACATTTCCATAGAAAGCGTTTATATTCTTAATTTCCAACATAGGCTCTACTTCACTCCCCCAGGTAGACTTCGATAACGGCACTGCTATTACAGACATCATCCGGACATCCTTCAGCTAGCAGTTTACCGTGATGCAAAACGAGTATCCGTTTGCATATACTCATGATTGCTTTCATTACATGCTCAATCATAATTATAGTAATACCCCGGTTCTGTATACGCTGGACAAGATCCATAGATTCTGTTACCTCTGTAGGGTTCAATCCAGCCATCAGTTCATCCAGAAGCATCATCTCAGGCTTGGTTGCCAGGGCGCGCGCTACCTCCACGCGCTTCTGGTTTACAAGAGTTAAACTGCCGGCAATATTATCCTGAATATTTTTAATGCCAACAAAGTCAATGCATTCTTCAGCTACTGCAACAGCTTCTTCTTTTGATTGTTTACTATCCGGGGATCCAAAAAGCGAGCCGAGCAGAACATTTTGATATACACTCATTTCCGGGAAAACCTTTACAGCCTGGAAGGTTCTTACCAACCCCTTGTGGCAGATATAATTAGGCTTTAACCCGACAATATCTTCGTTGTTAAAAATAATTTTGCCGGAATTTGGGACATAGGTGCCTGCTATCAAATTAAAGAGCGTTGTTTTGCCGGCCCCGTTTGGCCCAATCAAACCCAGCAGCTCACCCTTTTCAACTTGCAAGTCAACGCCGCCTACCGCAGCCAGTCCGCCAAAATATTTTGTTAAGCCTTCAACTTTTAGTATCTGCATTTTCCCCTCCTGGACTTCCCGACCTTAACTTCTTAATAATATAGGCAAATAATTTCTGGAACAAACCGATGATTCCATTCGGCAGGTAGATAATTGTAATCACCATGATCGTTCCGAAAATTAGCATGTAGTAATAGGGAAATCTGGTAACCAGAATTTCCTGCAGGTATGTGAATATCGACGCACCCAAAATCGGACCCAAAAGGCTTCCCATACCGCCGAATATAGCCATCAGGGTAGGCAGGAATGAGTAAAAAGCATCAAAGGCGATATAAGGATCAATAAAACCCCACCGTGTTGCCATTGCCGTTCCGGCAACGCCGGCAAACAGTGCGCTGATAGCAAAGGTCATAACTTTAACCCTTACTACATTAATACCTATATGAACAGCGGCATCCTCGCTGCTGCCGATGCTTGATAGGGCAAGCCCGTATTTTGAACGTTTGATCAAGTACATAGTGATCAATAATATAGCCAGAGTGCTTAGCAAAACATAGAAAACAGTAACATTGTCCACCCTTGTTACAAACTGGCCCCTCGTACCGATTATATTTACCTCAATCCAGGATACAACGTGCTTGATCAATTCAACCAGGCCAAAAGTAAAGATGGCAAAGTATACGCCCCGTAGACGCAAAGTAATCGTTCCGACTCCGTAGGCAAGAAGAAAGCTTGCCAGGCCGCCGGTTAACACCAACAAACCTATCGGGAGGTAGTCGCCTAGAAGCGCTGCATTATAAATGCCTACTCCAAAAAATGCGGCAGTAGCCAGGGAAGTATATCCGGTCGGACCGGAAAACATGCTCCAGCTTAAAGAAAGAATTACATACATAATGATCGAACTGAGCAAAATTATAGTGTAAGTCCTGGCATATGAGGGTGCAAAAGCTAAAATCAGAAAAAATGCAACAGCCAGAGCCATTACCAAATGATTTTTATGTTTATCAAACCAGGCTAGATTCATTTTTCTACCTCCCCATGATGCCAGCCGGTTTAACCAGCAACAAGATCATAAACACAAAGAAATAAGCAGCCATTGTTAATCCCGGTTCAAAAGCATTGACGATACTGCCTAGCATACCTAATATGAATCCACCGATTAAACTACCCGAGATACTGCCCAGGCCACCAAGCACAACAACAATAATAGCGATAACTGTATACTGTAGACCCATGGTTGTTTGTATTGGGTAGACCATGCTGAGCAAAACACCGGCAAACCCTGCCATCAAAGCCCCGATAGCAAAACAAAGAGCCAGCATTTTATTAATTTCAACACCCATTAGTCCCGCAGCATCAGGATCCTGTGCTGATGCCCTGATTGCTTTACCAATACGGGTATGGGTCAGGAATAGGTAAAATAAAAGACATATAGCAACAGCAAAAGCCAGCAGAACCAGGCGGTTGGCTGAAAAACGTATGCTGCCCAGGTAAACTGAATAAGCCATGAAAGAATAGCCCTGTATCTGGGTTCCCCAGATTACCATGGCCAGGCTCTGGATGATAAACATAATACCAAAAGCCAGCAAAATAGAATTTCCTTCAAAGGCAGGTAAAGAGGGCGATCTATCCTTCAAAGTCTTAAACAAAAAGCGATGTACTACATAGCCGACAAAAAATAAAAAAGGACCTGCTATAGCCAGCGAGTAAAGCGGATTAAGCAGGTGATTTGTAAACAACATCCAGGTGATAAAAGCGCCAACCATGATAAATTCTCCGTGGGCAATATTCAATATACGCGCTACACCGTACTGCATACTGAGCCCGACAGAGATCAGGGCATATATGCCCCCCATGATCAGCCCAGTGATAATTATGTTTAAAACCGCAGTTGTCATTGCTCCAACTCCTGTCCGGACATTCTTATACAAGATAGGCTGCCTTCTCGGTATTACCTCTCCGGTTTTAAACCGGGAGGCTGGAGTAAACTACCCATCAGGCAGCCTGATTTTTACTGATTATGATCTGTCTGTTTCTTATATAATCGAATTACTGTTTTACCAGGCAGGCTTGGGAATCACCGGATCTGCCGTGGCTTTATCTGCCGGGGCAATCACTTCAAATTTTCCGTTGACCCATTGACCAACCTGACCTTCATAGCATTCGGCAGGTACAGCGCCGTTTTCAAACCAAACAGTGCCCATTACAGTTTCAAACCGTTCCTCACTGATAACGTCTTTAATTACATCATGATCAAGGGTACCGGCTTTTTCAATAGCCTGCTCCAGGATCTCCAGGGAAGCATAATACGGCAGGTGACCCCACCAATCAAACAGGTCTTCGCCTCCATAGTAATCAACAAACATATCGTAGAATTCCGCTGCCTCGGGAGAGCTCTTTTCATTCCAGGCTCCCCAACCCATAATTCCTTCAACCATGGGTCCGAAAATACCGGGGAAGAACTGGAAGTTTGCTCCAGGTCCCAGTAAAAGTACATCGGGGTTATAACCCATTTCAATACACTGCCCGACAAGCAGGAAGTTCTGATCGGGATAGGCAAAACAAAGCAGCGCGTCTACATCGGACGCCATTGCTTCGCTTATAATTGAAGACATGTCGTCAATTTCAGGCGGGACGCTTCTGGAGAAGGCAACTTCAATCCCATTTACTTCCAGCAAGGGAACTGCATCGCCGGAATACTCAATGCCGTGCTGATCGGCAATGAAAATTATTGCTGCTGACTCAACACCGTTAGCAGCAAGCATATCAACCATTGCCGGGACCTGGTGAGTAGCGTGGTTTAATATTGAAAAGAAGTAAGGCAGGCGGGCCATTAAAGGTTCAAGTTCTTTTGCTCCACCTTCGGCACCCATCAGGATGTAGCCGTGCTGGCTGGTCAATTCAGCCGCTGTCTTCAGAAAAGCGGTGCTGACCGGGGGAAGAAGGAAATCAACCTCATCTTCAACAATCAGCCTTTCCATGAGCCTGGTCATTGTTCCCATGTCCGAGGTGTCATCATAAATAAGCAGCTCAACGGGCAATTGTTTTCCATACTCTTCCACATAAATGCCGCCCCGCTCATTTACCTTGTCAGCCCACATGCGGTACATTGGTCCGAATGCCGATTCATCAAATACGGCATAAACACCGGATTGTGAACGGACACCACCAAAGACCAAAACTTCTTTATCTGTATCAATAGGTGCTGCGCCTTCATCCTGGTCGGGAGCTGCATCTCCGCCGCATCCTGTTATCATCAAGGGCAAAACCAGAAAACATACAACCAAAAGCGCTAAAAATACTTTTTTAGTCATTAACTATACCCCCACTAAAATATTATTTTCATGCGATTATTTTCATTCAGATATCCGATTTTTAAAGAACTTAAATTTGGCCTCCTTTCTGTAGTATTGATACGCATTACCAGACAGTATAATTACGAAGAAATAGATTTTGTATATATATATATATATATTATATGCAGTATTTTGTCAAACTTAATTTTTCAAATTAATCAGCTTAAAAAATACAAAATATAAATTTCACAAATATCTTAATTTATGTTAACAACTCTAATGAAAAAGGGGATGATTAAAAAATAATCATCCCCTTTTTCATATAACTTTAATTAGCGGGCACCGCCGCCGCCTCCACCGCCTCCACCGCCTCCACCGCCTGAAAAACCCCCTCCACCGCCGGAACCTGACGATGAAGCAGATTTGAAAGCGTTTTTGAAGGATTGTTCCATTGAAGATGTGACGGTATTAAACCGTGACGGGTTTGCCGCAATTGAACCGTAAGCGGGCCAGGCTACATATTTATTATCTGACAAATCAGGATAAACCAGCTTCAACTGCTCCATAACCTCTTTTGCCACATTCAGAACTATGGCATAGACAAGATAATGTTCCCATATAACCAGTGAAGGTATTGTGGATTGATCAAGTCGCGAGAAATGCTGCAAGAACTTTTTAAAAGCTTCCCACTTGGCATAATGATCCGCTCCAAGTGCAGTGAACCTTTTAAGCATGGTAAAGCCAACCAGGAAGAGCGGGCCGGCGATAACGGCAATCATCCCGGTTATTAAAATATCAAGCATTATAAAAGGAATACCTATCACGGTCAAAATTATACCGGCGATTATCCCCGGCCAGTAAGTGCCAAGGAAGAATTTGTGTTTATCGGCACTTTCTTTTATACTTTCCGTCCAGCTTTTATAAAATTTGTAGGTTTCTTCTTTACTGCGCTTACCAAATTGTTCGATTGCCTGCAAAGTAGTTCCTTCAGATTTAAACGCGCCAACCTTCTCAAAAATAAATGAATACAAAAGCTGTTCGTGTTTTTTTAAAACATCCTTTCCCTCAGCCGGGATTACTTTATAATCTGTAAATTCACGCTTAATCAGCCTGCCCCGGGTAGCACTGTATTCTTCCAGTCTGAGGTGCCCCCTTCTGGCCAGATCCATTACCGTTGCGGTAAAATCTTCCGGTCCTGTGCGGCCCTTTCTAACCAGGTAACCGGCTTCAGACGGACTGTATTCAGCGGGAAGCTCACGGTAGTAATCCCCGTTGTATGCATCAGGATGGCGTCTTGATTTAATAACAGCAGTAATCAACCATCCCAACATGCCAAGCAGAATAACCGGTCCCAGGAAAAAATCTATCCTGGTTACAGTTCTTTTCAGGTTTGCCTGCCGGGCCCATCTTTCCTCATCTTTTAACATATCCGGCAATCCATCCCGGCCTGTAAAATTGTCAGATCCCGGCACAAGCTCTTTTGGAAATGCAACCCTTCCTTCCAGGAAAGTACCCGGGGAAAGATCCTCTACTTCCCAGCGGACCGTTGTTGAATCGATCAGACCAACATATCCATGAAGCGGTCCGTGCCCCCATACCTTTACCTGATCACTTGCTGTTTCTCCAGGAAGATACAGAGTTACAACTGCAGACTCTGTTCGTTGATCCCATTCGTCACCGATAAACTGCCAGTATATTTCAGCCAGGTCATTATGAACCTGGACAGCATTTGTTACCAGGTAGGATATTGTAAAGGTCCGGTCTTCATTAGAAGCCTCAAAACTCCAGTCAATAACTACTTCATCGCCTATAGTATCAACATAGTAGATCCCGGGAATATCCTGGGTGCCTGCCGGCATTTGACGGTATAAGTTTCCTTCCTCGCTGACGACAACATCAGTAATCGCCGTATTATATTTTAATGGTATGTATAACCATGCGCCCCTGTACCTTCCATCAAACCTAAAAGTTCGTTCTTCAACAACCTTCATTGAACCGTCGGGCAGTATTTCAGCTTCAATAAAAACCGTTGGGAAAAAAAATGAACGGTTATCCTGGGCTCCGGCTGTACCTGAAAGGAAGAATATGATCAGGAGTGTGATTAAAACAGTAACAGTTGTTAACCCACCTGACCGGTTTACGACAGACCTCTTAAGGTTATTCTTCATTTGTTTTTCCTTTAAAATTCAACTTTTACTGCTTCACGGGCAGCGGCTTCTTCGTCCAGGTTAAAATATTCTTCTTTATGAAAACCAAACATGCCGGCAACTAATACGGTTGGAAAACGCTGTATGCTGGTATTGTAGGTCATGACAGTATCATTATAGAACTGACGGGAAAAGGCAATTTTTCCCTCTGTATTGGTCAGTTCTTCCTGAAGCTGGCGGAAGTTGGCATCTGCCTTAAGTTCAGGATAATTTTCGGCTACTGCGAATAAAGTTTTTAAAGCTCCTGACAGCATATTTTCCGCACCGGACTGCTCCTTAACATCCTTTGCCTGAATTGCCATATTGCGGGCCTGGGTGACTTTTTCAAAGGTTTCTCTTTCGTGAGTAGCATAACCCTTAACAGTATTTACCAGGTTGGGAATTAAATCATAACGCCTTTTTAGTTGAACCTCAATTTGGGCCCATGCATTTTTAATTCTCTGCCTTAAAGTGACCAGGCGGTTGTATATACCGATTAGAGCAACAACAATGATAGCTATAATACCTATAATTACCCACACCATACAGTTCATCTCCCTTTCCAATATCTTTGATTTTTAATTGCCGTTGGTAAATATTTCGCAATCATCTGCGTTTTTCCTGCAACAAGCTTACTGCATCGATGATTTATAGCTGCAGTTCCACAATATCTTCATCTTCCAGGATATACTCGCGGGGGACTGCCTGCCCGTCAAATTTTGAAGAACCCCAGAGCAAGGCACTCTTTAGGTTTTTAGGGAAATCTTTATGTACCTGCGCAGCAAAGTCAAGCACATTACTGCCTTTTTTTAAGATAAAGGGCCGTTCCCTGTCTACAGAACGACCCGATGCCTTTCCATAAACCCTGATAATATTCAGGATTTCATATGCTTTTTCTTTTAAAACCTCCAAACCTGTTCCATTGTTAGATACTTCAATAAAATCCAACCCGGGCCATAACTCTTTTAATACTTCCAAGTTATCAGAAGCATCAGGGTGGTCTACCTTGTTGGCAAGCATCAGGAAAGGTATAGGTGCAATAATAAATCCATCTTCAGACAGATCAATTACTTCACGTTCCTGGAGGATTGTAGTTAACCCTTCCATCTGTTCAAGACAATCTGCAGTGGATAGATCAATCACAATCATCAACGCATCGGCATCTTTAAAAGTACCGATTAGACCGGCAGGAATATTCTCCCTGGAAAGAGGCGGAGTATCAACCAGCTGAATGAAGGTATCTTTATAAGGCATCATTCCGCTAACCGGCAAAGCGGTTGCAAAAGGATATTCGGTTATTTTAACTTTGGCCCTGGAAAGAAGCCCAACCAAAGATGATTTCCCGCTGTTTGGATACCCGGCTAATACAATCTGTCCTGCTCCCTGCTTTTCTACACCAAAGGGGTTAAACCCGCTTTTTGTCTTCTTTTTATTCTTACCCTCTTCTTTAAAACGAGCTATTTTTTTCTTGATATCACCCTGCAGGCGCTCGGTACCTTTATGCTTGGGGATTATAGCCAGCATATCCTGGAGGGCAGCTATTTTATCTTCCGATGTTTGCGCATTTTTATAACGTTCTTCTGCGGCATAATACTGTGGTGTTAAATTGGCAGGCAATACAGACCCCCCTTGCTTTAACAGGTGCATTTGTATCATAGCACAGATAGAAAAAGATTTGTAGATACCAGAACAATGCCTTTCTTGACACAGATAACCGCCTAATGCTAAAATGTTTTTGCAATATAAACATGCGCCTGTAGCTCAGGGGGAGAGCGCTTGCTTGACACGCAAGAGGCCCGTGGTTCAAAACCACGCAGGCGCACCAGAAAAGCTCTGCCAAAAGTGGCAGAGCTTTTTATCCGGCAACACTTCCTTAACTAATTAGATCCGCCACATATCAGCAATATTATCGAAAGTCTCTACTTTACTGATTGATTGCAGCCAAGCTTCAATTTTTGAAGCCGGTAACAGTTTCGCTGATAAACGGCGAAATTTCGCATGCAGAGCATCAAGACCAACTTTATTTTCCGGATCGCCCCGGGGAAAATCAGTTTGTTCGTGGTCAACAGTGCCGTTGCGTAAGATAACATTAAGCTTGGCTGCCCATTTCTGGGGGTAATGTGCATCAAGCAGGGGATCAATTTCTACGGTGCAATGACTCATCAATTCTTCGAGTATTGGATCGTGCAGCCTTTCTTCCGTAAAATCATTTATTCCCACGTGACCATATACCAGAGCGGTAGAAACACAAAATGGCAAACTAAACTTGGCCTCGTATATTGTTTCCGGGAATGGCTCACCAACTAGATCCCTTGCAACTGAATAAGTTTGAATACGCAACAGCTCTATATCTTCCGGTTTAAGTCCCTTCTCCCTTAACCTCAACCCCAGGTCTATTGCCGCATGGGTATGACGGGTAGATGCATATAGCCTGAAGCTGATCTGCATGATCTTAAATTCGCTACCCAGACTTTCTACAATTTTTTCCATCTTTGCCTTGGGAGCAAAAACCCTCAGGAATCCTTTTTCCCCGGAGAGAATTGTTTTCGTGCTTGTATATCCTCCTGCAGCGAGCATTGCCGAAAACAGGCCATTCTGAGCTGCCTTACTGGCATGTAGAGGTTTACTCATCATCCCTTCGGGGCTGTAGTGCAGTTCCATCAACCCTGCCGCCTGGGTACCGGCATGTCCAAGGGCATAAATCAGCTGATCTTCATCGAGACCCATAACTTTTCCCGCAGCAATAGCAGCAGCGAAAGTTCCGCATGTCCCCGTTGTATGCCAGTAGTTATAGTGTGTAGGAGTCATAGCTTCAGCTATGCGAATACCAACCTCGTAACCAACTACAATAGCAGTGATTAGATCTTTGCCCGAAGCGCCAACTTTTTCAGCTGCAGCAAGAGCAGCCGGTATGATCGGAGAGCCGGGGCGTAGAATTGAACTTCGATGAAGATCATCTAGTTCAAGAGAATGAGCGTAAAGACCATTGCCAAGAGCAGCATTTAATGCAGGCACCTTCTCTTTACGGCCAATTAAAACTGCCTGGGAAGAACCTCCCGCTTCTTCAATAATTTCTGTAACAACATGACCCGGTAAGGCAGTTGCCCCGGCGCAGGCTGCACCAACAAGATCAAGAAGGCATACCTTGGCCTGCTTTATCACTTCTTTAGGTAGTTTTTCATAACTAATTTCACGTGCAAACCTGGCCAGTTCCTGTTCTATCATGCGAATACTTCCCTTCTTTCTGAACATAAACTTACTGTTTCATTATTTATATATTCTTTTCGTACCTTTATACTCCTGCATCTGTATTACCTCTATGTAAAAAGATGGAGCGACATGATTATTATCAACATGATGAAAAAAACGAGCAGGTAATATTCAAAATTTGCAGTATTTACTAATAGATAAAATCGTCCCTCATGTTTGTAATCCAACTGAAACAAAAAGTTAAAAATACCCATAAAAAACTTCTTTGTAATAAGGAAAAAACGACGCAAAGCAAAAAGCCAGTACTGATAGATATTGTTGAATAATCTCGATGAATATCTGGCCAGTTCACTAAATACTTCACTGTTGTTCTCCAAAGTGCTGATCCTGTAACTGAGCTTTTTTAATGGGACCATGGTATCAACAACCAGGTAATCTGCTGACGAATCAAGAACCTTACCACCGATACAGTAATATTTTAGCAGGCAAGTACTTCTGATAAACCCTGTATCAACAGCATATTCCAGGGCTCTTCCGCTTCCTGTAAAGATTGCCTTGAAAAAGGCTACCAGCGGGCGGTAAACCAAGCTTTCTATACTCAGCCGCGCCGGTAACTTTATCTCAAATAATTTAAACCTCACGGCCAGGTAAAAGAATAATGCGGCAACAGCTACCACACCGGCCATACCCATCAGGTCGTGACTATCCCAAAAGTTAACTTTCAATAAATAATTATAATAGTATTCTTCAAAGTTAAATACCTGCACTACCGGAGCAACAATTTTTTTCAAAACCAGGAATGGGTTGGTTCCAATGAATAGTATAACCAGGCCGATGACAACAAATACAATTTTTTCATTCCAGGTTTCTTTACCTTTTACCTGGAGCTTGTCCGGTCTATGACCCAGGAATATTGAGCTAAACAGGCGGGCAATGTAACAGGTCGTCAAAACGCCTGTCAGCATAAAAATTCGTTCAGCCAAATAAAGGCTGTACTGTTGATGATGTTCAAAAGCTTCAACAATGGCATGGTGCAGCAACACCTTACTGGTATAACCATTTAACCCCGGTATACCGGCAATACCCATGGCCGCCAGTAGAAATACTACTGCAGTGACCGGAAATTCACGCCAGAGACCACCCATTTTTTTTATATCAATTTCTCCCGTCCGGAAGTAAACAGCACCGACCATCATGAACATACCAGCCTTGAAAAAAGCATGGTTAACCACATGCAGGGTAAAACCGCCCATGGCCATGGGCCCTTCCAGCCCCAAATAAGCACAAACCCCAATTCCCATTAGAATATAGCCCATCTGGCTCACGCTGCTGTATGCCAGTATTCTTTTTGCATTGGTCTGAAAAAGAGCAATAAATGCAGCAACAAACATAGTTAAAATTCCAAACCAGATGATGATGTAACCAAAGTGGGCAGTATATTCCCAGAGTGTTTTTACTTCAGCCTCTGCCGGGATAAAAAGGACATTCACAACACGCAATATGCCATATGCTCCAGTTTTGATCATGATCCCTGAAAGAAGGGCACTGGCAGGTGACGGGGCCACCGGATGAGCTTTTGGTAACCAGATATGCAGGGGGACCATTCCAGCTTTTATCCCAAAACCGATAATTAACAATACAGCTATCACACTATGAAGAGGTATTCTGAGCAACGCTTCCAAAGACGGTGTTATTAAAACGGAACCGGTATACCAGTAGATAATTATAGAAGCAGTCAAAATGCAAAGACCGCCAAATATTCCCAAAAACAGGTATAGTTTGCCTGCGCTTGAAGCTTCCCCGGTCTGCGTGTGCACAACGAGCATATATGATGCTATTGACATCATTTCAAAAAAGAAAAATAGACTGAATAGGTCACCGGTTAAGAAAACGCCCAGGCAACCCCCCAGGGTTAACAAGTAAAAGGTATAATAACGATTTCTGCGTTTCTCATGGGTCATGTAGGAAAGAGAAAAAAGTGAAGCCAAAAACCAGATCAACGAAGATAAGAAATTAAAGAGAGCGCCAAGCCGGTCGACTTTAAAATACAGTGGGATATCACCAAAGCCAATCCTGTAATGGTTAACCACCACTTCTTCCCAGCTTCCACGAAGCAGGATTAAAGAAAACAGACAAACCAAGCCAGTGAGCAAAACAACAAACCAGTCCCTGTACTTATCAGAAAACCTGCCAACAATAGCCGAAATCCCCGCCCCGGCTATGGGGATAAGTACAATTATCAGGGGCAAAAGGTTGACAACATGCTGATAACTTAACGGAGATTCATTCATCGAACTGCTGCTCCCTCATGCCAGATAATATGTTTGTTCAAACCGGCATTAAGTGCAATTATAGCTGAATAGACGGGAATTTGTCTACATGCTGAATAACGACCTTGCAGCTGCCAGGGCCAGCTCCCAGGCCCAGTTCACCGGCATCAGGGCAAAAGCAAAACAGCCGATAGCCAGTAAACCCATCGGTATAACCATGTGCCAGGGAGCCTCCAGACCCAGCCTCCCACCGTAGCAGAGGTGATCATCCGCTTCCTGTCCATGATCATTTTCGCTACAACCATCATCAGTTACACTTTCGTGATCATGATGTGAATCCTTCTCCCCGGGGAAAAATGCTGCAATGACAATTGGAAAATAGTAAGCAGCATTCAGCAGGCTGCTGACTATTAATATAGCGACAAAAACAGGCTGCCCTGCTTCCAGCGAAGCCAGCGAAAGCTGCCACTTGCTGATAAACCCGTTAAAAGGAGGTATTCCGACCATAGCTAAAGAGGCAATTGTGAAAAAGACCATGGTCAGGGGCATTTTAAGACCAATTCCTTTCATCTGACTTATATTGCGAATTCCTGTCCGGACAATAATTGCCCCGGCACATAAAAAGAGAAGCCCTTTCATGAAAGCGTGAGTAAAAAGGTGATATAATCCACCGGTCAACCCACTCTGATTCAGCAGAAATATTCCAAGGATTATATAGCCGATCTGGGCGATGCTTGAATAAGCCAAGCGTCGTTTTAAGTCATCCTGGAGCAGAGCCATGGCTGATCCCAATAAAATAGTAATCGCAGCAATAATTAGCATCACCGTGTCCCAGTTTGCCCTGCTGATGAAATCCGGGCTGTAAACATTAAAAATCACCCTGATCATTCCGTAAATACCGGTTTTAAGCATTATTCCGGAGAGAGCGGCACTGACCGGTGAAGGGGCAGCAGGGTGAGCATCCGGGAGCCAGACATGAACGGGAAACATCCCGGCTTTAAGACCAAAACCAAGCATAAAAGCCACGAAAGCAACTGTGGCTAACCCTGAAGGTTCAGTTATTAAACCGGGACGGGTAAAAACAACGGAACCGGTCAGATAAAAAGTTATCAGAAGGCCAAAAAATACCGACAGCCCACCACCCACAGTCATGTACAAGTACTTGCCTGCAGCAAACATGGTAACCGGTGTTTCTTCATGGGCAATCAGTACGTAGGTGGTCAGGGCCATAAATTCGAAGAAAAGGAAGAGTCCAAGCAGGTCGCCGGCAAAAATGGTACCCATGCACCCGCCTTCAGCAAGAAGAAAGAAAGCGTAATATCGTTCCTTTTTATGTTCGTGGGCCATATAACCCGGTGAAAAACAGGCAGCCATAAACCAGACAAAGGAAAAAAATATACCAAGGAAAAATGTGAGCTGATCCACTTTAAATGATATCGAAAAGGGAAATGAAAAGTATTGGAATAACCCGAGCAGAATCTTCCCTTCCCTGATTGCCGGGTACATGCTGAGAACAAGTAAAAAAAACAGCCCCGTAACCCCTATACAAATATACTCTTTATAGGAATATAACCTTTCTGAAAAAAAGAATAATAAAATACCGGAAATTATCGGTACAAAAATGATGATAGCCGGTAAAAAAGTATAAACAACCTCGTATTCCAAAACAGCTCACCTCCGGTAAATATCAGGCGGCAATAAAACCCAACTCTAAAAATATAACTGAGCAATAGCCCTGGCCAAACTCAGTGGCCAGTTATAAGGCATAATGGTAAAAATAAATGCTCCGGCAGCAAAAATCAACAGCGGCACCATGCGCAATGGTTGCAGGCGTAATCTCTGCCGTTCTATATTTTGCAGCTCTCTGCACCCCAAAAAAGCATTAATCGAAATTGGAAAATAATAAGAAGCATTTAAAATACTGCTGAGAAGTAATACCAGTATTATTGCCGGCATCCCAGCCTCAATGGCACCAAGTCCAAGATGCCATTTCGATACAAAAAGATTAAACGGCGGTATTCCAACAGAACTCACAGCAGCTATAGTAAAAGCCAGCATGGTAACCGGCATCTGCATACCAATACCTTTCATTTCACTGATTTTTGTTTTACCTGTATTAACATATATTACTCCGGCACATAAAAACATACAGCCCTTCATAAAGGCATGCGCCATTATATGGTAAACAGTACCAACCAAGGCCATTTCAGTTACCAGGGCTAACCCCAGTAAAATGTAGCCTACCTGGGCAATTCCAGAGTATGCTAACCGCCGGTTTAAATCATCCTGGGCAAAAGCACATATTGAACCATAAAGCATGCTGATTATAGCTAAAACCAGTAAAATGTTATTCCAGCCTGTTTCCTGGATAACAGTCAGACCAAAGATATCATGAAAAACCCTGATTAAACCAAGAACCCCTGTTTTTAGCATTATTACCGAAGATATAGTAGCAGCCGGAGTAGGGGCAGCTGCATAAGCATCCGGCATCCAGATATGAAGTGGAATTACAGCTGATTTTATCCCGAAAGCAATCAGGTAACATACAAATGCTACTGCCAACACTGGTTCTCCCTCTGTAACAAGGCCACCCAAGCCAAAGGCCAGGCTGCCGGTAGTTGTATAAGTTATAACAACAGCCCAGAAAAGAGCCACCCCGGAGATTATTGTCATAAAGAAAAACTTCAAACCGGCTCTGTATGCCCCCGGGTTTGATTTATAGGCAACAAGTGGAACGAAGGAAAGCGACATCAACTCAAAGAAGAGAAAGAAAGTGAGCATATTACCACTCATTGAAACTCCCAGGCAACCACTGATGGCTATTAGCATGAAATAGAAAAATACTTTTCCTTCTTGTTTGTTTTTATAATAACCAATTGTATAGATAATGATTATGACACTTAAAAAAGAGAACAAAAGCAACATATACATGGACAACAGGTCAATCCTGAATTCAATACCGGCAGGGGGCAGTAAATTAATTAGAAGGTAAACTATTTTGCCTGATGAAACACCGGGATACAGCAAAGCGGCAAACAAAAGTGGTAAAGTTACCGATCCGATGATGGCACCATTGCGCCATTCAGAACGGTAACGATCAGCAAACATCGCTCCCACTGCTCCAACCAGAGGAAACAGAAAAATCAGGGCTGGTATAATAGAGACTACGATTTGATTATGCTGCAACCACTATCACCCCTTTTACTGCGAAAATACGGATCTTACCACCGTTTCGATAAACGGAATACTGGTATGGTCGGCAAAAAGACCCAGGATAATTGCAAGCCCGGCTAGGATCAATGTTGGCACCAGCATGGTTAATGGTGCCTCATAACCAGGCTTCTTTACAAAGTCACCCTTCTTGAAAAAGGCATTTACAATAATCGGCAGATAATATATTGCATTAAGCAGCGTGCTGCCCAGGATAATATAACCATAAATTGGCATTCCGGATGCCAATGCTCCGGTTAAAATGTAATATTTGCTTACGTACCCCACAATTGGCGTAACGCCCATCAGGCCAAGCGCACCAATGGCAAAAGCCAGCATGGTCAGGGGCATCTGTCTGCCTATACCGTTCATCTGGTTTAAATCTTTCTTGCCGGTAACTGTTATGATCATTCCCGCACAAAAAAACAGGGTTATTTTTAGAATGGCGTGATTAATAATATGGATTAAACCACCAAGAGCACCTATCGGGTGGAGCATCAACACTCCAAGAGTAATATAACCCAGCTGCCCTATAGTTGAATAAGCAAGGCGCAGTTTTAAGACAGTCTGTTTTATCGCCATCAGTGACCCGACTATAATTGTAAAACAAACGAATACGGCCAAAACATTAGTTACGTTAAGTCCGGATAATACTTCCGGGCTGTAGATAGAGAAGAAAACCCTGGCTATACCAAAAACTCCGGCTTTGACTATAGCAACAGCATGCAATAAGGCACTGACCGGCGTCGGGGCAACCATAGCCCCGGGCAGCCAGGAGTGCAGCGGCATTAATGCCGCCTTGGTTCCAAAACCGGCAATCAGCAGGGCAAAAATAACTGTTATAAAAACGCTGTTCTCAGAGGCAACTGCGCTGAGAATTCCTCCAGGCATAAATTCAAGAGTTCCAACCAGATCATGAATCATAAAAATTGATAAAAACACCAGGGCCCCACCGCCAAGGCTGTAACTGATATATTTAATTCCGGCTTTAACTGACTCTGGTGTTCCGGCATGCACAACCAGGGGATAAGTACAAATGGCAAGATACTCGTAAAAAATATAAAAAGTAAAGAGATTACCGGCAAAAGCAACCCCCATGGCAGCGCTGCAGGATAAAACAAAAAAAACAAAATAATTACGCTGGCTGTGTTCATGCTCCATGTAGCCAATCGAATAAACTGTGGCAAATATCCAGAGGGTGGAAGATACAATAGCAAATACCATACCCAGTGAATCAACTTTGAAGAATATTCCCAATCCGTCAAGGAAACTCAACACGCTAATCTGGATGTCTTCCCCAGCCATAACAGCAGGGAACATAGAAGCAACTGCAATAAAAACTATAGATACGGTTACCAGAGATACCAGGTGCCGAAGGTTAGCTTTTTCTTCATCCAAAAAGCGAATGATTAAAGCACCGATAATTGGTATGACAACTGCAATTATTGGTTGTGGATAACCCAGGGTCAAGTAAATCTCCTCCACTCAGATTAAAACTATAGTAAAAACAACAGGCTGGTTGCCAGGATAACACCGATCACTATTAAAACAATATATAAATCAAAATCAATGTTTGATATGTTAAAAGTCTGAAAGCGGCGGTCACCCCTGGTGCTGTAATCGAATTTAAACATTGCCATAAATATTTTTCGAAGGTAAGCGCCAGCCCTGCTAAATAATAGATTAATTATAACTAACCAGGACTCATGAATATAATTAAACATTGAAGACAACGTAATGATAAAAAAATAACCCATTCTATTAAAAAGGCGTGAATCAAGATCATCAGCACCACCAGCCGCCCGGACCAGCAGGGAAGGTGCTCCATGAAATCCTTTATTCAGGTAATCATCTACAAACCTTCCTGCCCTGGTAAAGGTAAATCTTAAAACCTCGGTTGCAGGCCTGTAAAGTGTGTGTTCCACACTCAGGAAGTCAGGAGGCCTGATCAGGAATAAATCTTTCTTTCTGGCCAGCAGAAAAACAACAATCCCGATAAGCAATGCTATAATTATACCCATTAAATCATCGATATTCCATACTATCGTCCTGGCAAGATAATTCACGTAATATTCGTTGTAAGTAAATACCGAAGACATGGGAACAATAATCTTATTAATGATCAAATCCGGATTAAGGCCAAGGAATGTGATTATACCAATAAAGGATATGGCAATAAATCTCTCAATCAAGTTCTCCCCTGAATTATAATTTTCTATTTTTTTTGCATTAACCGGTTTAATTTGTCCTCCAAAAATAGAAACAACCAGTTTGATTATATAGCATACCGTCAAGCCACTGGTTAACATAAACATCTTTTCGGCCGCCCAGAGATCCCAGAGGTGGTGGTGTTCAAAGGCTTCAACAATGGCATGGTGCAGTAAGGTTTTACTGACATAACCATTAAAGCCGGGAATACCTGTAATACCGAAAGCGCAGACTAGAAAAGCGGTAAAAGTCAGTGGAAATTTTCGCCACAGCCCCCCTAACCTGTCCATATTCACTTCATGCAATCGTGTATAAATAAAACCGAATAAAATAAAAAGTCCTGATTTGAAAAAGGCATGATTAATTATATGATAAGAAAAACCGCCAAAAGCCATGGCACCATCATACCCCAGGTAGCCTGCCGCACCGATACCCATTAAGATATAGCCCATCTGACTGATACTGCTGTAGGCAAGAAGCCTTTTGGCATTGTTTTGCAGTAAGGCCATCAGCGCCGCAATAAACATGGTCAAAATACCCGCCCAGATAATAATATGACCCAGGTTTTCTGTAAAATGCCATAATGAGCTTTCAGCCATTTCACTTGTTGGACTATAGAGCATGGTTACTACCCGGATAATTCCATAAGCCCCGGTTTTAATCATAATACCGGAAAGCAAAGCACTCGCCGGCGCAGGTGCAACAGGATGAGCCTGGGGAAGCCAAATATGCAGGGGAATCATGCCCGCCTTTACCCCAAAACCGGCTATCATCAGCAGGGCAATCAGAGCAGCCTTGCCTCCGTCTGTCAGTAAAATCTGTGCCTGTTGAGTTATCGCTACTGAGCCTGTTACGCTGTTCAGTAATATAATTCCTGAAAGTAAAGCCAGTCCGCCGAGTAAACCCAGGTAAAGATAATTTGACCCTGCTTTTATTGCATCCGCAGTTTGATTATGAACAACAAGGGCATATGCAGCAAAAGTCATTAATTCAAAGAATAGAAAAAGACTCATGAAGTCGCCACACAAAAAAACACCTGCGCAGCCGCCAAGCGATAGAATTAAGAAAGTATAATAACGACCTTCCCTTAGATCTCCCCTTAAATAAGGCAGTGAAGCCAAAACAGCCAGCAACCAGATTAGCGCAGTAAAAAAAGTAAATACTGCGCCGGTCAGATCAACTCTCATAGAAACTGCCAGACCGGCTATGTCAGGAAGCCTGAACATTATGTTGTATCCCTGGAGAGCGAGCCGAAATAATTCAAAAGACAGGTAAAAGGTTAAGGTAGCAACAAATACGGCAATAACCTTTCCGCATGTTTTATTTCTCAAGCTCAATAAGCCAATGATCAACGACCCGATGATTGGTGTTAAAACAACAGCCAGGGGCAAGTAACTTACCATATATAGACCCTGTATCTGAATAATTAGGATATTTGCCATGAATAAACCCCTCTGAATTTTTCTGAAACATGTATATGAAACAGTCAAACATTTATTCTCTCCGAACAACCGATTTCCTGCCTGTGAGAATGTTTTTATGCAACAATTCAATAAATAAATATGATATGAAAAACAACTTGACAGGAAAGCAAAAATGGTAAAAAATAAACAGGATAAGTTGTTGTTTTTTTGCTTTTATCATTTTTTTAAACCACGATTTCTATTCGTGATGTATTTTTTTGTTTTTTTATTGTGAATACATTAACTTGTTTAATATGCTTTTATAGTAAATGATTTATTAGTTGTGCAACAAATATGGGCTTGGGAAAGGAGGAGACAGAAGAAGTGCATGATTATGTTACAAGGGTTGTTTTTCGTTATATGCTTCTTTTTGTTCTTCTTTACGGGGCATATGTGATTATGCATGGCCACCTCTCGCCCGGAGGGGGTTTTTCGGGCGGAATGATCATCGGTTTGGGTCTTCTGCTGTACATTCTTATATTCGGGCAGCTGTGGAACGACAGCTTCAGGCAGATGATTATTGATGCCACGATTATTTTTGTTGGTATCGGAGGTATACTTGAGGTGTCAAAATTCTTAATTCCCCATGAACACGGACCTATAGGAGTTACAGGCACCTTATTTAGCGTGGGGATTATATCCGTTGCCAATTTCGGGATAGGGGTTCTAGTGGCGAGCACCATCATTGCCATATATTACATGATCAGTGAGGAGGCCTAGCCGTGGATCTTGAGTTGCTCTATATGAATTTTCCTTATTTTGTTGCAATCATACTTTTTTCGATGGGCACCCTGATTGTTCTAACTCAAACCAACCTGATTAAAAAAATTATCGGTATAAACATATTGCAAAGTGCAATTTTTCTTTTTTTTATAACCGTTGGAAATATTCATGGCGGAGTTCCCCCCATTTATGATCCTAATCTCACCGACGTTCTCTATATCAACCCGCTTCCTTCAACTTTAATGCTGACAGGAATCGTGGTCAGTTTCAGTGTTACAGCATTTGCACTTGCATTAATTGTAAAACTCTATCTTTTTTATGGAACTATCTGTGCTCCTAACTTTATGAAATTGAAGTAGAGGTGAACCCCTGAGATGGTATCGGTGTTGAAACTGCCTTTTTTATGTATCATTGGTACTTTAATAGCTGCATTCTGTATGCCTGTTTTAGCGAGATGGAAAAGAAATTTATGTGCTCCGCTGGCAACTTTTGTTACGGGCATAGTTTTTATAACCACTATTGTTATTGCATACCATGTAATGAACGGTGAACCGATTCGTTATGCAGTTTCAGGCTGGGCCCCCCCCTGGGGGATTGAGCTTGTTGTCGAATCTCTTTCAAGCATGATGCTAATGCTGATCGCGGGCATTTGCTTTTTAATTCTTATTTACTCTTTTTCCGCCGTAAAACATGAAATGGAAAGCAATATCATCGGCTGGTATTATACTGCTTTTCTTATAACCATGGCCGGCATGATGGGCCTGATTGTATCCAACGACATTTTTAACTTTTATGTTTTTATAGAGGTCACCGGAATTGGTGCCTGCTCGCTGGTTGCAGCAAAAGGAACCCGTCAGGCTACTGAAGCCGCCCTTAAGTACCTCTTGCTGGCAACAATAGGATCCGGCTTTATTCTGTTTGGGATCGGTTTTATTTATATGATCACCGGACACCTAAACCTAACCTTTATTGCGGCTGAATTGGCTGAAGTAAAAGATTCTTACCCCTTCCTGATTTGGACTGCACTCAGTTTCTTTACTGTTGGTTTTGGGGTTAAATCTGCTCTCTTCCCACTGCATCTCTGGCTTCCAGATGCTCACTCATCGGCTGCATCTCCTTCAAGTGCGGTTCTCTCAAGTCTCGTGGTTAAAGTTTACATAATTGCCTTTTTAAAAATATTATTCATTGCCTTTGGGTTAGATATATTTCATGAGACTTTTATCCGTCATTTGATCATAATCCTATCAGTTATCGCGATGCTGGCCGGTTCTTTCTTTGCTTTTGTTCAGATCGAATTGAAAAGACGCCTGGCTTATTCAACCGTTGCCCAGGTTGGTTATGTATTTCTCGGCATCGGACTGGGCACACCCTGGGGTCTGGCAGCCGGCATGCTTCACATTGTTGTTCATGCTTTTATGAAAACCTGTCTCTTCCTTACAGCCGGAGCTTTTTATTATCAGACCGGAATTAAAAAGGTAAACCAGTTTGCCGGGATGGGTTACAAGATGCCTATAACTATGGGTGCATTTACTATAGCCGCCTTATCCATGGTCGGAATACCTCTTTTGGGCGGTTTCATCAGTAAATATGGGCTGGCTCTTGGAAGCCTGGAAGCTAATCTTCCCCTGGTTATTGTTGTAATCATAATTAGCGGCCTGCTCAATGCAACTTATTACTTTCCTATTATTGGTCAGGCATATTTTTCACAGGAAGAAGCAGATGGCCATCATGATCAAAACAGTCACGGGCATAGTGGGGAAGCTAAAAAGTTTAAACTTGACCAGGTGCCCCTGAGCATGCTTGTTCCGATCGTTATCCTGGCCCTGGGAGTAATCTATTTGGGAATATTCCCCGGTATTTTGCTCAACTTTATCAATAAAACAGTAACAGCCCTGCTATAACAAAGCAGGTTGGAGGTGATCACCATGCTTGATAGAATGAAAAACGATGTGATGGGCTCAATGTTCATCTTTACCTTGATGATGGCTTTTTGGTTGCTAATATCGGCAAGCGTGCACTGGCAGCATATTCTGGCTGGAGCAGTGTTCAGTATTATCCTAACCTTATTCTGGAGCAACCTGCATATATCTTCAGAACATGTAACAAACTTTACAATCAGGCAAGGCTATTTACTATTTAAATACTTTATTAAGCTGGGAATCGAAGTAGTTATCGCTAATATAAATGTAGCCATGATAGTCCTGAATCCCAAACTACCCATTTCACCGGGTATCGTAATCATGCGCTGCGATTTGGAACGTGCACTGCTCAGGGTATTGTATGTAAACTCAATTACTCTTACGCCTGGCACTATAACAGTTGAACTTGAAGATAACTTGCTTATAGTGCACGCCCTGACAGAGGACGTTGCCCACGGAATTGAAGATTGGGAGCTTAACCGCAGGCTGATGGAAATGGAGGCCTTATACAAAAATGATTAACACAGTCCTTTACATTATAGTTATCGGTCAAATCTTGTTTTCTCTGCTGGCTATCCTAAGAGCTTACAGTGGGCCTACGGTGCTGGACAGGGTTGTAGCCATGAATGTTATCACTACAAACGTCGTTATTATTCTTTTAATCTTTGCTTTCATAGATAACAGCTATTACTATATAGATGTAGCATTTGTCTTCGTCCTCGGTTCATTTATCGGAACGCTTTGTATTCTGAAATTGCTTCGCGAGGGGCACATTATTTAGAGGTGATCAGTATGGTTTATGAATATATTGCTATATTTTTTCTTTTTGGCGGTTTTTTCTTCCTTGTCGTCGGGGTGCTTGGTCTGATCAGGCTGCCTGATGTATACACGCGTATGCATGCGTTAGGCAAATGCGATACCCTTGGCACAGGTATGGTTTTAATCGGACTCATGCTGTTGGTTCGCGATGTCACTAACATTACTAAACTTATACTTATTATGGCAATGATTATTACAATAAACCCTGTCGTAACCCACCTTATAGCAAAAACGGCTTACAACAGGGGTACCCCAATGGTAGAAGGAAGTTATGTTATTAACGATTATGTTGCTTCGCAACGCCGCAGGAGAAAAAGTCAGGTGGATAGCAAGCTTTCCCAGGAAGGGGGAGAAAAGCTGAAGTGATAGATTTACTAATTGTATTAATGCTGTTAATTTTAATCGCCACCACCCTTTCAATATTTATTTTTAATGATCTGCTATATATTGCGATCATTTTTGGTGCATACAGCATGGTTATGTCATTAATCTGGCAGCAGTTAAACTCGCCCGATTTAGCCATTACGGAAGCCGCGGTTGGAATCGGGATGACAGTTTTAATGGTAACCGTGGTCACCAAGGTTGGGAGGCGTCCGCAATAATGAGCACAAAAAGAATTATTTTTTATGCGATGTCAGTTGTTCTTGTTACATTGATTTCGTTTATGCTAATGCTGGCTGTGACTGAAATGCCGGTTTACGGAAATTTAGATAACCCTACCAATAACATGGTTTACGAAAGATATGTTAACAAGAGCGTTGAAGAAAGCGGCGGCACAAACATCGTGGCTAATATTCTGCTCGACTACCGTGGTTACGATACTCTGCTGGAATCAACTGTTTTGTTTGCTACAGTTATTGCTATCATGCTTGTCTGGGGGACCAGGAGCGTTAGTAAAGAAGAAAAACAGGAAGAAGACAACCAGGATCATCACTAATTAATAATTACACCATCTTTCGGGAGAGGAAGATTACCGAATGGACTATATACTATACCTTCCCCTTTTTATAATTATCTTTCCCCTGGCCGGTGCCCTGATTACCGGCATTGCTAAAGAAGAAAATGATCGTTTACGCAACACCCTTGCTGTGCTGGTTAGTTTAATAAGTGGTTTAGCCATGGTCGTAATTCTCTATGAATATGTTAATTACGGAACCTGGGAATTACTGCTTCACCAGATTGCCCCCGGATTGGAAATAAAGCTGCGTGTAGATCCTCTGGCAGCTGTTTTTGGAGGGACCGCGGCAATTTTATGGGTTTTTTCAGTAATATACTCAACGGGCTACATGGCACATGAGCATAACCGCAGGCGTTATTTCATTTTCTATTTACTTTCACTGGGCATGACCATGGGTATTGCCCTATCTGCTAATTTGCTTACACTTTATATTTTTTATGAATTTTTAACCATTTTCACTTATCCACTGGTTATTCATGAGGGTAATGAAGAGGCAAAAAGTGCCGGTATAAAATATATCATCTACAGTTTTGTCGGTGCCGGATTAATTTTGATTGGGTTGATCATAACCTATGGAAACCTTGGCACCCTGGAATTCACCAGGGGTGGCATAGTTGACCTTTCAACAGGATCATTAGCCCTTTGGCGACTAACTTTTATCTGTTTTATCCTTGGTTTTGGTGTAAAAGCAGCAATCATGCCACTTCATGCCTGGCTTCCTTCAGCCATGGCAGCCCCCACACCTGTAAGTGCCCTGCTTCATGCTGTTGCTGTAGTAAAATCAGGTGTTTTCGGCATTTTACGTTCCATGTATTCAATCTTTGGCATAGTAGCATTAATCGGGCTGCAGATGGGTTACTTTGTTGCCGTTCTGGTTTCAATCACAATTTTAGTTGCTTCAATCATTGCCATGCAGCAGGATGTGCTTAAACGCCGTCTCGCTTTCTCAACTATTAGTCAGCTTGGCTATATAACGCTTGGGGCTGGCTTGTTCAGCGCCATTGGTCTTACAGGTGGGCTGCTGCACATCATAAACCATGCTCTGTTAAAAATCACCCTTTTCTTCTGTGCGGGGGCAATAATTACAGTTACCGGTAAAAAGAAAATTAGTGAATTGAACGGTTTAGGAAAACAAATGCCCCTGACAATGATTGCTTTTACAATAGCCGCGGTTGGTATGATTGGTATACCCCCGGTTAACGGTTTTATTTCCAAGTGGTACCTTATTCAGGGCAGCCTTGAAAGCGGTGCCTGGCTTTTTATCGTAGTGCTGATCGGCAGTGCCTTACTGAATGCAGCTTATTTTTTACCAATAGTAATAAATGCCTTTTTTAAGGAAGGTAATTTTAACAGAGCAAAAGGCCCAGAAGCTCCTCTTTCTATGTTAATTACCATTTTAATTCTTGTAGCAGGCTGTCTTGTAATTGGGACAAACCTTAATTTAACTGTACCTTATTTTGAAAACATCGCAAATTACCTGTTCTATTCGGGAGGTAACTAAACATGCCTCGGGAAATTATATCTTATCTGCCATTAATCGCTGTATCTGTTCCATTTGCCGCTTTTATTCTTGTAACATGTGCCCCTAACCGTCCACTTTGGCGTAACGCATGGTCCATAATCGGCAGTATTGGAACACTTGCAGCTGTTGCAATGATGTATCCGGTTTTGTCCGGAGGCAGCATCATTATCTTAAAACTTCCGATGATAATTACCCCCCTGGATCTAACTTTCAGGGTTGATTTTCTTAGTTTCTTCATTGCAATCATCGCTTCGTTTGTATGGTTAATGGCAACATTTTTTGCCGTGGATTATATGAACCATGAAAAAAACCGGGGTAGATTTTTTGCCTTTTTTCTCTTAACATTAACAGGTACTGTCGGTGTACCTTTGGCCGGAGATTTACTTTCCCTGCTTTTTTTCTTCGAATTAATGTCACTGGCTTCTTACGTACTGGTCGTTCACACCCAAACTGATGAAGCTTATAAAGCAGGTAACCTTTACCTTTACCTTGGTGTCTTTGGAGGTATGTGCCTGCTTACAGGTATTGGCTTGATCTATTTTTACTGCGGCACTTTGGATATTGCCCATCTGCTTTGTATGACTGATGGCTTAAATATTTACCTGCTCGTAGCCGGACTGATGATGATTATCGGTTTTGGTATAAAAGCCGGTATGTTCCCCCTGCATATCTGGTTACCGAAAGCACACCCTGTAGCCCCTGCTCCTGCCAGCGCTTTACTTTCGGGTATCATGATAAAAACCGGAGCATACGGCATTATCAGAACCATAAACATGATATATACACCTGATGCCACTTCAATGTCCGGTGATAATATCTCCAGCGCTATAAATAATCTCTGGTCGCTGGTCTCTAATGCCGGTTACGCAATAATCTGGTTTGGAATTGTGACAATGTTTTTCGGTGCCGCCATTGCGTTACTGCAAAACAATATAAAGAAATTATTGGCCTGCAGCAGCATCAGCCAAATCGGATATATAATTATGGGAATCGGAGTAGCTGCCTATCTTGGTTATGATGGAGCAATGGGGTTAGCAGGCGCAACATATCATGTTCTTAATCATGCTTTCTTTAAATCAACCTTATTCTTATCAGCCGGAGCAATAGTTTACCTGACCGGGGAACTGAACATGGAAAAACTCGGGGGTTTAAGGCACAAACTACCTTTTACAACCGCTGTTGTCCTTATTGCATCGCTGGGAATTGTCGGTATGCCTTTGTTTAATGGTTATGCCAGTAAAACACTTCTTCACCACGCGATAGTTGAAGCTTTTGAGCATCACCACGTTTATTCTTTATACATAGCAGAAAAATTATTTACCATTACCAGCGCCGGTACTGTTTGTTACTTTATTAAGTTTTTATATTTTACTTTCTGGCGCCCCGCTCCGGCAACAATGACTGTAGCAAAGAAAGAACCATTAATGATGAAAATCGGCATGGGTGTCCTGGCTTTATGTATGTTGGCCATTGGTCTTTCACCAAACCTTGTGCTCAATAATTTTGTTCTCCCCAACCTGGGTAGTTTCACCTTTGATGCATACTCGGTTAATTATTTGGCAAAAATAAGCTTCTGGCACCTTGAAGATCTTGGAGCTGTTGCACTTGCCCTAGTTCTTGGAGCAGCATTCTTTTATCTCGCTCATCGTACCAGGGCATATCAGCTGCAGATTCCTCACTGGCTCGGAGCAGATTACTTTGGTTATCTGGCAGCACGTTTAGCAATTAATGTCTGGAAAATTATTACTATACCAATTATTTTTATCCAAAATTTCTTGAATTGGCTATCACAAATTTTATACAAGCTCTTATTTGTCCTTCTGCAAAGTGTTGATTACAGGCCTGGCCAGAAACAGATCTTCCGCTCAATCAACATCAGCAATATAGATTTTGATATGATTCTTGTGCTGCTTTCATTCTGTATAATCCTGGTTGCTGTCTTTTACATCCGCTTTGGAGTTAGTGTTTTCAGGCTTTAAGCAGTGGACTAAAATAACAAGTAATAATTTATTCTAATATAAAGCGCATGATATATTATCATGCGCTTATAATATTCACCATCATTGGCTATTATTAAAAGAAGGATAGGGAGAATAAAAAACCCGGGGCAGATATTATACACATCTGACCCGGGTACTTGTTAAATATACTGGTTTATTTCTTTTCTGCCATTGGTACGGCTACAGCTTTAGCTTTACCAAACTGGGGCCGTGAAGTTGCCCTCTCGATCATGGGCACAAATGCATTCATAATCAGGATAGCAAATGCCACTCCTTCGGTAATCATGAATCCTACTCTGAAGATAACAATCAGAGCTCCTATAGCAACACCATAAATTATTTTTCCTTTATCAGTCATGGGACTGGTCACCCAGTCGGTAGCCATGAAAAAGGCACCAATTATTATTCCACCGGTTACCAGGTGGTAAATTGGATTTTCACCTGTAATTAAAGTTAATACTATCATAGTGGCCAATATAGAAACTGGAATTCTCCACCCAATGTGCCCTTTATAGAAAAGGTATGCCGCCCCTAAAATAAGGGCAAATGGTGAAACCTCTGCCAGGGCTCCTGCAGGAAAAGCAAAAAACAGCTCGCTGACTGACGGCATTGCCAGCCCTGCCCGCAGCATAGCCAGGGGAGTTGCCTGTGTGATTGTATCCAGGGAACCGAGATGAATGGTCAGCGGTTGAAACCACTGATTTACATAAGCATATACAGGCGCTAGCATAATTAAGGCTATACGCCCGAACAGAGCCGGATTAAAGCGGTTCCATCCCAGCCCGCCGGCCAATTCTTTGGCGATTCCTACAGCAATGAAAGTTGCTAGAGCGGCCTTATACCAGGGCGTTGTAGCCTGGAATAAAAGGGCAACAAACAAACCGGTTAACAGGGCGCTCCAATCGTTAATTTGCGGTTTTTTATGCATCAGCTTTTTAAACAGCAATTCTGTCAATACTGCTGTAATAAGACATACCGCAATGGTCAAAGCTGCATAGTAACGGAAGAAATATATAGATACCAGCGTGACGGGCATTAAAGCAATAAATACGTCCCGCATGGCGTTTGATACAGTATCGCGACTCTTTAGGTGAGGTGGCGATGATATTACAAACTTCCGGGTATCGTTCACAACCTGTGACCTCCTTTTCTCAAGTTATTGTTTACTTCGCACTCATCATATTGCGTATTAGTGGCTTGGTTCGCTGAACAAGAAGAGTGATTGGTCGCTTGGAAGGGCATACGTAGGAACATATACCACATTCAATACAGTCAAGAGTATTCCACTCCATTGCTTCCTTGATCATGCCCGCTTCACAGTAAATGCTAATTTGATTAGGATAAAGCAAAACCGGGCAGTGTTCAACACACTTGCAGCAGCGAACACAGTCGTTGTATTCCATCTCGGCAATAGCCATATCCGGCGGAAGAACAATAACACCTGTTGTTCCCTTCATAACAGGAACATCCAGGGTTTGCTGTGCTTTTCCTGTCATCGGACCACCAACAATAACCTTGGCCGGCTCTTCAATTATTCCACCACATTCTTCGATTAAGACAGATAATGGGGTGCCTATTTTTACCATAAGGTTTTGCGGATCTTGCACGTTCTGGCCTGTTACAGCAACCACTCGCTCGATCAACGGCTTGTTATACCGAACAGCTTCGTAAATAGCCACCGCAGTTCCCACATTCTGAATCATAGTACCCACATCCATGGGAAGCCCCCCGGAAGGAACCTCCCTGTCGAGTGCTGCTTTAACTAGGTGTTTTTCCGAACCCTGGGGATACTTAGTCGGCATCCGTAGTAAAACTATCCGTGGATCATCGTTTAACTCGCGAATAGCCTCTATAGCATCGTCCTTATTACCCTCAATGCAAATATAAGCATTCTCGACATCCAGCACTTTCATGATCAGCTTGGTTCCCTGCAATAGTTCTGCCGGTTTTTCCAGCATCAAACGATGGTCACAGGTCAGATAAGGTTCGCATTCACATCCATTAAGCAGAAGTGCATCCACCTTTTTATCCGGTGGGGGACTCAACTTTACCGAGGTTGGAAAAGTCGCTCCTCCCATACCTACTATTCCTGCTTCCTTAATGGCACTAATTATCTCCTCTTTGCTTGCATTCTCGACATCATTATCAGCAAGCTCAATCTCTTCCTGTTCCTTGTCAACAGCAATTACTATGCAGTCTACAGGTTGTCCGGGAATCCGCGGTTCAATAGCTGTTACTGTTCCGGACAGGCTGGCATGAACCGGCGCGCTGACAAATTTATCAGTAGCCCCAATTTTCTGACCTGCTTTAACCTTGTCGCCAACTTTAACCAGGGGTTCATTGGGTGCGCCAAGGTGCTGTGAAAGCGGTATTACAATCTCCTCCGGTAGAGGAGCGGCCTTTATCGGCTTGTGCTCACTGAAACTCTTATAGTGGGGAACATCTAGCCCACCAAAAAACTGTTTAACTTCCACTTGACTTCACCTCCCGGTTTATTTGGCTTTAGCCTTGTTTTCTTCAACGCGTTTACTATGCGAACGATTTGACCAAAGGCCAATAGCAACAGCTATAACAACAAAAACACGTAGCGGAGCATAGATTGTATTCCATACACGAGTCTGAATTGGTACCTGCGGATCGGCAGGAAAACCATACTTCTCAGGTTTATCAGCTAAAACATAAAGCATACCTGTTCCGCCAACTTCATCCAAACCATATATAGTTGCATTTTGTTTTCCTGCAGCTTTTAATTCAGCAACCCTGGCCCTGGCAGTGCGGATTAACTCCCGACTGTCGCCAAAGGTTATGGAACCAGTCGGGCAGGCATTGGCACAGGCTGGTTTCAAGCCGCTTTCGAGCCGATCAAGGCAGAAAGTACACTTCCGCGCTTTATTGGCCAGGCGATCAAAACCGATAACATGAAATGGGCAGGCAGCAACACAATAGTTGCAACCAATACACTTAACTTCATCGACCATCACGGTGTCGTACTCGGTGCGATAGATAGCACCAGCCGGACAGGCCATCATGCAGGCAGCATCATGACAATGCATGCAGCCCTGCTTGACCATCAACCAGTCGACTCCGCCATTATCATTTTCATGTTCCCGAAATTTGATCCTCATCCAGGTAGTTGAGGAAAGCCCGGGGGGATTTTCATAGGTGCCGGTAAAGATGGTATCTTCCGCCGGGTTCTGGTTCCACTGTTTACAGGCAACCTGGCAACCACGACAGCCAATGCACTTGGAGGCATCAATCAAACAAATTGGTTTAGCCATTTATTCTGCCCTCCTTACATTACACAAAAATGCTTTATATTCGGGGATAGTAGTGTTTGCGTCACCAACAGAAGGGCTAAGGTCATTAGTAACAGCTCCAGTGCTCATGCCCTTGAAACCCCAGTGCCACGGCAGACCAACAACATGTTTTTCCTCGCCGTTGATTACCATTGGCTTAAAGCGCTTGGTAACACATGCTTTAACTTCGATTCCCTTCTGTTCACCCTCTTTTAAGAGCCGTTTGCTTTCAACTATCACCTTTTCACCATTCTTAATACCGAGTTCAGCTGCAAGTTGTTCGCTGATTTCAATAAATAGCTCAGGCATAAGCTCGTTAAGCCAGGGCAGGTTACGCGTAACAATACCCGACTGATAATGTTCTACAATACGATATGTAGTAATAATATAAGGGTATTTATCCCGATCTTCATCAGATTCTACGGTATGGTCAACGTAAAATCTTTGACTAACCGGGTTATAAGTAGCCTGCGGATATAACAGGTTTGGTACCAGGCTTTCAGCTGGCTCATAGTGAGTTGGCATAGGACCATCTTTAAGTGCACTGTGTGAATAAAGCCTGCCAACACCCTCGGGAAGCATAATAAAAGGATTTTCTGTGGATTGTTCCAAAGTCCAGCTTCCTGGGATATCGGGGATATCGTTACCAACCCACTTCTCCTGGGTTTCATCCCACCAGACAACAGGAGCATCGGGATTCCAGGGTTTTCCTTCAAGATCGGCTGAAGCACGATTATAAACGATCCGGCGGTTAAGCGGCCAGGCAAAAGACCAGCCCAGGTTAGAGCCAATGCCCTCTTTTTCCTTAATCCTGTTCCTGGTAGCCGGAGCTTCTTCGTTGTTAAAGTAACCGCTGTAAAGCCAGTTACCACAGGCAGTTGAACCATCATCGGCTAAACCGACAAAGTTGGTTACCAGGGAGCCGTCAGAGCTCTTATAACCGTTTAGTTCCTTACATACCTTCACGATATCGATTTCACCATCAGGACCATCGTAATCCCAGTTCATCCTGGTTATCTGTTCGGGGACTATTCCGCCCTCTGCTTCATACAACCCTTTCAGACGTTTAAACAGTTCGTTGACAATCCATAGGTCCTGTTTTGATTCGCCTGGCGGGTTCTGAGCTTTCCAGTTCCACTGGATCCAGCGGCCGCTGTTAGCTTTTGTGCCTTCTTTCTCGTAACCAATTGCTCCAGGCAGGATAAATACCTCTGTATCAATCTCAGCAGGATTCATGCCAGGGCCATCAAAGAAAGATGCTGTTTCATTTTCAAAAACATCCACCGAGACTAACCACTTCAGGTTCTTCTGGTAACTACGTTTGGCTGCAGCAGATGGTCCCGAAACTGCCGGGTTATCGGCCCAGCAGATCATTCCCTCTACCTTACCTTCCCCCATATCCCTATACTGGGCGATATGAGAGTGGTCCAGTCCATCTAGTTTAGGCATCCACTGGTAACCAAACTCATTAGCTGCTGTGGCATTATTACCATAGAATGCTTTAAGCAAGCTGACAAAATACTTTGGTTTGTTGGTCCACCAGCCTGAAGCTGGAGTTTCTTTTTCCAGGTAGTCTGCCAGGGTCGGATGAGCACCCTGCTGGGGAGTTGCCATGTACCCGGGAACTATGTGGTAAAGGATAGCCATATCGGTAGAGCCCTGCACGTTAGACTGACCGCGCTGAGCGTTTACACCACCACCGGCTATACCCATATTACCCAAAAGGAGCTGTACTATCGCACAAGATCGAACATTCTGAGCTCCGTGAGTAAACTGGGTAATTCCCATTGCATAGAGAAGATTGCCCGCTTTACCGGGTTCACCAGTTGAGCTGAATAACTGATAAGATTCCCGTAAAGCATCGGGATCCGCCCCGGTTATCTTGCTGATATTATCTATCGTATAACGGCTGTAATGATTCTTCATCAGCTGCAAAACGCAGTTTGGGCTTTCAAAAGTAGTGTCTTTAAGGATATTACCTTCCCCATCTCGCTGGTACTGCCAATCCTCGGTATTGTACTTCTTAGCGCTGCGAACAGGATCATCTTCCGCACCTGTAAACAAACCGCTAACTTCATCAAAACTATAACCTTCATTTATCAGGTAAGATGCGTTAGTATAGTTTTCAACATATTCCTTGTGGTACTTATCATTCTCAAGGATATAATTAATCAGACCGCCAAGATAAGCGATGTTAGTACCCGGTCGGATGCTAACGTATACATCTGCTACAGCAGCTGTCCGTGAAACCCTTGGATCAACGGCAATTAGCTTCGCTCCTTTAGTTTCTCGGGCTTTTTCAATCCACTTCATCGAAATGGGATGGTTTTCTGCTGTATTGCCTCCTATGTTCATAAAAACATCGCTGTGCTGGTAGTCATTCCAATGGTTTGTCATACAACCTCTTCCGAACGTGGCGCCGAGACCGGCGACCGTTACGGAGTGTCAGAGACGGGCACAGTGATCAACGTTAATCACTCCCATCGCTCTAACCATTTTATGGAATAAATAGTTTTCTTCATTGCTGCAGAAAGCACTGCCCAGCCATGATATAGCTTCGGTCCTGTTGACAGTTACTCGCTGCCCTCCTACATCGGCAGTTTCCTGGTAATTTCTATCACGCGTATCTTTTATACGCTGGGCAATAGTATCCAGGGTCCAGTCCCAATCTTTTTCTTCATAACCACTTGCACCGGGGGCCCGGTAAAGAGGTTTGGTTAAACGCTTGGGATTAGGAACAGGTTTGCCTTTTTCTTCGATAATATAAGATAAATTAAAATGTGAACTACCCTTGCTGCAGAGGGTTCCTTCATTAATCGGATGACCCGGATCCCCCTCGGCATTTACAACTATTCCTTCTCTTACATTACAAATAATACCGCAGCCAACTCCGCAGAAAGTACATGTTGTTGGAAATTCCTGGGTGTACTTAATGCGCAGGGGATCTGCGGTAGACGCATAAGCCTTATTCAGGCCAACACCGGCCAAAGTTGCCGTTGCGGCAGTCGCACCGGTAAGCTTCAAAAAGCTGCGTCGCGTCAACTGCATTAGTAAATCCACCTCCTAGTCTTGTCTGTTAGATAATTCCTCATCATTGACCCACTTTAAACCTGAACCTGGTAAAAAACCTTCCTTCCCTGCCAGCAGATCATAATCAAGGGAAGCAAGGTTGTGAACGGGCAGGACCAAATCCCCATCCACATGAAAAGTTCTTGCATCATAAACCTTGTAGTAACAGCAGCAGACCTGGCAATAGTTGACCCGGCAGGTGTCATTTCCTTCAACAGTGAAAAAGCCAAGTTCTTCCCGCTTTTCATTGCTGCAATAAGGGCATTTTACCCTGGGATGAACCCAGCGGGTTCCACACAACCAGCATTCCATGTGCTTGGCCCCGTTATCAGGATGAAGCAAACCATAATGTGGCTTTTTGCCGCAAACAGGACAGTCACCTCCTTCATACAGGTCAGTTCGCAATAATCCCGGTAACATTTTTAGCTGCCGTCTATATATAGATGTCTGTACTAATGAAAATACCAAAGTAGCAAGATCATCTGACATAGTTTTTTCTTTAAGAATTATCTTCTTCAATTCATCTATCTCTTCTAAAGTCACTTTTTCTTTGTTTTCAGAAAAATAGTTATCTGCCAGTTTTAATGTATTAGATATGGTTTGTTTTAAAGCAGGATTTGTCTTAATAATTGTGGAGCAAACAAGTTTGAAAAGCGCACAGAAAAGCTTTCTGTCAATTAGCGGTCTGAGAAATAGGCTGGTATCCTTTCTCATCATATCCGCTGCGACATCAGGTGAGAGATTATTATCTTGAAACGGAGGAGCATGTTCTGAATCTTTCTCGAAGTATACATTTATTGAATCAAAAACGGCCCTGACAAAACCAGCTCCCTCTTTAAATGATTCATATATTTTTGTGCAGCGTTCAATTTCCTGGTCATAGCCGGATAGCCATAATTCACTCAAGCAATAACACTCCTAATATAAATTTTTATCTTTAATTGATATATATTCTATAGGAATTATGATGTATATTGAATCCTGTGAATTTTTTAACTTTAACCGTCTAAAGCAAAAATCCCTTATCAAAGGGTATTTTCATAACTAACTGATCTACGCAAAAAAGGTTTTGCGCTACAACCTGGCCTGAACACTTAACCTCTTTAACAATTAGGATAATTATACCTATAAGTTTTTTTTATGTCAATAAAAATAGCTGATTTTTCATTGTTATGGCAGACAGTTTATTTTAATTGTCTGGCAATATATGAAATCGTCTGGTAATGCAAACTGGCCACTTAAACTATGCTGCCCGGGATAATACAACTGCGCTGATTAGCGGAAATAATTTAGAAGTTTATCGTTTGAATACTGATATTAATATTTAGCATTTTTTAAGAAGCAAAAGCCGATCCAGTGATCGGCTTTTGCCATCTTCAAAACTACAATATTTTCTTCTTATTCACTGACAACGGGAAGGTCTTCTGCCAACCAGCCAAGGTTCATACCACTGGCCAGTGATTTAGCATCAAAACCAAGCATTCTCAGAACACCTACTGTCTGACCTGCAGTCTGACCAGTGTAGCAGGTAACTACAATCGGGCGGTTGGTGGGAAGGTCGCCGAGTATTTCGCCAACAGCAGCCCAGGGACTGTGAACAGAACCTTCAATATGGCCGGCAGCAAAATCATCAGCACTGCGGATATCGAGCACAAAGAATGAATTTGGATTTCCTTCCAACGCTTCATTCAATTCTGCAGGCTGGATTATATTGTTGCCAATTGTAGCAACATCGGCAAACATATCCTGAGCCATTGCCCAAAGAATTTCTTCTTCCTCGTTAGCAGGAGATGTTGCAGGGGCAAGATCTACCACTGCATTCATTCCTTCTCCGGTAGCTTCATAATTGCTTTCTTCAGTCCAACCGCGTGTCATGCCAAGACGCAGGGACTGAACATTATCAAAGCCGGCCATTCTCAGCCAACCAACAGCCTGACCGGCAGTTTGGCCTGTATAACAAGTCACCACAACCGGCCTGTTGGTTGGAATGCGATCCATGATCTCGCCAACACTGGCCCACTCGCTGTGATAAGCTCCTTCAATATGGCCGGCTTCAAAATCTTCAGCACGGCGGATATCGAGGATAAATACCGAATCGGGGTTGTCATCGATCATAGCCTTTACATCATCAGCGTGAATAATATTTGTTGACTGGGCAGTTTTTTCGAAATAACTTACAGCCAGATTTTCGACAAGCGCATCAACATCAATCTCTTCTTCTACTATCTCGTCAACAACTTCTTCCACTGCTTCTTCGACTTCTTCCACCACTTCTTCTACTGCAGTATCAGAACCGCAGCCGGTAAAGCCGAAAAAGAGCATTCCAATCATAAAAATCATAAACAACAAACTAAGGTGCTTTTTCATTAAACCAATAATCCTCCTAAAGATTAATTTACTTAACTTGATTAAAAACACAGCATAGTATCTGTGTAAAATCACATAAAAAGATGTTACGGTATATCACTGACTACCATGTTGTAATTGGCCTGGCTTGTACCCTCCTCCAGGTCACTTTCCCTGAGGAAGATATACTCATTACCGTGGCAGGAATCACAACTTTCGTTCTGCACTGTAGAGCGCTGAACATTATGGGTTGGTGAATATTTCCAGCTGGCAATATTATCATAATTCGGCACTTCCAGCCCTATACCCTCGAGCATTTTACTGGAGCTCGGCACATGCCTTACAGTTATATATTTGTAAGGGTGTCTTCCCTCCGGCTCAGGATTTAAAGCTACTTTAAACATAACTCTTGACTGCCCCAGCGGTGCAATCAATGAACCGTCGGTATCCTTTTGTATATGGCAATCATAGCAGTTATTGTTAGATGTGCTATGGCAGACCTGGCAGTTCATCAGGTCTTCAGTATGTACCTTATGAGCCTCTATATCGCTATCCTCATAAACATTACCGTGACAGTCCATACAACTCGGCAGGTCGACATCCCACTTGCGGATTTCTTCGCGCCCTGTTCCATGGAAATTATTTACATCATGACAATCCATGCAGTCCATACCCGCTTCGTAATGAACATCGCGGGCATAACCAATAGTTCCCATGTATTCTCCTGCAGTCCGGGCTCCGTGGCAGCCAAAGCAGGTTTCATCCATCGGTGGTTTTTCTGTAAACATATGCTCTGAGTGTAACCCGCCTGTGTAAACATAAGGTCTGCTCACATGGCAGGAGCCGCAGCTTGAATGACACTTATAACAGGTTGAATCAAAAGCTTCCTGTAAAATATGTCCTTCTTCAGTTGTTGCACCGGGATGTCCAAACTCTTCCAGGCCAACCCTCATACCGAGCACAGTATAATGGATAGCTGTATCAAATGTTTCCCCCACTTCTGTATGGCACAAAACACAAAGCGATCCTGCATCAGCCTTTGAAGGATAAACCTCCATTCCGTCATGCGCTTCATCCTTACTGCTGACATTTACACCCCCATGACAGGTAATGCAACCAAGCTCGCCATGAACAGTGTCAATAAAATCCGGGTTAACATAAAACAGATCCTGGCCCCCCAACTGGGGTCCGGGCACACCTCAGCCCGGGCCATCTGCCGGTGGCGGCACATCATACATGGCCTCCATTACATCAGCATCAAGGTGGCAGGCCATGCATCCGTCACTTGGTGTGGCGCTTAATACAGGCGAAGTATTGACATACAAAGTAGCAACGACTATAACTATGGCCAGCGATACTATGATGAAAACCAAAGATTCTTTTCTGCGTTTTGCCAAGCTATCACCCCTTCTTTAAATATTTTACCCCTTGAGAAATATTTCTCATTCTCTGCCAAAAAAATATGTAACCTATATATATTCATTATTAACACCAATTATAACACATTATAATTCTGTTTGTTCAAGAAATAACGTTGTAGTGTATTTTATGATACCTATAAGTTATAGCTAATACCCACGGTTCATTCTTTAAACCTTCGCCAGACTGCCAGCGCCGAACCTCCTGCCAGGAGAATAGAACCAACAATGAGCAGTGATATTAAAGGTTTAATCTTCACTTCTACAATAAACACTTCACCGGCATTAACATTACTATCTTCAATTGCCAGTTGAACAAGCCCGTTATCCGCATCTATTTCTTCAAGGGTGATGGTCACCCCTTCCGCAACTCTAACCGGATCTCTATACTTACCTGTGTTATCATAACGCATTACAGGCATATGTTCGGTGATTTGACCGTTTCGATTTATTTCAAGCAGAGCACCCACTTCGATTACACCAGTCTGTGAATGCGGTTCAAATTGAAAGCCGCTGAATATTATTTTATATTCATTATATTCAATGCTCTGACCGGCAGACATTGTTAAAATATCTCTGCTTGCTCCCAGCTGGACCTCCACCGGGCTTATGTAGAGATCCCTGGTAATATTTCGATGTATAGCAGGCGAACGCATTAATCTTCCTCCAGCCAGGTAAAGATTTGGCCTGGCAGTAAAAGTTTTGGCCCCGTCGGTAATCTTTACTTCAGGATAATTGTCATTTCCTTCAGTTACAATCCCCTGGTAGTTCAACTGGTAACCGAGCACTTCAACGGCTTCCCCTTTTGTCAGGGCAACCATCTGCGACTGGGTGTAGCCGGTTGAACCCACCACCCCGATAAAAAGTAAGGCTAAGCCAATATGGGCAAAATAACCTCCCGAATATATCAACCCCCTGCGTAAGGCTTTTTTCAGCGAAACCACATTAACTACTAAGGCTGAAACCATTGTTGCCAACATCAACAATCCTAAAGCTGATTTTATTCCCACGATGTATCCGATTACCAGGGCAGGAATTAAAATGAACAAAATGACCTTCAACTGCTTTAATACAAGCCGGATCTGTTCATTTTTCCAGGTTAATAGCGGACACAGGGTTAAAACCAGGAAAATCACAAAAAATAAGGGCGCATTAGTCTGCAAATAAAATATTTCATCCACACTTGCCGGATTTCCAAATAAGCCGGTCAGTAATGGAGACAGGGTACCCAACATGATTAAAACAGCAGCCAGGGATAAGACAATCAGCGTAATTGTAAAACTGCCACGCCGGGAAAAAAGAGCATAGTTATTCTTATCCAGCGGAATATTTTTATAGCATATAACCAAAACCAATAGTCCGCCAAGCAAAAAGACCAGGAAAAAGGCAAGGATAAAATACGATAAAGTAGTTTCAGCAAAAGCATGTACTGAAAAATTTGCCATCACACCACTGCGGGTTAGATATGTTGCAAAAATAATCAGTGAGTAAGTAATTATTGCCAGCAGCAGATTACTTTTTATATATAGTTTGTTCTGTTTTTGTGCAATTAAACCATGAACCAGGGCAGTACAGGTTAACCAGGGAACCAGAGAGGCATTTTCAACAGGATCCCAGCCCCAGTATCCTCCCCAGCCTAACACCCTGTATGCCCAAGCCCCACCGATTAGAATACCTGTGCCCAGGAATAACCAACCGGCAGCAGTCCAGGGGAGTGCTCTCAAAAAACCCTGCTGGAAATCTTTTTTCCATAGTGATGCCAAGGCATAAGCAAATGGAAATATCAGCAAAGCATATCCCACAAAAACAATCGGTGGATGTATTACCATCCATGGATCCATCAAAAGGGGATTCAAGCCCATGCCGTCAGGCGGAACCTGACCCAGATGATAAAAAGGGTTTTCCAGGACCAAGAAAAAAAGCAGGAAAAGCTGGCCCACCATAATAACCGGGACAATAACCGGTAATAGCTCTTTTTCGCGTCTAAACAATAAGTAACCGGCAACAGCGGTAATCAGGGCCCACAGGATAAATGTCCCCTCCTGGCCAGCCCAGAATGCTGATATCAGGTATTCGAAGGGCAGATCAAGACTGGTGTGGGCATAAACATAATAATATTCAAATTTATGGTTGATCAGGGCATATAAAAGATATATTGCAGTAGTCAGCAAACCAGCCGTGTGGAGATGATAGAAGTATAATGGCCACTTTTTGTTTTTTACCTCTCTCGTGGTAGCAACACGGGTTTCCTTTATATAGAGAATACCTGTAATCAGTGCTGCCAAAAAAGCCACGATTATTCCTATATTTCCAATCATTGTTATTTATCACCACCCTGCTCGTACTTTGAAGGACATTTAACCAGAAGTTTCTCCGCCGCAAAAACATTGTCACGGTAATAGCCAACCACAACAACACTATCGGCATGATCCAGATTGTCAGGTCTCGGCCCTTCGTAAATCACCTGAACTGTGGTACCCTCATCATCGGACAAAACAAATTGCAGCTTTCCACTCTCCTGGTTAAAAACAATTGAATCCGGATCATCGATATAACCCATTACCTGAACCTGCCTGGCAGTTTCAGCGGCCTCGGCGATTGTTACATAAGGATTCAGCGATGATTGAAAAGAATAAATAGCCAAACCGATTGAAATTATAATTATCGTAATGCCGATTATCCATTTAACTTTATTGTTTTTCATTACGCTTCTCCATTTTTCTAATCCGCAGATCAAGTCTGGCCAGGTATGAAAATATTCCGAGCCAGGCGACCAGGCTTACTATAAGTACTATGTAAATATTGTCCATAACTAATTATTAATTCTCCCTTCTGTTGTTCTGTTCCAGGTTAATCACACGCGAGGTAAGGTTGATTATCCAGGTATAAATCCCGGTAAACCCGACCAGGGAAGCCAGAAATACTTTAAACATAACAGCATCCATCTGAAAACCTGACTCAGCACTAATAATCGGATCCGGATGAAGGGTAGCATAAACCCTGGGAATAATAAAAACCAAAAAAGGAACTGAAACAAAAGCAAATATGCTAAATACCGACGCCAACCTTGCTCTTCTCCCCTCATCTTCTACAGAAGAACGCAAAACGAAGTAGGCACTGTAAATTAACAATAGTATAAATATGGAAGTCTGGCGGGGATCCCAGTTCCAATAAACGCCCCAGGTAAAACGGGCGAATATTGCTCCGGTTATTGTAGCCAAAATAGTAAAAATGAAACCGATTTCTGCATTGACAGCAGCGAGTAAATCATCTTTAGCAAACCCACCCCTGAGATAACGGATGCTGTAAACCATTGAAACAAGATAAGCTAAAACGCCGACCCAGGCCAGGGGCACATGAAAATAGATTATTCGTGATAGGTCCCCCAATCCCATTGCAGAAGGCGCATATAAAAAAGCAGCGTTAATAACCAAAACCATCCAGATACACAGTGCTATTTTAGCAATTGTTTTCAGCATTGCACACCTCTCTCAAGTCTTAACCAGAAGTAAGATTACTATCTAATTTGTCACATATATCATTTTACGTCAATCATCCAGGACAAATGGTATTAAAAGCAGTGAAACAGTAACGACTATTGCCAGGTATGAAATAAGAAATATAAAATCTGTAATAATCTCTTCCCCGCTTCCACCACTAAGCGCAAAGCCTGTACTTCTTATTGCGGTTAACAATATTGGCAGCAGTACAGGAAAAGCCAGAACCGGCAGCAGGGAATTCTTAGAGCCGGCCCTGGCGACAATTGCCGCCAGTAAAGTTGTCGCCCCGGCCAGAGACAGGCTGGCAGTAATGCAGATCAGCACAAGAAGCCCAACGTTCCCACCTGGTGGTGGATTCATCATAATGTAATAGAGCGGTAGCACAACTGCAATCAGAACAATGAGTAACAAGGTGTTGAAAAACAGTTTGCCCAAATAAATTATTTCTGCAGTGGCCGACATTTTCAGGGCCAGAATAGTACCGCTATCTTCCTCCTTGGTAAAACTTCGGCTTAAAGCCGACATGGCGGAAAAGAATATTATTATCCATATCAACGCCGAGTGAAGCATTATATCAAGCGAGTAAATACCAATTGTAAAGCTCACCGTAACCAGCGTAGTCAAAGAGAAAAGGACCATCGCTGTAAGAGCATGACGGGTCCTGAACTCATCAGTAAGGTCTTTAACTACAATAGCCCGGATTGCAGTGATCAAGGAAAAGGATGTTTTCACCATACTGCCCCACCTCCTCCTGATCATTGGTTGCCAGTATAACAATGCTTTTCGCCTTGTATTCACTGATTATTTTGTTAACAACCTGTTTACCTTCACTATCAAGATTTGTATTCGGTTCATCCAGTAAAAGGAGGGCTGGCCTTTTAAGAATAACATAAGCCAGTTTCAAACGCTGTTTCATACCTGTGGAAAAAGCAGCAAGAGGAGTATCCGCGCTGCTGTTAAGACCAACTTCCGCCAGTTTATCTTTTAGTTCTGCTGTCGTTAAAAAATACCCACCCAGCTTGGCAAAAAACTGCAGGTTTTCCAGTGCCGTTAAATGTCTGTAGAGAGCTAAATCCGGCGTCAACAGGCCGGTTATTTTTTTTACCCCGGCAGCAGTGAGTTCGCTGGTATCCTTGGTCAAATCTATTGTGCCTGCAGTAGGTCTCTCCAGGCCGCAGATTAAACGTAGCAGGGTTGATTTTCCCGAACCGTTGGGGCCGGTAACCAGGTTGCACTTGCCCATTTCCGGTTGCCATGATACATCACTGAAGACTTCCTGCCTGTTATATTTTTTAGTAAGGTTATTTATTTTTATCCTCATAGCTTGCCCCTTCGCATTACAGTACATCTTAAACGACCCCTTTAAAAGCGTCAAGGACTGCTCTGCCAGGTTGTATTGTTCGTTGTAACTGTTTCAACAGGGTCATGTTATTATGCTATACTGTGTCTTAGGAATTGAAACTTATTTAGTCATACAGAATTATTATATATATTCAATTATTTTATATAATGAAGGAGATTCTCATGGAGATAAGTCATTTATCAACATTTTGCAAAGTTGTAGAAGCGGGCAGTATATCTAAGGCGGCAAAAGAAATGTTTGTCAGCCAACCTGCTATCAGCCAAAAGATTCAGGAGTTAGAATCTCATTACCAGGTTCAACTACTCGATCGGACTAACAGGGGTGTCACCCCAACTAAAACAGGTCTTTTTGTTTATGCGGAAGCACAGAAAATCATCGCACTTATGGCCAGTATTGAAAGAGAAATAGAGCTCACCCGTAACCCGGTGGAAGACCTTACTCTTGGAGCGTCTAGCACTGTAGGAAATGTGGCCCTGCCCTGTACTCTTTTAATCTTCCGCGAGCGTCATCCCGGATTTAACATAGCTGTTGATTTAGGTAATACTGAGAAAACAATTAACAAGTTACTCAGCCGGCGTATTGAAATTGCCTTGGTGGAAGGGCCGCTCAGTGAAGAATGGAAGAAACAGTTTGAAGCTGAAGATATTCAAGTTAAGCATATTGCCCAGACCAGGTTAATCCTTACAGCAGCCAGTGGAGGGGCGTACCAGAATAACGATCGGATGACTTTAAAAGATCTTAGTGAAGCTCCATTGATCATACGGGAAAAAGGTTCGGGTATAAGGAGTACCATTGAAAATACTATTGCTGAAAAAGGATATTCGCTCAGTGATTTTAATATTATATATGAAATGGGTACCAGCAGCTCGATTATTTCTGCGGTTACATCCGACATGGGTTTAACCGTTCTACCTATTATGTCACTCAGGAAAGAACTTCATCATAAAATCCTGAAAAAGATTCAATTGAGCGATATTGAATTTTCACTTGATTTTAACCTTCTTTACAGGAATGATTCGAAAAAAGTATCTCATAAAAAATTCATTGAGTTGATTAGTTCCAAGGAACGTGGGTTCTGTTAAACTCCGGGTTTTTACTATCTCAATATATCCTCTTTTAATGGATTAAAAAGCGTATGTATATCTTTCCGCCTAGGAAGGATCCTATGAGTATAAACAAGCCAAATACCCATCCTTGTAAAGAAAAAGAGCTGATTCCGCTCCAGAAAGCTCCAAAGTTACACCCAACGGCCATATTGGAGCTGAATCCCAGTAACAATCCTCCACCAAGTGAATAAAGGTAAGTTATTGGCTTTTTGGGGAAACGTAACCTGAACTCACTGTTGATTAAACTGGCAACCGCTGCGCCGATAATTAAAGCTACGGCAAAATAAAGTATCGGGTTCAACCACGCGCCTGAAACAACATCTTGACTGGACCAGCCTGGATGATCTGACCAGTATGGAGTTAGACGGTTAAATTGATCAACTAACCAAGCTGAAAAGCCGGAAATACCGTTGATTAAACTGACTGTTCTCCCCCAGGAAAATATAATGATTATGTGGAGCAGGGCCAAAAAAAATGCCCCATAGTAATAATTGATAGCTTTACCGACCAGAATTTTTTTAAATGATCTGCCTGGGTGGGGAGGAATTATTTTTTTTACTGTCACTCCTTCATAGATACTGATTAGGCAATGAAGAAAAACAAAAACAACTACATAAATGATGATAGTCCACAGCCACCCCAGATAATCAGGAATAAAAATTAAATTGCCCGCATGCGGGCTGAATGGGGACAAGCTGTCAAGATCAAGGGAGGGCAGATAAGAACCGACCATAATACCGACAAATACCACCCATTGGCCGATATAACCTTCACCCATACGCATCAGGCAGCCGGACACACAACTTCCAGCCAGGATTAAGCCAAACCCGAACAGCAAGCCGCCGATTATGGTATTTAAGCCAACAGGCTGCAGGGCACCTGCTTGAAAAAGATTTATATTGCCTGTTACATGCAGCAGAAAAAAACCTATACTGTTAATAAACAACATAAATAACAGGGCCCTGGTCATACTTCCGTTACGGATCAAAAAAATATCCCGAAAGCCCGAAGCAAAGCAAAAACGTGATCTCTGCAGAAAGAATCCAATAAATAAACCAAATAGCAAACCATAAAAAAGCGCAACATCATAAGTAATGAAATAAATTGCCAGGGCCATTAAGGCAACCATCAATAATGAAGCCACTATTATGTATTTATTTTTTTTAACTGAACCATTCACAATTGTAAACACCTTATTAATAATATGATCAAGAATTTATTGTTATTATAATATGCCAAATACCCTCTGAAATCATTTTTATCTCGGCTGGAAAGCCATACTTGGTTATCACGTGTTCAACAACATTCGAAGTTGAGCAGCTGTGATCGGTATGTAAAATAATGCGGTCATCTTTTTTTACCTCTTTCATTTTTCTTTCCAGCATAATAATAGGTACCGGGCATATTTCACCAATTGAATCGATGTGATAATCCATTGCCAACCTCCGCCTTTTAATCAATACAATTTTAATATGTTAGAAACAAGTTAAGCGTTGTTTTACCGGGAATCGGTTATCACCTATTGCCCAAATCAACAATAATGGCTATAATTATAACATTAAATTATGCGCCTGTAGCTCAGGGGATAGAGCAACGGATTCCTAATCCGTGTGCCGCAGGTTCGATTCCTGCCAGGCGCACCAGCCCATCAAAAGGGTTTTGGGGTCATGCAGCTGACCAAAACCCTTTGTTATGTTAAAAAGCAAATTTCAAACCGGTAATATAGAAAAATAACCTGACCGGCTTTTATGAAAGGATTCACAGACTATGACAAAAAATATTTCGATGAAAGCAGTAATTCTTGCCATTCCCTTTCTTCAAATGAGCGCAACAGCAATTTCTCCCGCACTTGCAGATATAATGGCGGATTATCCCCATATTAGTGCCAACATGGTTACATGGATGGTCACCCTTCCTTCCTTCACCAGTGTTATCGCGGCTTTAATTCTCAGTCGGCTGGTAACTTTTATGACCAAACGTTCCCTGCTGATGATCGCTCTTGGGTCTTTTCTAATCGGGGGAATTGTCCCTTATTTTATCGATAATTTTTACTTAATCCTGGTCTTCAGAGCTGTCTTTGGCACCAGCATCGGTTTTTTGATGTCTCTTTCTCCTGGTCTGGTTACTGACTTTTTTGACGGAGAAGAAAGAGCTGCCATGATGGGCAACCAGAGCGCTGCCGTTAACCTGGGTGGCCTGGTATTCATGTTTTTTGGCGGAATCCTTGCTGCAGTTCACTGGAATGTTACATTCCTGGTCTATTTGATCGGACTACCGATTGCCCTGTGGATATTTTTAAAGCTGCCAGAACAGGTAAACTTTGAACAAGAGCATAAAGAAAAAATAAATCTGCCTGTAAAAGTATATATTCTGCTTGGAGGAGTAATGCTTTTCAACACCCTCTTTTTCTCGCTGATGACAAATGCATCCGTAATGATCAGCGCCGAAAAGCTAGGCGACACTACCCAGGCCGGGGAAGTATTAACCTTCTTCACGGTTGGAAGTTTTTTGGCCGGTATGTTTTTCGGTAAAACCTACAAAACTTTCAGCAGCTATACCACTGCCTTTGGCTGGTTGTGTGCCGGAACCGGAATGCTGATTGCCGGATTAAGCCATAACCTGATTCTAATCATAATCGGTTCCTTCCTGACCGGGGCCGGGATGGCAACGACCATGCCCAGCTACCTGATTAAACTATCCCACAGCGCTCCACCAAACGCTGTTTCTATTGCCTTTGCCTATACTGCAGTTGCTGCAGGAATTGGCCAGTTTTTATCACCATATTTTTTAGGCATCTTTAATTTAATTTTTAGCCGTGAAATCGGCAGGTTCCCAATATTGGTCAGCTCTATTATATTATTAATGATGGCCATTGCAATTTTTATCAGCACCAGGGTTTCAAGAAATAACATGGCTGAGCTGAGCCAGTAACTGGTCCCAACCAGGATTGCATTTTCTTCACCAGTTAAAACCAACCAGCGGGCATACTCGGGACTTTAACCCTTGAGGTTGCAAACGTGTCGGGTGCACAATAATATAAGGCGGCCCCTTTAATTAGGGGCCGCCTTCTTATACGGAATTCTGTTAAATTACTCCCACCATTTTTTACTGTTGCCCGGTTTTGAAAAATTAATATCACTGAATCTGTCTGAATCTCGATCCCAGAAATCAACCCACCATTTACCTTCATCCACAACCGTTGTTGTCGCCCATGAAGGAAAATTTGATTTTAACCGGGCGAATTTTTCCGCCCTCTCCTGAGGGTCAACCTTATAAACGGTATATGCCAGAGCGGTGCTGCTTAACAATAAATTTACTACGAAGGCTACGATGATTATCCTGAGCAGGAAAGACAAATCTCTATCTTTATTAAACATCCTGTAACCTCCTTTCATCTTGCTTGTTATTTAATTTCGCCATTGTCCTTAAAAAACCTGCTTAGCTTTAATCATACTAATACCCTTTTACCCTCTCCTCTTTTGAGTTATTATAAGTTGGGGTGATGGTTTAATGCGGGTTATATCCGGCAGTGCCAGGGGCACAAGGTTAAAACCTCCGAGAGGAACAACAGTGAGGCCAACAGCCGACAGGGTGAAAGAGTCCCTGTTTAATATCCTGGGTGATAAAGTACCCGGTTCATTTTTTATTGATCTGTTTGCCGGAAGTGGGGCAATTGGTATCGAAGCACTGAGCCGTGGTTCTGAACACTGCATCTTCATCGACAACAGGAGAGAAAATATTTTGCTGATCCAGGATAACCTGAAAAAAACCAGGCTGATCGATTCTGCCAGGTTAATTAAAGGCAACGCTCCCGGAATCATCAGCCGGCTAAACCGCGAAAAAATTCAGGCGGACCTGATTTTTCTAGACCCGCCGTACCACTCTCCCGATACTTTGTCCCTGGTACAATTAATCCAGGCCAGTTCTCTTTCCCATACCAACAGCCTGATTATAGTCGAGCACTCAAAAAAAGACCTTGCCTGGACAGACATGTTTACACCGTTCAAACAAAAAGTTTACGGTCAGACCTGTCTCACCTTCATAACAAAAAGATAAAAATTTTTGTGAGAATCTGGTTAAAAATTATCAGCAAGGATTGTTACCCGGTGCTATAGTTCCTTGAGTACCTCAGCCAGGGCCTTCAGAAAACGTTCATTTTGTTTTTCTGTCCCGTAAGTAACCCTGATAAAAGTGGGGAACCCAAATATATCACCTGTTCTAATGATTATTCCTTTTTTCATCAATGCTGTAAATGCTTTTCTTGAATCTACACCCAGATCAACAAAACAGAAGTTAGCCTGATCTGGAACTGCCTTAAGATTTAGTATGGCAAAACCTTGTTCCAACTGCTCTCGGGCTTTCGCCACCATTCTTCTGCTTCTTTCAACATGTGCCTCGTCTTCTAACGCCGCCATTGCAGCTGCCTGGGCCATGGCATTAACATTAAAAGGCTCCCTTACCCTGTTCATCTCAGCAATTACTTCCTGCGAAGCAATAGCATATCCTATACGCAGCCCGGCCAGCCCGTAGATTTTCGAAAATGTTCGCAGTGCCACAACAGGTAAACCACGTTTCACAAATTCCAGGCCACTGGAATAATCCAGGTCATCAGTATATTCAAGGTAAGCCTGATCAAGAATTAATAAAACCCCGTCCGGCAATCTGTCAACCAGGTAGTCCAGTTCCTTCTTTTCCATCAATGTCCCGGTCGGGTTGTTGGGGCTGCAAACAAACAAAGCTTTGGTTTTATTGTTAATTTGCTTTAATAACATGTCGGGGTCATAAGCAAACTCTTCTCCCTGCAGGGGGACATTCACAGGTTCTGCTCCCATAATACGGGTGGCAAAATCATATTCTGAAAAACTTGGTTGGACCATTATAGTTTCATCCCCGGCCTTAACATAAGCAAGGGTAATAAAGGACAGCAGCTCATCAGAACCATTACCAAAGATCAGCTGATCCGGTTTAACATCCAGCTTTTCAGAAAGAGATTCTCTCAGGTAATAGCCGTTTCCGTCAGGGTATATATGCATCTTGCTGATATTGTTTTTCATGGCTTCCAGAGCCAGGGGTGAAGGGCCAAGAGGGTTTTCATTTGAAGCCAGCTTGATTACATCGGTCAGCCCCATCTCCCTCTCCACTTCCTCTACCGGTTTTCCGGGAACATAAGGTTTAATCTTTTCCAGGTACATGTGCATATCCGGTTTTTTCACTGGTAAGTCCTCCGTTTATTATTTTATATATAGTATTATACACCAGGATCAAGCTTTGCAGCCTAGATCAAAATAATGGAATCACTGACAAATCATTTTCTTTATTCAGGATTAATTTAATATTTTCTTAAATAAATTTTAACATACCCCTTGCTTTATCCTTTTAATTCTGTTATATTTTATAAATAATATTACAAATAAAAGCTTTGAAGGGGAAAAATACTCTGGCGTACCGGTTCAGAGAGGGTTTGAATGCTGAAAGAACCCCCGGTAGTCTGAGGAATAAGCCACCCCGGAGCTGTTGTGCCGAGGCATTAAGTTTAAGCACAGCCGGTTGCAATACCGTTACAGAAAACGAGAGGCTCGATTTTTGGGCAACTGGAGTGGTACCGCGGGAAACAAACCCGTCTCTTTATGGAGACGGGTTTTTTATTTCTAACAGTTAGGCTCAGGGAGGTTTTTACAATGACTATTGAATGGCAGAATTTCTATGCAGACCGAACCAGACATATGAAAGGTTCACAAATCAGGCAGTACTTTGCCTTAACCGAAAGGCCTGAAGTTATTTCTTTTGCCGGAGGATTCCCGGGAAACGAATTCTTCCCAAGTGATGACATATCCGCCGCCCTGGCCAAGCTTGTTAAAGAAGAAAGCAAACTAGCCCTGCAATACACTTCAACAGAAGGCCACTTTGAGCTTCGCAATTACCTGGCCGGCAAAATGAATAGCAACGGCGCTTCTATAAATGCTGACCATGTTATTATTACTGACGGTTCTCAGCAGGGCATCGATCTTCTTAGCAGGGTTCTGATCAATTCAGGTGAAGCTGTGCTGGTGGAAGAACCAGCTTATATTGGCGGAATGGGTGCAATTAAATCATACGGCGGAGTTCCTGTCGGTATACCAATGGACAGCAATGGCCCCATCCCCGCAAAAATGGAAGTTATTATTAATGACCAAATCAGAAAGGGTAACCGGCCGAAAGTCTTTTACACGGTTCCCAATTTCCAAAACCCAACCGGCATAACCACCAGCGCTGAGCGCCGCCGGGCTGTTCTGGATCTCGCATACCGCTACAATATTATCATTATCGAAGACGATCCCTATGGTGAATTGTGTTACGAGGGTTCTGTTCCTGAAAGCTACATGTCAATCGACAAAAAAGAACAGGTTATCTACCTGGGATCGTATTCCAAAATTCTGATCCCTGGTATTCGCATAGGCTGGATGGCCGGACCCCGGCAGTTGATTGAAAAAGTATCCCTGGCCAAGCAAACTACAAACCTTTGCTCCAGTTCGCTGGGGCAGCAGTTAGCTTTTCGTTTGTCAGATGAAGGGTATGTCGACCGGCACGTTGAGAAATTGATCGGTCTTTACCGCAATAAAAGAGAGATCATGCTAAAAGCTATGAAACAATACTTTCCAACCGATATCGAATACAGCAAACCCAGGGGGGGCTTTTTCGTCTGGGTAAAATTCCCCGCTTACTATCCGCCCAGTAAAGATATACTTGAATACGCCCTACAGCATAATGTTGCATACGTTCATGGCGAAGGGTTCTACAGTAACAGCATTGGTGGTAGTCACGGCGCCAGATTTTCTTTCAGCCAACCCACAGCAGAGCAAATCAGCATTGGTATCGCCACTCTGGGTAAAATACTTCATGAAGTGAAGGCAAATTTAACCTTAAAAGCAGTCGGCCAATAAAGGTTTGAATAAGACAGCTGTCATATTTATCAACAATTTACAACTTTTTTGAGCGGAAGGAAGAGCAGGATGAATAAAGTAATCATTGTTGACAGTGAATGTGCCAACCTGAACAGCATCTACAAGGCAGTAACAGCAGCAGGCCTTACGGCAGATATAACGGATGAACCTGACAAAATAACCGGCGCTGATGCGATTATTTTTCCCGGGGTTGGATCGTATAAACATGCTATGAGAGTCCTTGAACAAAAGCAGCTGGTCGATCCATTAATGACAACAATAAAGAAAGGTATTCCCTTTCTCGGTATCTGCCTGGGTATGCAGCTGCTCTGTTCCTGCAGCGAAGAAAACCATGCCCAGGGTTCCACAGAAAGGATTCAAGGGTTAAATGCCGTCAAAGGGCTAGTTACTCGTTTTAACAATGAACTACCCGTTCCCCATGTCGGCTGGAACCAGGTTCAACCTGCTGTCGGTCATCCGCTTTTTTACGGTTTGGGGAATAGCAGCTATTTTTATTTTACCCATTCATACTACGTTACCCCTGATAGCGATGAAAACATCCTGGCCAGGACCAGTTACGGTATAAATTTTACCTCTGCAATAATCAGGAACAACCTGCTCGGAGTACAGTTCCATCCGGAGAAAAGCGGCCCGGCAGGCTTGCGCCTCCTCTCTAATTTTGGTAAGATTATAGCCGGTAAAGAGCATTAGCTAAAGCGAAACAGGTGAAACGAATGCTGGCAAAAAGAATTATTCCCTGTCTGGATGTGCGGGATGGCCGTGTAGTTAAAGGTACCCGCTTTATTAATTTAAGGGATGCCGGCGATCCTGTTGAACGAGCCAGGTATTATGACCAAGAAGGCGCTGACGAAATTGTATTTCTCGACATAACTGCATCAGTTGAAAAGCGCCGGGCCATAATCGATGTTGTCAGTAAAACAGCCAGCGTGGTCTTTATTCCTTTGACCGTGGGCGGCGGGATTGACAATGTTCAATTCATGCAGGAACTGCTGCAAAGTGGAGCCGATAAGGTTTCCCTCAATACAGCTGCCTTAAGCAACCCTGAACTGATTAATCATGGAGCAGAGCGATTCGGCAGCCAATGTATAGTCGTAGCAATAGATGCCAGGTGCAAAAACCATGCCGCCGAGGGGCTTCGCTCCTGGGAAGTTTACAGTCATGGCGGCCGTCAGCCAACCGGGCGGGAAGTAATTAGCTGGGCCCAGGAAGTTGAAAGACTCGGCGCAGGAGAAATATTACTGACTTCAATGGATGCAGACGGAACTCTGAACGGCTACGACAACGAACTGCTTGCAGCAGTAACAAGTACTGTTAATATACCGGTTATTGCCTCCGGGGGAGCCGGTAAGCTTGAACATCTTTACGATGCTTTTACTAAAGGACAGGCCCATGCTGTCCTGGCTGCATCAATTCTTCATTTTGGGACATTCAGCATAGCTGATATTAAACAATACCTGTCCTCAAAAGGGCTTCCGGTAAGACCGGTTGATGGTATTAAAGATTACGATTTGCGAGAGGAGTTTTAAGAATGAAAGAACAGGGAACATTCAGGGTAAAAAAAGGTATGGCCCAGATGCAAAAAGGCGGGGTAATTATGGATGTTACCACCGTAGAACAAGCTCGAATAGCTGAAAAATCCGGTGCTGTTGCCGTTATGGCCCTTGAGAGGGTTCCAGCCGATATTAGGGCTGCAGGAGGTGTGGCCAGAATGGCCGATCCCGGAATGGTAACAAAAATAATGGATGCAGTCACTATTCCAGTAATGGCCAAGGTAAGAATAGGCCATTTTGCCGAAGCACAGATTCTTGAGGAACTTGGTGTTGACTATATTGATGAAAGTGAAGTTCTCACACCTGCTGATGAACAGTATCATATCAACAAGCACCTTTTTAAAGTCCCCTTTGTCTGTGGAGCCAGAAACCTGGGAGAAGCGTTGCGACGTATTTCCGAAGGAGCAGCCATGATTCGCACCAAGGGAGAACCCGGTACAGGCAACGTTGTTGAAGCAGTCCGTCACATGCGCAAAGTGATGGATGAAATACGCCAGGTTCTCGGCAAAGCTGATGATGAACTGGTCGTAATGGCCAAGGAAATGGGCGTTTCGATTGAAATGCTTAAAGAAGTAAGGGAAGCCGGGCGCCTCCCGGTAGTAAACTTTGCTGCAGGAGGTATAGCCACCCCGGCAGATGCCTCATTGATGATGCAACTTGGTTCAGACGGTATATTTGTCGGATCTGGAATTTTTAAATCGGAAAAACCTGAACTGGTTGCCGAAGCAATTGTTCAGGCCACCTTGCATTATGATGATCCTGCGTTACTGGCTAAAATTTCCAGAGGTTTGGGCGAGGCAATGCCCGGATTGGAGATGTCCTCCCTCACTGAAGCAGACCGGATGCAGGAACGGGGTATCTAGTTTATGAAAATTGGAGTTCTTTCGGTACAAGGTGCCGTTTCGGAACATCTGAGTCTGCTTGAAAAAAGCGGTGCAGATGCAGTGAATGTAAAAAACATCGACACACTTAACCAGGTTTGCGGCCTGATTATTCCTGGTGGAGAAAGCACTACCATCGGTAAATTAATTGAATTGTTTGGCCTAGCTAAATCGATTAAAGATCGAGCTGCATCAGGCACCCTTGCTGTTTTTGGCACCTGTGCCGGTATGGTATTGATGGCTTCTGAAATATCAGACGGCCTGGAAGGTCAGCCGCGACTTGGGTTAATGGATATACGGGTTAAACGTAATGCGTTTGGGCGGCAACGAGAAAGTTTTGAGGCCGAAATAGACTTTAAATCATTTTCAAAACCACTGACTGGGGTTTTTATCAGGGCCCCTTTAATTGAAAAAACTGGTAATAATGTAGAAATACTAGCTGAGCTGCCAGAAGGTATTATAGCAGCCCAACAGGGAAACCTGTTAACAACATCTTTCCATCCCGAACTGACTGATGACAACAGGGTTCACCTTTATTTCATTGATATCTGCAAAATGATCTAGTATCTTTTTTTGAACGAACAAAGGACTTTTTCAGGTTACCTTGCTGGTGGAACAACATGTTAAAGTCCTTTTTATAATGAGCAGGATTAATAAAAACCAGTGCAGAAATACTACTCAGTAACAGGATATGTAGTTGCTTTCCCGGCTTTTATTACATTCCTCTTGAAGGAGATGCAGTAGATGATAAAAAGGGAATTGGCAGCACTTTTTGTTTTTTTTATTTTAGTTTCAGCACTTATTCTCTTGTTTGCCTGCGATAACCCTGAAAATCAAACCGGCAGCGACCAGGATATTTTAACTGAAGAATTGCCTGACGTAAATCCCGGAAGCGAAACAAATTTACAGGGCGCACCTGAATATGATTCTAACCCTGCAGAAAATGAATTGATTACTTCGGGCGGCAACGTAAACGGCAATATCGTCAATGAAGGACTTGCAGTTTACCAGGATGGTTGGATTTACTATTGCAGCGATAATGGCGAAATCAGACGGATTAATACAGCTAATAATGTTCATGAAACAATCATATCAGAAGCTGCCCGTTTCCTTAACACCGATGGAGAATGGATTTTTTTTATGAATTATGATCAGTGGCGCTCCCTCTATAAAGTTACAGTTAATGGCTCGGAAAGCGCTCTTATATATGATGGTGAAGTCTCAAATGTTATATTAAGAGATGATTGGATTTACTTCAAAAATGAGAACGATAGAAGCTCCATCTATAAAATTCGTCCTGACGGCAGTGCTGTAAGCAAAATAAACGATGACACCTCTTGGTACATTAATGTTTCGGGAGATTGGATCTATTACAGTAATTGGGATGACAACAAGGTTATTTACAGAATCCGCACTGACGGCAGCGACCGGAGCAGGCTCAACGATGATTTCTCATCCGACCTGGTAGTGTATGACGATTGGATTTTTTACAGCAACGTTAATCACGACAATCACCTGTATAAAGTGCGCATAGACGGCAGTGATAATACACTCGTTGTTGATGACCAGACCGCACATATTAACTACAGCGGGGGATGGCTTTATTACTGCAACAACTCGGAGGGCGGGGTAATCTATAAAATACGCCCCGATGGAAACGAAAGAACAAGTGTCAATGAAGATAAATCATGGTTTATTAATTTAGCCGGAGACTGGATTTTTTATCAGAATGCCGATAATGAAGGTAAAACATATATGGTTCGCACAGACGGCAGTAACCAACAGCCCGTTGAATAAACTAATTATTATTTAATTGAGCAGGCACGTTTAACCGTGCCTGCTCAATCATTACTCCCACTCTATTGTTCCCGGTGGTTTGGAAGTTATATCATAAACTACCCGTGCTGCTTCAGCTATCTCGCCTGTAATTCTGGCCGAGGACCTCTCGAGGAGATCATGTGGTAAACGAGCCCAATCGGCAGTCATGGCATCTTCCGACAGCACTGCTCTTAAAGCAATAACCGGACCGTAATGTCGATCATCACCTTTTACCCCGACCACGTTAACTCCTGTTAATACTGCAAAATACTGCCATAGTTCATTTTTTAAACCTGCTTTATCAACTTCTTCCCGAAAAATTGCATCAGCCCTTTGCAGCAGCAATAGCTTTTCTTCAGTTATTTCGCCGATTATCCTTACAGCTAAACCGGGACCCGGAAAAGGCTGTCTTTTTAAAATCGACGCAGGCAAGCCCAGTTCAGCCCCGACCAGGCGAACTTCATCTTTGAAGAGTTCACGCAGCGGTTCAATCAAATCAAAGCCCAACTCATCCGGCAGGCCGCCAACATTGTGGTGCGATTTTATTACAGCCGCTCCATTAACTGTCCCACTTTCAATTACATCGGGATATATAGTTCCCTGGGCCAGGAAGGTTATATCACCCATGGAAAGAGCTTCTTCTTTAAAAACATGTATAAACTCGGCGCCGATAATCATTCTTTTTTCTTCCGGATCAGTTACACCGGTTAGTTTATCTAAAAACTGTTTTCGCGCATCAATATGTATAAACCGGCCCTTCAATCTTTCCCGGTATAATTTTACTACCTGTTCTGCCTCATCTAATCTTAATAATCCGTGGTCTACAAAAATATAAACAGCTCTTTCAGCTACTGCCTTATCCAACAAAAAGGCCACAACCGAGGAATCCACGCCACCGCTTAAGGCGCAGACTACCTTGTCCTTTTTCCCCAGGGTGTTTCTGATCATGTTCACGGCATCATTAACAAAACTACTTGGGCTCCAGGTTTTTTTGCATCGGCAGACATCAAACAAAAATGCCTTTAAAACGCTGTTTCCTCCCGGAGTGTGAAACACTTCAGGATGAAACTGAACACCGTATATTTTTTTATTATGGCTGCCAATTGCCGCCAGTGTATTGTTTTCAGTGCGGGCTAATATTGAAAACCCGGGTGGAGGATTCAATACTTCGTCCTGATGGCTCATCCAACCACAATTGGCCGCTTCATCTGTAAAGAGAGCATCATTAAAAAGTGGGGCTTTCTCAACTATACAAAAGGGTGTTCGCCCAAATTCTGATCGGGTGCCCTTTACTACATTACCACCCAGTTCCAGCGCCAGCAGTTGCATTCCGTAACAGATGCCGAGAATTGGCACTCCACCTTCGTAAATGGCAGGGTCGCAGCGGGGAGCATCTTTTTCATGCACAGAAGCCGGACTTCCGGAAAGAATAATACCGGCAGGGTTAAGAACGGCAATCTCCTTCCAGGTGGTGTTGTAAGGAACAAGCTCACAATACACTCCGATCTCTCTGATCCTCCTGGCAATTAACATACTGTACTGACCGCCAAAATCCAGTATAATTATTTTTTCTCGCAGACTGCCGGAATTATCAGCTAAAAAATGCTTCATCAATTCTATATATTCTCCTTTCAAACAAGTAATGTTTTAAGCTCTGGCAACACGCCGGACTCTAGTAGTAAAGGTGTTTATAAACAGCAAAACCCCGCTGTAAACCCGGGGCCTGCCTGTTAAACATGATAATCTGTTTCACCAATATTACAAAGGTTATCAAGCTTAGAGAGGCCTTTTAGAAAAACTTACATTGATTACTCAAAACCCGCTTTCCAGAAGGTTACGCCCGCTGCCATCATGCTGCACCTTATAAATGGTATCTTGTTCAGCTTGATCCATGTATATAATCCACTCATCCAATACGTTTATATAGCGTACAGCTTCGGCAACCAGCTTGATCCTGCCGGTTCCATCTGTTCTGACCTTGTTTAGTGAAAAATCATCATCTTCATCTGCATAGTATATCCATCCATCAGCTACGTTAATAAACCACGCCGGCTGGTCAATCACTTTTTCATTTTCTGAGCCATCAATCTTCATTTTATATATGCCTGATCCGTCATCTTCATTGCTGTAATAGATCCAACCATCAACAACATTTATACAGCATGATGAGCTGTCGTTGATTTTTTCTTTCTGACCGGCGTCAGAACTAACCCGGTATATTTTATCTCCATCATCACGATTAACATAATAAATCCAATCATCTTCAATACATATATACCAAGCGGAATCTTCACTCAATCTTGTTCTTCCTTCTCCTCCGGTGCTTATCCTGTAAAGCCTGTAGTTATCGGCTTCATCGAGATAATAAAGCCATCCATCAACTAACGTAACAAACCAGGCCCCATTATCTGTTAGTGATTCTCTGTTACTTCCATTCCGGCTAACCCTGTATATTCTGTTATTATCATCACGGTTGCTGTAATAAACATTATCGCCTGATACATTGATAAACCAGGCAGAATCCACACTTATTGCCCTTGTTTCTCCCGAGCCGGTGGTACCCTTTTGCAAGCTTCCTCCCTGGTTACTGCGGAAAAATATTTGTTCTCCCTGGGTAGCTGCAAACCCCCCGTTTATAATATTGCCTCCGCTGTTTCCCCAATAATTGGCTTCCGCCGGGCTACTGTCTTCTTCTGCAGCAGCACCATTTTCAGATACCACTACCGGTCCGGTTTCAACTGCCTGATCTGCCGATACATCTGCTTCGCTTCCGCCAAAAACACCGCTTGCCCAGAGTCCATACCCACCCCCCCCAATAACCAGTGCAGCAATAACCCCAATAATCAAACCGAGGGGGATAGGTTTCTTCTCAGATTTTACTGCATTATCCGCTGTCGTTTTTCCTACTGCGGGGGCAGGAGCGATTACACCGGCCTTGCTTTTACCCATCAGCACATCCTGAAAATCCTGTATGCTCTGAAAGCGGTCATCTGCACGTACAGCAAGGGCTTTTAGAAGAGCTTTTTCTTCATCTTCGCTAAGGGCAGCCCCCAGTTTTGAAGGTGGTTCCAAGGGATCATCGACAAGCCGTTCCAGTGCCTCGGGGGGTTGTTTGCCCGTTACCAAATGGTAGTAAGTAGCTGCTATAGCATAAATGTCGGTCCATGGACCCTGGACTCCCTTGCTTCGGTACTGTTCCTCAGGAGCATAGCCCGGCTTTAGAATAATTGAAAGGCTCCGCCCTTTTTCGCCTATTGCCTGGCGGGCAGCACCGAAGTCTATTAAAATCACCTGGCCTTTTTTATTAATAAAAATATTATCCGGGCTGATATCACGGTGCAGAATATTAACAGAATGGACTTCTTTCAGGGCATCCATTACAGGCATTAAAATGCCCCTTGCCTGATCGACCGGTAAAACTCCACCAGCATTTGCCAGATGTTCTTTTACAGTAATACCTTCAACATAACTCATGACAAAATAAGCAGTACCGTTAGCTTTAAAGAAATCGCGAACCGATACGATATTGGGATGTCCTTCAAACTGGGCCAGGGTGCGCGCTTCCTGGAGAAATTTATCCAGGCCGTAATCATACTGGCTGCCCATGCTGCCGCTGTAAGCCGAAACCTGACTGTGCCCGGCTGCACGTGAAGCAAGCTCCTGGGGGAAATACTCTTTAATGGCTAACTTAACATTTAAATTTATATCCCAGGCCAGGTAAGTAATCCCAAAACCACCCTGGCCGAGAACCCGGCCTACCAGGTATTTTTTTTCAAGAACAGTACGCGGAGGCAAATAGAGGGGCGATTCAGGTGCAGTGCCTTCTACAAAACCGCAGTGCGGGCATTTAGCTTCATCATCTGGTTTTTCTGTCATACATCCCATACATAATCTGTTCAACTCCAAAAGACTCCCTCCATTCTGAACTGGCAAATAAAATAGATATATGATGTTATCATATACTAAGAGACATTTATTGCAAGTGCAGAGTAATTATCGTGGCCCTCATCTGCTTTCTCGTGAAGTATATTTTCCATGTTTTTAAGCCAGCTATCCACGGTTTTGCTTTGATCAAGACAGGCTTCCATCTCTGATTCATAAACATATTCCCAGAACCCATCACTGCATAATAGAAATCGGTCACCCGGCTGCAGCTGCAATTCATTGTCAGAGTACCTGATTTTATCAAAATTACTGCTGTCAAAAGAGGCTGTCAACCTGTTTCGGTCTTCATGAAAACGAATCTGATCCGCTGATATACTGCCGCTGTCTGCCAGGTGTTGTGGGACACTGTGATCCCTGGTTTGAAAACATAACTTGCCTGACCTGAACAGGTAGAGCCTTGAATCACCTATATGGGCCCAGCAGGCCACATTACCACCGGTTAAAACAGCAACCAGGGTAGTTTTTAAAGATGATTCCTGTCCTTCTGAAGATCTTATTTTATCAATTAGGCAAGCGGCATTCTGCAGGTAGTTTTTTAATATTTCAGTTGAAGCTCCCGGAGATGCTTTAAATGAGTTAATAATATTATCAACCACGGCTTTTGAAGCAATATCACCACCACGATGGCCGCCAAGCCCATCAGCCATGAGGTAACAGCCAAATCTGTCCAGGAGACAATAATCGGCATAATCTTCATTAACTTTACGGCCACCGGGCTTAGAAAGCTTGGAAGCTGTTAATTTCATGTTTATCTTTCCTTTTTAACATCGAATCTAAATATATAGGTTATAACGCTGCGATCCGGATTATACAGTAACCATTTAAGCTGACCGGCGCTGTTTGATCAACAATACAAGCAGAACTATTATTACCAGGATTATAAATCCAAGCCCAAGGTTAATGTAAAGGCTATAATCAGGTGAGTTATCAACCGGTTGTTCCTCAGCCGCGCTCTCTTCTATTTCAACTGGATCAACCACCTCGGGCAATTCTTCTTGATCATTATCTTTGGGATCTGCCTGATCAATATTTTCATCTGACTGGTTTTCCGTAACTGTAACATTACTGTAAGCGAGTATTTGTTCATTATCTACAGCCCTGGCAATAACCCGTGCTTCTCCGCTCTTATAAGCAGTAGCAAGACCATTATTATCCACTGTAACAACACCATTATCACTGGATTGCCATTTCAAATCTGATGAAGTAGCGTATTCCGGTTCCAAGGTGGCTTCAAACTGTAGTTCTTCACCCGGAGCAAGGACAACTTCAAGCGGCTCCAGGAATATTTTTCTGATTGGAACAACTACTTCAACCCGGCAATAATTCTGGAATTGGCCATCTTCAGTAGTTACATAAATATTAGTTGTTCCAGGAGCAAGGGCCTCGATTATAACTGTTGATCCGGTTCTCTCAATAATTTGAACTTTATTCTTATCTCCGGAATGCCAGCTTACTATTTTATTACTTGCGTTGGTTGGTATTACCCAGGCAGATATTTCTTCAGTTGTAAATACTTTCATGACAAGTTCAGTAGTTTCCAGGTATACACCTGTAACTGGAATCTTATCTTCAGCAAAAACAACCTGGGCCAAAAATGTAACCATAAATAAAGAAATTAACCATGCAATGATCAGTTTTTTAGCAATCATTTCTCACGCCTCATTTCCTATCGGCCTAGATAGTTATTATTCTCCCAGATTCCGGCTCTTGTTGTCCCATCGGGATAAGACATTATTCCCTCACCGTGCATCTGGCCATTCAACCACTGTCCTTCATATTTGCGTTCTCCACGCTGCACCAGACCGGCAGAGGTTTGATCAATTTCGTAAATCAAAATGCCTTCCCCGTGCGGCACTCCATTCTTCAACTGCCCGGTATAAGTCCCTCCCAGGTATGATATCGTGCCGTTTTCAATCGAACTATCACCAATGATATCAAAGGATCCCGATTGGTTTTCCTCTTCCCCGCCAACCTCCCCCTGGTTATTACCTGCTGTGAGATCAGTCGGTTCTACCCGGACCTGGTTGTTGACAAAAATTACAATGAAAACCACAACAAGCAGAAATATCGAAGCTATAACCATCAACAACTTCTTACCCTGCTGGTTGGCGTTTGGTATTTTACGGCCTTTGCTGCTATGCACATCAGCAACAGCTACTTCAGTTGAAAATAACAAGTTGCCGTTTTTTGCAAAAAAACCAACCCCATCAAAAAATATTTCTGTATGGCTAAATCGTAAATAAGAATTTGCAGGCAACTGCATATCATTTTCAACCCTTGCATCATTAACAAAAGTACCATAGGTGCTGCTGAGGTCGGCAATGTACCATTCACCCGAATTGTCATATATGCAGGCATGATAACGAGACACAGTGCTATCGTTTAAAACTAATATATTAGATGGATCTCTTCCAACTGTTATTTCTTTACCTACCTTGCTTACAGGACGCGGATTCAGAGATTCAACATGGTAAAGATTGTCCGGCTCAATATCATTTCGAATTACATCCGCATAAGCTGCAGTCGCCTCATTCTCGTTTGTATCACCATGTGTAATCTGCAATTCTTCTTCTGCCATATTTTCCGAATCTGAACCCCACTGACCAGTAGTTATGCGACCACCCTGTTCATTAAGAACATCCCATAACGCGTTTTGAAAATCAGCAACAGCTTTAAAACGATCTTCCGCTTTTACAGCTAAAGCGGTCAATAAAGCACCTTCTGCGGCCGGACTGTATGAAACTCCCTGGGAAGAAGGCCTTACCAGGGGATCATCACTTAAACGATCAAGCGAATCAGGAATCATTTTACCGGTAATAACCCGGTAAAGAGTTGCAGCAGCAGCATAGATGTCAGTCCAGGGACCCTGTTTGCCCCGGCTCCGGTATTGCTCCTCGGGAGCATAGCCCGGTTTTAATATAATGGATAAATTTTTTGCCTTTTCACCCATTGCATGGCGTGCAGCACCAAAATCAAGCAGAATAACCCTGCCCTCTGTCGTTATAAATATATTGTCCGGGCTTACATCCCTATGCAGCAAACCCTCTTTATGTATAGCTTTCAAAGCATCAAGCACAGGCATTATGATTTGAACTGCCTCTTCGAATGAAAGCCGTTCTCCTTGCTGGGAAAGATATTCGTAAAGATTAATCCCTTCGAGGTAAGGCATAACCAGGTAAGCAGTATTGTTACTTTTAAAAAAATCCCTTACTGTTACTATATTTGGATGTCCCTCAAACAAGGCAAGGGTTTTTGCTTCAGCAAGAAATTTTTCCAACCCATAATTATACTGTTCTGCCATATCATGAGAATATAAATAAACATCACTGCTATGTGCCATTCTGCAGGCCAGCTCTCGAGGAAAAAACTCTTTGACTGCCAGTTTGCGTTCCAGGTAAATATCCCAGGCCAGGTACGTTATACCAAAACCTCCCTGGCCAAGGACTTTGCCCAGCAAATATTTTTCATTGATCACTGTCCGGGGAAGTAAGTGCATGGCTGATTCAGGCTCGGTCCCTTCTACCCAGCCACATTGAGAACAATTTGTTTTATGATCCTTGATTGCCATACAACCCATGCACAGGTGATCTAAATCCATCATCAACACCCTTTAATTACTCGAAATTTACATTTCTACTCTGTTTCTTCATCCTTTTTCCATTCGAATTTATCACCGCAAAAAGGTATGAATATCAGTTGTGACTGTCCGATTTCGATCACATCATAGGGTGAAAGGGTCACCGGAGTAATAACCTCTTCATCATTTAAATAGACAAGCCCCCTGCCTTCACCTGGATAAAGGCGGTAGGTGATATTCTTGGGACTGAAACTAACAATAGCATGGTTGTCCCTTGATATAGAATCATCGCCGGGAATACTTATATCCATTTTATCCGATCTGCCGATAAAGTTTTTTTCTGCAGTAATGCGGTAATCTTTACCTTTTTCAGGACCTTTAACGGCAACCAGCCAGCCAACTACCGGGTCAATGCCAAGCTTCTTTTTAAAAACCCCTACTGTTTTACCATCGGCAGGGGCACCGGTTTCTCCACTGCCGGGCCTCTTGGCCATTGTTTTTTTAATTGATATATCCAGGTTTTGGACTCCACAAAAAGGACAACTGCTGTGCTTACTTGAATCATAATAGTGTCCCTTTTCGCACCGTGTCAATGAATCCATCTCCACACTCCCTCACCTATTCATCTAAGACTTTTTTTATTTTTCCTACCCGGTGACAACAAGGGCACCGGGTAGTTTTTCACGCCTCTGTTAAAACTAAACTATCTATATCATTAGCTACTTTAACATCTTCAAAGCTTATTCCAAGTTCAGCTCAAACAGTTCTTTGGAATCTGAAATATAAAAACGATCACCCTTATTCAAATAATGGGGCTTACCTGTTTCCAATCTCTGATTTGAAGGCAGGAAAGTACCATTGGAAGATGAATCTTCCAGGCTGAACCTTTGAGCATTTTCATCATAAGAAATGGTGACATGCTTCCTGCTGATCTCTTCAAATGATTGCGGATAAACAAGCTGCGCGAGCTTAGGATCGCGTCCTATAACCAGTTGCCCCTGGACCAGTTCAATCTTCTGCCCGGCAAAATAGCCTGAAACACCCTTTACACTTGCCCTGGGTCCAACGGGCTTCGCCTTTGTTACCGGGGCAGCCGGAGCAGCTGCAGTTTTAGCACTCGCCTGGGTCGCCGGGGCAGTTGACGTCCGTTGTGTCGGGGGAGCTTGCATTGGCGGTGGAGCTGCTGAGGATTTGGCAGGCGCTGCCTTATTTCCTTTGCTTAAAAGCACAATTAGCACAACAACAATAATCAAAGCAGCAGCACCTATAGCAACATACATGATTGGAAAGCCGCTTTCTTCAACTGGCAGTGTAGGTGTTTCAATTATTGGTTCCGGCTGTGGCTCGGGCTCAATAATTGGTTCCGGCTCCGGTGCCGGCGGCTCTTCAGCAGCCTGGTCCACTACCGGGGAACCGGCTCCGGCCTCAATATATGGGATTCCTCTTGAACGGAGAAAATCTGTTAATACATCTATTTGCACCGCATAGTTTATTTCTGTTGGGATTACTGCATCTCCGGTTAACCTCACTATACCCCCGGAGGCAATACCGATTACTACACCATCCCTGTTGACCAGGGGTCCACCCGAGTTACCACCGCTGATCGCTGTATCAGTTTGAAAAACCGGGACACCCTCTGAAGAAGTAATTCTACTGACAATTCCCTTGGTAATTGTTGAATCTGAATAATGTGCTGTATTCAAATCGGACAATACCTCGGCAATACCTGGAAAACCAATGGCATAAACTTCTTCACCGCGCTGAACCATTCCGGTATGACCAAATTCAAGAACTTCATAGCCGAATAAGCGGTGACGCGGGTCAATTTCAAGAACTGATATATCGGATGTCATCAACGAGTCGTATACAGTGAGAGGGACATAATCATCCCGGGCCCTAACGAGGTACAATCCTATTTCTTCAACATTTCTGACCCGGAAAGGGTTTGGCCAGTCCAGGGCACGGTTCCGGTTAATAACATGAAAGTTGGTTACTACATAACGGAATTCTTCCGCATCATCCACTCCAACTAAAAAACCGGTACCCATGTGAACATATAGATCACTTTCGTTAAAATCACCTGTGAAGGGATCCCTTAAGGCATCCCTCCAGGCTTCAGTATTCGGCAGCTTCCAAGCTATCATAACCACACTTTTAGATGCTTTGTCTACCGCTTTCTGAGCAAAAACGGGGCTGCAGATACTTACGATCATTAAAATAGCTATAAATAAAAACAGTAAAGCCCGTGACAAGGTTATTCTCATGAACCATCCCTCCAATATTTTGTTTAGGCGGTAAAAATGCAACCAGCTCATCGACAATAAAATACCGGCACCAAAGAGCTTATCCTGGTATTACTGACAACACCACAACTGTCACGTTATCCTGATGAGGATTATTCTTAGTCAACACATCTTTAACCATTTCTTCTGCCACGTTATTAAAACTATCTTGAAGAACCGAAAGAATTTCTTTTTCATCTAATGTGTTTGTAAGACCATCGCTGCAGAGTAATATTTTATCACCGGCCAGCAAACCCACAGGCTCTTCATTTTGACATATTTCTGTTAAATCAGGTAAGCCAAGGTAACTGGTCAGGTAATCCCTCTCGGGATGTTCAAGTGCTTCCTGCGATGTCAACTTACCTTTGGTAACATCATCTTCAAGATAATTGGCATATATATGGTCCCTGGTTAACTGTTGTAAGTTGTTGTTTCGAAGGAGATAAATTCGGCTGTCGCCGGCTGAGATCCAATACAATTGTTCTTTATAAATGACCGCGGCAACAAGAGTAGTGCCAAGATCACGTTCAGCGCTTCCATCAAAGGCAAGATCAAACACTGATGCATTAGCAACCAGTATAGCGCGTTTAAGTGTCTGGTTTATAGATTCATTGCTCTCCCTGTTCTCATAGATTTGCATGAAAGACATCGCGGCAATGCTGCTTGCTTCTTCTCCGAGATCAAGCCCACCCATGCCATCGGCAACGAGAGCCAGGATACCATTGTACTCTACAAATTTGTCATTGCTGAAATCAGAGATAGCAAAAGCATCTTCCTGGTTTTCCCTGGCGCCGACATGTTGAAAGTTAGATGGGATTACCTTGAGCGACCGGCTAACCCTGGCAACAACTGTTTTTATTCTTTTCGTTGGTTTTGTTTCTTCTGCCTGGGCGATATAAACCTCTTGCTTTTTTTTCTTCCCAAAAATCATAATTTACTATCGCCACCTGATCATATAATCTCTCTTTTTACTGTTTCAAGTATTAACTTTTCCCGGACTTCTTTCATCTGGCAGTTGTTATTATTATTTCTCCATCACTTTAAAAATACCTTTTATTTACTCTTAAACAACAGAAAATATCGACTGGTTTTTTATAGCTTTTTTTGGGCCGGGCTATTGACACTAACTATAAAAGCATATATACTTTTTTTGGGCAATGGCGCCCGTCAATCAGTCTATAGACTGCAGGCGGGCGTTTTTTATTTATTTTATACAAGAGGAGTTGTTGTTAATGGGCAAAACTAAAGAAGATGTTCTTACCATGGCAAAAGAATCGGGGGTTAAGTTTATCCGTTTACAGTTCACTGATCTATCGGGTCAGTTAAAAAATGTTGCGATAACCTCGGACCAGCTGCCAAAAGCTCTCAATAACGAGCTTATGTTCGACGGATCATCCATTGAGGGTTTTGTGCGAATTGAGGAATCCGACATGTATCTCCGACCGGATTACGACACCTTTACAGTGTTTCCCTGGAGCCCCAGCGAAAACGGCGTAGCCAGGCTGATGTGCGATGTTTATACCCCCGAGGGAGAACCTTTTGCCGGCTGCCCCCGTAGCCAGCTAAAGAAAATGATTGCTTATGCCGCTGAAAAAGGCTACTCAATGAACTGCGGTCCTGAAGCAGAATTCTTTATGTTTCATACCGATGAAAGCGGCGCTCCTACCCTGGAAACCCATGATAAGGGAGGTTATTTTGATCTTGCCCCAACCGACCGTGGCGAAAGTGCCCGTCGTGATATGGTCTTAGGCTTGGAACAGATGGGTCTTGAAATTGAAGCATCCCACCATGAAGTCGCCCCCGGACAGCACGAGATAGACTTTAAATATGGTGATGCCTTGCATACGGCTGATGATCTTTCCACTTTCCGCTTTGTTATCCGCACAATCGCTCAGAGACACGGTCTTTATGCTACTTTTATGCCAAAGCCGATCGCCATGATTAACGGTTCGGGTATGCATACCCATCTCTCGCTATTCAGAGACGGAAAAAATATATTCAACGACCCCGGTGCTCCAGATGAAATCAGCCAGGAAATGCTCTGGTTCATAGGTGGCCTGCTCAAGCATGCCAAAGGTTTTACAGCTGTCACAAATCCACTTGTTAACTCATATAAACGCCTGGTACCTGGTTATGAAGCACCCGTATACATAGCCTGGTCCTACCGCAACCGCAGCCCGTTAATCAGGGTACCTGCTCGCAGGGGTATTGGCACCAGGTGCGAGCTGCGCAGCCCCGACCCATCATGCAACCCCTACCTTGCCTTTGCAGTAATGCTTCGAGCCGGCCTTGACGGTATTGACAATAAAATTGACCCGCCTGATCCGGTTAACTTAAATATCTACACCATGACCGAGGAAGAAAAAGATCAAAATAATATTGAAAGCTTACCGGGCACTCTGTACGATGCAATTACAGAGCTCGACAAAGATGTGGTTATCCAGGAAGCGCTTGGTGAGCATATTTACGATCGATTCCGCGAAGGCAGAATGAAAGAATGGCTTGATTACAGGATCCAGGTACATGATTGGGAAGTAAAACAGTACCTGGCCAGGTTCTAGATTAAACTTTCATGGAAATTATTATTCCGGGCAGTCTATACCATCTTCCTCAGGCTGCCCGGAACTATTAATTGATAAATTACCGGAAGAAAAACCTTTCGCCAGCATTAAGCAACTTGCCAATTTAAGAAAATAGCCATAGTATATAAAAAAGAATTAACGCTGCAAGGAGATCCGTATGCTTAATAATAATTGTGATTACTGCATCGGCACCAAAAACGCGGCATTAAAACAAGTGCTTTCAACTGCTCTCAACCAGGCCGGATATTATTCTGCCGGCAGTGCAAAGAATATACCTTCTTTTTTGCGACTGCTTCGCTCGGTTCAACCCTGGCTTGCCTTGATTGACACTGACTTACCACCCGGTAATATTCGCGAACTTGCCGATATCATTGAAAATGATGCTCTTGCCGCTGCGATCTATATAAATACGGGCGAATTCAAAATTGAAAGCTATGTCTCCCTCGACTATCCTGTCAACAAACAGGTTTTAATCGCAGTTGCTGGTGCAGTGTGCAGCGAATATGCCCGCAAAAAAAGGATGCATTCTAAGCTTGCATCCCTCCAGCAAAAAATTGATGAACAAAAAATTATTGATAAGGCAAAACGCTTATTAATTAAACATTACTCGCTTAGCGAGGAAGAAGCTTTTCGCCTGATTCAGAAAACCAGTATGGACAGCCGTATACCCATGATCGAAACAGCAAACAAGGTAATCAATAACCCTGGGACAATTTCCTCTTTATTGCCGCCCCGATAAAGTCCCTGAATAGCGGGTGTGACCGGGTCGGGCGTGATTTAAACTCGGGATGAAACTGAACTGCCAGGAACCAGGGATGTTTCTTCAATTCTATCATTTCGACCAAATCATCCTGCCGGTTATAACCACTGAATATCATTCCGGCTTTTTTCATTAGTTTTATATAGTTGTTATTAAACTCATAACGATGACGATGTCTTTCAGAAATTTCTTCCTGCTGGTAAGCTCTTTCCGCCAGAGTACCCTGTTTGATAGTGCAGGGATATGCGCCAAGACGCAGCGTTCCGCCAATACGGGTATTATCCTTTTGCCCGGGCAGGAAATCGATCACCGGGTCAGGGGTTTCATGATCAAATTCAGTACTGTTCGCCCGGCTAAAACCGGCAACATTACGGGCAAACTCAATTACAGCACACTGCATGCCAAGACAAAGACCGAGAAAAGGGATTTTATTTTCGCGGGCTGTTCGCACAGCTTCAATTTTACCTTCTATACCTCTCTCGCCAAACCCTCCCGGCACTAATATTCCATCAACTTCGTTCAGTATATTACCAGCCTTACCACTCTCAATATCCTCTGCCTGGACCAGGACGGTATTAACTTTTACATTGTGCTCCATGCCGGCATGATCAAGGGCAGCATTAATACTGATATATGCATCTGGAAGAGCAATATATTTACCAACAAGGGCAATCGATACTTCTTCCTCCAGTTTTTTAGCTTTCTCCACCATATTACCCCATTGGACCATATCTCCGGGGGCACAATCGAGGTTGAGCTTATTTACAACCATCTGGTCAAGATTCTGTTCCCTGAGCAGCTGGGGCACTTCATAAATAATTTTAGTGTCAATATTTTCGACTACTTCTTCTGGTTGAACATTGCAGAACAGGGCAATTTTCCTCTTAAGATCTTCGCCCAGATGCTGTTCAGTGCGACAGACAATAAGATCGGGTTGAATACCAATTGATCTCAGTTCTTTTACACTATGCTGGGTCGGCTTTGTTTTTAGTTCTCCAGACATACGTAAAAAGGGGACCAGAGTTACATGAATAAACAATACATTTTCCCAGCCTATTTCGTACCTCAACTGGCGAATAGCTTCCAAAAATGGCAGGCTTTCAATATCACCAACCGTTCCGCCAATCTCGGTTATAACAACATCAAGTTCACTTATCTGTTCAGCCTTGGTGATACAATTTTTTATTTGATCTGTAATATGGGGAATGACCTGGACGGTGTTACCGTTATATAAACCATCCCGCTCACCTTCGATCACCGACCAGTAAACCTTTCCGGCAGTTACATTGTTGTTGCGGGTTAAATGCTCATCAATAAACCGTTCATAATGCCCGAGATCAAGATCCGTTTCCGCCCCGTCCTCAGTAACGAATACCTCTCCATGCTGGTAAGGGCTCATCGTCCCGGGATCATAATTTATGTAGGGATCAAATTTTTGAATGGTAAGTCTCAGACCTCTGTTTTTTAACAAGCAGCCGAGAGATGCCGCTGTAATACCTTTACCCAGAGATGATACAACTCCGCCGGTAATAAAAATGTACTTTGCCATAAGCGCCCCCTTGCTGCTAATTGTAAAATTTACCTGTCAGCAACTGCTGCAGTTAGAACTGCTTCACCCACCGCAGCTTGAGGAGGCGGTTCCACCGCCGGTAGAACTCTTACCGGTTCGGAAAGAAGATATAACCCTGGCGGATTCTTTGCCACAGGTTGGACAACTGGCTGTGTCAACAGAACCGCTGCAAAGCTCTTCAAATTTTTTCTTGCAGTCAGAGCAGTAAAATTCGTAAAGTGGCAAAACTGCACCTCCTCCCATTTATTCTACAGCCGCCAGGCGGCTTACTAGGTCCGGCCCTTCAACCTCTTCCTCTTCTTGGCCCTTCTTCTCTTCTTACGTTGTCTTTTAAGCTGCTTGCGTGATTTTTCTTTAGCCATAGTCTGAACCTTTCCCTCCTTTACGTGACATCAGAACAAAAAAAACCTACCTGTTATTATATCATTGCTTATCAAGTGAAAAAAGGGTAATTTTCACTGCGGGTGAATATGAGCTTAAAAACAAAAAATATTTTATTTAAAATGAATGAAAAAAGCAAGCGACATAGAATATAGAATATTAACCGAAAGAAACAGGCTTATCGGAAAAAGATCCGGACCGCTTAATTTCACATTACAATATCCAGGAGGAATCACCCTATGAATTTAAGTCAAAACGCCCGTATTACCTACGAAAAACGCTACCTTATCAAAGATGAAAAAGGCAATCCTGTTGAGACACCGGAAGATTTATTACGCCGGGTATCTACTAATATTGCCTCTATCGATAAAAAATACGGAAGCAAAGACCAGGCCGTTAAAAAACTGGAAGATTCTTTTTATAATATGCTGGCAGAAGCTCGCTTTATGCCAAATTCACCAACCCTGATGAATGCCGGACGTGAACTTCAACAGTTGAGCGCCTGTTTTGTTCTTCCACTTGAAGATAGCATGGAAGGAATTTTTACAGCACTTAAAAACATGGCCCTGGTGCAGAAAACAGGCGGTGGTACTGGATTTGCCTTTGATCGCCTCCGTCCCAGCAATGATCTGGTTAAATCAACAAACGGAGTAGCAAGCGGGCCCCTGTCTTTTTTGAAAATATTTGATGCAGCCACCGAGGCTGTTAAACAGGGCGGAACAAGACGGGGCGCCAATATGGGATCGCTGAGATACAATCACCCTAACATCATTGACTTTATTGTTTGCAAGGAGAATGAAGAAGAGATCACAAACTTTAACCTTTCAGTTACTGTCTCAGATGAATTCATGCGTAAAGCGATTGGCGAAGACCCCGAATACATGTATAACCTGATTAACCCACGAACTCAGCAGGAATACTGTGATCCCGAAACAGGGGAGCCGGTTAAACTCGATGCCCGGGAAGTATTTGACTTAATCGTCCAGAAAGCATGGGGTAAAGGCGATCCGGGGATCATTTTCATCGACCAGATGAACCGCTACAATCCAACACCGCAAATTGGTATGTATGAAACAACCAACCCTTGCGGGGAACAACCGCTTTTACCTTATGAAGCCTGCTGCTTGGGATCAATCAACCTGGGCAAAATGGTCACTTCCAACAAGACGATAGACTGGGATGATCTAAAAAACACTATCCGGACAGCTGTCCGTTTTCTGGATAATGTAATTGATGCCAGCAATTATGTGATCCCTGAAATAGCCAAAATGCATAAGGAAGGCAACCGCAAAATTGGTCTCGGCATTATGGGCTGGCATGATATGCTGGTCAGATTGGGGATCCGCTATGACAGTGAAAAAGCTATAAAAACAGCTGAAGAGGTTATGAAATTCATTAATGAAGAAGCAAAAGAAGTATCTGTCCTTCTCGCTGAAGAGAGAGGGTCCTTCCCCAATTTTGAAAACAGCATTTACGACAACGGCAATAAAAAAGACCGGGTTCGCAATGCTACCCGTACTACCATAGCCCCCACTGGAACAATATCTATCCTGGCCGGCGCCAGCAGCGGCATTGAACCTTACTTCAGCATTGCTTTTACCAGAAAAAATATCCTGGGCGGGCTGGAACTGCCCGAGGTTAACCCGGTTTTCCTTGAAACAGCCCAGCAGGAAGGGTTTTACAGTGAAGAATTAATCCGTGAAATAGCCCGCAGTGGTAAGATACCTGCTGATGCTGACATTCCCCAGGAATATAAAGAGCTATTTAAAACAGCAATGGAAATTGATTTCGAATGGCACGTCCGTCACCAGGCTGCCTTCCAGAAGTATACCGATAATGCCGTCAGCAAAACAATTAACCTCGAACAGACTGCAACTGCCGATGACGTCAAGAATGCCTACATCCTGGCCTGGCAGTCCGGGTGTAAAGGTATTACCATATACCGGGACAGCTCACGTACCAAGCAGGTACTGAATGTAGGCGATGGAGAAAAGGATGAAAATATAAAGCCAATCAAGCGTCCCCAAACGTTGAGCGGCCATACAACCAGTATCAGGACAGCCCTGGGGAACCTTTTTGTTACCGTAAATACGTCTGACGGAAAACCTTTTGAAATTTTTGCCCAGATCGGTAAAGCTGGTAGCGATGTTGTTGCCTTTACCGAAGCCATTGCCCGCCTTATTTCTCTTGCACTCCGCTGTGGAGTAAGCGTCGATGAAATAGTTACCCAGCTGGAAGGAATTGGTGGTGCGCGCTCAGTAGGTTTCGGACCAAATAGAATCATGAGTGTTCCCGATGCTATCGGACAAACTCTGCGCAAACTCGCCACTGCCGATACCGACACAGGGCTGGTTAACGGCAGCCATCAGCTGGAAATTTGCCCCGACTGCGGCACCTGCGCCCTGATTAGGGCTGAAGGATGCTTAAAATGTGAAGCCTGCGGCTTTAGCGAATGCTAGAACCTGCCGATAATATAAATGATAAAATGTGTTTGAATGTAATCAACATTAATGGAGTTTTAATCGAGATTAAATCTTATTCAGATATTGCCGCCGTAATTGCCGGGTAAGTTTTACCGTTACCCGGGTTCAGTTTATTCTGGCTGGCAACTTAATTTGAATAGTATCAGGAGGAGGTTAAAGAGATGCTGATCCTAAACCTTTATGTACCTACCGGTATTATTGTTGCCATAGTTGCTGTTTTTTTATTCAGCTGCGGTTTTATTGCCGGATATTGCTTTGGCAGCCTTGCCGCTTCCGATAGTAAAAAATCTTCAAGCACCAAAAGCAAGGGAAAAACCAGCAATAAAGTAAGTATTGCAGATGAATAAGATAGCTTTCTTTTTGTTTTTCCAGCAACTACCTTTAAGCTGGCGCAACTATGTGCTGTAAGGCCTATCTTCTTTCCCAGTTCTGCACATTATCAGAATATCCATAATCGTTTAGATTATAAGCTTTATAACCTGCTACCACCATTCAGCAGATCTTTTATAAGAACCGACCTGCTTTCCACAACAATAAACAACAACACAAAAAGAAAAAGAGATTGTTTCATCTAACACTAATTCGCGATGATACAATCTCTATGATACTTAGTGGTGCCGGAGACCGGAATCGAACCGGTACGACCATAGTTGGTCGAGGGATTTTAAGTCCCTTGCGTCTGCCAATTCCGCCACTCCGGCGAAAGTTGGAGGCGACACCCGGATTCGAACCGGGGATGAAGGATTTGCAGTCCTCTGCCTTACCACTTGGCTATGTCGCCAAAAAAATGGAGCGGAAGACGAGATTCGAACTCGCGACCCTCGCCTTGGCAAGGCGATGCTCTACCACTGAGCTACTCCCGCATACCTGGTGCCGAGAGACAGAATTGAACTGTCGACACGCGGATTTTCAGTCCGCTGCTCTACCGACTGAGCTATCTCGGCAATATGGCGGAGCTGACGGGACTCGAACCCGCGGTCTTCGGCTTGACAGGCCGATATGTTAACCAACTACACCACAGCTCCATGTGCATAGATAAGTATACAAAAGGCTTGCTAAAAAGTCAACACAAATGGGACAAAGTGATAAAATTTATTCGATCTGCAAGCTCTTGGCAGTTTTTTCTGCCTTAACTTCCTGATGAAGTTTTTTCAGACGTTCTTCTTCAGCAGAGCTGTAATAAATTAAACTTTGTAATTCTATTGTCAGGTCAGCATTATGAACATGGACTTCTTTTGGCACCTTTAATTTTACCGGGGCAAAATTAAGCACGGCCTTGATCCCGTGTTTTGCCAGCAGGTCGAGTATTTCCTGAGCTGCTTCGGCGGGCACTGTAATAATCGCTACTTTGATATCATTTTTTTCTATAAATTCCGGTGCTGCATCAATGGGAAATATATTTATTTCATCAATATTTTTACCAACCAGGCGGGGATCACGATCAAAAACAGCAACTACGTCGATATAGGGGTTTTTAACAGAATTATAGCGGGTCAAAGCTGTGCCCAGGTTACCGGCACCGATAACAATTGTTTTAATCATTTTATCCAGGCCGATTATTTTAACTATTTTTTCCCGGAGATAGGCTGTATTATAGCCCGCTCCCCGGGTACCAAAAGCTCCAAAATAAGCTAAATCTTTACGGATCTGTTCGGCTGTAAAGCCGGACTGATTGCTTAAATCCTTGGAAGATATCATATCTATTTTTCGTTCAATCAGGTGATCTAGAATACGAAGATAAACAGGCAATCTCTTAATAACTGATTTTGAAATAGTACGATCAGGCATTATTTATCCTCCAACATCTTTTAGAGATACCTGGAATCACCAGGCACGCTATATCTTGCTGAGCCGATTATTTACGACGGCTCATTAACTCCCGGGTTATATCTTCAAGTATGGTTCTTTTCTCGCTGCTGATCTGTTTTAGCCTTTGAACATCCCTGATAGCCATTTCTGCGTAATACTCAGCCTTGTTGCGCGTATATTCTATACCACTGCTGCGACAAACTATCTCTGCTGCGCTGCTCAATGTTTCCGAATCACAGCTATCATCTCTTAGAAAAGAATCCAGGGTTATTTTATCCTTGCCGTGAATTTCGTTTATAGCCCTGATCAACGGCAGGGTCATAACCCGGTTTCTTAAATCGCCATAAAGTGGTTTACCTGTCAACCTGTCACTGCCGGTATAATCTAATAGATCATCAACCAGTTGAAACGCTATCCCAAGATTATAACCAAAGCTGGACCACACTTTCTGTTGATCTGGATCATCACCACCCAGAAGACTGCCGGCTTCACAACAACCGGCAAAAAAAGAAGCGCTTTTCTTTCCAATCCAGCTGAAATAGTGTTGTTCCAGATCCTGTGAATCAATATTGGTAAAAGCCTGCTCCACTTCACCTTCAGCCAGTTTCTGAGTCATATTGACCACAATATCCATCAACTGCCAATGTTTATTTTCAACAAGTATTTTGAAAACCTGGCTTAAAATAAAATCTCCACTTAATACAGCAATCTTGTTATTCCAGCGTAGATGTACTGTTTCTTTTCCACGGCGTATTTCTGCCTGATCGATAACATCGTCATGTAAAAGTGATGCAGTATGCAAAAGTTCAAGAGCAACAGCTATCCCGGAAAAAGAGCTTAAATCCTGGCCGTTACGCTGGGCGGCAAGAAGAAACAAGGCAGGGCGAATGCGTTTACCTTTACCTCTGACTACATAATCACCTACTGTTTTTATTTCCGGAACTGATGATTCCAAAACCAGCTTTAGCTGTTCTTCCACCAGGTCCATATTCTCTTTAATTAAATACCATTTATTTACCAGTTTATTTGCCCCTGTTCCGGAATGAATTGATAACACCATTGTTCGACACTGCTTTAGCAAAATCCTTTAGCTCAGGCTGCTCTTTTCTGAAACCCTTTTCTGTACAACCAAAAGCTCCGGTGGTTCATTAACACGATTAATCAGCCTGAAGCAGGCAGCACTGTATTCAGGTGCCGCCAAACTATCACAAAAGGTCATCAGGCAGTCTCTTTCCAGCTTGCCTTCATCGTGTCCCGGATACATGGTAATTGTTATTAACCCCCCTTGTTTGATTAAGCCAAGCGCCCGGGCAAAACTTTCCATGGTTGATGTGTGTTTCGTAACAACACTATGATTACCGCCAGGCAGGTAGCCAAGATTATATATTATAGCTGATGCAGGTTCGGGCAAATAGTTATGCATACACTCATGACCAGCTTCAATTAAGATAACTCTGTCAGCAAGGTTGTTTTTCCTGAGTCTTTCTGCAGTTACAGCCAGTGCTTCTTTTTGAATATCAAAAGCATATACTGTACCTGACTGGCCTACTTTTTTCGCCAGGTACAGCGTATCATAACCATTGCCGGCAGTAGCGTCAACAACACTATCACCTTCATTGATAGTTCGATCAAGGAAAAAATGTGCCATTGAAGCAACCTTGTTAATTTCAATCATGTATAAGGCGCCTCCTAGTACCTTTCAAGGCGGGATGAAATAATTTCTACATTACAGTCCTGTTCTACGTAACTGAAAATGCTTTCCAGAATCTTATCTGCACCGGCTCCATTGTGACAGACAACTGCCAGACCTAGTTCAGATCGCTGCCATAAATCCTGACTGCCCACCTCCGTAACCGAAACATTAAACCGGTTACGCAATCTCTGAATGAGACTTTTTAAGACCTGTCGCTTTGATTTCAAAGATGTTGCACCGGGAATGTGCAGTTCGAGCAGACAAATCGCTACACGCAAACTATTCACCTTCCAATTCCTTGCCTTAACAGCATTTAACAAAGGGCACAGTATACTGTGCCCTTTGTTATATTATTTGTATTATATAATCTTGATCAGGAAAAATATTGCTTCAATAAATCCCATAGTTCCTGGGGCTTAAAAGGTTTGGTCATGTAATTATCCGCGCCAAGATCTGCCGCTCTCTGACGGTCCTCTTCTTCAGCTTTTGCACTCAAAACGATGATTGGAATACTATTTGTTGCCTCATCGCTTTTTAACACTTTCAACACCTCGAAACCATCAACCTTCGGCAACAACAGGTCAAGTAAAATTAAATCTGGATGCTGCCTGTGCACTGCATCAAGTGCTTCCTGGCCATCTTCAACAATTTCCACCTCGTAGCCGACAGCATCAAGACAGGTGCGGACTCCCAGGATAACATTTTTTTCATCCTCAACAAGCAAGATTCTTTTGTTCATAGATCAACCTCCTCGTCCTGATCAGTGCCCGGTAAAGTAACTGCTTCTTTATTTTTATAAACAGGAAAGGTGAAAGTAAATACAGTACCTTTACCGACTTCACTGTCCACCCAGATTTCTCCTCCGTGAGCCATCACGATATCTTTAGCAATTGCCAGCCCGAGGCCAACACCCCCGGCACCTTTTCGGACCGGACCACTGACCTGGACGTACTTGCGGAATATTTTTTCCTGGTGCTCTTTAGGAATACCACAGCCTGTATCCTCGACTGAGAAGAAAAGCTTTTTCCCACGCTGTCTCACCCTTACGGTTATTGTTCCGCCAGGATCTGTATAACGCATGGCATTACCAATCAGGTTAGTCAATACCCAAACCGATTTATTGAAATCAGCGGCTACAGGTGGAACTTCCGGAGGTAAATCAGTAATCAATTCAATACCCTGCCGTTCAGCCTGCAGTTTCAATGGCCTGACCGCTTCCTGAACAAGATCTGTCACATCAACTGGTTCAGCTTCAACATAAATTGTGCCTGATTCAATGCGTGACAGTTCCATCAGGTTGTCTATTAAACGATTTAACCTTTCACAATCTGAACCGATTGCTTCCAATACTTCTTTACCACGAGGAGTCAGATCACCAAGCATGCCCTCTTTCAGCATTTCTACACCAACAATAATTGTGGTCAGCGGTGTTCTGAATTCATGCGAAACAATCGAAACGAAATCTGTCTTTATTTTTTCCATTTCATGAAAGCGGGTTACATCTGTCATCTGAACCAGCGCACCCCAGAGTTCCCCTTGATGAAAAACAGGATTTATGGCAATTTTAAAGAAAAAACGCTCATCAAGACGTTTGACCTTGATTGAAGCTTCTTCGTAGGAACATTTTAAAGAGGTTTTCTTTTCAAAAACATCGTTAATTAATTCGTCAATTTTTTTAATTGAGGTCAGATCGGCAATAGGTTTACCACCGGCTTGTTTGAAACCGGCATCAAAAAAATCTTCCGCTTTTTTATTTAGCCAAACTACATTTTTTTTAAGATCCACGATAAAAACCGGATCGGCCAGGTTGTCGGCAATTGTATCAAGGTTGACAGGAGCCGGTAGCTTGTTCAAAATTACACCTGCCTTTCTATCTAAACCTTCAGAATTATAAAATTGATCTATTATTTTTCGCCTATTCATTATAACATTATCGACCTTTATTGAAAAGTATCAGCTCCTTACTCCTCCTGGCTAAGTAAAAAAAAGTTTTCATGGTAGGCTAAATCAGATTTTTGCAAGTTATGTGCTATTATTAATAAACAGGATCATAACTCTTTTTGTATCGGAGGAAACAAATGCAAGATATTATAGCCATTATTATCGCTTCATTAATATTTCTGGTTGGTCTCCTCGGCACCCTCCTACCCGTTTTGCCCGGAGCGCCATTGATCTGGGCCGGTATGCTCATCTATGGTTTTATCGCCGGATTCGAAAATCTCGGCCCTGCCTTTCTGATTATCCAGGCTCTGCTTGCTATTGCAGTAATGGCCGTAGACTATCTTTTTGCTGCACTGGGCAGTCGCTACTTTGGGGGTTCAAAGGCTGCCCTCTGGGGTGCTGCCATTGGTCTTTTTGCCGGACTCTTTTTCTTTCCATTCGGACTACTCCTCGGTCCCTTCATCGGAGCCACCCTGGCTGATCTGCTTTTCAGGCGAAATACTGATCAGGCAGTAAAATCGGGACTGGGGGCATCAATCGGCTTTTTAAGCGCCCTGCCGATTAAACTTGCCATAGAAACAATCATGATTATCTGGTTTATCGTGAGAATATTTTGATATAGTTAATATATTGCATATAATTTTATCATAAGGCAGGATATTGCAAAAAGAGGGGAGAATAGTAAGAAAAGCAATTATATTATAAAAGCTGATAAAGCACAAAAAGGAGGTTCAACTGTTTAGATGGAAAAAGTATGGTTAAAGAATTATGAACCGGAAGTACCTCACAGTATTGATTACCCCTCTATTTCGCTTTACCAGGCTTTTCTTGACGCAGCAGAAAAATATCAAAGCAAGCCCGCTGTTCATTTCATGGGTCATGAAATTTCTTATTCTGAATTAAAAGAAAAAGCAGAAAGCCTGGCCGCAGCCTTGACTGACCTGGGAGTAAAAAAAGGAGATCGGGTAGCCATTCATTTACCGAACAGCACCCAGTTCCCAATTGCCTACTTTGCCGCTCTCTCCCTTGGTGCCATAGTGGTACCCTGTAACCCTCTGTATGTTGCCAGGGAAATGCAATACCAGCTGAAAGACTCCGGCGCCGAAACAATTATCACATTAACCCGATTCTACAAAATGATTAAGGAAATACAACCAAAAACCGACATTAAAAATATTATTGTCTCAAACATAAAAGACTATTTTCCCGGTATGCTGCGTTTTCTCTACACCGTCGCCAAGGAGAAAAAAGAAGGAGACCGCGTTGAGTTGGTCGCAGGGGATCATTCTTTTACCGGTTTGATTGATCAATATGCCGGCAAGAAGCCGCCCCAGGTTGACGTTAAACCTGAAGACCGGGCTCTTTACCTTTACACAGGAGGAACAACAGGGGTATCCAAGGGTGCTGTCCTGAAGCACAGCAACCTAGTTGCAAACATGATGCAGGTTAAATCCTGGTGTACAGATTATACAAACGGAGAAGAAACTATTCTCGGCGTGCTACCCTTTTTCCACAGTTACGGTTTGACTACAATTCTTAACCTTGGGCTGTTAAACGGTGGCAAGCTGGTATTATTACCCCGTTTCGAACTGGAGACAGTATTAAAAACCATAGACAAGCAAAAACCGACTCTCTTCCCCGGCGTTCCCACAATATATGTTGCGATAAACAACGCCCCCAACCTGGAAAAATATGATATTAAATCTATCAGGGTCTGCATCAGTGGAGCCGCCCCTCTTCCGGTGGAAGTTCAGCAGCAGTTCGAAAATAACACCGGCGGCAAGTTAGTTGAGGGTTACGGTCTTTCCGAAACCTCACCTGTAACTCACGCCAACCCAATTTATGGTAACAGAAAGCCTGGCAGTATAGGTCTGCCCATGCCTGATACGGAATATAAAATTGTCGATGTTGAAACAGGCCTAAACGAGCTGCCAATCGGCGAAGTCGGTGAATTGTGCATTAAAGGACCACAGGTTATGGAAGGTTATCTGAATATGCCTGATGAAACTGCCAACAGCATCAGGGACGACTGGTTCTATACCGGTGACATAGCCAAGGCCGATGAAGATGGCTATACATACATCGTTGACCGCAAGAAAGATATGGTTATTGCCGGCGGTTTCAATATCTACCCACGTGATATTGAAGAAGTCCTATATACCCACCCGAAAATAATGGAAGCTGCAGTTGCCGGAATCAATGACCCCTATCGTGGTGAAACCCTCAAAGCCTATGTTGTTCTTAAAGAAGGCGAGACGATGACCGAAGAAGAAGTAATTGAACACTGCAAGGCCAACCTGGCCGCCTACAAAGTGCCCAAGCTGGTCGAGTTCAAAAAAGAACTACCTAAAACAATGGTTGGCAAGGTTCTGCGGCGAATGCTGCGTGAAGAAGAAGAAAAGAAGGGATCTGCTGAAGGCTAAACCATTGCCCTGCATTTGCAGGATTTAACAAAGCGGGTTCATCTGAACCCGCTTTGTTTTAAGTAAATATCATATCTTAATAGTTTTTATATCTGTTTCTTTAATATGCCCCTGGCGAATTCAAGCTGTTTTTTGACCGCGGTAGGAGCGGTTCCGCCGCGACACATGCGTGCTCCCGCCACCAGGGCCGGATCAAGAAGATTATCTATCTTTTCAGCCAGGGAGGGGTGAAATTTACCCCGGGCTTCTGAATCAAGCTCCCTGAGCCTGATTGCTTTCTCCCGACAGAAGGAAATCATCTGTCCGATTAAATGATGGGCTTCCCTGAAAGAAACATTATTTCGAACAAGATAATCTGCCAGATCGGTGGCACACAGGTAATCATCATCAACAGCTGCTTTCATACTATCCCGGTTTACCGTCATGGTATCCAGCATTTCAGCAAATAGTGGAAGTATTTTCCTGATAGTGTCTAAAGTATCAAATAAACCTTCTTTGTCTTCCTGCATATCTTTGTTGTAAGCAAGCGGCAGCCCTTTCATTACCGTAAGCATTGCCATCAGGTTGCCATATATTCTGCCGCTTTTAGCACGCACCAGTTCAGCCACATCCGGGTTCTTCTTCTGCGGCATCATACTACTGCCCGTGGTATAGGCATCATCAAGTTCAATAAAATTGAATTCAGCGGTTGACCAGTTAATGAGTTCTTCGCTAAAACGGCTCAGGTGCATAACCAGGATGGAAGCAAAAGAGAGAAACTCCAGGATATAATCACGATCGCTGACAGCGTCCATACTGTTCTCATAGATGCCTTGAAAGCCAAGCGCACCGGCAACCTGCTCACGGTTCAGGGGGAAACCGCTGCCGGCAAGAGCGCCAGCACCCAGGGGCATCAGGTCGGCCCGGATCAAAACACCCTTCAAGCGGTCACAATCGCGCTGCAGCATCCAGAAATAGGCTAACAGGTGATGGGCAAAAAGCACCGGCTGTGCACGTTGCATGTGGGTATAACCGGGTATTAGCAGATCGTCATAACGCTCTGCCAGGTTTAACAAGGTGCCCTGCAATTTCTCCAGTTCCTTCATGATTACTCGGCCCTCATCAAGCATGTATAAATGCATATCAAGGGCAACCTGGTCATTGCGGCTTCTACCTGTGTGCAATTTACCGCCAACCGACCCAATTTTATCAATCAGGTTTTTTTCAATGTTCATATGAATATCTTCATAAGCGAGATCATACTTAAAAGTCCCGTCTATAATTTCCGCTTTAATTTCCTGCAACCCCTGCGTAATTAGCCTTGCTTCTTCTTCGGTAAGCACATCCTGGCCAGCGAGCATCTCAACATGGGCAATACTACCCCTGATATCATGAAGAGCCAGGCGCTGATCAAAATTTAAAGATGCAGTAAATTCAAGAACCGATGCAGCGGTATCTTTGGTAAAGCGACCTTGCCAAGGTTTCTTCAGTTTTTGGTTACCTCCTTTTTTTGTTTCTTGCTTTTTAAATCCATCATGCCCTTAATCATTAAAGGCAGTCCATAAAGATTAATAAAACCCTGGGCATCTTTTTGTTCGAATAGATCATCTTCTTCAAATGTTACCATACCATGATGATAAAGGGTATGTTCAGATTCCCTGCCGGCAACATTAATGTTACCCTTATACAGCTTTAAAGTGATTGTCCCGGAGACGGGCTCCTGCGTTTTTTCAATAAAAGCCTGCAGCGCCTCGCGCAGGGGGCTGAACCATAGGCCATAATAGATCATTTCGGCATATTTCAGGGCCAGGGTTTCTTTGTAATGCAGGGTTTCACGATCAAGAGTATAATGTTCAAGTTCGCGATGGGCATGAGTAAGAACAGTTCCGCCAGGGGTTTCATAAATACCGCGGGACTTCATGCCAAGAAGGCGGTTCTCAACCATATCGACCCGGCCTACACCATTGCGACCGGCAATTTCATTCAGCTTTTCCAACATTACAACAGGCTCCATGGCATTACCATTGACCATAACAGGTATACCTTTATTAAAGGTAATTGAAACTGTTTCAGGATCCTCTGGCGCCTCAAGGGGATCAACAGTTAACCTGAACATATCGCTATCCGGCTCCTGGTTTGGATCCTCCAGGATACCTCCTTCAAAACTAATATGCCAGATATTACGGTCAATGCTGTATGGTTTATCTACTGTTACAGGGATAGGAATATCATGATTACAGGCATAATTAATACAGTCTGTCCGTGAGTGAAGGTTCCATTCCCTCCAGGGAGCAACTATTTTAAGGTAAGGATTAAGCGCCTTAATGGCGAATTCAAACCTGACCTGGTCATTACCCTTGCCGGTTGCGCCATGGGCAATCGCCGTTGCCCCTACCTGCTCAGCTATCTCAACCAGTCTTTTGCCAATTACCGGACGGGCAATGGCAGTTCCAAGCAGGTACTTGCCTTCGTAAACAGCTCCGGACTGGATCATGGGAAAAATATAATCCCTTACCAGTTCATCCCTGATATCCTCGACAAATACTTCAGATGCCCCGGTTTTAAGGGCTTTTTCCTCTAACCCTTCCAACTCTCCGTTACCCTGACCAACATTTGCCGTCATGGCAACAACATCATAGTCATAGGTTTCCTGCAACCATTTAACTATTACCGATGTATCCAATCCCCCTGAATAAGCCAGTACAACTTTTTCTTTTCCCATATTAGCTCCTCCTTACGATATAGTTTCCTGAAATGCCTTATGAATAATTGACAAACCTTCGTCAATTTCACTTTCTTTTATATTTAACGGCGGCAGCAAACGCAGGATGTTATCGCCAATGGCATTGATCAAAAGCCCTTCAGTTGTGCACTTCTCATAAATCTTCTTTGCAACTGGTTGATCAATTTCAAGGGCACACATCAGACCGAGACCGCGGTATTCTCCCTGAACTGAGGGAAACTGGGTCAGGATATTCTTTAAACCCCCTTCAAGCTGCAACCCTTTCTGCTTAACTCCGGCAAGTAAACCTTCATCAGTAATAATCTTCAGAACAGTCAGGGCTGCGGCACAAACAACTGCATTACCGCCAAATGTTGAGGCATGATCACCCGGCTGTAAAACGTCTGTATATTTTTCAGCAGCAATGAGGGCTCCGATTGGCAGCCCCCCGCCCAGGCCCTTGGCCACTGTAATGAGGTCAGGTTTAATTTCATAATTTTCAAAGGCCCACAGGCTACCTGTTCTGCCCATACCGCACTGAATCTCATCAAAAATAAGCAGGATTCCCTCGCGGTCACAGAGTTCTCGCAAGCCCTTTAAAAAGGCCTCTTCGGCAACATACACTCCACCTTCACCCTGGATTGGTTCGATCATAATTGCCGCTGTTTCCTGATCAATCAGCGTTTCAAATGAGGTAAGATCGTTAAAAGTGCCGTATGAAAACTCCTCCAGTAATGGCGTAAAAGGTTTCCTGTACTTCAGCTGACCTGTGGCAGTTAAAGTCGCCATGGTCCGGCCGTGGAATGAACGCTCAGCAGTTACAATTTTATAGCGCCCCGGTTTGTTTTTACGGGATATTTTTATCGCTGCTTCATTCGCCTCAGCCCCGCTGTTGGCAAAAAATACTTTCCCCCCGGGTAGTGTTTTTTCGACCAGTTCTGCAGCCAATATTGCCTGGGGACCTGTATAATACAGGTTTGATGTGTGGCTCAATATTCCGGCCTGCCTGCAGATCGCCTCTACTACCCCGGGGTGGCAGTGTCCAACTACATTAACTGCCAGACCGCCCAGAAAATCGAGATATTTTTTACCATTTTCATCCCACACATATGCCCCATCACCTTTAACCAGGTGAGGGGTGCTTCCGGGTTGGCGGTTATAAGTGTTTATAATGTATCTGCTTTCAAGATCTTCAATGTTACCCATTGCTGTCTCCCTTCTTACCGTTATTTATCTTGTTACCATCGTGCCGACCCCGGCATCGGTAAATATCTCCAGGATTAATGAATGAGGAACCCTGCCATCAATAATGTGTGTGCGGCGCACTCCTCCGTCTAGGGCCATCAGGCAGGACTCTACCTTGGGAATCATTCCTCCACTAATCTCACCGTTCATAATCATCGCCTTAATCTCACGACGCTTGATTGCAGAAATAAACTCGACTGAACCTTCATCTTCCCTGTAAATACCGTCCACATCAGTCAGCACAATCAGTTTTTCCGCTTTTAGCGAAACTGCCAGTTCACCTGCCACGTAGTCGGCATTAATATTCAGGCTTTCACCATTTAAACCGGCACCTAATGAAGAAATTACCGGTATGTAACCGCTCTCACTGAGGTTAAATATAGGATCGGGGTCAATCTGGATAATTTCGCCGACCCGTCCCAGATCCACTTTTTCTGTACCCTTTTCACTGTTAACAGTAACCTTATCCTTCCGGCGTGCCTGCAGGAACCCGGCATCGCGACCACTGAGCCCAATTGCTTTTGCTCCCTGACGGTTAAAAAGGCTGACAATATGCTGATTTACTTTACCCATTAAAACCATCTCAACTATCTCCATTGTTTCATCGTCTGTTACCCGAAGCCCATTGACAAAGTGAGGTTCTTTACCCAGCTTGGCCATTACCTGGTTTACTTCCTTGCCACCGCCGTGAACCAGAACAGGCTTGATCCCGATATATTTCATTAAAACCAAATCAAGAATTACCGTATCCATCAGATCAGGGCTGACCATTGCCTGCCCACCATATTTAACTACAAAGTATTTACCCGCATAAGCTCGCATATATGGCAGGGCTTCTACAAGAACTTCAGCTTTCGGTATGCTGTTCAAAGCTTCCTGATTCATTAACATAACCTCTTTTCCTAACTACGGTAATTACTGTTGATACTGATGTATTCATGGCTGAGATCTGTTCCCCAGGTTTTAACTTCGGCCGATCCAAGCTTCAAATCTATTACAACCGTGACATTTCGCATCTTCAACACTTCTTTCATTTTTTCTTCATCAAATGGAACAGCCCCGCCATTTTGAGCCACCTGGTAAGGACCGATAAATATATCAACTGTATCAGGATCAAACGGAACCCCGGCATAACCAAGGGCGGCGATTATTCTGCCCCAGTTGGCGTCTTCACCATAAAATGCTGTTTTTACCAGCGGTGAATTGAGAACAGACCGGGCCATTACCCGAGCTCCGGCCTGGTCGGCCGCACCCCTGATTTTCAGGGTGATTAACTTGGTCAACCCCTCACCGTCTTCAACTATTTGCAGGGCCAGTTCCCGGCAAACCCTGCCAAGCATTTTCCGGAAAGGCTCATAAAAAACACTGTCTTCACGAACCTCTACTCCTTCTGCAGCCCCATTGGCCAAAACTATTGCAGTATCGTTAGTTGAAGTATCACCGTCAACGGTTATTGCATTAAATGATTGATCGGCAGCTTCGCTGAACATATGCTGCAGTAATTCCCGCTCAATTTTGACATCAGTTACAAGAAAACCGAGCATGGTTGCCATATTGGGACAAATCATCCCGGAACCCTTGGCCATACCACCTATAGAGAATTCGCCTTCCGGCAGTGTGCAGCGATATGCAGAAAGTTTGATTCTGGTATCAGTGGTAAGTATCGCCTCGGCTGCATCCTTATCAGCGGCAGGCCCCTCATTCAATACATGGGCAATAGCCGCCAACCCTTTATTTATGATATTCATCGGCAGCGGTTCACCTATAACACCTGTAGAGCAAACCATAATCTGGTTGTTTTTTACTCCCAGGGCACCCCCGGCGTTAGCTGCCATTACGTGAGCATCACGCATACCCTTGTCGCCTGTACAGGCGTTGGCATTACCGCTGTTAATAACAATTGCCCTGATGGGATTCTCCAGGTTATTCCTGCATAGATGCACCGGGGCAGCCTTAACCTGGTTGCTGGTGAAAACCGCAGCCGCAACTGCATCATAATCGCTGGAAATAAGGGCAAGGTCTTTTTTATCTCGCTTGATACCGCAGGCTATTCCGGCTGCTTTATAACCACGGGCAGCGGTAACACCCCTGTTATCAAGTTTGGTCAGATTTATCTCTTTCACGAAAACACCTCCGGTAAATTTAAGTAAATATTAAAACATGCTAAAGGGCCAGCTGATCCAAACCGGCCTCTTCCGGCAGGCCGAGCATGATATTCATATTCTGAACAGCTTGTCCGGCTGCTCCTTTTACCAGGTTGTCAATAGCCGAAATAAGAATGATCCGGTTTGTGCGTTTATCATATTTCAGGGCAAGATCGCAATAATTAGTTCCACGCACCATGCGGGTTTCAGGCAGCTTCGCACCTTCTAAAACCCTTACAAACGGGCAGTTTTTATAAAAACTGGTATATACCTTGTTTAGATCATTTTCATTCACTTCTTCACCTGGCTCACAGTAAATTGTACTGAGGATTCCCCTGATCATGGGAATAAGGTGCGGGGTAAAAGTAACAACCAGGGATTCACCGGCTATGCGACCCAGTTCCTGCTCAATTTCAGCAGTATGCTGGTGACCGGCTACCCGGTAAGCTTTAAAGTTTTCAGTGCAATCAGGAAAATGGAAAGCCTGTTTCGGGCTTCTTCCAGCCCCGGAAACTCCCGACTTTGAATCTATAACAATCGAACTGCTCTTGATCACTTTTTCTTTTAACAAAGGAGCCAGGGCAAGTAAAATACTGGTCGGGTAACAACCTGGGTTGGCAATAAAACCAGAACCCTTGATTGATTCGCTGTACAGCTCCGGCAGGCCATAAACTGCCTTACCGAGAAGAGATACATCCGGATGGTTGAAATCATACCAGGTGCAATATAATTCCTTTTCAAGAAGCCTGAAATCTGCACTTAGATCAATTACTTTATAACCGGCGCTGAGCAGTTCAGAAACAACAGGGGCTGATTTCCCGTGGGGTAATGCGGTAAAAACAAGATCTACTTCTTCGGGAATCATCTCCACCTTCATCTGCTGTAGTTCCAGGTCAACTTTTCCATAAAACTGGGGGTGAACTTCACTATAACATTTACCAGCGCTGCTACCAGAGCTTAAAAAAACTGGCTTGGCATCAGGATGTCCAACTAATAAACGAACAAGCTCAACACCTGTATAACCGGTTGCCCCTAAAACTGCTGTTTTGATCATCTGTGATTCCCTCCAAAATAAAATAAGCCCTTCGTCCTTTAAAGGACGAAGGGCTCGCGGTACCACCTTTATTGATCGACAAATATAAGCCGACCCTCTTAAACCGTTTTCACGGAAAACGGCCTTGATAACGGTGTAAAACCGGGCCAGCCTACACACCGGTATTATACCGGCTTCAACCGCCACCTCCGGGGTGCGCTTCACCGCCTGCTTCAGGTCCGGACTTTCACCAACTCCGGCTCGCTACCACCGCCACAGAACGGATACTCTCCCCATCACGGGTTTTGCAATATTGTTTAAGATTTTAACACACACTGACGATATGTCAATAGGTTATTATAATTTTTTTATTTACAGCGGTATATTCCCATGCTTGCGCATCAGGCGCTGTTCCTGCTTATTAGCAGCCATATCAAGTCCCCGGATAATATATGCGCGTGTTTCACGGGGGTCAATAACCTCATCAATCCAGCCCCTGGCTGCAGCAATGTACGGGTTTGCATATTTTTCACGGTAACTTTCGACAAGTTCTGCCCTTTTGACATTTTTATCATCGGCCGCCTCAATGTCGCGCCGGTTAACTATATTAACCGCCCCTTCCGGACCCATTACAGCAATTTCCGCTGTCGGCCAGGCGAGACAGAAGTCGGCACCGAGCGAGCGGGAATCCATGGCGATATAAGCCCCTCCATATGCTTTACGCAAAATAACCGATACCTGGGGCACAGTTGCTTCTGAATAAGCGTAGAGCAACTTGGCCCCATGACGAATTATTCCGCCCCATTCCTGTTCTACCCCGGGCAAATAGCCGGGAACATCCACAAAAGTAACCAGGGGCAGGTTGAAACTGTCACAGAAACGAACAAACCGGGCTATTTTATCAGAGGAATTGATGTCAAGACAACCGGCTTTAACCTGGGGCTGGTTTGCTATTACACCTACCGCCTTACCATTCATACGGGCAAAACCAACAACGGCATTTTGCGCATATCCGGCATGAACTTCAAACAACTCACTACCGTCAACCACCCTTTTGATTACTTCCCGCACATCGTATGACTTGTTTGGGTTAGCTGGAATCAAACTGATCAGGTCATCCTGGCTTAGTTCGGGTTCACGCGGTTCAGCTGAAGGCGGATCATCTATGTTGTTGGAGGGAAGAAAACTTAGAAGTTTACGTATCTGCCCGAAACAATCCTGTTCATTCTCAGCAAAAAAGTGGGCAACACCACTGGTATTGTTGTGGGCTGCCGCTCCTCCCAGTTCTTCGGCCGATACAGTTTCTCCCGTTACTGCTTTAATTACCTGCGGCCCGGTTATAAACATGTTACCGATGCCGCTGACCATGAAAACAAAATCGGTAATCGCCGGTGAATAAACCGCCCCTCCGGCGCAGGGCCCCATGATAACAGAAAGCTGGGGAATAACTCCCGAACAAAGGGTGTTGCGAAAAAATATTTCGCCATAACCATCCAGGGCATATACTCCTTCCTGGATGCGAGCACCGCCTGAATCATTAAGCCCAATTATCGGTGACCCATTCTGCGCAGCCAGGTCCAGCACACGGCATATTTTCGCGGCATGCGCTTCGCCGAGCGAACCCCCGGCTACAGTGAAATCCTGGGCAAAGACAAAGGTTTTTCGACCCTCTATTGTGCCGTATCCGGTAACCACCCCTTCACCCGGGTTAGGGTAGTCGAGGCTGCTGGCATCTTCAAGACCTTTCTGGGTTAAAGTTCCCACTTCTACAAAGCTGTCCTTGTCAAGAAGGTTCTCCAACCTTTCCCGTGCCGTCAGCTTGCCCTTCTCGTGCTGGCCGGCAATACGCTTTTCTCCACCCCCGGCAATAGTACGGCGCCTTCTCTCTTCAAGGTGCTTCAATTTTTCTTCCATATTGTTCACCACTTTCTGCAATGATTAACTAATGTTATAACTAACTGGTCTATAATACTACTCGCGCTCGCAAAGCTCAACCAAAACTCCGCCGGTTGACTTGGGATGAAGAAAGGCAATCCTTGCTCCACCTGCTCCATAGCGCGGTTTTTCATCAATCAGGGCAACACCCTGTTCTTTTAATAAAGCAAGCTTTTCTTCCAGGTTCTGCACCCTGAAAGCAAGGTGGTGAACACCCTGGCCTTTTTTTTCAATAAACTTACCAACCGGACTGTCAGCTACTGTAGGTTCAAGTAACTCCAACTTACTTTCCCCGATTGGGAAAAAAGCTACTTTAACCTTCTGTTCATCAACCACTTCCGTTCCCTTAAACTCCAGGTTGAGCTGATCACGGTAAAACTGCATCGTTTTTTCAAGGTCGCTCACGGCAATACCAATATGATCAATCTTATCAAGCATTTTTTCACCCCTATACGCTGATTAGCTAACTGACATTTTCTTTAATGAAATTAATTATCTCCCCGGTTGAAGAGCCAGGGGTAAAAACTTCAGCCACTCCGTGCTCTTTCAGGTAGACTATGTCTTCCCTGGGGATAATTCCGCCAACAACAACAATTATATCACTGCTGTCCTGTTCATGCAGCATTTCAACCACCGGTGGTATTAACTGCATATGCGCACCAGAAAGAATCGACAGCCCGATTACCTGAACATCTTCCTGGAGGGCAGTTTCCACGATCTGCTCCGGTGTTTGTCTCAAACCGGTATAGATAACTTCCATACCGGCATCGCGCAGTGCCTGTGCTACTACTTTTGCTCCGCGATCATGACCGTCAAGCCCGATTTTTCCCACGAGCACCCGCAACGGTTTATCAGCCATATAGAACAACCTCCTCAAGCAAACATGATTGTATTTCAGCTAAATGGTAATCTGCTGTTGATATTCTCCAAAAACATCTCTCAGCACGCCGCAAATCTCTCCCAGGGTGGCATAAGCTTTGACTGCGGTTAAGATATACGGCATAAGGTTATCACTACCCTGGGCTGCTTTGCGTAAGCCCTGCAGTGCTTCTGCTACATCGCCCTGGTTCCTGCTCAGACGTACCTCTTTCAGCCTTTCAACCTGGCGTTGGCTTGTCGCCGGATCCATTTTCAAGAGGTCTATCGGCTGATCACCGCTGGTTGTAAAGCGGTTTACTCCAACCACCACGCGTTCTTCAGATTCAACTTCCTTCTGGAAGCGGTAAGCACTGGCCTGAATTTCTTTCTGAATGAATCCCTTCTCTATTGCTTCAACCGCGCCCCCGATCTCATCAACACGTTTTATATAACGCCACACTTCATCTTCAATATGATCTGTCAGGGTTTCTATATAATATGAACCTCCAAGCGGATCAACTGTATCTGTAGCCCCAATTTCGTAACCGATAACCTGCTGAGTTCGCAGTGCTAATAAAACTGAGTGTTCACTCGGTAAAGCCAGCGCTTCATCACGCGAATTAGTATGCAGCGACTGGGTACCGCCAAGCACCGCGCTGAGTGCCTGGTAGGCAACCCGCATGATATTCACATCAGGTTGTTGAGCTGTCAGGGTACAGCCTGCTGTCTGGGTATGAAAACGTAGCATCATCGAGCGGGGGTTCTTCGCCCCGAAGCGTTCCTTCATCAGTTTGGCCCATATTCTCCTGGCAGCCCTGAACTTGGCAATCTCTTCAAAAAAGTTTGAATGGGCATTGAAGAAAAATGAAAGGCGTGGAGCAAAATTATCTACCTCCAGCCCTGCTTCAAGGGCTGCATTTACATAAGCAATGGCATTACAAAGGGTAAAAGCTACCTCCTGCACCGCCGTGGAACCGGCCTCCCTGATATGATACCCGCTAATGCTGATTGTGTTCCAGGTAGGGATATTTTCACCTGCGTAGGCAAAGATATCAACAATCAGGCGCATTGATTCGCGGGGTGGAAATATGTAGGTACCACGGGCCACGTACTCCTTAAGGATATCATTCTGGATGGTTCCATTAATCTTATCCATTGTGACACCCTGTTTTTCAGCTACCACCATGTACATGGCCAGCAGGACCGCTGCCGGAGCATTGATTGTCATTGAAGTACTGACTTTATCCAGGGGAATATTGTCCATCAGAACCTCCAGGTCAGCCAGGGTGTCAATAGCCACCCCCACCTTACCCACCTCACCCCTGGCCAGGGGATGATCTGAATCATAGCCAATCTGGGTCGGCAGGTCAAAAGCAACACTTAAACCTGTCTGGCCCTGATCGAGCAGGTACCTGAACCTGGCATTGGTTTCTTCCGCGCTGCCGAATCCGGCATACTGGCGCATTGTCCAAAGCCTGCCCCTGTACATGGTCGGCTGAATACCGCGGGTATAAGGATATTCTCCAGGCCAGCCCAGTTTATCCATGTAATCAAACTGTTCCAGGTTAAGCGGATCATAAACAGTCTGCAGGGAAAGATCTGACTCAAGTTTAAAAGCTTTTCTTTCAGGGTATTTGTCCAATGTTTTTTGTAATTTTTCCTGCCACTCGGTCTTAGCCTTTTGCATCATTTCTTTGTTATCTTTTTCACACACCTGCTTGCAGGCCTCCTTTCATGCAGTGCTTTCACAGCCGAATCCGTATGCTGATCGGTCGGATAGAATGCAACTGCTAACCAAGAATCTTTTTTAACATTTCAGGCAGCTCATCAGGCAAACCGGCAACTGTTACTCCAGCGGCGTTAAGTGCTGCAGCCTTGCTCTCGAAAGTTCCACGTCCCCTTTCAATAATTGCTCCAGCATGTCCCATCCTTTTACCCGGAGGGGCACTGCGTCCGGCCAGGTAGGCAACTACTGGTTTACTCATTGATGATGAGATAAATGACGCTGCTTCTTCCTCAGCGCTTCCGCCGATTTCACCAACCAAAACAACTGCCCTGGTTTCGCTGTCCTCTTCAAATTTTTTCAGTACGTCAATAAAATTTAAACCGACTACCCTGTCACCGCCCAGGCCGACCACCGTTGTAGTTCCAATATCATTCTCAGTTAAATGACCAACTATCTCGTAGCAGAGAGTTCCGCTGCGTGATACAACGCCTATCGGGCCGGGAACAAAGTAGCGGTTAGGCATAATTCCAATCTTACAGGCACCGGATGAAACCAGGCCGAATGTGTTGGGACCAATTACAACTGCATTCATTTTTCGGGCATATTCCATAATACTCATGGCATCGTGGAGCGGAATATGCTCAGTTATCAACACCAACAGTTTAATACCACCGGACAACGCTTCTAAAGCAGCATCTTTGGCAAAAGGTGCCGGAATAAAAAGTATACTGGCGTCAGCTGTCTCCCTATCCATTGCCTCATAAACTGTATTAAGAACAGGGACTCCTTCAATGCTATGACCACCCTTACCGGGCGATACCCCGGCAACAATATTTGTTCCATACTCGAGCATCTGGGCTGTATGAAATGAACCCTGCCTGCCGGTTATACCCTGGACAAGCACACGGGTTTGCCTGTTAATAAATATTGACATATAACTCTACCCCTTTCTTTTAACAGTCGAAGCAATCACGAAGCAGCCTTAGCCAATTCTACAGCGTGGCTGACAGCTTCATCCATGGTATTGTATGCTTTTATTCCAACTTTCTTCAGGATAGCTCTACCCTCTGCCTCGTTGGTACCAACCAGGCGGAAAGAAACAGGCAGATCAATACCCTTGCTTTCTTTAACCCTGACAAACCCTTCCGCCACCGTATCGCAACGGGTAATTCCACCAAAAATGTTAATCAGCAAAACTTTAGGGTCGGTCCCCAGTAAAAGATCAAGAGCCTGTGCTGTTTTTTCAGCATCTGCCCCTCCTCCAAAATCCAGGAAATTAGCGGCAGCGCCCCCGTAGTGCTGGACCATATCGAGCGTTGCCATAGTAATACCGGCCCCGTTTGCCATTACTGCAATATTACCTTCCAGTTCAACATAAGCTATCCCAAGTTCTTCCGCCTTCAGTTCAAGATCAGTTTTTTCTTTAACCCTGGGAATCTGGGGATGTCTGTAGAGCGCATCATCATCGATAGTTACCTTGGCATCAGCGGCAACCAGTCCTTTTGGTGTTAAAGCCAGGGGGTTAATCTCTACCAGCTCCGCATCAAGCTCCTTAAACATTCTATAGAGTTTGGGTAAAAGTGCAATCATCTCTTTCTGCAGGTTACCACTTATCTCCATTCTGCGACATATTTCCCGGGTCATGAAGTTTTGGAGTCCAATAGAAACATCAACCGGATACTTGATCATCCTATCTTCCGCAACCTCTTCCACGTCCATCCCGCCGTCGAGAGAAGCAAGTACAACCGGGCATCGCAGGGCACCATCTACTGTAATTGCCAGGTAAAGTTCCTGCTCGATTTGTAATTTTTCTTCAACCAGCAGTTTTTCAACAACCAGCCCATTCAGGGTCATGTTTAAGATCTTCTCCGCTTCAACCCTGGCCTGGACAGGATCAGAGGCAAAAGCAATACCCCCTGCTTTACCTCTTTTACCGCTTAAAACCTGGGATTTTATTACCACTTCACCCAGTTCGGCAGCAGCTTCAGCAGCATGTTCGGCATCTTCAATCATTTTGCTGCGCGGCACCGGAATGTCATAACGTAAAAAAAGCCTTTTCCCGAGATATTCGTAAAGTTTCAATTCAATTCCCCCATTCCCGGTTTTATTAGTTGCTGTATTTTTTAAGCTTATTATACAATGTAGCAAGTGATATGTTTAAAGCCTGGGCAGCCTTTTTTTTCCCTTCCAGAGTTTCACCATACCTGGTTAAGGCCAGCTTCAACATCATCTCTTCCATCTTATCAAGCGGTATAATCTGATCAAAAAAAGGCTCCTCCTTTACCCCAAGCCTGCCAATATAAGGTATTAAATGGTGGTATTCAATAGCTTCACTGTCTGCAACCACCATTGACCTCTCCAAAACACTTTTTAGTTCACTGACATTACCCGGCCACTCGTATTCGGACATTTCCTGCAAGGCCCGGGCCGATATTTCTTTAATTTTTTTTCCCAGTTTCCGGTTAAGGCGTTCAATCAGCGCATCAGCGAGCAGGGGTATATCCTCAGGTCTTTTACGGAGGGGAGGAAGATCAACTGTAACCAAGCTGAGCTGCCGGTATAACTGCTCTGAAAAATGACCCTGCATGCTGAGTTTAAGCAGTTTATCAGCCGCTGAAGCAATAATTCGCACTTCTATTTCAATCTTCTCATCACCACCGATACGACTGAAAACACGCTGTTCGAGCAATTCTAATAGTTTGTTCTGTAAAAAAGGGCTAAGTGAATTGAGCTCCTTAATAAAGAGAGTGCTTCCTTCAGCAAGTTCAACTTTACCAATGCGGGTCCTTAATATACCGGGCATGGCTCCTTTTTCACAACCAAAGAGCTCAATTTCCTGCAGGGAATCGGGTACTTTGGCACAATCGAAGACAATCATTGGCCTTTTTTTTCTGGCACTGTGGTTGTGAATCGCCTGGGCAAAAAGTGCTTTACCTGTGCCGTTTTCACCACTTATTAATACTGCTGATTCACTGCGGGCAGCCTTTTTTGCTTTTTCAACTGTAGCCCTGAAAATTTTACTCTGTCCCGAAAGCGATTCAAAAGTGAACCGACTCCCTGAAATCTGGTCTATCTGGGCGTAAAGATTATCAATAATTGCATTGCTGTGTTTCAACTCATCCATGAGCTTTAAAATATCGCTGACCGGTTGAAAAACAACAACAGCGCCCATTAATTCATCGTCAACAATAATAGGAGAAGCATTGGATATAACATCGGCGTCAGAACCGCCAACGTAAGTACGGTAACCGGTGATCGGTTTTTGCTGGATTAACGACTGAGCCAGAGCACCATGCGGGGATACATCAAAAATACTGTGCCCCAGCCGCTTGCTTTCAGGTATCCCTGTAACCCTGGTAAAAGCCGGGTTAACATACCTGATTACACCCTTATCGTTAACCACTTCTACTGCATCCTGCACTGCACTGAGTATAGCCCTCAGTTCCCCTTGTAAGAGGCGTGTTTCAAGGAGCTGGTCGCGCGAGTTAATGATCGCTCCCAGCAGAGATTGCGGATCCATTTTTTCCAGCCTGACCCCATTGCCTACCTTCCCAGATAGATAGTCTTCAACATCCTGCTCGCCGGTAGCGTCAACCACGCTTTCAAGCTCGGGCAAAGCAATTATCTTATCAAGATCGGATGTTATAAAACAGTTTTTCTTTTCTGTTTCAGTCAACCAATCGACCCTGCCATCCGGGCAGGCCAGGCCAATTAGATCAATTTGATCACACTGCTGCAGTGTTCTGAATATATCTACACCACGGTGTCCCTTCACAACTAAGGCAGTTTTAATCAAGAGGCAGATACCCCCCTTCTCCACCTTAGAATATTCGTAAATATTAGAAGAATTCCTGCCTGAAGTTACAGCTTTTTATAGAAACATTAAAGTTTTCACTTATAATTAAAGGAATATTTGAGTTCATAATGAAAAAAGGCCTTTATTCATACCTGAGAATATAAGACCTTTTTAAAAAAAGCTTAACCTAAGATTGATTATATTAGCTTTCCGGCACTTTTATACCTGTAGGCAACAAACTCAATTATTACACCATACGCTATTCCGGCTATGAAACCAACAGGGTCTCCAAAGCCAATGGCACTATAAAAAGCGAAAGACACAAGCAGACCTATAACCACACCGCGCAGCAGTAAAACAGACAAGGCATGGCTGCCATCAAGCAGACCAATAACCAGGCCCATCAGCAGGCGGTTATACCAAAAAGCAAATAGGTAAACAAACCCCAGCCCGCCACCGGAGCGAACCAGGGCACCGATTATGCATATTACCCCAAGAATAGCCCCGGTAATAAGTGACACCTTAAACCTATCGGTAAACACTTCAAATCACTCCTTATTATTAAAAAGTATCTCTAACCAACAATTTTACCCATTTTCATCCATACTTTCTTTAATACATAATTACGGTTGCCCATCTTTAAAAACTCACCGTGCCTGAGTATGTGCGAGCTATTCCTGTCATGTACAGCCCTGAACTTATCATCGCCCGCACCAGCCTTTCCTCCCAGCACTGAATTCTCTATAACTGGCGCCCGGTTGACCAGATCCAGGGAAGCCTGGTCGATTGCCACCGGGTCAGTGGAGGCCATAATACCAAGATCGGATACTATCGGTACATCATTCCAGGAAGCACAGTCACAATCAGGTGAAACATTCATGATGAAGTTAATAAAACCACTTTTACCCTTCTTCTCCTTCACTACTCCCCAGGCATATTCAGCAGTTCGCTCCTGGAGATCTGCTTCACTGGTTTCCCAGTTTGCGGGAATAGCGCTCACGGGACAAAATGCCACACACTCACCGCAGCCGATGCAGCGTTCTTCGTGAATATATGCTTTTTTGTTCTCCTTCCTTGTAATAGCCTCTTCAGGGCAGCGCTTTATGCACACTCCACAGGCCGTGCACTTCTCCTCATCCACTGTCGGTATCATACCCGAGTGCATAGCCTGTTTTCCGGCCGGGCAACCACAACCCATCCCCAGGTTCTTCAGGGTTCCGCCAAAGCCAAACAGTTCATGTCCTTTTACATGGCTGATTGTAATAATTGTATCAGCATAATGAATGGCACTGCTTATTTTCACCTGGTCAAAATGCTTTCCATTGATCTCTACATTAACGTAATCAGCGCCGTTTAAGCCATCAGCAATAATCACCGGTGCTCCCACAGTAGCATACGAAAAGCCGTTCTTCAAAGCTGTCTCCAGGTGATCAACAGCATTATGCCGCACCCCGCTGTAAAGGGTATTGGCATCAGTTAAAAACGGTTTACCACCTTTACTCTTAACCGCTTCGACGATAACCCTGACCAGGGGAGGCGGAATAAAAGCAACATTGCCCTCCTCGCCAAAATGAAGCTTGATGGCAACCTTATCCTCCTTTTCAACCATATCGAAAATTGCACTTTTCTTTGCAACCCCAACTGCCTTGTCCAAGAGGTTGCGCTTGCTGTTTGCCGTCATATCGGTAAAGTATACTTCGCCGCTCATCTCTTCCCCCGCTTTCCATAGATAACGTTATCTGTTGTAATAAACTGGAAGCAAATCATATGTAAGGATTATTCATTTACAACAACAACTTGTATTAAAGAATAAGTTCATCAATTTCTTTCCTGGTGTTTGGTTTTTCACGTCCTGTATTGAAATCACTGAGCTGGTCGATGCTTCCGTAATAACCTATTGCTATTACGGCAATTATGTCAAAATGATCGGCAATATTAAAGGCTTCCTGCGCCTTTTCCACGCTGAAACCACCCATTCCGTGAGTAATCAGGCCACGTCTCTGCGCCTCCAGTGAAAGATATCCCCAGGCAGTTCCGGAATCGAAACAATTCCAACGATTATTTTTCCCATTTTTACGAAATATTTTCTCTGCTGCAATAAGGATTAAGACCGGAGCCATGCTTGCCCATTCCTGGTTGCCTGCATTAAGCACTGCCCTCATTTTGGCCAACTTCTCCTCATCATTGGCTATCACAAACCGCCAGGGCTGCTCATTGCTGCTTGAAGGAGCATACCTGGCTGCTTCCAGAAGGGCCATCAAGTCTGCTTCAGAAACCGCCTTATCGCTAAAAGCTCTTGGCGACCACCTTTCCTTTATCTCTCGCATTATTTCATGATTAAATATCCTTTCCATCTTAAAAACCTCCCTGCCACGGCTTTATTACAATAAAAGATAACATGTTTGTGACAAAATAAAAAGCTTACTCAAAAGGGATATAATTATATCATGCTTTCCGGGACAGCAATTAAGGAAGTGCAGCAGCAGATAAAAACCGGGCGCATTCATATTTTAGAAGTGCCCGGCCATTTAATCTATCCTGCTGTGACGTTGATATGTAATATTAATCGTGATAAATGAAGAACCATTCGAGCAGAAACTTTGCATTACTATTTCAGTGTCAATCAATTCAATCGAAAGGCCTGAAAACAGCAAATGTTCCTGACAGGCTTTCAACATTTGCCACAGCATAGTACTGCCTGGTTTCAGGATCATATTCAACAGTTGTCTGCAGTTCAATCCAGGTATCTGTTAGCTGATCATACATGCAAAGAACAGCATCTTCTCCTTCAAACAGTTCGTTGGGATTAAAAAATAGTTTAATAGTAACGAATTGACCATTATTAAATACAACTGGTTGCTCGGAAATAATCTGGTAAACCTCACTGATAAGATTATTGCGCTGCTGAAAACTGCCCAGGAAACTTAACTCAAAAAGTGTTAATTTATTAACTGTAACTTTATAACTACCAGGTAAGGCACCGGAAGGAATTGATATAGAAATATTCCTAAAATTGACCTGGCCGCCGACAGAACCGGTAACAGATTGGCTGTAAGAATTATACAGGGGCATCGGCCAGGGCCAATCAAAGTTGTAATAATCAACGCTTTGCCCTGCACTGCTTCTTTCAGGCTGAATAAAATGCCATTTTTCAATATCGTCATAGGGAACTTCATATTTAGAGCGGTAGGCAATTATTGCAGTATCATAACCAGTACCGCCTATCAGAACATTGTATCCGCCCGTTGTAACCAGGGTGTCATCTCCCCCACGGCCGTCCAGAATATTATAACCCGGGCCGCCGGTAAGCCTGTTGTTCTTGTCGTTGCCAACCAAATGGTTGCTGCCTTTACCACCTGCCACATTTTCAATACTGCTTACCCCGGCGTTAATACGGTCGGCCAGCGTTACTTCCAGGTTAATCATCAGGTCGCTACGATAAGCAGAATAATCGAGAAGGTCAATCCCGCTGCGCCCGTCCACACTGCCGGTAAGTCCCGAGCCGTTATTAATTTCAAAGCTGTCCGCCGCTGCCCCACCAATAATGTTTTCAACTGATGTAAAGTTTAGTGATGCACCTTTTGCCATGTAAACCCCGCTGTCATTGCCAACCTGCCAGCGGGCGCTGCTATTAATACCTGAAATAGAATCTATTGCCTGTGATCCGTAAATAGAACTGATATTATTAAAACCATCCCTGATTGAAACCTCTCCCCCGTTAAAACCGCTTCTGCTACCTGCAGCAGTAAGGAAGAAGTTCCTGGTTGTTGTATAGGCAGTATAATCAAGCCTGTTTAAACCCCTGCCCCCGTCAATTAATCCTCTTAATACAGCCCCGTCAGCAAAAATGAAGTTGTCGTTTCCATCACTGCCAAAAAGATTGACATCCTGGCTGCCGGAAATAATAAATGTGTCATTGCCGATTCCTCCGATTAAGTTTACAAAACCGGCAAGAAGCAGATCTTTTCCGCTGCTGGAGTAGCTTGTTGTAAAGTCGGGGTTATTCGTTCCGCCCACTATGAATAATCCGGCAGCATTGATTCCCTTAATGCTGTTATTGGCAGTGCTGCCAATCATTCGATCAATATTACGGAACCCGGCAGAAAGATTGGTCGCATAACCATTAAAACCGGCTAATAAAGCAGTTCCTGTCAGGAATACGTCAACGTCTGATGTGAAACAACCCCAGTCAACCAGGTTACTACCCGCTCCACCATCAAGCAAACCTGAATAAGATACCCCGTCGATAAATCTAAAACTGTCATTCCCGTCACCGCCATTTAGGCTGATTTGGTGATCGCTCTCTATCAGGAAAATGTCATCACCCAAACCACCGATGATCATGGCAATACCGGTAGTTCCCGCTTCTATTGACCTGCTGCCCGATACAGCATCAACTCTATCTGCTTTAATCGTAAATTCAATACTATCTGTTACAGCGCTAAAATCAAGTTTGTCGTTACCTCCACCGGTATAAATAACAATATTCTGCCAGTCATCACAAATTATAAAGGTGTCATTTCCACTTCCACCATATAAGTGATTAGTGCCGGAACCGCCGGAGATTATATTATTTCCGCCAACTCCGTAGATCTGATCATTCCCGGCACCGCCATGGATAGTGTTAGCTTTACTGTTGCCGGTTAGGACATCATTACCGGGTGACCCGATGATATTGCTGATATTACGGACTGTCCCGCTTTCTCCGCTGCCAATATTTGCAGCCTGCCCGGTATTCAGGTTAACAACTACCCCTGCATCCCCGGTTGGCAGGAAGTGCTCGTAATTCAGGGTGTTAGTTCCGCCACCACCATCAACCAGGCCTGAGATTATGCCATCAGTATAGATCTCAAATGTATCGTTCCCGCTGCCGCTTTTCAGGTTCTCAACTGCCAGAAAGTCAATCTCAACAGGCAATCCGTCAATTGCCCAGGCAACTATACCGCTGTCTACACCGTTAACAATAAACCGGGTATCCAGGTTAGGCCCGACAATAGTATCGGAATGTGCACTGCCAATTAACTGCTCAACACCGGTGAAACCACCCAGACCGGTCGCGCTCATCCGGGCCAGGTCAAAGATCACCGCTGCCCCGTAACTGCTGTAATCAAGAATATCAGCACCACCGGCTCCGTCAATCAGGCCTGTGTAAATCACTCCATTGACCATCTTAAAGGTGTCGTCTCCTGCGCCGCCAATCAACCTGGCTATAGAATTCAAGCCGAATCCAGAGGTGAAGTTAACTGTAACCCCGGTAATGGTAATCCCTGTATTGCTTAGAATTACTTCAAGGTCACCGGCCAGCAGTGAAAGATCAAGGCTGTTACTGCCCCGGCCGGGATTAATCAGATAAGTGCCGCCATCGACCAGGGTAAAAATATTATTGCCGTTAGTGCCGGTCAGGGTATTTTCAAATGCCGACCCGGTGATGTTAAGGACACCGGCTACTGAGCCAACGGTACCGTTCCTCACCGCTGTCGCAGAGCCGGTGACAAGATTGACAACAACATTATCTTCATAGCTGCTGTAATCCAGCCAGTTTGAACCACCACCGCCGTTTATAGTACCGGTCAGCTCTCCACCTGCTGTAAATTTGAAGTAATCACTGCCGCTGCCGCCACGCAAACTTTCAATTGCAGTAAAGGCAATTTCGGTCAGTAAATCACCATTCATCCACTCAACCCGGCCACTGTCTGAACCATCTATAACAAATAGAGCGTCTACGTTAGGCCCGATTAATGTATCGCCAAATACACTGCCCCTGATTTGCTCAATGCCGTTAAAACTGCTCAGTCCGGCAGCCCTCATCTGTGCCAGATCGAAAACTACCGCAGAGCCGAAGCTGCTGAAATCGAGCAGATCATCACCGGCTCCTCCGTCAATCAAGCCACTGATAGAGCCGCCCGAAGCGAAAACATAACGATCATCTCCGCTACCACCCTGTAATATTTCAATCCCTGTAAATATAAGTTCCTGCGTTGGACTGCTGCCAGGCCATTCAACCCTGCCCCTGTTCGGTGCATCGACAATAAATGATGCACCACTATCAGGCCCGGCTAAAGTGTCTGAATATGCGCTGCCGGTTACCTGGTTAATCGCGGTAAAACTGGCCAGGCCGGTTGCACTCATGTTTTCCAGATCAAACAGCACCGCAGAGCCGTAATTGCTGTAGTCCAAGGTGTTAAAACCGCCTCCGCCGTCAATCGCTCCATCGAAAGAACCTCCAGCAACGAAAACAAAACTATCATCCCCACTGCCACCCTGCAGAATTTCAATACCGGCAAAAGAAAGCTCCATTAAAGTTCCAGACATCTGCCACCTTACCTGACCGGGCTGAGAGCCGAAGAACGTGAAGACCGCTCCGCTATCCGGGCCGATCAAACGATCGCTTTCTCCCCCAGTGCCGATGATCATCGCTACATTAGTAAACGAATCAAGCCCCGACGCTGCTAGCTGACCAAGGTCAATCTCAAGCGTGCCGCTGTAGAGACTGTAATCAATAGTATTACTGCCCTGGCCACCATCAAAGGTCCCGCTTCCGCCGTACACAGGCCTGAAAATATTATCTTCGCTGCTGCCGATAATTTGATTATCATAAGCCGAACCAATCAGGTTGCTGATATTGATTAAACTGCCCGCCTGGGAGCTGCCCACTGCGGTTGCTGAGCCTTCACCCAGGTTAACAACAATATTACCGGCATAGCTACTGTAATCAAGCCAGTTTGCACCGCTGCCACCGTCAATGGAACCGGTAATGCTCCCGCTGCCGGTGAAGGCAAAGTAATCATCGCCGGCACCTCCGGTGATATATTCAAATGAACTAAACCACAGTCCTGAAGCCGGCACAGTATCGTTCAAACCGGTGACCCAGCCGCTGTTATTGCCATCAATAGTATAACGTGTCCCAGCTGCCGGTCCGATCAGTGTATCACTGAAGCTGCTGCCAATGAACCGGCTAATGTTGATATATTCAGTAACGCCGGGAGCCTCGGATAAGCACAGGTTGATGGTAATTGCTTCGCTGTAATCGCTGTAGTCAAATGTATTGAGGCCACCGCCACCATTGATGCTGCCAATAATAGAGCCACTGTTGATGAAAGCAAATACATCGTTTCCTGCCCCTCCGACCAGGTCGACGGTCAGGGTGTCATCGTTAATGATAAACCGGTTGCCGCCATCACTACCGAGGATCAAAGCGATTCCGCTGAATAAAACATTACCGCCTGATACCTGCGCGTTGCCGGCCGAAAGGTTTATATCTAGAGTGCTTCCGGCACCGCTAAAGTCCAGTCGGTCATTGCCCGACCCTGCAACATGATTATCGACACCAAAATTACCAGTGAAGCGGTAAATATTGGTCCCACCACCGCCAATGATAACATCCGTGCCTTCTCCACCTTCAAAGATGTTATCCCTGTTGTTCCCTACCAGGTGATCATCAAGTGGAGAGCCTTCAATGTTATCTATATTCAAGACCATTCCCGGCTCACCGTCACCAATGCCGGTCGCCGAACCTTCAACCAGATTGACTGTTACCCCGCTAATCAGGTATCCGGAATAATCAAGCCAGTTGTTGCCACTGCCACCGTCTATACTACCGCTCAGGCTGCCGCGATAGACTTCCCCGGTAAAATCTGATTCATAATAGAAGGCAAAAACATCATCGCCTGCGCCACCAGCCAAATTTTCGATGCCGGTGAAAGCTATCTCCAGCGTTACCGGTTCTTCACTTCCATTGATGTCAAAACTGATCTCGGCGCCGTCATCCCCACTAATCCTGAATACTGATCCGCTGTCCGAACCAATGATCAGGTCTTCCTGGTTGCTGCCAATTAATAAGCTAATATTGTTAAAACCGCCAAGACCGGTAGCGTTCATCAGGTTGAGGTTAAAAATAACACTCAGGTCATAATTACTGTAATCAAGCCTGTTTTCTCCCGCACCGCCGTCGATCACACCGGTAAGAGTCCCTGTCCCTACGAAACTGTAGAGGTCATTGCCCTTTCCGGAAGTAATGGAAAATGCGGCAGGGTTATCTTCAGGAGCAGTAATAATAAAGGTATCTCCCCTGCTGCTGCCGATTAAAAACTCAACCATAACCAGGTTCATTTCTGTGCCGTTGTAAATTACAGTGCTGCCGCCGGTCAGCTGCCAGGTGCTGCGCATATCCATACCGACCAGGGAATCTTCCCCTGAGCTGCCGCCGATAATCTGGTTGATATTGTGGAAGCCAAGGGGTACAGTCTCACTGCGGCCTGAAATCCCTAAACCGCTGCCAATGCCGGTAATTAAAAATTCATTAGCTTCATTCCAGTCTGAAAAGTCGAGAGTGCTCTCACTATTCCGCCCGTTAATTACACCGATCAGCATCGCTCCATCGGCAAAGGCAAAAATTGATTGGGCCTCCTCACCTTCACCACCCAGGAGGCGGTACACCTGCTCACCGTGAATTTCAAAACGGGTTAGATTGTTTTCTGCACCGACCAGCTCGGTAACCCTGGTGAAAATCAAGCTTCTCCCTGTGCTCTCGTAGTGCGCTTCTTGACCAAGGATAAAGACAGAAGGTGCATCAAGAGCAACCAGGGAATCGCCAAGATTGGTTCCCCGGTACTCTGTGATACCCAGGAACTGAACTACCTGGTGATCTGTTGAGCCTGCGGAACCATCAAAACCCAGGTAACCTGCAGGGGCGCTTAAAGTAACTACAACTTTTTGCCCCAGTGCCGAGAGGTCAAGCAAGTTGTTTCCGCCCATCCCATCAATAACTCCAGTTAACTGTGCACCTTCTCCAAAGACGAACCTGTCATCTCCTGAACCACCAGTCAGGTAAAAGACCTGTGTTCCTTCAATGATGAAGAGCGTTCCGGCGCTGCCGGCGATCAGCTCGCTGAAGCCCGTGAAAACAAGTGATTGTCCCCCGGCTTCAAAGCGGGCATCCAAATCAAGGATGAAAGAACCGGGACTATTAATACCTGTGATTGTGTTATCATCTCCACTTGTTTCAATGCGGCTGATATTTTTAAACCCTTGGACCAGGCTCGCCTCAGTGCCGTTAAAACCACTGCTGCCGGGACCGGTCAGTATTACCGATCGGGCTGTAGCAAAGGCTGTTAAATCCAGGGTATTATTGCCGCCCTGTCCATCAATCAGACCGGCATAGATCAAACCGTCAGCCAGGATGAAATAATCATCTCCCGCACCGCCAAACAAATCAATCATGAAAGAATCAAGAAGGTTAAAGGTGTTACTGCCGCTGCCGCCATAAATTGATTTGATACCGGCTGGAGCAAGAAATAGCTGGCTTAAGCCGCCAGATATACTGATCGGCTGGCCGGGCACGGTGTCCAGTCCAAAGATAAGCTGCAGGTCAGAAGATACCTGGCTGAAGTCGATAACGTTCAACCCGCCGCCTACTTCAATCACGTCGCTGCCCCAACCATCATTAAAGACAAAACGATCATTACCTGTTCCGCCAAAGATCTGGTCATCACCGCTGCCGCCGTTTAATATGTTACTGCCGCCAACGCCGTAGATTATATCATCGCCTGCGCCGCCATAGATTATATTATTCTGGTTATTACCAGTTAAATGATCATTATAGGGCGAACCAATAATATTTATTATCCCGCTGATTCCACCGGAAACAGCGCTGGCGCTGCCGGCTGGCAGGTTCACTACAACAGGGTTATTGTAATCGCTATAGTCGAGCCAGTCAGCCCCGGCACCACCGGCAACTGAACCAGTGATTAAGCCATCGCCAGCAAAAGCGAAATAATCCTCTCCGCTGCCGCCGCGCAGGTTTTCTACGGTCTGGAAGAAAATCTCAACGGGCAATCCGTCAACCGTCCAGGCAACTTTACCGCTATCTATTCCGTCGACAGTAAAGCGGGTATCCAGATCCGGCCCAACCAGCGTATCACTGTAACTACTGCCAATCAATTTGTTCATGTTGCTGAAACTCTTCAGCCCTTCAACCTTGCCGGTTTGCAGGTTAAAAGTTACAGGAACGCTGTAAAGGCTGTAGTCGAGAATGCTGTAACCGCTGCCACCGTCAAGATCAAGATTGTGATTTCCGGTTACTGCAAAGCGGTTATTCCCGCTGCCGCCCAGCAAAGCACTGATACCGCTGTAATCAACAGTATTTGCTGCTCCTGAAACCAGCCTGCCGGCCAGGTCGAAGCTCAAATCTTCTCCTGTTGCGCTGAAGTCAAGCCTGCCCAGGCCGGAGCTGTTAACTACGGTGTCATTGCTCCAGCCGTCGGCAAAGCGGTAACTATTGTAGCCGTCCCTGCCTTCGAGGTAATCGTCTCCACCTCCGCCGACCAGGATGTTGGCGCTGCTGTTTCCAATCAAAGTATCATCATAGTCTGAACCGATAATATTGTGGATATTTTTCACCGCGCCGGCGGCTCCCAGGGCTACTGCCGTAGCTTGCCCGGTCGTCAGGTTCACATTAACCGCTGCACTATAGGCGCTGTAATCGAGCCAGTTCGAACCCCCACCGCCATCAATCGAGCCATCGAAGCTGGAACCGCCGGAGAAGGCGAATATATCGTTGGCGCTGCCGCCGATTACCTTGCCGAAGCCGGCAAAGACAAGCTCATTAGAGCCGCTGCTGACCGAATACCCACCGGGTGTAAAGCTGTAGATACTGGCCAGGTTTGCTCCTTTCAGGGTGTTTAGCTGTTCGTTAACAGCGCTGCCGATAATTTCGATAATGTTGGTAAACCCACCGGGTATGGCAGCCTGATGACCGTTGAATCCGCACCCGCCCAACCCGGTCAGGGTAATGTCAGTTTGCACCGTGTAAGCTGAAAGGTCAATTGTTCCGCCGCCCGGGCCCCCGCTGATACTCGTCCCGACAGGGAGGATAAAACTATCGGGGAAACTAAAGAGGTCTGAGCCCGCCCCGCCGATGTAGCCTTTTACCAGCAGGTAATCAAATAAAACCTGGCTGCCGCCTGAACCACTAACGGTTCCTTCTGCCGGGTTAAAGTGCAGGGCTTCTGTCACATAGCTGAAATCGAGAGTATCTCCTGCAGCATGGATAATCGTCACCTGGTCGAATCCATCGAAAAAGCGGTAGGTATTGTTGCCCAGCAGACCGTTCAGGGTATCATTTCCGCCACTGCTGCCGAGGATATTGTCACCACTGCTACCTGTGAGCAGGTCATCGCCGCTGCCGCCGTAGACATTGTGGATACCTACAATGGAACGCTCGATTCCGGTCGCGCTAAAAGAGGATAGATCGACGGTAATACCGGTTGTGTAGGCCCGGTAATCTAAAGTATTGCTGCCGCCTCCACCATCAATATCGCCGGCCAGCTGTGCGCCGTCGAGCATAATAAAGGTATCGTGTCCGGGGCCGCCGAAAAGGCGCCCGTATTCAGACCCGGTTAAAGTAAACGTGTCGTTCATATCACTGCCGAACAACCACTCATAATTAATGAAGTTAAGCTCCCTGGCCGCTCCTGCCGCCCGGTAAAAACTGTTGTTCCCTGCGAGCACCCATTCTCCGGCCTGTTCAATTCGTTTACCGTCAAGTACCCAGAAGCCCGGTTGATCGACGATGCTGTAAAGCCGGTCGCCGTCAATTTCGGTATTGAGGGTTCCAATTACCCGGGTAATTCCGCTGAACCCGCCACCAATTGCCTCCTGGGTACCACTGTAGCCGTAATCATCATCCCAGCCGGTCAGGTAAATGTGGCGCGCCGTCTGGTAGTCGTGATAGAGAAAATCAAGCGTATCTTCACCAGTTCCACCAATGATTGCCCCGTTCAGGACTACTCCGTCGCCAAAGCGGTAAATGTTCTCGCCCAAAGTTCCTTCAAGGGTAGCCCAGGCCAGCATCGGAGTCTCAAACCTGATGTCAAACAGATCGTTACCGCCGCCGATGAAGTGCAGTTCATCACTGATGCTATTCAAGGTGTAAGTGTTGTTGCCTGCCCCGCCGTATATTTTGGTAAAGGTGCCTTCATTAGTATTTTCCAAGGTGAAATTATCGTTACCTTCACCAAGGTGAATATCGATACTGACCAGATCGTAATAGCCAATACCGTCATTCTTCAGTGGTGAAGCGTATTCGCCTTCATTAACAAAAGTGTTTAAACCGGTCAGTCTGTTTTCAGTCAAAACCCCGGTATCGTTCGTAATCGAAGCATCGTTATAGATAACCGTCCGATTGTATTGAACGTCTCCATCACTGAAAACGGTTGGATTAATAAAGATAATTATGTAACTGGCCCCTTTTACCGGCAGCACATCCCAGGGCTGGTCAATAAATATGGTATCTTTTGTATTATTCACTATCCGCCTGGTTTGAACAATTTCTCCGTCAGCATCAAGGATAGCCACGTAACGGTTCTCCAGGCTGCTCGTGTAATGTTCTCCCGCTTCGACCGGAAAATCGGCATCTTCATCAAGTAAAGCCTGCGGCGCCGCTTCAGTTACCCGCCCGTCGGGCACGTATTCGTTTGTTTCGTGGGGCAGGGTTACCGGGACTGCTAAAACATAGTATTGGTCGCTTCCGGTATCCTCCAAACGGTCACCAATGATAATAAGCTCACCTTTCAAGTTTTCTGTCTTGTAGGAAGCAGGATCATCGCCAAAGGTATAAAGGCTGCCGTCTGCTTTATAAGCAACAGCATCATTGGGTGTCCAGGTATTGCCCTGTTCATCTACCCAGGAATCACCGCAGATGATAAAGATATCGCTACCCAGGTTACCGATCAGAATTGTTGTTACCCGCTCATTGGTGCTGAGAACAAAGAAAAGATCATTGCCTTCCAGGGCATCAAGCCTGATTGTGTCGATTTCGTCATAACTGATCTTGCGTCCTGCCCCGAAAATTCCATCCTCGGTAATTACGAAGATATCATTAAATTCTGTGCCAAGCACAATCAGGGTATTATTACCGTTACCGCCAACAATTTTTACGGGAGCATTGGCCGTGTAGCTAATTGTATTGAAACCTTCCTGGGCATCAATATTGGTCATGATCTCTTCCGCTGCCTGGTCCTGAATAACAAAGGTCCGCACCAGAAACGTATCGTCATTGATGCCACCAGTCAGGTTGATTACCGCTTTATTACTGTAAACACTGAAGAAGTTTTCGCCGGCAATACCATAAATCCACATCTCATAGCTGTTGCCCCTGCTCAGGTAGCCGCGGGTAGTATGTTCCGTTTCGAACTGATCCTCCGGCGCAACATTAGCAAGAGCATCTCTTTCTGAACGGAAGACCTGACCAACCTGGAAAGAATCTGCTGCCGGGCTACCGTGAATGATAAAAAATGTTCCCGTATCATCGGCTATAACATAATTACCTTCGTTTCCAACACTGTGATCCGGTGACAGGTTAACAACAACCAGGTCTAGATAAGGCCCGCTTAGCGGATCGCCGGTGGGGCTGTAATTGTAATTAATCCGCTCCAGGTCATCATATCCATCGTTGTTGTTATCAACACCCTCGTTGATTAAAGCGAGGAAGTTATGACGGATCAAGATCTGGTTGGCATCAACTGTTCCATAGACAGTGAGGCGATCATGATACTGCGGATAATCATCGTCTAGCGAACCATTTTCAAAAACAGAACCGTCATCGCCACTGTCAAATATGTTAACCAGGTAACTGCTATCCCCGCTAAACCAGATAATATAATGGTCTATCCCCTGCTGAGCATCAATATTAATTGTTGCCGCTTCACCTTGATATTCACTCAAGATGGGGGCCAGCTGTTTCAATTCGATCAGGTCATCACCGGCACCACCAAATATATCAGTATGCGGCAGCGCTGTCCTGGTATCTATCAGGATAATATCATCACCGGCAGAACCCAGAACCAGCAGGTATGGAGCATTAATGTCGCCAAATACCTTAATCTCGCCACCCGGCTCTTCTGCGATGCGGCTGTAGTCGTTACTTAAAGTAATCCGGGAAACGGCGGTAAGGCTGACCCCTTCTGCGAGAGTCAGGGTTCTCCGTGCCGTGAGTATTATCTCGTCCATCGTTAAAACATTCTCTTTAACCAGGATATCTCCATCAGATTCAATAATAATCGGCCCGGGGGCACCTACTCCGGTTATTAATTCACTGATCTCCCCGATCACCAGGTTACCACGGTTATGCAGCCAGATTCCTCCCTGGTCACTGTAAATCTCCAGCTTACCAAGTTCAGTAAAGAGGAAGTGCCCAGGGGTGCCAACTCCGTTGTCAACAACCAGGCGGGCTCCTCCGCTTTGTGCAACAATATTTGGTCCATTGTCGCCGGGTACGCGTCCATTCCTGATTCCCTGCCCCGCTAGAGCCGCTTCAATGTAGACTGTGCCTGAATTGCTTTCAATCAGGTCCAGATAAAGGTTACCGGTCAATTCCCTGATAAATATATCGCTCTCACTGCTGGCATTGAGGAAACCATTGTTCGCCGCTTCGTCAGTGTCTATGTTCAGCATGCCAATTCCCGTGCCGCTGCCGATGGTCCCGTTAACCGCCACCAGGTAGATCCTGCGTCCGTTGATATCTGCCAAAGCCTCACCGGTGCCGATGATTGAATGGTCCGCCTTCAGGTAAACATCGCCGGTAGTTGAGATGATTTCGCCAATACGCAGAGAACCGCGCAGCTCATCGATGTAAATATTATTTTCAGCCAGAACAACCAGTAAATTCTGATTGGCAAGGTCAGTCTTCAGGTAGACAGTCTCAGTGCCGATCGAATCTGCCTCAATTGACAAGTTCCGGGCAACAATGTTTTCGTAGCCATTGTTTGCAGTGCCAAAGAGTCCATACCCCGATGTATGATCTGTTTTTAAAAAAAGATCGAGAGGAGTATAGATATAATTAATAACCAGGTCACCCTCAAGGACATTAATCAAAACATCATCAACAGACCTGGCTGTAAGGACACTTCCTTCGCCCATTGTAATTCTCAAGCTGTCATTTTCCGCACCTATGGGCCCACCGGCTGCTTCAAGGTAGAGGAAGGTGTTATTGCCTGTTTCAACAACAGGCTCACTTCCGTCGGAATAGTTGTAGAGAGCACCATCGCTCTTGATGCTGATTATTGCATTATTGTTAGATATGCTGCCCAGGTGAAGATCATTTGGTGAGCCGATATAAATATGACCTTCTGCTTCAGCCTGAACTACTCCTGAAGCCTGAATAATAAAATCGTCGATCCGGTCGCCGATAATAATATAGGCTACTTCACCTGTTGCACCAGGAATTAGCTCATTTCCTCCTAAATCAAAATAACTGATGCTTCCGGGTTGAGCTGTTACGATATTAGCTATTTCCAGATCGGATAAATTGTTGATATCGCTTACGTCAATCTTCATTTCATCGCGTATAATCTTCACATATGCAGCATTTTCTTCCGTATTATAGGGAAGTTCATTCATATCACTATCATAGAAGATTGTATTATGCGGACCACCTGCATACATAACGGCTATATCAATATTAGTCAGTTCAGGTCTGTTTAACTCACTTACTACAATCCAAAGTGGAGCATATGATTCGCCGATGGTTCCGTTTTCAATCAGCAGGTATATATTGTTTGCCCTGATATTAACTTCTTCATCAACTATTGAAGTATCAGCTATCCTGATTAGTTCACCACGCAGCAGGTTTTCGAATTGTTCTGCCGTCATCGGTCCGGTCAAACCAAGGCTTTCCCAGTTTTCAATAATTCTCAGTATAGCAAGTGTATCTTGTTCACCAGACCCATTAGCGTCAACTAAATTACCCGAGGTAACCTTGAGCCAGACATCACCATTTGTCGAAACCAGGCTGTTAACAGGCAGCGTGCTCTCAGATAGGATGTAAATGCTATCGCGGGCATAACCGCTCAGCGACTCAGTAGTCTCAACCAGGATGTAACCAGAAGCCTGGCCGAGTGCACCATTTTCTGCCCTCAGGTTAATCCGTTTGCCGCTGATAAAACTATCGCTTCCCGCTGCCTGAATGTGACCGAAAGCCTGCAGATTAACAAAACCATTATCACTTTTTATGGTTCCATAATAGAGGTTTGACGGAGCCTTTATATTAATCGCACCAGTAACAGTATGCGCATCTAAACGAACGCCATTGTATGTATTCACAGGAATATGCCCTGCAGAGCCAATACCGTTCTGCGCAGAAAGAATTATCTCGTTGCCGCTAATCAAAACATCTTCGCTGTCACCACGCTCGATAGACCCGCCCGAACTAGTACCACTGCTAATGAGTTCAATTTTGCCAACTTTATTTTCAATTACACCATCAACTATAATTGTCCCTTGCGAGTCAACGACTATATCTGCACCATCCAAATTACCGACAAAAGAAATCGCTATCGGGTAATCTGCCCTGATACTATGGTGGTGGACATCTTTGAAGCCCCGTTCGGTGATAACACGCTGGTAATAAGTGCGTTTGCCCCACCAGGTCTTCTTCACCCAGGATTCCCGACGCACAACAACTTCCCAGACTTCATTACCATCGGCATCTGTAATTTTTACCTGATGATTTTCATAGTTATATAAATAGGGTTGTTCAACTAACCCCGGCAAGTATATTACATAATCGCCTACCCTGGTTGTAACAGCATCGACATTTTCCCGTGACTGACTGTGCAGATCTCCCGGACTCCAATGGACCAGGCCTAGCCAGCTTGAACGTCTGTATAGAGAATTATAGCGGGTAATATATTCCTGGGCTGTAGTCCATACATAACGCTGACCAACCAGGGGCAGATACTGATCGTTGTGCAAAGTGCCTATAACATGGGAGCCTTCTATAAACTCCTGAACTGCCCCATCCCTGGTATAAATTACTTTTGTCGGTTTACTATAAGTTTCCGGGAAAGTGTTCATCCAGGCTGTATCATAAATTACCAGCATGCCCTTTCTGGCGTCGCCTTCACCGTAACCGGTATCCAGTCCCCTGATCTGCAGGTTATAAGTAGTATTGTTGGTAATTGATATATCGCCATAACCATCCAGCACTTGAATATGCCCACCATTACTGCTGGTATTCATAATTTGTCCATATAGTTCAATATAACCGGCCTGGCTCTTGATCGGGTAGAATATTATTGTATTGGTAAGAAGGTCATAATAAGCAGCTACCGGATCTCCTTCAACTGTGAGCGGCGCATCAAGATAATTGAGCGGCGGCCTGGCAGAATTGCGATACTTTTGAATCTGGTCCTCCACTCCCGCGCCAAGAACAACGTTATCATATTCTCTTCCGGCAATAATTGTTCCGTTAATATTCAGGTAACGGGCAGCCAGGTATATTGTGTTAGCCCGAATAACACTGGTCGGTACTTTGTTAAGTGCATTTTGAACCCGAAATGCACGAACAAATAACCACATACCGCCCTCGTTTCCTGTGTAGTTACCTTTCGAACCATACCAGCTTTCAACCAGGTTGACCAGATCTTCCCACAGGCCAGCCGGTTCGCCACCGGTGTGGTAAATCGTATCGATATAATTCTGGACCAGTTTCGAAGCACTGATATCCAGATCTTTTCCCTTAATTTCACCCTGGCTGACAATTCCACCTTCACTGCGGATAGTAATTAGTCCGTCTAAATTACTGACAATACCGCTAATCTCTATATCGGGGGGATCAATATTGTTACCTGGATCCCCGGAATGGGTATTGAGAATTGTAATTTCTTTACCACCACTGCCCCCGATGTTGAAAGTAAAGTTAGCACCTGCACCAATGTTGATCGAATTGATTTCCTGATTATAGGCGGCATTATTGTTGGCGATACTTGAATCAGCAATCAACTGGCCGTTATAGAAAATATCGCCGCCAGTGGTAGGAATTTCCATGCCGCTGATGCGCAGGTAATTTATACTGCGGTTTTCTATAAATATCTCAACCTCATCGGGAGCGCTTAAAAATCCGCTGCCGGTTAACCGATCGGCGCTAACATTGATGTAAGAAGCCTGGGCAATAATATCATTAATAATGATGTAATAGATATAGGGGAATTCAACCACAAACTCGCGCTCATTACCTTCTCCCAGATAATCGCCAAATCCAAGTTCATAAAGATCATCAATAACCCGGTTAATTTGATACTGGTAGCGATCCTCGGCGCTGGTCCCGGCGTAAAGGGCCACTAGCTCGTTTAAGGCAGCCAGTTCGTCCAGCAGGTTCGAGACCCGCGATTCAAGCGAGGTGCTGTATGGCAAACGGTTATCAATAGTCATCCACGGCTTGATATGCGTTGCATCTTCAAGGACCTGACCATTAGCATCAATAATCAACCAGAGGCGGTTATTAATCCCGGCAAAAACCTGTCCGTCAACCCGGACATGATTATCAGTCGATACCGGTTCTGAGGTGTTCCCTTCACGGATATCTGTGCCAAGCAGGTCTTCATATAAGTTTTTACCAAACCCATCTGCTGTAGCCCAGATAGTGCCATCCAGCGCTCGCAGGCTTACATCTTTAGCCGCTTCAATTTTTGCACCCTGAGCGATAAATATATAATTACTCTGGTTAGAGAGCCCCCTGGGCTCTGATTTGGTTTTCAATGGAACAGAACTGTAGTTGTATACTTCTACGTAAGCATCAACATAATGGGCATTGGTCCGACTGGAGCTATCCCGTCCGGCGAGGAGGTTGACACTGCCATATGCAAATATATTTGCACCAGGGTTAACTTCCACCCGGTTTTCTGCATTAGCTACCGCTCTTGAAATACCAGTTGCTATACCCACTACTCCATAGAACGTTGTTGAATAAACCTTGGACTGTAAATCAGCCCGGTCACGGGTAGTCAGGTAAATATCGCCCACGCTTTGTAACAGGGCGTTATTGCCAACAATTACACTGGTATAACCGCTACTGGTAATCAGAGATTGCGCTTTTGCTACGCTTAACAGGCCGGCATTTTCCAGTTTAACCCGATCCCTGGCATAAGCATCATTGTAAGCGCTGATGTCAAAGCGGCCCGGGTTGCTGACACTGCCTTTGACCCTGATATCAGCCCAGCTGCCAATATTTACTGTTGTCGTGCTGACAATTGTTGTCACACTGCCTGGTGCCGGCAGGTCGGCAACACCTCCCGATTTTGAAGCAGCATTGTAAGAACCGGAAAGCCAGTTTTTTATCGAGCGGTTCGCTGCTTCAACCACCAGGTCCCGGGCTTCAACTCGAATGCTGTTGCCAAAAGTGACTTTTACTTCCGGCTTGATATCGTTCTCTGCTTCAGCTGCACCGTAACCGACAACCCCAAGGCTTAAGCTGTCGGCCTTACTGTTATAAGTGGTAAGGTGTTCAGCCAGTGCCCGCAGGTTTATCACATCTATTAATATACCTGCAGCGTTTATATTGCCGCCTTCCCTGCTGCCCAGCCTGATTTCAGTTTTACTGCGATCTACCGTTTCAGGAGCAATCAGGTTGATTACCGCCACACCCACACCACCGGAAAAGGCCTCAGCGTACAGGTTATCAGAACCGCCTGCCTTCAAATCAAACTGGTGAGCAATAACGGTTGAGCTTTTCTCCAGGTAAGTTTCCGTAAAGCGAGTTGCTTTAGCCGTAGCTTTGTTATCACTGAAGGCGCCGAAACCGCCATTATAACCGTCAGCTGTCGCCCTGACTGTGCTCTCTCCGTTTGCATTGAAGAACAGGTTGCCGGCAACCAGAAGCGTGCTTCCTTCTTTGGCCCCTGCATTCACAGTGCCGCCACTGACAGCTTCGGCCTCATTAAATAATAGTGAAGCAATCCCGGCCACGCCGGATCCGCTAACTTCTGCCGTTACTGATCTTCCGCTTTCGGGCAGTAGCTGTCTCGCTTCAACTGTAAGTGTTCCAGTCCATTCCTGCTCATCTGCCATATCAGGCAGGTACTTGGCAAAACGAGCTGCAGACGTCTGTTCTTCTTTCAGCGTGTTAAAAGTATTAAGAACTAGAAGAGTTCCGTTTTCTTCTATAGCGCTAACCTGGTATGTCCCGTCATTTCGTGTGGTACCGGAGATCATGATCACGTCACCGGCATTGTAGCCATCAGTAACCCAACTACCGGTAGCCCTCCTGATCTGGTCCGGGGCGACTCCCCAGAAGGTTAAGGCATCGCTGTTGATCGATTCCCCTGCCAGTTCTTCAACCGCGAAAAGGTAGAGTTTCTTCCCATCAGCAGAAATACTTTCAATGCCAAAGATACCATTATTGCTTCCTGAGCCTGCTATTTCAATCAGTTGGTTTTCGAAGAAACCGTCAGTTTTCCAACTGCCACTTGTCCTGGTGATTTGTGGCCGCTCATCTTCTCCAGTGCCGGTCCCGGGAACAAAAGTTATAGAACCGCCTTCAGTTAACCGGGCTTTGCCAAAAAAGATTAATTCAGGTTCACCGGAGAGAACATTAAAATCAGTTGGAGTACCCCCGGCAAACAGGGCCATTGTTGTACTATCCCTGGTTAACTCATCGTTACCAGACAAGGTCAGGACCCTTCCATCCGCTGAGATTGATTTGATCAGGTAAACTCCATCATTATTGTCTGTTCCTGCCACCCTGATCATATCCCCGGCAGCATAACCGTCATTTATCCAGCTGCCTGTTGTCCTCTTGATACGGTCCGGTCCAAGGCCCCATATCGTTATGTTAACCGAAGCAGTTATTTCTTCATTTACTACCTCATCCCCAATGGCGAGATAGAGGATTTTACCATCAGCCGAAATATTCTCTATCTCAAAATCGCCATCGTTATAAGTGGTGCCGCCTATTTCAAACAGCTGTCCTGCAAAAAAACCGTCATCCAACCAGCTGCCGTTTTCGCGCCTGATTTCCGAAGGAGGTTTCCCACCCAATACTTCATTTGCAGTTATGGTTAAATCATCGCCCCAGCGACCTTCCGTCTCCAGGAAAAGAGTTTTTCCATCAGGTGATACACTGTAAACCTGATTTACATAAACATTTTCTCCTTCTATCACCGTTACAGCATAACCGGGAATAAAACCGTCTTCAAACCAGTTTCCGGCATCATTTCGTTTAATTTCACCACGTCTAACAACAACGAGGTTTCCATCTTCTCCTTCAACTTCACCTGGCGTAAAAGTAATATCAAGATTAGTCAACCTGGCTTCATTAAAAATAAAATGAATTTTGCTGCCTCCACTATACAGGGCTTCATTGAAAAATATTACTTCCGGTGAACCGGACAGAGGCTGGAAACCAACAACTATTTCGCTGTTACTGCCGATATAAGCTTCAACCATCGGCTCATAGATAGCTGTAGCAATCGAATTTCCAACCGAAGCGCCTCCTGCAGCATTAACTCCAAACACATCAGCCTTGATCAATGGAGTAACTGTTGCTCTTACCAATGCTTCTTCTGTAACCACAACTCTGCTGTTATCGCCAAGATAAGCCCTGACAACCGGTTTGGCAGTAACTTTCGCCATGTTAAGCGATCCGCCTGCCAGAAGACCACCCGTTGCAGCACGGGCTTTAACAATAATTTCTTCACTGGAATCAGCTTCAACAGCTATATTTTCAGCCCTGATCCTGCTGTAATCACCGCTGTAAGCCAGGGTCGTTTCTGACGTATTGACAATGCCAATTGCTGCGCCGATTCCTACCGCGCCAACAGCAATATTTCCAATTTCAACATTAACTTTAACGATATCACTGGCCTTGATCAGCAAGTCTCCTCCACTGACCAGTTCAACCCCAGAACCAGACCCTCCGGCGGCAGCGATAAAAGCGGCGGTTATTCTCATGCTGGTATCCAGGTTCGGATCAAGCGCTTCATCTAAATCAGGCATAACCATGCTGTTCAGCTTGTTAAAGGCATAATCACCGACTGATCCTCCGGGTAGCCTGCTTTTTCGGGTTCCATCATCATCGTAATAGAGACTGCCGTCTGTAGAAATATCGTTGTCAAGCTGATCGATGAGCTCGCTGTTAAATTCACCTGCACCGTCCTGATCTATCGGGGTACCAATTGTCACAATCGAGATGGCTCCCGACAAACCAAGCAGACCGGCACCGGCAGAAACTACATTAGTATTTACCGTCTTGTTTGACAGCGCTTCAAGAGTGATGTCGCCGGCGGCAAAGATTTTACTGCCCGCGCCGATCCAGGACACGGTCCGGTTCTGAATGCTGATATAGTCGAGGGCAGCGCCAAAACCCGCTGCTAAACCGGCACCCAGCGAACCACAGCTTGTATCGACCTCAGTCTTATTATCAGTTTTAACCAATACACTCTGGTTGCTTCCTGCTGCCCTGTAACCAGGGTCCTGGTTTACCAGGCAATTGTCTATATATGCTTCCGTATTAGTTTCAATTAAGGTAACCGACACCGCACCGGCTACCCCGGCGGTACCGCCAATGCCGGCGGTGCCGACTACAACCGTAACATTATCCCTGGTCCGGGCCAGAATCTCAATCGCCCCTGTTGTATTCAGTTCTGCATCGCTGGCCCCGGCGTAAGCCGAATTTTTCAAATCGCTAACTATAACCGACCCACCTGCACCGACAAAACCGGCAGCTGAAACGGTTCCAGCCAGAGCTTCAATTTCAAGGTAGTGGCTGGCAAATATTTTGATCGTTCCTTCTGCATAAACTTTCGAACCTGCAAGATAAGCATCAGTTACATTCTCCATGGTCAGCACCGAAACTACACCGGCAATTGATACAGAGCCTGCCAACGAAGCCCCGGCTATGATAATACTTTGATCATTCACAGGGGCAAAGCGGTTATATGCGCCAATAATCAAGCCATCACGTGCGTAGACTACTGTTTCAATTTCATTGAGCTTATCAATGTAAGCCCGGGTCTGGTTCATAACCATGGTGACATCAACAGCAGCGCCAATAGCCGCACCACCGGCGGCTAGGCTGCCGGTGTAAACTGAAATTGAGGTATCCTGGCCTGCCCGGACAATGACCATCGCGCCCTGTTCGTCAGCGCTGTTAATTAAAGAACCGGAAATATACGCCTCGGTAATATTTTCTATGATATTTGTGGAAACCTGGCCGCTTACAGAAATAAAGCCGCCACTGGCTGCACCTGAGTATACGGTCAGTTTTTCACTGTTATGGGCTACAACAGCCAGGCCTCTGGCTTGTTCATTTCCGACAATACCATCGTCATTCCACTTTTTAATAGTAATAGCATCTCCGTTGCCGCGGGCCTGAACGGTTGCATTATTAATGTAGGCATAAGTTTCATTTTCTAGGATATTAACTACAACAGCAGCACCGGCACCAACAATTCCACCACCCATAGAACCACCGTAACTGTTCACTTCGTTCAGCGATTCAGCGAGCAGGTAAATACTCCCATCAGATGTAACCGTTGCACCATCAATATAAGCTGAAGTTATGTTTTCAATAATGTTAATTGCCGCTGTCCCCGAAACACCAACTTTAAGGGCAAAACTTCCACCGGCAACAATCGTATTAATAGTGCTGGCCGAGCGTGAATTAACAATAAGATTTCCGTCAGTTTCTACTGAAGAATCGTCCCCGTCGATATATGCTTTAACTGTATTCCTGATTTCATTATAGGAAGCAGCGGCACCGATTGCCGCTACCCCGGAGAAGTTAATCTGGCCTGATACAGAAATAATCCGGGAACGGTCAAAAGCTTCAATGACAATGCCGTCTCTTGATGAACCACCTGCATTGTGGGCTTTAACCACACTATTTGAAATGTAAGCTAATATTTCATTATTGATCCAGTTAAGCGATACAGAACCGGCAGCTGAAAAGGTTCCCGCGCCGGCGATAGCGGCCGAAACAGTTTCAATACCGCTGGCGCTGTCAGCCAGAAGAACGACATCGTGGCCGGCTTCAACTGTGGAATTGATAATTGCACTGCTATACTTGTTGCTGATGTGGTTAACGGCAATTACCGCGCCTACACCGGCCGTTCCGCCACCAGATACGGATCCGGCAATAGCCTGGATCGAAGTGAGACTATCGGGGCTGTTGGGATCGAATTCAAGATCTTCGTCTTCCGGATCCTCAAGATTGCCCTCTCCGTCAAAGGAGGATACTTCTTCCCTGCTTGACTCAACCTGCAAAGCGCCGAGAGGAATAGTAGTCCGCTCAAGGGAAAGCGCTTTGATCACAACATCTTCAGAAGCAACAACAATTGCATTTTTAATATAAGCTTCTACTGTGCTGTAAATATAGTTGACTGAAACTGACCCCTGGATACCGGCCGCACCACCGACCGAAATACCGGCACTGATATTAAAGATAGCCGGGTCTGCAGTAGCAACAAGGTTAACCGAACCTTCACCTGATTCAACCAGGGAATTAAGGATATAAGCGCTGACCCTGGTACTATCAGTAAATGTAGGCTGATTATAGTCGAAATCTTCTTCTACCGGTTCCGCGTCAGGGTCACCGGAATCACTATCAGTCACTTCACTATTGTTTGCCGGATTACCAGGGTTACCACCGGCAATATTTCCCCGGCCGATAAAGTTAACCGCAACCGCCGCACCTGCTCCTCCAAGACCGGCCCCGGAAATATTACCGGCGATAGAGCTGATTGCTGAACGGTCGATTGCTCTCAAATCTACATTATATTTAGCCCAAACTTTTCTATCTGATCCGCTGCTGTTAATAATCGCCGCGCTAACGTTGGTATAAATCCAGTTGACCGAAACTGCTCCGTTAGCAGCCACCTTACCGGCAAACCCACCGGCAGCGCTGATGCTTTTAATAATCGCGTCAGATTCGGCTTTAATTTCAATCGAACCTTCAGCCGTTTCAACACGGGAGCTGTCAATATAAGCAAACACTGTATGCGGGCTGCTGTCAGTCCCGATATAGTTAACCGCTACCGAAGCGCCAATTGCCGCAACCGCTCCGCCACCAACAGCTCCGGAGAGAGATGATATTTCTGAACGGTCAACTGCAGTGATCCTTACTCCCCGGTCGGCTTCAACCTGGGAGCCTTTTATAAAAGCAGAAACTACATTACTGATTCTATTGATAGCCACAGAACCGTTTACTGAAACTTTGCCAATACCACCACCGGCAACAATGTTCGTTATTTCCGACTCAGAAAAGGCAGTTAGTGTTAGCCAACCACTTGTTGTCACATCGGATTCACTTTCAATAGCCGCTTTAACCAGGTTACTGATTTCATTGTAAGCCGCAGCAGCGCCGATTGCTGTCATCCCGACATTAATCTGGCCTGATAAAGCCCTGATTACTGAAGTATCCTGAGCTGTAAGGTTAACACCGGGATAGTAGTTTTCTTCAGCATTGGCAGCGGCAGTAGTATTGGAAATAACTGTGCTTTCGCTGATTATTGCATTAACCCGGTTATTGATAAAGTTCGTGGAAACAGCCCCGGCAAAGGCCAGTTTTCCGGCCCCGGCCAGCGCTGCTGAAACAGTTTCGATTGAAGCCCGGGAATCGCTTAAAAGGGTGACACTGCCCCGGTTTGCTGTAACTGTTGAGTTGTTGACAATACCTGTCTCAAAATTATTAACAATATGGTTTACGGCCAAGGCTACGCCTACCCCGGCTTTTCCCCCACCGGCTATTGCCCCGGCCAACGACTGTATTGAAGATATGGCCCTCTCGCCGCTGTTATCGTAATCCGGGTCTTCATTGTCATCACCATCATAAATAACAACCGGGGTCGAATCAGATTCAACCTGCAGCGCTCCCTGCGGTATATCATTTCGCTTAAGCGACAGTGTTTGCAGAATTACACAATCATCGGCATTAACTTCAGACCCGTTTATTTGGGCTAACAGGTTATTGAATATGTAGTTTACCGAAACTGAACCCTGCACACCGGCGGTTCCACCGATAGCCGCCCCGGCAGTTATGTTAAAAATAGAGTAATAGGCAGTAGCAGAAAGTATGACCGAGCCTTCTGTTGATAAAACTTCTGAATTAATGATATAAACCGAGACTGCTCCTGAAGTTACCTCATCTTCGGGAGCATCATATTCATAGGCACTGTCAGGGATATCTTCGTCTTCACCTTCGTTAATTATTGGTTGTCCATCATCATCAACATCAACAGCATCCCCAACATCAAATGCTGAATCAATCTGTTCTTCCGAGGCTTTACCAATAAAATTAACCGAAACAGCAGCGCCAATGCCGACCTTTCCGGCACCGGCAACATTACCGGCAATAACACTGATCGCCGAATTGTCTGTTGCACTCAGCTTCAGATCATCTCGCGACTGCACAAGAAGGCGTTCAGGATCGCCGCTTTCACCACGGCTGTTCGATATATAAGCTTCAAGGTTATTGTAAATGAGGTTTGTCGATACAGCACCGTTGGCGGCAACCTTTCCGGATGCACCACCGGCAGCTGAGATACTTTTAATTACTGAATCAGACTGGGCCTTAATTTCAACCGACCCTTCCGCTGCAACTACCCGGGAGCTGTCAATATAAGCTGCAGTATGGTTCGGCCGGTCACCAATATGATCACCGATTTTATTTACCGCCACAGCAGCGCCGACCGCTGCCGTCTTCGCACCGGCAAGAGCCCCGGCAATTGAAGAAATTTCCGCATTATTAAGTGCTGTTATATATACATTCTGATCGGCTATAACTGTCGAGTCGGTGATGTAAGCAGTGGTGCTCATGGTAGTATCATTGTAGCTGACCGACCCGGCCAGGGCAGCGTTTTTCGCGCCGGCCGCCCCTGCTGCCAGGGCCCAGATTTCAGCTTCGTTAACAGCATCCAGTTTAACCATACCGGTCGTATTAAGCTGCGAATTGCTGACATAGGCGCTGACCTGGCCGTCAATTTCGTTCCAGGCTACCGCCGCGCCGAGGCCTGCTTTGCCCGCCCCGCCGATCGCCCCGGCTATGGTAAAGATTTCTGATTGATTGGCTGCTAAAAGAGTAACGTTTCCGCTGTATCGTTCTTCTACTGCTTTATCGCGATAATATGAATCTATTATCGCCGCTTTAATAATGCCCTCCAGCTTGTTAATCGCCACCGTGCCGGAAGCGCCAACATAGCTGTCACTGCTGGCGACTCCTATTGACGCAACCACGGCAAAAATATAACCGCTGTTACCCGCTTCAAGCTGCAAATTACCTTCAATGTCCAGCTCAGACCCCGATATAGTTGTAGTGGTTTTATTGTTAATTTCATTATAGGCAACCGAAGCGCCAACACCGGCCTTACCCCCGTAGCTGGCCGCCCCGGCAACCACAAAGATCAGGCTGTCGTCGGAAGCGATAAGCGTAACATCTCCGGCCGAAACAAGGGTTGCCTGGTCAAGCAGGGCCTTGGTCAGGTTATCGATTATGTTCACCGAAACCGAGCCGGCCCCGGCATATCCGTCATCCCCGGTAGCCAGTGAACCACCGGCGCTGAAAGCCCAAATATTACCCTGGCGGTCAGCGATAATTGTCAGGGATTCAAGGTTAAGATCTGCACTGCTAACCAGGGCAATAGTCTTTCCACTGAGATTATTCTGGCTGTATGAGCCGGCAATTCCAATAGAAGTTCCATCAGTGGTTAAAATTGCTGCCGAACCGGAAGCAGAAATTATGCAGGTTACGTTGCTGCTTTCAACATTAAGGGCTGCGGCGTTAATTTGGCCGCGATCATTGACCACCGCAATCACCACATCGGTAATCTTGTTCAGGGAAACATCACCCGACACACCCAGACCAAAGCTGCCCTGGCTGCTGCCGCTGCCGGTATTGCCCGACTGTGGAGACCCGGATGTAAGGCTGCTTGTGTTTTGCGGTTGACCGGAGCTGCTATCAGAAATTTTTGTCCCGGCCAGGGAGAAAGCATAAATAGCCCCGTCCGCCAAAGCAGTTACATTGAAATCACCGGAAAGATCAATTGCCGATTCAGGTGAATCATAGCTTTTTTTCTCGCCCAAACCGGCCAACACTTCACGGTTTAAACTGTTGATTGATACCGAAGCGCCAATCCCGACGTTTTCACCCTTGATAATATTACCAACCAAATTGATATGACTGGTTTTATCTTTAGCATTCAGGTCGAGAGTGCCACCGTTAAGGGTAACACCATTTTCCGCCTTGGCAATTGTTTTGTTCTGCTGTTTATTGAGGCTGAAAGAGCCGCCTACTGCAACCTTTTCAGCCGTTCCCCCCGATTGCACAAAACTGAAGTTTTCTGTCTTTGCCAGGGCATTAATTAAAATTCCTCCGTCAGACCCGCTGCTGATCGATGCCCCTTCTTCGACCAGGGCAACTGCCTGGTTATCAATAAAAATCAGCAGAACACTGCCGCCGAAACCGGCCTTCCCACCGTCAGTACCTTCCGGGTCCGGCAGGCTCAGATCATTTTCTGCATCGGGCAGGTCAAAATCAAAAAGACCGGCGATGTTGACCAGCTGCAGGAGGATCTCTGCATTCAGGTTAACTGACTGGGCTTCAGATTGATAGAGCCCTTCTTCACCCTGGTTGATCAGTGCCCCGCTGCCGATCAAAGCCTCGGCTTTATTAGTCAAATCCAGGTAGGTGACCGCCCCGGCAAAACCGACCGATTCTGCTTCACCGGTGCTGCGCACCCAGCTGTTGATCAGTGAACCTACCAGGCCAAGTTTTTCTTTCAGGGCAGTTTCAAGATTGTCTTTCAAATCGGCCAATCCTTCAAAATCATCGGGATTGGCCAGGGCATCATAGATAACATTCAACTCATCGCTGAAATCAATTAAATCAGCTGGATCAACCAGGAAAGGATAAGCTGTTTTAGCGCTGACTAAAGTCTCCCGGGCTGCATCGGTCTGAGCTTCACCGCTGATCTCTGCCTTAGCGCTGTTTTCAATTAAAGCAACACCTACGGCAAGGCTGGCCGAAACATGGGGCGAAGGGTCGTCATCGCCAGCGCTTTCATTGTTCGTAGAACTTTCCACTTCAATTTTAAATTTCTCTGTCAGATCAGCCTTTACAGTAAAATCAGCGCCGGATTTTAGCACCGCACTGCTGCCAACTGTAGCCAGCACTTCATTTTTCACTTCCATATAAGCGGCTGAGCCGGCAAAGGCAAAATATTCATTTAGAGTAACTCCACTATCTTCTGCATCTTCATCTTCGTCAGCTTTACCGGAAACTTTACCGCTGATAAAACCTATAATATCTGCAAAGGGCAGTGAATCGTTGGTTGCCTCTTCTGAGGAGCTCTCTTCATCCCCGCTTTCTCCATCCTCGCCTTCATCCACCGCAGCGTTTGCTTTTACAGTTTCTTTACTGGTCAGTTTTGCAGTTATCCCAATACCTTCTGCCAGTTCTTCAGGATCTCCGGAAGTAATTGTTCTACCTGCTGCAGTCAGGATTCCATTCACCACTGCCTGCACATCACCATCTTTAAAGCTTAAAGCAACCGCAGCACCGAAGATGCCCCCATCATACATTCCTGCAGTTGCGGTGGCGTAGTTTTGACTGTCTCCAGTGGCAATAACGTTTATATTACCGCCTGTGGAGGTAATAATAGCTCCTTCACCAATTAGTACATTAGAAACCAGGTTGCTCTCTGCCATGGCAAAAGCGACGGAAATAATGTTTGCCTCGTCTGGTAGTGGGCCCATATCGTTTTTAGTTTTTGCTTCTACCATAGAAACGGCTGTGCTGTCTGACTTGATTAAAACATCACCGCCGGCATTTAGTTCTGCCCCGCCGATTGAAACCACCGCCGCTGCATCAGCCTTGCTGTAACCGGCGCTTAAAACTGTAAAGCCGGTATTAATCGTCGCATCCGCCTTTGCTTCTGCTAAAATTGTCAACTCATTTGCCGCAGTAATCACCACGTTATCACTGATGATTATTTGTGCGTCGGCGGACTTAAGTATTGCAAATAAATCAAGGGGAGCTGAAGGGTCGCTAAGCATATCTTCCAGGGCTCCGATTAATACTTCATTGAAACCAAGGTCGCTCTGTTCAGTTTCCGGAACCATGGCATGCGCCCTGGCAATCAGTTCAACATTGCGGCCGATAATCTGTGCCCCGTTTAAGACCCGAATTATTGCTGAAGCGCTTTCTGCATCCTCACCGGCAATATCTTCAGCAGTGATCGAAATATCATAATTTGTTGACCCGTCAATAACCGTGCCTTCTTCGATGGTGATCAATCTAGCTTTCGCCGCCAGGTTAGACTCAAGTGTATGCTCACCGCGAATGCTGTAAGCAGCATCGGGGCGATAGCTGATATGATCAAGCTGTTCGGTTTTCTCAACGATGAAAGGATCATCATCAGAACCTACACCCTGATTAACACTAACCGTCGGCTCCAGGTGATCTGCATGAGGATTGTTTACAGTTGTGCCGACCATCGCACCTGTTTCAGATCCACCATCAGTCAGTACATTTTCATCGCTGTCCCGGGCATCGGTCCAAGCGTTAGTTTCAAAAGTATAAACCCCCGGCGTTGATGGAGTATCGGCAGTAAAGCTTATTGAGACAGACTCGCCAAACACCAGGTAATCATTGATAGTTTCGGCAAATAAGTTCAGATATGTAAGAAGGCTATCTGAATCAAAATTAATACTATGACGCCAGTTTTTTGATCCGCTGCCGTCCTGCGTAGTGACATTAATCCCGGCGAATTTTACATCCTGGAAACCTTCCGGGATAATCATCCGGGCCGAACCAAGGGTCTGATCACCCTCGTTTAGTTCGGTAAAAGTAATGGTAAAAAATTGATCCTGCGCATTAACGGATACAACCCTCTGCTCGTCAGGAATTTCAGCAATATATGAATTTCCTTCCTGATTCTCTTCAGTTGGTTCATCGTTGTTTTCATGATCAGGTTCAGGTTCTTCACTCTCGCTTCCATCAGGTTCTCCATCAACCTGTCCGGACGAATCTGCAGGTTCACCCACCATATCACTACCCGGATCATCGGCGCTGTTATTCCCGGCAGATTGATCTCCTCCCGGGGAAGCATCTTCTGGTCCGTTGCTATCATCTGATTCTGGTTCAATAGAAGAACCGCCCTGTTCAGCTCCTTCACTGCCTGTTTCCGGAGCGGGCGGTTCACTTATTTGTGGATTATCATTATTATCGACTTGGGTAAAGCTTTGTTCAGTTGTTATATCATTACCATTTGATATTGGCTCTGTTGTTGTATCCGGCGTGTTCTGGCTACTTGTTCCCCCGTTTGAGCTACTGTCAGGATTAAAGCTGCCTGATTCAGAAGATCCGCTATCACTAATGCTGTTATCCATGGTCCCGGCTGTATCTCCGGAATCAGAATTCCCGGTGTTGTCGCCTTCTGCATATGCAACCTGGGCCGGCATGATCAACAAAAAAAGTAAAATTGTAAGCACCAGTAACAGGGATAAAGGATAATTGATATTGCGGCGAGGTTTCGCAATTAATATACTGAACAAGGCGATCAACTCCTGGCTTAATTATTACTACTGTTGAAGCTACATTCCCTGAAGCAATTATTGCATATGCAAGTATAATTTGTGCTTATATCCATAAAATACCTTTATAAAAATATCATGTAATTCTCCCTTTTGTCAATTAAAATAAACAGTTTTATACAGATAATAATATATAATCTGCCGGAAGAAAATGGAATGACAAAATACAGACTGACCGATAAATTAGTGCATTTAACGATTGTACCTAAAAGTTCTACCTGCTTCACCATTTATCTCTTCAATTATAAAGGAATAAGTTTTCAGGTTTGCCGAAAGGGTCACCCGGCAATCGAGATTTTGCCAGCTTAGTTTGAGCAGGTGTGGCAAGCAGCCTCTATCGGTTTCAAAGCTTCCGGAGAAGGCGGGGGAATTATTACGAAGGCGAATCATTTCAAGCTGATCAATAACAACCGGACGTTTTAAATCATCTTTAACCTGCCCCAGGCTTAAATTAGTACGATTAATTTCCTTGTGACCGGCAGTTCCACCACGGTCGGCCGCCTCGTAATCATTTTTACCGGCAAAAAGATCAAGATACCAGACCTGGGGTGTCCCGGGCATGAAAAGTTGAATTGCCCTGGCCAGGAGCATTTTACTGTCGTCTTCGCCCAGGGCACTGAAAAAAGTGGCATTAACCTGGTAATAAGTTATTATTTTGCCCTCGGCATCATAGATATCTTTGATCCTACCGCCCCTGGCAACAATTAAGTCTACCAGGGCATCAATTCGCCGGTCTGATAATAGGCCTGGCTGGTAGCTACCCTGTATATCTTTACCCTTGAGATCAAGGAGTGGAATACCATCATGACAACCGAGCATATTAATTGTCCGGTAGCCTTCCCTGCTAATCTCATCGGCCCAGTCAAGTAATTTCTCTGCTGAAGAGCTTTCGAGGGCATCAATAACCAGGCCGGGCAAGAAAAAATCATAAAAAGGATACTCCCTGGCAGCTATTTCCCTGTATAAGCCGCTGCCGTATTCAGCATGTATTTCCGGGAGAACAATTAGATCATAGCAACGGGCAGTTTGTTCGAGCCGCTCCAGGTAATCCCAGGTACCCGGACGATTAAAAAAATTTGCCTCACCCGGCACTTTGTGCAGGTAGGCAAAAGCATCAAGACGCACTATTCCTGCCCCATAGCTTTTTATTTTTTGTAAAGTTTCTTTATAAAAAATCCATACTTTTTCGGAACGTGCATTTAAATCAAGCTGGCCCAGGTAGCGCTCTTTTCTTCCCTGCCTCATTATTTTCTGGTAAAAAGTATTCCAGAAATAACGCTGCGATCCATCTGCAATATTAATTCTCATTACCGGCAGACCGGGTTTACGTGTAAAAAGCTTTTCCCTGTGCTCCCGATCCGGTATTATCCAGCCATCTGCTCCTGCTGTACCATAACCCTCCCAGAATTTATTCCAGTCAATAAAAAATTCATCATACTCAGATTCCTGCCCTTTCGTCAATAAATCCTCAAACTGGGGTGAATTAACTGAAAGATGGTTTAGCACCAGGTCGAGCTTGAGCATGATGCCCAGATTCTGCATTTCCTTCAGGTCCCGGGGTTTTACCAGCTCGGTGTTGAGATTATAATCTATAATAGAAAAACCGCGGTCGAGGTCACTGTTAAAAACCGTAGGGAGCAGGTAGAACATTGAAAATGCTTGCTGCAGCTCCGGTCTTTTCAACAGCTGTACCGTATCAGCCAGGTTTTTACCAATACTATCGGGATAAGCGTTAAACATAACTCCATGCGGCAGCGAACGCCTCTTTTTCTGAACCTTACACCCGTTCATAACTGCCCCCCCTGAGACAAGTATACCCGGCAGATATTTGTATTCTCACTACTGCTCATCCTCCGGCGGGGGAATAACCAGGTCAGCCAGCTGCCTGTGCCCGGAAATAATTTCGTGTTCAATTAATAGAACTTTTTCGATAAAATCAGTCAGGGGATCTCTTGAACGGGCAACCCGCGCCTTCCTGGTCTGGCGAAAATCACGGTCGATAAAAGCTCTCAGGTCAACATTTTTCAGCAGTGTGGTATAGGTTCCCTCTACGATAACCACTTTTACGCCCTCAACAGGCAAATTAACCTCTTGAATATGATTACGATCATAATCAACCAGCGGCTTGCTGATCACAGATCCGCCTTCCCTGATCGTATCCAGGTTAGCTTCAATTTTATTGAGCTGTACCTCCTGCGGCCCAACCCATTGAATATCTTCAACCCTCCTGTCATGATTTGTTTTTGGAGGGTATATAAAATAATCATCCTGCTGTAAAATCAGGGCTTTGTGCCCTTCCCTGTTACAGGTCTCGGCCAGCACTGCTGCCGTTTCAGATTTGCCACAGCCAGATTCGCCAGCAACAGTAACTGTCACCGCTCGATCAGTATTTTTTAAAAGCACTATTAACTTACTGTAAATTAAACCTGCAGCCGAACGATGATAATCATCAATCAGCAGCTTATCACCGATCATTGAAACACCTCCGTAAATTTTTATAGCATTTTAAAGAAATAATCTTAATGTTCTTCACTACTATATTAAGTGGGTTACTAACTTTATTTCAGGAAGGGGATAGCCTTCCCTGATAACGAACATATTAACCTCGGGATGCGCAGGATCAGCAGAAAGTGAGAATTCTACTTCGCTATATTCACCCTGACGGTAGCTGTAACTTTCACCATCATCCAAATAGAGGCGGTATAATCCCTGCCTGCCGGCATAACAATGCATTTCAAGCAATGTCTGCCCCGTGCCGTAATTCCCGCTCTGCCATTTATCAATGGGTATGATAGCGCCCGCTTTTACGTAAATAGGCAAAATATGAAGCGGGGTTTCCCGGACAATATGTCTGCCTCCTTCATGCACTTCCCCGCTCCAGAAATCGTGCCAGGCTCCTGCGGGCAAATAGACCTGGCGATGGGTTGCGCCGGGCCTTAAAACCGGGCAAATCAGCACTGCTTCACCAAGCAAAAATTGATCATTAATATGGTAAACCTGTTGATCATCCTGGTGGTGATAAAGAAGGGGCCGCATTGCGGGTGCTCCGGTAAGGGTACTCTCTAACATCAGGTTATAATAATAGGTTAAAAACTGGTAGCGCAGCTGGATATACCTGCGCATGACAGCCAGCTCCTGTTCCGAATAGCGCCATGGTTCCTGGTTGGCTGTTCCGGTTTCACTGTGATTGCGGAAGAAAGGTATAAAAGCTCCAGCCTGTGTCCAGCGTACCAGCAGCTCGCCACTGCAGTCACCCCGGTAACCGCCCACATCTGCCCCGACAAAAGAAAACCCGCTTAAACCTAGGTTGAGAAGCATGGGAATGCTGATCTCAAGATGCTCCCAGATACTGGCGTTATCTCCTGTCCAAAGTGCGGCATAACGCTGGCTGCCGGCAAAAGCAGCCCTGGTTAAAATAAAGGGCCTTTTGTTGGGCTGATATTTTTCGAGCGCTTCCCTGGTAGCCCTGGTTTGCATCAAGCCATATAAATTATGGCCTTCTGCATGATTTATACTCTTCCCCTGGTCAGTTTTATGCACAGCTAGCTCGGGCAGGGTTCCTGTTTCCCTGGTAAAATCAGCAGGTTCATTCATATCATTCCAGATTCCCTCAACACCCAGCTCAAGCAGTTCCCGGTGAAAAGAACCCCACCAGTCCCGGACTTCAGCCTGAAAAAAATCCGGGAACACTGCCGGTTTTGGCCATACTTCCCCTACATATACTTCCTGATCAGGCATTTTTATAAAGCAATCTCTTTCCAGGCCTTCCTGGTAGACCCTGTATCCTTCTTCAAGCTTAACCCCCGGGTTAACGATTACTACAACTGCAAAATTCATCTGCTTAAGTTGCACAAGCATTTCTTTGAAATCCCGGAATTTTTCTTCATTTATTGTAAATACCTTGTAAGCATCGAGGTAATCGATATCAAGGTAAAGCACATCACCGGGAACGTTATTTTTGCGCATTTGCCTGGCAATTTCCAGCAGTTCTTCCCTGCTTCCGTAACTATAACGGCTCTGCTGGTAACCTAAAAATTTTTTACGCGGCAAGGGAGGAGTCCCGGTAAGCAGGCTGTAACGTTCGGTTACTTCGCTTACTGAAGGCCCGTGAATATAATAATAATCAAGCGCGCCTCCCGCTGCCTCCATGCTGATTACGCCTGGGTTACCAGCGGCAAAATCAAAGCTGGTCCGGTAACTGTTATCAAAGTAAATACCATATGCCCTTCCCGGAGCAGCTCCAATATAAAATGGTATTGCAGTATGCATCGCTTTGATCAGCGGGTTGTGCAGATCATTAAGCAGCAGGACATCGCTGTTGTAATTTTCCGTTTTTGTTCCCAGTTGGTTCAACCAGCTATATTTTTCGCCATTGCCATAGATTCCGGTTTCCCAAAGCAATTTTTTCTGCAGAAATGGCCCGGCAGGGCTCAGTTTTAAATCCTCGCTGTATAATTCCCCTGCCTGATCATATATCTTTACTGCCAGGCTCTGTCGCTCTACCTCTACCTTTAAAGACCCGGCGCAAAAAATATTATTTTCCATACTTTTTTCCAGTTTCACCGGCCGGGCACTAACAGCCGGGGTAGAACCGGGAACTGTTTTATTCTCACTGTAGACAAAGCGGACAATATCTTCGGAATAGAAAAGAATATGCAAATTGTATTTATCCCCGCGGATCATACAACCGTAGTCTGTAATTTCCATCTTTCCATACCTCTCCCTGTTAACTTAACCGGTTTCGCTGCCATGCGTAAAAAAATTAAAAACCGCTTTTCAATCCTATACTGCTAATCCTTCTAATCAAGCACCTCTTCCGTCTCCAGGTCAAAAAGATGAATCTTATCCGGGTTAAAAACAACTTTTACCTTATCATTGACCCTGAAGTTCTTCGATGGGTCAACCCGGGCGATAATCGTATTACCATTAAGATCAAGGAAAAGATAAGTTTCAGAACCTAAAAGCTCGGTTACCTCTACGTTGGCAATATTTTTTTCACTGTCATTGGCAGAGGTAACATCAATATGCTCGGGTCTGATCCCCAGGGTCACATCCTTGAGAGAACCGTATTTTTCTTTCAGCCTGGATGAACGCTGTGGCTGCAGTTCAACCGAGCCGCCCTGGTAGTCCACAGACAAAACGCTATCTGTTTCACCAATACTCGATTCAATAAAGTTCATCTGCGGCGAGCCTATAAAACCGGCTACAAATTGATTAACCGGCTTCTCGTACAATGTAGTCGGGTCTGCTACCTGCTGAATTACACCATCTTTAATTACAACTATTCGCGTTCCCATGGTCATAGCTTCAGTCTGGTCGTGCGTAACATAAATAAAGGTTGTCGCCAGGCGCAGGTGCAGTTTGCTCAGCTCGGCCCGGGTTTGCACCCTTAACTTGGCATCGAGGTTGGAAAGGGGTTCGTCCATCAGGAACACCTTGGGGTTGCGCACTATGGCCCTTCCCAGTGCTACTCTCTGACGCTGCCCCCCGGAAAGCTGCTTCGGTTTTCGGTCAAGTAAATCACTGAGGCCTAGGATAGAAGCTGCGTTATCAACACTTTCTTTAATCTTGGCGGCAGGCATTTTGCGCAGCTTTAAACCAAAGGCCATATTATCATATATCGACATATGGGGATACAGGGCATAGTTCTGAAAAACCATGGCTATGTCACGATCTTTTGGAGATACATCGTTAACCATTTCTCCGTCAATGTAGAGTTCCCCGGAAGTTATTTCTTCCAAGCCGGCAATCATTCTCAGAACTGTTGATTTGCCGCACCCTGAAGGACCAACCAGTACAATGAACTCTTTATCTTCAATTTTTATGTTCACATCTTTAACAGCGTGAAAACCGTTTGGAAAAATTTTATTAAGATTAATCAGGTCCAAGCTGGCCAAGGCAACCACCTCTCTCGTTTATGCTATTTGAACCGGAGTAAAAAAGTTGATTCTTCTCCCGCCCGCATTAAAACCATTTCATCACCATGTTTAAAGCTGATTTTTTCACCATGCAGCAAGCGATAGGTAACTTGATTGTCTTTAACCTCAACCTGCAGTTGAGATCCATGAAATAATATATTAAAACTATAACCGTTCCAGCGCCGCGGCAGGTAGGGTTTAAAACTGAGCTCTCCATTAACGGTTTTCATACCGGCAAAACCATAAGTCAGATCAAGCCAGGAACCGGCCATATTGGCCATATGCAGGCCAAAATGAGTATCTTTTAAAAGATTATCAAGATCCAGCCTGGAGGAAATCTCAAAAAATTCTTCGGCATCTTCGTAATAACCAAGGTCAGAGGCAACGATGCTGAAAATTGAAGGTGACAGGGATGAGTCATGGGTTGTTATAGGCTCGTAATAATTATAATCATGGCGTTTTTGTTCCCGGGTGTAGCGGTTGGGCAGTAAAAAATGAGCCAAGATAACGTCGGGCTGTTTGCAAACCTGGTGGCGATAAATTACCAGTGGATGATAATGGAGCAGCAAAGGATATTTCTCATCAGGAGTAGAGGCAAAATCCCAGATCTCCTTGTCAAGAAAACTATCATCCTGGGGATGTATCTTCAGAGTTTCATCGTAAGGAATGTACATGTTTTCCGCAGCACGCCGCCACTCCTGCAGCTCTTCTTCCTGGAGGTCAATTTTGTCGGCTAACTCCTTGTAAATATCGGAATACTCATCTTTCAACCGCACGGCAATATCAAAGGCATATTGCAGGTGCCACTGGGCCATCAGGTTGGTATAACAGTTATTACTGACCAGGGCAGTATATTCATCAGGTCCGGTCACTTCATTATAACAAAATTGGTTTTCACGCCTGCTGACAAAAGACCCCAGGTCTCTCCATAAGCGCGCTGTTTCAAAAATAATTTCTGCGCCATAATCGAGCATGTAAGAATAGTCGTCTGTCATTTCAATATACTTTCTGATAGCGTAAGCAATTGCTGCATTAATATGATACTGTGCAGTCCCAGCGGGATAATAAGAAGACCCTTCTTCGCCGGCTATTGTCCGCCAGGGATACAGGGCCCCGCGTGGATGATTCAGAACTGCGGCTCTAACCCGGGCCTGGTCAAGAATGCTGTAGCGGTATTCAAGTAGCTTGCGCGCTTCTTCCGGTAAAACAGCAGAAAAAAATGGTATCATATATATTTCTGTATCCCAAAAATAGTGCCCGTCATAGCCTTCACTCGAAAGCCCTTTAGCCCCTATACCGGTGGTTCCATTACTTCCCGCAGCCTGCCGCAAATGAAAAAGGTTTAAGTGCATGGCCTGGTCGGCAGAGCGGTCACCTTCAATATTTACCCCAACTTTCATCCAGTAATCAGCAAGGTGCTTCAGCTGCTCCTCCAGTAAAGTTTTAAAACCGGTATCCACGCCTTGTTTTACTGTTTCAAGAGCAAGGTTAGCCAGTTCATTCTCCGGGTAATCACGGGAGGTATAGTAAGCAACGTGCTTGGCCAGGGTGGCAGTTTCACCCTGATTAATTTTTAAACGATGACGTACCGCAACAGTTTCCGCTGTTTCAACCCGGTCAACCATGACAGATGATCCGCCCTGCAGATGGTGTTCCATTGCGCACGCCAGTTTCAGGTTAGAACGTTTAGTAATCTGCTGCATTACTGCCCTGGTTTCTTCTCCGGCAATAGACTGAACCGAAAGGCCCAGACCACCAAGTTTAGCAGAAAAACGGGGATCTTCCTCTGCATGAGTATGATTATCAACAGCCCCGTCCAGTGAAGAACAAAAGGTAATTTCACCTGAAAAATTCAGTGCTTCGACCTGGTAATTAAAGGCCAACAAGTGGCGGTGCCTGAAAGGTACCAGCCTTGTTATGGTAATTTTAACTTCTTTACCTGCCGGTGAGCGCCAGTGAACAGTCCTGGTCAGGCAGCCTTTTTTTAGATTAAGGGTGCGTTTATAGTCAAGAACAGTACCGCTAAGCATGCTGAACCGTTCATCTTCCAAGAATAGTTCAATTATTTTGCTGTTGGTTACATTTAGCATTGTCTGGGTATTTACAGCATACCCATACCCACGTTCGGCATGGGGAATTGGAACAGACTCATAGAACCCGTTCAGGTAAATACCGTCAACAGTACGGCATTCCGTTCCGTTCAACCCTTCCTCGAAGCTTCCCCGAATGCCAATATATCCGTTGCCGAGGGTAAAAATTGTTTCATTATATAAATTATGCTGCTGAGAAAAACCATCCTCGGTCACAGCCCAGGCATCAGAGGGACAATTAGGTTGATTTTGCAATTTTAGCTGTTTCAAATTTTTATCTCAAATCCTTATTATTATTAATCTCTTGCCCGGGCTTTACAGCTCCGGGCAAGAGTAAAGGCTAAACTCCAGCCTTTTCAAGCAGCTTTTATTCAGCGTCCAAACCAGTCAGGTCAATCAAGTCCAGCTCGAGCTCTTCAAAAGCATCGGCACCGTTCTTGCTGCCGGTCAGCACATCGTGCACTGCCCTGTAGAACAGCTCAGAAACTGCCGAGTACTGTGGCGCGGTAGCAGTAGAAGGCCGGGCAACCGCATTGATAAACACATCATACAGGCTGTCAAACCAGGGATGTGCAGAAAGAACATCGCTATCTTCATAAAGGCTCATTATAGTAGGAATCATTGTTCCTAAAATGGCCCTTTCTTTTTGTTCATCGTAGGAAGCCATGAAGAGAGCAACATCTGCCGCTTCTGCCGGATGGTCACTGTAAGCGCTTACAGCAAGCTGCCACCCTCCGAGAGTAGCTGCCCCGGCTCCACTCTTGCCGGCCGGAAGTGCTGAAACATCAAACAGATCCTTTACCGCACTATCATCTGCCATGCTGGTAGCATAGGCATAAGGCCAGTTACGCATAAAGGCTGCATTTCCGGCATGCCATACTGCCCGGGCATCCTCTTCGGCAAAGGTAGTTACCCCTGCGGGTGAAATTGTGCCGACCCAGCCGGCGGCTTTCTCAACAATTTCAATTGCGTTGGGGTTATTAACGGTAATAACACCTTCAGGGCTGACAACGCTTCCACCATCGTTGGAAGCAAGCCATTCCAGGGCGTCGCAGGTTAAGCCCTCATAGGAATTTCCCTGCCATACAAATCCATGGAAGTCGGGATTTCCATCAGCCCTTTCGCCATCCTGAATTACCTGGGCATACTCTTCTAATTCATCCCAGGTCTGGGGAACAGCAAGGTCGTATTTTTCCAGCAGATCGGTGCGGTAGTATAACAACCCGGCATCGGTGAACCAGGGGATGCCAACCAGTTTACCATCAACTGTATTGTTTTCGACAATCGCCGGAAAATGTTCGCCCACTACTGCATCGGCTCCATACTGGTACAGATCAACAAAGTGCTCGGCCAGATCGCCAGGCCATATAACGTCAATCTGGTAAATATCAACCTCGGAGCTTTGGGCTTCAAAAAACTGCAGGTAGAGCCCTAAGCGGTCATCAACCATATCGGGGGTATCAAGAACTTCAACCCTTACCCCCTCATTGGCAGCATTATAACGTTCTGCCTGGGCCCTGGTCAGTTCAAGTTCCATCCCGACAGCACCGGCAGCTACTGTAATAACAATTTCATCGCCGTCGGGCTGAACATCTTCACCGGGATCATCAACAACCTCCCCGGGTTCATCGACACCATTTCCGCACCCGGCAACAAAAAACATTCCCAAAACCAACAGTATAACCAAACCAAATAACCACTTGCTTTTCAACATTGCAGACACTCCTCTTCTTTAATGTAAATATTTTTGGTACTGGTAAATATTTGTATATAGCAACCCCCCTTCAGTAAAATTACCTGTTACAAAACATTTACCCCTTAACTGCTCCGGCAGTTAACCCGGCTACAATACGCCGTTGGAAGATCAAAACCAGCACCACCAGGGGCACTGTAACCAGGCAGGCTGCTGCCATGATTTCGCCAAACGGCTCCTGCCGGGCAACAGCTCCGGTGAAATAGGCGATAGCCACCGGAACAGTTCTGGCCGTAGGATCAATAGAGGTAAAAGTAAGCGCAAAGAGGTACTCATTCCAGGCAGCTATAAAAGCAAGCAGCCCGGTGGTAACAAGCGCAGGCGCCGTCAGGGGCAGCAGTATCCGGTGAAAGGTCTGAAACGGCGTTGCCCCGTCAACCTGCGCAGATTCCATCAGGGCATCGGGTAAGCCCTTGAAAAATGAAGTAAGAACCCAGGTAGTAAAGGGTAAAGTAAAGATCATGTAAGAAAATATCATACTGACCCTGGCCGATAACCCCAGGGCTGAAATAACCGCATAGAGTCCCGCCAGAACAGTTACCTGGGGAAACATGGTCATGGCAAGAATCAGGTAAAGGGCCGGCTTTCGCCCGCGAAACCTCAGTTTACCGAGGGCAAAGGCGGCAAATGAACCGGCTACCAGGGCCAGGGCAGTGGTCGCCGTGGCCACAACAGTACTGTTTACCAATCCCCTTAGGAACTGGTTATCCTGAAGCACTGTCGCATAGTTCTGCAGGGTTGGAGCAAACTCCAGTGTTGCAGGATCCCGCGGCACTGCTGTTGCCGGTGTCATGAAAAGCTGCGCTTCTGTTTTCAGGGAGGAGTTTACAGCCCAGTAAAAAGGAAACAACAGGTAAACTAGTATGACTAATATAACCATGTAGAAACCTGCCTTTTTAATAAGGGAGAAAAAACTTGTGCGTTTTTTCATTCTTCGTCAACTCCCATCATCTTCATATAAGAAAGGGCAAATATGAAAATAAAGATAAAAATAATAACACCAATAGCAGAAGCCAGGCCCATATTCCTATTGCCAATCAGTTGAAAATAGTTATAGCTGGCCATTGAATATGTACTGCTGCCCAGCATTACCTGGAAGATATCGAAGACCCGCAACGCATCGAGGGTGCGGAAAATCAGGGCAACTACCATGGCCGGTTTTAAAAGGGGCAGGGTGATGGCAAAGAATTGTCTGATCTTACCGGCACCGTCTATCTCTGCTGCTTCAAAAATATCTTCGGGCATGGTCTGCAACCCTGCTAACAGCAGCAAAGCCATAAACGGCGTTGTTTTCCATACATCAACAGCTATCAGGGCGGGCAACTGGTAGCCTCCGGCAGCTAGAAAAGCAACAGGGCTGTCAACTAAACCAAGCCAATCTAAAAATGAGTTGAACATACCTACCCGGCTCGGTGCCAGCATCCACTCCCACATGCGGGCTGAAACAACTGTAATAACCGCCCATGGAACGAGCATGGCAGCACGCATTGCCCCCCGGAAAGCAAACTTACTGTTCACTACCAGGGCTATGGCCAGGCCCAGGATCAGCTCCAATAATACAGATATAACAGTAAAGCCGACTGTATTTTTCACTGCATCTATAAAGTTAGGATCTGTTGCTCCCAGGACATAACGCTTGCCAAACAAGTTGAATTGATTCAGTTCGCGGTAGCGTACGGGCTCACGGGGCAGCTTATCTATTGGCCGCTCGTAAAGCTGTTGACCTGTATCGGGATCGAGTAATAGCTCACCGGATACTTCATCAATCAGCGGTTCAAGTTCGGTGATATTCATGCTGAGCAGGCGCCGGTAATTATCAAAACCGACAAAGCTTGTTTCCTGGCCGCTGGCAAAAACCCGGTCAGTGAAGCTGGTATAAAATACCTGGGCCAGAGGATAAAAAGCTATTAATGTAATAATAATCAGGGCGGGTAATAGGAGTTTTAATGCCAGTTTCTCTTCGCGCCTGGCCAGTTTCGAAAGCTTCGGTTTCCGGGTAAAGAACCCCTTCTCCTCAGGAGCATTACTGTTTTTTGCAGCCACCTGTCCCCCTCCTTCAATAGAGTTGTAAATATTATCATTAAAAATATTCTGCTGCCTGATCTTTCCGGGTTCCAATTATTTCTTACAACACTACAATCTCCACTTTTATAGCTGCCGCATAAATATCTTGCTAACCGGCGGTGCTCTCCCTGAGCACTATTTCATGCGGCAGGACAACCTCCCAGCGATCTAAAGTTTTCCCCTCGATCAGCTTGATCAGCATTCCTGCCGCCTTGGAGCCCATCTCGATGATCGGTTGACGAACCGTAGTCAGGGCAGGATGATAATAAGTTGACATGGGTACATCATCAAAACCTGCTACTTCTATGTCTCCGGGGATTTTCAGACCTTGATCCAGAAAAGCCTTCATAGCCCCGAAAGCCATCAGGTCACAGGCAACAAACAGTGCTTCCAGCTGAAGATCTTCATTAACTATCTCCTGGCCAATTCTGTAACCATCAGCCGCATTTAAAGAACCAGTTTTAACCAGGCTCTCATTAAAACACACACCAAACCTGTCAAGCGCCTGCCTGTAACCAAGGAATCTTTCTTTACCGGTAAGATGATCCTCTGGCGAAGCCTGTATCATACCTACCCTGTTATAGTTTTTTCTGAGAAAATATGCGGTCATATCGTATGCAGCCTTGCGGTGGTCTATGCGGATGCTGATTAAGTTTTTACCATTATAACTAACATTAACCAGGGATATAGGTATGGAAGATTTCTTAAAAAATGCTTTATGTTCCTTAAGCAGCCTGGAAGTTAAGAATATAATTCCATCGACAAGCTTGTCGTTAAGCATTACCAGAAGCTCAACCTCTTTTGCCGACGAACCGAGCGAGTTACTGATAATCAGGTTATAACCTTTGTTGTAAGCAACATCCTCGATACCTTTAATTAGTACAGAAACAAATAAATTATCGATATCAGTTACTACTACACCGATTGTTTTGCTCTTTTTGTAAACCAGGCTTCTTGCTGTTGGATTAGGTTTAAAATCGAGAACTTCAATAGCATTGAGAACTCTTGTGCGGGTTTCCGGGCTAACCGGCTTGGAGTCGTTTAATACCCTGGAAACGGTTGCTTTTGATACTCCAGCTTTTTGGGCTACCTGGGTAATCGTCACCGCCATCAGGAATCGACCTCCTGTACAACTCATTATAGGAAACCGGTTTCCTGATGTCAAGTATTTTTCTGATATTTTTAATATAGGTTGTATTGCGTGTTTAAATGTCCCGTGGTAGAAAAAAACAACTGATCAACATAAAACAAATTATTCAACTGTAAGTTCTTCCCGGGTGTTGTAATCGTAATGCCGGTATTCATCAGTTATCCTGTCCTGAAGGTAGAGAATATTATAAGCATCCGGGGGTTGCTTGCGCACCGCATCATAGAGGGAATAAGCTTCGTCCCGGCAATTGGGGCAGCCCTGCGGGGGGATAACGATACAATATATGTTATAGCGCCCCCTGCTACCGGCAGCCTGAGAACTGATGGCAAGGTAACCTGGGCAGTCGGGGCATATCTTTAGCGATTCCACCTGGTTCTCATCAATCTGGTCGGTATCATAAAAGATACGGCGCTGCCTGCGAACCATCGGGCCAAGTGTCCGGCGTGTTTCTTCCGCCAGTTCATGACGGTGGTGGAAGATGCCGGTCAGTTCTCCAACTACATCCTTCAGGGCATCTTTGATCAGGGGATCTTCCCTGAATTTTTGTTCGTGGTAATCGGGTTCATATAAATTAGAATAATCGATTCCGGCCATGGCCATAATAATTCCCATGTTAACATAGGGAAGGGCAGTTTCAATTGAATAGCCTCCCTCCAGCACGGCAATGTGGGGAGCCAGCATTTCATTCAGCACGGCATAACCGCGGGCTGAAAACTTCATGTTGGCCAGCGGATCGCTGTAATGGTTGTCCTGGCCGGCAGAATTAACCACCAGGTCGGGCTGGAATTCCTCCAGCACGGGCAGTACCAGCTCTTCCAAAACATACATGATTCCCCGGTCAGTTGTTCCCGGCGGCAGCGGCACATTTAAAGTAGTGCCGCGGGCCAGCGGTCCGCCGCTTTCATCAACAAAGCCGCTGCCCGGATATAAGGTGCGTCCATCCTGGTGAAAGGAAATAAAAAGCACATCGGGATCGTGCCAGTAAATATCCTGGGTGCCGTCACCATGGTGCACATCGGTATCGACAATGGCAATCCGTTTTACTCCATATTTTTTCCGCATGTATTCCACCATTACCGGTTCATTGTTGATGTTACAAAAACCGCGGTTACCATGCACAACCCGCATGGCATGGTGCCCCGGTGGTCTGACCAGGGCAAAACCATTCTTAATTTCACCCTGCATCAACGCGTCAGCAATCACCAGCGCTCCGCCGGCAGCAATACGATGAGCTTCCGTTGCCTGCGCTTCAATATTGGGCACGCAAAAATGTACCCGGGCAATATCCTTGTTACCGGCCAGACGGGGTTGGTACTGGCGAATCTGAGGCAAATCCATGATTCCTTCCTCAAAAATCTGGTCCCTCGTGTATAAAAGCCGCTCCTCCCTTTCGGGGTGAGTAGGTGATATGGCCCAATCAAAAGCAGGAAAAAATACCAGACCAGTCGGTTTCACCGCCACCTCTTTATTACCACGCATCTCCTTTAAACCTCCCCCCGGGCCATCCATCACTGCACCCCTTCAAATTCATCGATCACACCCGGGGCAATCTGGATTCCCACGTCAAAAAGCTTGCCAGTGGTTGACCAGCCCCGGACCATATTAAACTGCTCTTCCAGAAAATATTCATAGCGGTCTGCATACTGTCCTATACCAAGTTTTCCGGCAACTTCCTGCAGCCCGGACAGGGCCAGCGCTTTTGCATCGGCCAGATGGCTGGCCTTAAATTCGCCGCCGATCCCTTCCCTATCCAGCCGGTAAATCTGCTGCCTGGTGTCGGCATGCAGCAGCAGGGAGAGGGTTGGGCGGGATATAGCCGCTCCCAACGCATTAGCTACCGGCGCACAGCGGTGCACTACTGCCTCACAGTTAAATCTTTCTGCCAGTGATGGAATAAAAGCCCCGGCTGCCGCTCCGATGCCGATTACCTGCTCTGCTGTAACCCGGCGCTTGTTAACCAGCTCCCAAACTTTATAAGCCGGTTCCTCTTCCCAGGTTTTAAACATTTCTTTTATGCTCGCTTCCAGCCTGCTGTTTACCAGCTCTACAATATCCCTGGCCAGTTTCTGCGCTGGAATCCCGGCCTGGGCAGCAAGTTCTTCCAGGGCACGGACGGACAGCTCAGGTAAACCGATAGAGCCATTTTCCAAGACGTTGTAAGCATCTGTCGGTGTAACTGCCGGGCCGCCGAAACAGGCTGCCGGTCCCAGGCGTTCCGGCCCGATGCTGATTTGGCCTTCCTGCAAGCGAACAGCACTATCACCACCCAGTGCGATAGAACGCACTGCAAAAGCATGAACATTGGAGTAGTGACCACCGATTACCGCACCGCGAGAAGCATAAAGCGGTTTACCCTCCAGGATTAATGCCAGGTCGGATGTTGTTCCGCCGATATCAACCACAACTGCAGTCCGGCCGTTCATGGTCAGGGCAAAGGCTCCCATTACACTGGCGGCTGGACCTGAAAATACCGTTTCACAGGGAAATTGCAATGATACATCCAGTGGCATTGTTCCCCCGTCGGCCTTCAGTATACTAAGCGGGGCTTCAATACCCCGGAGGCGCAGGGCATTTTGCATTCCGGTAGCAAAATATGTCCACTTATCCCTGGTAACCGCCGTATAATATGTGGTAACTGCCCGTCGTAAAAAGTTAAGCTCCCCCGACACCTCATAGCCCCTGACAACATCCAGGTCAGGATATTGATTCTGCAGTATTTCGCCAACCCGGCGTTCATGGCTGTTGTTCCGATTTGAAAACTTACCAATTACCGCCACCTTATTGAGACCCGCTTCTTTAATACTCTCGCCAATCTTAATAATTTGCTCCTGATCGAGGGGCTCGGTTATGCGCCCGCGAAAATCTATTGCACCATTAGCCAGGTATGCCTGGGGGAAAAATTCAAGCTGCTTTAAGTTTAATCCCGGTCCGGGGATCAGGATCATCGCCACCGGATCACCCCCACCGGTAGCTAAAAGATTTGTAACCAGCGTAGTGCTGAAAACAACCCGCTGCAGGTCGCTGGCCTTTCTATCCTGGAGCAGTTCGTCCAGAACAGACAAGATGGAACCCTCCAGGTCGTCCTCTTGAGTAGGGTGCTTAGCCATCTGTAATATCTTGTTCTCGCCGTACAGAACTCCATCGGTATAGGTACCGCCTACATCTATGCCAACCAGCATGCCACCACTCCTAAAATAGAAATCACTTTTTACTATAAGTATCACCGTGCTTAATCCTGCTGTTGTAAAATTATTTCGGTGGAGAACTTCATAATCCTGCAGTAATGGAGAATGTGTATGCTTCTAAGGCAGCAATGCCTGGGATGTTTAATCTCTCCTGCGAAAAGTGTGCCTGACATTTTTTCAAACAATTGATGCCTGTAATAAACTTTGTTAAACTTAAGGCACTCGCGGGGCAAAATATGCTTTTGCTGCAAACAGGGGAGGCTCATAGACAATGGAACAATTTGCGGTGTTCAAAACAATTCAGCAAAGAATCTCAATCCGAAGCTACTCTGAACGCCCGCTCGACACAACCTTACTGGACGACCTTGAAAATTATATCGAAAATATCGACAGCGGCCCTTTCGGTACCAAACCGCGTTTAAGTTTCTTTAACTTGGAGCCCCTTGAGAAAAAAGAACTGCGCGGCCTGGGCACCTACGGTTTCATTAAGGGCGCCAGCCTCTATATTTTATGCGCAGTCGACAACAAGGACGGAGCTATGGAAGACCTCGGATTTTGCCTTGAGAGGATCATCCTCAAAGCAACCAGCCTCGGCCTGGGCACCTGTTGGCTTGGTGGAACTTTTAAAAGAGCTTCCTTTGCCAGGCAGATGGATCTTCAACCGGGCGAGCTGCTTCCGGCTATAACCCCGGTTGGTTATCCGGCAGAAGATATAAACCATAGAGATCAGCTGACCCGCCTGGCCGTTAAAGCAAAGAATCGCAAATCCCGGGCTGAACTTTTCTATGGCCCCGACGGGAAAACACCACTCGGGCAAGAAAATAACAATCCTTACCACGATGCCCTTGAGGCAGTACGCCTGGGTCCATCGGCATCAAACCGCCAGCCCTGGCGGATCAGCAGGGACGAAAAAGGCAAATATCATCTCTATCTGATGGAAAATAAAATCTATAACCGGCTGATGGGCAAAATCCGCTTACAAAATATAGACATGGGAATTGCCATGTGCCATTTTGCCCTGGTGGCTGAAGAGCAAAACCTGCCCGGTATGTGGAGAAAAACAGCAGATGCGCCGGTATTCCAGGGACTGAAATATATTGCAACCTGGTCGGAACAGTAACCAGGTTAAGTTAAACTTTTTTTCTCGCTGAATAAATAGTCATCCCAACCTTATAAAATACAATAAGACAGGGATGCATCACAAAAACATCCCAGACAACATGGCCTTCTTTTCCGTACCGCTTTCACCAGTTATTAATACCGTAGAGTTGCTTTTTGCCACTTTGTTGGCCTGTTCCCTGGCTTTTCTAATCATAAGGCTGCTGCCCACAATATCTTTATAAGAATACCAGGGACTGCTCTGGCTCTTACTGATTTAAATGAATTAGGTCTTTTATAAACTTGGACATCTTCCGGTGGTGAGTCCCCTGCCAGTAAACACGGCCGCATTGTTTACAGCACTTATAATCCTTAACCGTAACCTTAACACGAGGTGGCACTCTGTCTTCTACTTCCGCCGCAGAAACATCCTGCAGTACCTCATTGCAGCGAAGACAAAGCCGGAAAGGCCGAATTGCGTTAAATAAGTCAAACCGGCGGAGGACCTCTTCTACCTGTTCACGCGGCTTTTCTGAGCGCACCAGGTAGCCATGGGTCACTTTTGAGCGCTTGAGCAAACCCCGGTCTCGGGTGAGTAAAATTCTTTTTTCCCCGGCAGAAATATCGGCTAACTCATGATCGTGATAACTATTATCGTAAAGTGTATTAAAACCGAGCATTCGCAGGTAGGAAGCAAGTTTACCCAGGTGGACATCAAGCACAAAACAGGACTCGCGCAGCGGTTTTGGTCGCACTCTAACGAGGGGGGTGATATTTAAAGACTCAAAAACAGGATAAACACTAATCAATTCGCCATTATTGACCCGGTGTGAAAAATCTACCGATTTACCCCCGGCCAGGATAAGATCGACCTCAGTATGGGGCACGCCAAGAGCCTCAATTAAATCTTTAACCGTCGGCCGCCCAAACAGGGAATGGCAAAAAGCTACCTGTCTTCTCTCTGGCATTAAGAAATCATTTAATTCGGCATAAAAGCGAATAGTAACTGTAGAAGGCACTGGCCTGTCTCCTTTAGGCCGGTTTATTAATAAGTCAGGCAAAACGTCCCACTGACTTTTTGTTGCCCGGGATAACACTGCCACCACTGCTCATCATCGGCAATGGGTACGGTACTATCCCAATCACCGCTGTGATTTACAGCAGCAACCATAGCATCAATATAAGTTAATGATATCAACCGTTACTATTAAGTCAACCAAATAATCCTCCCGGCTACATAGTCCCAGCGGTTTCTTAAAAGATATCTGTTTGGCTTAAAGAAAATCTATCTATTCTTTATGATATAATTGCTATACTAAATTTTGCTCCTGCTTGAATATGCATTGAAAAGGGAGATTGAACCCTGAACAGAATTAAAGAGATTTTTTATCCACAAAAACAGATTGTATATCAACCCGGGCAAGAACGACGCCAGTTACGAATTGCCGATTATACAAAGTGGCTCCTAATCCGCATCTTTATTTTAGCCACCCTGATTGTCATTGTCCTCGTTCCTTTAATCCTTTACTTAATGCCGGCTTTCGAAGGAAGAGAGGTTACCGTTGGCCAGGCTGTTATATTTATCGTGCAGAGTCTCACCACAACGGGCTATGGCGAACTACTACCTTTTCATTCATTTCCAATGATTTTCCTGACAATTGTGCTGATGATTGCCGGCGTTTTTATGATTTTTATGATTGCCGGCACTTTAATGGCCTCCCTGGTTGAAAGCCGCATCACTCCAAAAGCGCCAACCCAAACCAAGCTTGCTGATCATGTCGTCTTTACTACTTTTAATGAAACGGTTGCCCGCACTATAGATCTTCTTAACCATCATCATGTTCCATACATAGTAGCTGTAGAAGAGCAGCAACAGGCCGTTGAGTTAATGAGGAGAGGCATTTACGTCATCTGTGCTGATCCAAAATATGATGAGGGCTTGAAAAGCCTTAACACCAAGGCAGCCAAGTTGGTTGTCGCTACCAATGCCGATACCGATAATATAAATATTACCCTCGGAATATCAACTGCTTGTGACACACCGGTTCTAGCAATGATGGAGAATGAAAAAAGAGCCGAGCTGGCTTACGCAGCCGGAGCCAAACAAGTGGTTACCCTGGAAGAAACCCTTGGTAAACAGCTGGTAGACTGGATCTGCGCTGATGCCAGTCCGACAAAATTTTTAGAACTCATTAAAGTTGAAGTATCCCCGGAAATAATTTCCCAGCTTAAACCAAGTATTATTCATGTCGGAACAAACAGCAAGTTTAGAAGCGAATCTATTGGTGATTCCAGGCTGCGCACAAAAACAGGTGCCACTGTGGCAGCAGTATGGAATGAAGACGGTACTTTATCAACTCCTTCCGCAGAAACATTTATCAATGAATCGACCTTGCTGGTCCTCGGACCCCATAACAATGTTGACCGCCTCGCTTCTCTGATGGGAGGCCCCGGCCCGGGAGGTCATGTTGTATTGATCGGTGCCGGAAGGGTCGGCCAGGAAGCAGGCAAGCGGCTAAATGAATCCGGCATAAAACCGTGTGTTGTAGATATTCAGGAACGACCATTGCATTTCGAAGGAACCCTGATCGTGGGCGATGCCACAAAGCCGTATGTCCTGCAAAAGGTAAGAATAGAAGAAGCTGACACCCTGATTGTAACAATCAACGATGATAGCTTAAATATTTTTATCGTTCTGGCTAACAGCTTAATAAACCCTGATGTCGATGTAATGGCCCGTGCTGTTCATGCAGATGCAATCGATCGCCTGCATCAGGCAGGTGCCAATCATGTTCTGTCCGAATCCATTCTCGGTTTTCAGCTGCTGCAGATTGCCATGGTTGAAATGGGCGTACTGCCTAAGCTATCAAACTCTGTTCTTCGTGAAATCACCTGGATTTCCGGGCCAACCACCATTTCTGATTTAACTGCTAAATATAAAGGCAATTTTAAAATCGTCTGCATCGTTAGGAACAATGAAGTTATTGAACCCTCGATAAGCTTTACCTTAGAAAAAGACGACCGTTTAGTAGTGCTCGGCCACCCCGATCACCTGAAAACAATCACCGAAACCAAGTAGGATAATTGCAATTATCAGGTCAGCAAATAGCGGCTGACAAACCACTCGTTTCCACTCCTGAAAACAAGGAACTCCGCACAGTTGAGGAAGAATAAACGCCGGTATTTCAAACATTTTTCAGCCTGGCTGAAAGTTTGAGGATTAGCCAGTATTCACAGAGGCACCTGGGTATTACAGGTTAACTTAACTACTCTACTGTTATTCAAGCACGGTAACAAACACCTCAACTAATTCAGGATCAAACTGTTTACCTGCAAAGCGTTTAAGCTCGCTAATCGCTTCATCATCTGTCCGGGCTTTACTATACGGCCGATCATTAGTCATTGCATCAAAAGCATCAACAATGCTTAATATGCGACACTCAACGGGAATAGAATCTCCTTTCAAACCCAACGGATAACCTCCTCCATTCCAATGTTCATGATGTTTCAAAATTAATTCAGCGACAGTTGATAAATCGGGAGATGATGAGGCAATACGATAACCTTTCTCCGGGTGCATTTTCATTATTTCCCATTCTTCCTCATTTAGTGGCCCGGGTTTGAATAATATCTGATCAGGTATCCCAACTTTACCTAAATCGTGAACCTGGGCCAGGAGAGACAGGTCGCCCAGCTGATTGGCATTCAAACCCAACCTGACCCCCATTTTATTTGACAAATGTTGCACTCGATCAGCGTGCCCTTCAGCGATAAAATCTCTTTCTGCAAGTGCAGACATAAGAGCCTGGACTATCTGGTTGCGAGAACTTTTTCGGTGACTTAGTTTATCCCGGTACATCAGGTCATCAGCTTTTTTAAGCAGATCATAAAGCGAACCATCCGTTGGATTTTTAGAGGTTGCAAGCCCCAGGGATAAACTTAAAGGCAGTTCGAGTGAAGCCTGGTTAACCGTAAAAAGGCCCGATCTAATGCGGTTGCAGATCTGCTCTCCCGTCGAGCCATCTGTTTCAAGAAGTATTGCGGCAAACTCATCTCCACCTATCCGAGCCAGGACATCACCCTGCCGTAGAGATTCTTTTAAAATGTTTGCGCAATCAATCAGAACCTGATCCCCTTGATTATGGCCCATCGTATCGTTGATCAGCTTTAAACCGTCCAGATCAGCTGATATTAATGAAATTGGATAATAGCGGCTATTTGTCAACCTGTTTAACTCATCTTCAAAATAATAGCGGTTATAAAGGCCGGTAAGTTGATCGTGCAAGCTCATGTAACTTAATCTGTTTTCATAACCTTTACGCTCCGTAATATCCTGCACCATTCCGATCGAATAAACTATTTCGCCAGCGCTGTTTTTAAAATGCTCGCAACGTTCAAGAACATAGCGCACTTCACCGTTGGCCTGAGGCACCACCCGATGCTCTACCTCATATGAATCCTTTCCGGTAATTATTGAATCTTTATAAGCCCGGTCCACTGTATCCCGATCATCAGGGTGGATAAACTGTAAAAACGAATCATAGCTTGGGCTAAAAGCTTCTTTATCCAACCCGAATATGCGGTAAACTTCATCTGACCAACTTAGCTGACCGGTAGATAAATCATAATCCCAGCTGCCGACATGGGCTATTTCTTGGGTTTTTTTCAGCCTGCGTTCATTTTCCTGCAGATCCCTTTCAGTCTGAAGCTGGTTTTCCTGGCTCTTAATAATATAGGCTAAAACCAGGGTGGTAAGCGGATACAAAAGTAAGATTGGCAGGGCAAGCTGATTAACAACAGCGCTGAGAGATAGGCTTGGTATATATTGAAAAGAATAAAGCATTACCAAGTGGACAATCGCACTGAAGATAAGCAGGTTTAATACAGAGATTGATGCTATTTTTCTTTTGACCAGGTAAAAATATATTACACCAAATAGTGAAGACTGGATGATGGTGAAAATGCCCACTACAGCACCACTACCACCGATAAAAGCACGATAACCAATACCTATAACTGCTGCTACCAGGGCTGTATAAGGACCGCCGAATAATCCGGCAATGCTGTGAATGATCGTGCGGCCGTCAAAGATAACACCTGGCTCCAGAAGAACCGGCATGCGCATGCCCAAAACAGCAACAACACCGAATAGTAAACCGGACAATAAAGCATAAAAGATACTACCCTTTTCCCAGCGACGGATAATGATCGTATAAATAACAGTAGCCGAAACCAGCAAAGTAATGTTCTGAATAAAAGAAACTACCATGTTTAAACACCCACTCCAGTTAGCAAATTGTTATATCCCTTTAGTCTAACAATTTCAATTGACGATTAGCTGCGGGGTAGCCACTGTTAAACTTCCTGGAAGCGGCGAACATAATAATAGCGCAATGCTTGAACTGGTATCAGGCTGGTTGTTGGTGAATTTACAAATTCACTTAAATAACTATGCTGTTCTATAAGTAATCCCGACCACTGTTCGATCTCTTCCTTCTTCAGCGGATTTGCTTTACCGGTAATAGTTATGGCACTAATTAAATTAATACTCTCCGGCATAATCATAGCTCAAGGCTTCACCCCGGGTTTCAGATGCCTGTGCTATGTACGACTGAATTTATTACTATTAATATTATATAAATAGTTTTAATTTCCTGCTATTGTTTCTTTATTACAACAAACTTATCAACCTATTGACCTCATCCTGGTCAGTGAAAACCTGGCAGATCATCTAAAATATTAACATGCTCTCATTACATATCAAAATTTAGTTTGAATTCTTCACTCGCACGCCATTCATACGTCTACACCAACCAAGAAGCATAGCTACAGGTAGAAACAAGTTTTTCCTGACAATTGTACCTTGGTTTGGTACAAAGAATAAGACCCAACTAACCCAGTTGAGTCTTACCTTAAATACTTTATTAGTGTCTATGAGATCATGTTCATAAAACTGACGGTTAGATCAAACAAGGCAACCATAAGGCAATTGCCGGAATAAACATTGTAATGATAACCATCAAAATTTGTATGAGAAAGAACGGCACACCGCCACTATACACATCTTCCATTCCTACCTCAGGACATGAGCCTTTCAGTGCATATAGCGTTAGACCAACAGGAGGTGTTAAACCGGCAATTCCCAGGGTTATTAATATCAATACACAAAACCAGATTGGTTCAAAACCAAGTTCAATCACTGCAGGGGTAAATAAGGGTATTGTAATCATCATCAAAGCTATCGAATCCATAAAACAACCCATAATCAGCACACATACTATCATTAAACCAATGATAGCATATGGAGAAAGGGCTGATGTAACAATTGCATCGACTATTTCCGGACCTGCCCCAGTGAGACTAAGTACTCTTCCGAATATTGAGGAGCAAGACATAATCAGAAAGATCATCGTTGTCATTTTAGCAGTTGCATATAAACTATCCAATAGAATTTTCCAGGTTAACCTTCTATATGCAAGAGCAACTATAATTGAACCTACAGCACCCAAAGCAGCTGCTTCGGTAGCAGTTGCAATGCCTAAAATTATGACACCCACCACCAGGAAAACAATGATTAATAGTGGTAGAGCCCGGGCAATGTTAACGATTCTTTCTTGTGTAGTCATATTTTGCTTAACTTCTGTATTTGCAGGAACTACATCAGGATTAATATAGCTCATCACTATAATATAAACAACAAACAGAATTGCGATAATTATACCAGGAACAAGCCCTCCAATAAGAACCTTGCTTGGCGATACTTCAGCAAGTGTGGCCAAAACTATAGCTAATCCACTTGGAGGTATAAGAGCTGCTAAAGCAGCTCCCCCAAGAGCAGTGCCGCAAGCAAACCACTTTTTGTATCCTTCAGAAATCATTTTCGGAACCATGGTACTTCCCAATGTTGCGCTGGTAGCCAACGGAGCCCCACTTAAAGTTGCAAGAATTGTACCTGTACCAACAGTTATTAATGCGCTTTGTGCACGAAGCCTTCCGAAGATGCTTTCAACTGCGCTGGAAATAACATCAACCAGTCCGCACCTTACTATTATCTCACCCATAATAACAAAAAGAGGCACGGCGATCATAATAAAAGAGTTCAAGGAGTTAAACATACCGCTGCTTATAATATCAAAAAACCTTGTTCCTCCGTAAGCCACCAGAACTACTATGTTTGCGGCTAAAAAAGATAAGGCCACGGGAACACGGTTTAACATCAAAAAAAGAAAAACGCCTCCCAATAAAGTAATAACCAGCCACGTTTCCATACAAACCCTCCTAATCTATGTCAATTGCTGCATATAAGCGTAAACTAAATCTTTAGCATAATTTTTATTGCTTCAATTAACACTTTTAGCCAAGCGTCGCATATCAACAAATCTTTTTATATTACCAAATGTTTGAACTAAATGTTCGATCCCGAAAAAAAGCCAACCAATCGGCATTATTATCAAGATAAAAACCCTCGGGAACCTAATTGGATAATTAGTTACTAAGCCCTGTTCCCAAACATTATGAGTATAGGTGGTGGTTAGATACAGGAGAAAAATGCATATAGTTAGACTAAACAAACTTACAAATATATCATTTAGTGCTTTTATTTGTTCACTTGTATTTTTATATACAAAATCTACAGTAATATGGCCTTTTTGTCTTTGTACCCAAGCTACTCCAAAAAAAGTTACGATAAAAAGTGAATAACCACTAAATTGCATAACGAATTGCAATGATTGGTTAAATAATAAGCGCATCAATATTTCAGAAGTAACCATCAATGTCATGCAACAGATTACAAATATGCATATGATAGATGATAGCTTATAATAACCATTCAAACAGCGAGAGAACAGATCTGCAACTTTTTGCATTCAACACCCCTGCCTTATTTTATACTTAATATAACGCATTCAGCAGTTTTAACGCACAATTGAACCTGCTGAATGCGTTATATATTTGTTTTTAATAGCTACTGAACAGTTTGCCAGGCATCTTTAAAAAAGCCTTCCGGCGGATAATTAAGTTGTTCATAAATAGCTACAATCCTATTTACCATATCTTCATCTACTGCAGGCTTAAGTACTCCTTCAATATATGCTTCATAGAATGCATTCCTGTATCTTTCTGCTTCTTCCCCTGTGAAAACGATCTCCTTCATTCCTTTTTCTTCAATACTATCATAAATATTATTTAATTCCTCTGCGACATATGCATCAGCTTTTGGCGCAGCTTCTTTTACGGCATCATAAAGTGCTTCGCGCAGTTGTTCTGGCAAAGCATTAACACTATCAACATTTGCGAGTACAAAACTGTCACTAAATGAAATCGCAGGATAAATTACATATGGAGCAACTTCATAGTAGTTCCAGCTATCATAGGTAATACTTGCAGTTATTGCAGCATCAAGTACCCCTGACTGGAGGGCATCAACAGTGTCGGCATCTCCCATAAACATCGTGGTTGCTCCGTGCGCCTCAACACCAGGCATAAAAATAGAAGGGGCCCTGACCCTTTTCCCCTGAAGATCATCTATACTGTCGATAGGATCTTTAAGATAAACATGCAATGTACCTGCCGGATATTCGTCCAGAAGGGTAGAGTTAAATCTTCTGCGATGCACTTCATCCATTAAATCATAGTAACCAGCTTCATTTCGCTGTTCACGGGTTCCCCAAATGTATGTTGTAATAGCACCTTCAGGCAAATCCTCCATATAATATGCAGGAACGGTATTAACTACATCAACAACTCCATCACGAAGCATATGAATTTGATCTGGTCCATTTATAGTCTCCGGGCCCGAAACATTTATAGTTAACATTCCACCAGTTTTCTCTTCAACCGCTTCTACAAATATTTCAAATTGTTCTCTTGAAGTATTGCCCCGTGGCCAACTGGATGCTGCCTCCCAAACGACAGGGTCTCCTTCAAAAACTTCTATATCGCCATTAGCATCATCTGGTTCAACATCAACTGCTTCTTCTGCTGCATTGCAACCAAATATTAAACCAACCATTAAAAATATAACCAGAAATAGAACAGGGTACATTAAATTCTTTTTCATTCGTTTATCCTCCTGTGTTTAACAAATATTCAGTAGTAATTATTTCTTCTTTCTTTGCTCTGTGACAACTTCTTAGCATCGTCTAGATTATTGATTGCATCGATAGTTATTAAAGATCCTGTTATGTAAGATGAAACAACACTTCCTGGCAAACATTTTCAACGCACTTTCTGAAGCAAAGTTTTCAACACATTCCAGAAGACAGATTAATCTGCCTATCGATGCAATGTTGGTGATTGAACCACCCCCCTGTTGAGCCATACGAGGGATTGCATTCCTCATAAACAAAAACGGGGCTATCTATTTAGTCCCGAAGATTCTATTAAATCATCAAGATCAATATCAACAACCCCGCACTAAAAGTAAGAACAACACGAACTACAACTGCTTTGCCAATTATATAAAACGTTTGCTACCTTACCGGCTTTGGTGCAATTAGATTCTTTATAGACCTGCCGGACTGGCCTCAGCAAAGGTGCCCGCACCAATCATGATCGTCCCTTCAAGGTGCGGCTTGCTTACTTCTTTCCATACATTGGGTCCATGTTCAACTCCCTCTGGATAGAAGAAAACATTAGTGGTGTCCACATTTATAGGTGTGCCATTCACACCAATCTCCATTTTGGCACCTAACTGCTCCGGGTTGTCAGGATCTGAACCGATATGAAATACTAACTCTTTGAAATTTTCGTGACCATGCGCCAATACATGTGGATTAGGCTCCGGCATATCATAAATCCACCCGAATTCAGAATACATGTTTGCTCCGGGGATATGCACCCCACTCATATAGGTCATAGTAGGCATCTGACGATTAGTTACCTCAACAGCCACCTCGCGAAGGGGACTTCTTATAACATATGTTTCATAATCAAAATCCTTATCTTTCTTTGGCAACTCTTTTTTAGGCTCGTTTATACCACTGTTTGCATATATTTTTTCAGCATCAGCAGTACCAATAGTTACAACAATTTGAATATGAGGTTTATCCACTTTATTCCAATTTACAGGGCCATGTTTAACCCCTTTGGGGATAAATATCCCCGCGGAAGTGTTAAAGTTGATTGGCTGTCCTCCGATATAAAACTCAATATCTGCACCAAGAACCTGAGGTGTCTTTGGCTCAAGGCCAAAGTTTAATATTATCTGATCATAATCATGAACATGTTCATAAATGCAGGGGTTAGGATCAGGGACTGCATATATCCAGTTAATAAAAGCATGGCATGTGTCCTGGTTGACCTGACCTTTGCTCATATATGTCAGTTCTTTTATATTTTTAGCTCCGATGGTTTCTTTAATTGAAGGGTTACGTACCAAGTATTTTTCTCCATCTACCGGACTCATATTGCGATTTTCCTCCTTTTTGTTAAACTGAACCAGATTATTAATTAAAAATATAATTGTTTGGACAGGTATTTTAATTTAACATTTACAATCATAATAACCACGACATATGTCAAATTTACCCAGTTGCACTCCACCTTCCCAGAGTTGTACCATTTTACTGTCCCGCCAATACTTTTCTACATGGTGATCGCAAGCATAACCATAAGCGCCCATTAATTCCATTGCTTTATTAGTTACCATAACTGCAACATCAGCAGAATAGACTTTGGCCATAGTTGCTTTTGACATCATTACTTCCGGGTTCAAACCATACATTTCAGGATGATCCATCATATATGCTGTTGCAAAGTTGAAACTCCTTGCTGTTTCTATGCCTGTGGCCATCTCTGCCAGAATACCCGCTGCTATTGAGTGCTGTCTGATCGGCTTGTTCGCAACAATTCTTTCACCTGTATGCTTCAAGGCTATTTCATATGCAGCCTGAGCATTACCAATAACCAGGGAAGCTGTATTTAAACGTGCACACAAAATGCAAAGATGTAGTATTTCAGCATCTTTTCCGGGGCCAGCAGCTCGGTATTCTTTAGGAACTCTTACATTATCAAAATTTACAACGCAGCTTCTGTCACCCTCCATACCGGCTTTTTTCTCAAACTGATCATACGAGACACCTTCACAATCATGAGGTACATAAATAAGGGCAATGCCTTCATTGCCCAGTTCTGCATCAGTTGTGCAGGTAAGACAGTATAAATCTGATACGCCACTATTTGATCCCCATATTTTTTGTCCGTTTATTACCCATTCATCACCCTCTAAACGGGCAGTAGTTTTTATTTTACGCCCTTCAAGAATTGGGTTTTCAATATCACAGCCGCCACCACCGTGCGATCCACCGGCCTCTGTCATGGAAAAACAACCAAGTTTTAATTCGTCAGTACAATATAGTGGTGCAAATTTATCCATAACTGTTTTATTGCCAGCCACACCCGCCGGTTGGAAACACCAGCCTGTAACTGTAGCTGCCGCGCCTATACCGCTATCGCCCCGTCCAAGTTCTTCGTGTATAACACCCATAGTCACCAAGGAGGTGATACCTCCACCACCATATTCTTCAGGAAGCGATAGTGACTGGGTTCTTAAATTCTTGTTCATTGATGTCAGGATCTTATCTACCATTTCATGGTTGCCGTCTACTTGATCCCGATATGGCATAATCTCTTTTTCAACAAAGTCATGATATGTTTTTGCAATCAAGCGGTCCTCTTCTTTCAGGAATAGTTCGTTATAATACATTTGCTGGTAATCCTCCTTAAAGTGTTATTGTTATTTCACCCATTAAAACTCAGGCTTAAAACCTTCAAAGTGTCCTACTAAAAAAAAACTATTTGATTTAATGTATATTACAGTTAGTTAGGATAGATTAATTATCTTTACACAATGTTATATGAAATCAATTGAAAGTATAACTATAGACATAATTGCGTATTATCAGTTAATTCTGTATACAATATATATTTTTTATTTCCCCTGTCAATATCAGCAGAAATCTTGGATCGCTCATTAAAAAAAACTAAGCTTAACAGTATATGATCAATGCTTTTCGTTATTAACAGGTTAAATATTTTTTATTCTGAAGCACTTGCATGGGGAGTATTTTATAAACAAATTAAGTGATTCGAAGCTTACAAATGTTATTAAAAGCATTTTATGAAGCTATAAAAATGTAGACAGGTAAAACGAGAGAGAGTAATAACAACTAGTTTTAATCTTTTTTTTCAGTTTGGTAATAATAATTCTCCTGCATTTCCATAACCCTTCGCAATGAACTGTTTAACCTTTCATCACCAAAAACACCTGCATGAAAAGCTTCCTCAAGTATATGCACCGCCTCAACCTGTAGATTATAACTATGCCCGATCAACAAAAGATCTGTTCCAGCCAGAAAAGTTTCAACTATTGTTTCATCCCAGCTGTAATTCTCCGTTAAGGCGCCCATTTCGAGATCGTCAGAAACTATAACCCCTTCAAATTTAAGATCTCTGCGTAATATATCAACCAAGGTTTTTGACATCGTTGCCGGTTTATCGTCAATACCGCTGACAACAAGGTGGGCGGTCATTATCATTGGGATACCTGCTTCGACTGCTTTTTGAAAAGGGATTATTTCAAAAGCAAAAAGCTCATCTTTGTTTTTCTCCAACACGGGCAGATCAACATGGGAATCAATTAGGGTCGATCCGTGTCCCGGGTAATGTTTGCCAACAGATATAACCCCTTGTGATTCCATTCCTCTGAAAAGAGCTCTTCCATAAGTGCTGACAATATCAGGATCGCCACCGAATGATCGGCTGCCAATTACAGTATTTTGTGGATCAGTGTTTATATCTAGAACAGGAGCAAAGTTAACCATAATGCCGAAACCGTTTAGTTTTTCAGCCATAGCCTGCCCTACCTGATAAACATCATCTTCACTCAATCGGGCCATTTCTGCTGCAGCCGGGAAAGTTTCACCAGGTAACCGCGAGATAGAACCGCCTTCTTCATCTATGCATACCAGTAAAGGGAATTCAGGGTTGGATAAATCCTTTAATTCGGCAATAAAATCTTTCAACCAGTCTTCCCGGATATAATTACGTTCATAAATAATCACCCCCCCAAAGGGGTACTCTGCCCACATTTGTTCAACCTGATCATCAACTTGATTGCTATCCAGGCCAACAATAATTAACCCGGCAATTTTTTGGCGCAGACTCATCTCCGTAATTACTTTTTCAATTCGATCAGGTTCCTCCTCAACAACTTCTTCTTCCAGCGGCAAAACCGGATCAGAATCGCCTGAGCACCCGATTATCAAAACAATAAAACCCACTAAAATAAGCAAAGCAAATCTTTTCGCCATCAATATTGTCTCTTTCTTTTTATTTCGCTTAATTTCAATTTCATGGTAGCCTTTATCTTTTTCGCAATTCAATTTGTATTTCCTCTTAACTACTTTGTCTCTTGAAATTGCCTGTAAAGTCAGTTTAAATTTTCATCTATGGTTAACACCTGAGCCAGTTGGACTGAGACTTTTTACATCCAGCTATGGCCGATCAATCTTATAATATATCCATTCTACCTTAAAACAGACGCTCAGGCTATCAAGTAATCCTTTATACTGAGCACTTATTATTTGCTTCTCAGATGTCGAGTATATTTCTAAGGGTTTAAGATCAGAAACCCTTAATTAGTTCCTATGAGTAAAATATAAGCGGGATTTTTTTAGCGGGGAGATATAAAACAAGCAGGAAAAGAGAGACCTCGTTCCAGAAAAGGTATTTCACCAGAAAACACCAGGAACGGAGGCCTCTCAATAATGGA